>CEUZ01136541.1_pt1 | contig 226180 bp, 215 predicted proteins | sample 361511 | NCBI WGS metagenome assembly CEUZ01 (sample SAMEA2622822, study PRJEB7988) | marine metagenome | biome: marine biome (ENVO:00000447); feature: surface water layer (ENVO:00002042); material: "saline water (ENVO:00002010), including plankton (ENVO:xxxxxxxx)" | depth 5 m
CCCCGTGTATGAGGTGGTGCTAATTGTAGAGAAGGAATCCGTAAACTGATACCCGGCCGTAAAACTAGCGGCGTATAAAGGTCTATTTGCTAGTAATAAATTTGTTCTTTCATCTATGGTCTCAGTGTATGAGCCATTTAGTTTTAAGTTTAACTTTTTAAATAGCTCACCTTTAATTCCAAGCTCAACTCCGCGGCTAATAACTTTATCGAGGTTATCGTAGCTAAAAACTCTTCCGTTTCCATCGCTTTCTCTTTCAACAGATTCTATAAGGTTGCTAATCTTATTTAAGAAGAGGTTTCCATAAAGAGAGGTGCCTCTTCCAAGTGATGATAGCCTAAGCTCCTCTCCAAGCTGAAAGCTAATGGATTCTTCTGGAGTTAAGTTTTGATTTCCAAACACGACGTAATTAGCAACTGATGAGTGATCGAGAGTGAAAAATCTCTCTTTTATGGAGGGTGCTCTATAACCGGTCCCCACTGTTAACCAGGTTTTTAGACCTACACTTCCTATGTCCGTATAGTGTGAAATATTAATTTTAGGCGAGATATGAGAGCCAAAGTCTTTATCGTATTGATAACGAACTCCAGGAGAAGCTTCGAAGTCCCCTACCCAAAAATTATCTTGAATAAACCCTTCGTAAGACTTTACGGAGCGATTTTCAATATCTCTTGTTTTAATAATAACTTCAGGCACGGCCTGAGTCGTGGTTTCTTGATCTACAATATTTTCAGTAAAAAGAAGCCCTGTAGTTAGGCTATGATCTTTAATTTTAAATTCTTGGTACTTAAGATCAACCCTTCGCCCCTCAAAACGAGTTTCTTTTAAAGTCTCAGTAAAACTTGTTTTTGGGTCGTCATTTAAGCTTAGCTGATCTTGGTTAACTTCGTAGTTAAGATTTGTTTTTAGAATTCCACTTCCTAGTTTTTCTTCGGTTCCTAGTTTGAAGTTTTTTGATTCTGTATCTGTTTTATTTAGTGAAGCACCAAAGGCACTTGAGCTATAAGGTCTTGAAGTATGAGATAAGACTTTACCTCTTAAGTACATTCCACTGGCCGAGTAAGTTCTTCCTCTAAGCTTTGTCTGAAATTTAAGATTTGCTTGCTGCCTAGTTGAGTCAGCTCCATCTTTAGCAAGAGAACTTGGGTCAAGATCAAAGGAGTCTTGATCTCGGTGGCTAAAGTTTGCTTTGATTCCAAGTTTTTTAATTCTTCGATCAATTCCTACTTTAATATTCCTGCTAGCTCCGCCTTCTTTATCGGTGAGGCCCCCAGAAGCTTCCAGCTCTATTTTATTTTTAGGAGCTACTTTTTTAGTTACAACGTTAATGACTCCACCCATGGCCTGAGATCCATAAAGAGAAGAGGCTCCGCCTTTAATAACTTCCACTTTTTCAATATCAGAAGTTGAGATCTGTGTGAGGTCAAAGCCAAAGCTATTATTTTGCGAAACTGGAGTACCATCAATCATGACTAAAACAGAGTTTTCCCCAAAGCCTTGGATCATGGCCGACTTACTTCCGGCCCTTCGATCAGTTGTGGCCGTAGTCACACCAGGAAGTCCTGAAACGGTTTCAGATAAGTCTTGATATTGTTGTTTTTGAATTTGTTCTTGTCCGACAACTTCAACTTTAACAGGGGCGTCAATTAAACCATCTGAAAGCTCCTGCTCCCCATAAACCATAACGCTTTCAGTTTGATCAAAATTAGACGTGATTTCTTGGGTATAGCCTGGCTTAAAAAAGCACTGCAAAATGAGCAAAAAAGCTGTTAGATTTAAATGGTTTGACATGGCGAATTTTTAGCATTTATAACAAGGCACGTAAAGACTTGAAAAACCCTGAAGGATTCAAATTATGAAAAGTATTGCTCTAATTATCACATCATTACTAGTACTTAGCGCTCAAGCTGGGGAACGTTCACCTTTTACAAATATTGAATTTGGACTTTTCGCTGGTTGGGGAAAGTTTATCAAAGTTCAAAACCCTGAGAGATTTAACGCTGAAAAGTCGCATTTTCTAATTGAAGTTAATGGAAAGGGATACAAAGAAATTCTAAAAGAGGCCAAGGAGCTTCACGGAAAAAATTATAAATGTCGTCTAGCGGAACACTTTGTTGAAACAATGGGTGAACTTGGGGTGAAAATCGAGGATACGGTTAATCTTAAGCTTTATCTTTTCGATGGTGGTCATGAAGTTATCACTCTTAATGATGTTGCCGTTACTGAAGAAAATTTAGAAGAGATTCAGTTCGAAACTAATTATTGTAAGTAAATCTAAATAGGTTACAATAATAGACATGAGGCATTTTCTATTATTGATTATCTTATTGTTTTTACAATCATGTTCTTGTTCTAAGCAAGAGTCTAAAGAAAGTGGAGTCATAACCTTTGACTCCACTTGGGAAAAATATCACCTCCTCTGTAATATGAATATCGCCAATAAGGCCCGCTGTGATGAACTCCAACATCAGCTCGATCAGTTCGGGCCAGAGCATGTATCAGAAGAAATGCTTCAAACACTTGTTAAGCAATGCGGTGAAAAGGCCAGAAGCGCTTGCGTTGTTTTAAGCTGGTACTTTATTAGAACCGGAAAAAATGAAGGGGCTATAAAGTTTGGCAAAGATCACTGCCCCGCGAGTACAATTGCCTGCTTTTATGTTGGCGAAGCCTATACCAATATGAATATGCTCTCGGATGCTCTTCCTTATTTAGACAAAGCCTGTAAGGGTGAAGAAGCGGCAGGCTGTGAACGGATAGGTCACTTTTATCTTGGTGAACAAAAGTATGAAGGGGCCATAAAGTATTTTAGAAGGGCCTGTGATCTTGAGGAAGCATTTGGTTGCTATAATTTAGCCTGCGCTTATTCCATAACTAAAAATGCTGAGATGGCCTATAATGCTTTTGAAGAAGCACTTCAGCTAGGTTTTGAGGATTGGAAAACTATTGAGCAGGATAAAGATTTAGATTATCTAAAGAGCCAAAAAGATATTCCGGCCCTTATTCAAGCTTATAAATAATCAGTTTATAAAATTTCTTTGCATTCTTTAGGGAGGTTCTCCCTTTTAGTCTTAAAGTTTTTATAGTGATCCCAGGGTTCAATCTTTTCTTGCCCTTCTTCAGTAAACCACCAGTCAAGTTCACTGCCACAACCATCATCAAGTTTTGGCTCTGATTGTGAAGTACAATTTGGTGAATCCTTTGGGCATCTTAATCGCACATGAAAATGATCATCATGGCGGTACCAAGGTCTAATCTTAGATAATTCTTTAAGGCTAAACTTACTTTTTTGTTCAAGACATAATTTTTTCTTTATGGCCGGATTAATAAAAATTCTTTGAACCTCATCATTAGAAACCAAAATTTTGAGAATTTCCCAGTGAATTTTGCTCCACTTTGTATTGTCAACTTCGTCCGGTTTACTTAGAAAACTAGGTGCCCAGATTTTTTCTCTTTCAGCTAAATCTAGGACCCGTTTTTTTTCAATAGTCTTAAACCAAATATCTACGTCCAGACCAGATTGGTGGGAATTATGACCAGTAAGTGAAGGGGTCCCCTTGGCGTGCCCTAGGTCACCGATTAAGATTTGCCTTCCAGTTTTCTTTGCCACTTTGATGGAACTCTCTTTTAGGTATTTGATTAAATTTGGATGTCCCCAAAACCTTCCCCTTGAAAGTCTCATAACCTGAAAACCCTCACCATGAGTTGGTAGACTTACCCCGCCCTTAAGACAACCGAGGGAGTAATACCCGATAGACTCCGGTGGTCCTTCGGTTGGAGTCATCGAACTAAGTGACATATGCTCAAGAGGTACTTTTGCACAAGAAGCTAGGAAAATTAGGGAAAGAACAAGTATTTTATAATTCATCGCCAAAGTTTTTCCTCGTAAGGGGTTGTCTCATAAAGGTTAAATAATTAAGTTGTCCTAATGTCTGATTCAACGTCACAAAAGTTACAATTAGGGTAATCAAGCATGATAATAAGTACCCCAGTCCGAAAAACTGAATACTTAGTTTTGTTGAAATAAGACTAAATACTGTATTAGTCACAAAGAAGATTCCATAATTAAAGGCTGCCTGCTTCGCTTGCTTAAAGTAAAGTAGGATAATATTCAATACTAAAAACAAAATCTGTAAATACGCTCCAATAACACCATATTTGAACATGGGCTCCATCATACTTGGTAGATGTAGGAAATTTAAAATCTGTTCAGAGAAATACCACGTGATAATCGTAACAAATGTTTGAATCTTCAAAAGAGAGATTGTTGTTCTTTTTAAGGCCGCAATAATTTCAGAAACAGAATCGTTTAAAAATTTTAAATTATTTTTACTTTCAATTGATCTAAAATAATAAGCATATTTCACATAGAAATTAGTCTCTACTTGAACGAGAAATACGGCAAAGCTCGGTACGATGGTCAGGTAAGCCAAAAACATGGCCGTATCGTAGTACTGATTCGTATAAAAAAGAGCCTCAACTTGCTCCCCAACCCCAGCAAACCAAAAAATAAACTTATCTACCCAAATTCCTAAGTAATAAAATAGTCCCACGAAGATCATGGTTCTATATCTTTTAAAATAAGAGACAAACTCAAGACTAATATAATCGTAATCTGCAAACTCCGAAAACAAGTTCCTAGTAAGAAGTACGGCTATCGCTGCCTGCCCCATAGAGAATCCCAGGACATATCCCCCGAGTCCATAATAATTCCCTAAAATCAGCGAAGAAACAACAGAGAGGACCCCTCCTATAAAAAAGCTAATGACTATTTGATGATAATTTTTTGCAGCACTTAGGAAAATCATATTAACCCAAATAGCTAGAACACTAATAAAAAAAGCGGTCGCCATAAATTTAACAACAATATCGTAATCAAAAAAGGAATAGAAGATCGCAGAAATTATCGCTCCTACTATTGTAAACATTATCAAAATTGTTAGAAAAACATTTCTAAAAGTCGTTAGATCTCTAATATAGAGCTTATCGGCCAAAAACCTCGTTACAGGCATTTCAATGGCACCAAAAAGAATTAAGCTTCCTGCATAGGTGTAACAAATCATAGCCTTTAAAACATAGAGATCATGATTATCTAACTGTCTTTGGGCAAAATAAGAAACAAACGCAACCGCCAAAACTGAAATAAGCCAAGGGCCCGTACTAATAATAATTGAGTAGATACTTCCTTTGATATTCCCCAATAAATCATCATGCTCAAAATATTTAGTAAGTCTAAAACCTATTCCAGCCATCTCAAATCCTAAAGACTACTTGATAAATACCTATTGTAGACATTCATATAATTAGTCACGGTCATATTTTCTTGATAAAACTTTTTAACTCTTTTAAATCCGTTTTGACCCAGCTTTTCTAACTTTTCCTCATCAAGCAATAGCTTCGTTATGGCCTCACCTAGATCATCAGGTTTTCCAAAAGGAACAACAAGGCCCCCTGGACCAATCTCTTTATCTAACTCACTCCCGCCGTAAATAAGTTCCTTGCATCCCCCGACGTCAGTAGCGACAGTCGGAATACCTGCGGCATATCCTTCTAAAATAACCATCGGTTGCCCCTCAGAAATAGAGGATAGGACGAGTAAGTCAACTTTCTTAAAGTACTCCTTAATATCCACACGACCCGTGAAAACGACGTGCTCTTCAAGCCCGAGTAGGCCAACCAATCTCTTACAGTCTTCGAAATAATCCTCATCTTCATCCGTAGGTCCCATGATATAGGCAACGAAATCTTTTGTTTTTGATTTTACGTATGAGATTGATTTAATAAATGTTTTTATATCTTTAATTGGAACGACCCTACCCACCAGAGCGATCGCCTTTTTTTCGTTTTTTTCCGAGCTATCTTTTATTTCCGTAAAATCCTCTACTCTAATTCCATTGGGAATGAGTTCAATTTTTGATCTCTTTGCCCCATAGCCAATTTGTCTTTCTTTATTTCCTTGGTAGAGAGTCGTGATAACATCTGCGTGGTGATAGGCGACCTTAGAAAAGAAATGGAATGTTTTAATCCACCATTCCTTAAAATAACTTAAATTCTTTTTGGCCCTATAATCCTTGTCAGTATTGTAAATCCAATCAGCCTGATAAATCTCGATTTCTCTTTCATGACTATAGATACCGTGTTCGGTCAAAACATATGGTCTTTTATATTTAATACTTGCGGCTGCTCCTAAAAGACCTGCGTAGCCAGTACAAAGAGAGTGATAGAGGTGTGCCCTTGGAATATCTGCCGATAATATTTTAAACATGGGATAATGGGTAAAGCGCCATGAGTAAAAATAATCGATAAATGAAAGTCCATTTTCACCCGTAAATTGTCTCTCATAAAATTGTACTAAAAAATCCCAAGCTTCTTTGCTTTCCATTAACTCTATTGGATCACAAACTCTTTTATCGGGGTCGAAGAACTTATGATAAAATTCTTTAAAACCATCAACCTTGCCCTTTCGTAATCCCTTATGGAACTCTGTGAGCTTAGCAAAATCAAAGTCAATTCCTAGCTCTTTTGTTTTACCTTTAAGATCGTAATCGAATAAAAAGAGCTCTTTTATTAATTTTACATTATCTGGAATTGGGTATTTGTATTCTTTAAGAGAGTCTTGAGTTGCCCCAATATAGACGATACTATATTTGATATGAGGAGTTTCCTTTATCAATTGATAAACACAAGTCGAAACCCCTCCTGCGACATAAGGATAAGTTCCCTCTAGAATCAAACAGACATCACTCATTAAACTATCCCATCCACAAAACGTTGCACCAATTCATATCCGACTTCTCCAAACTTCTGTCCTTTTAAAGACTCATTAATAATAAAATCTAAGAAATCAGGGTGATTAAACTCTGTTACAATATTTAAAATTAAAAATTGATTACTAGGGTTACTATGCTGATAAATATCTTCAACGAGATATTCAACAATTTCATAGTTGGCTTCAAAATCGACTCTATTAAGTAGCTCTAGCATCATTGATAGTTCTTCTACTGTATCCCATGAAGCTAAATATGTTTTTACGTTTTCAGCAATATATTTTCCGAACTTATCAATAAAAGGTTTATAGTGATCCCAACCGACATCTTCGATAATCCGCAATAATGTAAAAAGGAAATCTCTTTTCATTCTTACAGGATTGAAATGTTCTAGAATCCTATTATCTAGCAATATGTCTGGGCTCGCGACTAGCATATTTGGATCTCGCCCTAAAATTTTTATTAATGTTTCAACGCATGTTTTAGCAATAAACTTATTTTTAGTTTGATGGCTGATATAAATAAGTCTCTTAAAGATTGCTTTATTAAAAATTGTAGCTGCACATTCAATTGCAAGATAGGCGTTATTGCTTACTTCAGAGGATAGTGTCTTCTCAACATATACTTCTAACCTCTTACTATTTTGCCTTGAGATATTTTTTCCTCTTATGACATTTAATAGAATCTGATGGCCTGGATGCTCTAAGCTCGTTTCCAAATTAATAAATTTTGTAATTAGCCCTTCATGATCATAAGAGTCGTGATGATACAGTGAGATCAAAGCATAGTAACTCAAAGGGTTTTCTGGAGATAACGCTATCTTCTCTATTTCTTTAGCCATCTCCATATTGTCGTAGATAGCAATAGAGTCGAGCGCAGAAACAGTTATGAACTCATTGTAATTTCCATTAATCACGTTTCTTAAAAGTCTAAAACATTTTTCGTGATAGATCTCCCCGAAGAAAGTTAAAATTCTAAACCTAATTTTATCGGAGCTTTTTGTAAATAGTTCTATTAATGGATCAACTACGAATTTTTTATCAAGAGACTGCAGGGCCCATTCGAGCTTAGTAATTAGCTCTTCGTCTTTTTCTTGTTCATATAAAGAGATTAAAAAAGTACCTGCTTTTTTGTGCTGAACCTTACCAATGTTATTAATTACGTCTAGCTTAGTATCTAAGGAATCACTTCCTATGTAGGTTTTTTTCAAATAAGGAAGAGAGTACTGTTGCATTAGGCTTGATATTCCTCTAATTGCAGTTTGCCTAATCTTCTTGTCTTCGTGATTTAAGTAAAGTTTATAAAAGAAGCCATCAAAGAAATTCCCTATTCTCTCTAAACCATCTAAGCAAAGATTTATCACAACGGAATCATCTGATTCTTTGGCAATCTCTTTTAAAAACCTTACTCCTCTAGGGTCTTCAAGCTTTTTGATAACTCCAATTGTTAGAGTAATTAAGGGCCTATTAAGGTGCTGAAAATTAGTTAAAATTAGTGGTACTAATTCAAAATAATTTCTTTCTCCTATTGTTCTCGTAAGATATTCCTTAATTCCAATAGGTGCTATTTCCCAGCAGTTTCTAAAAGCCGCAACTTTTACAAAGCGATAGATAGTGGGAGATTCAAGGAAATTTTCTAGTAATTTATTGCTTTCGGCCTTTACCTTTATATTCTCGTACTCCCTAAAGTGAGAAAGACAAAAAAGTGATAGACCAACAAGGTTTATATCTTTTTCCTCTAGTAAGTTTTCCATCAATTGTAAAAATGCGAAGACATGAGCGGTATCTTTATCCCGCCAAATTCTTTTAAATAGAAATAGCACTTCCTCTCTATCTTTGAGTTCGGTAAGCTTTTGTAGCGAATCGGTTCTTTCAGCCCAATCTGTAGAGCTTAGACCGAGAAGAATGTCATTTACTTTCTTTAATTCCACTTTCTGCCCACCAGTCGCTTGATTCTCTAACTTTGCTATAGAGAATCCCGACCTCATTAACGGAGTCACAATCTTCAGATATTTTTTGAAATTCTTTTAAATTATAATTCGCTTCAGCTCGATAGAATCGAATTTTGGCCCTGTCTTCCATGCTTAGTTCATTTTCAAGTGCCTGATCCGCTATCTCTAAAACTTTTTCAAAGTCTTTTTGCTGCAGATAAATTTGAGTGATCTTTAAGTAGAGCTTTGATTGCCCGGGTTTTAGCTGTAAACTAAAGATAAAATCGTACAAGGACTTTTCTAAAAAGAACTCCTTAATAGAAGAATCTAAAAAGCCTAAGAAGTAAGAGTCTAAATACAGCTGTCCCCTATTGTTATAATTATGGTGCTCATCTGGGAACCTTTTTATATTTTCTGAGGCGACATCTATTTTTGAAAACATTTTCTTTTCTATTTTTTCCAAAGCGCTATTGGCAAAATACCTTACCTCATAGGAGGGATCATCTAGTGCTTTTTTCAAAATCTCTACGCTTTCACTAGTTAGAGACCTAGATAGTTTTTCGATGGCATTAAGCTTTAAGTCCAAGTCTTCTTCATTAAAAACATCTAGATAAGGTTGAATCTGGAAATTCTCATATAGCTCGTCGTCTACGGCCTCTTCATTCTCTCCTTGGATTAGAATTCTTTTTTGGAAAGCATACTCATTGAAGGTTTCTTCTCCCATTGGAATGTCATATACGTCAATCTTAGAATCTTGATAGATTTTTCTATAGAGTGGACCAAGAGCGATAAAAATACACATTGAAACAAACCCAAAAATAGGTAAAAAACAATCGAGAACAAAGAAACTTACGGCAACGAGAGGTTTACGATATTTCTTGTTTATAAAATAACTGATGGCAATAGCAGTTAAAGGATTTAAAAGAAATAAGAAGATATTTTCACTAATAAACTGTGCAAGAAGACCTACTATAAAAATAAGCTTAAAGAATATCGAGAGTGATATTAAGAACACTATTGTAGACCTTTCATAACATCGCTCGCCTTCGTATCGCGGGCCGAAACAAAATAACTTTTAATATCAAAGTCTAGAGGTGTGTGAGCTTCATTAGTTAAGTTAAACTTTTTAATCTCCCCCTCAATCCTTTTCTTAAATTCCTCCCCTCCTTTTTCATTTAGGTTTGGAATTATAAGCAAAAATTCACTTTCATTTCTTCCTTCCGCAACACAGTCTCTACGCCTCGTCATCCTAAGGCAGACATCACTTAAGATCTTTTTATATGGAACTTTCTTAACTTCGCTAACGGCTTCAAAGTTCTCAACTGATAACTTAACTACACTTAGTGGGGTATTATATTTATCAGCTTCTACTAGCTCCTCTTCCAGCCTTTCATGAAAATAATTATTTTTATATATATGTAGGGTTTCATCTAAGACTGAATATTTTGAATATCCTTCGTAATTCATAGCGTACTGTAGCGACTGAGATAGCCAACGTACTAGTAACTCCAGTTTTTTGAAGGTTGTTGGAGTGTACTTCAAGAACGGAATATTGTGTACGTTCACTATTGCATGAACCTCTCCTCCAACGACCACAGGAACAGAGATTACTGTTTGCTTTCCCCAGGCTTCAAACTCTTCTTTTGAACTAACATCTCTAACAGTCACTAACTTCTGTTTTTTAAAAGCTTTTCTAAAAAGTATATCATCAGTTGAAAAACTGTTTATCTGAATTGGAAAATCATCCGAAAATGGAAATCCTTTTGCTAACTTAAACTTCCCATCATTGAGTTTGCTTTTTGACTTTAAATATATGCTTGCCCCTTCTACGCCTAAATGTTTATGAAGGATTACCAAGAAGTTAGGAAAGAGTTCGTCAATATTATTTTTGTATAACCCAAGGCCAATATCATAAATTTCTTCCATCGTCTCAAGCTTACTAACAAGCCTTTGTTTTAGCTCACCAACTTCTTTATTACCGATATCAATTTTTCTTTCTAGACTATCTATTAAAGTATCTTTTTCAAGAATTTCCTTATTGGCATCACCTAAGTCGCGAATTGTTCTTTGTTTAAGTTCCCCAACAAGCATCGAAATGAAAATCATCGATAGAGGCATTGAAATATACTCAAATCCCACAATGGATTCAACTTCATCATAATCGATTTGGTTATGAAGTAAGATAAAATATAAGCCGGTTGAAAATGTGGAAGAGAATACAGAATGTCTAAAACCATAAAAGGCCGCGATAAGGATACTTATCACAAAAAATGGATGTGGTGTAAAACCAAGCATTGCTGGATTCTCTTTATTGTTTAAATAAAATAATCCGGCTGTTGCCAAAATGATAATGGCAATCAACATCATATCTTTCGTAAACTTCCAGTCCTTCATACTAGTTCCTAATCGTGTCCATTACCTTTTTATATAAATCATTCGGGAGTATTGGCTTGTTTACATAAACAAGTCCCATTTCACTAACTTTTGAAAGCTCTTCGTTCTCAAGATGTTTAGCTGTTAATAAAATAATTCTCGTTTCCGAGTTTTTACTTGTTCCTCTTACTTTTTCAGAAAAAGAAATTCCATCCATTTCGTCCATCATGTAGTCGGAAATGATAAGGTCAAACTTTTCAGCCTCCGCCAAATCTAAAGCTTTTAAAGGGTTAGATTCCGTCTCTACATGAATTTCATGAAAGGTAAGTAGGCTCGTTAATAAGAAAACGAATTCTTTTGAGTCATCTAATACAAGTAATTTCAATTCTTTTTGATCCATAATTTCCTAAAACCAATGATTCCATGAAAACCCAAAGTTTCCTGAGTTTCCTGAGCTAAAGCTGTCTGTTTCTTTAAAATATTCGGTATAGAGTCTCCATCCTTTTGCAACTCCATAGCGGCCATAAACTTCGGCCAATACGTCATATGAACTTCCAAACGAGATGTTTCTTTTTTGATCGCCGCCAATACTTAATTTGATAGCGCCCTTTATATATTTATTTAATTTTTCTTCGAAGGTAATTTCTTTTCTAAGAACTACATAATAAGCTTCACTTCCACTTCCATAAATTGTTTTAATACCTGGAAAAGAGCTGGATAATGTTCTGTAATATAGCTGCACCCCCATATGAAACTGTTTTCTTCCGCCTATTGGGGCCAGGTACTCCGTATTTAAAAATACATTCTCACCATCTTCTTCCCTATAGGTGATTGATTCAAAGCCTATTGAACTTTCCCAAATATCTTTTTTCATCAAATGTTTTTCGTTGAAATAGGCAACTAGACTTCTTGTATAAGATTTTTTCTCATTGGCGAGGGTGGCATTTTGATACTCTCCAACTGAATTTTTAAATGAAAGGAATAATTTAAATGCGTTCCATCTGCCAAAATATGCATTAACATAAATAGGTGCATCTAACTCTTTATGTCCATTGGTGACGGCATAACCTAACTCCAAACTGTCAGAATCATTAAAAAATGAAATATGTGGTGCAAAGAAGCCATGATCCTGGTTTCCATCTTTAGAAGTCAATACTTGTTTATTCCATAAACCCAATCGATACTTGTTAAACCTTTTTCCTACTCTTAAATCACTTTGGTAGTAAGCATAGTTCTTTGACCAATGAAATTTCCCGAGTGCTTCAAGGTCCCAAGAGTAATCATACTTTATAGCCTCTTTCACTTCATTTAAGTACTGCTCTTGATCTTTGTTTTCCTGGGTATACAAATTTTGAGAATATAAAAAATCTAACGTCGCTCTCGCCGACTCTAGATTTCTAAGCTCAATTTCGTAGTAAACAAATACTGTTAATAATCTTGGATCTCTTGGGTTTTTGTCTACTAATTCAGATAATAGCGCATATGCTTTATCGCGCTCACCAGCTCTTTCTAAGCATCTAATCTCTAATTCAACTCTATCAGATTCATTGAATTTAACTTTTTTTCCAGGCAATTTTTTCTGAAATATTTGCTTGCATATATTTTCCCTACTCATTTTATTTCCAGTATGAAAGTAGGACTCTTCTAGCATTCCAATTGTGTATATATTAAAAAATTCTATTCCTTTTTTTTCTTTAATTTTGGATAGTTTTTCTAGAGCAGCATTAAAATCTTTATTTTGAATATCTCGGCCTGCTAAGATCTCCAAGCTATCTAAGTCATATTTATGCCTTCTTAAGTATGATTCAAAATAGGGGTATGAAGATTTAAAGTCGTTAAGCTCTATATAATTATAACCAATCCTCTTAATCAGCTCTAAGTCGTTTGGATAACTATTGAGTAAATCCTTATAAACTTCCAAGGACTCCCTTGGGTTATTTATTTCCTCCAAAATTTCAATAATACGACCTTTGTATTTTTGAAGATTAGTTTTAATTTCACCTAAACGATACTTAATTTTCCCCATCGGAATTACAGGTATGACTCTTGGCTTCTTTAAGATCAAACTGGGCTTGTCTTTACGGCCAAATTTATTAAAAGCTAACAATGGCCCTTCTCTTAATTTTATAAAAGTGCTTTTTCTTAGCTTCTTCTTTTCTAGCTTAAAAATCTTAAGGTAAATTTTAAGGGCTTTTTTCTTCTCGCCTGCTTCCCTATATTCTTCCGCTAATTCCTCCAAGAACTCGATATTTCTCGGATAAGCTCTCGTTAATCTTTTTAAAACACCTATAGCCTCCCAGTGCTTATTCATTTCGCTGAATCTTCGGCTGACATCAAGTAAAATCATGTCTTTCTTAACAGAAATACCGGTTAGGGATTTATATAGTTTATAAGCTTCATCTTTTTGATTATTTTTATACCGAGATTCTGCCACCATAAATCGAATTCCAGCATCTTCAGGCACAGTATTTAAAAGTTTTGTGTGTATTTTTTCTATAACGGCAATAGACCCTAACTCAGAATAGTGAAAGAGAATCCTTTCAAGGTGATTAATTTTCTTGAGTATATCTTTTTTAGGAACCTTCTCAAGAAATCTATCTGTGAAAATATACTTTCCTGCGGTTTTATCATTTAAAAAAAGTATCAATTCTTGTTTTAAAGCTCCTTGGTGGTTATTTTTCAAGAGATATGCCTGCGAAAGAAAATCATTATAATTAAAAGATGTGTTTTCGCTTAACGTATAATCTTCGAGTAGCTCAATAGCATTATCAATTTGCCGAGTTGCTAAGAAGTAATCGATAAGTTCTTTCTTAAATCCGATATCATCAACTTTTTTAAGCCTACTAAAAATTCTATTGGCATCATCATACTTTCTTAACCATCGATAACCGTTAGCCGCTTGTAAAAGTAGTTTTTCTTCTTCGGCTTTTGTCTTTGAAATTGAAGCCCTTCTTTCTATCACCTTTAGTCTTTCATAGGGCATTAGGTTCCAATCATAAAGCTTCTCGAGCTCAATAAGGTAATTCAAATTTTTCGGCTTTATAGCTACTAATTTTTTTTGAAGTTCAAGGGCCTTTTTTGTATCTCCTTGAATGAGAAAGTATTCTTTAATTTTTTTAAGAGCATGTACATTGTCATCATCAAAAGCTTTAACAGCATTAAAATATTCAAAGGCTTTTTCGTACTTATAGGAATGAAAGTAAATCATCCCTAGTTTTAATTTAGATGGAACACTAAACACGGTGACCACGGCCACTGCAGATAAGAATAAAATAAATTGTAATCGACTATAGAGTATCACTTCCTATGATTCCTTCTTCTGTCCTTGAAGTTCTTCCCTTAAAAATCCAAGGGTTATCTAGTATTGTAGGTATTTAATGGTCGATTAAAAAGTGAATTTTATGGGGCTATTTCTTTGCTTTAAAGGGCGTGACAAGGCTAGTCAAAACATGATCTTGCCATCTTCCGTCAATCATCAAGTAGTCCTTAGCAATACCGTGCTCAACAAAACCAAGACGTTTCAAAAGAGCTCTGGACCTATGATTGTGAGGTATGCAATTGGCCTCGACCCTATGAAGAGACAAGTCCTTAAAAACATAGTCGAGCGCGGTGCGCAAACATGCGCTCATTACTCCTTGCCCCTCTAAGCTTGAGCAGATTTTATATCCAAGCCTGGCATTTTGAAATGGTCCTCTTTCAAAGTTAGTAAAATTAATTGAGCCCACCATGCTATCTTCTTTAAAAATAATTAACCGACAACTTTGATCTTCTAAAAATTCTTTTCGCCAAAGAAGTGCTTTTTCTTCCCAATAGTGTTTCGTATCAAACCCCTCAGGTTTAGGAGGGTCCCATCTTTTTAAATGTTCTTCATTTTTTTTATTAAAATTTAAAACGAGACCAGCTTCAGTTTTTTGAAGAAGTCGAAGTTCAAAATTATCTACGGATAATTTAGGAAAAGTTTTTATCATCATAAAAAAACAGTCTACTTTTTGGTCTTATAAAGCTTTCTCTGTGCGTTTGGTTAGAGTAAGGTTTTCTTCGGTAACCTGGAGTACTTGGGTCAGCGGCACAGTCTCTTTGATATTTAACCATCTTTTCTAAAAGTTCTACCATCTGACTTGCTCCACCATTTAAGGTTTCAACTTCTTGTCGCTCAAGCTCTGATAACAAAAAGCTAACGGACTCTATTGTCGATAAACAATTCTGAGCAGGTTGATGTTTAATTGAAAACCTCGATGGAATACTTGCATCAAAACAAACTCGAGGTAGTGTTTGTAAGTTTTTACTTTCCCTAAGCATTTTTTTAGCACAAGGCCAAGTTCCATCTAAAACAAAAATAACATTCTCTCTTAAAGAGTCTTGTGGAAACTTTTCATTCTTACTTAAGTTTATAGCGGAGCTTCCAGGGTACAGTAAGAAACAATTCTTTGTTTCGTCTTTTATCAAAGCATTAACCAAATTATCATTTGTAAAATCAACTCCCATTATCATTTGGGAGTTTAGTAGACTTTTCTGGGTTAATCTCCCAGTGCCTACCCTTTGCTTTTTCGCCTCTTTCGGATGAATAAGGATCACAATCTTAGTCTTAGTTTCAAAGCTATTTATGTCAGAACACAAACAAGCCTTTTTAGATCTAAAACATTCGTAACAACGACCAGTTAAATCAGGAGAGCTCGTCATATTCCTCGCTAATAAAGCCCATATAAACTGGCTTTAAATTCTTTTCAAGTAAGGGTCTTTTTATCAATGAAGATTTCTCAATGAGGAGCTTTATCTGATTAGCTTCTGTGCTTGATTCGTAAAGCTCTTTAACTTCTCTAAAAGTTCTTCCTCTTTTATTTACTGGAAGCTCACCTAATTTCAATTTCCACCTTTTAATCAACTCTTTACTAGGGGGAGTCTTTTTAAAATCGATAAAGTCGAACTCTACTCCATTAGCCTCTAAGTTTTTCTTAGCTTTCTTCACTGTGTCACAATTTGGGATACCATATAACTGATACATAAAAATCTCGGTTTATTAGGATTTAGAACTTAGGTGAATATAGAAAAATTAGAGTTTATTGACAACAGCGTTAGAATTAGTTTTTTCAAGTCTTTTCAATGCCTTCCATAGCATTTTTGGTAAAGCGCCATTTTCTTTACTATTTTTAAAGAAGGCCATCATTATCATATCAGCTCTATGGGTATTCAAAAGTCTTACGGCCTGTTCTTGTCCATCTCTCGTTTCGCAAAGAACGGGTTCAGAAACGACGTGATTTGTTCTGCATACTGACGGTCTATTCTCATAAACAGTACAAGTATCACCTGCCCCGAGAAATGGGCAAGCACGGTCCTCATAAGAAAGTTTGTAAAACTCTTCGGCATTATTTCCCGTATCAGCCAAAAGGCGAAGCCGCCTTAAATCTACTTCTGCTCCGCTAACGATTTGCTTTACCAGTAGGCTCGCTTCATCAGAAGTGATACTAACCTGGGTATGGCAACAAGCTGAGCAACCACTTTTACAAGAAACATTTTCTTTTACCAAGTCATCAAGAAAAAGGGTTTTAATTTCAGAGTCAATTAATTTATGAACAAGCTCTGCCCTTTTGGTCGGAATGCCAATATAACGTAAACGTTTAATTGTTTGCTTATAGAGCTTTTTAAAAACTTTATGATCCTTAAGCTTCTCATAGGTCCTGTAAGCAATTGCTGGAAAAAGAATAGATTCCTCCTTTCAATATCCAATTAAAATTATACGAAATTGGATTATACGAATCTTCCAATAGGCAATTTTTGCCAATTAGAGCGTCGTGAGCTAAACCTATCTAACCGTAAAAACGAGGAATTCTCAGTTGAGCCTGCTCTGCACCTTGAAAAATATTAGCCTTGCCTATGGAACAAAAGTTCTTTTTAAAGAAGCTAATATTAATATAAGAGCTGGAGATAGAATTGGCCTCCTTGGACTCAATGGAAGAGGGAAAAGCTCCTTATTTAAGATTTTAACTGGTGCCACTACTCCAGATCTTAGCGACCCTCCCTTTATGTTTGATAAAACAAAAGGTCTTAATGATCCTTTGAAAGAGTTTACTGTTTTTCAGATACCCCAAGATTTCAATGTTATTCCTGGCCGAATAGTTAAAGAGTATTATTTAGAATATTACCCCGAGCTCAAAGAATGGCATCAAAGACTTAAGGAGCTAGAAGAGCTCGTCGGAAAAGACGACAAGTATCTAAATGAGCAGAAGGATCTCTTTGAAAAATGGGAACATGCTGATGCCTGGAATATCGCATCCAGCTTTGAGAGTTATTTAAAATACTTCGAGGTTCCTAATCTTGATGGCGGTGTCGAGAACCTTAGTGGAGGTGAGCAAAAAAAGATTCTTTTAAGTCTTGGCCTATCCTGTAAGGCAAATCTTGTTCTTTGGGATGAGCCAACTAACCATTTAGATATAGAAACTATTGAAAAGTTTGAGGATGAACTTAGACAAACAAATCGTGCCTATATTCTTATATCCCATGACAGGACCTTGTTATCAAAAGTCTGTAAAAAGATTTTTCATATTACAAATGGTGAAATTAAAGAGTACGAAGGATCTTACGCCGATTATCTGGAGTTTTTATCGGAAAAAGAAGAAGAGCGAAAAAGAGTTTTAGCCCGACTTAAGAACACCTTGCGCCGTGAAACGGATTGGATGAGACAAGGAATAAAGGCAAGAGGAACGAGAGCAAAGAGTAGAGTAGATAATTTTACTCAGCTTAAAGGACAAGTAGAAAATATTATTTCCCAAACAAGAAAAGAGATGAGCTTAAGTATCTCTTCCACTGAAAAAAAGAGAAAGAAGCTTCTTGAATTTAAAGGTGTGGATTTTGGTTTTGGAAGTGAATTACTTTTTAAAGATTTGAACTTTGTTATGACCAAAGGTGAAAAAATTGGTCTTATTGGACCAAATGGTGCCGGAAAATCTTCACTTGCTTCACTTATTGCCGGAAAGTTAAAAGAAAACAATGGGATCATTAAAAGAGCTGATGGGATTATCATTAAGCATTTTTCTCAAAAAAGAACCGAGCTAGATCTTGAGAAAACGCCCTTTCAAATATTGGGAGATGGTTCAGAGTTTATCTTTTTAGCTAATGGTAGAAAAAAACATGTTATTGCCTACCTTGAGGATTTTCTCTTCCCAAGAGAAGAAATCAATAGACCTTTAAGAACATTTTCTGGTGGCGAGAGAAGTCGATTACAAATGGCCCTAAATCTAAAGGAGCCTGGAGATATTTGGATCTTTGACGAACCTACAAACGATCTTGATCTAGAGACCTTACAGATTCTAGAAAAAACTTTAACGGAATTTGAAGGTTCGGTGATTTTAATTAGCCACGATAGAAGTTTTCTCTCCAATATAACGAATAGAGTATGGTTGTTGGATAGTAAAAAACTAGAATATTTTCATGGAGGTTACGAGCAAGTTTCTCCTTACCTTGAGGCTCTGGCCTTAAATAAAGAGCTTGAATCTGAGCAAGAAACTGTGATTCAAGAAGCTCCTAATCCAGAGGTTAAATCTAAGAAAAAGCTTTCCAATAAAGAAAAGGATCGACTTAGAAAGCTTCCGACCCTAATAGAAAGTTCGGAACGAAAAATCGAAGAGTTAAATTCAAAAATTTCAGAAATGGGCGCTATGGAACTAACGAAAGAAGATTCAGAAAAATTGTCCCTGCTTGCAACAGAAATGGGCGATTTAGAGGAGGAGCTTCTTGCCATGTATGAGGAATTTGAAGAACTTCAGTCTTAAAGGCATAATAGCTTTATGTGTAGACTCTTCGGTTTTAGGTCAGTTATTTTAAGTCAAGTTCATAGCAGTCTTGTTAGCGCTGATAATGCCCTGGTAATGCAAAGTAATGAACATCCAGATGGTTGGGGTGTCGGTTACTACGTTCAAGGCACTCCCCATATAATTAAGTCCGCAGAGTCCTCTGCCATTAAAAGTAACCTATTTAAGAAAGTCTCTGGTGTTGTTTCAAGCCAAACTGTTGTGGCACATATTCGAAATTCAACTCAAGGCTCAAATGGACTTTTAAACACCCACCCTTTTCAATATGGACACTGGGTTTTCGCTCACAATGGGAATATTAAAGACTTTGAAAATTACAGAAACCAAATTTCTAATCAGATTTTGCCGGAGCTTAAAAGATTCATTCTTGGTGATACTGATAGCGAATTAATTTTTTACTTTATCCTTTCTTTTTTAAGTAAAAAAATTGATATCTCTATAAAAGATTGTAAAGCTGAAATTGTCATTGAAGCGATTAAAGAAGCTGTAAAAGAGTTGACTGACCTAATTGGCCCTTATTCTTTAAAAGATGATTGCGGAGACAAGGAAACTTATTTAACCTTTTTACTTACCAATGGTGAAACCATGGTTGCCCACCAGGGTGGAAAAAATCTTTACTACTCAACCTATAAAACTAGTTGTGGAGATAAAGACTCTTGCCCTTCTTATTCAGAGTCCTGTGAAAATGCCACGAAAGACGGTTTTATTAACCACTTAATATTTTCGTCTGAGCCTTTATCAGGTGAGAATATTTGGATTCCTTTGAATTTAGGCCAGATAATTGGAGTTGATGGTCGAATGAAGATTGTTATTGATGCCGACGATCAATAACAAGCTTTAACTTCCCGGTTCTTTCATTATGTTCTAGCTCATCTTCGTGAACACAAGTGAATTTAATATGATTAATATGATTGTCTTGAACGGCCTCGAGGTACATTTTCCTCTCTTTATAGAACCCTTCCTGCAAGTTAGATAGCTCTTTCGAGGCGGTATATTTAACTTCAAGCGTATCCCTTGCATTCTCCCTAGTGATTATCATTTGAAAATTAGAAATCTCGCTGAAAACCTTTAAGTTTCTAAAAACCTCAACTAGGTCATCCCTATTTACTGTCACCGGTCCAATTCTAGCCCCTTCATCTGATCTTCCTAGCAGTAAAAACTTGTTGTTCCCAACCCATTTTGCTAAGTCTCCAACGGGGTACCTAATGATGGGCATTAAGGTTCTAGCTAGATTTGTATAGACTAATTTTCCAACCTCACCTTCATTAGTGATAACTTCTCCTGAATCATTAATTATTTCCATAATGGAACCATCGAAAACCTTATGTTCACCAGGGCCACAGTCCTTGTCTATATAACCAAGATGGCCTCCATCTACACTCGCATAACCAATTGATAACAGTTGTGCATTTGGAAATACTTTTTTAAGGATTTCACGTTGTTCTGGATAGAGAGCTTCTCCACCATAAAGTACTTTTTCTAAGTTAAGAGTTTTCCCTTTATTTAAAAGTAACTCGGCCATACATGTAAATGTCGTCGGCACCCCTGCCAAAACATTAATAGAATATTCTTCAACGGTTTTAATGATCTCTTCAAGCTTCATCCCACCTGTCATCGGAAATTGTAAAACTGGCGTTTGTGAATTTTCAATAGACTTATTTATGAATAAAAAAGAGGCGTATAAATCTCCTGAATAAAATAGATTCCCTACTCTATCTCCTTTTTCAAGACATTTTTTATCCATACCTTCACCAAATAATTTCGTGAAAGTCTGCCATTCATCCTTGGAATAAACTGAGAACTTAGGATTACCTGTAGTGCCTCCACTCTTAAAAACTACACCATCAACTATATCTTCAGTTAGTAGAGAGTTATTATTGAAATGATTGGCTTCCCAAAAATTGGACTGATCGATTATAGGAAGATCCTCTAACCTAAAGTCATCTGGATTTATATTTTTATACAGCTCTTTGTAAAAAGGAGAATTCCTTGAGGCTTTTCGAACAATCTCTTCTAACGAATAAAACATTAAAGCATCCTCATGTCTTTAACTCGAATAAGTTTCCCTGAACCACTTGTTCTTTCGAGGTTTTCTCCGTCTATCAAAAGAACTTTAAAATAAAGGCCCTTCTCTAGGTCTGCGACTTCATGTAACTCATGATACTTTTTCATTATATGAGTTCGTATTTCCGACTCTTGCTCTTGAATAAATGCGGAGTCGATTAATAAGTTTACCTCGTCTAAGTCACCGTTTTTTTTAATAATGATCTGAGCTTCTCCCGAAAAATCAAATTTATCTCTTAAAATAATTTCAATCTTTTGAAAATTAATAAAGGTTCCACCGGCCCTAAAGATATCTCCACTTCTCCCTTGAAGTTCAAACCGTGGAGTCTTCCTTCCACAGGGGCAATCCCCTTCTACCCAACGCCCTAGGTCTCCAAGATCATATCTCTTAATATCAAGGACCTCTCTGTTCTTGCTGCTAAAAACAAGTCTTCCCGTCTCGCCTTTTATACATGGAAGGTCCGCTTCAATTTGCAAGATTTCAAGACTTTGATTTGAATCTAAGAGGTGATGAACCGATCCTTCACATGCTGGACATTGAAAGCCCAAAGGTCCAGCATCCACTGAACCATAGGCCGCGGAACGTATAACTTTTATACCTAACTGATTTTGGATCCACACTCTTTGCTTCTTAGAAAAGTGTTCTCCCCCGAAAAATATTTTCTCTAGTTTTCCATATTTTTTGAAAAGATCAATATTTTCTTTAAGGAGTTGCACAATATAACTTGGCATCCCCACGAGAGTATTAACATTATTATCAATTATTGCTTCTCCAACCATCTTCAAATTTTCATGAGCTGCCATTGGCAATTGGATAGCTTCTAAATGCTCTAATATGGTAAAGAAACTTATAAAACCACCATAAAGACCACCGCCGAAGAATAAGTTTATCACTCTATCCTCTTTAGGATTGAGGCCAGCGGCGAATAATCCTTCAGCCGCGTTTTGCATCTGTTCGTGATAGTCTTTATAACTAAATAAGCTGAGTGCAGTTTTCCCAGAAGAACCACCAGATCTAAAGAACAATTCAGCACGATCGATTCGTTCTCCCGACATTTTTTGAAACTCAGATTTATCCATAATTGGACCAGCTTCTTCTTTCAATACTGGAAGCCTGAATTCTTCAAGACTATGAATATCCTCCATATCTTTTATCTCTGCCCTGACTCTTCTCATAAACCTAGACAAGGCATAAACACCATCATGTGGTTCGCCTTCGTAGCTTGAAAGCATTTCTCCAACTTTCGTAACTCGATTTATCCCTGCAGCAATAAAGATTTTTGCTAACTTAGAGCCATATTCTCTTGAAGAGGCTAAACCCACAGTTTGCAAGTAAGTTCTGAGAGGATACAAGGTGCTTATAATTTTATTAGAAGGAAGAGGTTTAATTAAAATTGTTCTGTATAAAGGTGATGGTCTTAATCCTCGATTTTTCTCTGCTATTATTCTAAAGCTCTTATCTTTTGCTTCAAAGACTTTGGCAATCCCCATCGGAGACTCAAGTCTTGCTAACTCCACTTGATTTGTAATTTCAGCTTGCTCTTGTATTCCAAGTTCAACAGTTGGCACTTTATTGCTCTCATTTTCTAATGAGCTATATAAGTTTTCTGAAAACTTGAGACAATCTTCGAAATTATCTGTTTCAAGATAAATAACCTGTGGTGAACTACAGGCCTGTTGTTCATTGAGAACTATATCTGAGCTCAATTTATTGAACACGTCTTGTTCGTTCAAACTAAACTTATCCACATAGGCAAAGGAGATTTTATGACCCCAAGGGATAAATCTTGCTCCAGGGGGCGTCATCTTTTGAATCTCTGAGATTGCGGACTCTCCTCCCCATACCGAAACCCCGTCAGCAACACTTAGAAGTTTCCCCAGGGACTCCCTTTCTGAGCTAGAGATTCTAAAGATTCCAACCTTTTGCTTTATCTTTTCCGATGGATCACATTTAAAGAGCTCCTCCATCGCTAGGCTTGTAAAATTACTATCTCTATGACTTATTTTTAAGAAGTTGGTATTTAGCGCAAGAAGACCTTCAATGGCAGCTAAAAAACTAAGTCCCTCTGAGTTTGAAGGAGTTATATGGACCAAGGTCCCAAGTGCAGCATAAGATTCAAATATCTCATCTTTAAATGACTGTTTTCTAAGATCGTACCCTTTTAAGCCATTTAATTCTTTTTCAATTTTCTTTATCAAAAAAGACTTCTTACAAAACGAAGCTACTTCATCAAGGGTAGCTTCGTCAGTCAGTTCAACTGACAGTTTCTTACGTAATTCATCATCTCTAAGTAACTTATTTGAAAATGTCTCACAAGCGTCAAGTACATCTTGAATTTGTAGGTCGCACTCTAAGGACTCAATTGTCATGGTCGATATATTTTTTAATATTTTTTCTGTCTTAGATGCTTCTACCCATTCGCCTTTAAAAAAGTGCATCATTTTTCACCTCCAGCAAACTCTTTCAAGATTTCAGAGGCTGCAATGGCGCAGCTTTTATTTTTACTTAATCCTGCTCTGCCCACGATCCTAAAGAACGGTGTTTTTAAATTGCAGCCACATTCAGAAACAGAATGGATGGTTGCCAGGTCTCCCATCAGTACACTGTTTGCGGGAACAGAAGTTATATAGGGACTTATAAAGTTTAAGTAACCAACTTGACCCTCTTTTAGCGGCTTTAAGGTTTTAACATCTCTAATGAGAATTCTTGAATAAGTTGGAATATGAAACTCGTGATTTTCGCATTCAACATAGGGCACACAATGCTCAACACTTCCAAAACCATCTCTTAAGTTTCTATCTGGTATTCCCAGCATTTCTTCTAATTCAGAATAAAACTCTTTTTTCGATATAGCTTTTTCTTGATGCCCTTTCCAACCTCCACCAAAGAAGGTCATAGACTCTTTATTTAACTTTAAGGGAGGAATTCCTAGTTCCTTCATTTGGGCTATTGTGAAATTCATAAAAGCTGGAAAGCCAAAAATCCTAACTGGCAGTCCCTCTTCTTCAAATCGCTTTAGTGCTTCAATACAACCAAAGACATCAAATTTATGACCGGACTTGGTATATCTTAAAGCATAATGGACTGAGTTCACGGGCGCGAATTCACATAAAAAGTTGTCTGTATAAGCAGTTCCTAACTTTGAGCCTTCTTCAGGTTCGTACGTAAAAAGTAAATAGTTTACCTTTTCATCAGATCTCCAGCCGTAATAGTCAAATATATTTCCTACCATTTGCTGTGCCGAACTAATTGTCCAATCATCAAAAAACATTTGGGACTTTTGCCCACTCGTTCCAGACGAGGTTAAGTGAAGGCCAATTTCATTGTCACTGGCTGACTTTATTTCATGCCTCTTAAAAAAGTTGGCTAGTATATATGGAATATCTTCTAAGTTTTTAAAATTATCTTCCTCAAAATTTCTTTCTTTACACAGAGAAGAGTAATACGGGCTTTTCTCTCTATGCCATTTTATATTTTCAATCATTGCATTTCGAAAAAGCTCTTCAGTTTCGTTGAGGGGAAGATAAGGTTCTTTGATCAGGCAAAGTTCCTCAACAGACTTTAGGCGTTTTGAGTCGGGGACTTTTAGTTTCACTTATTCACCCCAAGAGACTTTAAGTTCATCTCTACCCATTGCTCTACATATTGATTTACGAAAGGCAAAAAGCAATCGTCAATATGAGTTTCACTAAAATCAAGAGGGACCATTGTTCTCGTTAAAAGAACGTAGTCGTGCATTTTTCCTTCCTCTTCCCTCATAGCAGGATACAGCGCTGAAGGTAGAAACTTATTCTCGAGCAAGAAACAGATCACTTCATAATAGTCTGCTCTCATCAAGGTCTCTACATAGTAGATTCCCTTTTCTTTCATTGAAAACATTAACTGCTTAAACTGCCCCTCTAAATCACGAATGGGATTATTAGCGGTAACGAGAACACAGTAATGATCTTTTTTACTAAAAGAAGCAAAAATTTCTAAATCACATTTTTGTGACGAAATAATAAGATTTGGTTTATGAAATGGATAAAAAATAGATTCCTTATCCCCCTTAAAGATTTCTTCAAATCTTTTTTGTACAAAACGGGGAGCATCTATATATTCGAAGTCTTCATCACCAATATCATTTTCACTAGATCTAACCGGACAAGGGTGTCCAACACTTGGATGAACAGAATCCTCAAAAACTTCACCGATGGCATCATAAAGAGGAAGCATTTGCGGTGGAACCTTATCAACTTTTGACCTTCTACTCAAAACCCCTTCTGCATAAATTCCCATCAAAGTTAAAGTTTCATAATGTTTAATTTTTCTCGCATTAGGAAAAATACCCAGAGGCCTTAATCCATTTGCCATCAACATTTTTTGAGCACTAATTTCAATGGTCCTACTAGTCGCATAAAGAGAATGTACTCTTTTGCCAGTATGAAGAACCCTATCAATTCCATCACCCAATAGTTTAGTAGCAAGACCTTGTCCTCGATAGGACTTGTTAACTGTCATTCCAGTTATCTTTCCAATCTTATAATCTAGGTCTAATTCGAAAATACAAGATGCTGCAATTGTATTGGTTTGAGTATCTCTCATGACCAACCACAAAGTGCTTTCTTTGTCGGCGATATGCTTAGTCATCACATCTTTGTTAGTTCCAATCTCAAGAGGATAATCCTTACCGTAAATAGTCAGGTATAGACCAATTAACTCATTGATATCTTCAAATTTGGCCTGATCAATGACTAGACTCATGAAACCTCTTTTCCCACTGGTTATAGAACATTATGCGATGTATCATAAAACCAGTGGTTTGCCCCTATTTTTGAAAATTATACAGGTGAAACCCTAATGTAAGATACTGAATTTATTGAGGTTAATGGTCTCTTTTCATAGTCCGAAAAGAAGCTAGAGGTAAATATGAAAAAACTTATAGTTCTGTCCATCATTCTGCTCCCTTTAACGGCATTTGCTAGAAAGCCGGCCGTAGAACCAGTAACAGGAATTAGCATCGACGACTATAAAGAAGTTCCACCTGAACAGGCCAAAGGTTTTGATTGGAATAATGAAAATAAAAACTTAAGAGTAGAAGCTAACTCTAAGCCCGCAATAAAAGTCGACGTAACGAAACTACCTGAACAAGAGATTATGACCGTCTCAACTCCGGATCTTACTCCGGCCATTATCCTGATGATGATGCTTGCCCTGCCTTTTGGAATTTGGTTTTTCCTTCTTGGAAAACTTGATGCCCCTGTAAATGAAAAAGGATTTGAAGAAGAGGAAGACTACTTAGACAATACACTAGCTTTTCCAAGTAAAAAAATAAAGTCTGAGAAAGATGACAATGACGACGATGACTTTAATATTCCAAAAGCTTCTTAAAACCTAAGCCAAGAGCCTTTTCCGGCATAAAAGAATACACGCTTAGTTTGATTATAACTCAGACTAAGCTCCTTAATCCCATCTTTATTTAAATCAACCGCAGTTAAAATATACTCTCTTTGATGATAATGGTTATGTTTATAGCTTTTAAATTCCTCCCAATAAGCTGGTCCCTTATAAGTAGCTAGGGTTGATAAGTCTTTACCGTCAATTGTTAGAAAATAAAATCTTGCTTGGGATCTAAATTTCAAAGAGCGATTTACGCCTTCAAAATAATGTAAAATATAGACCATTGTATTACTGGAGAGCTTTCTCGTAGTGATTCGATAAAGCCTACTGTCAAAACCACCAGGGTCTAACTTATAGCTATATAGTTTCTCTTTTTTATAGCTATAAACATGAAACCAGTCTTCCCCATCTTTTTTCTCAATAACAAAAGACTCATTTCTACTATCACCATTAATATCTATCTCGTAATAACTAGACCTCGCTCTAAAGTGGTATTTACTTTCAGATTGTAGTGGGTCTATTCGAGTAAGATCCCCTGAAAGGAGCTTTCTGGTAAACCTTTCATCTTGGGCCTTCACCTGTTCTACCAAGGTCATAAAAATCATGCTGCAGAGAATCAATAGTCCCGTATTTTTCATAAGTTTATTATACTTCAACATCTTACCTAACGCGCATTTCTTTTAAATTGGTACGGCTTGTTATAAGATACAATTTCACACGGACAATTACACAGGGGCATTCATGGATTTTCAGCTCGCATTTATTAAAAACCCACAACAGATAATTCTTAAAGACTTTGGTCAAAACGCGCAAGAAGGTCGTGGAAAAATCATGGATATTGATGAATTATCCAATCTAAATCTTCAGGGACTTTTCCTTTCAGAAACATTATTAGAGGACCCTGAGTTCTTAGGGACTTTAACGACTACTGTAGAAAAAAATCCTATCCGTACCTGTGAAGAAATAAATCTAGATGCAGACCTTTTTGAAAAGCTAAATACTCAAGAAGCTACACCGTACTTTAATAAAGTTTATAGCTCTTGGATCCTTCAAAATAATTTATCCCTCCTTGAGGAGTTTACTACTGTAGTTAAGCATCTTAACAATCTGTGGCCTAACGACCGAACTGCTTTTTTTGAAGAATTTTGGAGTATCGTTAGAAGAAATCTTGGAACTAGTGAGCTAACACTTGTTTACAATGATATGCAAAAGGCAAAGAAAGAAGGCGAGAAAAATAAGCTGATAAAAGTAAAAGTTCATGGGACAGCAAAGCCGAATCCTGAAGAAGGTGGAGAGCTTGAGAATAAGCTTATGAAGAATTACGAAAAGCTTTTTCAAGCTGAATTTGAAGTAGTCGAATACAATAAAGAAAAAGGTCAAATGGTAGCTGTGTTCACAATAAAAAAGAGTCCAGTTATCCTAATGGCAAACTTATATGGTTTAACTAGACTCCAAAGGTCACTAATGAAGGCCCTTATTGATGGCCTTCAAGAGAATTGGGTTTAATCTAAGAGATTAAACCCTAGCTTCCAACCTTCGAGTAGATAGTTGGATTTATGCCCCACCTTTATTCTGAACGAACTTAGATCGTCATATGGGGCTCTCGTTTTATAAGAATTTAATCTTTGATCATAAACTTTCCAACCAATAAACCCACCAGAAACTGACTCTAGCTTCTCAATATTCTTAATCAACAGAACCTCATCTCTCTCCTGTAAGTTCAATTCTAAAAAGCCTCTTTTACTTAATGTATTTTCTTTTGATTGAACAAATATTTCACCCTCTTTAATTTTTTCTTTAAGATAGTTACTTTCAACTGCTTTTCTAAAAGCTCCACTAGGATATGAAAATGCCGCTTCCCAAACATTATGACAGTTAACTCCTTTTCTTTCGAATCGATGATCTTCTAAGCAAACTTCCCTAGCGATTTCAAAGGGTATTTCTTTTACCCATTCTTCTGAAGAATAAGTTTTCACCCTCTTGGTAATCTCTCCGACAATTTTTCTACTATTCACTTTTAAAAAGTGATTCTTTTCTTTAAGCTCTTTTTTAAATGGGCTCCAAGAATAGCGAGTACTCCGAAGAGAAATCAAATCCGTATAAGCGAGAACAATGGTAGAGCCGTCTGCTTTATAGTTCTCAATATCTTCGTCGACATTACTCCACCAAATATTTTTTCTTCCATAAAGGGAGATATTCTCTAAGATATTTCTGTCGGGGAAGTTGAACAATTCACTTATGTTAAGGTTCATGAACGAGTCGATTCTTCCAAGATGATCAAATGATAGATTCTGATCAAGTCCTTTCAAATAATCCTTTAAGCGTTTACCATTTGGTATCAAATAAAATTTCTCCTCAGTTGGAGTAGAAACGATGAGTCGCGTTTTCCCGTTTTTTCTTTTCGATAAAAACTGTTTCATTGAATTTTGATCAAGCTTAAAGTCTTTGATTTCTAAAAACATATCATTGTTAAAGTCAGCAAGGTTTTTTACAACGCTTTTTGGTAAATCCACAAAGGATAAAGAAAAAGTACTCCGGGATCTCTTTCTATCAAACCTAGCGACTTCTGCACGTCTAGAAGAAAGTAGGTCATTACCAAAATAACTTAAATTTCTTTTGTTCTTAGATTTAGCACCTAATGAAATCGTAATATTTTGAAGGCTTTCTCCCTCTTTTAGCCCTTCCCAAGCGATCTCTCCTTCTAGCCTCCAAGACACTCTTTCTTCCGGAGATTTTTCAAAAGCCTTATTTAGAAAGAACTTTGACTCCAGTAAAACTTCACCGGGGTAAAACCTAAATTCATCTCTATCACTTATCCTCAAGTCATCTTTTGCACTATAGCCAGCTAAATTTAAATAAGCACCTTGAAGAATCTTATCTCTCAAAAATCTTTTCTCTGTATTTTTTAGTATGCCGACCTCAACTAAGCCGGTACCCTCACTATGAACTTCAATTTTTTTAGCCTTTAGGTCGGCTAACCTAAGGCCTTTCGTCTCTAAAATTTCTTGCTCTTGTTGAAATTGATTGATTCTTCCCTTTCTTTTACCGCTTCTTTTTTGGCCACACCCACTCAATACAATTGTTAAAATAGTTAAACTTATAAAAAATTTCATTCTTACCTCCTGATAGTGGCAAGCTAATAGTCCCACTCTGGGAAGTCTGAAAAATTAGTATTCCACCATGGGAAGTTTTCACAATTTCTTTCAAAACAATGGCTTAGGTTCGTGATTACCATTTCAAATTGAAATAATTATAAGATTCGTCTAGGCTTTTGACAGGTTAAGCCACTGAAATTATTAAACTTACAAATAAGTCAAAATCTGTCAGTGATTATCCCCACCCGGGACAGAATTTTTGCTATTTTAATTCGGTAATGAGAACCAAGTGCTTCCTCGCCCTATTCATTATCATGGCAACCCTATTGGGCTGCGGTGAAAAAAAATCTAAACTCGATCCAGCATGGGATGGGGTAAACGAAACTTATACCCCACTTAAAAAGAAAAAAGAGAAGGACTTCGATCCTCAGATTAGAGTCAGTGATGAGATGCTCAGAGAAATGGCAGAGCACTTATTTATCCTTCAGGAGAATACTTCCGAAGAGCTCAAAATTTCAGAAGGATTAACCTTCGGTGTGACTTTGCTTCACTACGTAGGACAAATGGGAAATATCACCCTAAACTCAAGTCAAATAAATAAACTTGTCGATGGATTTGAGAAGTTGATTGAAAAACCAGTTGATGAAAAAATAAAATTTGTTCTTAATCAGATTGATACTCTAACCTTTAGAAAACTTCCAGGGGGACGCTGTAGAATTAGACTTCAAGGAAAGTACAAGGAAGGTATTGTCTATATGATCAATCAAGATGGAGATGGCTCAACAGCAGTAAAGAAAATTAAATATTTTCAGGCAAAAAATGGCTCCGAAGTTGAACTTAATATTGTCGATACTCTTCAAGAAAGACAGGAACTTCATGAGTTTGTTAAAGACACTGGAAAAAGAGATTCTATCCATAAAGATATCCCAAGATATATTGAAGACTATTTTCATATCGAAAGCCCTTCTCCAATTATTAAAATGAAGTTTGAAGGAATGATCGTTCGAGTTCTAACTGATACAATGTGGAAAAATATTGATTTTAGATTCAAATTTGGATGGTCGATTCCTCTTTTTAGAATCGGCGAAAAGAAAATTCCTGGAATCATGTTCTTTCTTAAAAAGAATTTCGCTAAAACAAAAATATCTTTGGACCAGTAGCCGAGTAGTTCGCTCTTCTTTGTAGATGTAATCAATTGTTCGTTTAACTTCATTCGAAATTTATGAGATAATATTTGGGAATGGAACCAAACCATCTATTACTTGAAATTCCTAATTTACTCGACGATGACTTCTACGCTCCGGAACTTTTCGTAACTTTAAAATACATCGCCAGCTTCATGGCAAAAGATCCATGTGACTATAAAGAGCAAGATGATAAAAAACTCGGAGAATTTAGAGTATGGACGATTCAAAGAGCCTGTGACCCTGAGATTTCTCCGTCAGCAAGAGAAGTGGCAAAAAATTGGTTTCATATTGTTGAGCAGCTTGCTGATGAAAGAAAAAAAATCTTAAAAGATTTACTACAATAACTAAGAGCCGAATCCACTAAGTTTTTCTCCCCCAAGCACATGAAAGTGAGTATGAAAAACTGTTTGCCCAGCATTTGATCCAAAGTTTGTAACTACTCTAAATCCAGCTTCGACAAGGCCTTCTTCTGTATGTGCTTTTATTGCTTCAAAAACTGAAGCTAGCTGGTCACCAGTCATTTGATTAACATTTGAGGTATGCTCTTTATGAATAAAAAGAAGATGAGTTCTGGCTTGAGGATAAATATCCTTAAAGCCAAGAACTTTATCTGACTCAAAAACTTTCTCACAGGGGATTTCCCCTGAAATCATTTTACAAAAAAGGCAATCATCCATTGAACGTCCTTTGATAAAAAAACTATCTGTTATTCTCTAGCTCTGGATTCTCTCTTCTAACATCAACCCCAATCGACCTAAGCTTATTATCAAGATCAGCATAACCTCTATCTAAGTGATAAACACGGCGAATTGTTGTGGTTCCCTTAGCTGCGAGAGCAGCGATAATTAAAGCAGCACTTGCTCTCAAATCAGTCGCCATTACAGGAGCACCGGTAAACTGAAAGCCACCTTCTACAAAGGTAGAATTTCCCTTTATAGTTATTCGAGCCCCAAGTCGCTTTAACTCAGGTACATGCATGAAGCGGTTTTCAAAAATATTTTCACTAATCAGTGAGTTTCCATCAATTAAGCATGTAAGGGCCATGATCTGTGCCTGAGCATCCGTAGGAAATCCTGGGTATGGAGCAGTATCAATCTTTACACCCTTTAAAGTCGAAGGTTCCATCGTCATATAATCAGGTCCAACTTTAATATTGGCTCCCATCTCAATTAACTTTTCAGTGATAAATTCAATATGCTGAGGATTAAATCCTTCAACAGTTAATGTACTTTGAGTGGCAAGAGCCGCCATTACATAAGTTGAAGCTTCGATTCGATCACCAATTGCTTCATACTCAAGTTCACAGAGCTCTGACTCCATAACACCATCGATAACAAGAGTTTTAGTTCCGATACCTTCAATCCTAGCGCCCATTTTGTTTAAAAAATTTGCGAGGTCAGTAATCTCTGGTTCAAGAGCGCAGTTTTCAATAGTTGTTTTACCATCGGCAAGAACTGCGGCCATAAGTAAGTTTTCAGTAGCACCGACTGAAGGAAAAGCTAGTACAAGATGAGTACCTGTCATTCTTCCTTCTGCCTTTACATAACCTTCTTCAAGAGTAATCGAAGCTCCCATTTTTTCTAAATTGGTAAGATGAAGATCAATTGGTCTCGCGCCAATAGCACAACCACCTGGCAGTGAAACCTTGGCATTTGATTTTCTCGCCATTAAAGGACCAAGAACGAAAATTGAAGCTCTCATGGTTTTAACAAGCTCATAAGTTGCCTCAGTACTTGTTAACTCACTGGCATCAAAAGTTGTTATATTTCCATTTTTAGAAATTTTCACACCAAGCATTTCTAAAAGCTTACACATAGTTCGAATATCACGAAGGTCTGGAAGGTTTTTTAAATGAGTAGGTTTAGGGTTTAAGAGAACGCCTGCGAGTATAGGCAGACATGCGTTCTTTGCACTAGATACTTTTACAGAGCCTGACAGTTTTGACGGCCCGTTTATTACGAGTTGATCCATAGTTTTTCCAATTCCACATTTTTAGTTAGCGACTAGCCTTCTAGCTTAATACCGCGCAGAAAGCGATGGCTGCCCGTTAAATCAGGTAATATTTTTACATCTTTAAGTCCGAATTGCTCGGCTAAGGGTGCTAAATTATTAAGATGTTCCTCATGCCCTTCCATTATAAAGACGCCTCTTGGCTCTAGGGAGCTATAGACGGTTTTAAAGAGCTCTGAAAACCAATGATCATAATCATCATCTTTAAGGTATAGGGCCGTATGAGGCTCATAGTTATGAACTTGTTCATGTACAAGTTTTCGATCTGCACCCTCCTTTATATAAGGAGGATTTGAAACAATCAGGGAGAACTTTCCTTTAACGTCTTTTAATCTGTCAGTGCAAACCCACTCTAGCTTTGTTTTTTTGTTTCGAGTGTATTCAAGTCTAAAAGAGTTTTTCTTTGCCGTATTTAATGCACTAGTACTTATGTCAGTGGCAACAATATCTAGAGGAAACTTGGCATCCATGGCAATTGATAATGGAATACAGCCACTACCTGTTCCAATATCAGCAATTCTCATCTCTTTATTAATTTCTTTTAAGGCTAATTCCACCAGCGTTTCAGTTTCGCTTCTTGGAATTAAGGTATTAGAATCTACTAAAAACTCAGCTTTATAAAAGTATGCCACGCCGGTTATGTACTCAAGTGGAGTGGCTCTTTCCAACAAATTTATAAAATTGCTGACTCTTGCATTATCAGAGTATCTCAAAACAAAAACTTCCCATTCTGACTCTAGTCTTTTCCAGTTGATTCCAGGGTAAAAGGATTCAAGGTCTGACTTCTTTTTTAAAAAGAAGTCTTTAAGCTTTTGAATATTAGAATACATTTACTCTTCCTGACCTTTTAAAAGTTCAGCTTGGTTATGAGCATTAAGAGCATCTGTGATTTCGGCCATGGCTCCCTCCATAATCTTATCAAGATTATAAATAGTGAGACCAATTCGGTGATCAGTTAAGCGACCTTGAGGATAATTATAAGTTCTAATTCTTTCTGATCTGTCACCTGTACCGACTAGACCCTTTCTCTCAGCAGATTCTTTTGCGTGAGCCTCTTGAACCATCTTATCGTAGATTCTTGTTCTAAGAATTTTAAGAGCTTTTTCTTTATTTTTTAATTGAGATTTCTGATCTTGGTTGGCCACAACGGTATTTGTGGGTAAATGAGTAACACGGACAGCTGAGTCAGTTGTGTTTACGTGCTGGCCACCGGCACCTGAAGCACGAAAAACGTCTATTCGAACATCATTCATATCAAGTTCAAACTCAACATCTTCAGATTCTGGCATTACGGCCACTGTAATCGTGGAAGTGTGAACTCGACCTTGGGATTCAGTCTTAGGTACTCTTTGAACTCGATGTACTCCAGATTCAAATTTTAATTTAGAATAAACCTTTTCACCAGAAACTGTGAAAATGATTTCTTTTATTCCTTCATCCCCTTCGGAGATTGATTCAAGCTCCGACTTGAATCCAAGATCACGAAAATAGTTTTGATAGGCCCTATATAAATCGCCAACGAAGATAGAAGCTTCATCGCCTCCAGCTCCAGCGCGCATTTCCATCATTACGTTTTTATCATCAAGTGGATCTTTAGGAAGGAGTAAGATGGTGAGCTTCTCTTCCATTTCTGGAAGCTTGGATTCATTTTCAGCTAACTCTTCTTTAGCCATCTCACGCATGTCTTCATCTTTTTCATTTTTTAAGATGTTTTTACATTCATCGATATCTGCTTTTAGAGTCGTATATACTTTGTAAGCTTGAACTAGCTCTTCTAGATTCTTATGCTCAGAGCTTATAGCCTTAAATTCGGCTTGGCGATCATACAAGGTAGGATCTGCCATTTTTTCACTTAGCTCTTCGAATCGCTGAACAACTTGGTCTAGCTTATCAAACATACTCATATTGCTACTTACCCATTCATAGATTCGAAGAACTCATCATTGGTCTTCGTTTTCGTAATCCTACTAAGCATGAACTCCATAGCATCAATAGTATTCATTGGATGCAATACTTTTCTAAGAAGGTATGTTCTTTGAAGAGTTGCAGGTTCCATTAATAAATCTTCCTTACGAGTCGAGGATTTATTAATATCTAGAGCAGGAAAAATCCTTTTCTCAAGTAGCTTTCTATCCAATTGAATCTCTGAGTTACCAGTACCTTTAAATTCCTCAAAGATAACCTCATCCATTCTTGAACCAGTATCAACAAGGGCCGTGGCAATAATAGTTAATGAACCACCTTTTTCAATATTTCTTGCGGCACCAAAAAATCTTTTTGGTCTATGAAGTGCATTCGAGTCAACACCACCAGAAAGAATCTTACCTGATGGAGGTACAACAGTGTTGTAGGCTCTAGCTAAACGAGTAATCGAATCAAGAAGAATAACAACATCTTTCCCAGCTTCAGTTAGACGTTTTGCTTTTTCAATAACCATTTCGGCGACCTGAACGTGGCGATTTGCCGGCTCATCAAAAGTCGATGAAACTACTTCCGCATCAACGTTTCTCTTCATATCGGTAACTTCTTCTGGTCTTTCGTCAATTAAAAGAACAATAAGATGAGCATCTTTATGATTATCAGTAATTGAATTAGCCATGTCCTGCAGAAGAACTGTCTTACCAGCCTTAGGTGGTGCAACGATTAAACAACGCTGTCCAAATCCTTGAGGTACAAAAAGATCAATCATTCGAGTTGAGTAGTTTGTAGGCTTACTCTCAAGGTTGATTTTTGTATCAGGATAAAGTGGAACAAGGTTATCAAAAAGAACTGTCTTCTTATGGTCTTCTGGAGAATGTCCATTTACTGTATCGACTTTTAGAAGTGCAAAATAGCGTTCACCATCTTTAGGAGGACGAATCTGCCCTTCAATTGAATCACCCTTTCTAAGGCCAAATCTTCTAATTTGCGAAGGAGAGACATAAATATCATCGGCACCTGGAAGATAGTTGTATCCAGGAGATCTTAAAAACCCAAAGCCATCTGGCAGGATTTCGATGACGCCGCCACCAAAGATATCTTGTTTCTTTTTGGCATTAGCTTTTAGGATGGCAAAGATCACTTCGTGTCTTTTCATTGAGCCAGCATTTTCAACTTTATGCTCCTCGGCCATCTTGTTAAGTTTTTTGATTTCCATTTCCCGAAGGTCGTTAAGATGCATTCAAAATTCTCCTAAATATTATTCTTAATTTCTCGATAGATTGTTCTGAGGTGTTTATAGATAAGGGGTTAGTAAAAATGATTTTTGGTCCTTGGGCGATTTCTAAATTCAAATGTTAGGATTTAAGTTTTGAGATCTGTTTAAGGATGTGTTCATAATAGCAGTGCTATATCTAATGTCAATAAAGACGCGACGCATAACCGTTGTAGATATGGAATTTACAAGGTATTTGATAAAAATCATGAAAACTCCTCATCCCAAAAATATTGAGAGATTTAAAGGAAAGCACCTCCTTTCCATCGATTACGGAACAAAAGTAGTCGGATTGGCCAGCTATGCTGTGGGAAGAGACCCTTATCCCCTGTGCTTTGGGAGGATTATTTATCGTAATGACGATCAGGTTATTAAAGAGCTAATGGCCCATATTGATGAAAATGCTTTTGATATATTGATCCTTGGACTGCCCTTGTATACGGATGGTACCGAGTCCGACATGACAAAAACAGTCCGAAACTTTGGCGAAAAGTTAAAAGAAAAAGCGCAAATTGAGCTCTTTTTACAGGACGAGACCTTGTCTTCTTTTGAAGCAGAGGACCGAATGAAAAACTCCCCCCAGTATAATTTCAAAGTAGACCTTAAAAAAATTGACGAACTTGCTGCGTCAATCATTCTTGAAGACTTTCTTGCTAGCAATCAAAACTAAGTTAAAATAAACCTATGAAAAAACATCTTTGGATCCTACTCATAGGGGCACCAGCATTTGCTATTTTTCTGGCCGCCCTAAAAGTTTATTACACTATAGCCATTTGGACCTATCAGGGTAAGCCTCAAATATTTGAAGTTAAAGCTGGAGAAAGTTTTGCCAAAATTAATGGAAGACTTTATAGAAGTGAGTTTATTCCCTCGGCAAAACTATTTTATCGCTACTGTAAAACTCAAGGCTTAATGACAAAATTTAAAACTGGCCGCTATGAAATAAAGCCTGGTGATACTATGTTAGATGTCATTGAGACTTTAACTGTTGGAAAGTCGATCACAACTTCAGTAACAATTCCTGAAGGGAAAAACTTATTTGAAGTCGCTGAAATTTTAGAAAGTAAGGGAATTTGCTCGAAAAGCGAATTTATAAATGCAGCGAAAAATCCTGCCTTAACTAAAAAGCTCAATATTCCCGCTGATAGATTTGAAGGGTATCTATATCCCGATACCTATGGCCTAACAGAAGGCATGCCAGCTGAGGAAGTCATTAAGGCCCTTGTTTCAAATTTTAACAGACAAATTAAAAGCATTGATTTTTCCAATGCTCCCAACGGTCTTAATAAACATCAGATTATTATTCTTGCCTCAATCGTTGAAAAAGAAACTGGCGCACGAGAAGAGCGCCCTATAATAGCTGGTGTTTACCATAATAGGCTTGAGAGGAAGATGAGACTCTACAGTGATCCCACAACCATCTATGGAATCTGGGAATCTTGGAACGGGAATCTTAGAAAAAAGCACCTGCAAGAAAAAACAGAATACAATACTTATAGAATGGGTGGGCTTCCTAAGGGACCAATTGCAAATCCTGGACTTGAGGCCATAAAGGCCACCTTAAGTCCATCTAAACATAATTATACTTATTTTGTTTCTAAAAATGATGGCACCCATGTTTTTACTGAGTCATATAAAGAACATTTAAAGGCTGTTGATTATTGGCAAAAGAATCGTGCCAATCGAAAAGGGAAATCCTGGCGTCAACTAGACAAAAGTAAAAGATAAGTGAGTGATTCTAAGAAAATAGACTTACTAACAGTCATCGTTTTAGTCTTTTTCTCCATCTCAGGACTTTATGCTCTTCATGTAGATCGTTATCTTTATTGGTTTCCTGAGTGGTTTATGCAATCTCTTTTAAAGGGGATTTCCTACGATATACCTAGATATAGTTTTTCACTTTTTCAAATACCCTCTTACTTTTTAAGTTTATTAGGTGCTGACGAGTATATTCGAACGAAATCTATTGGACTCAGTCTCAGTATGTTTCCAATAGTTTGCCTTTTCTTCACATGGAAGTTTTTAAATAAGACCGCTCACAAAGGATTACTGTATCCCATTCTTTTAAGCTTTTTATTTTTCTATTTTTTAACTTCAGCCCCTGCCTTCAATGGAGCACTTCATAGTTTCGCAATGTTTTGGGTGATCGCTTCCTTACTTATTGGAAAATACTCTGGAAAATTAAGGATTACTTTTAGTTTTCTCTATATACTATTTTTCTTTTTTTATCCGCCAGCAAGCTTTACAGGGTCTCTCCTTTTGCTATGGCATTACTATAAATATAAAAATGGTCGAGATTACAACTTCTACCTTCTCACAACAGGAACAATCCTATCGTTTTTATACATCGTTTTCTTTAAATTCTTTTCAGAATATCCTATTTACAACGAAACAATTCTTGGGATAAAAGCTATTCTCTTTTCCCCATTAAGTTTGACCTTTTATCTTCTTTTTTACTTTCAGTTTAGATTTAGATTGGCGGAATCTAAAAGGTTTCCATTCCAAGCACTTCTTTTATTATTTCTTTGTTTTTATATTTATGAGAATTGGAATTTTAAAATTTTATCAAGCCAATACCATTATAGACCTTTCTTATACACAATAGGTTTTACTCCAATCCTTTTTTTGAATAACTTTTCCATTGAAGATTTTATTAGCCGAAAACTACTAAATAGCTTTGCTGTGATTATTGTACTTATTTTCCTTGGGGATATTAGAGCTTCCTATCTTTTTCAAAAAGATATAGCTCTTCTTGAGACCTTAAGTAAAATAAATGATACTAATAAAAAATGCATAAAAATAGAAAAGCCTAGTAGTTTAATCTCAAATTACGAAGATATTAACTCACTCTCCTATCTAATAGAAAGAGTATCTGTTCATAATACGATTTTGATGCCTACCAACTCCTACACGAATGAGCTTTATAAAGAAAAATGTGAAAATTAATAGTTATGGGGAGAGAATTTTCTAATCCTTAGCTCTTCTTCAGAGAACTCAGGAGGCCTGAGAGTTTTATCGAGGAACCTATCCTCCTCTTCTTCAAGCATATGATTCAACAGTTCTTTTAAAACTGTTTGAACGGCAGGTAATGTCCATTTCCCAAAAACCGTATGACCGCCTTCATAACATTGAGCCGAGTATTCCTCAGGGGTTGTAATATAACCTGCGTATTGATTCGCGTAAGGGACAAGTTGAATCTCTTTAATTCCTCTTTCTTTCAAAATATTCAAAGAGCTCTTTTTGATCCGCCGACCACTCATCGTTGACGTCTCGAAAGGCAGCATTATAAATGCAATATTTCCAATAATCGAAATCTGAAAAGGTAGGATTTGTGGGGTCCAGGAGTGCTCTTTAAGACCTCCTTCTTTATGCATTCGTTTAAAATACTTAACTGTGGGATCAACAATCGAAGGTAAGATTAAGCCCATTACATAATCCGTACCAAGCAGCCTCTTCTCTCCCGACTCTACAAAAATATTTTTTGGTCTTTGCGCTTTGTATTTTCTTCTAACTTTAATCGCTCTTTTTGAGTTCATAAGAGCGGTAACTAAAACTTCAAATATTTGAATAATTCTTGCTATTGCCGTAGCAAAAAGCTCTAAAGGCCAATCAATTCCAGCATTCTCAGCCCCTTTTAAAAAGGCGATTCCCAAAGTAGCAGGAGAGGTTTTAATCTCTTTTTCCCTTAAATATTCTGGGAGATATTCAGGATCAACTATAATATTTCCTAGATCTCTATAAAAGATTTCATTTTCAATATCACCTTTAAGTTCAATACCTTCTTGCCCTAATATCTCTTTCGCCTTCTCAAATTGTAACCGACCATTTGCCCTAGCGTTCTTAAACTCGTCATCTACCTTGTTGGGAAAGAATCTTTTCCAATAAGGTACTTGATATAGAGGGGAAACATCTCCAGCATCACCTTGAGCAAAGGCAGAAACATAGTTTTCAATTCCCTCTTTTTTTAAATAATCTTCTAAGTATAAAGCGGCGTAACCTTTATTATCCGGGCTTATCAGTTGATTTCTCCACATTATAGAAGTGCAGTGAACAGCGAACCAATTAATTGAGGCCCAAGGGGCTTTATCTACCCTTAGCTCGAGCATGCTCATTTCTCTGTTGATAGCTAGGTTTTGCTCTTCAACTTTCAATGGTGCATGTATTTCAATATTTCGGTTGTAGGCTTTCATACTTCTATTAAAGGCCACGGGAATTTCTGGAGCAAAGCTTCCCTTTTTGTAAAAAACCTCTCCTTTAGAAAGTGACTCAAAAGCTTGTTTAAGTCCCTCAATGACCGAACGAGAGTAGGTATCTAAAACTTCCTGACAAAATCCAGGGGTGGACATTGAGTATAAGGCGTAGTGAGTATAGCCTCCAGGAGCAGAGTGGGTATGCTGAGTCGTAATTATCAAATCCTCTTCATTCAGCCCCCAACTCTTTTCTAAATTTTTTTCAATTTCCGTACGCAAACTTTGAGTTGGAAAACATATTTCTAAATTTACAAAAACGACCTGTTTTTTTGAACGAGGATTTTGAATCCAAAGAACTCTACAAGAAATTGGAGTTTCAACTCCAGCAACATAGTTTTTAGGATTCCCATAACCAAGCATCCCGATGCCTTTCACATCGGGAGTCATATCAACAATAGATCGGCCCACTAGCCAAAGGGAATCAAGTGACATCTAGTAATCTAAACCAGATTTCCTAATATGAGTTTTAGGTTTAGCATCTTCATTTAAAACGTGAGAATCAATAACTTCTGCCACAATAATCTCGTGATCCCCTGGGTTTGTTTTTGAAATCATTTTGCATTCAATTACAGATTTCGCGGCATCGATTAAGATTCCATCATTATCGCTGACTTTATGAGGAATTTCGCTAAAGGGGCTCTCATCATAACCACTCCAAAAATGCTTCATATAATTACCATCATGATCACCAACAACATTTACCGTAAATGTTTTGCCGCTTCTAATAGCATCATAACCTTTTCTATCTGGGTTACAGGCAACTGCAATCAATAATGGTTTAAAACTAATTTGCTGAACCCAGCTAGCTAAGTATCCATCTTTTTGCTCACCGTCTTTTGCACAAACTATAAATAGGCCCGATGGTATATGACCAACTGCTTTAGCTTTTTCTGCTTCACTCATTTTTTATCCTTTTTTTTATCCTTTCGGCGTTTCTTTGGTTTCTTCTCTTTTTTAATATCTTTAACAACTTCTTCTACGGGTTTATCTTTTTTGACCGGTTTTGAAACCGTAGGCTTAGAAACCTTAGGTTTTCCTAATCGGCCCAAAGAAAACTTTGCTGAATCTCTAATGGCAACGTTGGTATCAAGAGTCATCATCTTTAAGATATCAACTGGAGTTTTTAGATTTCTAGCAACAAGAACCCTAACCATCTCACTTGGATGCATGGAAAGCTGAGCCAAAATTTTTGGATCAATATCCTCTCTTTTGGCCACAGCTCTGGCCGTACCTGGACGGTCTTCTTGAATATATTTTAGTAATGAATCAGTATTTCTTTCGATCTCTACCTGATTAAGATAGTCAGACATAGTTAATCTCCGGATGCTTAATCCTACGAATTAGCCCCTTAAAGTGTCAATTTAATTGGAATTCTAAATTATGAGCTCAAGTATTTCAGTCTATCTCCCGATAAAAGACAGATTACAGGGTGTGCTCTTGGAGTAATTTACCCATCTGGGTCCAATTGCTTGGAATTGCTAGAATATAGGTTGGTGCCCCAAGGACCTTTAACATACCGGAAGTAAATCTTCCTGGGAGGATAAATGGATAAGAAAACGGTTAACAAATTTAAGGAAACCCTCCTGCAGACAAAAACTAAGATTTTAAATGGCGGGATTTTACGTTCAAATGAAGATCTTCATATCTCAACTGACGATTTGCCAGATGAAGCTGATCTTGCAAATAGCGTAATCAACCAACAGGTTACTTTTAATATAAGACAACGCGAAATTTCTAAGCTTCGCTGGATTGATGAAGCTCTACATAGAATTGAACAAGGCACATTTGGTTGCTGTGAAGAATGTGATGAGCCTATCGGTAAAAAACGTCTCGAAAATCAGCCTTGGGCCTCACTATGTATTGAGCATGCAGAAGAAGCTGAAAGAGGAACTGGTCTGAGTAAAATTGGATAAAAATTAAAAAAAGATAGAAACAAAAAAGCCAGCTCGCGACACCGCAATAGCTGGCTTTTTTTATTTTAAAACAAGAACGATTTCAATACGGCAATATTAAAAACCTTCGTCTTTCATAGTATAGCTAGAGATATTATCTGTTTTAGATAAGATCACTTTTAATTCATCCTCAATTGTCACAATTCGCTTCTCCACTTTTGGCATCTCATACACATTCGCATCTGTATTTGCCGGTGAAACCTGTACTGCCAATAAGATTAAAACTGGCATTGCTGCAAAAAGACCCAAAGTTAAAAAGTTTTTCATTGTTTTCATAGCTCACTCCAATGTTCTATGCTGGCTAAAAAGGACCTCTATGCCTTTTAAGCCTGTTTACTCCCTTATAGAGCAAGCTGGATGCCAACTAGCCTTATCTGTTTTCAGTAACTTACATGGTTCACTTGGGTACCGGTGACAAACCGACCTTTATACTCGGTCAAATGCCCCCTTAAATAGAGTCAGTTTAGGTCCATTTCTAAAATTTGCTCAAATTTTATACAGTGCACAACCTTTTTGATGGGTTTTTAGACAAATACCTATTTAAGTACCTGAAATAAGTCGCCTTTCTTTGGCAAGGGCTTTGCTTATTAAATAGGACAAGGTGCTGTGGTCAAACACAGAGTTGAACCTTGTCTTTGTGTTCGAATTAAGGGAGTTCAGTTAAACATGAAAAGCGAGAACCGTACGTTATTCAAATCGAAATCAATCTTGGCATCTGCCCTGATCTTTTCGGCCATTTCAATCCAAGTTGCCGAGGCAGGACCAAGAAGAAAGAATTCTCTTCCGGCCAACCTGTTAAAAAAGGTAACCAAACCAGCGAAGGAAGTAAAATCAAAAACTAAAAGTTATTTTGATTTGGCTCAACTTCATTCTAGGTATGTCAGTTGGGGTGTTGATCCAGAAAATAAGAAATCATCAATTAATCTTGTGGATGCTTGGAAAAGATTTAAAAAGAAAAAAGATATTGTCGTCGCCGTAATTGATACTGGAATTGACCCTGCTCACCCGTTCTTAAAAGAGAACCTCCATGTGAACAAAGGCTCAGCAAGCCAAACTAATTATGGATTAGACTTTTCAAAAAATAAAATGAACCTTTATAGACCAAGTGACAGTCATGGACATGGAACTCATGTTTCTGGAATTGTTAGATCTGTAAATCCTGAAGTAAAAATTCTTACTCTTAAGTATTACAATCCTCAAGCCTCAGGACAAGACAACTTAAACTCAACTATAAAAGCACTTCGCTACGCTGTTGATCAGAATGTTGATATTATTAACTATTCTGGTGGTGGACCGGAGCCAGCTCTAGAAGAACTTAGAATATTAAAACTTGCCGAGAAAAAAGGCATCCTAGTAGTTGCAGCTGCTGGAAATGAAGAAAGTAATATCGATATTAAAAACAATGCTTATTACCCTGCAAGTTATGGACTAAAAAATATCATTACAGTAACTGCCCACGATCAGGCCCTAAGACTTTTAAGCTCTTCTAACTACGGAAAGCAAAGTGTTGACATCACTGCACCTGGATACAGAATTCGTTCTGCCCTTCCAAACGGACGTGCTGGATACCTTACGGGAACGAGTCAAGCAACGGCCTTTGTTTCTGGAGTTGCTGCACTGTTGAAATCTAAGCATCCAGAGCTAACAGCAACAGAGATAAAAGAGATTATTAAATCTTCAGCGAAAAAAGAAATTACCCTCCTAGCGAGATGCTCTTCAGGCGGAAGATTAAATGCAGGTAAAGCCGTAAGTCTTGCTGAAAGATACATAAGAGCCAAGTCACTTAAGAGAGATTTAGCCAACAAAAAAGTAGCTGACCGTCTTCCAAACAAAAAAGAAGGAAAGATTTATTACCGCAAAGCTAACTAAGAAAATAAGAAGAAGTATTGGTAAACTAAAAGACTTGCTGTCGATACGGCAGCAAGAACGATCCCAGAAATTAACAAGAACCGAAGTTTTAAAACTCCCCCGATTCTAAAGTCCATAAATTTATTCCATACAGTAGACGTCTCAGACTGACTCTCTTTAAGTTCCGAGAGAAAGTCGTGAATCAATGGGGCATAGCCGTGAAAGCTATGATCATTTAATTTTATAGAAAGGCTTTCTGGATTAATCCCATAGTCTACTAGCTCAAGACAAAGATCTTGAAACTCCAGCCAATAGAACCCTCTATCTTCCTCAGACTCTCCTAATAAAAATGTTAAAAGAACTTCATAGCGATGATCTAGATCTCTAAGATATTTTTTTGCCTTAACCGAGCTCTTTTTTTCTAGCTCTGGCCAATGCTGAACAAGTCGAGATTGCCCGCCCCAATAATGCTCTTTGATACTGTAAAAGCTTTTTTCTCCAAAAGCCTCACCGACCGGGTTATAGGCTAACTTAAAGCCACAACCTTCGCATTCATCATCAGTAATAAATACGCTGGTACACTTCGGGCAAGTTTTTATGGGCCTATAGTCATGGCCATCCAACAATGGAGTACTTATTTGCTTCTCTTCCATAAGATAATCATAGGCTTCTACGCAATTTATTGGCAATGGTTTATTAGGGAAGTTACTATAAACATGTGAATAAAACTCTAAACCATCCGAAAATTTTTAATATTATTTTGCCTCTTATTGGCGGTATCCTTTATGCGGCGGGATTTCCCATGGGTGAATTTAAAGGGCTGATAATCACACCTATAATTGGGTTAGTGCTGTTCTTTTTATGTATAGACATTCCCCATTCGGGAGACCTAAAGGAAGAAGCAAGGCCTTTGGGGTCTGAACTAATAGCTCTGCTTTTCTTCTCTATTGGCTATTGCTTAATGGGCTATTATTGGATTCCCTATACCCTAAAAGAATTTGGGCAAATACCTTTTCCCTTTAATCAAGTCATGGGATTACTTTTTTCACTCATTATTACGCCACAATTTCTTTTATTTGTTTTAATTAAAAAGGGAATCTCAAAGTTCAGGTTTAAGAGTCACAGCAGTCTTCAGTCTAGAACAAATAGACATCTTTTATTTGCTCTCTTTCTTACAGTCTTAGAGTACTATACTCCACAACAGTTCCCTGCCCACTTAGGACATCCTTGGCTTACGATTGCACCATATATTGGTTTAGCTCCTATTGTAGGGGCACCTCTATTTTCCTTTATGAGCTTTTGGCTTGTCTTGGCCATCGTAGAATATATAAAGACAAGAACTTTAGACAAATTAGCTTTTATCTCCTTTGCTATTTTTATGGTCGTAAATATATCTCTACCGTTGAAAAGAGAGATCCCGACCAGCTCGAATAATATTCGATTAGTCCAAGCCAATATCGGAAACTTTATGAAGATTCAGTCTGAAAAAGGTTCCTTAAGTTTCATGCAGGACGTTTATTCAAAGTACTATAATCTCTCAACAAAACCCTCAGAAGCTCCGCTTGATTTAATCATTTGGCCAGAGACAGCCTACCCCAATCTCCTAAATTCTGAGCTTATGAAGACTCATCCAAGTTCGATACCATCCATTTTCAAAAATATTGTAAGAGAAATGAATTCTGAATTATTTGTGGGTGGTTATGACCGAAACACGAAGGCAAAATCAAGACATTTTCAGTCTGAATACAATACCACTTTTCATTTCTCAGAAGGTGAAAAGCTAAAAGCTGTTTATCATAAAATGAAGTTAATTCCTTTTGGGGAAGGACTTCCATTTGGTCCATTAAATGAATTTCTAAGTGGATTTATTACAAATGTTTCTTATTTCGCAGCAGGAAGTGATTATAGTTTTTTTAAGACTAAAAATGGAACACCGTTTATAACCCATATTTGTTACGAAATACTTTTCTCTTGGTTTACAAGAGACTACTTAAATTCACTAGAGACACAGCCTGAATTTATTATAAATCTCACTAATGATTCTTGGTATGGTGATACGAGTGAACCTTACCAGCACCTCTATCTAGCTCATTGGAGAGCACTTGAATATCAAATCCCAATTGTGAGAATGACCAATACAGGCATAAGCTCAATCCTCTTCGAAGATGGTTCAGAAAGTAAAAGGTCTGCAATTGGGGTAGAAGAGGTTATGGATTTTAAGTTAGAGACTTCTAAGAGAAATCCTACCCCATTTCAAAGATTTGGTTTTTTGATAACAGTTTTAATTTGGTTTTTATTCACCTTAATCGGGCTCATTTTAAAAAAAAGAACTAATTAAAACCCTCTTTAAAAAGGTCATGTAAGCGAATAAAGCCGCAAAAAGCCCCCTCGCTTGAAACCACAGGCAAAATATTTAAGGGGTTTGGTTTATGACCTTCCATCAATGAAAAAGCTTCTGAAGCAAGAGCATCTGGAGTTACTTTAACTGGATTTGTAGTCATAATTTCTGAGGCTAAAGTTTCAAGACCAGTTTCTTTACTCGTTAGGGTTCTTCTAACATCCCCTTCAACTAAAATACCTTTAAGCGCTTCACCTTCTACGACAGCGCAGCCTCCAACCGGGAGCCTAGTCATTTCAATTAAAATTTCTTTTAAACTTTGAGATGGGCTGGCCTTTGCACAATCATCCGCTTTCAGCATGACGTCGGAAACCTTTAGACGCATACTTTTTCCCAAAATCCCACCGGGATGAAATTTAGCAAAACCTTCTTTTGATAAACCAATATACTTTTCATACATGACGGCAATAGCATCTCCCATGGCCATGGCCAGGGTTGAGCTCGTCGTTGGGGCCTGATTGTTTAAACATGCTTCTTTTTCTACCGAGCAATCAAAAACATGATTACATTTATCACCAATTGGTGAGTTCTTTTCTCCAAGTAAGCCGAGGCAGTTTTCTACTCCAAAAGGAAGAAATGGGATAATTTTTAATATTTCTTCGGTCGTTCCCGATTTTGAAATAAAGATGACATGATCCACTTCAGATAATCGCCCTAAATCACCATGCATGGCCTCTGAAGGGTGTAAAAAGAAACTCGGTTGCCCAAGTGAGCTAAAGGTTGAGGCTAATTTTTGAGCAATATATCCAGATTTTCCTACTCCACAAAAATAGAGTATTCCGTGTCTTTCTTTTAGAGTTTTAAAGAAATCCGTTAAAACATTAGCGTCTTTTTCGGTAATTCGAGCAGCGGCTAGTTCAAGAGCTTTAGCCTCAAGTATCAGAACATTCTTCATTGTTTCAAGAAATTCCACCTAATCTCCAAAAGTTATGGCGTAGTTTTGTACACAAGTGTTAAAATTATCATAATGACTGCTAAAAAGAAATTTTCGTTTATCGCACTATGTCTAACTCTAGTTTTAGGCCTTGGAAGCTGTGCAAGTTATAAGCAGTTTCAATATGTAACAGAAGAGTTTGAAGTTCCATCAAGAGTATTTAAAAGCGACTATGCCCAAACCTGGCAGGCCGTTTTGCAGGTAATGAAAGCCTATGACCTAGAAGTTACTAATCAAGAGTCAGGTCTTATTAAGACTCGATGGATAGACAATACTCTTCAGCTAAACTTCGCAGATAGTTTTGGAAGTAGTGATTCAGTTAAGGCCGCAAAATTTAAATTAATTATTAATGTCGTTAAAGGGTTTAGAGGGACTAGAGAAGTAAGTAAGGTAACCGTTTTTAGAAGACAGATGGTTGAGCAAGACTTCTTACAAGGTTGGAAAATTATAAGAAGTGACGGCATTATGGAAAAAAGTATTATCTACAGAATTGACCGCGAACTAAAAATCGACAATAGACTTAAACAAATCGAAGAAAAGAGAGCTAAAGAAGCAGAATCAAGCTTCTAGATAATCGTCTCTTTCATTAAATAACGTTTCCAAAATTGTTTTTTAATATGAGTCTTTCCTTTAGGAGAAACTTTTCCAGTTATTTTTGAAAGGGCGTAATCCATTTCATCAAAGATATCTTTGTACTTCTTCTTCTGAATCATTGTAAGTAGTGGGGTTTTAGCTTTTGAAAATTTTAAATCTCCAACAGTTCTAATAACCTTTTTGATAAGATTCGTTCTCTTTGCTTTTCCCGTTTTCTTTTTTGGAAGATGGTAATTCTGCTTATCATAAAGCATGGCCCAAACAGCCGGTGCCATACTTTGCAAATTCATGGACCGAATATTTTCTAAAGCCTGTCCTCTAACGATCATACTTTTATCCTTTAAAGCGTAAGCATAAAGGCCATTGTATTTGTCAGCTTTTAAAGCGTTCAGAGTTTTTAAGCTTGCCATTCTCATCACCCAGTTAGGATGTTGAATAAATCTTGAAATAAAGGGAGCTGATTTTTTCCCAACAATTTTTCCCAGAAGAAAAGTTGCTAACCACTTATTTCGGTCAGGGAAGTCTTTAGCTTTCATGACGTGAATTAAGGCCGGTACTGCTGAAGGTCCATAGGACATAGTCCTATCCCTTAGCTTGGCGATTTGCTTCTTGGTTAACCCATCTTTTGAATATTCTTTAATTAAAGTAGCTTTTACGCCTTTAAACTTAGCTGTAGTAAAGTCATTGGTAGGTTTTTGATTTATCTTTTTAGGCTTTGAAAAAGCGCTAACACTAAAGAGGCAAAAAATAATAAGCAGGGATATCTTTTTCATAGCAGTCGCCTCCAAGGCCTAACCTAACATTTTTTCAAATTCACTTAATAGTTCTTCCGCAGATTTTTGGTCACCATCATTAGCCGGTACTCCCATTTCTGCAGAATCAGCCGCCGCTGCATCAGCGCCAGGATCCTCAATCGGAAGTTCTTCAGCACCACCTTCTTCTTCAACCGGAAGTGGTTCTGGTTCATTTTCTGCTGCTGGTTCTTCAACAGGTAGTGGATCAGCTTCTTGCTCAACGGCCGCAGGCTCTTCCACTGGAAGTGGCTCCTCTTCGGCAGCTGGAGCAGGTATACTTCCTCCGCCAGCCTCAAGAGCTTTTTTAAGTTGTTCATTTTCTTGTTGAAGTCTCTTGAGATTTGCTAAATCTTCTTCAATGATCTCATATTCTTGTAATTTTTCTTTTAACTGATCTCTTTCTTGAGTTACTTCAGTTAATTGTTTGGCAACTTCTTCGTCGCCTCCGCCCCCGGCCGGAGCAGCCGCTGCTGCGGCTAAGGCAGCCTCTAGTTCTGAAATTTTTGATTTTAATCCGTCTATCTCAGCACTATTATCAGGAGCTGGTGCTCCTGAACTTGCTTCTGCTAATTTTTTTTCTAATTCACTTAGAGTTTTATCTTTGTCTCCGATCGTTGCTCTTAGGGAAGCGATCTCCGCATTTTTTTGATTTAGCTCCTCTCCAGAAGCGCCGCTAACTTGAACGGGTGTTGAGCCTAAATCTGCAGCAGGGACAACTGATGGAATTCCATCTTCTACATCAAGGCCACCACCTCTAAAGAGTGAAGACTTCAAAGCACTTGAGTTTTGTATGATTGAATCTAAATAGTTTTTTACAACTTGAGCCGGAATCTGATGTTTTAATTCATTGAACTTTCTACGGTAATAAACCCAATAGGCCGCAAGAATCACAAAAAGTAATCCCATAAGTCCAATTGAAATGGTTAAAGTTTCATCCGTAAACTTTGTTAATATCAGATTGATTGTTTCTTTCACTTCCCCGTCCTTGGATAAGCATAAATACCTAATATGATTATAAGAATTGCCTGAATTTACGTCAATGCGGAGGATTAAATTCCTAGTATAAAGATTGAGTACTAGATCAAATTGATAATCTTTTTATAAAGTGGTTTTCTGGCACAGAAAACAGAATTTTGAAAAGGATGAAATACCTCACCAGTATAGTCGGTTACATGAACTTTTGCTTCCTCGCAAATGATTCCAGAAGCTGCCACATCCCAGGGGGAGAGACCTTTTTCCCAGTAACAATCAAAGATTCCTTCTGAAACCAAACACATATCTAGAGCAGCTGAGCCAAAGCGCCTAAGACCGCGAACCTCTCTCATAACTCTTTGAAGTGCTTTAAACTCTCCAGGGTTTTCAATTCCTTTTTCAAGAGAGAAGCCGGTAACCACCATTGAGTCCTTGAGTTTTTTAGTATTGCTTTCTTTAGATAGTTTTGTTCTTTTATTTTTTTGAAGGTCTTCCTTAAAAGCTCCTCCATTTTTTATCGCGTAATAAAGTTCCCCTGTCCCCGGTCTATAAACTACCCCAAGCACAGGCCTCCCAAAGTGAGTAAGCGCAATACAAACTCCATAGTAGTCTAGACCACTAAGAAAATTATGTGTTCCATCTAATGGATCAACAATCCAGCTCCATTCTATTTTCTGAAATTCTCGATATGCTTTGGACTTATCTTTTATATTTAAAAACGCTGATTCTTCTCCAAGAAAAGAAGCTTTAGGTAAGAGTTTTTTCAATTTTTTTTCTATAAACTTTTCGGTTTTAATATCAGCTTCAGAAACCATTCCTTCAGCATCTTTTGACGTTACTTCTAATTTATGAATTTTTTTAGAATAACGAAGAAGCTTTTCTCCAGCTAAAGTTGCTACTTCTTTTACGACCGGAAGGACATCTTTTTTAAGAGTCTGAGTTTTCAATCCTCATCTCCATTATGCTCTTTAATTACTTTTTCGATATCTTCATCTGATAAAGCTTCCTTAGAAGGTAGAGCGTAAGACTCATTAAACCATCCACCCATATCAATCATCTGACAGCGTTCTGTACAAAATGGTCTAAACTCACTTGAGTAGTAATTAAATTCAGTCTTACAAGTTGGGCATTTAACTTTTAATATTTTGCTCATTTTGAGTTCAACCTCACATCGTATGCTGCTCTAATTTTTCTAAAAATATCGGAGCCTGATTCAAATTCTCTCGTATCAATTTTTGATACATTGACTGGCCCTCTTGTTGAATTAGTTAAGAAGACCTCATCCATATTTTCCCACTCGGCTCTATTCGGGGTTAACTCTTCACACTCCACTCCGAGTTCATCTAATATTTCAAGAATAACCTTTCTCGTCACCCCATCTAAGACGGGGCTTTTTAAAGAAGGTGTAAAAATCCTATTTCCTTTTCTAAAGAAAATATTTGCAATAGTACTTTCGCAGGCCCGACCTTCATCGTCTAAAAGTAAGCAATCATCAAACCCCTCTTCCTTTGCCTTTTTTACTTCTTCAATGGCTTCTAAATAATTTCCATACTTCAAATTTCTAGGCAGTGAGCTCACCCTTCCCGGATGAAAAATCGACTTAAGTGAAAGCTCTGTAAGGTTATTTTTTTCTAGTTCCCTCATTTGAAAAATAAGTTGGACCGATTTTTTGTTTTCAATCATCGTAAACCTTAAGTACTGGGTGCCCGATGATTCATTTATTTTTTTTAAACAAAGATTTAACTTCTTTTCCAATTCTTTAAAGTCTTGGTCTTTAAATAGAAAATTGAAGGAGTTCTTTAGTCTCTCAAGATGATGACCCCAAAACGGAACCTTTCCATCAATGGATATGGCCGTCGTAAACGGTGTCCGCCCAGCTAAAAGCTCTCTTCCTTCGAAAAGCTTTAAAAGATCTTTTTTAGTTGGTTCTAGACCATTTACAAGAAACACGGGACCTCTGGTTGCTGGTTTTAATAGGGCATGATAGCTATTTGAGGACTAACAATAAAGGCAAAGAAAATGAAGAATTCTATCATTAATACGCCCCTCGTCATGGTAGGCTTTGGCTCTCAGGCAAAGGCTTGGGCCCTAAACTTAAGAGATTCTGGATTAAAGGTTCTAGTGGCCCTAAGGAAAAATAGTCCTTCTTCAAAGCTTGTCAGCTCTTTGGACTTTGAAACTTTAATTTTAGGGGAAGATGCTTTTCCAGAAAATTGCTCATTATTACTTTTAATTCCAGACCACTCTCATGAAGAGTTCTTAAAAGATCATAACTCTAATATTAATGCGGGTACGAAAATAATTTACGGGCATGGCTATAGCGTCTTAAAGAGTCAGCTTCATAATATATACCCAAATTTTTCACATTTACTACTGGCCCCAAAAGCCATTGCTTCAGAAGTTCGTTATCAGTATGAGACGAAAGGAAAACTAGGAGCTGTATACTCAGATGAGTATGCTTTAAATAAAGAAGATAAAGAATTTCTCTTTGAACTTGCTAGTGCCATTGGAATAACAGCTGGCCCTTTTCTCGCAAGCTTTGAGGAAGAAACAAGAGCAGATCTTTTTTCTGAGCAAGGACTATTATGTGGCCTTATCCCTTATGCTTCTTTGGCCTGCTATAATAAGCTCCGTGAAAAAGGTATTCCAAAAGAAGTCGCCTATATGGAGTGTTGGTTAGAAACAAAACTTATCTGTGATGCCATGGTTAAAATGGGCCCCGAGAAATTTTTTAATTTAATAAGCCCCAATGCACTAATAGGGGGAGAAAAAGCCCAAAAACAACTAGTTAGCGGTACATTTAAAGAAACTTTGAATGGCCTTATAGAGGATATTTGGGATAAAAAGTTCTTTAAAGAGTGTGATGAAACAGACTTTAAGCAGCTTCAATCGGAAGTTTTAGAGTTTTGGAGATCACAAGAGCTTAGTTCGACACATGACCAGCTCTCTAAGGATTTATTTTGAAAAAGCACAGTACAAGAACACTTCGAAGTCATAAAATTCAAAAAGGAATTGCTCCCCTTCAAATGCTTACTTGCTATGACTTTCAAACGGCAGGCATGCTAAATGAATCAGAAGTAGATCTTCTTCTTGTCGGTGATAGCCTTGGGAATGTCATACTCGGTTACGAGACTACTGTGGAAGTTACTTTAGAGGAAATGATTATTTTTAGCTCTGCTGTCAAAAGAGGAGCTCCAAATAAATTTGTCGTAGCTGACCTTCCTTTTGGAACCTATTCAACTTTTGAAAATGGGATTAAGAGCGCCACTAAACTCTTTCAAAAATCTAAAGCTGAAGCTGTTAAACTAGAAGGGGCAAGACCCCATCATCTAGAGTTAATCAAAAGATTAACGGAATCAGGAATCCCAGTTATGGGCCATATTGGGCTTACCCCCCAATCGGTCCACGAGCTAGGTGGTTACTATATTCACGGTAAAGATGAAAAATCAAAAGAGAAGCTAATAAAAGAAGCTAAAGACTTAGAGGAAGCCGGTGTTTTTTCACTCGTCCTTGAATGTGTCAAAGAAGATCTTTCTAAATCAATTAGTGAATCCATTAGTATTCCAACTATAGGAATTGGTTCTGGTGATTATACAGATGGACAAGTACTCGTCATCAACGATCTTTTACATCTGGGAAAGAATGACCCTCCAGCTTTTTGTGAGCCTATCGCAAATTTTTATGAGCAAAAAAAAGAAGCCATTTCAAAATACCTAACTCAAAAGAAAGCAGTTAATCCCTACAATGACGGAACCTCTCTTAACCATTAATAATGGAAACACTAATACTTCTGTCGGCACTTATAATCAGGGCCTCGATAAAGTTGTTCCCCTTGAAGATTTAGCACAAGATCTAAAACTTAAAGCCACTCATGTTTTGAGTGCCAATGTTGGACCTGATTTTGAAAAATGGGATGGACCAAAATTCATTTCCTTATGTGAAATCAGAAATGAAGACTCACTACTAGCAATGCCAATAAATTATTCCAACACAATTGGAGAGGATAGACTCGCCGGTGCCTACTGGGTTTATAAAAATTGGATTCAAACTAAAAAGGCCAATAGAGTAATGCTTATTGACGCCGGAACTTTTACAACGCTTGATCTTATTACCAATGATGGATTTGAAGGCGGCCATATTTTTCCAGGTACCGACACATTACTTAAGTCATTCTCCAATGGAACCAAGCTTCCAAGATTAAGAATAAGAGAGATGAAGGAAGTAAGTTCTCTACCAAAAAATACAGAAGAGGCCATATTCGGCTCAGTTCAACTGGCCGAAAGAGGTCTTATTGAAAAATGGTGGGATAAGTTCAGACCTGAAATCATCATCCTCTCCGGAGGTCTCAGTTTTTGGTACGAAAAATACCTTCCTCGGGAGATTATCAAAGAGCCAAATCTCGTACACTTAGGTCTTCACCAAGTCTTTAAAGACATGACGCATTAACTTTTCATTGCCAATGGCCTAAGAATTTGAAATACATAGCTTTATGCGAATTATCCTAGGGGTTTGCGGCTCAATTTCCGCTTATAAATCATTAGATATTGCCAGGGGCCTTGTTAAAAACGGACATGAGGTCAGGGTTATTCTCACCAAAGGTGGGGAAAAATTCGTACGTCCAGAAGTCTATCGCTACCTTGGTTGCCAAGAGGTTTACTTGAGCGGTGATGACTTTAGGTACCCAAGTGAGAAAACAGATAGTGAATTGATTGGTACAGTTCTTCACGTGGCCTTAGCTAAATGGTGTGACCGAATTTCAATCGCTCCACTTTCTGCAAACTTTCTAGCCAAAATTGTACGTGGCGAAGCCTTCGACCTTTTATCATCAACACTTCTTGCTTTGCCAAAAGATAAGCCGCAGATTTTTTATCCAGCCATGAATACAGAGATGCTTTCTCATCCCTTCACTAAAGAAAACTTAGAGGCGTTAAATAAACTCAATAATAAGTTTCCGGTATTTGTTCATCCTACAGCAAATGGTTTATTGGCATGTGGTGATGAAGGTGAAGGCAAACTTCCTTCTGTAGAAACTGTTATCGATACAACGGAAGCTTTTAATAAGATAATCGAGCCTAAAAAAATCCTTATTAGTACTGGTGCTACCAAAGCGCCACTAGACTCTGTTAGGTTTTTGACTAATAGCTCATCGGGTCTGACAGGTTACTACTTAGCTAAGACAGCCTTAATGGCAGGTCATTTTGTAACTGTTATTGCCGGGGAAGGAAGCACTGAGAAGTTAGAATTATTAAAAGAGCTTCCTCACTATCGTCTTGTCATCGCAAAAACAAACTCGGATATGAAGTCCGCAGTTGAGAATCATTTTAAAGATTCCGATTGCTATATCTCAAGTGCAGCTATTGGCGATATTGAATTTACTGCTGAAAATCAAAAATTAAAAAAAGAGAAATTAGCAGATAGCCTACCCATAAAAAAAGCCAATGATATTTTAAAAGGTGTCTTAGAGCTTAAAAAACCTCACCAAAAGATTGTTGGTTTTGCCGCTGAGACGGATTTAACTGAAGAGATGATGTTAGAGAAATATAATAGAAAGCCTGTTGATCTTTTGGTCGGGACTAAAGTTAATAATGGTTTAACGGGATCAGAACAAGAAGGTTTCGCCAATGAAGGTGCCAACTATCTGCTTCTCAAAGACAACAAGTTTTCGAAACAAAGTTTAAGCAAGGCCGAATTAGCTAGCCTAATTATAGGAAAGGTATTCCCGTGATCGAAATTATTAGAACTCTAAATCAATTCGAGACCTTCAGAAATAACCTAAGACCAGGAACAATTGGCTTTGTTCCAACCATGGGAAATCTTCATAAAGGCCACTTAAGTCTAGTTAAGGAATCTCTTAGACAAAATGACAACACTATTGTTTCTATCTTTGTGAATCCAAAACAATTTGGTCCTAACGAAGACTTTGAAAAATACCCTCGAACACTTGGGGAAGATAATAAGAAATTAAAAGACCTCTATAGAAACGAAGAGTTCAGAGGTCGCCTTCTAACCATATTTGCTCCTGAAGTGCCTGAAGAAATATTTCCACTTAACTTTAGTACAAAAATTACTGTCGGTGATTTGACTAATAAACTCTGTGGAATCAATAGACCTGGTCACTTTGACGGGGTAACGACAGTTGTTTATAGATTATTTAGTATCGTTAAACCCCATAAAGCCTATTTTGGGCAAAAAGATTATCAGCAGTACCTAGTGTGTAAAAAGATGATTGAAGACCTAAGGCTCAATATACAGCTAGTTCCAATGCCCACCAAAAGAGACGAAGACGGTCTTGCTATGAGTAGCCGTAATCAATATCTTAGTGAAAGTGACCGAGAACTGGCCCTTGTTCTTCCTCAAACACTTGAGAAACTAAAAGAAGTTATTAAGAATAATTACTGGCCTGATTCTTATGGTCAGGCCCAGGAATTAGCATCTTTATCAAAAGAAAGTGGGAACTGGGACTACTTGGAAATATTAGATGCGAAAACTCTAGGTGAACCTTGCGAGAGAACTCATACGGTTATACTTGCCGGAGCCCTCAAATTAGGTCATACACGTTTAATAGATAATAAATTAGTAGAAATTAGATATGCTCGATGATGAATTCCATATAAGCCGGGAATACCAAGCAAGTCTGGTCAGTATTGTCTGTCCAAAAATGCCTGAACATAAAACCGAAGAAGAAAGTAAACGTTCAATCAATGAACTAAGGGAACTCCTTCGTACCCTTGGAGTGCCTTCCGCCGGTGAATATATTCAAAATAAAAAGACAATTGAGGCGGGTACCATTCTTGGAACAGGAAAGCTTGAAGAGATTGCCTTAGCCGCTAAGGCCGAAGGTTCAAAGCTTCTTGTCTTTGACTTTGAGTTAACGTCATCCCAAATTAGAAATATTAAAAAGCTTACAGACCTATCCGTTGTCGACCGCGTTCACGTGATTCTAGAAATTTTTGCTGAGCACGCACGGACAAGAGAAGCTAAGATTCAAATTGAAATTGCGAGGCTTCGCTATGTACTCCCTAGACTCTCTGGTTTTTGGAGTCACCTTGGACGGCAAAGGGGTGGTGTCGGTGTAAAAGGTGGTGAAGGTGAGCAGCAAATTGAACTTGACCGCCGTATAATTCGTCAAAAAATTGAGTTCTATAAAAAAGAATTAAGTGGCCTTGAAAAATCAAGAGTAGAACAAAAAAAGAAAAGACAGGATAAAGCAGTTACTGCTGCTCTCGTTGGTTATACCAACGCGGGAAAAAGCTCACTCATGAATCGACTCTGTAAAGTTGATATTCTTGAAGAAGATAAACTCTTTGCTACTCTTGACTCCACCTTCAGAATGTTAAACCCCGATACCAAGCCACCGATGATTCTTATTGATACGGTTGGTTTTATTTCAAACTTACCAAACACATTGATTGATGGTTTTAAAACAACCCTTGAGTCGGCTCTGGAAGCTGAGCTCTTGATCATCGTTTGCGATATAAGTGATCCACATTATAAAAAGCATTTGGAAGTGACTGAAGAAGTTCTAGCTGAACTTGGACTAAGCGATAAAAAACGTATCACTGTTTTTAATAAAAGAGATTTGCTTAATGATCCTATGAAAGCAAAGATCATTCAAAGGTCAGTTCCAGGAAGTTTTCTCGTTTCAAGTTTTGAAGAAAATGATGTGGCCGGACTTCGTGAACATATCGTTAATTATTTTTTAGATCAGCAAAAAACCTATGAGCTCTTTATTCCATACGATGAAGGACAGGCCCATTCCGTTGTCGTTTCAAAAGCAAACGTCATGGCCACTTCAAATCATGAAACAGGGATCTTCTATCGAATTAAAATTCCTGATTTTATCTTCGGTGGACTTGGGTTAAACCCATTTATCCTAGCTCCAAACGACCCGATCCTAGACGAAATAGAGGTTTAACCTACTGTTTTTACATATCCTCTTCGTCACGCTCCCCTATTTTACGACGCGACGAATAAAAATATTTCATTCCTTACCACCTTGTGGATAAAAATCTTAATCCGTATTAAATTCCTTTCAGTTGAGAAATTACCGAGCAGGTAGCCGAGGTTAATCAAGTTAACGCTGAAGTTAAAGCTATGTCATTTGTTCGAAATCATGTTGCTGCTCTCGATTAACCAGAGCACTAAACCGGCACGGTAATCATTAACTAGTAGAAATTAAGCCATTCTACTTACTTCCCATTCCGCACTTAAATGGCCTCGTTCAATCGGGGCCGTTTTATTTCTATTTAAAAAATAATGATGTTCGAAACGCCAAGGCTCCGAAAAAGATAATGAGACTTAAGGCAATCCCAATTAAAGTGAACATAAGTTCTTTCTTCATATACTTAGTTTAAACGAGCTCTAGAATTTTATCTACTAAGTTACTAGGGTCTAATGGCTTTTCAAGGAATCCATCGATCTCCTCTCCCCATGACTCCCTTTCAGCGACAAAGCCAAGTCCAAGAATGACCGCGTTTCCAACTTCCCAGGATCCGATTTCATCTCGCTGCGGGGCAACTATTCCTGTGTCTAAAATGATTATATCTGGCCCAAACTCAGGAATACGAAACGACGCATCATAGACTGAACCTAAGGAATACACCTCCCAACCGGCCTTTTTAAGCACTTTCTCAAAAAAGCTACGAACGGTGTCTTCCTCAATAATACAAAAGAGTTTTTTTGATTTACTCATGATAATCTGAAGTTACGGAGATACATGTGGAAAGTAAAATAAAACTTCTAGATTCAGAGTCCCAGATCCTTTACGAGTTCGCCCCAAGCGAAATCGACGCGGCCTATGCTAAAGCGCAAGAGCTTGAAGAAATGGGTATAGAAGTAACACTAGATGCTCCGAGCCTGCCCGAAACTCTCGGAGCAACTCTTGGTATGTCCGCTAAAGATCGCGAGAAATTAAAAACCGAAATTGAAGAAGAAGTTGAATCTCACAATGAAAAACCCACCTGCGGTGGCTGCGAGTAGGTACGCGTTTCTTTTTCCGGAAATCAGTTATTTAAACCATGATGAAAAAAGCCAGGTAAGCAAGGAGCTAACAGGTTACTGTGGTTTCTCCAAGTTTTATCGACGCGCTATAGGGAAGTTGATTTATTTTTAGAACAAAATCAGTCCGGTGGGAATCAAACCTCTTTAAATCATAAATTCTAAATAGATCTTTGAGTTCGGTTTGAGACCTGGCTTTTTCATCTTCACTTTATTCATTCAATTCTGATTTTTTTAGCAGATAAGATGTTGAAATACGGAAAAAGAAACGCGTACCTTATTTTTTTATTGGGATAGCAAGGGCGCTCTTACCTTTTTCAGTAAGCGGTCTGGCCTCTTTAGGATTTATGGTGGCCTTAACATTTCTAAGTAATGAGACGAGCTCTATCTCGTAATTTTGCGCCATTTCTTTTGGATTCTTTGAGACAAGCTTTACCATACCGATAGGTTTAACTTTTTCACTAATCCAAAAATCTACAACTTGTCCGTTATTCTTTTTTCTATAGTGTGCCGCTTGTAAATTTCCTGCCGGCACTTCGATATTCTCATTACCAATAAAATACTTTTGTAATTCTTTTTTCTTTGAGAAAAAGAATTGGTCGAGTTTTACACCTTTATTAACATTTAAGTACTCGGAGGTTAATTTCTCCGGTTTACTCAGCTCAGGTGTTTTTACGTAACCAGCCTCCATACTAAGAGGTCCGTCACTATTAAGACCTAAGATAAACTGCTGCCACATTTGTTTTTGAATTAGACCCGAAGTTGCGAAATGATATTCAATACCAAGTCGAGTAAAGCTCGATTCCGTAATATAAATATTTAATTTTGATGAGACTCCATTTGAATTCATTTTAAATTCAGAGCCTGCACCTTTGACAAAGGTTTCAGAGGAAAGAGCATAGAAACTAAAGCTAAGGGCGACCGCTAGTATAATCTTTTTCAATTAATATCCTTCTTCATCCATTTGCTCTAATAGTTTAACTTCTTCTTGTCGTCTTGCCTTAAATCCTTCAAGTTGCTTCATAATCTCTGCCTGTTTAGCCGGAGATAAGGCTGGGGCATTTGAGCTTGAAGCGGGCGATCGATTTGATTCAATTTTTTGACCACCGAGATCTTTAACTTTAAGTCCGCCGGAGTCAGCAGTACTACCATTTTGTGCCTCTAGGGCCCTTATTCGATCTTCAAGCAGCTTAATCCTAGCTGAATCATCAGCAAAAGAAAGTGAGCTAAAAAGCAGAGTAACAGTAGTTAAAAAGACTTTCATAGAGACCTCGTTTCATCATTATAAAGCCTTATCGGAAATTCACCTAAAACATATAATTTTAAAGGTAAGTCTTCGGAATTATGGATAAAAAAAGGCCGGTCATAGACCGGCCTTCCTATATAAGAATTAACTTCTTAAATGCTTATTCGTCGTCAGATCCACCAACTTGAAAACCAGATAGTTTGTCCGCTAGAGTTGCTGCTTTAGTCACTTCTTGATGACCTCCACCGCGATTCTCGGCATCAACTGCTGATTTAATTGATAGAGCAATCTTCTTGGCATCTTTATCAAGTGAGATAACCATCGCTTTTGGCGTATCACCTTTCTTGATTACGTCTTCCGGCTTCTCTACTCTTTCTTCAGAAAGCTCAGAGATATGGATTAGACCTTCAATACCAGTTTCAAGCTCAACGAAAGCTCCAAAGTCAGTTACACGAACAACTTCTGCTTCGATAACTGTACCAACTGGAAGTCTTTCCTCGATTTTCTTCCAAGGATCTTCTTCAAGTTGCTTAAGGCCAAGACAGAATTTTGTATTATCCTTATCAACTGTAAGAACCATACCTTCGATTTCGTCGCCTTCTTTGAATTGCTCAGCCAAGTTAACTGTTTTCTTCGTCCAGCTAACATCAGAGATATGAACAAGTGCATCCACTTCTTCTCCAAGGTCAACAAAGATTCCAAATTCAACAACAGACTTAACCTTACCTTTAGCTTTTCCACCGATAGGATACTTCTTCTCGATGTCAGTCCAAGGGTTAGGCTGAAGTTGCTTAGTCCCAAGAGAAATTCTCTTGTTCTCAACGTCAACTTCAAGAACTTGAGCTTCGATTTTTTCACCAACAGTGAAATGCTTCGCAGGGTTTTTGATCGCCCCAGTCCAGCTCATTTCACTTACGTGGATAAGACCTTCGATCCCATCATCAAGCTCAATAAAGATTCCGTAGTCTTTAACAGAAACGACTTCACCAGAAACAACTTTTCCTGGTTGGTACTTTTCAGGAGCAACTTCCCATGGGTTAGGCTGAACTTGCTTAAGACCAAGAGATACTCTTTCTTTTTCTGAATCAAACTTAAGAATTTTAACTTCAATTTCATCACCGATGTTAAGTAGATTTGAAGGATGCTTAACACGTCCCCAGCTCATATCAGTAATGTGTAGAAGACCGTCAATACCACCTAGATCGATGAATGCACCGTAATCAGTGATGTTTTTAACGATACCTTTAACAATCATTCCTTCTTGGATTTGAGATAGAATCTCTCCTCTTAACTTGCCACGCTCTTCTTGAAGAATAGCACGACGTGAAAGAACAATGTTTCCACGTTTTTTGTTAAACTTGATAACTTTGAATTGCATTGTTTTACCAATGTACTTATCAAGGTAACGAGTTGGACGAAGATCAATTTGTGAACCAGGTAAGAAAGCCTTAACACCGATATCAACTGATAATCCGCCTTTAACTTTGGCAACAACTGTACCTTCTAGAGGAACACCTGATTCACAAGCATCAGAGATTTTATCCCATGCTTTAAGAATTTCTGCCTTGTCTTTAGAAAGAACGAGGTTTCCAAGTTTAGACTCTAGCTTTTCTAGGTAAACTTCGATTTCGTCGCCTTCTTTAATTTTTAGAGTTCCATCAAAATTTTGGAATTCTCTAACAGGAATAAGACCTTCCTGCTTGTAACCAATGTCTACCATTACGTAGTCTTGGCCAATGGAGATAACATTACCGTTGAAAGTTTCACCTTCTGAAAATTTCTTCGATACCTGAGTTTCCATAAGTTTTGAAAAATCAGTTGTTTCTGTGGTCTCTTCTTCGTCGCCGAAAACAACATCGAAGCCCTCCATCCACTTTGCTTTTAAATCTGTTGGTTGCATAACAACCCTCCTATCGATGACCGTGGCCATCTACTTTTTAATCGTCCTGAATTCCGCTACTGCGGGTGGTTCAGAATCAATATGAAACGGGGCGCAGGATATCGAAATTACACTAACTTGTACAATTCTTTCTAAAAGGAATCTTTGTCTAAAGACCGACTAAGACGGGTTTTGAGAGCTTCTACGGGTTCGGTAACCTTCACGGCGATTAACAACTTTTTCAAATGCCGCAATATACTGTTTTTTCTGGTTTTCTCTTGAATTAGACTCTCGAATCAAAATAGCCGCACGTTCGATCTTGTCTCGGTAGTACTCCGGGTCCGACAAAAGGGTTTCCCACTTTCGAGCGATCTCACGCACATCGTCATTTTTATAGCTTTCACCGATTCTACCGTATTCATCAAAAAATTGAGTTGTAGACGGGTGCCGGGGTACTAAAATGGGAGTCCCAATACTACAGCTTAACAAGGCCAGGTCATCCATGCCTTCCCCTTTTGGTAGACTCATCCATAAATCAAAATATTGGATATAACTTGAAGGAACCCCGCCTGCATAAAAAACAACATGCTCTTCTATACCCTCTTCAAGTACGGCCTGTTTTAATTTTTGATATACTGACTTTTCTGACCAAGCTCCCTCCGTCACAAAGACCAGCTTAATTGGCTTTTTCCAATCGAAATACTCATTGGCGACACTTAAAGCTTTAATTACAGGTTTTAAGTTTTTAAGACTTCTATCGGAGTCTGAAATATATAACCCTACAGAGTAAAACTGCTCAAACTTATCAAAAATTGCGCTTTCCTTACTTGGGCTGGTGGCTTCTTTTAGACTTGGGGGCCGAACTTCAATCTTTCTTGGATGAACTCCTAGTCTACTATAAATATTCCTTATGAGATGATCATAAGGAACAAAGATAAGATCACATCTTCTAATTAATAATCTATGCCAGAGAGCTCTGTAGTTTTTATTCATTTCAAAAAATTGAGAATGAATCACAGAAACTTCTTTATTCCCCCTTAGAAAGAAGCAAATGGGCCAAAGAATATTTAACTTATAGCAATGAACAAGGGCCAGCTCTTTATCCTCAAGAATGGAAATTAACTTTCGAAGCTTTGGCCAAAGAAAAAAATGAGTTTGTACCAGACCTGGATGATAGTGTTTTTCAACATTTTCCAGATTGATTTTTTTATCTAGTGGAGAATTTTTTAGACCGTAAAAAACTATCTGGTTGCCTTTTTCGTGAGCGATTTGCATATCGTTGAGAAGGCTTCTCTCTCTTGCATCCCACCTATTCGTAGGACAGGCGAAAAGAATCTTAGACCTCACGGTCTTCGTCCTGGAATATGCTCTTCAATTTCTCCTTCTACGGCACCAAACTTAAGTTTTGCTTCTAGCTTGAGAAAGATCCTTTCAGAATCATTAGAGTACCAAAAGCTAATTGTGCTTTTTGACTTTTTCTTATCAGATTTCGGAGGATGAGCGATGGTATCCAATCGAATAGCATCCCTCCACTTACCCATAACTTTAATATTATCTTTTACACTCGCTACCTTTACGTCTAAGCGCCAAAACTTTCCTCTCGTGTAAACTGGAAACTTATAAACGTCTCCCTTTTTAAGTGGCAATCCTCTTACAAAGAAGAGAGTAGACATGAAATCTTGGAAATATTTTGTTAAAAAGGCTTCTTTTTCTTTTTTTGTTAACTGATTATTTTTCTTTTTAAATCTTTTATAAAACATATAAGTCTTTTTCTCTTCATGATCAAAGAGCTGAAGATCATCAACATCTTTATTAGACTCTCTTTGAACTAGAGAATACTTAATAGGTAAAAACTTATCAGCTGAGACATAGGTTTCAACCATATCATCTGCCTCATATATATATTTATAAAACTTACTGGTCTTAAAGAGTGCTCTAAAGTGAAGCGCGTCTCTTCCTGCTATTTTCAAACCACCATTAGTTATAAAACGCACATGTCCCGCGGTGATTCCGAGGTAATTAATGGCAAAGACAAATTCCTCTCCTATTCGGTAAAAAGGAGTATAGTTTTTCCAAGTTTTCTCTGATTCTCGATCTATTTTCTTTAATTCTTCAGGATAATCTTCTGGATATTCCGCCTTCTTTTTAACATCTGTTTTTTCAGGAGCTTCATCTGGAGCCTCTGGAATTTCAATAACGTCTTTCTTTTTAGTGATTTTTAATACGGGTTGAGGTTTTTCCTGATTAGACTTAGATTCTTTTTTAGTGGTGCCACTCTTCTTTACGAGTGGCTTTTCCTTATCTGGCTTTTTATTAACAATAACAAACTTTTTAAATTTTTCATTTTCGATTTTAAACGTTTCCACAAGATCAGGAGAAACCTGATCGACAAAAACTTTGTCTTCATTTGAAGCACAACCTAATAAAAAGAATGCCAATAATAAAAAACGCACTAATTAACTACCTTATCTACTGCTTCTTTAACTAAATCTTCTCCGTTTAGAAATTCTACTTGGATTTCCAAATAGAGGATCCTTGGATCTTCTGCAATCTTTCTCATTTTAACCATGTCCTTCTCGGTTGTAACGACATAGGCATCATATTGTTCTGCTAACTCTAATATCTGAGTAAGATCATCGAGGTTAAAATCATGATGGTCGGGAAAAGATTCTGTTTTAACAATCTCTGCCCCAAGTGAATCAATTAAATTAAAAAATGAAACTGGTGAAGCAATACCAGCGACGCAAATAACTTTCTTCCCTGTAATTTCTCTTAAATGAAATTTTCTCTGGTAAGTAGAAGAGTAAAATCCACGGGGACGGTACCTCATTTCGGCAATTGGAACATTAGAAGGTAGATGTTTTTCCACCAGCTTTTTTAATTCTAATAGCTGAGTGGGGTCTACCTGATCGACTCTTCCAATAATAACCAAGTCGGCATCGAGCAAGGCCCTAAAACCTTCTCTCATATACCCCATCGGAGCAACCTTATATCTATTAAGTGGCATAAGGGCATCGAAAAGAACTATATTTAAGCCTCTTTTGATATTTAAATGTTGGTGACCATCGTCAAGTAAAACAACATCAGGTTTAACTCTAGGAAAATAATATTCTAGGTTTTTAGACCTTTTCTTTCCAACTACAATAGATGCATTTGAAAGTCTCCTTGCCAGCAATAAGGCTTCGTCACCAAAGTCTTTTGGGCTAAATCCAAGCTTTCTATCGGCTTTGATAATTCCACTAGAGTTCTCAAGTCGTCCCTTATAGCCTCTCATCAAAATCATGACCTGTTTTTCTTTAGATCCTAAATACTCTGATAGCCACATGGTGAAAGGGGTCTTTCCAGTTCCACCAAAAGTAACATTCCCAACAGAGATGATAGGGACATGATATTCATTAGACTTAAAGACATCGTAAGTGAAAAAGAATCTTCTAAGTCTATAAGACCATTCCCAAACTAGAGATAGAGGGTATAAAAAGATATTAAAAACTTTATACAGACCTAACATGATGAAGCCCTCTTTTTAGAATAAGCTTCATTAATAACCTCAGCCATATAAAGGCCGGGGTTTGACCCATCTCCCTTTAACATTTCTTTTGTTAATTTTAATTTTGATTTAAGTGCTGAATAGGCCTCACGACTGTTACACCATTTTTCTAATTGTTTATTTAAGTTAGTCTGGTCTACTCTCTCTTGAATTAATTCAGGGTAAACCTCTTCTTCATGAACAATATTTGCCAACGAAATAAATCCCTTATAATTAACAAACGTATAGAAGATGAATTCATTTAAAAGTGAAGTCTTATAACAAACGATTGTAGGTACTTCAAAAAGGCTACAGGTTAAAGTCACGGTTCCACTTGCTGCCAAGCAAAGATGAGCTTTCTTAAGTGCGGTAGTTAAGCTTGTATCTGGATAGATTTCATCAAAATATTTCGCGTATGGCTCATATAGTTTTTCATCAACGTTTGGAGATTTTACTAATAAGGCCCTTACTTTTCTTTTTTTTCTCAAATTAATTAATGACTTAATATACTCAGGAAGTAAGTTCTTAACTTCAAAGTTTCTAGATCCAGGTAAAATGAGGAGGTTAATCTCATCTTCCATCGATTCAAAACTGCGCTCTGGAAGTTCTCTTGAAAGCTCCTCTTTATAAGTAAGGTATACGGGATGGTTTACCCCATAAACTCTCTTTACACCTCTATCATTAAACCATTTTTTTTCAAAAGGGATGATCGTAAATAAAGTGTGAACGGCCTTCTCAAGTGCCTTTGCTCGCCAAGGCTTCCAGGCCCATGCCTGAGGAGCCACGTAATAAAGTATTCTCACACCTTTTTTACTTAACCTTTTGGCCAGTCTTAGGTTGAAATCTTGAAAGTCTATAAGAATGGCAACTTTGGTTCCCCTTCTCTCTACTTCTGACTCCATTTTTTCAAGAGCTTTTTTATAAAAGGGAATTTTAAAAATAACTTCACTAAAGCCCCAGCTACTAAAATCTTTTAAGTGATAGAGAAGAGAAACACCTTTTTCTTTTAGTAGCTCCCCGCCAACACCCCAAAATTCAAGTTTATCGCAATCTTTAGAAATATCATCAAAGAAGCTGATGGCATGCTCTTCTCCTGACTTTTCACCTGCAATAATAAGACAATTTGGAGTTTCCATAATTATAGAGGTTCGGCCTTTCCGCTTTCCAATGATCTTTGAACGGCATCTACCCAAGTCACGGCCTTTATCCCATCTGACATTGATACTGGAGACTCTAAATTTTTCAGAATTGAGCTATAAAAAAGCTTTTGTTCCTCTAGTAGATGGTCTGCTTTTTCATACGACTTTTTAACAATATTTTCAGGTGTTGCCCCGGGGCTTGCGTAGGAATAAGAGTAATTCATGAGATCGATTAATAAAGTTCCTCTTTTTCCAATAATTTGAACTTTTCTTTGTTCTTCTACATGCCCCCTACCACAAATAAGTATCGCTCTTCGTCCTGATGAAAAATTAACGACGGCAGTAACATGGTCCCACTTGTTGGTATTTATTTTATGTCCAGCGGCATACACATCTTTAGGCTCTTCTTCAAACAAATGCCAAAGTAAATCTAAATCATGAATCATTAAGTCACTAACCACATCTACGTCAGTAGCTCTTCCTTTAAAGGGAGCATATCGGTCAATAGTAATACATGCCTTATCGTCGAAGAATTGCTTTAACTCGCTATCACTTTTTATTGTTTTCCAAACATTGTGAAATCTTTCACTATGCCCTACTTGAAGGACAAGATTGTTTGGTAACTTTATTTGGTTAAGTTTGATTGCATCTTCAAGAGAACTCGTAAGAGGTTTCTCACAAAACACATGTTTCCCAGCATTTATAAGATTATTTACTAAGCTATAATGTGTAGACGTTGGTGTGGCTACAATTGCAGCATCTATGTCATTTAAAACTTCTGAAAGATCAAGCTCAATTCTTACGTCAGGGAATAGCTCACTGGCCCTACTCTTACCTTCTTGCGAGTTTTCAACAATAGCAACAAGTTCAGCATCTTCAAGTGAGATTGCCTTTTCAACATGCCATCGTCCTAAATATCCACAGCCAATTACGGCAACTTTAACTTTTTTCAAAAGGTTTCCTTAAGACATAAACGGAGCAATTCCTACTTCACTTCTTCTTATCTCAGCAGCCATTTCATTTATGATTTCGTTATCCTTGAACTCTTCCATCAATTCAGCATGATCAATAAAAGCCCTAGGAGACAGTGCGTTTGATTCCATCATCCTATAAAAGTCTACAACTTCAGAAACAATATTCTTGGCGTAACCGTTTCTTCTGAGACCAATTATATTTATCCCTTTTAATCTCACTCTATTTCCATAGCCCGTACAAAAAAGTGGAATATCTCTATCGACAGCAGAAGCTCCACCTAAGTAGGCACCTCGCCCTAGTGAAACGAATTGAGAAATATTACAGCCACCACCAATAATGACTTTGTCGCCAATTTTTACATGGCCCGCCAAATTAGTAGAGTTAGCAAATATACAATCACTTCCAACACTCACATCATGACCTAGATGAACATGGGCCATAAACATATTTCGGTCACCAACTTTTGTTACCTTGTTTTCTTTAAGTGTTCCTCTGTGAATGGATACATACTCTCTAAAGAGATTATTATCTCCAATAACGGTTTCCGTAGGTTCGTCTTTATATGTTTTATCCTGAGGAGGTGCTCCTATAGAACAAAACTGAAAAAACTCATTATTACTTCCAGCCTTAAGAATCCCATCTAAAATAACATGACCATGAACTTTACAATTATCACCAAGTTCAACACCTTCGCCTATGATGGAATAAGGTCCGATTGATACATTTTCACCGATCTTTGCTGAGTCACTTATAATTGCAGTTGGATGAATATTGCTCATTTAAAATCCTATAATTTAACAGTGGCCATTACAGTGGCTTCTGACATTAATGTTTCTCCACAATGGAGCTCACACTCATAAGTAGCAAATGGACCTCGGCATTTAATGCTTTTTGATTTAATTATCAAATCCATTTCAGGGCCAATTGGTTTTCTAAACTTTGCATTACTTACTGAAATCAAAGCCACCTCCATATTGCTATCACTAGGATCTTTTACCGTTTTAATTAATCCAAAGGCTGCCGCTTGAGCCATCATTTCAACTTGAACAACCCCAGGTAAAACGGGGTTTCCAGGAAAGTGACCTGCAAATATGGGGTGATCTTTTTTTGTTCTATAGTGGGCAATAACTTCAGAGTTTACAGTATCTTTTGCCGCTATCACTTCTCCATCTTTAAGGTCTAACCCAGGGTATTCCACAGACTCAACCGAATCAATAAAGAGAAAAGGATCCCTATGGGGTAGAAACTGCATGACTTGTTCTTTATTCATCAACATAAAATCCTCACTTCTTTTTTAAAGACTCTTTTCTAACGAAAGCGATTCCACGCATCCATTCTTTAAGAGGTCTAGCGGGGTGACCACCTAAAACCGTTCCGTCCGGCCAATCTGTATTGACGAGGGCACCGCCCGCCACTTGGCAGCCTTTTCCAAGTTTCATATTGTCGCCCATTCCTGATTTACCGCCAAAGACGGTGAAGTCATCTAAATGAGAGCTTCCACCAATGGCCACATGACCACAGATCATAACACCTCTGCCTAAATGACAGTTGTGACCGATTTGTACATTATTATCTAATTTTGATCCCTCTCCGATTATGGTTGGAGAAAAAGTTCCACCATCAATTTGAGAATTGGCACCAACCTCTACGTGGTTTCCAATTTTAACCCCACCCATATGCCATACTTTATGGTGGACTCCAGAATCATGATTATAACCAAATCCGTCAGCACCTATTACAGAGCCAGAGTGAATTCGAACATCATCTCCTATTTCAACAAATGGATAGATACTTGTATTCGGATAAAGAACACAATTAGAACCAATCACAGAGTTGTCCATAACCACAGCACCTGGATATAGAACACTATTTTCACCAATGGACACGTTTTTACCAACAAATGCTCCATCATGAACTTTAGCACTGGCGGCGACCTTAGCCGGTGCCTGCAGGATTGAAGAATACTTTAAATCATAAAAAGGCTTTGAGAGGTGGCTTACGGCCAGCTCAATATTACTTGCCTTAGCTATAAATAGTGGCTCAAATTTTTTTAAACTCGAAGCTTCAGACTCTAATTTTTCACTGAGTAGAATTCCTATTATTGGTAATTCAGAATCCAGAACTCTGTCTAAGTACTTTTTATTTTTTATAAAAAGTAGTCCGTTTAAAACGGGAAAGTCTAAATCACAAATACAGCTAATTTCTGAAGTTGAATTACTACCTGTAATTAATTTTAAATCTGGAACTATTTTTTGAAGATCTTCAAATTTCATAAGTCTCATATAGTAAGGGGGAACATATAGTTCCCCCTACCCTCAAATTATTTAATTCAAAAAATTATTTATGCTTTTTATCGTACGCTTTAATAACGTCATTTGTTAGGTCCTTAGATGACTTTGCGTAAACAACCGGAGCCGTACTAACTTCGAAAGTAATATCCACACCGGACTTCTTTGAAACTTGATCGATAACAAGTTTCAGCTTTTCAAGGATTGGTTTTTTTAATTTATTTTCCATTCCTTGCATTTCTTTTTGGTATTTAACTGATTTTTGTTGAAGCCTAAGAATTTTCTCTTGGATCTTCTGTCCACCTTCGGCTTTTTTCTTATCACTTAGTAGATTTTTTCTTTTTTCAAAGTTCTCTTGTTCTTTTCGAATCGCACTTTCTTCTTTTTTGAGAACTTTTTGTTTCTCCTCAAATTTTTTCTTAAGCTGACTCCTTACCCTCTTACCTTCTTTAACCGAAAGTAGAATTCTTTGAATATCCACCTTGCCAACAACAAACTTGGCATAAACTGGAGTTGAAATAAAAAGGCTAAAAACCATGAATAACAATACTGAATTTCTCATATTGACGCGCTCCTAAAAAACACTGCAAAAGTCTAGAATAATTGTCCTATATCAAAATGAAATTGGCTACCTGGATTCGTCGATTTATGGTTCAACGGATACCCAAATTCAAAGCGTAAAACACCGATTGGGGAGAACCATCTAAAACCGAAGCCCCAATCTAGGTGAATATCAAAGTCATCAATGGCCTGGGCATCCCCAGCATCCATAAACACAACCCATTTGAGTCCTGCTTCCCTGGCTAAAGGGTGCTCTATTTCAAGTGAGGTATAACTCGCAAATAGTGATCCTGAATTAAAGGTTCTTGTAATCCCGTTTTTTGTACCAGTTGTTTTTGGTCCTACGGCCTCAAAACTAAAGCCTCTAAGGTTACGAGCACCACCAAGAGTAAACTTTTCAGTTCTTGGAATGGCCTGTCCGTTTTGCTTTTCAAGTTTTGAAGTGTACCAACGGGATCGAAAGACGAAGTCTCCATAAAAGTTTTTAAAATATCTGGCGTCTAAATCATTTTTCCACCATTTCTTATCACCACCAACACCGGCGTACTCTGTTGAAACAGATAAGTAGTAACCATTCTTAGGCTCCATTCTGTTATCTCGCTTATCTCTAACTAAACTCGTCTTCACTGAAGAGGCAATTCCATTTTCAACTTTTTCATCAACTGATGGATCGTTAACGGCCTTAATTTCTGTATCTTCAAGCTTGTAGGTTAAAAAGAGACGTGTGTAATCAAAAATAGGATATCCTACTCTTAAAGCGAAACCATCTTTACGAAAGCTGAACGACTCACTCGTTTCATTTTGCTGACGAAAGACATCAAAGCCAGCTGTCCATTTTGAATCAAAGAGATAGGGTTCAGTAAATCCTAAATTATAAGTTTTATTTGAGTCGGATAAAGAGAGACTGAAACTTAAATTCTGACCCAGTCCTCTAAAATTGGTTTGAGCAATCGAAGCCTGTAAAAAACCTCCTGTCGCCGTTGAGTAACCTGCACCAAGAGAGATTTGTCCTGTATTCCTTTCCTTTACATTGATTTCAACATCCAAAACATCATCTTTTCCTTTTGGAGAAACGGTATTGAAAACTACGCTATTTGGTTCAAAGAATCCTAACCTATTAACATTTTCTTTTGATCTTCTAAGATCGGAACCACTAAACCTGGCGCCCTCAATTATTCGAAGCTCTCTTCTTACAACCTTGTCACGAGTTTTAGTATTACCCTTAACAATGATCTTACCGAAGTAAGCCATCTTTCCTTTCTCAAAAGAAAACTCAACATCAACTTTATTTTCACCTGGTACAACGTGAAGAGTTCTTAGTACGTTTGCAAAGGCATAGCCTTCATCCTGATACATCTCAGTTAGTTTTTGAATATCTAATCTTAGTAGTTCTTCTGAGTATGTTGTCCCTTCTTTCATTCTAACTTCTTTACGAAGCTCTTCTTCTGGAAAGAGAATCTCTCCCTGAAAAGTCACACTATTAACTGTAAACTGAGGCCCTTCTGTCACTTTTACTGTGATAAAGACCCACTTCTTATCATCGCTAACGGTAATTTCAGGGTTACCTACGTTAACTTGCAAGTAACCTTTAGTTTTATAGAAGTACTTAAGCCTTTCAATATCTGTCTGAAAGTTAAATTCCTTGAAGTTTCCTGAGCCTGACATAAAGGAAAATAGGGATTCTTCCCTCGTCTCCATTATATCCTTAAGCTGACCGTCGCTAAAGGCCTTATTTCCTAGAAACACGACCTGCTTAACTCTAACCTTATCGTATTCTCTAATTTTAAAAGTAACTTCGACGTTTTCAGTATTAATTTGCTTGATACTATAATTTACTGTCGCGAGGTAAAATCCTTTTTCCTCGTAATGTTTTTGAATAGCTCCCACATCTGTTTGAAGAGTATTGATGTCCAGAATTGAAAACTCCTTGGTTTTCATCTGACTCACAATATCTTCTTCATCTATCTCTCTATTTCCTTCTAAAACGATTTTTGCGACTATTGGTTTTTCTTTTACTTTAAATACAAGTGTATTCTTCCCAGCTCTAACTTTGTGATGAGCTTCTACGAATTCAAAATATTTTAGGGAGTAGATTTTTTCTAAGTCTCTTTTAAGAACATAATTATCTAAACGCATTCCTGGTTTAACATTTATTTTTTCAAGAATAGCTTCTTTTTCTACTTTCTTAATTCCGACGACATCGATGTCATCAATGCGGAATAGATTTTTTCTTGGACCAATATCTTCAATAGCAAAAACCGAACTCGCCATTAGCAAGTTCGCAAGAAGTAATAGAAATCCGTTGAGAAGGGTCTCTCTACGTGGCATTGTCCCTCTATAGTAAAAAAATTAATTGCGGTGTTTTTCTACCTCAGTAGATTACTAGAATAAAAAGCACCGGTATTGGAAAATACCAATAATTTTGTATTCTTACAAAGCGAAAAAAAGATTATGGCAGCGCAGGAAGGCCATCCTGCATTAGACCATCCTTCATGAAAAGTTGGTTATCAAATTCTTTTGCCACGATATTGTCATGAGTCACAACAAGAAGCGTTGAGCCAAAGTCTAGGGCCAATGTTTTAAGGATTTGGGCCACATTCATACTATTCTCTGAATCAAGGTTTCCAGTGGGCTCATCGCAAAGCAATATTTTTGGCTTTAAAGACAAAGCCCTAATGATATTGACTCGCTGCTGCTCTCCCCCGGATAATTCAAAAGGATATTTTTTTAAACAGTGAGAAACTTTTAAACGCTCTGCCAAATTTTCAACTTCACTCTTCAGGTTTGCTTGACTCACTCCACCAATTTTCGCCGGCAGGAGAATATTATCTAAGCAATTCATGGACGGAAGGAGAAAGTGAAATTGAAAAACAAAACCCACTTCACTATTTCTAAACTTGGCCATTTGCTCATCATTTAGTTTTGATAAATCTCTTCCTGCAATTTCAATTGTTCCTTCACTTGGGCGATCTAGACCTCCAAGTAAATATAAGAGAGTACTTTTTCCCGAGCCACTCGAACCTTGAATAGCGTACTGTTCACCAGCTTCAAGATTTACAGAGACCCCATTCAAAGCAAAAACTTTTCCAAAATTCTTTTTTAAATTTTGAACTTGAATAAAACTCACGCAAATTCCCTTCGCAGTCCGTGTAGAATCGAACGCTTTCTAAGTCTTCTCATGCTAAACCAAGATAGTAATAAAAGCCAAACTAAGGATAAAGCAAAAACGACTACATAATCTGTAACTTCTAAAGAAATTTTAATTGTTCCAAGCCTATATACGTCTCCGGGCAATTGAAATATAGCTAAGTGCTCAAGGCCAATACCAAAAAGCTGAACTAACCCAATGGAAAGCACACAAGAGCTAAGCCAAAGAATTAAAACAAATTTATACCAGGTCTCACTCATTTTTGCCTGACTCATTCCAAGGGCCTTAAACAAAAACATTTCCCGGCTTCTTTTTTCATTAACAAAAATAATAAAAGCGACGATATTAAAGATCGAAATAACCACGATAATTTGAAGGATAAGACCGATCATAAATTTTTCATGTTTTACTGCGCTAATTAACGTAGAGAATTCATTCCAAAAAGGTTGAACAGAATACTCAAAACCCAGTGCCTCCCTTAGCTCATTGACTGAGGTTTGAACTTTTTCGGTATAGAGATTGGGATTATTATTAAAATTAACACTTTCCGATTCTGGAATTTTTAAAGAAACCATATTGATTTCATTCTCGATGCCAAGAACTTGCTGGAGTTCTACCAAGTTCATATACATTAATCTTAAATTTTTTGGATAGATTCCATGATCTACAACACCTGCAACTTTATACCTTTGAAGGAGGGGAAGACCATTCAAGTCTTTATTCCCTTTACCAAAAGCAATTGTGATAAAGTCTCCAGCTTTAACTTTTAAAAACTTTGCTAATTCTATACCTAGCCTAACTTCTCCGCTATTGAGTTTCGTAGGTATTCCCGTAACTTCAGAAAAAGATTTAGTGTCAACTCCTTTAACAAGTACTCCTTTAGAACTTTCGTTTACGATAACGAATCCCTCTGATTGAACAAAGCCCGTATACTTGTCTACGTTCATTGATTCTAAGGTATCAAGAGGTTGACCTCGCAAGCTAAAAAATCCATCTCTTGAATAAAAAGAAATATCTCCAGTAGATTCTTTAAGGCCAAATTTTAAGGTTTTAACAAAACCATCCATTATGGCTACCGTAGACAGAATAACAGCTATAGAAAATGAAAAACCAACTAAAGCACCGATGGCAAATCGAAAAGATGACTTTTCTAAAAAGAGAACGCTAAAGAAGTCTTTAAACATCGTCGCTCGCTCCCTCAGGAATTTCTTTATGGACCTGCCATCTTAAAAAAGAATCCATAAAGCTATCGAGATCTCCGTCAAGAACTCTTTCAGCTTGTCCCATTTCACAATTTGTTCTGTGGTCTTTGACCATTTTATAGGGATGAAGAACATAACTTCTAATTTGTGCCCCCCAACCAATTTCCTTTTTATTTGCCTCTTGCTCAGCCTCTTTAGCTTTTTTCTTTTCCATTTCAAGATCGTACAAGCGCGACCTCAATACCTTCATGGCCTGAATTTTGTTTTGAAGCTGACTTCTCTCATTTTGGCAGGTCACAACTAACCCAGAAGGATTATGGGTAATTCTTACTGCGGAATCCGTCGTGTTAACAGACTGACCACCAGCTCCGCCTGAGCGATAGACATCAATTCTTAAATCTTTATCCTGAATATCAATTTCTATATCATCATCTATTTCCGGAGAAACAAAAACGGAAGCAAAGCTTGTATGCCTTCTAGCATTACTATCAAAAGGCGAAATTCGAACAAGCCTATGAACACCAGATTCAGATTTCATAAGTCCGTAGGCATAGTTACCAGTTACAGTAAAAGTTGCTGATTTAATTCCGGCGGAATCACCATCCTGAACATCGAGTACTTGGATTTTAAATTTTTTAGATTCTGCCCATCTCGTTAACATCCTGTAGAGCATCGAGGCCCAATCACATGATTCAGTCCCTCCAGCTCCAGCATTGATTGAAATGATGGCATTATTTGGATCCACTTCTTCAGAAAGTAGTACCTTTTGTTCTGCTTTTAAAAAAGCTTCTAAAAAGTTTTCGTATATTACTGCAGCCTCGGTTGCAGATGCTTCATCACCATCTGATTCAGCAAACTCGACTAGTACTTCGAACTCATCCCAAAGTTCTTGGAGTTTATTATAAGTATTCGTAACATCTTGAATTAAGGATTTTTCTTTTTGAATCTTAGAGGCATGATCAGAATCCTCCCAGAAACCCTCTAGGGCCTCTAAGTCTGCTATCTCTTTTAAGCGATGGTTTTTTTGATCAATTTCAAAGCGACCTCCGGAGTGAGGCGAGTTTATCTTCGTAAGATTTAATATCGGACTTACATTCATCTAATTTAATTTTAATTGCCTGATCCACTATTACCTCTTTAATCGCTTTGATATTTTTTTTAACAACGTATTTTCTAAATCTTGCATTATCTTCTCTTCAGCTTCAGAAATTTCATGATCGTATCCAAGAACATGAAGAAAACCGTGAACCAAAAGATGTACTGTCTCACCCTCTAGGTCAATCTCAAATTCCCCAGCTTGTTTTACGGCCACTTCCTTACAGATAATAACGTCTCCCAAGTTTAGCACGCCCATTAGCATAAGGTCTTCACCTTCCCTTAGTTGCTCATGGACAGGGAACGAGAGCACATCTGTTTTCTTATCTTTATTTCTATACTCTTTGTTTAAGCTTCTAATTTTTTGTGCACCACAAAGTGTTAGAGTCATTTCTATTTCTTTCACCCCGTGAGACTTAAGCCCAAGCCCTTTCTTGTTTAAGACAAAATCCTCAAACACAGGTAAACAAGCACTTAAATAGCGCTTTAACTTGGCCTTCTTAACCCATGGGTTGTTTCGGCTTGTATCGATGAGCTCCAAAGTGAAGCTGTTATTTTTGATTTGTTGAACAATCATAACTTTCCGTTTACCTATAGTAAGGTACATCTGACAATGAAATCAAAGGTGAAACGAATGGAAATGCCCGAATTTTCGCGCCTTACACAGGTCGTCAAAAAATTAAGAGACCCAAATGGCGGTTGCCCTTGGGATTTAAAGCAAACTCATAGCTCGCTTCTCAAGTACTTAATCGAAGAGTCCTATGAGTTTATTGCTGCGGTTGAAGATGGCAATCCTAAAGAAATGGAAGATGAGATTGGTGACGTCCTTCTTCAAGTACTTCTTCATTGTCAGTTTGCCTCGGAAGAAAACAATTTTGATATTGAATCTGTTTCAAAAAACTTAGCTGATAAAATGATTCGAAGACATCCTCATGTTTTTGAATCTGAAGATAAAAACATAGATGCTGATCAAGTCGTTTCAAATTGGGAAGAAATTAAGAAAACAGAAAAAGGTGAAACGGAAAAAAGTTTGATTGATGATTCCTATCTTAAGTTCCCTGCGCTTTTTGCGGCCAATAAAATTGGAAAGAAAACGAAAAAGATAAAATTTGATTGGGATAATGCTTCTCAGGTTGCTTATAAAGTGGAAGAGGAGTGGCAAGAGCTTAAAGAAGAAATTGGTCCAATGGAAAATGGTGGAAGTGTTAATCAAGAGCGCTTGTTTGAAGAGATGGGCGACTTTCTCTTTTCCGCAGCTCAGCTTGCCCGTCATTTGGATATCGATCCAGAAGAAGCCTGCCGACAAGCGAATAAAAAATTCCTCAAAAGATTTCAGCAGATGGAAAGTTTAATTAAAGAGGCTGGCAAAGATATAAACAATATGAACCAAGAACAAATGGATCATTATTGGGACCAGGTAAAAATGAATGAAAAAGCTTAAGGATGAACTAGTAAAACTAAAACCTGAAGATAGACTTTATCAAGTCGCTCACCCTGTAATTGGTCTGACAGGCGGAATCGCGACTGGAAAAACCACAGTCTCTAGGCTTTTTGCTAAAGAAGGTATTCCAGTTGTCAGCGCTGATGCCCTGGTTAAAACAGTTTATGAAAAAATCGAAACGATAAAATTTATTAACGAAAACTGGCCTTCGGCCGTCAATAAAAATGAGGTCGACTTTTCTATTCTTAGAAAAATCGCCTTTTCAGAAGATTCCAACCGAGAAAAAATAGAACAGTTTATTTATGCTCGAATGTCTGAGGCGTTTAAAGAACATTATTCTATGTTTAAAAACCCTAGTTTAATGGTTTACGACGTTCCTCTTCTCTTTGAAAAAGGACTCGCTCCACTCGTGGACATTTCTATTTGTGTATATGCCCCAAGGGAAATTCAAGTCAAACGCCTTCTAGAAAGAGATGGTACCAATCTTGAGTTGGCTGAAAAGATTCTCTCAGCTCAAATAGATATTGAAGATAAAAAAGAAGCCGCTGACTTTATCATAGATAATAGTCGCGGCCTTGATGAGTTAAATTCTAATTTTAAAAAGCTTCTAAAAAAAATATCTTAAGCATTCATCTCTGGAAAAGAGGTGGTTGGTTTTGCAGCCTCTTGCATATCGTTTTCTACGATAAACTTGATTTCTTTGGTTACATTGCCATCTTCGGCAAAGCTATCATAAAGGTTCTTAAGTGCGGCGACCATTGTTTCATCAACAACTTCACTTTCTTGACCGATAATTTGAGAATCGTACATATTGGTTTCAATAAACTCTCGGTATGAGTCAAACCTTTTTCTCACTTCAGTAAGTTCAGGTGTTTCAGTTCTTTCTAAAATTAGCCCTACCTTTGATAAGCATACATCCATTGTTTGTACGACTTGGCTAAATTCTTTTAGAGTTGAGTCAAAACCTCTTACTTCCATCTTAATTTTGTCTAATGCTTGCTCGAATTGAGGGTCTATACTCTTATTAAAAATTAGAGTCTGCTCAACCGTCCTTATCATTCGAGTTCTATAATCTTCAACTAGCGATTTCAATTCTTTGAGATTTTCCTTATGCCCCATTACAGTATCAAAGGCTTTTTCATTTTCACTAAGAACATTTTGAATCCTACTCGAAGCTACGATGAGATCATCTTGTTCTCTATAAAGTTCCTTAGTCGTTTTCATACTTTCAGAAAATAATCTTTCGATTTCATTTCTCATTTCAACCGACTTAATAATAGTTCCTTTAGCAACTCTAAAATTTTCGCTAATGAGGTTTTGAAGATCTTCTTTAAATTTTGTTAACTCGGCGACATCGCTAATTGATTTTTGATAATCAGTAATTTGAAGGTCTAAATCATCAATCTCTGCGATGAGTCCTTCTTTTTCTGCCGTAATCTTTTTATGAAAATCTTGAAACTTATCAAAAATATTTGAAATTCCTGCTACTTCAAAATCACTAGCTATCTTTTCTTGAAAATCAGAATCGTATTTATTACTAGATAGGGCGTCAAGAGTTCTTGAAACAGGTCCAACCAAACTTTTAGTTTGATTACTAAGAGTATCCTCTAAAGTTCTAAGTGGATAAAAGATTACCATTAGCCTTTTTTGCCCGGCATACTGAACGGGAGATACATACATCTCAAAAGGCGCTGATTCTTGCTGCTTATCTGCCTTAACCTGAATCTGATAAATTCCCGCAATATCGTGCTCTATGGCCTCAAAGATTGGGTCATTTTCACCTAAGTTCGTAAAGCGTTGTAAGTAGTCCCAAGTAAGAGAGTCTTCTTTTTTATTTTCTAAATTCCATGATTCATAAAAATGTCCATTGGCCCAAACAAGATTTAAGTTTGAATCAAGAAGCATCGAAGAAAAAGGCATGGCATCTTGAAAGACTGTCCCAAAACTCATTCTTTTATGAATATATTCGCGGTACTTATCGAGCTCCCTTTGAAACTCAGGAGTTCCATCTGCCACAGGTTTAACTTCGATTGGTAAGATATGATTCTTAAGAATTGAAACCGTTTCTCTTTCACTTTCAATCGCATTATTTATGCGATCTCTTTTTAGAAAATAAAAGCTCCCGGCAACAGAGGCTATTAGAAAACTTAAAAAAGCAATTAAGCCAAAGAGAATATTCCTTGATCCAGATTCAAGATTTAGTCTTTTATTTACTATACTAGGACCTACTTCGTTGCTCCATTTAATATACTTCTCTCTTAGATCGATCACAGAGCTTGAGAAAGACTTAAGATTTTCTTTGTAGTTTCCAAGCATTTCAATTTCTGTTTTAAGAGCTTTTAATCTTAGAAGTATTCTGGCTTTATCAGCAGATTTTAATACTGAACTTTCTGTGATTTTTTCCATAAAGGCGACATCCCTAGAAAGGCTATTCTGAAGACCTCTTATCCTTTCATAAGTATAGTATCCAGGACTTTTTGAAGGGTGATGCTGCAACTTCGCTTCTAAGCGTTTTCCATTCCTTGTTAACCTTCTCCAGTAATTATTCTGAGCAAACATTCTAAAGCCAGTCACTTTAGTTTTTAAGACCCCAATTATTTTCTTAAGTTCGGGATTAGAAATCATACCTACTAAAGACTTTTTTGATTCAAGTAGAGATTTATGAAGGAGCTGGTATGATTCAGAATCAACATCAGTATTAATAGCTTTAATTTGTTTTCCAAACTCTTCAGCAATCTTGATAGACTCTCTGGCCCTGTCTTGTTCAGCTAAGGTTTTAATCTTAGAAACATGCTTGTAGTCCTTTAACCTATTAAACTTAACCGCAGTCTCATAAGTTCTCGCAACATTTTCTATATTATGAGATCCATCGAACCAGAAGTTCTTAATCCCATACCCAATACTTATAATTGAGACGACACCGACAAAGACAAAAAATTTATGAACACTAGAAAAATGAACTGACTTCACTTTCACTCCACAGGTAAATGAAAATTTGGATTACTTACTCAGGATCGAAAAAATATCGAGATTATGAACAGGTTTTGAAGGTTTTCCAAATACCTGATCTGTTAATAGCTTCTCACATCCTGTGCCGTTAAATCCGTTAATGGGGGCTATATCCCCGTCTCTTGGTATTATGATGGACAGGGGGCGAAATAGGAAGGGAAAATGAAAAAGTGCGGGCTTTGCTCCAGCCGCTACAGACTTTTTAACTACCTCAGAATTTAGCTTCTCAAAATAATAAAATTCACCATTAGCACTCATTATCAGAGCAGTTTGGTTATGTATTGCTTCTATTTTTTGAATAGGAATTTGATAGTCAGGAAAAATATTTGATAAGTTCACTCGCCTTTTAACGAGATCAATATTGTAAGCAAAATCCTCAACATGTGAAAAATCGAAATTAAAAATGACCTGATGAGCTTCTCCTACTGTAAAGGTTGGCAAACATTTCATTTTAAAGAATTCTCTACTCAGTCTATAGACCTCAGCTTTAATGCTACTCAGGTCATGATAACTTTCAAGCTTTGCCACAATAGTTAGATTTTTGTTTGTATAGCTAGCTTCAATTAAACCCTCAACAGGAAATAAAGATATGAGCTTTATCGCATTTGGAACAGTTTCAATTAACCTACCCCACTGCATAAGATTAAGAGTTGATTTAGTCTCTCTAATGATTAGCTGACGACAGTTCTCTATCGTTAATGCAGCTTCTTCTAAAAGAAAAATAAATTCCGCTTGGATTTTTTCTTTTACAGGGTTTAAACCTGGATGATTCTCCAGGCTTAGTTCCGCTTTTCTTCGAATTTCTGATAGATGATAGTGAACTCTATTTATGACGGGAGATAAACCTGGCTCAGCTAAAAGATGAAGGTCCTCAATAGCATCCATTCCGTGCTTATAATCCTTCAAGAACTTTCCACTTAAGCGTAAATCCATAAACTTCCTGTTTTAGTGCCTGTTACCTTTTGGGACACACTGCTAAATTTATTTCGCTTTGAGTCCCAAAAGGTAACAGGCACTTTTTAGCTTGCTAAATCTTCTGGTGCATCCAGAACACCTCTAAGCTTACCTTTAAGCTTTAAAATGGCCTGGGTATGAAGCTGCGAAACCCTAGATTCAGTTACATCTAAAACTGACCCAATTTCTTTAAGGTTTAGGTCTTCATAATAATATAGTGAAAGAACAAGCCTTTGCTTTTCTGGCAACTGACCAATCCCTTCTTTAAGTTTTTCTCTTATATTTTTATGACTAACAGCTGTAAATGGATTTACCGTACGGCTATCTTCCATTAAACCTGCCATTAGCTTTTTATCACCACGGTTAAAGGTGGCTGAGTCATCGATATTTAATAGTGAAATTGATTTTGCTTTATTAAGAAGGTCGTGAAATTCATCTTGGGTGCAGTTTAGTTCTTTGCACATTTCATCGTCAGTTGCTGGGCGATTAAATTCAGACTCAAGCTTGGCATAAGTTCTCTCGACTAACTTTGCCTTTTCTCTAATTGATCTTGGTACCCAGTCCTGCGCACGAAGCTCATCTAAAATGGCTCCTCTTACTCTAAACTCGGCATATGTCTTAAATTTATTATCTCTTGTAGGGTCAAACTTCTCGATCGCATCCATAAGACCAATAACGCCACATGAAATTAAATCATCGAGCTCAATATTGGCAGGAAGTCTTGCTGCAATTTTCTGAGCAATAAACTTCACCAGTGGTGCATACTCAACTACAATTTCGTCTTTAACCTTCGGGTCTACAGTCGAACGGTAATCTTTCAAGTTTTTTAATTTTTTCGAGAGTGATGACATCAAGCGCTCCTTAGCTTCCTAGTTGAACTTCTTGTTCAAGGTCATCTACGCCACTATTTGAAGCGTAGGGTACCGAGGAATCTTCTCCGCTTTTAGAAGTGGACAAAGTGGTACCGATGTCTTCTTCGACAAATCGTCGGAGCACGTTAATAAAATTCTTATGTATTTTAGAACCGGCATCTTTTAACAGTAACCGGTCAAAATGGTCTACTTCTAGGGACTCAAAGTTCAGTCCCCCAAGCACTGGAAGTCTACAAGAAAGGAAGTTACTTACTGTTTCACTCAGGCTTTTAACTAATTTTTCATATTGTCTATTTGAAGACACCTTATTGAGTAAGAGGTGATTTTCACTTACTCCATACTTAGTGTTAAGAATCTTGATTAGGGAGTAGCTATCGGTGATTGAGGACCTGTCAGGGGTCACTACAACAAAGCGATAATCACAATAAGCGCTTAAGGATAGAGACTCTTTGCTAAGACCAGCTGGGCAGTCGAGAAGAATAAAGTCATATTCTTTTTCATGCTCTACCATAATATCGACTATCAGTTTATCAAGACCAGCTTCATTATCTAACAAGTCGTAATTTCCATTGCAGGCACTCAACAGATGAAAATTACCCTCTGTATAAATACAATCTTCAAAACTTTTCTTTGCACTTAGAAGATCATAAAAATTATCTGTAATAGGAAGGCCAAGTTTAACGGCCGTGTTCGAAAGATTAGTATCAAAGTCCACAAGTAAAACTCGGTATCCAGAATCTGATAGGACTTTTGCCATTTTGATACTTACTGAAGTTTTTCCAACTCCTCCCTTACCGCTTGTAATGGCAATACTATAAGTACGGTTAGGGATCTTTTTTAACTGATGCGCATCAAAGCGCTTGTGTGACATCAGCCATTCCGTGGCATTCTTAGTCGACATCCTGTCTCCTCAACTTCAATGGTTTATTTTCTAGCTCCTACTTTAGGAATTAAAAAAGACTCCCATTATTCGAATTGAAATATTCCGGCCAAAATCCTTTCAGCCGTTGCGGACTCGAGATCGTCTGGTACAACTTCCCCGGTTCCGAAAAACTTAAATGGTTGCTCTGGGTGGTCTTCACCAATATTGAAAAGTGCACCAAAATTTAAACACTCATCCAGGTGGGAAACCACAAGTCCATTTGCTAAGCTTCTGTACTTAGCAACCACCTTTCTATTATACAATTCAGAGTGAATTGCCGAAAGGGTGACCAAGACTTCCACATTATCAAATGCCCTTCTTAGACCATCAATAAACTTTTTTGTATTGTTTGGAACACCATCTTCTCCAACCTCATCGTTACCTGTTTTATAGTCAACGAAGACTGTCTTCCCTTGCTCAGTTGCTCTTCTACATTCACTTACAATTTCTGCAATACCATTAGTCTTAACGACGTCCATTCCAAAAACTTTTTCTGTGAAACTTCCCGTATTATCAAATTCAGTATTTCTAATAAGTACTGAATCTGGTTTAAGAGCTGCAATTTTTTGAAGCATTGAAGTTTGTCCAGATGAACTATCAGACACCATAACTGTAATAGCTGGAGCTGAGTTTTCATCGATTGTTGAAAATAATGGCATTTCAACATTTATACTTTTAATCATTTCTCTCAACGCAAACTCAAAAACAACATCCGCATCAGTTGTTTGATTTTCAGATAACTCAAACAAAGCCTTTTTCGTTAGATCTTGAATATATGAATCGCTGATATCTAAGCTTCTAAGAGTAGTTCTTAACTCATAAACGCCAATTGGCTCGCGCTTATCTAGTCTTTCAACAGATTGAGTAAGCTCGTAAAGTTTTTGCTCAAGCTCATCTATTTTATTTCTCTGCATTTCAACAAGTTGATTATCAGCTTCGTTTGTAATTGAATCCATCGACGTAGCTCTAGTCGTAGGCTCTTCATCTATAAAATTGTCGTAACCGAGGGTTGGCTCTTCAATTCTTTGAGTTTGTAAAGGAGTAGTTCTCTGCTGAGGCTCCGCTGTTGCTGGTCCAGTTAGAAAATCATCTAATGAAGACTTTATTTTATTTCCCATTTCTTTTACCGTTTTTACAGGCTTGTTTAGGCCCATACTTCCATAACTTGAAGCGGCGGTCGACTTTTGTTCTGTCATATTATGGCTTTGGATTTTTTCTTTAATATAGCTAGCTTGATCTGAATAAAATGTTTGTTTTTGATCTTCGTCTAGTACGTTATCGACTTTTGATTTCGCCACATAATTTTCTTCAGAGATTGCCGCTGTCACTTCAATTCTTTTTTTCTTGAAGGCACCTTTCAACCCTTTGTTCGTCACCGTTTTTAGGATGATGGCATCTGGGCCCAAATCTCTTTTAATCGTTTTAAGGGCTTCGTCCAATGAATCCGCTTCAAACTTTCTTACGTACATCTTATAACCTCACTGTGCCAAGAGATCTGATATTTGCATCAGAGCTTATTTCGTTATGACTTATAACTACCAAATTAGGGATAAACTTTTCTGTAAGCCTTTTAAAATGATTACGTACAACTGGCGAACATAGCACGATCATTTTTTCTCCCATATTTGTTGCCTCTTCGATTCTTTCGTTAAGGCTTGCTAAAATTGTTTGCGTTACTTTTGGGTCAAGACTCAACTGCTGACCCTGCTCTGTTTGGATGATATTGTTAGCAATGGATTCCTCTATTCCTCGGTCCAAAGTGAAGAGCGGTATATCACCCTGATCACTCCTGATTGCCTCCGTAATCGTCCTGTACAGAGATTGCCTCACCATTTCAGTTAGCTGGTCAGGATCTTTCATTACTGGTCCGTGCTCTGCCATTGTTTCAAGAACAGTTCTTAGATCACGTATTGAAACTCCTTCCCTAAGTAAATTTTGCAACACTTTCAGAACAACACCAAGCGATAATATGTCCGGAATGAGATCTGAGACGATTTTTGGGTTAGTTTCTTTGAAATTTTCCATAATTCGCACTAATTCTTGTCTTCCGAACAGCTCATGTAGGTTATTCTTGAGAATTTCCGTCAAGTGAGTGGCCACTACAGTTGAGAGATCCACTACGGTATATCCGTTATATTGAGCATCGTCTTTTTGCTCTTCAGTAATCCAAACAGCAGGCAATCCAAAAACTGGTTCCACAGTTTCCACTCCATCCATTTTTTCGATAACTGAACCAGGGTCCATTGCTAAAAAGTGATCACTCATAAGTTCACCTTTTGCAACTTCAATCCCTTTTACTTTTACAGAGTAACCACCTGGAGCTAACTCCAGATTATCTTTAATTTGAACTGAAGGAATAATCACACCCCAATCAAGAGCAAACTGTTTTCTAATATGTGTGATTCTTTCAAGAAGATCTCCATCTTGTTCTGAATCAACTAAGTTTACTAATCCGTAACCAACTTCTAGCTCTACTAGCTCAAGGCCAAGTAGGTCTTCTAGGTTTTCAGGAGTAGCCTTTTTGCTTTCAGCAACCTGTTGTTGTGCTTCTCTTTCTTCCTTTTCCTTATCAGTTTGAACGTAATAGCCAGCTGCCCCTAGAGCCACACTTGCAAATGTAAATGGGAACCAAGGAAGACCAGGAATAACCGCGAAGAATAATAAAACCACTGCGGCAATATAAAGAGACTTTGGATGTACACTAAATTGCTCAATAACCTGAGAACCAAGAGCATGATCAGCAGTATTTCGAGTGGCGATAACACCAGCAGCGGTAGAAACGATTAGAGCGGGAACCTGAGTGATTAGACCATCACCAACTGTAAGTAGTGTAAAAGTTTCTGCAGCCGTTGAAACATCCATTCCGTTTTGAGCGACACCAACAATGATTCCACCGATAATATTTATGGCCGTAATTAAAATACCTGCGATGGCATCACCACGAACAAACTTCGAAGCACCATCCATAGAACCGTAGAAGTCAGCTTCTTCGCCAATTTCTTTACGTCTTTTCTTTGCTTCAGCTTCATCGATTAAACCAGCATTTAAGTCAGCGTCGATGGCCATCTGCTTACCAGGCATAGCATCTAAGGTAAATCTAGCAGCAACTTCAGCAACTCTACCAGCACCTTTAGTGATAACCATAAAGTTGATAATGACTAAGATGAGGAAGACGATAATACCGACAACATAATTCCCTTCAACGACGAACTCACCAAAAGACCTAATGATATCACCGGCTGCGCCAGTTCCATCCGTCCCACCTCTTAAAAGAATATTTCTGGTTGAAGCTACGTTTAGAGACAGCCTAAATAAGGTCATCACTAATAGGATTGATGGGAAAGTACTAAAATCTAAAGGTCTCTTGGCGTAAACACTCATGAGAAGAATAACAACAGAGACAGATAAACTTAAAACTAGAAATAAATCCAAAACAGTTGGGTTAACTGGAACGACCATCACCCCTAGAGTGAAAAGAAGTCCTACTGCAATAAGTAAGTCAGAGCTACCCGTTAAAAATTTGAATCTTGATAAAAAATCATTCATCTCTTATTTCCTATACCCTTGCCTGCGGCTTTGGTTTTTGAACCACTCCTACAGCTTTCTTTTTTCTTTTTAACTTATAAACAAAAGCCAGAACTTCAGCGACAGCCTTATAAGCACTTCTAGGTACTGCTTCCCCAACTTTAACTGACTTGTAGAGTGAGCGAGCTAGTGGAACATTTTCAACTAAAGGAATATCGTGTTCTTTAGCAATTTCTCTAATTTTCATGGCCATATGATCTGCACCCTTTCCGATAATCTCTGGAGAGATCATAGTTTGGGTATCATATTTTAGGGCAATACTAATATGAGTAGGGTTTGTCACGATTACGTCGGCTTCAGGAATATCTTGCATCATTCTCTTATGAGCCATTTCTCTTTGAAGAGATCTAATTCTTTGCTTGATTTCAGGATTACCGTCTTTTTCTTTATGCTCTTTCTTAGCTTGCTCTTTTGTCATTTTGAGTTTGTTTGCATAGCTAATCTTTTGGTAAGCAAAATCTCCAAGAGCAATAATCGCCATACCGATGATGATAGCGAAGGCAAGTTTTGTTACGATCCACTTCCCATGCATAAATGAAGCAAAGAAGTCTAAATGAAAAAAGCCTGTATAAGAATTGATGTCATCCTTAAGGAAGTAGTAAACGATCGACATAATAAAAACAAACTTAAAAATCCCCTTAATGGCTTCAACTAAGGACTTCATTGAGAAAAGCTTTTTAAATCCACTGATAGGATTAATTCTTTCAGGTTTCCACTCAAGTACCTCTGGAGAAAAAAGAAATCCAATCTGAGCGACATTCGCTAAAACAGAAACACAAACAACCACAAAGAAAATTGGGGCGGTACATTTAAGTCCAGTGATAGCAGTTCTATCAAAGATCTTTCTTAGATGTTCTTCTGTGTAGGCTTTATCTATGTTTAGCCCGTAAAGCCATTCTAGGTACTGACTCATAGTTTCATAGATAAAGACGATCGAAAGCGCTAACGTCAAAAAAGACGCCGACATAATCAGCACACTGGCTAATTCCTTCGATGAAGCAACCTCACCCCTCTTCCTAAACTCGTCTATACGACTCTGGGAGGGGTCTTCGGTTTTTTCGCCTGAATCATTCTCTTCAGCCATCTTCTAACCCTAGATAGTAAACTGGAACCAATGTCCCAGGTGCTTGGTATAAGCCTTAAATCCTACTTGGAAGAATTCTTCCGAGCTAACTGCAAAAATTAAAAGTCCAAGGCCAATATTCACAACGAAACTGACCATAATAATATTCATTTGAGGTACGGTTCTTGCGATAATCCCAAGGACCGACATAATTAATAAGTTAGTAAAAATTAGCGGTGATGCGAGCATCAATGCTGATAAGAAAATATTCTTAAAAAGATCCGTAAAGAAAACCGTCGAATGAACCATCTTTCCAAGATCGTAAATATGAATACTAAAAAAGCTATTGAAGACGCCTTGAAACATTGGAAGTAATGCCCCAGAGGTTACAACGATAATTAGCATTGTCCACTGGATAAGAGTTTCAAAGGGACCAATTTGTGTTCCACTTGAAGGATCAAAATACCTAACCGCTGCAAAACCAACCTGTTGAGTAATAATAGAACCAGCAGAGATAAACATATTCATTAAAGATTTAACCAGGTAACCAAGTATCAAACCCGTTACGGTGTAGAATGCCGTTAAGGCCCAAAAGTTATCAACTCCAAGATAAGCAATATCTTTTAAGACTTCTCCTTGAATAAAAGGAAAGAACGCATAAGTGATCATTAAGGTTGTCATGGCCTTAACGATGGCAGGAATACTCATTCCATCAAAGATAGGTAATTGAAAGATAATCGCAAGGCAGCGACTAAAGGCTAGCCAAAATGCAACGAGAATCTCTAAGTCCATTACCTGTATATTCAATTTATCTTCCTACAACCTGTGGGATGCTAATAATTAGTTCTTTAGTAAAACTTGTAAGAGTATCTGACATCCATGGTGCGCATATAGCTAAGGCCCCAACGATAACGATAATCTTTGGAATAAATGAAAGTGTTTGTTCGTTGATTTGAGTTACCGCCTGAAAGATCGAAACGAGTATACCCATAATCAGTGCTCCAAATAACATTGGAGACGAAATCATTAATGCGACTTTAATCGCTTGGTGTGTAATTCCTGATACTGCATCAAATCCCATAACTTATCCTTAATGAAACGATCTCAGAAGAGATCCTGTTACTAACTGCCATCCGTCCACAAGAACAAAAAGTAGAAGTTTAAAAGGCATCGAGATAACAACCGGAGGTAACATCATCATACCCATTGCCATTAAAACCGAAGCCACAACCATATCCAGAATTAGAAATGGAATATAAAGTAAAAAGCCGATTTGAAAGGCGGTCTTCAACTCTGAAATAATAAATGCAGGAATTAAAAAGTGAATAGGTACATCAGTGATAGTGTTAGGAGCTTTCTCTCCTGTCACATCATAAAAAAGAGCAATATCAGCTTTTCTAACTTGCTTGTTCATAAACCCACGAAGGTTGTACTCAATCCTATCTATTGCCACACCAGTCGTAATTTTCTTGGCCATATATGGTTGAATCGCTTGCTCATAAATTGCTGTTCCAGTTGGCTTCATGACGAAGATAGAAAGAAAAAGAGCAAAACCAATTAGTAGTTGATTCGGTGGTAAGTTTTGTGTTCCTAGCGCTTGTCTCATAAAAGAGAGAACAACGATGATTCTAGTAAAACATGTACAAAGAATTAAAATTGCTGGTGCTAAAGTTAAGACTGTAAATAGTACCAATACCTGAAGGCTATCTACCAAGTCAGCACCTTGCCCAAAATTAACGGCAAGACCTGGAAGATTAAGTCCTGAAGGAGTTTGCTGCGCCAGTGCTGGTGCAGCAATCAATAGTGGTAAAATCCATTTTAACCAAGCCGTCATCCTGACAACCATTGATATGTCCTTTTTTATTGAAAGCTTTTTAAGTTCTTAACCTTGCTTTTAATTTGGTCAGAAAGCTTTACTTTTTCTTCTACTGTATTTTCTGCTAACAACGCCGCTAGACCACCTTCTTGAGATTCCTTCTCGGAAGTGTTCTTAGTTGTCGTTGTCATGTCTTTTAACTTAAATTCTTTTTCTTGAGAATCTGCATCAAAAAGTGAGGTATCAAAGTTATTTCCTGCTACTTGCTTTTCTCCGTCTTTAAGAAGTCCAGTCACATCAGAAATTTCACCTAGTGGCTGAAGTCCAGCATCTGAAGATCCCACAAGAAACACTTGATTATGGGCTCTTACCATCATGACTGATCTCTTAGGAGCAATATAAGTTGTACTCAATACTTCCACCATTTTTGTATTATTAAGAAAACCAAGTTTTCCTTTCTTCATAACCCCTTTTCTCATTAGAGTTACAACCCCATAAAAGAGGAGAAGGATAATACCTAAGAATGCAACAAACTTACCAAGGTAGCTCATCACTGAAAACGAGGAGTTAGACGATCCCTCTGCTGGATTTTTTATTTTATCCTGAGCACTTAGGGCCATCTTGACTTCGTCTTCTTTAACTTGCTTTTCAGTAGTGATATTTGCCGTTTTAGCAGGAGACAATTCGTCACCATATTCTTTTTTCATTGTTGTCTTATCTTTAAGCAGCTTTTCTAAATAAGATTCATCGTAAGCGGTGACGTTTGATTTTGCGGCTGATTTCTTAGGAGACTTTTTAGCAGCTGCACGACCTGTATTTTGATAGTTACCTTTACGAGGGAAATCTAAAACAATTTGTCTGTCTTTTAAAAGAACATTAACTCCAGCCTCTTGTCCTCTTAATGAGTAAGGCAGCATTGTTCTAATTCGAACATTCTCTTTATCAAATTGATAAGCCAGAACTGTAGTATCGAACTGTCCTTTAACAGAGACTTTTTTCTCGATCTTTGGCCAAACAAAACTATCTGGAACAGAAAGCTGAATCATATTATCTTTTACCAATAATTCAGGGGTCTCACTAAGTGGGCCCTTTAGATTGATAATAAGTCTTCCTCTTTGCTCTTTCTTTGCTTCATAAGCAACAGAACGAACCTTAGATTTACCAAAAGCGGTAAAGCTGGTTAGAAGGGAAATGATTAATACTAATACTTGGCTCTTCATCGAACTCTCCGTAATTAATTACTTAAGTGTTTCAATCCTTTCAATAGGACTGATAATATCTGTTAAACGAATACCGAATTTTTCATTAACAACAACAACTTCGCCTTTCGCTACAAGCTTTCCATTAACAAGGATTTCAAGTGGCTCACCAGCTAGCTTGTCTAGTTCAAGTACAGAACCTTGACCTAATTGAAGCAAGTCTTTGATTACAACACTTGTTCTACCAAGCTCGACGGTTACTTTTAGTGGAATGTCCAAAATAAAGTCTAGGTTTTGAACCTTTAGTTTATTTAAGGCATCATCACCAGCTGCTACTTCGTCAGCTAGTTTTTCAACCTGAACTGTATCTAAACCTTCAACGGCCGTTAGTCCTGGTTGCTCTTGTGGGTTTTCGTTGTTTTCTTCCATATTTGTCTCCTATAACTTTTATTAATCTACTTTCTTACTTACCTGGATGGCACGATTGCCTTTATGTACACCGATAAGGCATTTCATTTTTTCCACGCCTTCAACCGTTAAGCTTACTTCACCAGAAGCTTCCTGATTAAGCGGAATAATATCGCCCTTCTCAAGAGTGACCAGGTCACCTACAGTCATCTCTGCTTCACCAAGTTTTACTACAATCGTTGAAACAACATCCTTGATGTGTTCATTCATGGCCTGAGTCCAAATTGAATCAGCCATTTCATTATCAGTTTGAAATGATGAGCTTAGTTTTTGCTTAATCGGTTCGATCGTTGAGTAAGGAATTACGATCATAATAGTTCCAGAAGCTGATTCAAATTCAACTTCAAGAGTTGTTGCGATAATAACGTCTGAAGGAGGAACAACCCCAACAAACTGAGGGTTAATTTCAGTTCTTAAGTACTGAGCATCAATTCTATGAACTGGAGCCCAAGCCTCCTCTAGATCATTAATCGCCATATCCATAACTTTCTTCATGAAAGCTAGTTCTATTGAGGTAAATTCTTTTCCCTCAATCTTTGTAAAAGGTCTATCTGTTCCGCCAAAGTAAGAATCGATAATGGCGTAAGCTAATTTTGATTCAAACACGAGAAGGGCAGGACCTCTTAGCTCATTAAATCTCATGATACACATACATGAAGGTATCGGAAGAGTGTTTACAAACTCACCAAACTTTAAAAGGTCGGTTGAGATCATTGAGATCGTTGAAATTTTTCTTAATGAGTTAGATAGTGACACTCTAAAAGATCTAATAAATCTTTCATAAATAATCTCTAGGATAGGCATTCGCCCACGGATAACTCTATCTTGGTTGGTCAGATCGTAGGATTGGATATTCTCATCAATATCATCTTCTACACCAAAGTCCCCACCATCACCGAGTAGGTCATCACCAGCATCATCATTAACAGCATTTAAGAGCGCATCAACTTCGTCTTGACTTAAAACCTGTGCCATAACATCCCCTCCTGGGATCTTTAGGCCGATCCTTCCTGGACCGGTAACTTAATAAAAAGCGGGCTTAGTTTATTTGAAAGCCCACATAAAAAATATCTATAATGTGACCATCAACTAAAAATGAATTGATCGCCGACTTTAACTCCTCTTTTAAAAAATTCTTTCCTTCAAGCTTAAGTAAATCTTCTGGTCGCTTGGAATTTAAAGTACTAATGATAGTGTCACGAATTTGCGGCTTACGAGCCTTAAACTCTTCTTCATTAGATTGTTTCGAAAATTTTAGGACCGCAGTTAATCGTACAAAACGTCTAGGTCCGTCTCCCTGAGCTAAGTTTGCAGTAAAACCTTCAAGTGGAAAAAGGATTCCATCTTCTTCTACCGCTTCACCTGTTTCTTCTTTTGCTTCAGAGTCATCTAACTTTTTCATTTCCGCTGAAACAACATCTTGTACAGATGGTTCAGTCGAAATCTTTTGATGCATTTGATATTGAAAGAAAGCTACACCAAGCATCGCAACAGTATTAATTAAAACAAGTACTGTTAAGAGTGGGTTCTTTCCTGAAGGAGGTGCAGAAGGCTTGCCGCCACCGCCACCATCTAAATCTTGTAGTTCTTCGTCTGCCATTACATTCCATCCATGGACGAGAGGAAATTATTTCACCTCTCTATGTCAAAAATTATACGCATGTGCGGGAAAAATCTCAAGATGGGGGCAAAATTGATGGTAATTTCTACCATTTAAGTCAATTCTTGCCGGCAAAAATTGCCTCGGGGTCACAAATCTGACGAATACTTGAGTGTTTAAGTGGCATATCCTTGCCTTCGAGAAATAAAAAGGGCCCCATCGGGGCCCCCAAAATCCAATTAAAAAATTGGTTATCCTCTACATCATTTCTTTCCAAGCCTTTCCTGGACGGAACTTTGGAAGAGTCTTAGCTTTAATTTTGATTCTCTCACCAGTTGAAGGGTTAACTCCAATTCTGGCGGCACGACGTGCTTTTGAGAAAGTACCAAAACCAATTAGAGAAACATCTTCTCCACGCTTAACTGATTTTCTGATTACATCTAGCATTGTTGCTACAAAATGGTCTGCTTCTTTTTTAGTCATGTGAGTAAGGTCTTTGTCTTCTAAGATCGCCTCTACTAATTCTTTTCTGTTCATTCCAACTCCTTCTGGATCGTGTGTTGTGTGTAGTTATTAGAATAATAAAATGGTCACTTATTTTGGCCGCTATGACAATAGTCATTAATAAAAATTTTGATGATTTTTATCTGTGGAAAACTTTCCCTCGCCTTTACTGAAGGCGCTCTTGCCAAGTGTAGATTTCCTCTTCAAGAGCAATCTCGATTGCTCTTTTCATTGAATCGGAATTAACTTCTTCCTCTAGGGCCATGCGTATAAAGAGTGTGGATAAGTTTTGATAGAAGGCCTCAAGCCCCAAGTCTTTTGTACTGAACTGAATATTATCTAAGATTAGATGTAGGTGATGATCAACCTGAACCAAGTCTTGAACCAACTCTTTTAGGTTCTCTATCTCTAAAAGGGCTTTAAACTCAAAGGAGAGGGCTTTAAAAAGTTTTTGTTCAGAAAAGTTATCCCAGCCGTTCTTTGAATACTCATCAATAATTGTCGCAAGGCCGTATTCTTGATCAAGATCAGAACTGATTCCAGGATGAATCGGATTCGTTTTTTGTTTTAAACCGAGATTTGAGTAAGTCGTGTCTTCCATAACAAAATCCTTTCTTCTATTTTTCCACAGAATCGCTAAAAATCAAAATTTATTGAGGGTAAAACTGACGCGGGGCCGTAGGTTATAATAACTCACGGCCCCGCGTTAAACATTATTGAATTTTAAATTTAGAACTTAACTTTGCCTTTTGCTTTAAGCTTTTCAACAATTCCGTAAAAATAACTGGCCGGGTAAGCACCTTTTACAGGAATACCATTTAAAAGGAAGCCAGGTGTTCCTTGCATTCCAAAGCTTGCAGCTTCTTTCATATCATCCTGAATTCTCTTCTTAACTGCTTCAGAGTTTACGTCTTTTGCAAGCTTAGTCATGTTTGCACCGACTTCTTTAGCAAGTTTTTTTAGAAACGGTTCACCAGACTTAAGTTTTCCCTGATTCTTAAAAATCTCATCATGAAATTTCCAAGCCTTTTTCTCATCCTGAAGTCTAATGGCCTCATGGTACTGAGATGCGATCATGGCATTTTTATGAAAACTTAGTGGAAGATGCTTATAAACAAATCGAATATTATCTCCATACTTAGAGATTAAATCCATAACCGTATTGAACCCTCTCGAACAAAATGGACACTCGTAATCAGAGTATTCCACAAGAGTAAGAGGAGCATCTTTTTTACCTCTAATCATTTCATCGCTACGAATTTCTGGCTTAAGTGGATTATCAAAGGTTTCTTCTAATTTCTTAGCTTCATCTTCTTCTTGTTTTTTCTTTAGAACAGATTGAGCTTTTCCAATAGCTGTTCTCATTGCTTCAGCAAACTCCACTGGATTTTTCTCAATGGCAGATATTAAAAGCTTTGGATCTTCCTCTAGTGCTTTTTTCACTTGGTCTTTAATTTGTTGTTCTGAAGTACATCCAATAGCCAGGATTCCCACCACAAGCAAAGTAAAAACCGTTTTCATTTTTTTCATAAAATTAGTCCTCTCACATAAGTTAATGTGTTCTATCATAAGCCTGATTCGGATTCTTGGCCATTAAGTCTGAGTCAAATTTAGGTCAACTACGTCAATTCTTTTTGCATTAGGTCTAGATATCGATTTAATTTTCGACAATGAGTACGAAGATAGTAATACCCGATTAAATGTACCCGAGAACTGTAGTTGCCTTTTAAGAAGGCACGCATTGTGGCAAATATACCAAAGGCAGGACCGCAAACTTTATAATAAAGATGTCTCGCAAGTGCTACGTACATCAAGATATGACCGAACATCACCACCTGCAGAACATCTTGGAGAACTTCTGTCTGACGATTGAAGAAGTAAGTCATCATCTTACTTGATTTTAAAGATTCTCCGGCCAGGTTAATAATCCCCTGATGCATATCTACAGTAGCTATATAAAGAGCCATGTAGGCGCATATTGAAACAATAAGTATATAAAGGAAGTATTGGAGAAAAAAGGCAGTCTCTGAAACCGGTTGATGAATTCGAGTGTATTTAGTTGGAATATCCATTGGCTCAAGGCTTCTCTTTGCTTTTCTTGTGTTGTGGATATTCAAAAAGAAAAGCTCTGAAAAAGTAGTTAAGAGCTTTAGGTCCGTAAAAAAATCTGGATCGTAACTTGTATCTTCACCATTAACGACCTTTTCACAATAATCCCCAATGATTCTAAAAGGTCTTAAGAGTAAATCTGAAACATAGATTCCAGTGATTGCGACTACGGCGATAAATCCCGCTATATAAGGAACAAGCTTTAAGGTACTACCGATAATGAATTCATAATAAACCTCTTTAAAGCTTTGCCACCCTTGATATCCATTTGCTTCAAAGAAATAAAGATTCATTTCTAGAAGAACATAAAGAAAGCCCGCCATGATACATCCAGAAGCAATTGGAATAAGTGTCATCTTTAAGGTCGTCTTAAGCCTGAAGATAACTTCTTCATCTTTACTCACTCCCTTAAGGTAGCTTAAAAGCTTGCTCATAAATGGGGATTTCATCCAAATGCTTTTCTGGCTCATGCCTATGATTCCTTTAACTTAATATGTCTAAATTATAGCGCTATTAGCCATAATCTTCTAACCATGCAAAATTGTTCAGTTTCTTAGGGAAACCCTCCAGTTTTCGTCAAAATTTTAGACATATGAAAAAAAGTTCAATTATTCCCAAAATCGGTCTCAGAGCTAAATAGCTGTAATTACTTACAAACACTCTCAAACCTGAAGGGCAGCTTTTGGCACACCCCGTGCAATATAGCTTGTATAGACTTTTTAAAACGAGGAGAGAGTCATGAAAACTTTTAATTCATCATCCGTGAAATCTGCAGCTAAAACTGCTTTCACACTTGGACTTGCTGCCATGATGTTAGTGTCATGTGGTAAATCAAAGAAAAAGGCTGACGAAAACACAGCCGTAACTAATCCATTTGGATTCAACAATCCAAATAACCCAAATGAAGGCGCATTTTTAAACAACCTAATGAGCCAGTACAACTGTAACCGTGTAAATAGATACTTAATGTATTCTAACGGACAACTACAGGCGACAGGTGGTCAAGGCGGAGCTTCAGTAGCATCTTATGTTGGAGTTGATCCAAGATCAGGTGACATTATCAAAATCGATGATTTTGGAAATGGAACTTTTCAATACTCATTAAGTATCTGTAGTACAGGTGACGGTTACTACGACAACATTATTATTAACCAACTACCACAAATTGCGGCAGAGTTTACAGGTGACCAAAACACCAAAACTGCACAATGTCCGGTAGGAAGAGTTAACTCTGGAGTTCTATACTTTGGAAACAGCCCAAGCGGTTATCCAATTGATATGATTTTCCAGCCAGCACAACAGTGTTTACAATAAAGATTACTACCAAAGATTGGTAGGAATACTCTCTCCCCTCTCCAAATAGGGTGTAGGATTAACGAAAGTGAAACTACGCCCTATTTTGAAAAGAGATGTGGGAGTAAAAATTAAAACAGTGGTGGCTTTTCTTTTTTAAGCACCTTCAAATATGCCATAATTCCTTTGGCCACATTATCTGCGTACTGTTCCTGAAACTTCGACGACTTAATCCTTTTTAATTCCTTAGAGTTTGAGATAAAACCGACTTCAAGCAAGACTGCCGGCCTTTTGGTAAGAGCAAGAACATAAAAAAGACCTGGTTTTAAACCTCTATCTTTCATTTTGTACTTTCTCTTTATTCCTCTTTCTAGTTTTTTATGAATAGCTTTTCCTAAAAGCCTTGAGCTCTTAGTTGTTCTATCAACGATTAAATCTGTAAGTATTTGATGAACGACGAGTTCTTCACCTTTAAGGTTCCTGTTTTCTATAGATTCTATTTTCTTTACGGCCGCATCTTTATGGTGATCCAAATAATAAGTTTCAAAACCATGAGCCCCTTTTCTCGTACTAGCATTTACATGTATTGAAACAAAGATATCAGCACTAAGCTTTTCTGCGATTTCCGCTCTTTTTTCTAAAGATAAGGTCTTATCATAAGTTCTTGTTAAATAGACTCGGTGTTTTTTAGAGATCTTACTGGCGATTTTTTTTGCCAATTCTAAGGCCAAATCCTTTTCGGAAATACTCTCCTTACCTAGTGAACCTTGAGCCCCTAAGTCCTCGCCCCCATGCCCTGGATCTAGCAAAATAGTATATGCCGACAGCTGAAAGGGAATAATTAAAAAGAGTAAGAGTTTAAGCATCGTTAATAAAGTTTAACCAGTTTATGACCAGGGAAGTAATGTGCCAGAATTTTCTTAAAATCCCAACCGCGGTCCGCTAAGTCTAGCGCCCCTAGTTGGCACATGCCTACTCCGTGCCCAAGACCTTTACCATAAACTCTAAAGTCATTTCCTTTAGAAACCATTTTATAATTATTGGAAGAAACTGAGAATCGTCCAAAATATCTTCGAAGAAGTGGCTTTTTCAGTACCAGTACTTTACTGCCTAAATAAATCCTAAGATTGTTGGCCTTAAATTTATCTTTGGCCAATCGAATCTTATTTTTTAAAAGAGAATCTCGAAACTTGATATGCCCTTTTCTTTTTGCCCATTTTAAAAATTTAACCATTCGAGCTCTAGAAATTGACTCCTTCCAGTTCTTCTTTCCATGGCTGTCGCAAAAGGGACAACTGACTCCACTATAACCCTCTACTCGATTTGACCAAACTGATGAAGGCTTTAAAGTCTTGCCACCACATTTTGCGTGAAAGAAAGTTTCCGTTAAGTTGCCTTTTCCTTTTGTAACTAAGACATAACCAGCGGTATCGGTGGTTGCCATATCAGTGTTTAAGGTTGTCGCAAAAAAATCTCCCGCCACTTGATGCTTTTCACTACTTTCTAAATCGTAATAGGCCTGATGCCCAAGCTTTCTAGAGACCTGCTGGGTGGTTTGCTTATAAAAAGCATAAGTTCTAGCTGCCACGGCCTGCGCCTTTAGTGCCTCAACCGGCCAAGCCCCATTCATCTCTTTAGAAAGTAAGCCGCTAATATAAGAATCCATATCGACTTCTTGGATGACATCACAGGACTCTTCGCTAGGAGAAGTTACAACATGAAGTCTTCCTTGGTACTTTGTTCGATCAAGTGAAATTAATCCTGTCTGAGAAGAAACGGAAGCTAATAAAATAGGCTTAGAGATTTTTCCTTTATTTTTACGGGTAAAGCTTTTGCAGTTGAATCTGATTCTTTTTCGGCCAGGAAATTTTTTGTGATTATTATTTACATGAAGAGTTCGTTTTAAGTCAGTTCCAGAAATGGTCACTTTTTTTAACTTGTCACCAATTCGAACTTTTATTTTTGGCTTTGATAGAGAAATATGTCGGTACTGAGAAGGTTTAAGTCCCGCAAAACATGATCCCCAAAAAAAGAGAACCGAAAATAAGACCATAAACTTTGAAAACACCACTAACCGTCCTGTCAGTGTTAGATAAATCTCCTAATGAGACCTAGTAAATTTTAGTACGAATTTTGGTCTGTTTCAAGCTACTCGAGGGGAATGCCGAGCTTCTCCATGATCTTCTGAAGATCCATCCATGTAGATCTCTTCATATTTGGATTTATTAGAATCATCTCTGGATTAAAAACGGGAACAACTTGAAAGCTTCTTACTTGATCATTTTTATAAACTAAATCTTTATTAAAGAACTTTCCGTGAACTTTACTAATTCTTTCTTGCTTACCTAAGACAAGATTGGTCGCAATAGCTCCCATAGGCACGACGATCTCAACGATGGTCTCAGCTAGCTTATTTAAAATAAGGTCCCTTTTATCTTCTTCAATGACTAGAGTTTCGTATTCAGACTCATCCATCTTCATGGCCTTGATCATTCGAGACAATAGCTGCTCGCTAGGAGCTTGATTTCTATTTTCTTCAGGCATAGCCAAAGCATCGCTTGAATAATTATAGACGAATAATACTTTTAATTTTTTAGGAGATTCGCTCGCCTCAATAGAAATAGATTCTTCTGTCTCTGTAGATTCGGCTAATTTTACTTCACCACCGGGAAATTTAATTCCAGCTCCACTTTCATTTTCTTTTTGAACCGCTAATTCTTTTAAACCTTGAAGGACTGTTTCTTTTTCTGACTTAACCGACTTTTCTGCTTGGGTTTCAGGTAACTTAGGCTCTGAGAGCGGCTCTGAAGCGCTTTGAGTTGTCACCTCTTCCACGATAGGAAAAGCCGGATTTACTCCGTCAGAATCTTTTCTAAGTCTTCTAAACTTATCTTCCCAGTCCATACTCTCTAAGCCATAAAGGGCAAGTTTAACCCACGGTAATTTTGTCCCAACAGTCCCATTATTGGACAAGCTTGTAAAGAGCCTCGCGTATCACCCGAAAAAGACTATAGATATTAACGCTCAATGCACCCAAGGGGGGGTCATAATGCCTGCAGATTCTGACTACAAATTCGAGCACTTTGAAGAGTACTTTGGAGATATAGATCAAGTTAAAAAAATCATCGACGATTGTCCCACATGTGGCGGGAAACTTGTTCACTCTCACTTATCAGACTACAAAAATCTTATCGTTCAGGAGTCAGCTCGCTGTCCTGAGTGCGGTGCCGGAAATAAAAAACTAATCCACATAATAAATTAAATATAGCGCTTAAACGTCCTCTTTATTAAGTTCATTAAAGAGGACGTCAGCTATTTTTTCAGACACATCAAAGTAGTTCTTTAATTCATTCAACGTTAATTCACGAAGTTCATCTTGAGATTTATCTAACTTTAATAAAAGCTTCTCTTTTGTTTTGGGTCCAATCCCAGGTAGCCCATCAAACCAAGTATTAAAAGTTTTCTTACTCTCCCCTTTATGGTGAAGACGTCTAGAAAATCGATGGGCCTCATCCCTCATCTGCACAACAATTCTCATAAGAGGAGGGTTCTTAGTTAAAATATAGGGATTACTTCTTCCTGGAATAATTAATCTCTCTTCTGTTCCGTGTGCAGATTTTGCTTTAGCAATGCCTGCCACAGGAATATCCGAATCAAATTCTCTAAGGACTTCTTGAAACATTGAGACCTGTCCTTTGCCTCCATCCACAATAAAAACATCGGGAAGATTTCCATTATCCATTCTTCTAGATAACACTTCCTTCATCATAGCAAAGTCATTATTTCCTTCTGGAAGTTCTTCAAGCTTATAATGTCGATATTCTTTTTTAAGAGGCTTCCCATCTCTAAAAACAATTTGAGCTGCAGTTGGTGAGCTTCCTTGAAAAATCGCCACATCGTAACACTCAAGTAGTACGGGTCTTTCTTTCATAGATAAAAGATCTTTTAATTTATTAAGACCATTATAGATACTATCTTGATTGGTCATGCGGACTCTTTGATGCTCACTGGCCTGATCTTTAGCTAGGTTAGCCAGACCCAAATACTTTTTCCCCGGAGCTTGCACCTTAGTCTTAAATAAACTTTTTAAGGCATCTTCAAAAAGCTTATTCTCTTCTTTTTTAAAGGGGGTCACAATATTTTCCGGAAAACTATCATGAGAGTTTGAATAGTACTGGAAAAAGAAGCCCATTAATTCTTCTTCAATATCGTCCTGACATTCAATCGTTGGGAAATGAAAGTTCTTATGTCCAAGTAAAATTCCATTTCTCACTATATAGATTGCGATATCAATCTCAATTTTCCCTGGATGAAAGGCTAATACATCAATATTGGCAGTGGGTGAATCGAGCTCAACATTCTTCTGCTGGGAGAATTCTAAAAATTCTTCAAGAATTGTCGTGTAGTCTCTGATTTGAGCAGCATATTCAAACTCTTCATTTTCAGAGGCTCTTAACATTCTATCTTTTAATATTTTTAAACTCTTCTTACCCTTACCTCGAAAAAAGTTGAGGGCATCTTTTAAGTCTTTTTGATAATTTTCTTTATCTATTATATCCACACAAGGAGCGCTACATTGTTTAATTTGATAAAGAAGACAAGGCTCTTTTCTAGAGTTAAATTCCCTAAGGTTACAATCCCTAAGCTGAAAAGACTTCGTGATGATTCTCAATACTTCAGAAATATTAGATCCCCAAACAAAAGGACCAAAAACTTCAATTCCTTTTTTACGACTAACTCTTCTTTTATATTCTAGACGTGGGTAATCCTCATTGTGATTTACTGCTACATAGGGATAGGACTTATCGTCCTTCATCAGTACGTTATAGCGAGGAGAATGCTTCTTGATAAGATTGTTCTCTAGAACAAGAGCTTCTGCCTCTGTTTCTGTGAGAACAAATTCAAATTCTCGAATATGGGTTACAAGAATTTCTGTTTTAGGAGGTTTGACTGACTTATTAAAATAAGTGGTCACTCTTGCTTTTAGATTTTTAGCCTTACCAACATAGATAACTTGACCATTCTTTCTTTTCATCAAGTAGCAGCCAGGCTTTCTTGGAAGCGTCTTGGCTTTTTCTAAAAGTTTTTGCTGTGTTGGTCCTGACATAGGATTAGCTTATCAAAATAAAAAGGGCTCCGTAAGGAGCCCTCTATTATAAAAGAATTTAGTTTTTAATTTATCTCCAGCCAAGGCCTCCGCCCACTGAAAAGTGAAGTCCGAGATTTCCAGCTCCGTATGGTACACCACCATATCCGTAACCAGCCCCACCTTGACCGTAGCCACCATATCCGTAACCACCGCCGTAGCCAGCAGCTCCGCCCATACCACCTTGGTAACTGGCACCTGCTCTACCATAACTATCGTACATGGCCTGTTGTTGTCCTTGAAGAACTTGTCCACGACCTTGAAATCTTTGTTGCGCAATAGCGTCTGCTCTTCCGTAACCACCTTGGCCATAACCTCCGCCTGGGTAACCACCGAATCCACCTGGTCGACCATATCCACCTGGAGCACCTGGATAACCACCGTAGCCACCGCCAAAGCCGCCATTACCGTAGCCACCACCATAGCCTCCGCCACCGTAGCCACCACCTGGATAACCACCGCCGAAGCCACCATTTCCATAGCCACCTCCGCCGATTCCGCCGCCGATATTAATACCGCCGCCAACTCCGCCGCCTGGGTAACCTGGATAAGGGAATCCACCTGTATTTCCGAAATATCCGCCGCCTGGGTAACCAATACCACCGCCGACTCCAATTCCGATTCCACCATTAATCATACCTGGACCACCAATTCCTCCGCCGATGTTAATTCCACCGCCAAAGCCTGGCATTCCAAATCCACCGCCCATGTTTCCGCCAAAACCGCCGCCTGGGTAACCACCCATTCCGCCGCCAAAGCCGCCACCTGGACAAGGAGCAGCTATACACATCATGCCGCCTCCATAACCGGGTCCACCGAAACCACCGCCGATATTAATACCGCCGCCCATTCCAATTCCACCTGGGTATCCACCGAAACCACCACCTGGGTAACCGCCGAAGCCGCCTCCGTAACCGGGCCCACCGAAGCCGCCACCGATTCCGATTCCAGGAATTCCGATATTAATTCCGCCGCCAATTCCGCCGCCCATTCCAGGGTAACCGAATCCACCGCCGAAGCCACCACCGGGGTAACCAAATCCGCCACCCATTCCTGGGTAACCACCGCCGAAGCCACCACCTGGGTAACCTCCAAATCCACCGCCAAAACCAGGTCCACCGATTCCGCCGCCGATTCCAATATTAATTCCGCCGCCAAAGCCAGGACCGTACATGCCCCCGCCGTAGCCTAGACCAGTTCCACCGCCGATTCCAAATCCACCGCCGTATGGTCCACCAAAGCCGCCGCCAATTCCGCCGCCAAAGTAAGGTCCTTGCATTCCACCAATAAATCCTGGTGAATAACCTGCACTCATATAAGGATTACCAAATCCTCCAAATCCGTTTCCGGCCATTCCGCCGAATCCAGCAAAGCCACCAAGCCCCGAACCATTACAGGTATCGTTTAGCCCTTGTGCTTGTTCAGGAAGGATAGGATTTCCACCTCTCGTAATTGAATAATCTAAATAGCTATTGAAGCGGGTAGTACACTCCATTTGTCCGCGCTCATAAGCACCGGCCCAAGCTTTTTGTCCTTTATACTGATATCTCGCTCCGACATATGCAGCTCCAAAGAAAGCAAGAGGTCCCATGATCCCAGCAGCTAGTCCTGCCCAATCAGTGCCCTTCTCTTCTTGGAATAAACAGTCCACACAATCGACTCCCAATGCTCCAGCATCAGCTCCTCCAACAATTTCAGCTCTTAAACAAGCACGATACTCCGTTGGAAATCTGTTTTGGTTGATTCCGCTGCAATCATCAAAGCGACTTTCGGCCTGGGCCTGTGGCAATTGAATTGCTGCTAAAAGGAAGACCGCGCTATACGCTACCGTCTTTGTGTTCCTTAACCAGTTCATTAAATTCATGACTGTTCTCCAATATCTATCAACGACTTACTCTCACTACCTATGCGTTGTAGGTTCTATATCATTCGTCATTTCGGAACATTTCTGAACAAACTTTAACGAGAATTCAATAAAGTCCATAACCCATTGAAATTGTTTATAAAAATGGCAGCTTTTTCCTTCAAAAAGATAGCTCTAGCCTATACATTAGAGGCATGGGAGAGCTCTTTGAGTGGCTCATCATTATAGGACTTCTTTTTTTAGGGGCCTATACAATGTACGCCATTAAAAATGAAAAAAATGATTATTTGAAAACGGCCGTTACGTTTGAGTTTCATGGTCTGCGATTTATGGTTCCCCGTTGGTGGACAAAAACCCTCGATGAAAAAAACCTCGTTAGCTTTGAAAGAAAAGATACTCGTTATGACTGGATTGCTAAGTTCACTTCCTTTATAGACGAATCACAAACTCCCCTTGAAAAATTATTTAAAGAAAAAATAAAAGAGCTCGGCTTAATCTTTGATCAGGACTCCAGTGTGATTTACAACCCTACTGACTTTAAAAAAAATAAATATGTTGGTGAAGGTAAATTAGAAATTGTACGAATTGAAGGGACTGCAACAGAGAATGAAATCGAAAGAGTTTATTTTGATGGCGTACTTATTAGAAATATTAATTCCAAGGAATGTCTTTTTTGCTCAAGTAGAAGTGGCGTATTAAACGGCGGTATCGAAGGTCCTTTCTTCGAGGAAGCTGTCATTAATTTTGAAATGATTTCGCCAGAAATAATCTAGGCGAGACTAATCTCTAGTCTCGCGCTTTGGATTAAATGATCTGATCACAGAAACTAAAAAAGTAACTAGTTCTTCATCAGTACCAAACACATCTTCAATATGTTCAGAATCTAAAAGAAACTTAGTCATTCTATGAGCGATTTGGTGAAGTGATTCAACAAGGTAAAGACCACCAATATTCTCCCCGCTAAAACCTTTGATGATTTCTTTTCTAGCGTGGTTAAACATTTCTGATTCAGTTACGTCGTCTGGAAGATTATCTACTCCCATTTTATCTTCGACTTCTTCGATAGCTTGGTCGCGAATATCTTCGTCAGTTGAAAAGCAAACACCAAACTCTGTTGCCATTGCTTCAATCAACACTTCACGAGTTGATATTTCAAAATCAATCATCCCCTTTTCCTTAAGGTGATCGATTGTGTATAGTGCGAGGGCTTTGAGTGTCTCAAAATCCGTTTTCATTAGGTAAACCCCTATTCAATGCGAGGCGCATATTAAAATTCTCTTATAGTCTATATCAAACCTCGGGCATACCACAAGCAACTTCTTAATTTCTTAGGAGTTTATTAAAGACTACCTGCGTTTTATTAGACGAAGAATTGGATTTAATTCTCCAAATATGGCCATCACTAAAAAATATGTTGCTGCACCTGCTAAGCCGGTTAAACAAAAATACGAGATCTTGCTATAAAAAGCCCCGGTTGTAAGGGGTAAAACGGACACTAAATATGAGGCCGTTAAATAACACAATGCTCCCCCGATGATGGTCTTCCCTACTCTTCGATTAAAAAAGAAACTTCCTGGAAGTTCTAAATACTTTCTTAAGAAAATTGATTGGGCCGTGGAATTTAAGAACATTGAGACGCTGGTTCCAAGAGCAAGGATCTTAAATCCATAGATAGGAACCAGACTTACACAAAAAACGATATTAAAAATAATAGATCCTACTGAAATAAAGACCGGAATCTTAGGTCTATCTAAAGTAAAAAAAGTTGGAGCAAAAATCTTATAAAGACCATAAAAAGGAAGCCCGAATAAATAATACTTAAGGGCAATTCCTGTCATAGCTGAGTCGGTGGCATCAAATGCCCCTCGCTCAAAAACTAAATGAACAGTTGCCTCTCCCATTGCAAATAAAAGAGCAAAGGCCGGGGCTATAACAAGAAATGATAAAAAATAACTCGTGGATAGAAGATTTACGGCCCGTTCTTTTTCTCCAGATTTCCAAGCATCACTAAAGTGAACGAGGTTTGATCCAGCAATTGAAACAGACAAAATCCCTACGGGAAATTGAAAAAGCCTGAAGGCATAAGTAAGCCAAGAAACAGCGCCAATCACGGTTCCTGTTGCGAGTATCGTATTGATTAAAACATTAATCTGGGTTGCTGCAATTCCAATAGTTCCAATGCCAACTCTATGGATAATTCTTTTTGTATAACTATTCACAAAAGTTAAAGGTCCTTTTGGACCATAGGCTTGCTTAAATAGAATAGGAAGTTGGATGGCCATTTGAACAAAGCCCCCTACTAAAACACCAATACCAAGACAGTAGACTGGATGAATCCCACTATCTTTTAATAGGGCCGGTAGGCTTACTATTGAAGCGATCATGACTATATTAAAAAAGGCTGGAGCCAAGGACGGAACAAAGAAGATTTTAAGGGAGTTTAGGGCCCCCATAAATAAAGCCGCCAGGGAAATAAAAACTAAGAACGGGGACATGATCTTAACTAAATTTATTGTAAGATTAAGCCTCTCAGGGTCGCTGGTAAATTTCTCGTTAGTAAAAAAATGAACGATGGGATCCGCGAAAAAAAAGATTCCTATGGATAAAAATAACGTAATGCTTCCCAGCAATACAAAGAGGGACCATAATAATCGTCTAGCCTCGTCCTCATTTTTTAACTTCGCTTCCGTAAAGATAGGCACGAATGCTGAAGAGAAAGCCCCTTCGGCAAAAAGATCTCTAAGCATATTGGGAACACGGTAAGCGATTGTAAAAGCATCTGTGATACCGCTAGCGCCAAAAGTAGCTGCCATAACTTGTTCACGCACAAGGCCAAGGATACGACTACTAAAAGTTGCCACGGCCATCTTGGCCGAAGACTTCAAAACTTTTTTAGTTGAATTTTGCTCTGCGCCCAACGACTAACTTCCCTTACCTGGAGGAGCTGAAAAGGTTTTACGCTCTCTCAAGTATATGATAATTTTTCTCGACTACCGTTCATTATAGTAAAAGGAAATTACCTTTTTAGGAAATTATAACACTCATTAGAAGGAGACGCTCCAAAATGGAATCAACACAATCGTTTTTGGCTTTTAGTCCATACATCGGTGCCTTGGGATTTTTATTTGCCCTAGCCACATATGCATGGGTTGTTAAGCAACCGGCAGGTAATGCCAAGATGACCGGAATTGCTGGTCTAATCGAGTCAGGTTCAATGACTTTTCTCAAGAAGGAATATTCAATCCTTCTCGTTTTCCTAGCCGTTGTTACGGGTCTACTTTTTGTAAAGCTAGGCGCTAACACTGCCATCTGTTACATCACTGGTGCACTTGCATCTATGTTCTGTGGATGGATTGGAATGAAAGCCGCTACTAAGGCAAACGTAAGAACAGCAGAAGCTGCTGCTCAATCTGGACAAGGTAAAGCTCTTTCAGTTGCTTTTTACGGTGGTTCAGTAATGGGTATGTGTGTTGCTTCAGTCGGTCTTATCGGTGTTGCTCTTCTTTATAAATTTTTAGCCGGTGCCTCAACTCTTGAAGCTCTTAACGGTTTTGCCATGGGTGCTTCATCTATTGCTCTTTTTGCTAGAGTTGGTGGTGGTATCTACACTAAAGCCGCTGATGTTGGTGCTGACCTTGTTGGTAAAGTTGAAGCTGGTATCCCAGAAGATGATCCTCGTAACCCTGCAACTATTGCTGATAACGTTGGTGACAACGTAGGTGATACTGCTGGTATGGGTGCTGATATCTTTGAATCATATGTTGGTTCAGTTATCGCTACTATGTTTATCGGATCAAGCTTTGCTGCTGACTCTGGTGCCGTTTTCCTACCTCTAGTTGTTATCTCAATTGGACTTCTAGCTTCTGTTCTAGGAATCCTTTCAATGAACCTTCTCAAAGGTGTTGATCCTGCCTGGGCACTAAGACTTGCTCCAGTTGTTGGAATCATCGGTCTTTTCGCTGGTTCATATGTTGCCGTTAAAGCAATGGCCTTCACAGTTTTTCCATATGCTATGGGTCCTTTTTACGCCATGGTTCTTGGTTCACTAGTTGGTCTCTTTATTGGTCTTGCTACTGAATACTATACTGCTGGTGAATTTGGTCCAGTTAAGAAAATTGCAGAAGCCGGAAAAACTGGTCCTGCCACAAACATCATCGCAGGTATCGCGGTTGGTATGTACTCAACTGTTCCACCAATCCTTCTTATTTCACTAGGTATCTATTTCGCTAACCAGTTCGCTGGACTTTACGGAATTGGTATTGCTGCTGTTGGTATGCTTGCTACAACTGGTGTAACAATGACTGTTGATGCTTACGGACCAATTTCTGACAATGCCGGTGGTATTGCCGAGATGTCTGAGCTTGGACCTGAAGTTAGAGCTATTACTGACGGGCTAGATGCTATCGGAAACACGACAGCTGCTGTTGGTAAAGGTTTTGCCATTGGTTCTGCTGCTCTTACAGCTCTTGCTATGTTCTCTGCTTACTCAACTGCTGTTGGACTTGATGTAATTAATATCATGAACCCAAAAGTTGTTATCGGTCTTTTCATTGGTGGTACACTTCCATTCTTTGTTGGTGCTAACACAATGAGTTCAGTTGGTGCAGCTGCTCAGGAAATGGTTGAAGAAGTTAGACGTCAGTTCAAAGAAATTCCAGGAATTATGGAAGGAACTGGTAAACCAGATACTGAAAGATGTATTGCAATCGCCACGAACGCTTCTCTTAGAGAAATGGTTCTTCCTGGTGTAACAGCAATTCTTGCTCCAGTAGTTGTTGGATTTGTTCTTGGTAAAGAAGGTCTAGGCGGAATGCTTGGTGGCGCTACTGTTACTGGTGTTCTTCTTGCTCTATTTATGTCAAACGCCGGTGGTGCTTGGGATAACGCTAAGAAAGCAATCGAACAAGGTCATATCGAAGGTGAAAAGAAAGGTACAGAAGCTCACAAAGCAGCTGTTACTGGTGACACTGTAGGTGACCCGTTCAAGGATACTTCTGGTCCTGCCATGAACATCCTAGTGAAGCTAATGAGTATTGTTGCTCTAGTTATCGCTCCACTACTTTAATAAAATAAATTAATTAAATAAGAATAAAAGGCCAGTCGAAAGACTGGCTTTTTTTTTATCTAAAATAGGTGGATTTACTAACACCTAAGTCAATAAAAGGGCTTAAGTTATACTTAGCATTTAACCTTCTAAAGATATCCTCACCTTGATGTGATCCAATCTCTTTTCCATACAAGTCCATTCCTCTTTGAAAGGTAATTGGAATGGCTGAATTGAAGACATTATTAATCCTAGTCACAATCCATAGGTTCTTATCTGAGATTAGTTTTCTAAGGTTAGATGTTTTTCTTCCGTTCTTTTTTGTTAGGTTTTTTACAAGCTTAACCAGCTGTCTTAGCTTTTCTTTAGCATTCTTTGCTTCGTCGTATTTCTTTAAACGCCTCTTACAAAGAATGGTACAAATTTTTAGATTTTTCGCTTTCTTTAAGTTAGCGATCAGCTCTTTAATCCCCTCTTTTCCAATTTGCCAGTTTTGAGTCGCGCTAATAGGGCTCAAATGCTTTACCTCTTTAGGTAGCTTAAAGCTAAAGTAGTTCTTCTCTCCTACTTTCTTTTCAAAGTATTTAATGAACTCTCGGTCGTACTCTTTTAAAGTCGCATAATCATCCTTTCTATGATGTGAAATTTTCAATTCTAACTCTTCAATCTCGTCATTTTCAATCAAAGCAATTGATGAAACCCTAAAACTTTTTCCTTCATTTAAATACCCAAAGAAAAAGTTTAATACAGCTTCTAAACCGCCAGCTTCCATTTCATCATTCCAAATATCTGAAAGAGCTCTTGATCTTTGCCAAGAATGAGATGCTGTTAAGATTTTTCTCTTTTCGTTATTAACGACAATTGATTTTTCATCTTCTGAGTAAATCCCTGAGTCAGATGTCTCAGTATCTCTAGCATTAAACTCTATTTCTCCACTTCCTCTAGATGAGCCATATCTCCAAACAAGAAAATGAGAATTTTTAAAGGTATGTTCAGATCTTTCATGAACTACAATATTATTTGATCTTTGTACGGATTCAATACTCTTACTATCATCTACAATGGCCTCAAAAACTTGCTGATTTACATCAACGGGAGCTTTATCAAATTCAAAATTGAAGTACTTATAAGTTTTATCACTCCATGACTTCCCAGCATTCATTCCAAGCCCAATATAAAATGAAGCATTAAAACCCGACGTTAATGAATTAATTTTATTATCAACAACCACCGCCTCAAGAACATTTTTTGAATAGCTTTGAAGGTAAACTTCTTTTAAAGAAAGCTTAGTGAATTTTAAAAGATTTAATGAGGCATTTACATCTTCACTAAGATCAATATTAATCCCACCAACAGTTGTTCCTAGGGACTTCTTTATATGAATCGTTTCTCCAACCTTTAAGTTTTCTTTAATATCGGCCACAACCCAAGGATTGAAACGCCTAAAGAATTTGGCTTTCGAAGCCTCTTTTAGAGTTGGATAAGAATGATAAAACTTAAACGTATAGTTAATATTAAAACCAAGGGGAAGAGAAAGATCGATATGATCTCCAACCTCATGTCCTTTTTTTGTAAAATAACCAATAGGGATACTTAAATTATAGGAATCTTCCACAATAAAACGACGCTGCCCTTCACCGTGGTGGATATTTATATTTACGAGACGACTAGTGCCAAGCTTGAATTCTCCATAGCGCATATCTCCTAAATTATAAAGTGTTCCCACATTTAGTAGATCAAAGTTTAGGCTTAAAATATTATTTAAAGTTGAAGTGATAAGATTTGTTCCATTAACTGTTACAATCTCGCCTAATGTTTCTCTAAATCCGTTATACCAAGTTACGCGATCCTCAACGTCATCCGCTTCATCTTTAAGCTTTCCTTTTTCGTTGATTTGTTTTGGATATTTTTGACTTAATTCTTTATAAGAAATTATTGGAAGTTCTTTTTTCTTAAGATCAAAAGCCTTTATAAGACCATTAATTCTTCTTTTAATTTTTTCTGCATATAGCTCTGCTAAATAATTAGGAATTCCGGCAGAAAGTCCCATATTTAGAATTTGTTCATGACTTAATCTTGCATATCTTCTAGCAAGCCATTTAATATCTGTGGCCGTAACTGTTCTAAAGGTTTTCGGGTTTGGTCCCTGCTGGAAATAGGTTAACCATACTTTATCACCTTTATCCCAGACTACTTTATCAACATATTGATTTACTACTAATGGATTAAAGCCGGAATACCAAGTTCCCATGGAATAACCAGTATCATTCATAAAATAAAGAGGCTTCCACTCTTTAGTTTTTTTATCCTTATAGGCATCAACTCGAATATTTCTATCGCCTGTATCTGAGGCTCCAACCATGGCCATGTATAAGATAAGGGCACGGTACTCTCGTCTATTTCTAAAACCGTTTCTACCAGAACGGAAAGGTCCAAGCTTAGCGTACTTCTTTCCTGTTTTTGGATAGACTTCTAAAAAGCATTCCTTAAGGATTACTGTATTGGTTTCTCTATCATATTTAAAAAGACCGCTTGGATTAAAATCCCCATTCCCATGATTTTCTTTCCAAGAAGAAATAAATTGCTGATAAGTGAGCTTTCCAATATTTAATTTTAAGTTTTTTCTAAAAACCATTGGAATAGCAGGGTATCCAACGGCCCTAGCTAAATGAGCTGAAAAAAGTTGAGAGTTTACTTCTTTACCAAGTTTAATCGTAACATCTCTTTCTTTTAGTTCCCCTTCATCCATTTCATTGTAGAAGGCTTTAATTTTAACAGCACCTTTACCAAATCTTTCGTAATGAAAAGTCACATCTTTTTTAGGGAAAATCTTTTTACCTCTATACTTTTCTTTAAAAGGGTCATACTTTTCAACTTTGTTATTTTGCCAAAAAGCACTATCTGGAGGATTTAGCTCAGATAGATCTCCTCCATTTTTTCTATGTTCCGTTAAATCTTTTTGAGAAAGAAAATTATTATTGGCATCAATTAAGTTAGAGGCCTGTAACTCCGCCGAGTCATCTAACTTTAACTTATAAAAATTACGAATAACATCACTTAGCCTTTCTGTAATTTCCCAAGAGATTGTAAAGTTTTTAACCGTATTGGTGGCTGACAAAAACATCAGGATATCTGAGGCCTCATCCATAATTTGACGTTCTGTAAGTATTTTATTTTTTCTTAGAAGCTTTTTTGATTTTTCAATCACCAAATCAAAGGCGAAAAGAATGGTTTTATTTTTAGCTATTCTTTTATTAGCTTTTTTGGTCGCTTCAGCATCTGATAAATGATATTTTTCGATATAACGAGTCTTCTCGTATAGAAACACAGAGTTTCTTATCCCGTCTCTCTTCTGAGTCGTTGTTTTAATTATATTTTCTAGTTTTCTAATATCTAAGGATTTATTTGTATAAAAATATTTATCCAACTTTTTTTGAAATTCTTGATCGTGTTTTGCAGTAACTTTACCTTCTGAGTTTGATTCATAGGAGTAGGCGTTTAAGCCTGTAGTGACTAAAATTAGTAGTAGAAAAAGAGTTTTCATAAGTTCCAACTTGATACTGGTATATAGAGGGGGAGACTAGCCTAATGAGTAAAAAAAGCTATTCTTGTGAAGAAATTACAAGCAACTAAGTATTTAATATTACTAGCTTTATTTGACGAGGTTTATTTTTATTGTCATTATTCATCCTAGGATAAAAGATTACAATAATGAAAAAGCTTCTCCCTATAGCCACAGTACTCGCAATCGCCCTTTTGGTGTTCCTAGTTTGGAAAAAAAGAAACCCCGATCCCATTGTACTGCGCCAGTATCCCTTTCCTGAAAATCAAGCGAAGCTTGTAAAAAAGGTTGAGGAAATTAACAAAAAAATACCAAAAAAACTTTTTGAGAAATCTAAGAGAACTGTTGTTCAGAAAAAGGAAAAGCCAGTTTCTATCTCAAAACCAAAGCATATAAACGAAGTTCTTCCTGAAGATGAAATTGCTACTCATTATCAAAAACCAAATGGAGACCTTATTATCACAAGCGTGAATATCGTGGACAAAATGATTATCGCCCACGGAGACTTAATTGTTGGTGAAATTGATGATATGGATGAATTTTTAGAAAGGGCAAAATCAGGGGAGCCCATAATTCTTCCTAAACCCGTTCTATGGTCTGGTGAAGCTATTCCCTATGAAATTGATAGCGACCTTCCTAACCTTGAAGAAGTTCGAAAGGCCATCGATGAATTAAATAAGGTTAGTAATATAAAATGGGAAAAGCGTGAGGGAGAAAAAGATTTCGTTCGTTTTAAGAGCGGTCCTTTAAATTGTTACTCTCCCCTAGGAAAGATTGGTGGTGAGCAAACAATAAGTCTGGCAGAAAATTGTAATAGTGGCAGTATAATGCATGAGATGCTTCATACGATGGGACTACTTCATGAACAAAATAGAACGGATCGCGACAAATATATTAGGATTCTCTGGGAAAATATTGATTCAAAAAATCATCTTCAATTTCAAAAAATCTCAAATAAATTACTCAACCCTAATGAGCATCCTTTTGATTTTAACAGCATAATGCTTTATGCCCAAAATGCTTTTTCAAAATATCCTGGAGATCTTACGATTGTTAAACAGGACGGAGACACTTACACGGCAAACAAAGAGAAGCTCTCTAGTGAAGATTTAAAGAAAATAAATTATTTATACCCGAAAAAATAAAGGGCCCTCATTCGAAGGCCCTCTTATTTATGAAATTAACCGATTAGCTTAAGGGCGTTGGATCCTTGAGCATTAGATTGAGCAAGTACTGCTGTACCAGCATTAGTAAGAATACTTAATTTTGCATTCTTTGCTGTTTCAGCGGCGTAGTCAGTATCGCGAATTCTTGAGTTAGCAGCGTTTAAGTTTTCACTTGAAACCTGTAAATTCTGAATTGTTGACGTTAGCCTATTTTGGACGGCACCAAGTTCTGCTCTCTGACCAGAAACATTTTGAATGGCAGCATCCACCATTTCAAGACTGGCCTGAGCATCGGCTTTTGAACCGACAGTAAGTGCATCTATTCCTAGACTAGCTGACGACGAATTCGTCAATTGAGCATTGTATGAAATTCGATCATTGAAATCATTATTATTGATACCAATCTGGAAATCATACTTTTCACCGGCACCATTTAACAGTTTCTTGCCGTTAAATTCTGTAACCTGCGAGATCCTTTCAACTTCAGCTTTCAAGCTTTGGTATTCAAGGTCTGTAAACTTTCTTTCTGAATCACCAACGGTATCCGATGATGACTGAATGGCAAGTTCTCTAAGCCTAATTAAGATATTTGAAACTTCATTCAAACCACCTTCTGCCGTTTGAATCAAAGAAATACCATCATTAGCGTTTCGTTCAGCTTGATTGGTTGATCGCACTTGGGCTTTCAACTTTTCACTAATCGCTAAACCGGCAGCATCATCTGCAGAACGAGTAATACGAGTACCTGACGATAGTTTCCCTAAAGTCTGTGCTTGCTTTTCGTTGTTAACTCCGAGAGTTCTTCTTGCTGATAGTGAGGGAACATTCGTATTGATACGTAGACCCATTCATCCTCCTTGGAATTTGTTTTCCCATTCCTTGGAATCGCTACTCGCCTTGAGTCGCATAAGCCTACTGCTATTGATTAAAATGTTTGTTGCACTTGATGTGCAGGCTTACTTCTCGGTGGTCAAAATATAAAACTGAGGTAATTCTAGATCTGAATGATATTAATTAACTCTCATGTAATTACAGCGGCATAAGGCTATTTTTTTTGTCATCTTAAGGCCTTGGCTTATACCCAAATCCCTTAAATTGAGGTAAAAATAATTCATGAGTGAAAACGTCGATCAAAATATAAACTTAATTGAAGTTAAAAGTGCCCTAAATTGGGATGAGTATTTTATGTTGCAGGCAATGATAGCTAGCTTTCGCTCTAAAGATCCTAGTACTAAAGTCGGTGCTGTTTTTGTCGACGAAAATAATCATCAAGTGACTATGGGCTATAATGGCTTTGTTGCAGGTATTGATGAGACAAGACTTCCCTGGGGAAAAGACTCTTCGGTTGGACTTGAACATCAAAAATATGGCTATGTCGTCCACGCGGAGGCCAATGCGATTCTACATGCGAAGGCCCCCCTTAAAAATACAACCGCCTATGTAACGCTCTTTCCTTGTAACGAGTGTGCAAAATTAATTGCTAGTTCAAAAGTAAGAGAGATTGTTTTTCTTTCTGATAAACATGCTGATAAAGCACATTCAAAAATTGCTAGAAAGATTTTTGACCTAGCTGGAATTAAGCATAGGCAATTACCTATTTCAGAAAACCTTCTAAATTCCCTTAATGACCATTTAAAAAGCCTTTTAACCGAGCTTTAGGCCCGGTTTTTGCGCTATGAACGAAGACCTTTCGGCCCTGTATTACGCCTAATTTTAAGCTTTTAGATTTAGTGACCCCAGTTTTACTGACATTCTCTCTACTTCCCGTCAGTAAGTGTTAGCCGAAAAGGCGTGCAGATGGGGCTTTACGCGTTCTAAGATTTAATTAGAAAAGGGGAAGACCAACTTTCAGGATGAATATTGGTAAAACGCACACACACAATGCACTTCTCCCTGCTTAGAAATTCTCCGGAGAAAGTTCTGAGCCTTGTCATTAACCGCGGGAGGCGTTTATGTACATGGCCATTGCTGTAGAAACTTCTAAGAACCCAATTAAGAGGACTGATTATAAGGTCTGGTTCTTAGAGCTCTCTGATCATGGGGACGTGATCGGACTCGGTGTAAAAACCCGAGAAGAAGTGGTTCAAAGTCTCTTTAGGAGTATCAGGAGGACAGGAAAGTCCAACTGGAAAGCATTCACTAAAAATAGTGATGCGAGTAAGCCAATCGAGATCTATGATTTCATTTCTCAATCCACTTACGAGAACACGCATTTTGGTTCCTTGCCTACTCTTCACGAGTTTCAAGAAACACTTAACCGACTTCAAATGAATTTGGAATTAAGACCAATTGCGTGCTGAGAAGAAGCGTAGATTAAAAACGTCGCCGGCCCACCAGGTCGGCGGCCTTTTTAAAAAGCCCAGATGGGACCAAGTTTAAAAAGAGATTCGTTATATTTAAATCTTCTAAGAACTGGCTCTTCGTATTTCACCATATTGATGGTGTACTGAAACCCACCTCTAATTGACCAGGCCCTATTCACTTTATAGATAAGAGATCCTTCAAACTGATAAACATATTTATAAGAAGGCTCCCCAAAAGTGTCGGGATCGATCGTAAGCCATGGGATTGGAATAACTTCGAATCTTCCGAAGACATTTATCTTATTAGTCATTTCTAATAGTGCAAGAGCTCCGAAGGTAATCCCATGCATAGTTATATCTTTAAATCCCGTTAGGGCCGTAGAGCCAAATCCATGTTGATAGCTGGTATAACCACCGTAAATAGAAATATAAATATCTCTAAGCCACTTTTCATAATTAATTGTTTTACCAAGCAAGGCCTTAAAGTTCATATCGGTTAGTTTTGTTTCTGAGCCGGCGGTAATAAAAGAGCTTCCAGAAAAACTACCAAAACGTCTTTCTGTATAACCATAGAAGTACCATTGATGAGGAAAGTTAAGCTTCATGGCCGCAAAACCGCCATAGCTTAATCCATCAAAATCATTCCCAATTCCTGAAACTTGAGTCATTAAAGCACCAAGTTCGAAATGCCCTAGTTTTGGTGTGTACTCATCTTGAACTTCTTTGCCGTAATAATCGTAATCTTCAATTTTAATCCAATCACCTGGCTGAATAAGCTTTTTATAATTTCTAACTAATCCAATCGTCTCTTTATCTTCAACTCTTATGATGGTTCCGCGAGCAATATCTTTAGTAATAAAGCCAGTAACTTTATCTGGATTTTCCGTGGTTCTTTTTTTCTTAACTAGTCTTTTAATAATAAAAATATGATTCTGATAATCAGCAATCTCTTTTCCTCGGTTAAACTTTACTTTATCTTCAAAGACCTGGAAGACGGCTGCATCAAAAGGAAGAGCTTCATCAAATTCTTTTATCCAGGCCACAACTTGTTTACTGATGGCTTCAGTAGTAGGTTTGAAGAAAACTCTTTCTTCCTCATAGTAATAGTCTCTACCATTTTCACCTAAGACCTTAAACTGAACTTTTAATGATCCATCTTGTTTCTTTAAATAACGAACCTTAAATAGAGAGCCCACTTCTAACTTGTCGGCCACAATTCTTCGGACTTTTTGTTGATCAAGGTAGAAGTTTAAGCCTTGAGATTTTTCCTTCATTTTTTGAAAAATCCCAATATCCGTATGAAAACGACAAACTGAATTTTTTGAGAGAAATTTTTCAATTTCAAGAACGACGGAGTCAGCTAAATCTTGATCATCTTTATATTCAAACGGAAGAATCGTGCAGTAACGAATTCGACCAAGACCAATGGCCTCTCTTAGCTTTTCTTGTTCTAGTTTTTCCGCTGCACGTTTACGCTGTTCAGCTTCATCAACTACGGCCTGCTCTTCTTTTATCTTTTGTAGCTTTCTAATTTTATCAACATCTATGCGTTGACCAAAAGCGGAGGAGATAAATAAAGTAAAAATAGATGTTATAAAGATGTTTCTAAACATAAGTACCTAATTTAATTATATCAGGCACTGGAGTCCCCGCAATAAGAAATAAATCAAGTGTTCATGGGGCTTTTGAATAGTTGAGTTAATTATTTCGTTGATTATCGTCAAAGAAATCCATATCTATGCTAATTGCTGCTGCAAAAATTACGGCCTTCTCTTTCCAAGATTGATTACCAAAACTAACTTGGAATCGATCCGCATCTGTGAACATTTCTTTTAAAAGGCCTCCCCAATTTTTTGAGATGGTTCCAATTTCTCTTTCCGTATTATCCTTTATAAAGAAAGTCCAAAGCCGCCAAATTGGTGAGACGACTCTAGCAAAAACTTTTTCTGTTTCTGATGCTAGGTCATATTTCTTATGAAGAATCCCAAACCTTCTATATACATGCCCAAGAATATTGCCCTCTGAATCTTTTACAGTCAGGTCAGAAAAGAACCAAAAAAATGGTCTCTCTAGTTGCATTAACTCCTCTCGGTCTTTTCCCCAGACCATTACTTTCATTGGGCGATGCGTTCGTAGAAACCATCTTGCTAGCATAGCGCCAAAACCACTTCCCTGCTCTGCCATAAAGCCAAGCTCAGCTCCCCCCGTAGATAAGATTTGGTATTTATTACGGGTTTCGAAGTTTGTGATGATCTCAGTCCACTCCTTCTTCTGCTGAATAAGAAGCTGATTGTGCGGGGTGAAAAACTCTTCGACTCTTTTATTCTCTGTCATAAGCAATATACCTTTTCTTACCTATAGTATTCGAGCTAGTATCGGCTACGGTTAACCAATCGTAAATCTCTGGAGATTATAATGAAACCCTCAATTGTCATCGCTGATGGATTTGACAAAAATTTGTTCGCGAAATTGCTGGAAATGGACCAATTTAACGTTCACCCAGAACCAAAAATCACCCAAGATAAATTAAAAGAACTACTCCCTACCACTGAAGGGCTTGTTATCAGATCGGCCACGACTGTAACCCCAGACCTTTTAGAAATGGCCCCAAATTTAAAGTACGTTATTCGTGCCGGTGAAGGGACTGATAATATAGATAAAGTTGCCTGCGGACAAAAAGGAGTTAAAGTTTCAAATACTCCTGGAGCCAATAATAATTCAGCTGCTGAACATGCTATGGCCTTAACGATGACTGTTCTTAGAAAAACAGCTTGGGCCCATTCGACTATGAGTAATGGTGGCTGGGATAAATCAAAATTTGCTGGAACTGAACTTTCAAATAAAAAAGTTGGTGTTGTAGGTTTTGGTCGTATCGGTCAAATCTATGCCAAGAGGCTTGCTGGTTTTGAGCCAGATCTTCTTTTCTTCGATCCCTTTGTAGAGAAGTCAGATCTTCCCTATGCAAATAAAGCTGAAAATCTAGAGCAAATTTTTAAAGAATGCGAAATCATCTCTCTTCACACTCCACTTATGGACGCCACAAGAGGAATGGTTAATAGATCTCTTCTTGAATCAATGAGAGAAGATGCTGTTTTAATCAACGCCAGCCGCGGCGGGATTGTTGATGAAGAAGCTCTTCACGATATTCTTTCAAACAATAAAATTAAAGGGGCTGGTTTTGATGTTTTTGCAACTGAACCTCTTCCAGAAGACTCACCTCTTCGAAAACTTTCTAACCTCGTTCTGACTCCTCACCTTGGGGCCTCCACTGGAGAAGCTCAAATTCGTGTTGGGGAAATGGTTGTTAATCAATTAAGTGAATTCTTTTTAAATAGTAACTTGTTAAACGAGGTAAAAGCCTAATGCAATCACTAGCTATAGTCGGTTCCCAATGGGGAGACGAAGGAAAAGGTAAAATTACAGATCTACTAGGACAAAAATGTGATGTTGTTGTTCGCTACCAAGGTGGGAATAACGCCGGACATACCATTATTGTCGGTGACAAAAAAATTGTTCTACACCTGATTCCTTCCGGTATCTTACATGACCACTGTACTTCCGTTGTCGGGCACGGTGTAGTTTTTGATCCAGAAGCTTTTCAAGTGGAACTTGAAGATGTTCGAAATTCAGGTGTTGAAGTTACCCCTGATAAATTAAAGATCTCAGAAAACTGCGCTGTTATCACTTCATATAACAAACTTCTCGATGGACTTAGAGAAAACCAAGGTCCTGTTAAAATTGGTACCACCGGAAAAGGAATTGGACCGGCCTACGAAGATAAAGTTTCAAGAAAGGGACTTAAATTAAAAGACCTTCTCGACAAAGACCTTCTTATTCAAAAGCTAAGAAATAATCTGCAAGAAAAAGAAATTCTCTTTAAGCATCTTTACGGTTCAGACTTTCCAACAGTAGAAGAAGAAGCTGAGCATCTTTTCAAACTTGGAAAGAATGTCGCTCCTTACTTAACTGATACTTTTAGCTTCCTTGATCATGCCCTTAGAGAAAATAAAAAAGTCCTTTACGAAGGCGCTCAAGGTGTTCTTCTTGATATCGACTATGGATCATACCCCTTCGTAACTTCTTCTAGCACTGGAGCTGGAGGAATCTACACAGGTGCTGGTCTTCCAGGTCAATCAATCCAAGAAGTTCTAGGAATCACTAAGGCCTATACAACTCGTGTTGGTGAAGGTCCTTTTCCTACAGAGCTCTTTGATGAACTAGGAGAAAAAATTCAAACCATCGGTGGTGAGTTCGGCGCTACCACGGGACGTAAAAGAAGATGTGGTTGGCTTGACCTTCCCCTCCTAAAATACACCGTTAAAGCCTCAAACATGACTTCCATCGCTCTAACAAAGCTTGATGTCTTATGCCATGTAGACACTCTTAAAATCTGTACTGGTTACAAGTATAAAGGCCAGACAATTGACTGTGCTTACCCAGGAATTGACCTTTCTCAAGTAGAGCCAATCTATGTAGAAATGGAATGTTTCAAAGACACTTTTGAAACAGATAATCTAAGCGACACTTTAAAAACTTATATCGAAACGATTGAAAAGTTCATTGGCATTCCTGTTGGAATTCTTGCTTATGGACCGGAAAGATCTGAAATTAAATTCAAGAAGGAGTACTTCAATTGAAATTAGTTTTACTGCTCACCGTTTTCCTTTTTGCTAGCTGCGGCCTAAAGAAAGAAAAAGGTGAGCTTATTGTATTTGAAAAGTCGAAGTCTGATTATGACCAGTTCATCAATCAAAAACCAAAACCCGATCAACCGAACCTAAGTATCGACAAAAAAATTGTGAATAACGATTACCCAATCGAGCTTGCCCTCTACAGCGACGGCAAGTTTTATTACAATCTTGAAAACCTAGGTGACGGAGAAGGAACTTGGAAATACGATAATGGCGTACTTAAGCTAACCGCTTTTAGAAAAATTCTTACCTTTGACGTAGACATGGATTATACCTTTACCATTACGAGAAAAGATGGTTCTCAATCGCTTCTAAAATTTAGAGATAGAAAAGGGAATCGGGCTTTCTCAACAAGGCTTGAATAGTAATTAGTTATTGAATCAGCTCACCGTAGAGCTTTCCATCTCTAAAGCTCGTAAGATGCACGCGGCGGATTTCATTCTTTAAATCGGAATCCGTCTTAACAAAAACTTTAACGAAATTCGTACTATATCCACCGAAGAAGCCTTCCTTATTTCGGCGCTCAAATAACACCTCAGTAGAAGTTCCCACCATATCTTCTGAAAGCATGGCAAGCTTGGCCTCTCCAAACATATGAAGAGCGCGGGATCTCTCCTTCTTCACTGCTTGATGAATATGATTTTCAGATCTCGCCGCAATGGTTCCCTTTCTCTTTGAGTAAGGAAAAACATGGAAGTGAGTAATGGGAAGCTCTTTGGCCAGATTATAAGTTTCCTTAAACTGCTCCTCGGTTTCACCCGGATAGCCAACAATCATATCCGCCCCAATGGCAGCATTTGGAAATCTTAAAAGGATCTTATTTATAATCTCCTTATAAAAGGCCACATCATATTTTCTTTTCATGGACGTTAAAATCTCATCGCAGCCACTTTGCATGGGGATATGAAAATGATCCATAAACTTATCTGAAGCTTCCAGTACATCCAAAAGCTCATCAGTAATCGTGTTTGGCTCCACCGAAGAAAGACGTAATCTCTTAAGTCCTTCAATGGCCAAAATTCTTCGAACTAAATCAGTGAGCTTTTCTCCGCTTGTGGACTCGTACTCACCAATATTAACTCCAGTAAGCACTATCTCCTTAAAGCCGTTCTCAACTAAAGCTTGAGCCTCTGAAACGGCCTGATCCACGGTGATAGTCCGAGATCTGCCTCTGGCCTGGGGAATAATGCAAAAGCTGCACACATAATTGCAGCCATCCTGAATTTTTAAAAAAGCGCGGGTGTGATTATCGGCAGGACTTGTTGAAGCGCCCCAAAACAAATTTGTTTTATCTACGGCCACAACCTGCTCTTCTTCCTCACCAAGATAATCAAAAACCTTATATTTTTCAGAAGTTCCTAAGACTAAATCAACGCCCTGCATCCCAGAAATAGTTTTCGGGTCCATTTGGGCGTAGCAACCCGCTACCACAATCTTCCCTTCTGGCGAAGATCGGTGAGCCTTACGTATAAGGCTCCTACAGCTTGAATCAGCGTCATCCGTCACTGTGCAGGTGTTGATAAAAGTAACCTCAGCTTCTTCCCCAAAAGGCACGATCTCATAGCCACGATCGGCGAATCCTTGGGAAATAGAGCCAGTTTCAGAGAAATTCAGACGACAGCCCAGAGTATGGACGGCCACTCTCTTCTTTTCACCAGTCAATATGTTTTCGTTTGATTCACTCATATTTTGCAGGTGCCCAATCTAGTAAGCCCTCTCCCAATGCGCAAGAAATTTTCTGACAAAGGTGCAAAATTACTTACATTTCAAATTGACAAAAAAGCCCGAGAAAACTACATTCCTTCTTACGTTTTAAATGTGGACCCTTAGCTCAGTTGGTTAGAGCATCTCCCTTTTAAGGAGAGGGTCCTGCGTTCGAGTCGCAGAGGGTTCACCATTAAAAACACCGAATTGGTACTAGCTTTCGAGGCAAACCATTTTTGGACTAGCTCTTGGAATCACCTCCACAGATGTTTTCAAGAAGTAGTCCAGATATGCTCCGTTCGTCTAGCCCGGTCTAGGACACCGCCTTTTCACGGCGGTAACAGGGGTTCGAATCCCCTACGGAGTACCAATTTAAAAAAGAAGCCTCGCGTTTGCGGGGCTTTTTTTTTGCCTACGCGTCCCGGCCTAAAATGATTTGTTCGCATGGAAGGGTAGAATCAGCTTTAGTAGTACTCATATGACTATTGAACTTCAAGATCCTTTATAACTTCGTCGATCATGCTCTCGATCTCTGCAACTGACCTGCTATTTCTTTTTTCAGAGTCAGAGTAAACTTTTACCTCGTTGTCCAAGAAAACCATGTGCTTTAATCCATCATTAACTGGAATTGTAAGGGCAATAAATACTGAAAATGCGACGTAAAATTTAGTTGCTCTTTTAATCCATTTATACGGAACAAAAGAAACCATAATATAATAAAGACAAACTACAGAAAGTATTAGACTTAGAATGTTTACAACAACCTCAGCTTCAATAGAAAATCGATTCAATCCTAAACTAAAAGGTCTAACTAATTCAAATAGTGAATCTATTACAAGAACTTGAATAACTCTCAATAAGATATTCTTAAAGTAGTAAAGGCTTGTTATACACTTAGACAAAACTGAAAAAGTTCCTGCAGTAAAAAGAACACCCCATGAATAGTAAAAACCTTCGTAGAGGGACTCAGAAAGCTTTAAGTTAAGAACATAGAATTTTTGAAAGATTATTATTGAAAGTAAAATTAATGCCCATTTGTATACAAACTCCCATGTTATGAGCTTTATATGACGGAACTGATGATGGTACATTTTCTCCATTATAAGCTCTAGGTAATCCAATTGCTTAGGCGAGATTGAATCTGCATTCATCGGCAAGTTTTCATCTACGGGGACAATGTCATTTTCATCATTCATCTTGTGCAATTGTTCTATCCTTCTTAATTTTATAGATGTTCTCTAACACACTTTTTATTATCGATTTTGCTAGATGTGGTTCTCCACTAAACTGAAGATTGATTAGAATATCATCCAGCTCAGGATTCATCGTTATTGATTTAACATCAAATTTATAATAATTTTTGTCTTTAATATAACTCGGCACCCTTTCATACTTGAATGCACAAATTGATAATTTAAAAGAAACTCCATGAGAGTTTTCAATATGGTCTTTTTTGCAGGAGAATTTATCATTCTGAAAAATGTTTTTAAATTTTTCAAACTTAAACTGGTTATTGATATAATTATAATAAGTAACCGGTCTTGTATTTTGACTGCCCTTAAAATTCACAATCGCGTAACTGATTTTTATATCACTTCCCATTGCCGCTAGTGGAACCTTCCTGTAGTCCATTTGACATACTTTATACTTCGCTAATATCTGATCTTTATCTTTATCATCGACATCATTATTAAAGTTCTCATCATCATCAAACTCACCACAATATAGAAAATGTTCCATATCTGGAGTTTTCCAATTATTTAAATCTTGATGATCTTTCGTATTATTTATAGACGCAATTACTCTTCCGTAGGTCTCACTAACTTGCTTTGATAGAATTTCTTCAAGGGACACATTAGGGTCTAAATCCTCGCTTTCCTTAATAAACTTAATAAGTTTTTTCCTATTTATCCCATAACCTGAAGATTCTCGATCCGTATTCTTCATCACATTCACTCCAATAACTTTGAAGCGTGTATTTAGAATAGGCCCCCCAGACATTCCTCGATTGAGAGGGATAGAAAGTGCCATTAAATTGTTTGCTTGATCTATGATATAATCACTAAAAGTTCCTTGATTAATCGCTAAAAACTCTTTGTCATGATAACCGAGGGAATAAATTTTTTCTCCCTTACCAATTTCTCTACTAGCTATAGATACGGTTGATTTAAATTTATGTGGGATTTCAATAAGAGCAAGATCACTCAAAATATCAATCTTAAGTATTTTTGCCAAAAATTCTTTTTTACCTATTTTTACGTATATTTTGTACTTATCGTTAATCTTTCCTTTTTTAAAAAGCTTCGAAATCACATGATAATTGGTAATAAGTTTTCCATTCTTTCCAATAACAAACCCCGTTCCACTGGCAGTATGACTCCCACCCTTCTTAGATTTAACTTTTATGATGTGGACGAGATTATCGAATTTATCGAAATCACTTGCATTTACGCTAGGTAAAATAAAAATCAGTATCAATAAAGAAAGTTTGAAGTTCACATATAGGTATCGGATAGTTGATCAAATTACTTTACAAAATTTGAAGTCATAAATGACTGAAATAAGGCTATTTAAAAGTGTCTTTCTCAAATTTACCCTGATACCTGGTTACTTGTAGAAATGAAAATTTTGTTTCAAGAACGCAATATTGATTGAGTTATCCTTGTCTCACGTTAAAATTTACTCTCTTTGCAGGAAAGAGAGCTACACCAGAAAACTTAAATATCTTTAAGATGAAAAGCGGTCGATTCCAAACGAAAGTAACATTAAAAATTTAAAATTAGAGATGTTGAGAAAAATCTAAGTTTACCTGTTGGTCCTAAGTCACTATTTTCAAGGGAAGTTAATAAATCAAATGGTCCAAATCTAAAGCCTAGTCCAACGGAGTAACAGATTCCCAATATAAATTCTCTCTCATTTATCTTTTGAGAAAAATTATTTGCAGAGACTCCAAGCATAAAGTTCCCAAATACGGGGAAATTTGAAAAGAAATTTAAACCAAACTTTACACTGGAAATTGCATCGCTCTTAGTAACGTTATCCCTAGGATCAATAATTTCCACATTATCAAAAGAAATCATAATTTTTCCTTGTACTCCTATTTTTTTCTTTATTGTGGTTTCTGAAATATGTCCTATCGAGCCTCCAAAGTTAACTTTACCTAAAGCAGGCGGATCATTGTGATGTTCAGGATGTGAATTTTTAGCAGAATAAGTTGAATTCAAACCTACAAAATAAGAACTAAGGCACTTAGATGGAGACAAAACAAATAATATAATCAGAAACATTTTTAAACTGTTCACCAGCTAATTATAACAAGTTTATTGAGTAATTTAGGGAAGGCAAAAACTCCCTATACAGTTACTCAACTTTTGATTAGTACGTGGTTACTTATCGCGGAATCAACTGCTTACTTGCTCAATTTCATAAATGCAGTCCGCTGCGGACCTCATTAGGTACCTGGTTACTTGTAGAAATGAAAATGTTGTTTCAAGAAAGCAAAACTGATTGAGTTATCCGTGTCTCACGTTAAAATTTACTCTCTTTGCAGGAAAGAGAACTACGCCAGAAAATTTAAATATTTTTAAGATGAAAAGCGGTCGATTCCCCAAGTTGTGATTGAAGACATTATTGAGCTGGTTGCGATGTAGAGCAGGACGGCGGCCTTCATTTTGTAGAGGAAGAGAAAGCTTATGACGGGAAGGATGTACTGAAGCTTCTTCATGGTTTGGGGGATTTCATTTTGCTTTTTTAGAAACATGGGAATGGCAAAGCTAAGGCAGGCCAGAATGGGTAGGATAAAAAAGGGGTCAGAGGCCCCAAGGTTTGTAATCCAGATAAAGCTTCCATGGAATGAGTTTCCACTTAGGACCGAGAATAAGAAAAAATAAATGGGGGCTTGGATTAGAAGCGGAAGTATTGATGCGAGCGGATTGATTTGATGTTCTTTAAAGAGCTCGATTCTTTTTTGGGCCAGCTCGGCTGGTTCTAAATTTTCATAGGTCTTAAGTTTTTTATTCACTTGATCCATTTTTTTAGAGCTCTTAGCTGAGATAATCATCAGTGGTAAGGTGACAAATTTTATAACAAGGGTAATCGCGATGATTGAAAGACCATAGTTCCCAAAAAAAGTATTAAAAGTTTCAATAGCTGATAAGAGTAAGTTTTCCATACAAAATCCTTATAATTTAAAAAATTAACGTTAGTTCTTTTTAAAATTTAAGGATTGTTTAATTCAGGAGTGGATCTATTCTTCGTTTAGTTTGTGATCTTGCTGGAACCGGTCTAAAGACTGGAGAGAAAATAAGTCTTTTTGATTCCGACTTTGATTTAGAGATAAGGGCCAAAGTAAGTAGGCCCGAAAACGCAATAAACATGAACTGAAGTTGCTCAATGCCTAGATTTACCCCCATAAGGGCCAAAGCCGTCAGGGCAAATAGTAGGGCTCCAAGAAATATATTGTTCAGTTCTTCTTTCATAAACCTAAGATGGGGGCTCTTTTATAAGTGTCAAGGTTTATAGCCTGGTGCGCATGACATATATTTTACAAGAGAGATTTGTTCTGTGAAAGATTAATCGAAAACGATCCACATTACTTTTCTTTTTGGAGAATTATTATCGTAGTGAAAAAATATTTTCAGCTCAGGAATTTCAACTAAGCGATTGTCTGTAACAACATGGTTATTATTATCGACTTCTTTTGTCTCTATCCACTTATAGCCTTTAAATCGATTTTTTAGATATTCATAATTATCAAAATCGGCCCAGAAGAAAAAAGTCATTCTTAATACCTTTTGACTGTTTTCATCTACATATGCAGTTATTGATCCAAAGCTTTTGGAAGAATTATAACTGTATATTTTTTCATTCCTTTTATTTTCATTTTCGATTCTTTTCTTATCAGGTTTTCCAAAGACCTTATTGAGTTCTACTAAGTCTTTACTCTGCATAACTCTCAAAATCGGAGAAAAGTGGTCTTTGCTGTAATTCAGCTCAACTTTTGAGCAACCAAAAACAAAAAAAAGTAATATAACTACAGATTTCATTTTCTATTTTCCTTTTTTGAGATCATCTTTTTCAAAAGTAGGTATGACTTAAAATTATGCTTCTTGAGCAAACTTGGATTTGAGTAATAAATTTGAACATGGTTCGCAAAGTCTTCACTTGGAGAAACTATGGAATCTTTCAATAGAGGATTGACTGGTGATTTTAGTTTCTTATTTTTATTGTACTTCCAACCTGAGCTAATAAAAAACTCTTCAAGCTTTAAAGGCTCAAAATCATACACGGCGATATGAGAAAGCTCATGAATCAAAACGTCTCTCTTGTTTGTCCTTTCAAAAAAATTATTAAAGACTATCAATGTCTTACTCTGGGGAATTGTTGCAGCAGGGTTAAGTTTTACCCCATTAAAATCATCAGCTCTTAAGATTTCGTTTAATTTATATCTTTTTAACCACTTGGGTAATGTTTCCATTACCTCTTTTACTATCTTAATTTCGTGAGTTTTCCACTTTTTTAAATTAGTTCTTACATTTTTAAATTTCTGTTTTCGATTATTACTGAAATAGTTATGACTTCGAATCTCTCGGCAATGACCTTTCCTTAAATATTCTCTAATCAGAGTGCCATCTTTTTTTGTGTGAGACTTAACTCGATGTGATCTTACAAAAATTTCATCAGGCTCGCAGCTAAATGCTTTAGCTCCTATAAACAATAGAACGAATACAGAGAGTACAACAAGTTTTGAATTTATTATTGCACTCCATTCTGACATTATTTTATGCTGCCTCTCTCTTTTTCCGAGCTTGCTCCAAATCAAATGTGGACTGAAGATTCATCCATAATTTAGGACTAGTCCCTAAAAGGTCAGATAGGTCTAATGCAGAGTCTGCTGTTATTCCCCTCTTTCCCTTAATCAGCTCATTTAACTTAGCTTTAGTCCAGCCAAGCTGTTCAGCAACATAAGCCTGAGTCCAACCATTAGGCTCAATGAATTCTTCCAAAAGCATCTCCCCTGGATGAAAAGGATTAACCGGTGTTTTTTGTTTCTTCATAAAAACCTCTATTCTTAATGATAGTCCAAAACCTGAACATCTGAAGCTCCATTATCCCACTTGAAAATAACTCTCCATTGGTCATTAATTCTTATCGAGTAATATCCTTCCAAATCACCTTTCAAGGCCTCTAACCTATTTCCGGGTGGGACTTTTAAGTCTTGCAAAATTGCCGCATCATACAAATAAAGAATCTTTCTTCTTGCGACCCTTAGCAACTCGGGAGGAAACTTTCTTAAAGCTTTGGTTTTCTTTTTATCGTTAAATAAGTCTTCAGCAAGCTGGTTTCCAAAGCTCTTGATCATACCCCATATTATCACACCCCGATAATATTATCAAGTATCGATAATTTCTGGTACGTGGTTACTTTTCGCGTATTCAACAACTTAAGTTAAAGGTTTTAGAAATATTTCTGAAAACTTAGGGGGGTCATTATATTCTTTCCAGAATAGTCGAATTTCGCACTAAATTAACTGAATTTTGAATAAAAATCTCAATTAGATTCAAGAAAAATTGAACTCGGGGTCATAAGTGTCAAGGTTTATGGCCTAGTGCGCATGACATATATTTTACAACAGCTTCTCTTCAATTCCATTAGAATGGATTCATGACCAGCAAAAAAGTATTTCAGTATTCTGAGGCAGAAGAGAAAGCCAATGCCCTTACGCATTTTTTTGGAGTTCTCTTTGCTCTTTATGTGATTTTTGATTTGGTTTGGAGCGCTTATCCTTTTGGGGCCAAAGCAGTTTTAAGTTATGGGGCCTTTGGGCTGTCACTTTTTTTAATGTACCTAAGTTCGACTTATTATCATTTAGAAAAGAATGAGACGCGAAAGCTGATGCTAAAAAAATGTGATCATATGGCCATCTTTATTTTGATCGCAGGAACCTTTACTCCGTTTTTGATGTTTAATATCGCGACTCCAAAAAGTATTTGGTTTTGCGCATTCTTCTGGCTTTATGCTTTAGGAGGAGTTCTTTTTAAATTGTTTGGAAAAAAGGAGCGAAGAAAACTTTCTCTTTTTATATATTTGGCCATGGGCTGGTCAGCTCTTTTTATGTGGTCTGACTTAAAGGAAGTATTACCTCAAAAATCAGTGGACTATATTCTATTTGGTGGTCTTTCTTATACGGTGGGTTCAGTTTTTTATATGATGAAGAGAATTCGCTATACGCATATGGTTTGGCATCTTTTTGTTATGGGCGGAACCACAATGCATTATCTTGCCATTGTTGTGGCCTTCCCAAAATAAGAGGACCAGTAACCTGGCCCTCTCTCTCCCCTAGTTGTCGTTATTTTTTTAACACTTAATGAACTTCAGTTTAAAGATAGACTTCTCACCCTCTGCTAGACCTGTGATTTTTCCCGCCGAAGCCGCTTCTTTGTTTTTTGATTTTAAGAAGAGTCTAAGGTTTAGCCTAAGGATGCTATCTTCACCGCACTTACTTACTGAAGCATTGTTATATTCATCTGTTCCTAATTTAAAGGTTCCCTTCTCCTTTCCTAGGATTTGAGTTTCAGCTTGCTGTCCTTTTTGACCTGCAAGAAAAGTTTCAGAGCTTACTTTTAAGGAGGCTCCTTCCTGAAGAAGATGCTTGCCTTTAAAGGTGGCCGGTAAAACCGCCACTTGATAGTTTGAAGGAATTGAGATGGGCACCGCTGCTAAGCAATTGATTCGGGCAAGAGATTTAAAAGTACTTCCGGCCTTGACCGTTAAGGACTCAGTATCGATTTCTACGGATTTTCCATCGTCGCTTACTCGGATGGTGGTGTCCTGGCAGCCAGTTCCGGCAATCTCAGGTTGACCCAAGGTGAAGTCAATATTTTCTCCTCCTGGTAGATCATCGGGATCACAGGAAACTAAGAAAAGAAGCATCACTATGCTAAAGGCATTCAATATATTTTTCATCTCTCTCTCCCCAAGGACCAAAGTATTTGATCCTTTTCTTATAATTAAAGGCTTATTAAAAGGGAGACAACCGCTAGGTCTTTAAACATTGTCATTTAGGCACGATTGTAATGAGATGAAAGAAAGTTTGGATTTTGTAAGGAAAAAGTGGGGCCTAGGCGGCCCCAGGTAAACTAGTTTTTACATGTTTGAATGGAACGGTCTCTATTATAAGTTTGAGAATACATATTCTCATAACATGAATAAGTTTGAAGAGTTCCACCGTTCATACAAAGAGTTTTTGCTTGTTCTTTATTATAAACATTTGAGTACATTTTTTTATAACACTGAAAAGTTTCATCATTTCCTCTGTTTTCACAAAGGGAAACGGCAAAGTCTTTATTGTAAACATCTGAATACGTGGCTTTATAACAGTTATAGGTACCTACAGTTCCTCCGCGTTTACAGAGTCGGATCGCTAGGTCTTTATTATAAACCTCGCTATACATTTTTTTATAGCAGGCCACTGTCTCAACTGTTCCGCCCCCTGAGCATAGCTCCTGTGCTTGAGTTTGATTATAAAACTCTCTATAGGCCTGCTCGTAACAAGAGGAAGGTGTTCCCGTTGAACTACTGGCCACAGCGATGGCCTCTTTTATAAGACCTCGCAGTCTTTGCTTTTTAGTATCGTTTAATCGGCTAAGATTTTGATCGATGGTTCTGGTTAATTTTTCACTTTGAGTGATTAGGTCAGCAGAAGCTGTGGTTGATAATAAAAATAGAATTACAGTTAAAAGTTTCATTTTTGCCCCTCAGATAAATTGAATGGGGTTTAAGTTGCAATTTAAAAGCCATGTATTTTAGCGAGTTTTCAATAACTAGACGCGGGACCCCATAGACACTGGTATCAGATTGCAATGACATTCTGACTCTCCTGTCCTAAAAGTTCATTTATGAAAACACTTCTCATCTCAGCTTTAATCTCCCTTTCCTCTTTTGCCGGCGAAGTATATTTCCAAGGTCCGTGCGAGGAGAAACCTTTTTTAGTCGGTGAAAACACCGGTGCTGGAATTACGGCAGGTGCTCTAACCATTTCAGCTCTAGAGGAATCTAAGACTGAGTACATCGGTTCTGAAGGGGGAATAAACTCTATTCTAGGGTCACCAGTTGGAATGGAAGCAATTGAAGTCTTAAGTGATACAAAAATGCGGGCCTATGGTTGGTGTTATGAGATAGATGGGTTTCAACCAGCTGCTATGCCTGATGAAATCGAGCTTAAAGGAACTGAGCAAGTTCGTTGGTTTTTTGCCTTCTCTACTTATGAGGATGGCGTTTGGAAGGATTACTGCACTCCAAGCTACTCAGTAAAATCACCATTTATCTGTAAGTAAGGTATAATAGTCCCAAACAAAAGAGGACTAGGAATGAGTGAACTAAGCGAAAGCAAATTTAATATGTGGCGTGCGGCCTTTTCTATTATTCACGTGGACGGCAAAGTCTCAATTGAAGAACAAGCCTGGGCAAAAGAAAAACTATCTTCCCTTCCTTTAAGTAACTCACAAAAATCTACTTTAGAACTTGATCTTGTTAAAGGCGCAAAAGTTGAAGAGCTCTTACCATCAATCACACATAAGCCTGACCGGGCCTTTCTTCTTCATCTTTGTCGAACTATAGGGCATCTTGAGGGAGATTATAGTGATTCTGAAAAAGAAGCCTTTAAGTATTTAGAAAAGGAAATCTTAAAAGATATTGATTTGGCTCCTATCGAAGCTGAAGTTCAAAAAATGGAAGAGCTTTCAAATAAGAATAAATTAGAAATTGATAATAAACATTCAATTTTAGAAAATGTTATTGAGAGATTACTTTTTACTATTGGTCTTTAGAGACCCCAATGGGAATTTCACAAATCTCTTTATATTTTTGAGCCCCGCCTATACTTTCATAAAGAATGAACTTATCGACAATAAAAGGTAACTCTTGTTTAACTTTATAATCTTCCGCTAAGCGAGTTAAGTTACGAGGAACCTTCATTCTGCAAACAGTTAAGTGGGGAATAAAAGGTTTTTGATCGTACTCGATTTCATGATCATCAGCTAATTGCCTTAGCCTTTTTGCAAGGGATGATATTTCAACCTCTCCCCTTGAAACACCTAGCCATAGAACCCGCCCTTCACTCATTTGGGGAAAGGCACCATAGCCTTTAATACCAAGCTTGAAGCTCTCTCCCCAGTTTTCACTAAGTAGTGATTTAGTAAAGCTTTCAAGTTTTGATAGTGGAATTTGCCCGAAGTAGGCCATTGTAAAATGCCAATTATGGGCCGGAGTCATTCGGTCTTTTTTATAACGCGATAATGACTGCCAGGTATTTTGTTTAAGCTTTTTTCGGACCTCGTCATTTATGGGAACTCCCAGAAAAAGTCGGCCACTCATTTCTTCCATGTTTCTAATATAAAGCTATAATGGGTCCATGAAAACTTTAATAATCATACTTTTGCTCTTAGGGTCCTGTGCCCGAAAAGAAATATCTACTCCAGAAGAGGCCATGAGGTCACTCCCCTCGGAAATGCTCCTCAAGGACGATCTTCCCATCGACGTTTTTCAGGCTGGGCTTAAAAAACATATAAAAATCTTAATGAAGACTCCAAGCCGAGTTTTAAAGTTTGGGTCTAAAAATGTTTTTGCCAAAGATTATGGCTTTGCTTTGATGGAGCTTTTAAAGTTTAAAGATAAGGATAAGCTTCTTAAATATGTAGAAGAAAACTTTATCCTTATGGAAGTTTATGGAAAAAAGGATTGGGGTGAAATTCTTTTAACCAGCTATTACGAACCACTCTATCCTGCGAGAAAAAAGCCTACTGAAAAATACTATATGCCAATTTATAAACTGCCTAAAGATTTAGTAGAAATCGATATGCAAAGTTTCGCCGATGAAGGAATCGGAAATTTTGAAACCTCAAGAACTAAAGTATCAGGTAGAATTGTCAATGCAGGACTGCCCTTTCCTAAAATCCTTCCTCATTTTAGCCGGGAAGAAATAACTATTGAAAAAAAACTCAAAGGAAGAAATTTAGAGCTTTATTACCTAGACCCTATTCATTCTTTCTTTTTACAAATCCAAGGCTCTGGGGTTCTTGAACTTCCAAGTGGGAAGAGAGTTCGAGTTGGTTATGCAGGTCAAAACGGATGGAAATACGAAAGTATCGGAAAACATCTCTTTCATGTAATTCCAAGAGAAGAGATGAGCCTACAAAGAATTGAGGCTCACCTAAGAACTCTTTCAAAAGATGAGCTCTTAGATTTTTTAAAAATAAACCCAAGCTATGTATATTTTAAAGTCATAGAAAGTAGAGGCTTAACGACCTTTGGAAATGAAGTTGTTTCTGGAAGAACTTTGGCCGTTGATAGCTCCCTATTTCCTCTAGGAGCTCTTGGTTACTTAAGTTTTCAAAAACCTTATTTCGCAGATAAATCTGTAGAAGTCCCCACGAGCTACGAAGAAACTTCTAGGCTTGTTTTAGCACAGGATACTGGCGGAGCTATTAAGTCTCCAGGCAGAGCAGATCTTTTCTGGGGTGAAGGTGATGAGGCCCTTAGGTATGCAGGAACAATGAGGCATTCAGCAAAGCTTTGGTTTCTCTACCCTAAATTAGATTAGACAAGGGTCATCTCTTCTTGATTTTATAGTATAATCCAAGCTAGAAAAGAGAATGAGCGCAATTATTATGAGTAAAAAAGAAGATAAAAAACCAGTACCAGTAGATATAGAGGGATTAGATTTAGATCTAATGAAACTTAAGACCGTGGATCTCCCAGGACTTGTGGAGTATGCCCACTCAGTTGGGGGCTTTAGTGTTGTTCCTACTGAACAAGGTGTTATTAAAGGCAGGGCCATGAATGCCATGCAAGAGCAGACTCAAGAAAGACTCGATATGATTCTTGAGCAAATGAGAACTCTTGCTAAACAGGCTAAAGATGTTCAAGACAGAGTTGAAATCTCCCACTATGTTTACGATGCCGAGATAAAATTTGAACCCATTATTGGGAAAAAATATTACCTCTATGAAAAAGAGGATGGGAAAAAGCTCTTAAGCTTAATTGGCCCTAAAGATTGGGGTAACTCAAAGAAGTTTAAGGCCTGTCTGGCAGAGGTAAAGTTGCTTTCTGATCATACATGGAAAGTACTTGAGCGTTTTGACCAAGATTGACTTACCTATTTAAACTTCCCAAGAGGTTTGGCAAAATAGACTTATGCAAACAGAAGCTTTAAGTAGTCGTAGGATTGCTTCAACATTAGCCATTGCTTTAGTTCCAATGTTCTTGGGACTTGCTATTTATGGTTATTGGCTAAGCCAATATTTTGGTGAGTTTAATATTGCACCTCAAGGCGGAAAAATTTCGACCATTGGTTTTGCTCTTTTGGTTGTTGCAGTACCGGCCAATATTCTAGGAATCATTTTCCTTTATATACCTTGGAAAAAAGGTCGCTCTGAAATTCAAAGCGATTCTGGGTTAAAGATTAAATTTATCTCTCTCTTTGTATTGCTATTTTTAAACTACCCTATTGCTGCAGGAATTATTTATAACTACTCATGGATTACAAGTACCATAAGTATTGAATTCACAAATAACTACCAAGAGCCCTTAAAAGATCTCGTTGTCATCCTTCCTAATGGAGACGGGGTTCATGTGAACTATGTAAAGCCAGGTCAAACCTCTTCAATTCGAGTTTTTAACAAAGGTGAAGGTGCTGTCGAGTTTATGGCCATTAACGGCAACGATGAAAAATCGAGGAAGCCTATTTTAGGATATGTGACTTCAAATCTAGGGGGCAGGGCCAAGGTCAGTTTAAATGAGGACTTTGAACTGGATGTTTTCACAAACCATCCTCCTAAAAGCGAATAAAATCAGCTATATAAGTATTTGACTAATCCCAATAAAAGAGCGATTTTCATCATCCATGAAAATAGAGCAAGAATCAGAAGACTATGTACAAACCCAATCTTTGGATAAGGTGGGAATCGTCCTTTCGGGACTCTGTGTTATACACTGCATAGCCACTCCCTTTCTTATAATGTTTAGCCCAATGGTGGCGCATTTCTTTGATTCAAAATGGTCGCATCTAGGTATCTTTTTATTTATTGTTCCTGTGGCCTATTTTACCTTTTGGCGTTTTTATAAAAATCATCGAAATAAGACTCCTATGATTCTTGGAACCATAGGAATCTTAGTCTTATGCTTAGCTTTATTAAGCCCTGGGCATGGATGGAAAATAGCCGAAGGTGATTTTCACGCCCACAACCAAGAACATTTTCATTACCTCGATACCATCATAAATGTTATCGGTTCTGTTATCCTTATGGCCGGGCACTGGCTTAATATTAAGATTCATCGTGATAGCCAAAAAGCGGATGATTGCTGTCACCACCATCCTTAAGAAGTTCACTTAAGTCGATCTCTTTTTTTAAGGCTCCGGATCTTGATCTAAAGCTTATTAAACCCTTTTCCATTTCCGACTTTCCAACAATTATCAAGTAAGGCTCTTTTGAAGAATAAAAATTTCGAACTTTTTTAGAAAAAGAAATACTCCTATCATCAACCTCAACTCTAAACCCCATTTTCTCCAATTTACTTTCAACTTCCCTAGCATAAGAATGCTGTTCTTGATTAATGGGAGCAATCCTAAATTGTATCGGACTCATCGCAAATGGAAAGACGCCTTCATAGTGCTCAACAAGAATTCCAAGGAATCTTTCAAGTGAACCATAAAGTGCTCGATGAATTAAAATCGGAATTTCTTTTTCTCCTTTTTCGTTGATAAAGGAAACATCAAATCTCTTTGGTAGATTAAAATCGATTTGAACCGATGAGCATTGCCAATTATTGCCATTAGAATCTTTTAAGTGAAGGTCTAGAGATGGACCATAAAATTTGGCCTCTCCATGCTTCTTAACATAAGAAAGATCATTTTCTTCCATTAACTCCACTAGAATATTTTCTAGTTTTATCCACATACTATCTTTACCAAGATACTTACCTTGCTTAGAGTAATCTCGCAGTGAAATTTCAAAATAAAAATCTTTAAATCCAAAGCTAGCTAGGAGCTCACGGGCAAGATTTAAAATTTTCTGGAGCTCATCTTTCACCATTTTCTCTGAGCAAAAGATATGAGCATCATCTTGAACAAAACTTCTGGCCCTTAAAAGTCCATTCCTCGCTCCAGAAGGTTCATTCCTATGCACATGTCCAAGCTCACATAACCTAACAGGAAGGTCTTTATAGCTTTTGAGCTTTCTTTTATAAAAAAGAATGGCTCCAGGACAGCTCATTGGCTTAAGCGCTAACTTTGATTCTCCATCTGAAGAATAAAACATTAGTTCAGAAAACAAATCACTATGACCAGATTTTTCCCAAAGCTCTTCTTTCATCAGTTGAGGTGAGATAATCTCCTTATAGTTATTTTTTTGATGGAGCAATCTCCATCTCCTAATCAAATACTCCCGTAAGAAAATTCCCTTGGGATGATAAAAAGGACAGCCCGGTGCTTCCTCATAAAAGCTATAGAGGTCTAGTTCTTCACCTAACCTCCGATGATCTATATTTTTGACGTACGAATCCATATTCGCCTCCATCGAGTCTAAAAAAATTAAATAAAATTCCTATCTGAGCAATTTTCTCAAATAAGACATCATTATGAATTTAGTAATAAAAAAGAATGACCCCCTACGGGGTGATGATGGTGGTAATTACTTGAATATAGATACAGAATTCCCTATTCATAGGAGCAAAATAACACGGATCTCAATTATTACCAAACAATTTTTACCTTCTTCGTTCTCCATTATGAATTTGATAAAATTTAAACTAGGATATGCAGGCAACTTTCAAAGGATTCAATTCATATGCCTTTAATTAAATCAACTTATGTAGCCCCAAAGCTATTTAAAAATGGACATATACAGACCATTTATCCTGTTATGTTTAGAAAAGTTGAAGGTGTTGAAACGCAAAGAGTTAGGATCGATACCCACGATGACGATTTTATAGATATTGATGTTAGTTTAAACGGAAGAGACCATGTGGCTATTTTATCTCATGGCCTTGAAGGCTCGTCTGTTAACCCTTATGTACAGGGAATGATGAAGAGTCTCTCCACAGAACACTTTGATGTCATCGCTTGGAATTATAGATCTTGTAGCGGGGTTATGAATAAACAGCGCTGGTTCTACAATGCCAATAACTATTCAGACCTAGAGCTAGTCATTAGCTGGGCCATAAGAATGGGGTATAAAAAGATTTCTTTAATTGGTTTTTCTTTTGGTGGAAGTCTAACAAGCTATTACCTAGGAGATAAAGGGGCTCACGTTCCAAGCGAGATCGTAAGTGCCATGCTTATTTCCTCACCTCTTGATATTGAAGAGGCCATTACAAATTTAACAAATTGGCATTTTGGAAAAGTCTATACGGAGTCTTTTCTTTCCACGATGAGAAAGAAAGTTATCGAAAAGCATGAGCTAATGGGATTACCCGGAATTGATGTAGCAGCAGTAAAAAAAGCTAAGAGCTTTAGAGATTTCGATAATCTTTATACGGCCAAAGTTAATGGGTTTGAAACTGCCGACGAATACTATAGACACGCTAGCTCAATCAACTTAATCGGCAATATTAAAGTTCCAACCTTAATATTAAATGCTCAAAACGACCCATTCTTAGGAGAAAATTCGTACCCCGAACAACTTGCTAGGAATAATCCAAATATCTTTTTAGAAACTCCGAAATCAGGGGGCCATGTAGGTTTTGTTTGTTTTAAAGATGAGCATTATTGGTCTGAAAGAAGAGCCAGGCAGTTCTTAAGAAGAGACTGCCTGGATAATAGATTATTTAACGTTGCTTAATTATTTTACACTCATTGAATACTTTCCTTTGGCACCTTTATATCCAAAAACAAGAACATAATATTTACCGGCACCTAGAGTTTTAACAATTTTCTCAGTGCTTTTGGTGCTTGTGCTCTTTGCGATCACTTTTCCAGTGCTACTTAATAGGTAAAGTTCAAGATCCCCTTTTGAGTGAGAAAAGGAGATTGAAGCAGAAACGCTCTTCGTTCTCGTCAGTGTAAAGGTATAGTGATCTAGATCTTTTGAAGTCCCAATGCTCTTCGTGCTTGTTGTATAAGGAAGGCTAATTTTAGTCGCTCCCTCTTTTGTATCATTACTTCTCGTTACTTTTTTAGTCACCGAAAAGCTTAGAGAATAATCAGCCTTAGCTCCTTTATAGCCATAGACTTGAAAGTAAACGGTACCAGAGGCAGAGGCCAGACTTACTGATTCAGTATTTCCTGTGCTTGCACTTTTTCCAAGAGTCGCTCCTGTTGAGCTTAGGACCTTCATATCAAGATCCCCTTGAGAGTGACTAAAAGCAATACTGACAGTTACCTTTGATCCACTTGGTACTTTTATTTTGTAGTAATCTACATCGCTAGCAGATGATATTGTTGCGGCTCTTTTTGTTAGAGAAGTTCCACTAAGAAGAGTTGCCCCTGATCTGGTATTATTTGGCTCATCACCAGTCTGCGTAGGAGTATCGTCATCGTCGTTACCACCGTCACTTACATCCCCAAGATCAACGCTAGGAAAGTTTGTCATGATATGCGGAACAATTTTTGACATTGGTACAGCGTAGTTCTCAAGACCACGACCACGTCCATTATTTCCCATTCCTGCATGGTGAATAGCAATAACGGTATTTGTCTCAGTACTAAAGACAGGAGATCCTGAAGAACCTCCTAGAGTATCTGCATTATGAGTGTACTCATCCCCAACTTTTGTGATGGCCCCGGTACTATACTTTTTAGTGTAGTCGCAATTTCTATCAGTATAGTAATCACAGTTTTGCTGAACGATATAAAGAGCATCACCCCTTTGCATTTGAGAATCATCTAATTCCACAACCCCATAGGTTCTGCCAGGAAAGTTTTTACACTTTAAAAGTGCATAATCAAGTTTGGCATTATTTCCAATAAAGGTTGAGCAGTCGTATTTTCTTTGACTTGATTTCGACACGCCTTTTTCATGATTAAAAATGGCAGTTACCCCTCTAGCGTGAGAAGAGGTTGGAATACAATGTTGGTTAGTCATTAAAATACTTTCGCTAATAAGAAAGCCAGTACAACGAGAACCCATGGCCGGAAGATCGATATCGGCTACTGCCTTACCAGCAACTCGGATTGGATTAAAGCTTGATAATGAAGTGATCTCTTTCCATCCCAAGTCTCCTACGATAATTGATGATGAAACAGGATTTCCTTCGCTGTCTACAGCTTGCTTTCCGCATGAGGCAAAAACAAGTGCGAGCAGCGTAAGAAGTACAATTTGTGGGTATTGTGGCGTTTTAGATTTAGACATACAGGACTCCTTCCCTCTCAAAGATAGTATTAAGTCCTTCCCGCTCCGAATAGAACTAGACTTAATGACGATAAATTATAACTTACTTGAGGAAATTACTACGTTCTAAATGCTGACACTTTCTTTCTCCAAAAATTAAAAGGATTTCGTTAACTTAGAGGTTTTACTTAGGAGAAGTAAAAGAATGTAAGCCGGACCGGTATCAAAGTGACATCAGTTTTTAGTGGTTTTCAGAATTGTTTTATTAATAAAATTTAAAGTATCTTGGTTATAGAGGCTAACCCTTAAGGTAGTATAGGCAGCTCTTTCAATCACATGGGGTTTGTAAACTTTTAAGGTGGCCCTTGTAATGGCGTCAACCATTTCGGAGGGGTGACCAACCTTTTTAAATACTGGCGGGTTCTTTCTAACAATAGTTTCTAGTTTTAAGTAATCAAGGTCGCCAAATTCTTCATGATCCTTTTTAGTAAGACCTTCCTTAGAAATAAGACGTAAAAACTGCCCTTTTGAATCATAGAATAAGGTAAAGATAACAGGTAAGCAGCCGTCATTACACCCTGTTGAGGTGTTTACTTCACGAATAAAACCAAGCCTTTTCCCGCTTGAATCAAATGCTTCTAAAATAGTTTTATTGGTTTTAAACTCACTAATTCGGTCTTCAGTTTTATGCACTTTTGACTTGGAGTAGGATTTAAAAACCTTTTTATAAAGATCAAGATTCTTTGGGACCGAGCCAAGAAGTGAGAGAGAAAATAAAAAGAGAATTAAAATTTTCATTAGCTTATTATAGCTCATCCTTAAATATCGACAACCTGCAATTCTTTACTCTTCAAAGAACTGACGCTTTTAGGAAGGTTCGAAACTATTGATTTCTCTAGCGCCTCAATAATTTTCTCTTTATAGAAGCTTCTTCCATAAACAAGTGAAACCTCTCTAGTCGGAATAGGTTTATGAAACTCTCTGGTTAATTTTTTTTGACTACTAGGTAGTCCCTCAAGGGACATCTCAGGAATGATAGTGTACCCAGAAGTTTTCATAACCATATTTCGAAGTGTTTCTATATTTCCTGATTCAAATAAACTTTGTCTCTGATTCTTTTTAAGACCGCAAACTTTTAGGACTTGGTTTCTAAAACAGTGTCCCTCGTTCAAAAGCCAAACTTCACTTGGGTCAAGATCTGATTCTCTAATTTTACTTTTTTTAAGGAGTTGATGCTCAGAATTTAAAAATAATCTAAAGTTCTCATAATAAAGGACTCTTTCAATTAGGCCATCCTCCTTTAAGGGAGTAACCAATAAGCCTCCATCAATCTCATCTTTTGACAAGGCCTTAACAATGTCTTCCGTTTTCATCTCTTCAATTTTTAAATCCACTTCTGGATACATATTATGAAAGCTCTCCACAAAAAGTGGGACGATATAAGGAGTAAGTGTTGGAATGACTCCCAAATGAAAAGAGCCTGATACTTCTCCCTCGGAAGATTTAGCAACTTCTAATAACCTTAGATATTCCCGGTGAACGACTCTGGCCTGTGTGATAAAAACTTCCCCTTCCTTTGTCACAAGGACTGGAGACTTTGTTCGATCAAAAATGATGATTTCAAGCTCTTCCTCGAGTTTTTGCAGCTGCATAGAGAGGGTTGGTTGAGTCACAAAGCAGGATTCCGCGGCTTTCTTAAAATGTCGGTGCTTTTCCACGGCAAGTACATATTCGAGCTGTTGAAGCGTCATAGATAACTCCTATCGGTACATAAATATAATCGAATTTATTTATATCACAGAATCGGCGATAAAGGTATCAACAAAACAAAGGAGAAAAGATGAAGACCTTATTCAATATACTTAAAAACCTAATTCACCCTAGCCTACAGGCTGAGAGGGCATACCAGCTTGCTGAATGTAGAATTCGTGTAAGCCAAAGAAAAGTAGCAAACGCTTCTTTAGGAGGATACTAAAATGTTAAACGTAAATGGACTAGATCACTTAAATTTAAATGTTATTAACTTAGATAAAACTGTTGAATGGTATAGCGAATTATTTGGGTTCAAAGTTAAAGAAGCTGGAGTTAGCTCCAAAGGAAATCCATACAAGATTATTGGAAAGTCAGGGGTTCTGTATATGGCCCTGTATGAAAATGGTCATGACGAAGTCGATGCCAACCCACTAAACCATATTGGATTTAACCTTGAGAACTTTGATGAATCCATTAAGGTTCTCAAGCAAAAGGGCATAAAACTAGGATATGGAGGGGTAATTCAATATCCAGAAAGTAAGTCGGCCTATATCACTGATCCAAATGGACTTGAGATTGAGCTCTCTTCAAATTTTGGAGGTGGATTAAATTAACTTGTTAAAGAAAAGCTGTTAAACTATAAGACATGCAAATCAGGGGAGCCGATTTAATAGAGGCTGAGAGGTGGAAAACCACGACCCTTTAACTTGATTCGGATAATGCCGACGTAGGGAGATTAAATGTCACTTAAAACATCAATTGAATATTCAGAAGTTTTGACCACCCTTGATTGGGTGGTCTTTTTTATTGTCCTTATTATTACAATTGGCTCTGTCGTTTATGGTCAGCTTAAAAAAAGCGACGAGGTTGATGAGTCCAATGAAAAGGCTAATTTTTTAGACTTACTCTTAATGGGTCGTCAGTTAACTCTTCCACTATTTATCGCCACCCTCGTGGCCACTTGGTATGGGGGGATTTTTGGAGTCACAAAAATAGCATTTGAATCAGGTCTCTATAATTTTGTTACTCAGGGGCTTTTTTGGTACGTGGCCTATATCCTCTTTGCATTTTTAATTATCAGTCGAATTCAGTCCTATAAGGCCGTTACTTTACCTGATCTTATAGGAAAGATGTTTGGTCCAAATTCAGCGAAGCTAAGCGGTATCTTTAATTTCTTTAATGTCCTACCTATTGCTTACACAATTAGTCTTGGACTTTTTAGCCAACTTCTTTTCGGAGGAGAGCTTTGGCTTAATATGTTTGGCGGCGTTCTCATCGTTATTGCCTATTCGATGATGGGTGGTTTTAGGGCCGTTGTTTTTTCTGACTTAATACAATTCTTTGTTATGTGCCTTGGGGTTTTTCTAATTTTGGCGATTTCTGTTGGAACTTTCGGAGGGCTTGGATTCCTTCAAAAAAATCTTCCCGCAAATCACTTTAGTCTCACGGGAGGATACCCCATTGCGACCACTTTAGTTTGGGGCTTTATAGCCCTATCAACTTTAGTAGATCCAAATTTCTATCAAAGAGTTTTTGCAGCAAAGTCACCAAAGATTGCGAAAAAAGGAATTCTAATCTCAACTTTTGTTTGGTTTTGCTTTGATATTTGTACAACCTTTGGTGCCATGTACGCTAAGGCGGTTATTCCAGAAGCAGCCAGTGAGAATGCTTACCTCACTTATGCCCTTCAAATTCTTCCACCGGGTGTAAGAGGCTTTGTTTTAGCTGGAATTCTAGCGACCATTCTTTCTACCCTAGATAGTTACCTTTTCTTAGCAGGCACCACCGTAAGTTACGACTTGGTCCCAGAAAAATACAAAGGAAAACCAATCCTTCACCATATCGGCGTGGCTTCCGTTGGTCTTTTATCAATTGTCATGGCCCTAATTTTTGAGGGTAATATAAAAACAGTCTGGAAGACTCTTGGATCTTATAGTGCTGCCTGTCTTCTTTTACCGGTTATGTACGGCTATATGTTCCCGGGAAAAATCAAAGATCGTCAGTTCGTCTTTGCCTGTGTGGTTGGCGTCATAGGAACAAGTTACTGGCGCAACGCAACACACACCGGTTTTTGGGCCAATATTGATGAACTCTATGCCGGTATTCTCTGTACAACCCTTGCCTTAATTTTAGGGGCAAAAATTCCTGTATTAAGACGCAATTAACGCGTCACAAGTTTGTGACAATTCCTAAGAAACTGAACTAGTCTATAGGGATACTTTTTCGGGCAAACCAAGGAATTTTTGTGAGTACAAAAGAAGATGAAAAACGGGCTTTAGATTATCACGAAGGAATTAGACCAGGAAAAATTGAGGTCGTTCCAACTAAGCCAATGTTAAGTTCAAAGGACCTCGCTCTGGCCTATACACCAGGGGTAGCAGTTCCATGTTTAAAAATTGCAGACAATGAAGAAGACTCTTATCGATATACTTCAAGAGGAAATCTAGTTGGAGTTGTATCAAATGGAACTGCAGTTTTAGGTTTAGGTAATATTGGGGCTGCTGCTTCGAAACCGGTCATGGAAGGAAAGGGAAACCTGTTTAAAAGATTTGCCGATATTGATGTTTTTGATATCGAAGTTGATGAACCAACCATTGAAGGAATGGTTCGAACAGTTAAGGCCATGGAGCCAACCTTCGGTGGTATTAATTTAGAAGATATTAAAGCACCAGAATGTTTTGAGATTGAAAGACAACTCGTGGAACAAATGAATATTCCCGTTTTCCACGACGATCAACACGGCACGGCCATTATTGCTTCTGCCGGTTTTATCAATGCAGTAGAAATTAGCGGCAAGAAAATCGAAGATATTAAAGTTGTCTTTAGTGGTGCCGGAGCTGCCTCTATTGCCTGTGCAAAATTATTTTTTGATATGGGCGTAAAAAGAGAAAACTTCATTATGTGTGACTCAAAAGGAGTTATCTATAAGGGAAGAAAAGAGGGAATGAATCCTTATAAAGAAGAGTTTGCTGCTGATACAGAATGCAGAACACTTGCCGATGCCCTCAAAGACGCTGACGGGTTTATTGGTTGTAGTGCCAGAGGCATCTTAACAAAAGAAATGGTGGCAACAATGGCGAAGAGACCAATTATCTTTGCCATGGCCAATCCTGACCCAGAAATCTACCCTCATGAAGTTTTTGAAGTAAGAGACGATGCTATTATGGCAACAGGTAGGTCTGATTTTCCTAACCAGGTAAATAATGTTTTAGGTTTTCCCTTTATCTTTAGAGGTGCCTTAGACGTTAGAGCAACTGCGATCAATAAAGAAATGAAGCTTGCTGCAGTTCATGCCTTAGCGGACTTAGCTAAAGAAGAAGTGACAGAGGAAGTGAAGATTGCCTACGGCGGAGAGGATTTTAGCTTTGGTGCTAACTATTTAATTCCAAAACCTTTTGATACACGAGTTCTTACAAGAGTGACTCCGGCCGTTGCTAAAGCTGCTATTGATTCAGGAGTCGCAAGGGTAAAAATAGATAATTTTACTGCCTATGCTTCAAGCCTTGAAGATAGATTAGGAACAACTGCTCCTTTTATGAAGCAGATTAGAGACCGACTGAAAAATCATGTTAAGAAAAATGGGCGTAAAGTAAAAATGGTTTTTGCTGAAGGTGCCAACACGAGAATCTTAAACGCTGTTAAGATTCTTAGTGAAGATGGAAGAATCGAACCTATTCTTTTAGGTGATAGGGAACATATTTTAAATAAGATGAAAAAACTTGGTCTTGAAGATTTAAAAGACTTAGAAATTATTCAACCAAATAAAAGTGAGCATTTCCAAGATTTCTATATGGACTTTCACGAGCAAAAGAAAAGAGCTGGTGTAAGTATTTACCATGCTGAAGATGCTATGATCCAAGAGAATTACTTTGGATCAATGATGGTTAAAAAAGGTCTTGCTCATACATTTATGGCCGGACCTACTTTAAGTTACCCAGATTGTTTTATTCCAATCATGAAAACTATTGGTACAAGAGATAAGAGGACTGCTGCAGGTATCTTTGTAATGGTTTTTAAACATAGAGTAATTTTTCTAGCGGATTGTACGGCCAATATTAATCCTACGGCAGAACAATTAAGAGATATAGCAGGTGATGCCGTCGATCTTTATAAACATGTTATGAAGCGTAACCCAAGGGTTGCCTTTTTAAGTTTCTCTAACTTTGGGTCAAATAATCATCCTGAAGCAAAGAAAGTAAAAAAGGCTGTTCAGCTTACTAAAGAATCTTTTCCAAAAATGAGAGTTGATGGAGAAGTTCAGGCTGACGTTGCCGTTAATAAGCATATTCTGGATAAGCTCTTTAACTTTACTGATTTAGAGGGTGGAGATACCGATATTCTTATTTTCCCAGACTTAAACGCGGCCAATATTAGCTATAAGCTTCTATCTCAATTGGCCGACTGTACGGCCGTTGGACCGCTACTTGTTCCTATGAATGCTACGGTGAACATCATTCAAAGAACTTCGCCGGTTTCTGAAATTGTTAATAACTGTATTCTTACAGCACTACTATCTGAAGAAGAAGAACGTGCTAAGGAGAAAAGTAAATGAGTATTAAAATTGTAGACACTGACAAAGCACCTGCCGCAGTTGGAACTTACTCCCAGGGTGTAGAGCATAATGGAACTTTTTATTTTTCTGGTCAGATTGGGCTTGATCCTAAAACCATGGAGATGGCTGCAACTTGTGAAGAGCAGCTAGATCAAATCTTAAAAAATATCGACGGACTTCTTGAGTCTCAAAGTTTAAAAAGAACTAATATTTTAAAAACTTCAATTTTTATTACTGATCTTGGAAACTTTGGGATCGTTAATAAGGCCTATGAAGAGTATTTTCAGGCACCTTATCCGGCCAGAAGCTGCGTGGAAGTCCCAGCACTTCCAAAAGGGGCACTGATAGAAATTGAAGTGATCGCTTACAAGTAAGATGTTTAGTAGCAAGTACATATTTGAAACAAAGCAAACCAAGATTCAAAGATATTTAAAAAACTCTCTTTTTATCTTGGTTATTTTGTTTCTATTGTACTCAATCTTTTCTGCTATCTTTATTTTAGTATCAGAGAATGCCAGCAAATCCTCACACGATAGGTTTTATAATAATTCTCCAGATTTAATTGTTGTTTTTACTGGCGATGCCGGAAGAATTCCCTTTGCCTTAAAAAGAGCGGCTGAATATAAGCAGCCTCATATTTTTATTACTGGAGTCTACTCTAAAAATAATGTCGATACCTTGTTAACTCCTTTAAAAGTTGAAGAAAGCTTTAATCCTGATTTACTTCAAATTGATTATCTCGCTAGGAATACTCTTGAAAATTGTATTTCGACTTTAAGATATTTAAGGAGTGAAAAAGTTTATAAAAATATCCTTATCATCTCCCATGATTACCATATCATGAGGATCAAGCTCATTATGAATAGTATTATTCAGCCTGATGAAGGTTTTAAGTTTCACTATAGTGGGATTCCTACAAGTTATACAAACTGGAGAAACTTAAAAATTCTTTATAAAGAGGTTTTTAAACTTCTTAGAACTTATGGATTTCTGATTTTTTGGGATTCTCAAGAAAATAGCCGCGTTAGACCCGAGTTACTGAAATAACCTCTTCATGACCTTCAATCATGCCTGTTACTTTTAACAGTTCACTATAATCCTTAACTTCAATTTCAAAGATAAAAGATCCCTTTCGATCGGGCAGTGATTTAGCCAGTGCAGACCTGATGTTTACACCAATACTAGTAATACTCTTTGAGATATTTGATAAGATCCCAGGTTTATCATGAGTAATAACTCTAATATTAACAGGATGTTTAAAGCTAAATTCAGTATTCCAGTTAACTTCGATATTTCTACCGATATCTCCTGAATCAATTCGATCACAGGTGGCCGTGTGAACTGTAATCCCTCGCCCACGAGTTATATAACCCACGATAGGGTCCCCTGGGATTGGATTACAACAGCGGGCCATTCTCACCATCAAGTCGTCCATTCCATCAACGATTACGGCATTATCTTTATTCGATTTTTTACGGGCCGTAGAAGTAACTTTCTTTGTATATGAGTCGAGTTCGTCAATCTTCTCATCGACATCTTCTTCTTTTTTAAGAGAAGGGATTGTATTGATAAATTCTTTTGGCCCATACTTTCCTGAACCAATTTGGATAAAAAGGTCTTCTTCGTTGGCAACACTAAATGCTTCACAGGCCTTAGTAAACTCCCCTGTCTTTTGCACAGCTTTTAAAGAGGTTCCAAATACACGAAAGGCTTTCTCTAGGACTTCTTTACCGAGGTCTTTATTTTCATCTCTTTCAATTTTAAGTAGGTATTGCTTTATTTTTGATTTGGCCCTACTGGACTTAACCATTCCAAGCCAATCTTTTGATGGTGTTTGATTCTTTGAAGTTAGAATTTCAACAGTATCTCCTGACTTTAGAGTGTACTTAAGAGGTACCATTTTTCCATTGATCTTAGCGCCAACGCATTTATTTCCAACTTCTGTATGAACGGCGTAAGCAAAATCTAATGGCGTAGCTCCGTACCTTAGCTCTCTAACATCACCGGTGGGAGTAAAAACAAAAACACCTCCAACATCGAGATCACTCTTAACCGCGGCCATGAACTCATTATTATTCTCAACATTTTGGTTAAACTCTAAAAGCTCTTGAACCCAATCAAGTCTTGTCTCACCACTTGCCATCCCTTCTTTATATTTCCAATGGGCGGCAACACCTGTTTCAGCAACCTCATCCATATCATGAGTTCTAATTTGAATTTCAATACGATTTGCTTTTGGTCCAATAACGGTAGTATGGAGCGACTGGTAGTTGTTAACCTTAGGTATTGCAATATAGTCCTTAAATCGACCTGGAATAGGTGTCATCGAAGAGTGAATAATCCCAAGACCTTTATAACACTCAGTTATATTATTAACGATAACCCTAAAGGCTAAAACGTCCTGAATCTGCTCAAAGTCTACACCCCTGGCGATCATTTTTTTATAAATAGAGAAAAAGTGCTTTGGTCTTCCTTTAACATCGGCCTTTAGAGAATATTCTAAGAGCTTCTCTTGAATATGGTCGATCACTTCCTTGATATAATTATCACGCTCTGATTTTTTCATCGTGACCTTTTCGGCCAAGCGATAATAAATATCTGGGTGTAAAAATCTTAGGCATAAATCTTCAAGTTCCGCTTTGACGGAGTTAATACCTAGGCGGCTGGCCAAGGGAACATAAATATCTAGAGTTTCTTTGGCGATCTTTTTTTGCTTATCTTCATTCACATATTGAAGAGTACGCATATTATGCATTCGATCAGCTAGTTTTACGATTATGACTCGAAGATCTTTGGCCATGGCCACAACCATCTTTCGAAAGTTTTCGGCCTGAGACTCTTCTTTGGTCTTAAATTTAATTTTTGAGATCTTAGTAAGACCCACGACAATTTGAGCAATATTATGGGAGAACTCTTTCTCGATTTCTTCTGGAGTAACTCCGCAGTCTTCAACGACATCGTGAAGAAGTCCGGCCACAATTGAATCCATATCAAGCTTAAGCTTGATAAGAGTTCCAGCTACGTTGATGGGATGAATAATATAATCTTCCCCTGAGCTTCTCTTTTGACCGGAGTGAGCTTTTTCAGCAAAAGTATAAGCTTTTTTAAGAAGAGCAAAGTCAGCATCCGGATAATAGGCTTCCAATCGACGACTTAAATCATCAATATTAAGATCTCTTTCATGTGAAAAATCTAACCTTTGGTACAACTAACTCTCCATAATCTCTAGTATAACAGACCTAAGCTCCTGATGGGCGCGGTCTATTTCATCATTCACAACACAGTAATCAAAATCATCTTTTCTTAGCAGCTCTTTTTGCGCATTCTCTAAGCGAACATTAATCACATCGATATTATCTGTTCCTCTTTGCAAGAGCCTAGACTTTAGAGCCTCAATTGAAGGTGGAGCAATAAAAATTGCTTTGGCCTTATCTCCAAAGTATTCTTTAAAGCTATCGACACCCTGAACATCTAAATCAAATAAGATATTAATTCCTTCTTTAAGCTTTTCTTCAACAAATATCTTTGAAGTTCCATAATAGTTTTGATGAACCAGGGCCCATTCAAGAAATTCGTTCTTATCTCTTCTTTGTTCAAATTCTTCTTTGTTTATAAAATTATAAGCAACCCCATCGACTTCACCTTCTCTTTGAGGGCGAGTCGTAAAGCTTACCGACCATTCTAAGTTTTTGAATTCTTCCTTAATTTTTTGAATTAAAGTAGATTTTCCAGAACCGGATGGCGCTACGATGATTATGATTTTACCTTCAGTTTGTGCCATGATTATTCCAGATTTAGCCCTTGCTCTCTAATTTTCTCGAGCTGAACTTTCATTTGAACGACTGAATCCGAAATGTCTTTTAAATTAGATTTAGAACCAATGGTATTCGTCTCTCTATTTAATTCCTGAATTAAAAAATCTATTTGCCTTCCTACTTCTCCGCCATCACTTAAGATTTTATCAAGCTTTTCAAGATGGGCCTGAATACGATTTATTTCTTCATGCACATCGAGCTTTTCAAGATAATAAATCACTTCCTGCATAAAGCGAGGCTCATCTACATTCAGTTCTGAAGCATACTCATGGAACCTTTTCTTAAGCTTCTCTTCAACGCTCTCTTGAAAAGAGTCCGCCTTCGAGTTAATGAATTGATAAAATCCTTCATATTGCTTTTTATGGTTCTGAATCACTTTTAACATTTTTTCGCCTTCAGAAAGGCGACTAGCGCTAAGGGATTCAACAGCGGCATCAAAAGCTTCCCAAGTGGCAGACATCAATCTTTTGTCTTTGCTTAGATCTTGATCAACATAGAATTCATTTCGAAGAAAAGAAGTTGCATCTGCTGTGACCTGTACACCTGCCCCTTCTGTCATCTCTTTGATTGATGAAATAAAGCTCTTAACTTTATCAGAGTCAATATCAGCAAACTTAGAGTTGCTTTCACTTCTTTTATAATTAACAAAAATATCAAAGCTTCCACGCTTGAATTTTTCATTCAAACGCTTTTTCATATCTAGTTCTATTGAGTTAAAAGCCGAAGACATTTTGAATCGCGTATCTTTAAAGCGATGATTAACCGACTTTAGTTCAACGGTGACAGCATAATCATCGTTATTCCCTTCACCTCTTCCAAATCCGGTCATGGAGTAAATCATAATTTCTAGTTCTCCGCGAAGATGGTCGAGTTACCCATGGCCCTGAATTTTTCAAAGCGGGAATTCTTTAAATCTTCTATATCTTCTTTTAATAGTTTCTTTATTTCTGTTTCAATAGCTTTTGTCACAGCTTCAAACGCTTTTGCCGTATCTTTATGTGCTCCACCAGTGGGTTCCGCTATTATACCATCAACTACGCCAAGCTCTAGTGCTTTACTTGGTCCTATTTGAAGTGAGTTAGCAGCTACCTCTGCTTTTTTAGGATCGGCCCAAAGAATTGAAGCACAGGATTCAGGAGAGATCACTGAGTAAACTGAATACTCCATCATGAGAACTTTATCTGCGATGGCTATGCCGAGCGCCCCTCCTGATCCCCCTTCTCCAATGACGACTGAAACGATTGGGCTTTTGATATCAAACATTTCGGCCAAGTTCTCTGCGATGGCACAAGACTGACCTCTTTCCTCAGCACCAATTCCAGGGTAGGCACCGGGAGTATCAACTAAGCTGATGATGGGAATATTAAACCGGCTTGCCGTCTGCATAACTCTTAAGGCTTTTCTATATCCTTCAGGTCTAGGCATACCAAAATTTCTTAAAACTTTTTCTTTAGTCTTTCGACCTTTTTGAATACCTACAACAGCGACTTTTTGTTTACCAATAAAGCCAAAGCCTGCAAGAACGGCGGGGTCATTTGCAAAATGGCGATCTCCGGCCACTTCATGAAAGTCTGAAATAATATTATTGATATAATCAAGTGCATGGGGACGATTCGGATGTCTTGAAAGCTGAACTCTTTCCCAAGGACTTAAATTATCGTAGATCTCTTTTATTAAGCCATTAACTTTTTTCTGAAGAGCTTTGATTTCTTTAGAGAGGTCCACATGACCTTTGTTTTCTAATTCCCTAATTTGTTCTTCAAGCTCTTTAACCGGCTTTTCAAACTCCAGAGTATAACTATCGAGAAGTTCACTCATGATTCTTCCTTTGATGACCTGTGTCACCTTCTTTATAGTGTGCCCAAAAATTTAGCTCGGAGAATAGTAGAAAAATTAGGAGAAAACAACGGAGCTGTGCCAAATGACACAGCGAAAAGGTATTAAAAATTCGTCATTTATTAAGATTTACTCGAGGGCCCAGCCTTGAACCACTCCACCTTCAAAAAAGACCTGCTTAATCTTCCCATTTTCATAGAAAGTCCAGCGCTCATTTTGGTTTCTAGGATCCCCTGCTACATCCACTCTGGTAGGTCTTCCCCAAGAGCTCCTCACTTCTTCTTTCGCCATTCCTTGATAGATATTTCTTCCATAGGAAAAGGAATTAGCAATTGGCATTGAAGCAGGTTCCCTATAACCGGCCGATCGTCTTCCTCTTGAAGGACGATTGGTAACAGCATATTTACCGAGCTGCCTTGAGCTTAAATACTCTTCTCTTTCATCAACTGATAAATTTAAAAAATAAATTTTTTCACTAATCGTATCTAAATCTGGTTTGATTTCTGAATACTCCGCATACTGCTCCATGGTCAGTGATTTTTCTTTCACTGAAAGCTCTCTTTGCAGACTATCCTCTAGGGTATTAATTTTTGCCCCCGGAGTTCGAGAAGCAATTTGTTCTCTGGTCCTATAACCATCATGTTGGTCACCTGGAATGACATGAAAATCCTCATGAGGAGTCCAAGTTCCATCGCTTTCCTTATCCATTTCTCGAATAAAAGTTCTTTCTTGAAATAAAGAAGCGCAGCTCGTGGTCAAAAAGAGTATCGTGATTAGAGATAATGCTTTCATAGTTAAATCCTATTTATGGGCCAATTAGCCCATTTCCTTGGGCATTAAGCTTATCGGGGCAAATTTCTAAAACCTCTAGAAACCGCCCTATATCCCCAATATATGGACATTTATGCCTATTTCAGCTCTCTATTGGAGGAAAATACTCTACTATTTACTTAGATAGTCAGGTTTTAAGCCTATTTTCCGATAAGTAAGAGATGGCAAGCCTTAGGAGGTTAAGCTTTTGAAAGCATGGGAAAAATTAGAAGAAAAGCTCAATTTACTTATCGAAAGTATGATGAACTTTCTTCGTATTTTCGTGGCCAAGAGCACTCCCAGCTCAATTAAGAACACCATCGACAAAAGAAAAGGAAAGCCCTTATTTGACCTTCAAAATCTGCAAGTAAAGCTACTTGGAATTAAAAGTGTTTTTGATTCTTTTTTTGGAAAGATTTCTGGTGCCATTGGAAAAGCTCTTTTATTTTTTAAAACAACAGACTTTAAGAAGATTGATTGGGAAAAAGTTTTTCTCGCCGTCTTCGCCGTCTTCTCTCCTTTTATAGGAAGAGTTCGAGACTGGTATATCGCCATGAAGCCAACGACTATGCTCGCTATGGTTTCCGTTGCAACAATGGGCGGCCTTTCATCAATTGCCATCTATCAACAAGTTCAAAAAATCTCGGAAAAAAGAGCTCCGGCCAGCGAAATGATTGAGGAAGCTCCGAGCGCAAATACTCCTGAAAAAAGACCTGTTTATTATAAAAGGCAAGAAAGAGAATTAAGAGTGAGGAATGTATCCTTCCCTGTTTATGCAGGGAGAAATCCTGCCTCTAAACTTGTAATCGACTTTACTTTTGTTTCATCTAATCGCTATATCAAGGAATATTTCTTTGAAAATATTCACCTCTTAAAAGATAAGCTCAACACATCAGTAGAACAAATCTTACCTAACTTCCCATTAGAGGATGACGGAAAGAGAGTCATAAAAGAAAAAATCAAGAAAGAAATGCAAGTGCTTCTTAATGACCTAAAGATTGAGGGAAGTATTGAAGAAGTGCATATCCACAGCATCATGGCTGGCTAACCTCTTTTAAACTGACCTACTACCATGGTGATGAATAATGCCAGGTCTCAAACCGAACTAAAGAACTCTTTTAGAAATTATGATTAATAGAGGTTTGAACCTCACTGGTCTGTTTTTGATCAAAAAATAATCCAGCTGCCCTAAAGCGCGTCGATAAAACTTGGATGACTACCAAAGCTTGTTAGCTCCTTGCTTACCTGGCTTTTTTCATCACCATTAAAGTAGTTCAGTTTTAACCTCTTTTACCAAGGACCTAACTGTATTAGGTGAGACTCCAAGAACTTTTGACGTCTTTTTTATATTTCTTCCAATCCTTTCATAGATTCTATTCACATAAAGTTTTTTCATCTGCTCTAAGGACTTAATATCGTCGATATTGCTTAAGACTTGTTCTTCCAGCAGGTTTTGTGAAAGCTCCTCATCCACTGACGAATATGAAATTTTATCTCCTCCAGAGAGAATATGTTTCTGCTCTAAATGACCTAATAGCTGTCTAATATTCCCAGGCCATTGATACTTGCGATAAAACTTTTTGAGACCAGGGACTATATGAACCCCTTTTTCTTTTTCAAAATGCTTTAATAAAAGAGTAATTTTTTTTGTATCGAGTCTAAGAGGTTTTAGATGAATCCTCCCACCGGTTGTTAGCCTATAGTAAAAATCCCTTCTCATTTTATCTTGCCGAACCAATTCTTTTAAATCTTTTCCACTTGAAAAAATAAGCCTTACATCAAGCTGTTGATCACTTAACCCTCCAACCGGTCTGATCTTTTTATTATCTAAGAATAAAAGAAGTTTTGTTTGAATCCCCATTGGCAAAGAATCAATTTCATCGATAAAAAGAGTACCTCTATGAGCCTCTGCAAAAGCCCCCTTCTTTGAAGTAACTGCTCCGGTGAAGGCTCCTTTTACATGTCCAAAGAGTTCAGATTCAAGCAGGCTTTCTGAATAGGAAGAAATATTGATTTGTACAAATGGTCCTTGCCTAAGAGAGTTTTCATGAATGTTATTTGCCAATCTACTTTTTCCAGTCCCTGTTTCTCCCACTATCAATACACTGAGATTACTTTGTATTAAGTTTTTATCTAAAGGTAGCTCCGCCGAATGCTCAGTGGGAGTTGGTTGATTAATCTCAAGTCTCGTATACTCAAGTTCAACCTTATCTCCGTACTCCAAAAAAGCTTCAAAGGTATAATTCCCGTTTAACTTGAAGGGATTTAGCCCCGTTGCTCTTAAAAGATATCGGGCATTTTCATCGACGGAGATCTCAGGATCTTTAGAGCAAAGTATTAACTTATATTCAGTAAACACTTTTGAAATAATGGGTATTTGAATCTCACAATCCTCCCCAAAAAAGGCATACTCACTTCCCCTTTTGAACCTATAGCTAAGCCTTGAAAGCAAAACCTCTTGTCTGGCCCCATTGAAAGGCTTAATTGTGATCTTATCTCCAAGCCTAAGACCTGATTCCTTAATTCGTAAGCCACCAAAATCACTAAAGAATCTAGGTTTTTCTTCTTTAAACTCTACAATTGATTGCATTTTAACCTCCAAAAATTGAACTCTCGGTGTTTTTTTCAAATGTCATGCCTAACTATGGTCAAAGGTTTCAATTATTTAGTAAGGTGCGATGACTTTTTAGAGAACATTGTGGTCCGCTTAAGACCGCCAGGAGAATCAATGAGTAAGATTGCCAAAGGCAGCGCTCAATTTAAAATGGGTATCAGCCAGCCTGCTCAGCTAGAGCAATGGTTGAATGACAATCCAAATGCCAAAGGTTTGGCCTTTGTTGGACGCTCTAATGTTGGAAAGTCGAGTCTTATCAATACTCTCTTTGGAAGAAAAACTGCAAGAACCTCTAAAACACCTGGTAGAACCAGAGAAGTTAATATCTTCGAGTTTAAGCTTGAAGGTGATAATGAAGAAACATTTTTTCTCTTTGATCTACCTGGCTATGGGCATGCTGATGTAAACAAGCTGATGTCCCAAAGATGGGAAGAGCTGATGGGTCTTTTCTTCAATAAAATGCCTTCAAGAGTTCTTTTGCTTAACCTACAAGACTCAAGACATCCCCAGCAAAAAACCGATCTTCATTTTCAAGATTTTATTATTAATTTTAATCATGAAGCATTTTTAATTTTTAATAAAATTGACAAACTTAAGACTCAAAAAGATAGGGCAAAATTAGAAAAGCAAAAGCCGGCCATCTTTGCAGCCACTCCATTTTTTAAGCAAATTTATTTTGTTTCAGCTGAGAATTCAAAGGGCGTTCCCCAGCTAGAAGACGCCCTGGTTAATTATCTCTTAAGAGTTAATCTTGTTTAGGTTGTTCATCCTTTGAAACGTCCACCGGACCAGCGGCAAATTTAATCTTATTAACTTCTTCTTCAATGGTTTCTAAGTCTTTTTCGCAGTCTTTGATTTTTTCTAAAAGCTCAATAACTTTTGGGTTCTCCCACTTAAGCTCTCCGCTTTCAATAGATCTCACCACAAGTTGCCCAAGCTCTTCATGAGCTTCATGTAAATTTGTATTTGTCCTAGAGGCCGTTAGCATTTTCTTGCCAATCTCTGTGGTCCTCTTCACCTCATCCTGACAAGTTTGAAGGATCTCTTGAAAACGTGACTGCCAACCTGGTTGTTTCTGCATAAATTTACTCCGGTAAAACCTAGGGAAAGTATAACCTAAACTGCCGTTTCTTGTGAAGCGGGCCGAAAGTGATAGAATAAAAGAAAACCCAATGATCACGGTACGTTATGTTAGAGTTTTTGAGCGAAAAGCTCCGAGTTAAACCACCTAAAGAAGAGCTTGATCGCATCTTTGAACACCTTCGTAAAATTTATCCCGAAGGGGAAGATCCTTGGGGGCTAAGCCTGCGCAAGGCCAGAAAAAATATGGAGATGATCTGGCCCTTTTATAAAAACTATTTCAAGGTTCGCGTTTTTGGAAAAGAAAATGTTCAAGACGAACCCTACTTAGTGGTCTCCAATCACTCAGGGCAAATAGCAATTGATGGCATGCTAATTTGCATCGCTTTTTGTATGGAGATGGAATCTCCTCGAGTGCTAAGACCCATGGTTGAAAGATTTGTAACAAGCCTACCATTTTTTGGAACCTGGGCCGCGGAAGGTGGCGCAGTTCTTGGTGATCGACAAAACTGTATTAACTTACTAGAGGCCAAGCAGTCAGTCCTCGTTTTTCCTGAAGGCGTTCGAGGTGTGGCCAAGAACACGGCTGATTTTTACAAACTTCAGAAATTTACGCGAGGCTTTTTTAGGATGGCCCTGCAAACGGGAACGAAAATGCTTCCCATTGCTGTTGTGGGTGCAGAAGAGTTCTACCCCTTCGTTTATCATCCAAGAAAGTTAGCAAAATTTCTTGGGTTGCCGGCCCTGCCACTAACCCCATCACTAATTCCAATGCCTTCTCCAGTCGATATTTATATTGGAAAGCCGTATGACGTTCCGGAGGGCCTTACTCCTGAATCTTCAGATTCAGAAATAGATATTCATATCAAGGCCCTAGAGAGTGAGGTAAGAAGGCTTACTGAAGAAGGCTTAAAAAAGAGAAGATCCTTTTGGGCCAATGTTAATGAAGAGGAGTCTGAATGACTTTAGAAATGAAAGACATCTCTTCTGTTTTAATCATTGGAATAGCCGGGGGTCTAGCTAAAATCACAGCCGGACTTCTTGCTAAAAAATATCCTCATATAAAAGTGACAGGTGTTGACTCAAGACCTATTAAGCTTGAAGTTCAAACGGAAAATATTAGAACCGTTCAAATGAAATACACCCGCGGAAATTTTGAACGAATCTTTAGGGAGAAAAAATTCGACGCTGTTCTCCACCTGGGGAGAATGAGCCATGCGGATGCCAACCCAATGGGAAATCTTGAAAAAAGATTAGACCTAAACGTCATGGGCACAAAAAGAATTATGGACTTGGCCCTACGTTTTGGGGTTAAGAAAAATATCATCATGAGCACCTATCATGTTTACGGAGCTCTTTCCGATAATCCCGTTTTTATCAATGAAGAAGCACCCCTACGTGCCAGTATTAAATACCCTGAACTTCGAGATGTTGTGGAAATGGATCTCTTTGCAACAAACTGGATGTGGAAAAATCAATCCGATATTGAAACAGTTGTCCTAAGACCTTGCTCTATTATTGGACCAAATATTAGAAACTCCATGTGTTTGTATTTAATAAGTCCCTACACCCCCATTGGCGCAGACTTTAATCCCATGTTTCAATTCATTCATGAATACGATATGGCTAATATTATAATTCGCTCTCTTGAGGCCGTTCCAACGGGAATTTACAATGTCGCCCCTAATGAAGTCATCTCAATTAAAGAAGCAAAAAAGGTCATTGGGCTTCCAACCATTCCAGTTCCCCTCATCTTTCTTGAACAGACCGTCAAAATGTTAAACTTTCCTTTTTGGAAGTTTCCTCGCTATCTTTTAGATTATATAAAGTTTGCCTGTATTATTGATAGCAAATCAATTCAGGAATATTTAGGGGATGACTTCTTTCGTTTTTCAACTCGAGAAGCGCTAGAGCTTTTAAAGCTTGAATGAGAGAGATTTTCAGCAAAAATAATTCAAAAATTTTCGTGGTTATTGCATCGATAATTACAATTAGCCTACTTTTTTTATATACAAGGAAGGCTACATCATTTTTTGATCACGGTGTTTATAGCTTTAATGATGTCACTTATTTAAATGATGTCGTCTCAAATACCATATATTTGAAAAAACCTTTTTTTGTATCTCAACTAAACTCTCAATGGCTTAGTAAACCAGTGTCCGTAAGCCATATTCTCTTGGTCCCTCTATATCTCCTAACGGACTCACAATTTATCATAGTCTTTCTTCCGATTCTATCTCTCATTTTGTCACTCGTGATTTTTGGAATACTTGTTTATCAAACTTTAAGAAAGAATAATATTTCAGAGCTTACCTCAAGACTAATCTCGATAATTCTTCCTCTTTCGCTACTTTCAAATTCTTATTTTGAATCAGTAATATTCTCTGCTCATCCAGAAGTTTATATAACACTATCAATAACTCTACTTTGTTTTTTGATTCTAAACGGTATTAGTAAGAAAGTTGTTATTCCAATTCTCTTAATTACTCTGGGGTTAAGAATAGATGTCGCAGTATATACTATAATTTGCCTGTTCATGCTTCTCCTAATAAAGCCCCTCGTAACTCAAGAGAATCGCCTCTATAAACAAAATATTTACAAGTATTTATTCATTTGTCTTTTCTACTTTATCATTGCTTATAGTTTTCTTTTCGATTCTGAGAATTTAACCAATGAACTTGGTCAATACGGCAAAGGACCACTCTCTATAATTTACGGAGTATTAACTTCACCTGGTCTCGTCATTGAAAAAATAAAAACCAGCGCCTTTTGGGAGTTCAACCAATCCTTTTTCTTCTTTCATTTGATATTTTCTCCCCTTCTCTGGCTTTTAAAATCTATTTCGGGAATGGTGCTTTTTCTATCGAATGACCTAGGAAAGACACTACTTTGGGATTATCAAAGTAGTTTTCTAACTCCTGGTCTCTACCTTTGTTTTATTTCTGGAATCAATAATCTTTGCAAACTCAAATCTAAAATAGAAAATTTTGTTCCCATTGATTATTTTTTACCCATCATATATTTAACCTTTTCATTAACTCTTATCTTTTTTGCCGGGGAAAGAAACCTAGATTTAATTTTTAAAAACTTTGATTTCCATAAAGAAAACATAAATGTCACAATCGCCAAGAATGCTATTAAATTATTTGAATCAAAATGCCCAAATGAAAAAAAGTTTGCTACCGACCCACAAATTTCACCTTTCTTAAGGCTTTCTTACGAAAAAGTACTAATCAATAATTTTGAGCGTGCCAATATTGCTATTTCCTTTGGTGACATAAACCCAAGACAAGGAAACTCACTAAAAGCTCCTAATAGTATGTGGGAAACTAAAGAATACGATTTAGATAAAGATCGGTTAAAAGATAGTCCTTTGTTCGAAAAAGTATTTGTTTCAGATAAACTCAATACTTATGTTAGAAAAGGCACCGGTTGTCTTAAAAACTTTAAGTAAAAACTATTTCTTTGCAAACTCAAGTTTAAAAATCTTAAGCACTGAGATTAGAATCTTCTCATACTGAGGCTCATTAAAAATTTGCTTCATATGAGTTAAGCATTTCTTTACCGTCTGAATATTGAATCCTTCCTTGTAAATATAATCCACAATAAAATGTGCGACTATAAAGACCCTTGAAAGTGGGAAGGTTCTGGCGGTTAAAAGTTTTTTAGGAAATCCCTTACCCATTGGAAGCTCGTGGTGCTGAGCTATAATAACATTGGTATCCGGTGGAATTTCCCGAAAATCATGAATAAAATTTGATCCTTCCATAGGATGATTAAGAAATCTTTCTATATCCGCTTCCGAATGTTTCTCAGGAATAATCCCATTGAGTTCCATATCCTTCATGGCAGAAGAGCCATCTAAACTCATATCGTGAAAGATACTAGCTAAATATAATTTAAACTGAGTATCTTTTGAATTCCATTCTAGGTCCGTTAAAATAAGCCCCGAAATATAAGAACACATAAGACTATGCTCATAAATATAATCGGCCTTACCCATCATCTGCTTTATTAGATCTCCAATCCTTGGAGTCTGAGCGCAGGCCCTAATATTATCCTCAACCAATGACTTCGCTAGCTCCATAGCCTCTTCAGTCATACCGGAAGCTTTCAACTGCGAATGCACCAGTTCTTGGGCCTCAAGCTGCCGCTCATAAATTTTGTTAGGCTCTTGCTCAATTTCTTCAGCAAAGATTTTCATCAAGATGATCATAAAGGGTTCAAGAAAAGCGTTTAACTCCTCCTCCTTTATGTACATAGTTTGAATATTTTTTCTTTCGTACTTAGAAATATCCTCTTCGTTTAACTCACCTTCAGCGTGGTAAATTTTAACAAAATGTCCCTCACGAATTTTAATATAGACATCCGTTGGAGCTTCATCAGAACGATAAAGAATTTTTAGTCTAATTGGCACATAACCATTTTCAGATTGAGGAAGCCCTTCCGGTTCCCCTTCTCTTGCGCTTACCACCGTCATCACCGCATCCTTAAGCGCGGCCATTTTCGGTGGTTTTGCAATCAAAGCATTATGGGGGTTATGCTCAAGAAAATCTCCGAACCCAAGTTCAGATGGATTCTCCGCGCCAGTCATCAAAATAAAAGGCACATTTATGTCTGACCTTCGCATAAAATTATATAAATCAAGCCCATTACCTCCATCCATAAAATGATCGGAAATAACCAGGTCCACATTTACGCCGCCCTCGAGAACGCCGATGGCCTCTTGACCATTTTCACAGGTCAAAACTTCGCCCTTAGTCAGGGACTTGAGTCTTAAGGCTAAGATCTCGCGAATTTCTTCATTATCTTCGGCGTACAAAATTCTCATATGCCTATTCTATAGGAGAATTAAATCTACGCGTAGCACAAGTTAAATAATTCCAGGAGATGGTGCCGGAGGGGGGACTTGAACCCCCACGGTGTTGCCACCGGCGGATTTTGAATCCGCTGCGTCTACCATTTCGCCACCCCGGCAGGGACGTGAAAAGGCATCTTATTTGATAGGGCTTTAGCATGTCAATTTGTGGTTAAACTAATTGAACATTTCCGGCGCATTTCGCATTTTAAAATCCTCTTTATAGCAGTAAAGTGTGGTCATAATTAGCAAATAGTACGCAGCGCAACAGGAGACCTGAAATGCTCGATAAAGAATATTATGAAAAAGTTGGTGTTAAGTTAGATCGTGGTGATCACAAAATTTACAAAGATTCTCCCCTTAACACTTTAATCGAAAGAGCAGTTCAGCTTGGGCATGGAAAGCTTACTAAACATGGTGCCATGGTTGTTCAAACTGGAAAGCATACAGGTAGAAGTGCTGCCGATAAATATGTTGTTAAGTCTCCTCGCACTGAAAATACAGTTTGGTGGGAAAATACTTTAACGGCCCAAACTCCAGAGCATTTCGCTGAATTAAGAAAAGATGTTTTAGAATACTTAAATGAGGACAGAGATCTTTATATTACAGAACGTTCAGTCGGTGCTCATGAAAAGCATAATATCGGAGTAAGACTTGTAACTAGTCATCCACAACATGCACTTTTTAGTAAGTATCTTTTCCGTCATAGAATGAGACCACTTGATGATAATGATTTTCTCATTCTTCACGCACCTGAAATGGTTATCGATCCAAAAAAATATGGAGCGAAAAACCCTACGATTATTACAACTTGTTTTGATACTAATACCACCATCATTGTTGGTTCACTTTACGCCGGTGAAATTAAGAAATCGATGTTCTGTGTTTTAAACTATGTACTTCCAGAGTCGAATGTACTTCCAATGCACGCCGGAGCAAATGAGCTTACGAATGGTGAAACAGGAATCTTTTTTGGACTCTCCGGAACGGGTAAAACAACTCTTTCAACAGATGAAGGAACTCTTCTTATTGGTGACGATGAGCACGGAATGAGTGATGAAGGTGTCTTTAACTTTGAAGGTGGATGTTATGCAAAAACCTACAAGCTTTCAAATCAAGGAGAGCCTGAGATTTGGTCAGCTTCAAATAGATTTGGTTCAATGCTTGAGAATGTGGTTTTAACAGAAAGAACAGGTGAGCCTGACTTCTTTGATAATTCTCTTACTGAGAACGGACGTTCTTCATATCCCCTTGATTTTATCGATGAGCTTAAAGAGTCTTCAAACGGAAAAGTTCCAAGTCATATCTTCTTTTTAACTGCTGATGCCTTTGGAGTTCTTCCTCCAGTAGCTAAGCTCACAAAAGAGCAGGCCATGTTTTATTTCGTTCTAGGATATACGGCGAAACTAGCGGGTACAGAAATTGGAGTAAAGGAGCCTATGGCCACTTTCTCTCCTTGTTTTGGGGCTCCGTTCATGCTTAGACATCCAAGTGAATACGCTAAGCTTTTAGGTGATTACCTAGACAAGCATAATATTAGAGTTTGGTTAATCAACACAGGTTGGACCGGTGGTTCATATGGTGTTGGTCAAAGATTTCCACTTCAAATCACTCGTCAGATTGTAAGAACAATTCAAAAGAATGTTCTTAATATTACTCCGTTTGATAGAGATGAAATCTTTGGCTTTGATATTCCTCACGCCGTAAGAAAAGTTCCAACTTCTTTTCTTCACCCTAAAGAGGGCTGGGCCGATAAAGCTGAGTACGAGAAAAAGGCCAAGGAACTTGCGGAAAGCTTTCATAAGCAAATGAAAGGTTTTGGTGAATTCTACGAAACTAATATTGAAGGATCTCCTACTTACGGAAGGTAATATGAAAAGATTAAGTCTCCTCTTTCTTTTTTTGTTAGTCGGATGTTCTGGTCTAGCTCAAAAAGAAACTTACACCTTAAGGTTAATTGGAGACTTTGCTTTTGAACCTAAGACCACTTTTGAGGAAATTCCTTTTGGCGGCATAAGTGGAATCACTTATGATAAGAAAACCAAGCGGTTAATTGGAATCAGCGACGACAGAAGCCAAAGAGGTCCGGCCCGGTTCTATGAATTTGATCTTCAAATTTCTGAGTCAGTTTTTGATATCAAAATCAATACTCAAGTTATCTTAAGAGCAGCTAATCAGAGTCCCTTTAAAAAAGGTGAAGTGGACTTTGAAGGGATTGCCCAAACGCCTTCTGGAGATCTCATAATTTCCTCTGAAGGTGATAATAGGATGACTCCTAGAATTCCACCTAGCTTAATGATGTTTTCAAAAGAAGGTTTCTATAAGGGATGGATAGCTGTTCCCGACCGCTATCTTCCTGAACACAAGGGAGAGACAACAAAGGGTCCAAGAAATAATATGGCCTTTGAGTCACTAGGAATTACTAAGGAAGGAAAGTATCTATTTACGGGAACCGAAGATACGATGGTTCAAGACGGGGAACTTACATCTCTATCAAAACCCGGTGTTATTCGAATCGCTAGATTTAAAAGAAAGGATGCAGGTTTTGTTTTTAATGATGAATTTGCTTACCCTCTTGAAAAAATTCCTGCCATTGAAGGGCATTCTGAAACTCGCGGTGTAAACGGGTTGGTTGAAATTGTTCCCATGTCAAAAAATCATTTCTTTACTATGGAGCGGGCCTGGACTCCTGAGAATAGAAAGCAGACCATTAAAATTTTTAAGGTAACAATTGAAAGTGATTCGACGGATGTTTCTTCAATTTCATCATTAAAAGGTTCAAAGTATAGACCAGTTAAAAAAGTTCTTATCGCCGACTTAGATGATTATATTCCCCTTCTGACAGCTGGAAAGAAAAAGCTAGATAATATAGAGGGATTGGCCCTTGGACCGAAATTAAAGAACGGTAATCATACTTTAATTGTTATTAGCGATGATAATTTTAATAAGCGTCAAAGAACCATGCTAATGGCCTTTGAGATTTTATAGTCTTCCGATTAATTCAAATTTAGAATTTTTATAGGTAACCTGATAAACGCAACAGTTAGGAATCTCAATTTTTGGCGTTTCAGGTGGCAAGAGGGAATGAATTATATTTCGTATGACTCCACCATGAGTGCTAATTCCAACGGAACTATATTTTTGTTCATTAGCAATTTCATTTAAGTAAGCCCAAATTCTATCGATAACTTCTCTTTTGGTTTCTCCCCCGGCAATACGGTGATCCCAAAACTCAGGTTCTGTTCTAAAATACTCTTCTCCAAATTCTTTTAAAACATCGGTAAAGATCTTACCTTCAGCTTCCCCAAAATGTGCTTCTCTTAACCTAGAGGATGATTCAATTTCAGTATTTGGATTTGATATTTTTGCGGTTTCTAAGGCCCTTGAAAGATCGGAGCTAAAAACTTTTTCAATTTTTAAATCTTTTAGTCTTTCTCCTAACAACTCCGCTTCTCTTCTTCCAACTTCATTCAAAGCAATATCTGTATGACCCTGAACTCTGCGCTCTGCATTCCAATCAGTCTGCCCATGTCTAAAGATAAAAAACTCCAAATCCATTCTCCAAGTTGTCAAAAATCTTACACCCTTTCAAAAGAACAAAAGGAAGAAAGCTTATTAAACAGCAAGCAATACAGTTTTTAAAGTATTCCCGAGTCAAAGACTCGGAGATAAAACCAAGTCCTTTCCTCGGTCAGATTAACATTCCCTTTCACCAATGAAAGTTTTGATAAGTGTCCAGAGTTTTTATCTATTAAGTAAGATGTCTGCAGTTAAATAATCCAACAGACAAAGGAATTGTTATGAAGTTATTAGTTGCCCTGCTTGTTGCAGTAACGAGCCTTAGCCTTTTCGCCAGCGAAATTCGCTATAACCCAAAAAGACTTATTGTTAAATTAAAAGAAGGTCAGGCCATGCCGGCTCACCACTCTGTAAAAAAAGTTCAGCATTTGTTTGAGCGTTTATATGTTCTTCACTTAGAAGATATTAAATCACTACAATCAGACTTTTTAAGTAATGAAGCCTTTGAGTATGTTGAAAAAGATTACTACTCATCAAGGACTGAAAAGTTACCAACGGCCGAAAAGACTGTTGAATTAAATGAAAAGCTAAGTGGTGACTTTAATGATCCAAAGCTTGGAAGACTATGGCACTTCAATAACAAAACAGGGATGAGTGTTACTAAAGCTTATAACGAAGTTATCAATGGTAAGGGTGCCGAAGTTATCGTTGCTGTTGTTGATACGGGTGTAGATTTTAATCACGAAGACTTAAAGGAAGTCATGTGGGTTAACGAAGGTGAAATTCCTGGAAACAATATTGATGACGACGGAAATGGTTATGTTGACGATGTTCATGGAATTAATACATTAACTAGAGATTCTGACGGAAATGCCACAGGTAATATGAAAGATACTCACAGTCACGGAACTCATGTTTCTGGAATTATCGGTGCTAAACAAAATAATGGTGTTGGTATCGCAGGTGTAGCGAGCAATGTGAAAATTATGGGAATCAGAACAGTTCCTAATAGTGGTGATGAACTTGACGTAGATGTTGTTGAGTCCTTTTTATATGCGGCTAAGAACGGAGCTAAGATTATCAACTGCTCATTTGGTAAGTCTCATAATGAAGGTGGACAAGCGGTTTCTGAAGCCATCAAGTACATTGGAGAGAAATACGGAACACTTGTTATTGCAGCATCTGGTAATTCTTCACAAGATATCGACAGAAGACTTACTTACCCAGCTTCATTTGAAAATGACCACCTAATGGTTGTTGCTTCTACAAGTAACCGTGGTGGAATGAGTTATTTTTCAAACTACGGTAAGAAAAATGTTGATCTAGCTGCTCCAGGGTCAAGCGTTTACTCAACAACTCCAAACAATAGATACTCAAGCATGTCAGGAACTTCTATGGCCTCTCCATCTGCTGCTGGTGTTGCTGCTGAAGTACTTAGTCACAACCCTGAGCTTGGACCAGTTGAGCTTAAAAGACTTCTTATGGAAAGTGCCACTAAGGTTGGACGTTTCTCAAGTAAGCTTGTTACGGGTGGGCGAATTGATCTATACAGTGCTCTTCAAAAAGCTTTAATTAAATAACTAAGAACTTCTATAAATAGGCCCTATAGCAATTATTTTGTTATAGGGCTTTTTTGTTTTGAAAAAAATAGATCCTAAACTTTTATTAATCTTCATAATTTTAGCCATTCTTCTTTTGGCCTATCATTTTGGTCTTTCACAATACCTAACTTTAGATTATTTAAAAGAAAATCAAGCCAAGTTATTAGCTTCCTATAACGAGAATAGCTTTCTATTTATCACTTTATATTTTTTCTTATATATCCTTGTATCAGCTCTATCGATACCTGGCGGAGCTACTCTCTTATCGATTGCAGGAGGGGCTATTTTTGGCTTTCTAACAGCTCTTGTACTGGTCAGCTTCGCCTCAACGATTGGAGGCACTTTAGCCTTTTTATCTGCAAGGTTTCTTTTTAGAGATTTTATCCAAAAAAAATTCGAAAAAAAGCTCAATACAGTCAATAAAGGTTTTGAAAAGGATGGGGTATTCTATTTATTGTCACTCAGGCTAGTTCCAGCTTTTCCAAACTTTTTAATCAATCTTCTCATGGGACTTACAACAATAAAGGTGAAAACTTACTATTTTACTTCCCAAGTAGGAATGCTCATAGGTACTGCTATCTATGTCAATGCAGGGGTTCAGCTATCTAAAATCACTACCGTTGATGAAATTTTATCTCCCTCATTAATCATTAGTTTATTCTTAGTAGGTCTATTACCGCTGTTAGGAAAATTCTTATATCAATTAATTAAAAGATAAAACTAGCCTTCTAGCTCTTCTAATTTTTCTTCAAATTCACTCCAAAGAGAATCTAATTTTTCTGATGATACTTCCAGTTTCTCAAACTTTTCTTCTATGGCTTTATTTAAAGCACCAAGTTCTTTTGACAAGGCCGTCACAATAGTTCCATTTGAGTTAGCGCTTGCTTCGGCAAGTTCAATTTCAAGAGTCTTTATTTTTTCTTCAGATTTTGAGATTTCATCTTCAAGTTTTTCTACTTCTTTTTTAAGTGGTCCGCAAACCTTTCCTCTCTCTTTGGTGAGTTCGGCCCTAAGCCTCTTAGCTTCTTTTTTGGGAATTTTTTTCTTTTTCTTAGACTGACCTATATCATCTTCTTCTTGCCAGCCTATTTTCTCTAAGAACTCATCATAAGTACCATCAAAAACAAAGGCGACTCCCCCTTGGAAGACAATGAGTTTTGTGGCAATTTGCCTTAGCATAAACTCCGAGTGAGTTACTAAGATCACAGAGCCAGGAAAGCTATCAATTTCATCAATCAAGATTTCCACAGACTCCATATCAAGATGGTTAGTTGGCTCATCTAATAAAAGAACTGTTGATTGGTTGGCCAATATTTTACCTAAAAGGACTCGGCTTCTCTCTCCACCAGACAGGACTTTAATCCTCTTATCAGCAAGATCCCCTTCAAACATCATAGCGCCGCAAATATTTCTTACGGCCGTTCTTGATAAGGCATCATTACTTTCTTGAATCTCTTCAGCAATCGTAGCATTTAAGCTAAGGCGATTAATATTTGTTTGGCCAAAATGTGAGATCGAGGCATCTTTATGAAATTTAATTTTTCCCGTAGGACTTTTAAGCTCTTTTCCTAAAACATTTAAAAGAGTTGATTTTCCTCGGCCGTTTTTACCGATAATGGCCAGCCTTTCCCCCTTTTTTAAATGAATAGAAACATCTTGAAAGAGGGTTGGAAACTCTTCTCCATAAGAAAAACTTAAATTCTCAGCATCCAATACCGTCTTCGAAGGAATATCTTTGTAGTTAAAAGTAAATCCAAAATTTCGGTCAGCTTCTAACTTGTCGATTGAGCCTAGCTTATCAAGTTGCTTCATTTTAGATTGGGCCTGGGTTGCTTTAGAGGCCTTGGCCTTAAATCTGTCCACGAAGCTTTGGAGATGTTTCTTTTTCTTCTCTAAGTTTTGCCTTGTTTGCTCATGGATTTCATCCTCCATAAGAACTTGTTCATAAAACTTTTGAGTACCACCTTTTATTTTTTTAATCTTCCTACGAACGATTCCCATAGTATGAGTCGTTACCTCATCCATAAAATCTCTATCGTGAGTGATCAAAATAATTTCCCCGGGAAACTGCCTTAAAAACATCTTAAGCCAACGAAGGGAAACAATATCAAGATAGTTAGTGGGCTCATCTAAAAGTAAAAGATTTGGTTCTTTTAAAAGGGCCTTAACCAGATTAATTCTTAGCTGAAATCCACCAGAGAATTCTGAGGGAGGTCTATAAAAGTCTTCATCTGAAAAACCTAGGCCGGTTAAATATTTTTCCGCTTTATAAACATTATGCTCTTCACCTACCGGTAAGGCAGAAGCACATTCATCTAAAACCGTGTCATGATGAAATTCGATATGCTGGGATAAGCTTCCTAAGATATAGCCTTTTGGAACGACTATAGTTCCTTCGTCTGGTGATTCTTCTCCGAGGATCATTTTAAAGAGAGTCGACTTTCCAGAACCATTTTTTCCGACGAGCCCCACTCTTTCTCTTGGCATCATAGACAGAGTCACTTCACTTAAAATGTCCTGTCCTCCGTAGCCTTTATGTAAGTTATTGATTTGAATCAAAAATGAAGCCTTGCGTTGTTAGTCTAATAGTTCTTTGAAAAGGAATTTAATGCTAAACTCGGGAACTCGCAAATTTAATTTAACGCAGGGATAAGCAATGAACAAAGTATTACTATTAGTTTCTTCAATTTTACTAAGCCTAAATATAAACGCAGCTACTTTAGATAAAGTAACAATGCCTGACTCAGTTAATGTAAAAGGCAAAGACCTAGTTCTTAATGGACTAGGAACGAGAAAGGCCACATGGCTAAGAGTAAAGGTTTATGTAGGTGGTCTTTATTTAGAGAAAAAATCCAAAGACCCTCAAACAATCTTAAATTCTAATGGTGTTAAATATATAAGAATGCATTTTGTAAGAGACGTAAAAGGTGAAAAGCTAATCAATGGCTGGAATGAAGCTTTTGCTAGCGCTGTGAAGGACAGATCAAAGATTCAAAAAAGAATTGATGAACTCAACGCTCTTATGGGTGATGTTAAAAAGAACCAAGAGATCGTTCTAACTTTTACTGATAAAGACGTTCATATTGAATTCGCCAATAGTAAGTCAGGAACCATTAAAGGTGGGGATTTTTCAAAAGCTCTTCTTTCAGTTTGGTTTATCAATGCTAAAGACGAAGGTCTTCGCGACGGATTACTCGGTCTTTAATCTAACTCATTATACTTCTTAGAATTACCCCGTGACTTATCAACGGGGTACTTCTGAGCATTTTGCTCCATCTTCGATTCAATAGCTTCACCAATATTTATATTTAAAAGATCTGCCATTCTCATCGTATATAAAAAGACGTCAGCGACTTCCTCTTGAACCTTTCTTAAATCCTTTTCACAAAGCTCTCTGGACTCGTCAGTGGTCTTCCATTGGAATATTTCCATAAGTTCTGAGGCTTCAACAGATAAGGCCATAGCTATATTTTTTGGTGAATGAAACTGCTCCCATTCCCTTTCTTTAGCGAAATCTGAAAGCTGTTTTTGAAATTTTCCTACCTCTAAAACTTCTTTTGATGCCATACACCTATCCCGACTTTTTTGATTCATTTTATAGCATTGTAGTCATAAAAAGTATTGAAATGACTATAAATTCCCATTGTGACCGGCCTCACTGTCTGTTAACCTTTTTTATACTCAAGAGTCTAATATTTATCCATGGAGGAACTTATGAAAAAGATTCTATTAGCGGTTATCGCACTAGGTTTTGCTGGAACTGTTTCAGCTGCATCTTACCAAGCACAAGGTTGTGGTCTTGGTTCAACAATTTGGACAGACGGATCGTCACTAGTTCACCAAGTACTTGGTGCCACTACTAACGGTACTTCTGGTAACAACACTTTTGGTATGACTTCTGGTACTTCTAACTGTGAGTTAGACGGAGCTGGTGGACAGGCCCAAGTTATTTTTATTGAAGCTAATAAAGTAGCTCTTTCAAACGACATCGCTCGTGGTGAAGGTGATACTCTTGCTTCACTAACAAAAATGTACGGATGTACAAATCTTGACGCTGTAGGTTCTGTTTTACAACAAAACTACGGGAAGATTTTTGCTGAAGGAACAACTTCTGCTCAGGTTGACGCTAAAATTACAGCGCTTATCGACAACAGCAAAGCTTGTATCTAATCTAGCGATTTAATTGCCACAAGGCCCCTGATTAGCTAATTTATTTGGCATGATCAGGGGCCTTTTTTTATACATTTTACTTATCTTAGTATGCGAAGCATCATTCGCAAATACAACTTCTCTTCAAAGTCTTATTCAAGAATCTAGAGCAAAAAACTTATCTCAAACAAAAGAGTGGAAGAACTTACTTCACTGGCGCTGGAATCTTTTTGGTGGAACGGAAAGTGAAGCAGATACAAAAAGTTTTTTCTTCTCTGAAGGCGGAAACGAAGATTTACAGCTGGAGTTAGAGGCCACCATAAATGCTTTTGCCAAATCTTATAAGCTAAAAAGCATGGACGATCATCCGATCTGTAAATTCCCTTCCAGATATTTATTCTTAAAAAGACATTTAAAAACTGAGAATGTCTTTAAAGATAAGACTTGTCCTAAGTACGAAAACTTTTTTAATAAACTTTCGGCTAAAGGTATTAGCCTGGTTTTCTCTAGCTACTTTATAAGTCGGCCCGCTTCAGCCTTTGGTCATACTCTAATGAGATTTAGCAAAAATGCTGATCCTAAAGAGGGACAAAAATATGAGCTGCTTGATTACGCCGCCAATTATTCTGCCAATGTAACGACAGGTAATGCTTTCCTTTATGGTTTGATGGGACTTGCCGGTGGGTTCATGGGTGAATTCGCCACCATGCCTTACTTCTATAAGATTAGAGAATACAGTGATTTTGAATCAAGAGATCTTTGGGACTACCATTTAAATTTAAAGCCCATCGAGATTAAAAGAATTATTGCTCATCTTTGGGAGATGGGAAGCACCGGATTTCGTTATTATTACTTAACAGAAAACTGCAGTTATCACATGCTTGGCTTAATCGACATAGCCAATCCCGACTTCGGACTTACAGATAGAGTTCCCTATTTCGTTATACCTGCGGACACCATTGCCATCATCGCCAATACACCTGGACTCTTAAAGGGCGTTACTTATAGACCTTCAAAGATGACTGTTCTTAAACATCGTCTCTCTCTATTGAATAAAGATGAAAGAAAGGATTTTGATAAGATCGTAAAGGACTTAAAACCTGTTGCTCTTTCAGGTCCTAAAGAAAGTAAGGCGAAGGTCCTAGACACAGTTCTAGACTTTATTGACTTTGAATATGCCGAGCAAGTGCTTATGAAAGAGTCTAATGAGGTTAAGGTTAAGAATAAATTTCTCATAGAAAGAGCAAAGCTTGGAATTAAATCTGAAGAATTAAAAGTTCCTACTCCAGAAGATGAAATGCCTCACCTCGGTCATAAGGCCAGAAGAGTTACTCTTGGGGCAGGGACAAGTTCAAAGTCAGATGTTTTCTCAAAGCTTGAATACCGCTTTGCCATGCATGACCTTTTAGATTTAAGCACCGGTCAAAACCCTAATGCCACTATGGAAATGGCCCATTTACAGTTTAGGTATAATCTCGAAGATAAATTTAGAAATAATAGTTCTAGCTTTAGAGTCGATGAAGTTTCAATTGCTCAAGTATATGCCTTAACCCCAATGGAAAAGTATTTCTCTGACTTAAGCTGGAGGGCCAATTTTGGAGGGAGAACCATTAAAGATGGCGGATGTAATGATTGTTTTGCTCCTACTGCTCAAGTCGGAGCTGGGGCCACTTATAAGATGGGACCAGTACTCGCCTACTTAATGGGGGCCACTGAATTTGATTTTAATAAAAGGATTAGCCATAGAGGTTTTAGATTAGCAGTCGGTCCAGAGATTAAATTTCTCTTAAGACTTGGAAAAACATTGTCCTGGGATCTCTCAGGAGATTGGAAGAAAAATTACTTTGTTGAAAGTAATAAATCTTCCTATTCTTATAGCTCAGAAATTCGCTTTCACACCTTTCAAAATTTAAACTTTGGACTAAAGTACAAAAGACATCATCGGTTTTGGGATGGAATTGCAAAAATGTTTATCTATTTTTAACTTAAAGCTTCTTTAATTTGTCCTAGTAAGACATCTTTTCCATTCTCTTGAGGTCTTCCATTAGTTACCGCTGAACCACCGGAGAACTCTTTTAGAATTTCATCTATATTCGTTTTTTCTAACTCATCTTCAGTAATTACCAAGGATCCTATTTTAGACTCTGCTTCCTTCGCATTATGGAATTGCTCATTTTTTTGGGCAATCTTAAGAGGGATAAAGATACTTCTTTTATTTAAGGCTATAAGCTCGCAGACCGTTCCTGCTCCTGCTCTTGAAATAATAATATCTGCCCATTTATAGAGATCAGTCATCTCACTTCCTACAAAAGCGACGGGATAGTATTTTTCAGATTTTAAATTTTTATACTCATCAATAAAGGCTTTACCAACTTGATGAACAATAAAGTATTTTTTTTGAAGGTCCTCTAAATTTTCCTTAATCAAATCATTAACGAGTTTTGATCCATTTCCACCACCCGTAATAAAAAGGAGAGGCTTAGTACTTTCATTGATGGTCATCCCTTCATATTGAATTGGCTTTTTTGAAGGGTCGAATAGCTCCGCCCTTAGGGGGTACCCCGAAACAAGCGTTTTTTCCTTAGGAAAATATTTTAAAGAGTCTTCAAAAGAGACAAAAACTTTTGAAGCAAACTTACTGGCGATTTTATTGGCCAAACCAACCTGGGTAGTTTGTTCATGAATATAGATTCTTCTTCCTAGAAGCCAAGCGGCCAAAACCACAGGAACTGTCACAAAGCCGCCGGTTGAAAAGACTAAGGTTTTTTTATTAGAGGTCCTAAGGAGAACAAAGAGGGAATCAAAGATACCTTTTATGACTTTAAAAACATCAATTAGATTTTCTAAGCTTATATAACGTCTTAACTTTCCCGTCGAAATCGTATGAAAGCTAAGTCCTAAGGAACCAATCAATTCTTTTTCAATTCCACTTCCGCCAATATAACCAATACGATATTTATCCTTAATTTCGTTAAGCAAAGTCACAGTGGGCATGACATGACCACCAGAGCCCCCACCAGTAAATATAATTTCGTAAGTCTTTGACATGATTAGAATTTTAACATGAAAAAAATCCCAACTGAAATTATCAACCTCTTCGGAAAAAGCTTCCTATGTCGCGAAGTATAATGATGCAATAAACTAGAAATAGGCATCAAACAGGAATAATTTATGAGATTGGAATTTACCGTCGTAAGTCTTTTGATTTTATCAATCCAAGGAATAGCTACTTATTTTTATCACCCATTAGTATGGAGCTTTCTAATAACGGCCCCTCTTTTCTTACTTGGCGTATATGAAATGCTGCAAAAGAAAAGAACCATTATGAAAAACTATCCCCTCTTTGGAAGGCTTAGATACATAATGGAAGACTTAAGACCAAAAATTTATCAATACTTTATTGAATCCGATACCGATGGAACTCCCATCTCTAGAATTTATCGTTCACTTGTTTATCAAAGATCTAAAAAACAAATTTCTACAACTCCCTTTGGAACTCAACTAGATGTTTATGAACCAGGATATGAGTGGATTAATCACTCTATGAATCCACTTCCTCTTGATCAAGTTTCTCCAGATAATCTAAGGATTACCGTTGGTGGACCGGATTGCGCGAAACCATATAGCCTATCAATCCTCAATATTTCGGCCATGAGCTATGGTTCCTTAAGTAGCCATGCAATTGAGGCCTTAAACTGGGGAGCGAAACTTGGAAACTTTGCCCATAATACTGGTGAAGGAAGTGCTTCAGACTTTCATTTAAAAAGAGAGGGTGATCTTATTTGGCAAATTGGTACGGGTTACTTCGGCTGTAGGAATGAAGATGGTAGCTTTAATGCTCAGATGTTTGCTGAGAGATCGAACTCTTCAAATATAAAAATGATTGAAATCAAATTATCCCAGGGTGCTAAACCTGGTCACGGAGGAATTCTTCCGGCCAAAAAGAATACTCCTCTTATCGCTAAAGCAAGAGGGGTGACTCCTCACACAACTGTGGCCTCTCCCTCTAGCCACTCTGCTTTTTCTGACCCAAAAGGGCTTCTTAAGTTTGTGGCAACTTTAAGAGAATTATCTGGCGGAAAACCTATCGGCTTTAAGCTTTGTTTTGGTTCTCCAGCTGAGTTTGAAGAACTATGTAAAACCATGGTGGATACAGGAATCACTCCAGACTTTATTACCATTGATGGCGGCGAGGGCGGAACCGGTGCTGCACCACCAGAGTTTTCAAACTCAATTGGAATGAGCCTAAGAGACGGACTTATTTTTGCTTCTGATCTTTTAAAAGCTTACGATCTTAAAAAAGATATTAAAATTCTTTGTTCAGGAAAAATATTAACTGGCTTCGATATTGTTAAGGCCATCTCTCTTGGTGCAGATGCCTGTTATTCCGCAAGGGGAATGATGCTCGCTCTAGGATGTATTCAGGCCCTAGAATGTAATACTAATAAATGCCCTACTGGTGTAGCCACACAAAATCCAAAGCTTTACAAAGGTCTAGACGTTGAAGACAAGTATGTTCGAGTGGCAAATTTTCATCATGAAACAGTTCACGCCGTTGCAGAAATTCTTGCGGCCGCTGGTATCGATTCCTTATCTAAATTAAATAGAGGCAGTATCTGGAGAAGGGTAAGTCCCACCATCATAAGAAATTATGCTGAGCTCTTTCCAGATAAAAATATCGGCTCAGCATTGATAACAAAAGCAAGTAATGTTTCTTAAACTAACGACTTAACTTTTTTAAACTCGCGGGAGGAGATGGTTCCTCCCTTACCTGCAAATTCCCTAGACAATTCTCTTTGCTGAGACACCCTTTCCCTACTTGGGGGATGGGTCGACATGGCATCAGCAAAAGAGGCCATTAATTTATTTTGACCACGCTTATGGGCCTCTTCCATTTTTAAAAGTTCTGAATAAAAATTACCAACGTACTGAGAGTGAAAACCTGATTGCATGGCCGTTTTAAAACCAATCCTATCCGCTTCCATCTCATCTTCCCGAGAGTTGGCCATGAACGCAAACTTTTGAATTAAAAGTCCACCGGCCCCTCCGGCCATGGCACCGTACATAGCGACCCTTTTAAGACATTCCCTATCTTCCTTGGAACATAAGAACTTTCCAAGGGCGTAACCACCGGCCCCCCCAAGAAGTCCGCCGATAGCTCCATAAATTAAAGTTTTCTTTTGCGCCTTCTTCGCCTTGTCCATTCTTTCCGCTGTATGCCTGGCCTGAACATGACCAATTTCATGCCCAATAACACCAGCTAGTTCTGCTTCAGTTTTTGCCATCTTCAATAAAGGCGTTGTCACAAAAACAGTCCCGGCCGGAAGAGCAAAGGCATTAATCATCTTGGCATCGACCAGAGTAAAATTATAATTATAGGGTTTTCCTTCAAGCCCGCTGCCTGAAGCAATCTTATGACCTAGATTTGAAATATAACTTTGAGCATAAGAGTTCTTTGTTTTTGGATACTCCTTATACATTTGCGGAAGATATTCCTGGGTCATACGTTTTTCATCTGCAATGGTCATGGCAGTTTCTTGCCCAGAATTATCACCTTCACGGTATCTTGTTTTATCACTACTGGCACAGCCGGCCACGAGAACAGGTAGGGCCGTTAAAAAAGCTCTTCTCCCAAGAGGTGTCGAGCAAACTTTACGTAGATCTTTTTCAATTATTTTTAAAGCGTGGGATTGGTCCATAATTCCTCCGGATGTTCATTATAGAACATTCAGCAAAAAAATCATGAACCCGGTGCGACGTGGGACGCCTGACAATATTATTAATTCTTTCCAAAAATGGAAAAGGGCTCAACAGACTCCTCAATGGTACCTTTGACGTCTAAGAAGAAAAGCTCCTCTAAATTCACATCAAAATAGTAGGCCATTTTAAGAGCTAGCTCGAGCTGTGGAAGACTTTTACCCGACTCAATTGAGTGGATAGTTTGTCTCGTGGTTCCTACACCTTCAGCAAGTTCTTGTTGAGTAACACCGTAGTCTCTTCGAATGTCTTTCAGGTTGTTAGTAATCATAGTCTCTTTCCTATTGGTCCTAAGGACCATTTCCAAAGGGGTTCACCCGCTGGACTAATATCGTAAACTTTACTATACATTTCAACCCCCCTGTAAAGTATTCCTTACACAGTACCCTTGCGATTTCCCCGATAAGAGTTAAATTAGACATGTAAACAAGCCCCCCATAAAGAGGTAAAGTATGGCTGACGTAAAGAATAAGATACTTGGATCATTTAGAACTCTAGAGAAGAATTTTGTCGATTTCGCACAAACCAGCGAGATTCACAAAACTATCGATAACCTAAGGAAAATGAAGACCAAGAGACAAAAGCAAATCGATAAGATGTTGAATTCAAACATAAAAGACCTAAGAAAGGGCTATAACAACGAAGTTAAGAACATGAAGAAGTTCTTCGAAGGTGAGATCAAAAAGACTAAAAAGCTTCTTGATGAGCAGCTTAAAGAACTTGAGACCATGAAGAAAACCGTTGAAAAGCATTTAGACGATGTTACCAAAGCCGCTAAAAAGGCCACTGGAGTAAAGTCCAAAACAAAGTCTAAAAAGAAAGCTACTAAGAAGAAAGCGACTAAAAAGAAAGTCGCTAAGAAGACAAAGAAGAAGGCCGCTAAAAAGAAAGTCGCTAAGACCACAAAAAAGAAGGCCGCTAAAAAGAAAACAACGAAGAAAAAATAAGAATTTGGAGGCCTTTTACAGGTCTCCTGATGTGCCCGAAAGGCTTCCAGGACGGTGCTCCTGTCCTGGAAGTTCCTTCCTAACTCCCCAAAATTTAAGAGATCCCTAAATAAATACTTGAGTAAATTGCTCGGCGCGCCGATAAGAAGATATGCCAAAAATAGACAATATTCTTCGCAATCAACCCAAGGAAATCGCCAGACAGGTTATGCGTACGATTGACCGCCGAGAACACCTTCAGAAGATTAATAAGCCGGTCTATGACGGTGATTTATCCTGGAAGAAGGTCTCCGATGGTAGTGAGTTTAATTACCAAGCAAAATACCAACCGAACCAGCCTACTCTAAGCAGCCTGGTCGCAAATCCCTCTAAAAAACTTAATGTAATTTAGCGCTGCACAATTACAGAATTCTTGCCAACTTATTCGAATCTCAGTAAAACATATCCCTACGATGCCCAGGTGGTGAAATTGGTAGACACGCTAGACTTAGGATCTAGTGCCTTTGGTGTGGAGGTTCAAGTCCTCTCCTGGGCACCATTAAAAAAAGCTCTTCTTTATGAAGAGCTTTTTTTTTGCCTACGCCGCTTTCTTTTCAGCTTTTGCAAGCTTCTGTTCTAGGTCAGCTAGTTTATTTTTGAGTGTGTTATTTTCGGTTGTTAGAGCGACAGCCTCTTTCTTTTTGGTGTCGAGCTGGGAGCTTAGGCGCTGGGTATCCATGGCCATTTTTTCTCTGGCAGTTTCAACCTGCTTTAGTTTTAGGGCGAGTTTGGCTTCCCTTCCGCTACTGGCGTTAGGTCCTTTTTGCTGGGCCCTACCACCACGGCCACCTTTATTAGCACTTTCCACCTGAGCATTTAAGAATTTCATCTTTTGCTCTAACTGCTTACATCTAATTGAGACGGCCTTATTTTGATCGTTAAGTTTATTCTGCTCATTTTTGAGTGCTTGAATTTCGCGGTCTTTTTCACGAAGCTCTTTTACGCTGCCGCCCCCTGAATTTGAGGCCTTGGCCTTTTCAATATTAAGTTCAGTTTCTTTTTGTCTAGCTTCTCTTTGAGCGACTCGAAGTTTTCCTTCCATCTGGGCTTTTTCAGCTTTAAAAGCTCTCATGGCCTCAAGGGCAACACGGTTTTGCTCTTTAACTTTTTCAAGCTCAATGGCAGTTCTATTATTTTCAGTTTGAGCGCCATCTTCAATTCTTCGGCTCATATTTTCAATCGTACGGTCTTTAACATCCAGCTGACTTTGAAGGAGTCTATTTTCATTAGAGACTTTCTTCATCTCCGCCGCAAGTTCGGCAGTTCCATCGCCGCTTTTAGAATCTAAAATTGAATCAAGACGTTCCTGCATCTGAGCAAGCTGCTTGTCTTTATTCTCTAGGGCAATCTGCTGGCTTTGCTTAAGCTTTTCAATGGCAATATCTTTAACTTCTAAGGCCTTTTGAGCATTACTAAGCTCGTTCTGAGCGGCCTTAGCTTCAAGACTTAATGAGGCTTCATCATTTTCACTACTCGACTGAGTGTCATTGCTAGGAGCTGGAGCACCATGGGCGAGCTTTGATTTTAATTCGTGATTTTCTTCTTTGATATTGTCGAGGATCTTTTTCATCCTAACGATTTGCTCATCTCTTAGGGCCATGGCCTTTTCATTTCTTTCTTGAGCAATTCTTAATTTAGTATCGTCTACTGCCTTTAGCTTTTCTGTAACTAGTTTATTGGAAGCATCTTCTGTTACGGACTTTGCAATGGTGATTAGTTCAGAATCTTCCCCCATCTCTTCTTTAAAGACGGTCATAATCTCTTCTTCAAGGGTCTTTATATCTTTGTCATCCGATCCATCTTTAATTTCTTGAATCTTCTGAGCCACTTTATCAGTAACTTTTTTCTTTTTAACTTCCCAGTTTAGTGGTTCAGCTTCTTCGCCAACTGGTCTTGAATTCTTTTTACGCATGGCCTCGCGGACATTACCAAGATCTATTTCTCCGCCGGCCTTACTTAGGAAGGCTTCTTCGGCCTCAGTATTATCGACCGCGGCCTTAATAAATTGCTTTTCTTCTTTTTGGGACTGGGGAAGACTCTTAATTCGCATGAGCCCAGGCTTTTCTTCTGAGCCTCCACTTATGACGACATTTTGATCCTTCTCATCTTTAAGACCTTTTACTTTTTGTAGACCTTCTTTTTCATCTTGGCCTCCAGCGAGTTTGATAGCGTCTTCTTCTTCGAGTTCTGTCAGGTTATCAATGACTGTTTGAAGAAAGTCTTCTTTATCAATTGAAGATTTAACAACTGTGATGGTCTCTTCAAGCTCTTCAATGGCCGCCTCATTGGCAAAACATCTTAAGATGGCCTCACGGTCGCTCTGCTCAAGCTTATTAATTTCTCTTTGATCAGGATATTTTCTTAGGTATCTAGCAATATCTCTTAGAACAAGTTCGCCCTCAGGTTTTACGTCGGTCTCATGTTTTCTATATTCTTTGATAAAATCAACAAAGGTCTTAATGGTGATCAGGTTCTTATTTTCTTCAAAGATTTCTTCATTGAAGATCTCAGCACCTGAGCCAGGAATTACGTCATAGTTAACTTCCATTTCTTCCTGAGTAAGAACAATCTTGCTTGTTAAGGTGTTCTTCCTTAAGGCCTTAAGCTCTTCAAAAGTATAAAGCTGATTTATTAATAAGGTTGGAAAGAAACTTGAATCTAAGGCATCGACATCTTTTAGCCAGACACCCGTAATAACTAATTTATTGGCTTTTTCTAAGTAATAGAGGTCCACCGCATGTGTTTGTTTGGTGCAAATATCCATTAAACCCACAAATGGATTTCTAGGATTTGTGTCTGTGAGAGACTGAATAATATAGTCTTTATATACTTTTGTTACTGGCGAAGTAATTTGTACCACTAGGGCATCTTCAGTTGTTCCATAATCCACATCTAGAGGGAACCAGCTTACTTTATCTTTTGTTAAATATGTAAAAAAGGATGAAACGGATGAGAGAAAAGTTCTAAGTCCCGTAATATCTGCTTTTTCAGCATGGGCGAACTTAGTGATTATATCGCTATAATATCCGATCGTAAGAGGGCTAGAGAACTTGGTTGACTGAGAGTTTTTAAGAATCCCATCATAGGCCGTTTCCATCTGAACAACTGTGCTTCTCGAAAAGAATCTTTCAAGAAGTACTTTACCCACATCAGACTGAGCAAAGGATGGATTAAAAATAACATCACCTTGATTTCGAAGGAAATGATTCACCTCTTCTACAGAGCTAAAGCATATAATACGTGAGTCTTCTAATTCTTTCGTCTCAGGCAAATCGAATTCAGTATCAACTAAAACATATATAGGAGAGCGACCCTCAAGGGCCTCGATAGACGTCACCACTTCTAACGAGTCAACAGCGAGAGCGACTTCTAGCTCAGGCGTTATCTCATTTAGTAAATTTAGAATCAAGATTTTTTCTTGTTCCAAAATTTCTCCAGCTTAGATTCCAGAAACTTCCAAATATTTGGCATGCTCTGAATCTCGGTTTTCAAATTCATTCGTAATAATTTTCTTTATTCTATTTGTTAGAACTGCTTCAAGTTCTTCACTTTTTTCCATTAATATTCTTAAATATGAGGAAGCATCTCCACTACGCAGTTTAAGGTCGCTATATGGAAATCTATTATTCACAAAAATAATTAATCCCTCTAGATCTGAAATTTCTCCTTCATTTAGTCCAAGAGGAAAACCCAATCCGTTAATCCTTTCATGATGAGTTTCAATAAAGTGCAGTAGCCCTGGATTACTCATTTTTTCTTCGTAGAAGGTAAAAGCTTTATCAACACCTTGTTCCGAGTGAGACTTAAAAACCGAGACTTCGTTTTCCCCAAGGGAAGAGTGCCAGCTTTGAGGGGTTTTTCTTTCTTGCTCTAAGGCGTTAATAAGGTTTGTGCTAAGTACATTTTCATCCAAGGAAATATCAAAGAGAAAACTTAAATGATAAAGGTCTTTAAGAAGTTCCTTATCTAAGTAACCCATTACAATTGCCAAGGAGACTAGTAAACTGCTTACAATTGAGGACCTTTTGAAAAGGTCGGCACTTGAATCAAAAAGTTTTTGCTCTTCTTCCTGAGTGAAACCAAAGAAACTTTGCTCGCAAACAAACATAAGGTCCGCAAGCCCTACTTCTTCTTCATTATTCCAGTAACCATCACAGATCCAAGAAATAATGGCATCTCGATACTCAGCCTTATCCTCTTCTTCTTCGCATTCTAAAAACTTTTCAAATAGCCCTAAGCCTTTGCTGCAATAGTCTTCATTAAGAATGGTGTCGATCTGAATTTCTTTACCGGCACTTAAGAATTTTTGAAGATAATCTTTTCTAATCCAATCACCAGGATGAAAAAGAGTTATTTTCTTTCCACTACTCATGGTCCAATAAATTTCACCAACGGAAAAATGCATTTCCATAAGATTGAAAACGAGGGGAAGCGCATTTGCTTCCAAATCTTTTTTAACTTTTTGGACAGGCATATTTAAAAGACCTTCATCTTCTAAATCGTCCTCCATTAAAAAGTCTGCATTTTCTTCTTTGTTTTTATCCATTGGCATTACACCTCATCTTCTTTTCGGTGTTTAAGTGCCCAGAATTAATGAATTTTGGAATAAAAAAACTTTAGGTAAAAAAATTGAGCAAAAAACTTAAAAAGCTTTTTGCTCAGGTATGTAAGTTACTGATGTTTTATTTAGAAACTTGATTAGGATTATAACACCTGTACGCATGAGTCAGGCTTTCCTCAGTTACAGGAGGATATGACCCACGACATTCGTCGGTTGCATTCCAACATCTTGGGTGAAAATGACATCCTGATGGAGGGTTCATTGGGCTTGGAATATCCCCTTCAAGGATGATCCTATCGTGAGTTACATTGGGATTTGGGTTAGGAATCGCTGAAAAAAGAGCTTTTGTGTAAGGATGTCTAGCACCACCATAAAGCTCATGAGATTCAGCCACTTCTACCATATTTCCAAGGTACATAACGGCCACTCTATTTGAAATATACTCAACAACTTTTAAATCGTGAGCAATAAATAAAAATGTTAAACCTAAATCTTTTTGAAGGTCCATCATCAAGTTCACAACCTGAGCTTGAACGGAAACATCTAGTGCAGAGACAGGTTCATCACAAACAATAAACTCTGGCTCAACGGCCAAGGCCCTAGCGATACAAATTCTTTGTCTTTGCCCCCCAGAAAATTCATGAGGGTACTTATTCAAAGCATCTGCCGGTAATTGAACTTGGTCTAATAATTGAAGAAGTCTTTTTCTTCTTTCTTCTTTATCTTTAAAAAGTCCGTGAATCTCCATTGGCTCAGCCAATATTCCACCGACAGTCATTCTTGGGTTTAATGAGGCATAAGGATCCTGAAAGATAATTTGCATCTTTCTTCTCATCTCTCTCATCTGGTCTGCATCAAGTTTTGTGATATCAACACCGTTGAAGAAAACTTCGCCAGAAGTTGGTTCGATTAAACGAAGTAGTGAACGACCTAAAGTTGTCTTTCCACAGCCCGATTCCCCCACTAATCCGAGAGTTTCACCTTTTTTAATTTTGAAGCTAACATCATTGACGGCATAAACAGCACCCACTTCTCTACCAAGGATTCCACCTTTGATAGGGAATTTTTTTGTTAGATTATTTACTTCTAAAAGATATTCGCTCATCTAATTTATCCTTTTACGATTCCAACGCAATTAACTTAATGGGTGAAAGCAAGCGGCATCATGATTTGTACCAATTGACTTAAGCACCGGCTCACCTTCTGAACCACGACATTTGTCCGTGGCAAAATCACAACGATCTTGAAAATTACAACCGTCTGGTAGATCAAATAATGATGGAACCATTCCTTCAATTGTAGGAAGTCTGTCTTTTCTTTCACCTGTGGTTGAATCAAATGATGGAATCGATTCGATTAAACCCTTTGTATAAGGATGCTGAGGGTGATTAAAAAGTTCTTTAACTTCTGCCCTTTCAACAATTTGTCCACAGTACATAACCGCTACATCATCACAGGTTTCAGCAACAACACCAAGGTCGTGAGTAATCATGATGATCCCCATCCCAAGTTCTTTTTGAAGCTTATTCATAAGCTCTAAGATTTGTGCCTGAATTGTCACATCAAGAGCAGTAGTAGGCTCATCCGCGATTAAGATATCGGGTTCACAAGCAAGAGACATGGCAATCATAACCCTTTGTCTCATCCCACCTGATAGTTGGTGAGGGTATTCTGTTATTCTTTTATCTGGAGAAGGAATACCGACAAGACGTAACATTTCGATGGCCTTCTCTCTTCTTTGTTCTTTTGATAATTCAGTTTGATGAAGCTCAAGAACTTCTTCAATTTGATTTCCTACAGTAAAAACAGGGTTCAATGAAGTCATTGGCTCCTGGAAGATCATGGCAATCTTATTTCCACGAATCCTTCTCATTTCATCAAATGGAATATCAAGAAGGTTTTCACCTCTATAGTCGATAGTTCCCCTGGCAATCTTACCAGGAGGTGAAGGAATCAAACGCATAACAGATAAGGCCGTAACTGACTTTCCAGACCCTGACTCTCCAACAACGCCAAGAGTTTTACCCTTGAAGACTTCAAGGTTAACTCCGTTTACAGCGCGAATTCGACCTCTGTCAGTATTAAACTCAACACATAAGTCTTTGATCTCTAAAATTTTCTCTGCCATTAAGCATTTCCTGTTAAATTCAATTTAAAGTTTACTTACCTTTAAGCTTCGGATCAAGTGCGTCACGAAGAGCATCACCTAAAATATTTAAAGCAAGCACCACAATCCACATCGCAAGAGTTGCAGCTGCTAATTGCCACCATACTCCACGAGCTAATTCTAATTTTGCATCATCAATCATTGTTCCCCAACTTGGACGGCCCTGAACACCTAAGCCTAAAAAGGATAGGATTACTTCAGATTTAATCGCTGTTTGAAATTGAAGAGAAAAATTAATGATCACAATATGTAGAACATTGGGAAGGATATGCTTAAAAAGTTTCCTAAAGTCGCCTCCACCAATGGCGGCAGCGGCATGAACATACTCTCTATCTTTGTGACGAATAACTTCACCACGAATTAACCTACAAAGATTAACCCAAGAGGTTAGACCTAGAGCTAGGTAAATCGCCACAAGCCCTTTACCAAGAATAAAGGTAATAGCAACGAGAAGCATAATATAAGGAATAGAAGTAAAGGTCGTATAAAACCAAACGATAAACTCATCGACCTTACCACCAAAGTAGCCGGCAGTTGCTCCCAGAGCGACCCCAATAATCATGGAGATAATTGCTGTAACTAAGCCGATAGACATGGCAACTTCAGTACCTTTAATCATTTTATCAAAGACACTTCTTCCGAAGATATCAAGTCCAAAAATAAACTCTGATGAAGGTGGTGCATAAGAAGGTCCTACTTCTTTTGCCCAGTCTCCCCCCACAAAGCCAAGGGTAGAAAGGATGGCAATAGCTGCATAAAAGACAACGATACTTAAGCAAGTCATTGCCATTTTATCACGAGTTAATTCAGAAAAAGCATGCTGCCATAGAGACTTTGACTTCTTAGGTGCGTCGTTTTTCATCATTTCAGCCTCACTCGTGGATCAACCAATGTATAAAGAACATCAGTTAAGACTGAAAATAAAATATAGGCCACAGAGATAAGAATCGTCATCGCTTTAACAACTGGAAAATCCGAAGAGTTAATAGCGTTTAGAGTAATCCCTCCAAGCCCTGGAATTGAAAAGAAGCTCTCAAGTAAGAGGGCTCCTAAAATCAAAAATGGTATTTGAATAATAACGTAAGTGATAATCGGTATCATGGCGTTCTTAAGCACATGCTTAAACATAATAACCTTTTCACCAAGACCCTTGGCTCGCGCCGTTCTTACATAGTCTTGGTAAATTTCATCTAGAATAATTGTTCTATAAAATCGAACATCCGGTCCAAGGCCAAGCATCACCCAAATAATTACGGGAAGAATCACATAGGGTGCGAAGTCTGGAAAACCAAACTCGTACCCTGAGATTTCAAACCAGCCTAATTTAAAGGCGAAGAACCATTGACCAAAAAGAATATAGGCCAGTGATGAGATACTCATCATGGTAACACAAAGGAAAACCACACCCTTATCAATAAAAGTTCCTCTAAAAAAAGCAACAAATAAAGAAATGGCGATACTGATCACAGTTGAAAGAATAAAAGCCGGCACTGAAAGAGTTAAGGAAGGAATAGCTCCCGCCTTTATCATTTCAATGATTTCTTGTTTGGTAGACCAAGATCTTCCAAACTCAAAAGTAAAAGCAGACTTAACAACATCTAGATATTGAAGGAACCAGGATCTATCTAATCCAAGCTCTCTTCGAAGATCTTCCATCTGGCTTAAGCTAGCATGCTTACCGAGCATGATCAGGGTGGGATCCGGACTCACCATATTAAATAAAACAAAAATAATCAGACACACCCCAAGTAGTACCGGAATGACATAAAGGAGTCGTCTGATTATATAGGCCCAAATATTCATTTAATTAAAACTTCTCCATAAGCTTCTTCTTAGCTTCTAGATCAACTCTTAAGTAAGAGGCTTGTCCAGCTTCGAAGTCTGTAGACATATAGTTTTTAAGCCAACCATTTACGATTGTGTATGATTGTCTGTGAACACCATAGATCCAAGGTATTTCTTCAGCAGCGATTCTATACATTTTCTCATAAAGAGCAGTTCTCTCTGGAGAATCTTGCATTACGGCTGATGAAGCAAAAAGCTTATTAAATTCAGGGTTATCGTAACCAGAACCGTTAGCTCCTGGTGATCTGTTTGGCCCGTATAGAAGCTGTAAAAAGTTTTCAGCATCTGGGTAGTCAGCTCCCCAAGCAATTCCGTAAAGGTCTACATTACGGTTTGTGATCTTCTTTTGAAGCTCTGGCCATGGGTTAGTGATAACTTTAATTTTAACACCAATTTGTGCCATTTGTTTTTTGAAGTACTCTCCAGTTTGCCGTGAAGTCGTTGATGATGGACAGTCGTAAGTGATTTCAGGAAGACCTTCACCATTAGGGTATCCAGCTTCAGCAAGAAGTTTCTTCGCTTGCTCAATCTGCTCTGCTTTTCCATTTCCTCTATAAGGGTTCTTATAGTTTGGAATAAAACCAGCAATCCCTGGAGGAACTACTGATTGAGCTGGCATAGCGGTGTTGTTGTAGAAAAGCTTGTTTGACTCATCAACATTGTAAGCTAGAGACATTGCCTGACGAAGCTTAGTATTGTTGAAAAGTTTCTTGTCATGGTTAAAAGCCGTGTAAGTCACATCAAGAGATGGAGATACTGAAAGCCTAACACCTTTTTCAACAAATTTTGGATCTAGGTTTTTCGCATCAGGAATAGCAGTATCAAAGTTGTCTTTTGGAACTGAGATATACTCTACTTTACCTTTTTGAAAATTTAGCCAGCGAGGTTGACTCTGAACAATGATATTTACGATTAGTTTATCAACAAGAGGAAGAAGCTTTCCGCAGTCTGCCATAAAACCAGCAGCCTTTAGATTTGCATCACCTTCACAAGGATACTTCTTTTCTCTGAAGTTAGGATTCTTTGTATAAGTGATTTTATTACTTTGTGTAAAAACGGGAAGGACGAAAGGACCTGTGCCAACGGGGTGGTTAAGGAATTCTTTTCCGTATTTTTCTACAACTTCTTTAGCTACAGCGAATGTAAATGGCATTGCTAGTGAGTAAAGGAACTGAGGAAAGCTTTTCTTTAGTTTGAATTGAAGAGTGTACTTGTCTAGAGCTTGAAGACCAGCAACAGATTCTGAGTAATCAGTCTTAGGAAGTTCAGAGTATTTTTTTCTCCACTCATCAAGACCTACGACTTTTCCTTCAAGAAGCCAGAAACCAAGACCTTGAAGTTTTGGGTCAGCAAGACGCTTAATTGAGTAAACAAAATCTTCAGCTACGAGCTCACGCCCTTTCCCTGATGGAAAGGCAGCGTCGTCATGGAACATTACTCCTTTTTTAATTTTAAAAGTATAAGTCAGACCATCAGCAGAAACTGTTGGCATTGCTTCGGCCAAGTTTGGCTTAAGTGTATAAGGTCTCTTTAAGTAGTGATACTCAAGAAGGCCTTCGTAAACACGGGCAACTTCGTTACTTGAATAACGATCATTTGAGTAAATAGGGTCCATACCCTTAACTTCTGCACTTACGGCCAAATTTAGCACACTTTCATTAGAGGTTGTTTTCTTTGTACAACCAATGAAAGAGGTTAGGAGTAAGCCGATGATCAGGGTTTGAAAAAACTTGATCTTTTTCATGAGTCAATCCTTTGTTGTAGATATGTTTATCTACTTGGTTAAGTCGTTTAAATTGCCAGAACCATCACTGGTAAAAAGACTTTCGGCAACAGTCTATATAAGGCAAGCCTAACGTATATATATAAAAAAACAGGGAATTGCCAAGGATTTAGGGGAATTTGGTCGTCGCGTAATAGGTGTTAGGAACAATCTCTTTGAATTAAAGTTAATGCAAAGGGTTGTCTTGCGTTAGAACTTCGCCTTCTATCCTTCAAAGTGAAATTAACCTTCCGATAATAGGTAGATTTATTTTTCGCATTAATTAGAAACTCGTGGTCTTTATCAAATGGAAAAACAATATTTAATTCGTCCTTAGTTTCTTTAAACTTAAAACTAAGCTGTCTTCCAAATCCGCAGATATTTTTTTTACAAGAGTAGTCCCCTATTCGAACCATATCCACAACTTTTAAAAAGAGCCCAATTTTCCCGAGAACTTTTTTTAACTGATTAATCTCTTTTTGCTTTCCTTCTTTTTTGGCGCTTAGCGTCAGCCTTTTAAAGAATCTGCCTTTGATTTGAATTTTAGACTTATCGGCGTCTTTAAAACCAAGAGTTAAAACTTCTTCTCCATGAATGGGTAGACTTAGACCAAGGAGCCATTCTTTTTCTATATTTTTAAAAAGACTCTCATAACTAAAGACGTACTTCCCCTCTAAATGCTCAATTCGGCCTTTTCCTTCACCAGAAAGACAAAGAGATTCAAAGGGAATGCTACTTTTTTTGGAGATATGGGTACAAGAAATCAAAAGCAGGCTTAGTAAGACTAATCCTGCGTTGGCTGCTCTTTTGAAGCTGGGAGACGTAGTGAGTCCAATTCGTGAATGGCCTTCATAACATCGTCTTTTTCTGATTGAACTTTGCAATTTCTTAAAGCCTCTTGATAGTACTTTCTAGCTTCCTCGTATTGCTGAAGCTCCTGATAGATTATAGCCAGGTGTTTAGTGATGACAACATCAGTTTTAACCGTCTCGTGAGCCTTTTTTATTTCCACCAGAGCTTTCTTTAAATCACCGGTTTTATAGTAGTACCAGCCTAAAGAGTCTCTGATAAATCCATCATTAGGTTTAAGCGCCACAGCTTTTTTAATATAGGCGAGGGCTTTTTCAAGATCAGTGTTTTGCTCTAATAAAGAGTATCCAAGAAAGTTTAGAGCATGGGCATTATTAGGGTTTTTCTCTAAAAGCTCTAAGATCACCACTTTAGCCGCATTAAACTCTTTAACCTTTTCATAAAGAGAAGCTAAGTAATAATCGTGATTTTCGGTATAGTCTTTTTTCCCGCGAACTTCTTCAACGAGTTTTATAGCCTTTCTAAAGTTTCTCTTTTCTTCATGAAAACTTGCTAGAAGAATCTTTAATTCAACGGCCAAAAAGTCATACTTATTACTTTTCTCCGTAACAAACTTTTCAAATCGCTCCACAGCTCCACTGTTTTCTAAGGCCATGGCACTTAAAATTTGAGCCATTTGCATATGGCTATCATGGAAAAGAGTGCTTTCCGCATTAATCTTATTAAAATAGCCTATGGCATTTTCATAATCGTCAGTTTGAACAAATAGTGAGCCAAGATAATAAAGAACCTTATCACTATCAGGCATTGCAACTAGGACCTCTTTAAAAATTCCTTTTGCATCTTCATATCTTTTCTTATCCGTATAAAGAATTCCCAAACGGACTTTTAAATTTAAATCATTGGAATCAAGACTTGATAACCTTTCAGCATAATCAATAATTCCTTCATAATCCTCAGTAGCAAACTTAAGCTGAACAATTCTCGTTAGAACCGCGTAGCTCATAGGATTATCTTTTAAAAAGTCTTTGTAAGTCTTCTTAGCGCGAGAGATTTTATTTTTCTCTTCGTATAGAAGACCTAACGCAACTGCAGCCTGATAGAAACGACTATCTCTTTTCAAGGAGTTTCTAAAATCGCTCATGGCCAGCTTACGCTTATTTCTTGATAGGTTTATCTTCCCTTTATAATAAGAAAAGATTCCATTATTAGGCATTGTCTTTTCACACTTACTTAAAAGCTTCATGGCCTTGCCATATTTTTCATCCAAGGCGTAAGCCTTACCAAGGAAAACACATCCCTCTTCCGACTTAGGATTAAACTTAACCACCTTTTCATAAACTTTAAGAGCTTTTTCTGATTGATCCATTGCTGTGTAAACGCCACCAAGAATCAGACCAGTGGTTTCATCCTTAAACTTTTCTTCTACAAAAACTTCACTTAGAAGCTTTTTAGACTCTTCAAGTTTCCCAACTCTAATAAGTTCAATGGCATACTTCTTTTTAAGATAAACATCGTCCGGCTTTAATTTATAAACATACTTAAACAAAAAGGCTGCCGTCCCAGCGTCCCCTCTTAATGAAGCGTCGTTTCCTTTGATATAGAGATCAGTAGCTAAATAGTCCCTGGACTCGGGAGAAGACTTTATGGCCTTATCCGTAAGCAGATCCATTTCTTTTTCTGCCTGGATCATGTTCTTAACTTCGACAATTTCCTTTTGGACAACGGGAACTGCTGTCTTTTCGGATTTTAGGGAACTACATGAGTTCAAAGTCGCTACAATTGCACAAATAAGAAATAAGTTTTTAAACATACTACCTGTCCATAGGTCCAAATCTCATCTGCCCTGCGTGGGCGATGTTTCGGCTTCATTCTCTTGTCGTAAGTTTGCGCAAAAGGTCTTAAGGATTTCTATTGGGCCAGGTGAATTGGCATTTTTTGCCATTAAACCCGTGTTTTTTGTACGGATATAGGACGAGCACCGTGGCAAAATGCTCGGTTTTGCACGATTTTTGCGGATTTTTGACCTCGAGGGCCATTTTTTGGCCCATCTTGGTTGACAGCATCAAATGAAAGTTGCTATTTCTTCGGTCACTAAAGCGAAGCAAGGCATTAGTAGCCTCGGGTCAGGGAGTAAAATCCACAGCCTAAGCTATTGAAATTATTTGCCCTATACGTGGTTTTAAAGGCGTCTTAGAAAATTCTACACGCCACGTTAAAGTCGCAACAAATAATGCTATAACCGCTCTGTATTCGCTTAACTATAAAAAGTTAGTTGTTTTATTTTAGGGAAACAAACGAATTAGGGAAACAAAGTTTAATTACTTTCATCACATAGGGGAAACTAAGATGAACGAAGTACGAATTATCAAAAGGTACCAAAACCGTAAGCTTTATGACACTCATCAGTCATGTTACGTAACTCTTGAGGAAATCGCTCAGATTATCCGCGAAGGTCACGAGATTCAAGTAATCGACAACAAGACTAAGAATGACATCACTTACACTACTCAGATCCAACTTCTTTTCGATCAAGAAAGAAAGTCTCTGAAAGCTGGTGATACTGAACTTCTTAAGCGTGTTATCCGTTCTGAAGAAGGTACATTTACTGGTTATATCAGATCACTTGAAGGAACTACGGCTCCTGAAGTTGAAACAACTACTGAATTCAAGCCATTCATGAATCCAGAAGTTAACACGACTGTTGAAACTCCAAGTACTTTAAACTAATCTATTAGTTGGTACTAACCGTTTCACGGTAGGTTTATGATCAAAAAATTATCAAGAAATATGCTGGTAGCAGCTACATTATTTGTAGCTTCTACCAGTTTTTCGTTTTCTCAATCTAAAATTGAAAAACTCACCTCTAAAGACAGCGACAAAAAAGCAGCAAAACTGCCTGCTCCAAGCGCTCGAAGTGAAGCCCCAAGACCAACAAATGGTTTAAAGGTCCACTCATTTGGAATTGGTTTAGGCCAAACCTTTATTAAAGGTGATTTTGACGACTTCGGAGAAGATAAGATTACTTTTGATCTTCTTTATAACTATTCTGCCAGTCACTCATTTGATTTAATGGTTGATCTTCATTCTCATAAGCATGAGTTCAGAAACACTTTTGTTAGACTTACGGGTTTAGCGGTGGGAATTAAAGCAAAGCTTTATAACTTTGATAATTTTGCTCCATTTGCTGTAGCTGGTTTGGGATTTTACGCCCCGAAAGTTAAGAGATTGGTCAATAACGCACTTGTTGAATCAGAGAGTAAGGTTGTTTTTGGAACACATTTAGGCGGCGGCGGTGAGCTTAAGCTAAATGACAAGTTTACAGTTGGTCTTCTAGCGCAATATCATAATCCCTTCGATATGAAACAAGAGCTCGGACCAGAAGTTGAAGGATCCTATTACAAACTCCTCATCACAGGCTATTACCACTTCTAATAGTGGAAATCCCTCGAGATTATATGTTGTCACCGGAAAAGGTGGCGTGGGCAAAACTACGCTCGCCATGTCTTTGGCCAAGCATTTAAAAGAATCAGGTCATAAAGTTCTCTATAATAGTTTTGATGTTCCACCGAAAGTTACAAGTCTTAAATCCTTAGGGATTCCCTACTTTGAGTTATTTCTAGAAGATAGTATGCGCGAGTATATGGGTAGAAAACTAAAGAGCGAGATGGTGGCCGGTTGGATTATGAAAACGCCGTTTTTTAAATCCCTCTTTAATATGCTTCCGGCCTTGGGGCAAATGATTCTCCTTGGGCATATTATTGATAAACTAAATTCAGACCCGGAACTTCATATCGTGATCGATGCTCCGGCCTCTGGACATTCCCTAACCCTTTTTCAATCAACTCATAATTTTAAGGATATGTTTAAAGAGGGATTGCTAGTTGAAGATATTAATAAAATGCACTCATTTCTTCATACAGAGGGAAATCTGGAAATTTGGGTCACGACTCTTCCCACTCATATGGCCATTCAAGAGGGTAAAGAGCTTGGAGAGCAACTAGGCGAAATGAACCTAGATAATATTAAGTACGTGGCCAATGGAAATTTAGGAAAAGTTCCCTTTATCTCTAAAGGAATCGAAGGGCTTCCTGATTTTTTAAAACAAAAAGTTTCAATGGAACAAGAGGCCTTACTTGAAATAGATAATGATGATTCCATTAAGCTTGGCATTCTTCCCTATTTCACCGACGTTCAATTTGAAAATATCGTAAATTCCACAAATGAATTCTTCAAAGGAGAATTCAAGTGGACATAAATAATAAGAAAATTGAAATCTTCTGTGGAACAGGTGGAGTCGGCAAAACAACCTTAGCTACCGCCAGGGCCATGCATTTGGCAAAACTTGGTAGAAGAGTTCTCCTTATCACAATTGATCCGGCTAAGAGGCTAAAGCAAATACTTAATCTCAATGACGATCACGCCGGCGAAGTTGAAGAAGTGGCCCTCTCAAATTTTGAAGATGCCTTTGGAGAATTTCCAGGTCATCTTGATGCTCTTTTAATGTCTCCAAGTCATACTCTAAAGAGAATGGGAGAGAGAACTAACTCCATAAAAGATTTAGATAATCCTATCCTTAAAATTTTGACCCGTCCCCATGGGGGAATGAATGAAATTATGGCCACCATTGAAGTTCAAAACAGGCTAAATGATGGACAATATGATGTGATTGTTCTTGATACACCTCCTGGGAAGCATTTTATGGATTTTCTAAATGCTAGTCAGAAGATTAATCAATTCTTTGATAAGACATTCGTTGAAATTTTTAAGTATCTTGGGAAAAGTATTGCTAGCGGTATTGAGAAAGAGAAAAAAGGAATCCTAGGAAAACTGGTTTCTAGCGGAGTAAAGAAGCTTCTTGGCTATTTAGAAAAGGTTACCGGCGCTGAATTTGTGGATATCTTTGTGGACGCGGTTGCTGCTCTTTATAAAAACCGGGAAAGCTTCCTAGAGGCCCTCAATTTTCAAGATAGGCTTCGAATGAAGAGCTTTTCCAACTGGTTTTTAGTTACTTCAGTGGAACAGCATAAAATCGGTGAAGCTAAAGACCTTCAGGAAGAAGCTGTGGAGTTTATGCACAGCGACAACTTCTTGGTCATTAATAAATGTTTACAAAAATACCTCGAAGCGTGGGACGAAGAAGATCCTGACGGACAAATTCTACGTAGCTCTATGCTAGAGAGGGAAAATGAGTTAAAAAGTTTTGCCAAAACGAATTTCCAAAAAATCTTGGAATTTCCAGAGGTTCTAGGTCCTTCTCCCCATGAGCATGTTATTCAGCTCACTCAAAACTGGGGTCAATTGCACTAAGAATTCTCTGGCAACAGAGGATTCAAATTATGATGAAAGGAACTAAAGCTAACGTACTTGAAGCCATTGGTGGAACGCCAATTGTTAAACTTAATGTCGTAGCTAAAGATGTCGAATCAGAGATTTATGTCAAACTTGAATACATGAACCCGGGTGGATCAACTAAGGATCGAATCGGCGCTTACATGTTAGATCAGGCCGTTAAAGAAGGAAAACTTAAGCCAGGTGGAACTATCATCGAGGGTACTTCTGGAAACACCGGTGTTGGGTTGGCCATGTGGGCAACAGTTCACAACTATAAATGCATCTTTGTTATGGCCGATAAGCAATCAAAAGAAAAAATTGATAATCTTCGTGCTTTTGGAGCAAAAGTAATTGTTTGCCCAACTGCAGTTGAGCCAGAAGACCCGCGTTCATATTACTCAGTTTCAAAAAGATTAAGTGAAACTATTCCTAATTCTTTTTATGTAAATCAATACGACAATTTACATAATAGGAACACTCACTACACCTGGACTGCTCCTGAAATGTGGGACCAAACTGAAGGTGATTTCGATACTTTTATGGCCACTGTTGGAACCGGTGGAACCATCACAGGTTGTGGAATGTATTTTAAGGAAAAGGATCCTTCTAAAAAAATTGTTGGAATTGACTGCGAAGGATCGATCGTTAAAGAATTCGCCGAAACCGGTAAGATGGGACAGGCCTACTCTTATGTTCTTGAAGGTGTTGGTGAAGATTTTATTCCTGAGAACTATGATTTTTCAAAGATTGATGACTGGGAAATGGTTGGTGATAAGGAAAGTTTTCTTATGACTAGGGCCCTCTTAAAGAAAGAAGGAATATACGCAGGTGGTTCAGCAGGGGCAGCTATTTGTGGAGCTATTAAATACGCAAAGAGATTAGAGAAGCCTGAGAAGATTTTAGTTCTTCTTCATGATTCAGGAAATCGTTATGCTTCAAAAATTTATAACGACGATTGGATGAGTGATAATAATTATAACGATCCTAGCTTTAATGTAATGGTTAGCGAAGCTCTTGCGGACCTTGGTAAAGATAAGCAAAATATCTTCACCCTTGAAGATACCAATACAATTGGTGATGCCGTAAAGATGATGGAAGAAAAAGGAATTAGCCAGATTCCTGTTTACGGAAAAGGCGCAATTGTTGGAATGGTTCAAGAGAAAAATCTTTTAAGACCAGTTTACAACGGTGACTATGCACTAACTGATAATATCTCACTTGCTTATAGTAATAAATTTAAAGTAATCGATAGCGGAGAACTATTGTCGAATGTAACAGACGCTTTATTAAATAAAGAAGTTGTTCTTGTGACAGAAGGAAATAAGGTAATCAATATTATGACTGATATTGATATTCTTCAGTATATTTCTCAAAAAGGAAGTTTCTAATGAAAAGGAAAGAGTTAGAAAGCTTAAAGCTTGCCACTAAAGTCATTCATGCGGGCGGCGAGCCGGATAAGGAAACCGGAGCCATCATGCCTCCAATCTTTCAAACTTCAACTTTTGTTCAGTCATCACCTGGAAAACATAAAGGTTATGAGTATACAAGAAGTCATAACCCCACACGAACAAGACTAGAGGAAAATCTCGCGGCACTTGAGGGAGCGAAGTATGCTTTAGCGATGTCCAGTGGAATGTCAGTTGCGACTCTGGTTCTTAAGAGTTTCGAAGAAGGTTCTACTATCGTTTGCGGTGATGATGTTTACGGCGGGACATATAGACTCTTCACGACTATTTTAAATAAGGCCTATAACTTTATCTTCATCGATACGACAGATACAAAACTTGTTGAAGCCACTCTTAAAGAACATAAGCCAGCTTTGCTTTGGCTTGAGGCCCCTACAAACCCTCTTTTAAAGATTACGGATATTTCTAAGACGGCAAAGATAGCAAAAAAGTACAAGACCCTTACTATGGTTGATAATACTTTTATGAGTCCAATTTTTCAAAACCCACTCGCTCTTGGTGCTGACCTAGTGATGCATTCGATGACTAAGTATATCAATGGTCATAGTGACGTAGTCGGCGGTTGTCTTATGACAAACAATAAAAAGGTTTATGAAAAAGTTTGGTATCTACAAAACTCTATTGGCCCAAGCCAATCACCTTTTGATTCTTGGTTAGTTTTAAGAGGTATTAAAACTCTTGCCATTAGAATGAAAGAGCACGAGAGAAATGCAATAAAGATCGCTAAGTACCTTGAGTCTCACAAGCAGGTTGACTCTGTTGTATACCCGGGACTTAAATCCCATCCACAACATAAAATTGCGAAGAAGCAAATGCATGGATTTGGAGGAATGATTACTTTTTTCCTAAAAGGTGGAGTCAAAGAGAGCAAAAAATTTCTCTCCTCGGTAAAGCTTTTTGCCCTAGCCGAATCACTTGGAGGTGTTGAAAGTTTAATTGAACATCCTGCCATTATGACTCACGCTTCTATTCCAAAGAAAGTAAGAGAGAAAATTGGAATTCACGACAATCTTATTAGACTTTCAGTTGGGATTGAAGACGTAGATGACCTTATCTCTGATTTAGATAAGGCCTTTAAAGCTGTAAAATAGTTTTTTAAAAGGTTCCATCTTCAGTCTGCTTATCTGAAGCAGGCTGGACTGGATCCACTGATGGCGAAGATTCCACTGGAGTAAGTGGATGAACCGGAGCTGGGGCCGTCATCGATTTAGTGCTTTTGGCATATCTGCTATAAATTCGATTTCCATCTAAATAGCCACCAAGTAACTGATAAGCGCAATAAATTTTCCCATGATCAGTGGAGAGGTTCTCTTTCTCTCCCTTGGCAAAGATTAGTCCATCATCTTGAATAATTTCTCTAATCTTAACTAGTGCTTCACAGAACTCTGGCTCTTTTTTATTTGGACAGCTTCCACTTTTCTTTAGAACTTCTACCCCTGTAAAACCAGCCTTAATATGAACAGGCTCTCTACAAACATCAACCTTCCACTGGTTCTTTATAAATTTTAATTTTTGGTGAGAAACAATAATTTCACATTTATCTTTCATCACTTTTAATTTCGTTTGCGCCATTCCAAAAGTAATTTTGTCTTTATGGGCAACATTTATGCTAAATCCGGCATCTAGACATTCTTTTTCCGTAAACATTGAAAAAGCATTTGAAGAAACAAACAGAAACAAAATCGCGGTGCTAAACTTCAACAATAACATTTTTATCTACCTCAATATAAATAACAGATGCATCAAATTTTAAAAAATCTGAATCTCTTTTCTTTTTTAGTTGAAAATATACTTCATTTAATAAATCTCTTGCCCCAAGAGGTAAGCGTTCTCGAACGAAATCTTCGTATTTTTTTTCGTCCATAAATCCGCCGCAATTTTTCCTAACCCCAGGACTAGAAATCACGAGCCTTTCCCCTCTTTCAAGATCAAACCCAAATTCAGACTGACTTAAAAACTCTTTATTTAAAGGAAAGTCGTTAGTACCTAAGACATGCCCTTTCGAGGAGATAAGCTCAGTCTTCCCAAACTGAAAACCTTTAAATTTCATTTTATTTAAATCTATTTTTACAACAAGAAGCTGAAGGGCTTCAGTATCATTCATGTCTAAAAGACCTAAATCTTTTAACTCGCCTGATAGACCTAAGATAAAATCAGTTAACCTCTTCTCTCCAAATTCGCTATATGCCCTTAGCTTTTCAAAATGAGATAAGATAATGGATGAAGCGACGTAACTAGTTGTATTTGTCAGAAGTAATAAAACTTCTTGTTCGCCTTTAACTATATCAAAAAACTCTCCACCGGCCCCTTCTCCTGCGGCAAACTTAGAAAGAATTTTAACTCCTTTAAAGTTATCGTTCTTCATAGGAACAACTTGCTCATGGAGCCTTTTAACTCTTTGAAGTTCCGCCATTGAAAACTCAATCATCTTATTTAAATTTTCTCCTACCCCAAGAAGCTCTTTTCGATTTTCATCTTGTGAACTAGGGGAGGCATTCCTAAGGAGCGGAATATGAAACCTATGATCTCTAGTCGTATCGATTGGAGATATTAAGTTACGATCACTTTCAAGAAACCTTAGGAATTCAGGCTCATGTTCTTGCGAGCCATCGTATAAAAGATAAAAGCCTATCTTCAAATCATTAATGAGTTTTTGGGATTCTTGGCATAAGGGCCAAGATAAAAAGAGCCATTGCCCTCGATCAGATAAAAATCCTGGATCTTCTAGGGCTTCGCCTAGTTCATGTTTTTGAAAAACAGTACCAAGTTCTTCTGCTATTTTTTCAATATAAGCAGCTCGGTCCCCTTCTTCCATTCCTTTGGATATAAAGATGAGTCTATTCACGCCCCCTATGATACTTCCGCTTCGGTATTTTGAACAGTTAGTAACTTAAAGATTCCAAATACTTAACTAGAATGCCCTATGAAAATGGCACTTGCCTTAAAAACCCCATTTAAATTAAGCCGCTGAAATTATTAAGTTGTCTATGCTTCAACTAAAGAAATGGACCCCAAATGCCGAAAAGTACCTGTTAGTCCTTTAAAATAGAACAAGGACATTAACCGACCATTTGGATTGGCTATATGAAAAAAGTAAATAAAGATGCAGACGTACTTCCTCTCAGGCAAAGTAGCTCTGAAAAAAGTGTGAAGGATCTAGCTGCAGAAATTAAAGAATTAAAGCAAAAGCAAAAATCTGTTTGCGAGCAAGCGGTGCGCTCTATCCTTCAGGCCTTAGATTGCAAGGATCACTATACTTTTGGCCATAGTTTAAGGGTAACTCATTTTGCCCTAAAACTTGGGGAAGAAATGGGCTTTGACGATGAGACTTTATATGACTTAGAAATGTCAGCTTTATTTCATGATATTGGAAAGATAGCAGTTCCAGATGCAGTCCTTTTAAAGCCAGCCAGACTTGATGACGAAGAGTTCTTACAAATGAAGCAACATCCATCAAAATCAGCTGAAATACTTGAAGGCTTTGAGCCTTTTGAAGAAGTTGCTAAAAATGCAAAACATCATCATGAAAGATATGATGGGCGTGGATATCCCGACGGCCTAAAAGGTGAAGAGATTCCTTTATTTTCAAGAATTATTCTTATTGCGGACACTTTTGACGCGATGACCTCAACCAGACCCTACAGAAAAGGTCTCCCTTACGAAGTTGCCTTTGCTGAGCTTGAAGAGTTTGCGGGCTCTCAGTTTGACCCAGAGCTAGTCAAAAACTTTGTTAAAGCGATGACTAAGGATAGAGCTGAGAAATCAGATACTTTCTCTTTAAAAATCATTGAGGGCCAGTTTAAAAAAGACGCGGCTTAAGAGCTTTTCTAACCAAAATTTCATAGGCATACTTAGTTCATGAGAACTTTATTCGCCATTTTATCATTGCTCACGCTTTCTTCTTGTTCATTTTTTTTACCGAAACAAAAGGTCATTGATTATTCTGAAGCCTATATAACCGGTATTGGGACCGAAGGACTTACTAGCGATAGGATTAAAGATAATCTTTCTAGGAAGAGCTCAATGGCGGGGGGAAATTACCAAATCTTAGCTTTTCCAATCAGCAAGGCTTATGTCCAGGCCTTAGCTAAAGAAGTAATCGCAGGGAAAAATCTAACGAGAAAACAATCCCTTCGGTTTAAAGATAATCTAAACAAAAAATTTATAAATGATAAAGTTTGTGTTGATACGATTCTTACGATTAAAGAGTTTGAAAGAGTCAATTCACTTGATCAGTGGAGAATTACATTAGTTGATTCTAATAATATTGCCTATAAGCTCGATTGGCTCAAAGAGGGTGAGTTTGGATTTTTTCCAGGTCCAATAACTTCTGTCAGACAGTCTTATCATGGGAAAGAAAAATTTTGGACCTTGATGGGTAAAGCTTGTGCTGTCGCTGATGTTAGGATGCAAGAAGGATTCACACTTATTTTTAGACCAAGCTTTGTTCAATGGCCTTTTGATGACGAGGAAAAGGTTGAATGGACATTTGATCACACTAAAGTCGTCGATGGAAAAGAAGTAAAAGTTAAAAAGAAAGAGAGGAAAAAAGAAGGATACCGAGGCTGGTAACTCTTTTCTACTCTCCTAGTAAGTCGACTTCTTCTGAAACTTCTTCAGCGACTTCTTTACTCTCCACTCCTGGGATATTGTCACAAAACCCAGTTGGCTCAGAAGACTCAATATAATGTTTTTGGATAATGCTACAGTCCTCAACAGAGGCGTAGACATTTTTGATTACACATTCTGGTTTCTTTGCATTTTGACCAGACCATTTTGTGTTTTCCTTACAAGTTAAGTAACTAAACTTATCAACACAGGCCCAATGCTTTCCAACACAATTATAGATTAATCCTCGACCACTTCTCTCATAATTTGGAGGAGCGACATACTCTAGCTTCTTTTCAATTTTTGATGCCATATCGACGGCCGGTTTTTCTTCCACCTTTGGAGCTGTTTCTTCACCTAGTTGAATATCGAGTCCAGTGTCTTCAGCAGGCTTTGACACCTCTGTAACTTCAGTGGCAGCTTCTGATTCAGTTGCTTTAGGCTCTTCAACCGCTGGAGCTTCTACTGGCTCTGCTGGTGTTTCCTCTTTTGGAGCTTCAACCACTGGTGCAGCAGTCGGCTCTGGCTTATTCTCTTCAGGTAAACCTACTGCCGTTTCCGGTGGAACATCTACTACTGGCTTAGGTGCCTCAGCTTCAGGGACCGCTTCAGCTGGCTTTTCAGCTGGTTTCTCTTGAGCAGGAGCTTCAACTACTTTTTTAGGTTTTTTTCGTTTCTTTCGCTTTCGTTTTTTAGGCTTTACGACTGGGACCGCAACAGGGTCCGGCTCAGGAGGCATGAACTCATCTTTAAGTAAGAACCCAATAAGAAGTACTGCCACAGCATAGATAATAATCTTTTTTCTTTTTTGAGCCGCAGCGTCTGCATCCTCGTCTTCTTCATCGTCTTCATCTTCATCGTCTTCGTCAGTATATATTTTTTTCGTTTTTTCTTTTGGACCAGCTTCTTCATCTTCAGATTCGCCACCTTCCTGTAGAAGATCTTTTATTTGAACCTTTACTGTTTTTCCCTCATCGTCTTCGTCACCATCATCATGGTACTTTTCTTCATAGTCATCATCATCTTCATACTCGTCGTCGTCACCGCCACCACCTGGCAGTTTCTTTCGTAGCTCCTCAATGGATGCTTTTAATTTTTCAATCAAGTCTTCAAACATTTAGATGACCTTACTAAAGTTCAAAATAAATACTTTCGTATCTATTAACATTATAACTTATCGAATTTTTGTTGATATCACTTAAGGTATTAATATTAAAAGAAAAGTATACTTGAGCAATTCTCTCTCAGGCGATTAAATGGGGAGTTTAATTTCTGGAGTTTTTTTATCGGGCAAGATTTTTTCATAAATACTAGGAAATTCTTGTCCATCCTTAGCCACAAGGGCCCATAATTCCTTAGCTTTTGTGAGTAAGTTTTCTCTTCCATCTGCACTAATTAACCAACAATAAATTGGATTCTCAACTGGTGAAAGTGGAAAAACCCCTTCTAAGTCTTCTAATACTTTTAGTAATTGCTTATGAGTAATAAATTCTTTCATCCAAGACTTTGGAGTCATCAAAAATGCTACAGACTCCTCCGGTGGAACCATTCTTTTTAATTTGCTAACGACATACCCCATCGTCTTTCTATAGTTTGCCTCACATAACCAGTTGATTCCTCCATCATAAGCAAAGCTATCAATCTGTATTAACTCTCTGGCCCCCAATTTATAATAGGCTTTGCCTATCTTTTCTAATTCTTCAGACTCAATAATCTCGTCGAGCAAAACAGCTCCCCTAAAAACACCTTGGGAGTCATTTAAATTTTTGATTTGAAAACCAACCTCGAATTTACCACCATTTTGAATTAAGCAAGTCCCTAGGTCCCATCTTCTTGACTCAAAGTATAAATCTCCCAGCAGAGGCTGCGTCTCTAAAACTTTTTCAATTTTATTTTTTTGACTCTCAAATACCTCTTTAGAATTTAACCTAAAACTGACTCTCCCGGCTCTTTCATAGGGGTGTCTTAAGAAAATATCCTTTTCCGTGTTTAAAAATTCTTGAAGGTCATTTATATTGGTGATCAACCGACTTTTCGAATGATTTAAGTTAAGGTCGTTTGCTAACTCAAAAGAAGTAACTTTTGAATTTAAAACCTTTTCATTTTTTATATTTTCAAGTTTTCCCCACCAGTTTTCAGGCTCTCCTATTGAACTAAGTCTCGGTGTAAAACCTAGAGCGTCCTTTAGAAATGCTAGGTAATCTAACGGGTACGATTTAGAGGAATAGAGGGTGTCTTTTTTATCAATACAATAAAAGAGTAAATGCTCAAGCATCTCTACGGCCCAATTATCTCTTTTGGTCCAAAATAACTCACTTTCGTAATCAAAATTGGCTCTATAGAGAGTCATCGTTTACCACTCTTTTCTATTTGTTATCTTAAAGTCATCTTTATAGGATTCTAATTCATCAATAAATGCAGACTCAAGTCCTGCTTTCTCTCTAATTTCTCTAGAGAAAATCATCCCCTTCGCCCTCGAAGGAGTAATCTTTTCAGGCAATAGTTTTCTATAATAATCCCATAGAGAACCATTTGGTTTCCATTGTTCAAGCCAGTATCTGCCAATTGAAACGTGGGTAATTTCATCTTCTAAAACGGTATTTAAAACTTTTAAGGTTTCCTCATCATCCAACTCTTCAAATATCTCTTTATAGTGAATACAAAAGTCTAAGTTTGCCATTTCAAATGTTAAGGACATCAGAGCAAAGAATTCCTGTGGAGATTTTAAATGTATCATCTGTCTCCAGAAAAAATCATTCAATGGGAAGTCCCCAAAACCTACACCTAACTGATTCATTCTCTCACAGTATAATCGAAAGTGCTTTTGCTCATCCTTTAGGGCAGAAAGAATTCCTTTCTTGAACTTAATGTCTTCCTCATTTCGAGAGGGATAACAATAAAGAGCTGCGGCCATCATTTCAATAGCGAGAAGTTCATGATTAGCAAAAAAATGAAGTGCTAGACCTCGATTAGATTCCACTTTTAGAGACTTTTTCTTCGGAAATTTTATCTGATTATCACTAAAAGAAATTGTTGCATCCCGTCCTGGATTTAGTGGAAGAGGATTTTGTTCATGAAGGTCAAACTCAAGCTTATCTAAGTTTTGTAGTTTTGAGTCTAAGCTCGTGCCTAAAAGAATGTCTTTCGCGGCAATACTGAGTTTCATCACTTACCGTTTTTTAAATTTTCTTTTTCGAGTTTTGTGTTTTTTCTTAGAACCTGATTTATCATTTGAAGCCGCCCTTCGACCACCGGAATGGTTACGTCCTCTTCCGCTACCTCGTTGTCCTGCCTTTGGACCACCTCGCGAACCGCCGCGCCCACCACTAAAGCGGCGCTCCTTAAAACATTTTTCACAAATGGCGAATTTAGAGTTTTCTTCTAACTTAACACCACAGCTTGAACAAGTTGGTACAATTCTATTAGAAAGCAGCTCATTAAGTTTTTCAACGGCTTTAGATTTGTTGAGATGAAGGGCTTCATCATCATAGTCAAAGTTCTTATTGTTAAAATGTCTTGAAAGCCACTGGTAAAGTTCTACACATTTAATTGAAGTTTCTAAATAATCTATATCGTCAGAGTTCGAGTCTATCGGGTCAAAGAATATAGGATCATTATTTACATATTTATTCAGAATCCAAATATAGTACTGAACATGATCAACAAGGCCTTGGTTTACTGGTGCACAGGTAAATCCAAAAATTTCCGCTGTTGTTAAAACCTCTTCACTATTGGCATCTTCAACAATTTCAGCCAATTCAATCATCTCGTTCAACTCGACACAATAAAAAGGTTTCTTAAATTGCATGGTATTAAATAATCTTAGAAATTCTGAAAGTTTTAATTGAGGGAGATTGTTTTCCTCAAGGGCCGTATTAACTTGGCTAAAGATATCTAAATCCGGACCAACCATACACTTTTTCTTTTGATCTAGGGTCGCCTGGATAGCTTCGTTTATTTGATCAATACCATCTTCAACTCTTGTTAAACAGGATACAAAGCCAACGGGAAATCGTTGATAACGACCAGCCCTCCCTGCAATTTGTTTAATTTCACTATGAGAAATTAAATGTTCTTGGTTATTAAAGAATTTGGAAAGAGTTGAGAAAACAATCCTTTTAATGGGTAAGTTCATTCCCATTGCAATGGCATCGGTACTTACCATTATATCAGTTTCGCCTTGATCAAACTTTCTGGCCTGTTCACGTCTTACTTCTGGAGAAAGTCGACCGTATACAATACTAACCTTAAAGTTCAGACGTTCTAAATTCATTTTGTATTTAAGAGCCTGCCTTCTTGAAAAAACAATTAAAGCATCAGAGCGATCGAGATTACCTAGAGTAATTGGCTTTTTCTCCACATTGAGCTCAGTCATTCTTTCGTAGTTCTTTATTTCGATCTCGTCTCCACAAAGCTCTACAATATTCTTAACTAAATCTAGAACTGAAGGATCCCCACAGATATGAATTTCTTCCGCCATGATATTGACGAGGGCCCTCGTCCAGGCCCATCCTCTTTGAGGATCAGTAATCATTTGAATCTCATCGATTACACAACAATCAAAGGGCTCTTGCAGTCTGGCCATTTCAATTGTTGAGGAATAATGAGTCGCCCCTTCAATCTCAATAACTTCTTCACCGGTTAGTAAGGTCGTCACTGCACCTTTTTGGTTCATTGTATCGTAGAGCTCTGCCGCCAATAACCTAAGCGGAGCGAGATAGCAGCCGGACTGAACTTCACATAATCTCTGAATTGCATGATAGGTTTTACCGGAGTTGGTTGGACCCATATGATAGATAATCTTTCTTTTTATAGATCTGGCCTGGGAATGCACCCAGAATTCACCTAAGTACTCTTGCAGGATTGTCCCTGAAATATCCTTACGCTTTAAAAGTAATAAGGACTTAACCATTTTCTTAAATTCGCGACCTATATAGTGTTCGCCTCTCCAGATATTGGTTTTAATTTGATTAAAGAATCTTTTATATTCTGAGTCCTCGATAAGATCGTGACTTAGTTCCTGTTCATCAAGCATTCTCAGAAGAATCGGTTTGATAACTTCTTCACGTTTTTTAGCAAGCTCTGAAGGATAAGTGAATTTCTCTTTTATAATCGCTTTGACTTGAGTATCTAATCGATTGATTGTCGATCTCTTAAGCCTAGTCCTTACCTTATGAAAAATTCTATCTAATTTTTTTTGTAGATCTAAATAGGTTGCGTTAACTTCTTCAACACCTTCATTCATTAATGATAAGAGATCATTCTCTACTTTTGAGATCAATTCTTTACAATCATCAAACACTTTTTCTCTTGTTTGAGTTCGATAGTCCGCAATACACTTTACGCAGTGGCAATCCATCTCTGAAACTTTTAGCTCTAAAGTGAACTCTTCCTTTAATTTACTTTGGTTTCTATCGTGAAGACCGGCGGTCTCAATACACCACTCTTCCATACTTTTAATATGGAGTTTAAAGAACTCAGGATTTAAGCCTCCATCTTGACCGAAGAAGAACATTTCTTTTTCAGGAAAAAGGCAGTCGTCTAAAAAAATTAGATCTAAAATAAAATCTCTATTTATAAATTCAACATAAGAAATAAAATCTTTATTAAATTTTGATATTAGTGATGAATATTTTTGAAAGAAGTCATTAAGTTTAGTTTGAATTTCTTCAACCAAATCAAGAACCAGCCCTGCGTCTGCAATGGTTCTTACATATTCATCTTCTTCGGAGAATTTATTTACTTTTATTATAGCTCGCCGTTCAGATTCTAATAATTCTCTAATGGCGGCGTAATCGGGAATTTCTGGAAGCGAGTCTGAGCTCAAGTCTTATCTAATCTTGTTTAGTGTTAATACAAAGCTATCTTACCAAACCCAGAAGGTTCGGTAAAATAGCGAAAATATTTGAGATTTATAAATTAGACTTACTTATCAAGTTCAAGAACAAAGGCAACGCCCATTCTTGCGAACTTCGCAGCATGTTCAGCATTTCCACCAGATTGAGCAATTGTGTCTCTTCCAGTGTGGATTTTACCGTTCATGTCATTCTTTTTAGATTCAAATGGCATTGAAACAGGGTATCCCTGACGGTTCCAGCTGGCGTGATCAGAACAGGCATAACCACACTTATCATAGCCCCACTTAATAGTAGGCAGGTAAGCGTCAATTAGCTTTCCTAAGAAAGCATTTTGTCCTTCGTTAGTGAAGTCAGTCATCATTACGATATCTACTTCCGAACCTTTGTAATTAGTCATATCAAGCTGAAGAGCTCCAACTACATTTACACCTTTTTGCTTAAAGCTTGTGGCGATTTCTTTAGAACCTAATAGTCCAACTTCTTCAGCTGCATAGGCCATAAACTTAATCGTTTTCTCTGGCTGATAACCAGACTCTAAGATAAGTCTCATAATTTCTGTTGTAGTAGCGATACCTGAGGCATTGTCATCAGCACCTGGAGCTGAAGCTCTTTCTCTTCCCCAAAATCCGGCAATTGAATCGGCATGACCACCAATAACAATAACGTCATCAGTTTTACCCTTAATAGTGGCAATAAGTGAAGGTTGAGGCCAGCGATCATGCTTGAAGTAAGCAACTGAAGCATCAGTTCTAGCAGCCGTCAGTTTTTCCCAATGAGACTTAAGCCATGATTGAGAATCAACACCTGTTTTTGCTTTGTAGTATCTATTTTTAAAGCTTGAAAGTTTTTCGATAGTTTTTTGAATTTTTAAAGCTCTAACTTTTTCAATAAGAGGCCTTACTAAATCTCCCCTATTAATTGAGTAGTCTGCAATAATGGCCTTATCTCCAAAAGATCTTTCTGGAGAAGCATAAAGTTCTTCAAGACCTTTTTCTTCTGAATCATGAACAACGAATCCACCACAACGCTTAAACTTTTCGTGCATCATAGCTGAGATACAGTTCACTTGCCCTTCGCGGACCTGAATTAAAGTAATTCCGTCGTTGCTTTTATTGGCAATAACCTTATTAGCTGGAAATGTCTTTTGAAGTTCTGCGATAGCGTCGCTACCTAGTGATATCCAAATATAAGGAGAATTATCCGATTTCTCATTATATTCACATTTTACTTCATGAGCATTTATCCCAAGGCTTAGAAGTAATAAAACTGAAAAAATTGCTGTCTTTAGCATTGTCGCCCTCCACTGGCCTGACCTAGTCATCCCTGACTTTCTTTTTAGTACTGATAGTCTAGCGAGACCTATATGAATTGCGTTTTTTTTCCCCTAATATGTTCTTACAAGCCCGTAGTAAGTTTGACGGTCTTTAGGTCTCTTACACATAGCAAGATGAAGGATAAGGTATGATTAAAACATGGCTAACTGACACATTTAATATCAAGTACCCCATTATTATGGCCCCTATGTTCTTGGTTTCTAATATAGAAATGACAATTGCCGCAGCAGAAGCTGGAATAACAGGCTGTATTCCGGCCCTTAACTGGAGAACTCCTGAGGAGTTTGAAAAGGGTTTAAAAGAGCTTAAAGAAAAATGCCCCGGGTCATTTGGTATCAACCTTATCGTCAATAAAAGCAATGTCCATTTAGAAAAACAAATTGCGCTTTGCGAAAAATATCTACCAGACTATATAATTACGTCCTTAGGCTCCCCTGCTGATGTAATTAAGAGATGTGGCTCCAAAGGTGTAAAAGTTATTTGCGACGTTGTGGATGTGGAGATGGCCAAAAAATGTGAAAAGCTTGGGGCTGATGCCATTATTGCCGTCAACTCAGGTGCTGGCGGTCACGCTGGTCCTACCCCTGCCTCTATCCTTGTTCCCACTTTAAGAAAGCATTGTACCCTTCCGGTAATTTCGGCAGGAGGAGTTGGAACTGGTGAGGGGCTCCTAAGTGTTTTGGCCCTGGGCTCAGAGGGAGTTAGTGTAGGTAGTCCTTTTATTGCAACGACTGAAGCTGGTGTTACCGAAGATTATAAAAAAGCAATTGTTCAGTACGGAGCAAAAGATATCGCACTTACTTCAAAGCTCTCTGGCACCCCTTGTACAGTTATCAAGACTCCCTATGTTGAAAAAATAGGTCTTGACCAAAACCCAATTGAAAAAGTTTTAAACAAAAATAAAAAATTAAAAAAGTATGTGAAGATGCTTACCTTTTATAAGGGAATGAAACTTTTAGAAAAAGCAGCCATGAGCGCTACTTACAAAAGCGTTTGGTGTGCAGGTCCTTCAATTGAGTTCGTAAATGCAATTGAGCCAACAAAGGTAATCGTTGATAGAATAGTTTCAGAGTATGAAGTTGCTCACAAGAAATTAAGTTCGCTAGCTAATGTTTAATTCAAAAATTTTAAAGCTTCCTAATTATAGAAGGCTTTATTTAGCAGGTCTTTCAAGTGAGTTAGGAAGTTTTATAACAGACTCTGCTCTTATGCTCTTTCTTTTTCATATCACGAATGATGATAAATCGTTCATGGGAATCAATAGAGCAGTTTTTCTTTTATTTTTAACTTTAGGAAGTTTACTCGGCGGTGCCTTGGGCGAAAGATACGATCGAAAAAAACTTTTACTCTTTTGTGAGTTTGCACGTATTCCAATTGTCGCTTGTCTATTTTTTGTTTCTAATGCTTGGTCTCTCGTCTTTTTAAATGGGTTAATCGCATTATTTACCGGCATCTTCAAGCCGGCCAGGCAAACACTTGTTAATGATATTGTCCCTTCTGACCAAATTAGAGAAGCCAACTCTCTCTTTGGTACAACTTTCGCCATTATTCATATGTTAGGACCTCTAATTGGAGCGGGACTATATGCTTCATTAAATGGAATAACAGAAGTGGTTATTTTCGACCTTCTGACTTATTTCCTAGGTATCTATCTCTTAGTAAGAATGAGTTATAAAGCACCAGAGAAAACAACCCCCATAAAGCAATCAATGGGGGGAGATATCATTGAAGGACTTCATTTTGTCTGGAAAAGAGCTGAACTTCGCTGCGTATTAGTTAACACCATTCTTTTAGGGGCTGGAATAGGGATTTTGATTCCACTACTTCTGCCTTTTATAAAAGAGATACTTAATAAAGGTGATTTTCACTACGGAATTTTTATGGCGGCCTTTGGTCTTGGTGGTGTAATTGGTGGCGCTATTACAGGGAAGCTCTCCAAAAGTTTTTCTTCAGGAAAGCTGATTTTAATTTGTGTAGGACTAGAAGCACTTATCTTTCCTCTTTGGATGAGAATTTCTAATTTTGAATTAAATTGTTTGGTCATCTTTTTTTGGGGGATCGTGGTATTTGTCAGAATCACTTCTCAACTCAATTATATGTCGGAAACTGTCGAAACGGGATTTCTCACAAGAATTCATAGCCTCTTAGATCTTTGTTTTATCGTCCCTAATGTGGGAGCAGGAATTCTCATTGGAATTATTGGAAATAGATTAAGCACCTTTGAAATTTTACACTGGGCTTCACTTATATTTCTGATTACTATTGTTTTAAGAATGTTCTTACCTGAAACACGAAAACTTTGGACTTCCGAAATAAAACAAGTTTATAGGGACCCAAATAGCTTCGATAAAAATTAAAGGAAGATGTGAAGAAAAATATTGTTTTAAGACATGAAGTTAAAAGTAATGAAAGAAGAACACCTCTTACTCCAGTAGGTGCCTCTATCCTAGTGAAAGACGGTTTCAATCTTTTTATAGAATCTTCACCTTCTCGAATTTTTAAAGATAGTGAATACGAGGCCGTTGGTTGCCAACTTGTTGAAATGGGTTATTGGAGAACCTGTCCCTCGGATTATCTCATTTTGGGACTTAAAGAATTACCTGAGGAAGAGTTTCCAATAGAGCATTCACATATTTATTTTGCCCATATCTTTAAAAAACAATCAGGATATGAAGAAGTTTATAAAAGATATGAAGATGGGGGCGGAGAATTATTTGATTTAGAGTTCCTCACAGATGATAAAAACAAAAGAGTATGTGCTTACGGTTATTGGGCCGGCTATGTCGGAGCGGCCACGGCCCTTCTCGAATATTTTAGTCCTAACGGTTTAGAGAAATTAGTGGACTTTGATAGCAAAGAGTTATTAATCAATAGAATTAAGTCTTTAGCAAAAGAAAAGAAAGTACCAAAAATTCTAATTATAGGCGCACTTGGAAGATGTGGAACGGGAGCGAGAGACCTGCTTAATGCAGTAAACTTGCAATCGACAAACTGGGACCTAGAAGAAACAAAAAAGGGTGGACCTTTTATCGAGATTACCCAGCATGATATTTTTATTAATGCCGCTCTGATTTTTTCTAAGGTTCCCCCTTTTATTAATAAAGAGCTTATTCAAGATAAGAAAATCGATTTAAAAGTCATTTCTGATGTTAGCTGTGATCCCAATAGCGAACTTAATCCAATTCCTCTTTATACAAGTATTACCTCATGGGAGAAGCCAACAGTAGAAGCCATTGCAGGAATTAAAATAATTGCTGTCGACAATTTACCTTCCGTACTCCCAAGAGAAAGTAGTGAAGATTTTGCTGAGCAGTTATTTCCACATCTTTTGGAATATATAAAAAAGGAAGAGTTACCTCTTCCTTTTCAAAATGCTAAAAAATCTTTTTTAAGTTCCAAGCCTTAGGCTAAACCGCCTCTTTTTAATAAGGCATCTGGAGTTGGTTCTTTTCCTCTAAATCTTTTATAAAGCTCCATCGGATGTTCTGAACCGCCTTTTTCTAGAATTTCGGTTCTAAACTTATCGGCCACATCTTTATTGAAAATACCTTTTTCTTTAAAGGCCTCAAAAGCATCAGCATCGAGAACCTCCGCCCATTTATAACTATAGTATCCAGCTGAATATCCACCTTGAAAAATATGCCCAAAAGCACAGCTACTAGCGGAACCAGGAACTTTTGGCACTAGCCTGGTAGGCTCAGTAATTTTCTCTTCAAAGTCTTCAACATTTGAGATATCTGAAGGATCTTTACTATGCCATGCCATATCAAGCTTAGCGAAACTTAGCTGTCTTAAGGTAGCGCTACCTTCATGGAAATTAGAGCTGTCTTTTATTTTCTGAATATATTCTTGTGGAATCTTCTCACCAGTTTCATAGTGAGTCGCAAATAGATCCAGACACTCTTTTTCAAATGCCCAATTCTCTAAAATCTGGCTCGGCAATTCAACAAAGTCCCAGTAAACACTAGTTCCAGAAAGGCTTTCATAACGACCTTTTGAAAGCATTCCGTGAAGGGCATGCCCAAACTCATGGAATAAAGTAAGAACTTCATTAAAGGTAAGAAGTGAAGGTTTCGTTTCGGTTGGCTTCGTAAAGTTACAAACGATCGAAATATGTGGGCGGCTATCTTGGCCATCTCTTACAAATTGATCTTTATAGCTTGTCATCCAAGCTCCATTTCTCTTTCCAGCTCTTGGAAAAAAATCAGCGTAAAAGACCGAAGTAAAATTCCCGGCACCATCAAAAACTTCAAAGGTTCTAACGTCCTCATGGTAAGAAGGAATATCTTTATTCTCTTTGAAGGTTAGTCCATAAAGTTTTTCTGCAACTTTAAAAACGCCTTCGACAACATTTTCCAATTTAAAATAAGGCTTAAGTAATTCATCATTGATATCGTACTTTTCTTTTTTAAGTTTTTCTGACCAATAAGAAAGATCCCATGCCTGAACATCAGCTGGACCACCATTTTTGACGATATATTCTTTTAATCCATCAATTTCTTTTTCAGCCACAGGTTTTGCTTTTTCTAGCAATGTATTTAAAAAACCAGTCACAGTTTCAGGCTTTGCGGCCATTCTTTCTTGAAGAGTTAGATGGGCGTGAGAATCATAGCCAAGTAATTGAGCTTTTTCATGACGAAGTTTTGCAATTTTTTTAATGATTTCATTATTATCGCAATCATTCCCTTTGTTGGCCCTTGACGTATAGGCCTTATAAACTGTCTCTCTTAAGTCCCGACGATTGGAATATTTCATAAAGGGACCAAAACTAGGAAAATCTAGAGTTATAACCCATTTTCCTTCCTTGCCTTTTTCTTTAGCTATCATGGCAGCTGCTTCTATAGCGCTATCAGGAAGTCCATCGAGGTCTTCTTTATTTTCAAGAACTAGCTCATAAGAATTCGTTTCTTTTAAAAGATGATCTCCGAACTCTAGTGAAAGCTTAGAAAGGTCTTTATTGATTTGAATAAGTTTTTCTTTTTTCTCTCCCTTTAGAAGAGCACCATTTTGAGCACGGCGATTATAAAACTTCTCGACTAGAGTCATTTGATCTACATCTAGTCCAAGCTCATTTCTTTTATCGTAAACAGCTTTTATCTTTTCAAACAAGACTTCATCTAAAAGAATCTCATTTCCGTACTCTGTAAGCTTTGGAGAAAATTCTTTTGCAATATCTTGTAGCTCATCATTAGTGTTAGCTGAGTGAAGATTAAAAAAGACACCTGTAACTTTTCCAAGTAGGTCTCCAGTTCTATCAAGAGCTTCAATGACATTTTCAAAGCTTGGCTCTTCAGGGTTATTTTTGATGGCCTCAATTTCTTTCCGATCTTCTTCTATTCCTGCTTCTAAGGCTGGCATAAAATGCTCGTTTTCAATTTTATCGAACGGCATTGTTTCGTGAGGTGTATTAAACTTTTCTAAAAATGGATTCATTATTTTCTCCTAAGCTTCATTAGGTCTTAATTTAAACAGGGGGAAAACCAGTAAGCCCCATAGCACCAATGAAATGGCGAGCATGATATTAACAAGGATAGGGCTTTGTATAAAGATGAGAATCAGAGAAATTAAGCCTTTTGCAAGTCTATAGATTACTAAGTCATTTAGGTATTTAGCAGCATATTTTTGCTTCGCCCCTAGAGGAAAATAGAGCAACTCCTTAGACGCTTGAAAGAAAGAATAGTCAAAACTCTTGTAAAACCAGAAGCCTAACGCTACCGGCCACAGCCCACCGTACGGGAGGGCCAAGACAAGTAGGACTAAAGCTAAATAGCTTGCAGGAAGAAATATGTGAATATTTCTCAAGTTAAAGCTTCTAAGAGCAATTGGAAGGACTATCAACTGGAGAAAAAGACTCATTGCATTCACTGCTGTATATAGCTCTGCTAAAAATTGGGTCTTACCTATTTTATCTGGAAAACTCGATTCTAATTGCAAATTAAATTTGAAGTTCATTAAGGCTATTGAAAACTGTGCCAAGGCAATTATTCCTGCAATAGCAAAAACATATTTCTTAACTTCTCCTAAATCAGAAAAGAGATTTTCCTTCTTTTGAATCTTTTTATTCTCAGAAATATTTATATTTTTATCAGTAAACCAAAATGAAATCGTGGCCAGAACGATTAAGAAAACACCTATTCCTATAATGACCCCAAGTCCCCATGATTTTGCATACTGGGCAGTAATTAAACCCCCTATTATTCCTCCAAAACTTCCCACGGCCCCTAGCGGTCCAAGAAGAGATCTTGCAAGCTTATAATCAATGGTACTGTTGAGATAACCTAGGGCCATATGAAAAAGAAGAACAATATAAGCTTCTTTTAAAATAAAAAGTGGGTAGCTCCAAAAACTTTGTCCCTGTTCCAATAAATAGTAGAACAGCCCAAGGCCTAGGCAGGTACCTAGAGAAGAAAACAAAAAGAGAACTTGAACTCTAACTTTAGTTTGCAAAAAATTATAAAGAGTTACTAGAACCGCAAGAGTTCCAACGGAACCAAGCCAAACTAAAGGTGAGTTTTTAGCTCCATGATTTTGAAGGAAGAGTGCTGTCGTTGAGGCTCTTATAAATGGATAAGACCCGAGAATGGCAAAGGCTGAGAATGCTACAAAGAATATGTTTTTTTTTAAGGACTTAGGTAAACCAAGTAGCTGAGTATTAATCTCCAATATTGTATTTTTAAGTTTAATGAGCACCTTTTCCCCACCTTAATTCGAATCAGTATAAAGAGTATAATAAGTCAGAAGCTCTTGCTCAAAAAGGATAATTTCTGAAACAGACTTATAATAAACTCGATTTAGCCGTGGTAATTCCTGTCTACAACGAATCGTCTTGTATAGAGAAAGTTGCTCTTGAATGGAAGTCTGCTCTTCGATTTCAAAAAGCAAGTTTCCAAATTATTTTTGTCAATGACGGTAGCACAGATAATACACTGGAAATTCTTGAAAATCTTTGTTCTGAGAATGAAGAAATGGAAGTGTTGAATCAAGTAAATGGCGGCCACGGGAGTGCACTTTTAACCGGGTACCATCATGCACTTACGCTAAATTCTGAATATGTGTTTCAGGTAGATAGTGATGATCAGTTCCTTCCAAGTGACTTTTCCAAACTTTGGAAAATGAGAGAAGCTGCGCCCTTTATACTGGGAATCAGGACAAAAAGACATGATCCTTTATCAAGGATCTTTATCACCAAATTTTTGAAAATGAGCCTAAGAATTATTTTTGGAACCAAAATCTCCGATGCGAATATTCCTTATCGCTTAATTCAAAAAGACTTTTTAAGTTCAATTATCCACTGCTTACCGGCAGGTATCTTTGCACCAAATGTCTTTATTTCAGTTTTAGCTTCAAAATACTTAGGGAATCTCCCTCAAGTTCCAGTTACCCATATAGAAAGGGCCACAGGTCAAGTTTCACTTATAAGACTTGGACTAATTAAGGCCTGTATTAGATCGTTTTTTGAACTCATCAAATTCTCTGCTCTTTTGGATTACAAAGTTTCCAGAATGAAGCTAGAATTGAATCAAACTAATAATGATGAGCTAAAACGACTTCATGCCTAAAAAAATAAAATACCTTATTCTTGGCGCTGGTCCCTGTGGACTTGGTGCTGGTTATCGCCTGAAAGACTTAGGCATTGACGATTTTTTAATCCTTGAAAAATCAAATCGCGTTGGAGGTCTGGCCACAAGCTACGTCGACGAAATGGGTTTTACCTGGGATATTGGCGGTCATGTTCAATTTTCTCATTACGACTATTTTGACCTGGCTATGGAAAAGGCACTTGGTAAAAGCGGATGGCTTCACCACGAACGAGAAGCTTGGGTATGGCTAAAAAACACGTTTGTCCCCTATCCATTTCAAAACAATATTCACCGACTACCAAATGAAGATACTCAATCCTGTTTAAAAGGCATGGAAGAAATTAAAGAAAGCGACGTTAAGATAAATAACTTCAAAGACTGGTTATTAAAATCTTTCGGGCAAGGCCTTTGCGACGTCTTTATGTATCCCTATAACTTTAAAGTTTGGGCCCATAAACCAGAAGAGCTTAATTATTCTTGGGTTGGTGAACGAGTTGCTCAAATTGATCTAGACCGAATAAAGAAGAATATAGAATTAAACCGAGATGATGTTAGCTGGGGACCGAATAATACCTTTCAGTTCCCTTTAAAAGGTGGAACTGGTGCCATTTGGAATGCAATTGGTAAAGAGATTGGCTTAGATAAAATTTTGCTGAACTCTGCCGTTGAAAAAATTGATTGGAGAAATAAAACTGTTTTTTCAAATGGCCAAGAATTTGAGTATGAGCATTTAATAAGCTCACTTCCCTTAACAAGTATAACGAAACTCATAAACGCTCCTACACTTATTGAACTTGCTGATGAATTAAAGTATTCGTCTACTCATGTTGTAGGAATTGGACTTAAGGGAGAGCTCCCCAAAAATCTCCAAGGGAAATGCTGGATGTATTTTCCCGAAGATGACTCTCCTTTTTATAGAGTTACGGTTTTCTCGAACTATTCACCTCATAATGTTCCTGATCCTGGATGCCAATTTTCCCTTATGGCTGAAATTAGTGAATCAAGTCAAAAGCCAGTTAACCAAGAAACTATTATCGAAGATACCATCCAAGGACTAAAAAATTCCAAGCTAATCTCAGATGAAGAAATTATCTCGAAATGGTCTTTCAAAGCAGCTCTTGGATACCCCACTCCTTCACTAGGTAGAGACGAAATCCTAAACAACCTGATCCCCGACCTTGAAGCAAAAGGCATATATTCAAGAGGTAGGTTCGGAGCCTGGAAGTATGAAATCAGTAATCAGGATCATACATTTATGCAAGGGGTAGAATGGGTAAATAAAACAATTCAAGGTCAAGATGAAGAAACTTTTAAACTCTCCTAAGGTTTACTTTATTTTTATCATACCAATTCTAATTGGCCTTGGCCTAATATGGAGTGGGCTTGATCTTAGACCCCTACATCATGATGAATCTCTAAACGCAATCTATGGTCTATATTATTATTTAAGTCCAGAGTCTTTATACTATAAATACGATCCCATGCTCCATGGTCCTCTCCTATACCACCTTCTCCCATGGCTTTATCACTTTTTCGATGAATCCTACAATACGATAAGACTTATACCTGCCATTTGTTTTACCCTTATTCCTTTAGCTCTCATATATATTTTGAAACCTCTCCTGAACTACCGCTCGTTGTTAGTAGCTGCATTTTTGTTAACAGGACCAAGCTATGTGTACTGGGCGAAGTTTTTAAGACATGATCAATTGGTCTTTTTCATGTTTTTATTAATGGGTCTAGCTTTTCACCCTTCTTTAAAAAAGTTTAGAACTTATTTATTCGTCATCCCATTTATTTTACAGTTTTGTATAAAAGAAAATGCTTACGTACATTTAGCTCTATGGGCGGGCTATATCGTTTTTGATCTTTTCATCTTCAAAAAAGACCTCTTTATCATTTCAGAGCTCAAAAAGTATAAAGTTCATCTTATCTCTAGTTTATTAATTGGGGTTATTCTTTATCTTTATTATTATTCAGCCGGATTTATTTATGCTGAAGGGATCCTAGACGGTCTTTATAGAAAAAGTCTTGGGTATTGGATAAATCAGCATCATATAGAGAGGATTAAGGGGCCCTTCCTAACTCAGTTCTTTACTTTGAGTTGGTACGAGCTTCCCCTTGTTATTGCATTATTATTTTCGATTGCGAAAGTTCATTGGCGAGAGAGAATGATGGTAAAATTTCTTCCTCTAGCTTGCCTTTTATTTTCTTTAGTCTTCCACTTAGTATACGGAAGCAATATTCCGGAAACCTCTCTTTGGAGTACCCTTGCAAAACTAAAGTTAGGAATCGACTTTTACGCCTTTTTTCTTCTCATTATTTTATCCATCAGTGGCACAACTATTTTACTGAAGCGAGGCCAGCGAGTGGAAGCTTTTTTCTACTATTGGACCACCGCAAGTTTTTTTACATATAGTTTTTTAGGAGAAAAAGTTCCTTGGCTAAGTATGTACATTTTAATACCTGGTACAATTTTAGTGGTCTTACTTAATAAAGATCTGAATCTTAAAATTCTCTTATCTTTTTCCATTATAGGGATTTCCTTCAACTGCTATCAGGCTTACCAGCTTAATTTTATCAATACGGGTTCAGACTCAGAATTTATCAGTCAGGTTCATACTTCTAAGGAGTATGAAAACTTCGCGCTTAAACTCCAAAAGCAGCTCGAGTCTGGAAGTAAATTAAACCTCTTGGCCTATAAAGAAAATACTTGGCCATTAACTTGGTATCTCTATAAGAGGGACGGTTTCCATTTTAACCGCTCTGGAAGAGAATTATCGTCATTTGATTTAGTTTTAGACTCCTACCCAACGAAAACAGTGCTTAAGGATTTTAAAAGAATAGTTATACCTCTAAGACATTGGTGGGTGCCAGAATGGAAAAAAATGGGATGGAAAGAATTTCTTTCTTATTCAGTTTTTCATAAGCCTTGGAATTATTCCGGAAGTCAGAAGGTAACGATTTTTTATAAGGAAAAGTTATTTAACTTTTAGAAAATAATCAAAGAATTCTTTTCCCTTTTCTTTCTCATATTCTAAGCCATTATTTAACGATACGGTTCGACGCTTATTATTGAGGTCATTTACAATCCCTCCTATATTAAGCTCTTGCCCCGGAGTCACGAAAGCATTTGAAGATATTCCAGAATCTTTATTTTCAAGATCAAACTCGAGCTGATAACCAGCCCCTGCTTTCTTACAAGTAATACCTACTCTCTGTTCATTTACCGTTAGGCTCCCTCTCTTTCCGTAGCTTAATATTAGATTACTCGTTGATTTAGAAATTCCTTTCGCCTCTGATCTTGAAAGATTCCCACTTTTTCCAATCTTTACTTTATCTGTGACCTTTTTATTCTTACCAATTTTAGTCACGAAAATTCGGCACATTCCTCTTGGAATCTGACTTATACGACTTCCAGTATCCTGATCTTTATAAGTTCTTATGACTCTAAACTTTGCCCTTAAGAAACGGTCATACAGCTCAAATCTTTCTGCTCCGCCAACAATTTCAAGACAACCAACACTAGATCTAATATGAATTTGATCCTTCGGTGCCAAAACTTTACTTAGGTGAAACTTAGCTGCTCGTAGAGATTCTCCATCACCTAGACAGTAACCATATAGCGCAGCTTGCAAATTAGAATTTAATAAAAAAAAGAATAAAGAAAATAAAAAAATCGATCTCAATTTATGATTCTTTACCTGGTAAATGCTTGTCACCAAGTTGTTTTTCAGTGAAATCAACGGCCGATTTAAACTCACAAAGATCAAGAGAAGTTGTGAACTCAACCTTATGTCCAGTTTCGTCACATGAGCAGGCCAGTTCTTTCATAAAATTAAAAAACTTCTCACTTGTTTCTGGGCTCATTAAATGTTCCATCTGGCAGCTATCTTTTTCTGCCACGTCTTCTGAAACACCAACGAAATCTCTTAGAAAATAATAAAGTAAAGTTCTAGAAGAAAGGATTCTATGAACCTCATCGTGGCCAAGTTTCGTTAAAAGTAAGAACTTGCTGTCGTCTTCCTCTTCAACAAGACCTTTCTTCTTTAAGTTATTAATTGCCGTACTGACTGAGCCTTTAGTGAGCTCCAAATCCTTAGCGATATCGGTAACTCGGGCATATCCCTTCCCTTCTTTTAACTTATGAATTGTTAAAAGATAGTGGACCATTGAATGTGAAAGCTCTTCATGAAAATTAGGCATATGCAGTTTTATCAATAGCTCCTTCCAGCGTCAATTATGTCAACTATTTGTGCCATTAGAAGAAGCTCTTCTCTCCCTCCCAAAGACCTCCAAGTGCCTGATTTTACTATATTATCAAAGGGGACAGATTTTCTCACTAAGAGGGAATCTGACTGAATGATAGAATAGGCAACATAAGGAAATTACTATGAGTTGGAGAATTAACCTTTTATGTCTTACCTTAGCCTTGGTCCACAGCGTGGCCTTTGGTCAGACCGGTGGATCTATAACCGATAACCCAGTAGCGAATCCAGCCACCTCCAATTCTAATGCGGGAACTGCAACTCCTAATCTTGGGAGCCAGCTCAATCAGGGTGTTATTGATTCACAGGCCAATAATGAAAAGTACTATCAACAGGCCTTACAAAATTCGAGTGCTCCTAAAAATGGAGTGATTCAACCAAGTGCTGATGGAGCCATGATCGCGACTCCTGATGGACCAGCGCAAGGCACCCAGCTTAATTTAACAGATCAAGAAAAACGTTTAAGTGAAGAATATGTCCATGACGGAAAGGCCCTAAGAGAGCAAGAGGAAATGTGCGCCCAGCTTGATGACCCTGATGCTTGCCGAGGGAAAACACCAGATTCAAAATTTATGGGTATGGACTCTAATATGGTCATGGCTCTTTCAAAAGCCTATACAATGGTCGTAGGTATGATGGGCGGAGCCTCTGGTGGAATTAAAATGAAAAATGCCAGTGTTCCTGAAGGAACTAAGGTAGGACCTGACGATGCTGTAAGTAAATCATCTTCTGAAGTTGATGGTGTTAAAACCGAAAGTTTCACAAACGAAGACGGTGTAACAACGACTAAAACAACTGACGCCAATGGAAAAGTTACGGAGAAGACGGAAGGGAAAAAAGAAAAAGATAGGCAAGATTATTGTAAGTATATTGCCATCGGTGTTGAAGCCGTGGCCATGTTTCAAACTCAGTTAACAAAACAAAATGCAGAAATTCCAGCAGGTAAAGATACCGCCCAAAAAGAAATTCTTTATAAGGCCGCTAGAACTCACCAGGATAGAGCAAAGTCACATAAATTTCAGTTTGGAGGTTGGGCAGCAACTGCAGGTTGTTACGGTTTAATGCTCGCGACAGGTGCAGATCCAAGCTCAGTAGGAATCTGGCTAAAGCTGGGGGGATCACTATTATTAACTGAATTTTTTAGACAACAAGCAGAACTTAATGAAGGGTACTACGATAAAGTAAAGGCCATTGCGGATAAACTTCCAGGTAAAGGTGATTGTAATCCTGTTACGGATAAAGAATGTTATTGTGCTCAAGAGGAAACAAGAAATGATCCGACCTATTGCCTACCCCAGTTTCACAATAATAAAGTAAAACTAGGAAACTATAGGGTTGCCTGTATTGACGCTAATTCAAAAGTCGATCCAAAATGTACCTGTATAAATGCCGATGCTTGTTTAGATAATAAGATTATGAACAAGCTTAAGCCTTTCGGTATTGGTACTGCTTTCAATAGTGCTGCCGTCAGGCCAATTTCAAATATTTCTCGTGGCCAACTGGACTCAAGAGACCTTGCAAGTGCAAAGAATGGAGAACTCGCCGCTTTTAATAAGAGAACTATTGATAAGTTTGGAAACGAAATTCCTGCTTCAGGAGTGCTTAATGCCAAAGAACAAGACACTGTTAAAGAGTTAGGTAAATTTGGAGTTGCTCCTAAGCTTGCGGCCATAATGGCAAAACAAAAAGGTGGTCCAGGAGTAAAGTCAAACTTTGCTAGGTTTAGAGGTGGCAGATTTGGAGGAAGAAGTACTGGACGCTCATCATTTAACAAAAGACGAGGAAAGGTCATTAGCTTCTCTGGTGGACGTGGAGCAAATGGAAAAAGAAAAAAGAAAGCAGCAGCAAACCCCTTTGCTCGCTTTGGAAAAAAGAAAGCTAATAAGAAACGTGGCGGAAAAGTTCTGAATTATCAAAGCCGAGCACTAAGTAGTGCTCAAATAAATAAAGATAAAAATCGTCCAATTTTTGAGATCATATCAAGAAGATATCAAGTCTCAGGATTCAAAAGATTAGAAGTAAATCGGTAGTAAAAACACACAAATATTTATTAACGTTAGTTACAAGGAAGTAACATGAAGCAATCCCACTACAAGCTCCCCGTTCTCATTTATGATGAAGATTGCCCTTTATGCGTAAGATTCATGCAGGCCTTAGAAAATCTGCCAGGAACCGAAGATATCACCAAGATACCTCTACAGGATGAAAACCTGTATTCTCATTTCACTAATCTCACCATTGATGATTGCTATGAAGAGATTCACTATATTGATGAAAATGAGCAAATTCTTAAAGGTAACCAGGTACCCGAAGCTCTTATAAATAAATTTCCTGCAGTAAAAAAGTTTTCTTGGCTCATAGAGTCTCAAATGGGACAAAAGGCCATTGATTACTTTCATCATGTTGCAGCAAACTATCGAAAGAAATTGAAAAAAGGCTGTACCGGCTGTAATAATAAGAAGCACCGTCATAAACGAAGTCCCGATATTGGAGCCTAATGAACGACAAAAGGATTCTTCCTTTCAATGAAACTCTCATCATTATCCCAACGTATAATGAGATAGATAATATCGAGAGAATGATCACTACCCTTTTTGGTCTCCACGAAGGTGTTCACTTATTAATTATTGAAGATGGCTCTCCTGATGGAACTGCTGACGTCGTTAAAAAACTACAAGCGGAACATCCAGACTCTCTGCATATGATTGAAAGAACTGGAAAGCTGGGCCTAGGAACTGCTTATATCGCAGGGTTTAAATGGGCCCTTGAACGTCATTATAATTATGTTTTTGAAATGGACTGCGACTTTAGTCACGACCCAAAGGCAGTTCCAGACCTCTTGCAAGCTGCAACTGGAAATGATCTCGTCATCGGTTCGCGTTATATAGATGGTATTAGAATTATCAACTGGCCCTTTAGAAGACTTCTTCTTTCTTATATGGCCAGTATCTACTGCCGCTTTATGACTAATATTCCGGTTCTTGATACAACTGGCGGTTTTAAATGCTTTACCCGAAAGGCCTTAGAATCAATAGACCTCGACCATATAATTTCTAGTGGCTATATTTTCCAGCTAGAGCTCAATTATAAAGTTTGGTCAAAAGGAATGTCCGTTAAGGAAGTTCCTATTATTTTTTACGAGAGAAGAGACGGTCAATCCAAAATGGCAGGGGGAATTATCTTTGAAGCCCTTTTTGCAGTGCTCAGACTAAGACTAAAAAAAATCTTCGGAACTCTTTAACGTTTTTCTAAACGCCTAGAAAAGATCTCTCTATTAAGAGGCTCAAACATCATCAGTAAGAAAATCCAACATCCACCAAATTCAAGGATTTCTCCTTTTTTAGAAGTAGGTATCAATTGCACAAGTCCAAACAGGATTAGATAAGCAATAATGTGATAGTTTCTTGGCAGAGGTAGAGCAAATTTATTAATAAGCTTTTTTATATTCTCTTTTTTTCTGTAGAGAACTGGAAGGATAAGAAAATAGATGGCAACTCCAATTCCTAGTCCTGTGCCAAAGATAATTCTATTTACTCTAAATCCTTTTTCCCCTGGATTTGATGCTCCTCCGCCAAAGCGAAGATTATGAAAATTAAATTCCCCTTGAGTATTATACTTTTTAAAAAACTCAGGGGTTTCAAAGCCAATTATTCTTTGGGCCCAAGAGATTTCCTCTCCTACCCCAAAGACAAATACTAATCCCATAAAGATTAAAGAAAAAATAAATAAAGGTTTTTTAAAAGGTCTTAAAATACTTGCTCGATAAAAACAAAGAAACCCGCACATAAAAAGAGCGAGCACCGTTAGATATTCAATAAACCCATCTTCGACTACGTAAGTACCTTCATAATACCTTAAATCAGTTCTTGAAAAATAAATTCCAAGCAATACGAGAATCGTAACTAAAGTAAAAAAGACTCTTTCTAATATTTTACGAGGTAGTGTATCTATGCTTTTTCTCCAAGCTCATTAAATTTAGCAATTCTTCCGGTATGACGACCTTCTTCAAAACTTGCCTTGAACCAGGCATCTGCAATGGCCGCAAGCTCTTCATCGGAATTAATTCTAGCCCCTAAGCATAACACATTGGCATCATTATGCTGTCTTGATAATTCAGCCTCGTTAGGAGTTCTGCACAGTGCTGCGCGAATTCCTTGATAACGATTGGCGGCCATAGAGATTCCAATTCCAGAACCACAAAGAAGAATACCTAACCGAGGTTCAGCTTGAACTGCCTCAGCAAGCTTAGCTGCGTAGTCAGGATAGTCACAACGATCTGGATTATCAGTTCCTAGGTCAATAACCTCAAAGTTATTTGAAAGATATTTTTTTAGGACTTCTTTGCCTTCAAAGGCAGCATGGTCACAGGCCATATATATTTTTTGCATAGACCAATTTTAGCATAAAAAAAGACCGGTATGGAACCGGCCTTTTCAATATAACAGAATGTGTTATTTTCTTAGTATCTGTAGTGCTCTGGCTTATATGGACCTTCTACTGGAACACCTAGGTACTCAGATTGCTCTGGAGTAAGCTTATCAATCTTTACACCAATTTTTTCAAGGTGAAGACGAGCTACTTTCTCATCTAGATGCTTTGGAAGCATATAAACTTTATTTTCGTACTGATCAGTTCTTTCCCAAAGTTCAAGCTGAGCTAGAACCTGATTTGTGAATGAGTTACTCATAACAAATGAAGGGTGACCTGTTGCACATCCTAGGTTCACAAGACGACCTTGAGCAAGAAGAATAATTCTCTTCCCGTCTTTAGTGTACTGATCAACCTGAGGCTTAATATTCATTTCATCGTAGTTCTTATGAAGGTGGCTAATTTCAATTTCTGAATCAAAGTGACCGATGTTACAAACGATCGCTCCGTCTTTCATTGAATCAAGATGCTTAGCATTGATAACTGAAGCACAACCAGTTGTTGTTACGAAAATATCACCAAGCTTAGCGGCGTCATCCATATGCATTACCTGATGACCTTCCATTGATGCTTGAAGAGCACAAATTGGATCGATTTCAGTAACGATAACTCGTCCACCTAGACCAAGAAGTGATCCCGCTGAACCTTTACCAACATCACCGTAACCAGCAACAACACAAGTTTTACCTGCAATCATTGTATCAGTAGCACGCTTAATTCCGTCTACAAGAGACTCACGACAACCGTATAGGTTATCAAATTTAGACTTAGTAACTGAGTCGTTAATATTGATAGCTGGAAGAGTAAGGGTTCCTTTTTTCATTCTTTCGTAAAGTCTGTGAACACCAGTAGTCGTCTCTTCAGAAAGTCCTCTGATTCCTTCAACAAGCTCAGGAAAATCATCAAGGACCATATTTGTTAAATCTCCACCGTCGTCTAGGATCATATTAAGCTTCTGTCCGTCAGGGAAAGTTAATGTCTTTTCAATACACCAGTTGAACTCCTCTTCGTTCATTCCTTTCCAGGCATAAACAGGAATTCCAGCAGCAGCGATGGCCGCAGCGGCGTGATCTTGAGTTGAGAAGATATTACAAGAAGACCAAGTAACGTCAGCACCAAGCTCAACAAGAGTCTCAATAAGAACAGCTGTTTGGATTGTCATATGAAGACAACCAGCAATTCTAGCTCCTTTTAAAGGTTTAGTAGGACCAAACTCTTCTCTAAGGGCCATTAGACCCGGCATTTCTGATTCTGCGATTGTAATTTCTTTTCTTCCCCAATCGGCAAGGGCGATGTCTGCAACTTTATAATTTTGTTCGCTCACGGCTAATCTCCTGTAAAACGGCGTTCTTTAATGTTTTAAGTCCGCAGACTATAGCACCTAGGTAGCAGGCCCACAAGCATAGGGGCACTTGAAAGAGGGGTAAACTAAGGTAAATTGTTAGAAAAGCTAGCAATTCTAGGCATTGCGTTATAATAAGAAGGCTATGGGTGATTATACTAAGCTTCAAAAGTCAGAAGCGCAGGAGATTTTAAAGCTATACGGCAAGGGAGACGTCACAAACTTTCGTGCCTTAAGTCTTGGAATATCGAACTCAAACTACGATGTTAAAACTTCGGAAGGTCGTTTCCTCCTTAAAGTTTCTAACGATAAGGACCACCTTGCTCTTTCAAAAGAACAAGAGATTCTTCATCGCCTTAAAGAAGAGGGTTTTCCTTTTTCCCTAGTTCCCTTTACGACAATTAAAAATGAACTGGTTTATGAATATAAAGATTTTTCTGGAGTTCTTTACCCTTTCGTCGATGGAATTCCTCCTGGCCCAAGTGATCAAACCTGTTTTGAAATTGGAAAAGGTTTAGCAACTCTTCATAAGATAAAAAAGATAGAGGGCCTAAGGCCTCACGAAGAAGTTGGCTTTGGAGAAAATGAAATTTTAGCCTTTGTTAATTCTCCTGATTGTCCAGATGACTTTAAGGAAGCTTTTCAAAATATTTTCCCAGACAACCTCGAAGATTATAACGAGAATCTTTGGGAGAACGGACTGATCCATGGGGATCTTTATTACGACAACACTCTTTTTGATCATAATCAATTAGCTTACCTTTTAGATTTCGAACAGGCAGGCATTGGTCCTTTAATTTTAGATATAGGAATCTCAATGTCGGGAACTTGTCTAGAGAAAGGACGAGTGCTTCCAGAACTTGTGGCCTCTTACTTAGATGGTTATGAAAGTGTTCGCCCCCTTCAGGGAGCAGAAATAGAGCATTTAACAGATGCCATTCTCATAGGACTTTTCTCAATAGCTCTTTGGAGAATAAAAAGATTTAAACTCAAGCAACTTAACCCAGAAATGGCCGATAGTTATAAGGAGCTTTTATATAAAGCCTTCCTTTTCCATCATAGGATTAATAAGAAATGAATGAATACTTTGCAAGTTGCCCACGAGGCATGGAAGAACTACTCCTAGAAGAGATCAAACCTTTTGTTCAGGAGTCATCCATCGGAAAAGGTGGAGTTCTTTTCAAGGCTGATTGGCGCTCAACTCTGGTTCTTTTAATCACTACAAGACTTGCTAGTAGAGTCTTTTTAAAACTTCATGAGTTTAAATTTAAAAATGAAAAAGATATTCCAAAACATGTGGAAAGCTATGACTGGCAAGATTTTATCGACATTAGAGATACCCTAAAAATTCAAACCATTTTAGACCGCGATGGAAAAAAGATTTATAAAAATTCTGTTTATATGAGTCAGCTTGTTAAAGATGGGATTTGCGACAAGATTAAGTCAATTAGAGGAACTCGTCCTTCTGTTGAGCTAGAAAATCCTACACATAGTTTTAATTTTCGTGTCGAGGGTGAATACCAATGCTTTAAGGGTATTGTTTCTGTTGATCTCTGCGGTGAGGCTCTTTCTAATAGAGGTTATAGACCTCCGGGACATAAAGCCCCCCTTAGAGAAAACTTGGCCGCTGCACTTTTAATGGCCAGCGATTGGAACCCAAAAGAAGATGTTTTAATTGATGGTATGTGTGGTTCGGGGACAATTCTAGCTGAAGCGGCTCTTATGCTAGGAGAAATCAGTCCGGCCTATTTAAGATGCGGAAAGAGAATTTCTTTTAGCTTTGAAAATCATCCCTGGTTTAAAAAAGAAGCTACTCTAAAAAAGTGGTGGGATGAGCTAAAGACTAAAGCCTATGCTGAAGGTAAAAGAAAAATTGGTGAATTTCCCGAATACCGAATTTACGGATTCGATAATCATAAAACGGCCATGCATGTATCCCGTGAAACTTTAAAAATTCTGGGCTTAAAAAGAGAGCATGTACCACTTGATTTAGAAGATGTTACAACTCTAGTTCCACCAGTAGAAAAAGGTGTTTTTATCTGCAACCCTCCCTACGGTGAAAGGCTTGGGGATGTGGATGAGTTATCTGATCTTTATTATAGAATCGGCGAAAACTTAAAAAATAACTTTAAAGGCTTTAGAGGTTATGTCTTTACCGGGAACCCAGAGCTGAGAAAGAAGATTGCTCTTCAAACTTCAGCTAGAGTTCCTTTTTGGAATGGTAAGATTGAATGCCGTCTACTTCGCTAT
>CEUZ01139694.1_pt1 | contig 210488 bp, 231 predicted proteins | sample 361511 | NCBI WGS metagenome assembly CEUZ01 (sample SAMEA2622822, study PRJEB7988) | marine metagenome | biome: marine biome (ENVO:00000447); feature: surface water layer (ENVO:00002042); material: "saline water (ENVO:00002010), including plankton (ENVO:xxxxxxxx)" | depth 5 m
CGTTATACTTATTGGGGTGTACAATTGAGTTTTTCCCATTAACCACTAAGTTAATTATAACAATATATTACCATATAAGAACTTTTGCATTAAACTCTTGTCATAGACAACATGTCCAGAAAATCAAATAGATTAGAACACTTCACTCGTATTCATATGGGAAAATTATATAAGTTTTTTAGAAATGGAGAAGAATTTATAAAACAGTAGAAGCATATGTAAAATACCCAAAACAAACAAAATTTGAACATTTTATTGGTTGGTTTTTTTGGTTGGCTATATTTATAGTGTGTGTTAATGGGCTATTGACTGATACAAAGATGTTCCTCATTTTCTCTTCAATTGGAATTATTATCGGTCTTTTGAGATTGCCATTAACCACTTCTTTAACCACAAAACATCGTTGCTTAGAAAAATAAGTGTTGATTTTATTGACCTTTAGAGACGAAAAACTACTAGTAGTGGGCCCGGGAGGACTCGAACCTCCGACCAATGGATTATGAGTCCACTGCTCTAACCAACTGAGCTACAGGCCCTAAAAAATTAACCAGTCTTTTTCTTAAGAATATATTTTTGGTGATATTCTTCTGCTATCCAGAATTCTGTAGCTAATTCTATGGTTGTTACTATACTGTTATTGTATAAATTTTCATTAAAATATTTAATTCTTTCATCAATTATATTTTTTTGTTTTTCATCAGAATAAAACACAGCAGATCTATATTGTGTACCAAAATCTACACCTTGTTGATTAGGTGTTGTTGGATTATGAATTTTGAAAAAGAAATCAACTAATTCTTTATAGCTAATATTATTATCATAAATTACTTTAACTGCCTCCGCATGATTAGTATCTCCTGTACATACGTCTTCATACGTCGGGTTTTTGGTGATACCACCAATATATCCTACTTCTGTTTTAATAACTCCAGGAAGATTTCTAAATTTTTCTTCTACACCCCAAAAACAACCTGCAGCAAATATTGCGGTATTAGTCATTATCTAAAAAACTTTTTAGATTATGCGCACGTGAAGGATGTCTTAATTTTCTAAGAGCCTTAGCCTCAATTTGCCTTATTCTCTCTCTTGTTACATCAAACTGTTTTCCAACTTCTTCTAATGTATGATCGGTATTCATATCTATACCAAATCTCATTCTCAATACTTTCGCTTCTCTGGGCGTTAATGTTGAGAGAATTTCACGTGTTGAATCAGATAATCCTGTGTTAATGGTCTCATCCAAAGGTTTTTCCGCATTTTCGTCTTCTATAAAATCACCAAGATGTGAATCTTCATCATCTCCAACTGGAGATTCCATTGATATTGGTTCTTTAGCAATTTTCAGAACTCTTCTAACTTTATCTTCTGGCATTTCCATATATTTAGCTAATTCTTTAGGTGTGGCTTCTTTGCCATTCTCTTGAAGAAGTTTTCTTTGTATCCTATTTAGTTTATTTATAGTCTCAATCATGTGAACAGGTATTCTAATGGTTCTAGCCTGATCGGCAATTGATCTAGTTATTGCCTGTCGTATCCACCACGTTGCATATGTAGAAAATTTGTAACCTCTTCTATATTCAAATTTATCTACTGCTTTCATTAAACCAATATTACCTTCTTGAATTAAATCTAAGAATTGTAAGCCTCGATTGGTATATTTTTTAGCAATAGAAATAACTAACCTTAAGTTAGCTTCCACCATTTCTTTTTTAGCATTTCTTTCTTTAGCTTCACCAATTTTTCTATCTTTATTAATTTGTTTGATATTGGTTATTGACAAATCTTGATCTTTTTCGATTAACTGTAGTTTCTTTTGATATTTCAAAATTGTTGATTGCAAAATCTCTTTGTCGGTAGAATTGATTTGAGAATCTGCGATTATCTTATTTGCAAAATCTAGATTAGTTTCATTTTCTTTAAATTCTTTTATGAATACTTTCTTTTGAATTTTTAAATATTCATTACATGTTTCAAAAATTCCTTTTTCATATTTAGCAATTGTCTGAGAAATATTTTCAATTCTAGCAGTTAACTTTTCTATAAATAAACTTGTAAATTTGAAATTAGCAATTTGAATTTGAATTTTTTCAAATACTTTTTTGTATTTTTTTTCATTCTTTTTCTTAGATTTTTCATACGTTGAAAATAATTCTTTTATTTCATTAACTCTTTCTAGTACAGCTACAGGGTCTGGTGAGTTATCAATAATAGATGTTTCATTATCATCTATATCATCTTCTTCTGTTACATCATCTCCTTGTTTATCCTCATCGTCTTTTACATCAACTACATTACTATTTTCCGCCAATTGGTCTGTTTTAAATTCTTCTGATGCAGACATTTTCATATCTAAAATATAATCTGATATTAGAGATTCTGGTTCCTCGTCTGTGCTGAATGTTTTTATAAAAAATTTTGCTGATTCTGGAAATTTTTGAATGGCATCATATATTAATTTCTGACCTTCTTCTATTTTTTTTGCTATTATTATCTCGCCTTCCCTATTTAATAATTCCACAGTCCCCATTTCTCTCATATACATACGGACCGGATCTGAAGTTCTACCGAATTCCTCGTCCAGACTTGAGAGAACATCTACTGCTTCTTCTTCTGTTATATCATCAACATCTTCATCAACAACTTCATCATCTGTTAGAATGGTATCCCCAGCTTGTTTAGCCGATTCTACAACTTTAATTTTCAGATCATTAATTAATTTAACAATTCCTTCTATTTGATCGGAATCATATATATTCGCAGGAAGCAAATCATTAATCTCACTTATAGTAAGAAAGCCTTGTTCTTTGCCTTTTTCTATTAAAGCCTTAAACTCTTTTTGCTTAGATTTTGATAAATTTGAATTGGCCATAGATTCTAAGTTACTCAAAAATGATGTATTATATCATCAATACCTATATATAAAAGAAAAATAGTATTGTCTTAATATAATAGGGATGAACATTAACAATTTCAATTATCAAAAATGGCATTATTAACAACACCAGTATGTGATTTCGGCAAAAAAGCTGATAATTTCAATCTAAATGGTGTTGATTCTCGTAAATGGAGTCTTGAAGACTGTAAAGGGGAAAAGGGGTTATTAGTTATGTTTATATGCAATCATTGTCCTTATGTTCAAGCTCTTATTGAGAAATTGGCAGTTGAAACTGCGGTTTTAGCAAAAAAAGGCATCGGTTGTGTTGCCATTAATCCAAATGATTATATTTCATTCCCCGAAGATTCCTTTGATAATATGATAATAGAATCTAAAAAACATGGTTTCAGTTTTCCGTACTTGCTTGATGAATCACAAGAAGTTGCTAAAAAATATGGAGCCATCTGTACTCCAGATTTTTATGGATATAACTCCCAACTAGAATTACAGTATCGAGGTAGGTTTGATGATAGAGGAGCAAAAAATGTTATGGATGCTAATCAAAGTGATTTATTTAAGGCCATGATGCTGATAGCAAGAACTGGTAAAGGGCCTGAAGAACAAATTCCAAGCATTGGATGTTCTATAAAATGGAGAAATAAAAACTAATATTACAATTATAGATGTGACTACAAGAGAATTATCAAACGCAATTAGATTTCTAAGCATAGATGCGGTAGAGAAAGCAAAGTCTGGACATCCTGGTGCTCCTATGGGCATGGCAGATATTGCAAATGTTTTGTGGAATAATTATTTAAAACATAATCCCAATAATCCTGGATGGTTTAACAGAGACCGTTTTATCTTATCTAATGGACACGGCTCTATGCTTTTATATTCTTTGTTACATTTAACTGGTTATAAACTAAATATAAATGATATAAAAAACTTTAGACAGCTTAATTCAAAAACGCCTGGACATCCAGAATGCGATGTAACTCCTGGTGTTGAAACCACAACTGGACCTCTTGGTCAAGGTATTGCTAATGGAATAGGAATGGCTATAGCAGAAAAATCTCTAGCAAAAGAATTTAATAGAAAAGGTTTTAATATTATTGATCATTACACATATGTTTTTGCTGGTGATGGATGTTTAATGGAAGGGGTGTCACATGAATCATGCTCACTTGCAGGAACATTAGGGTTAAGCAAATTAGTTTTAATTTATGATATGAATGGAATCTCAATAGATGGAAAAATAGATTTATGGTTTACAGAAAATATCAAAAAAAGATTTGAATCTTATAACTGGAATGTAATTTCTAAAGTAGACGGTCATAATTTTTCTGAAATAAAAAAAGCAATTAATTTAGCAAGGAAAGAAAAAAATAAACCAACAATAATTTGTGCTAGCACTAAAATTGGATTTGGTTCTCCAAATAAACAAAATACAAGTGCCGCTCACGGTGCGCCTTTGGGTGCTGATGAAGTGATAGAAACAAGAAAAAAACTTGGATGGAAACATCGTCCTTTTTTCATACCACAAAACATTTATAAAGCTTGGGATTTTAGAAAGAAAGGACAACAATTCGAAAACCAATGGAATAATTTATTTAAAAAATATAAAAAAAAATATCCAAATGAAGCAAGAGATTTGATTAGGCGCATTAATAATAAATTACCTAAACAGTTGAATACTACAATAGAAAAATTTTGTAAAAAACAATATGGTGATTTAGCTACAAGAAAATCTTCGCAAGTTGTCTTAGAAGAAATCTCACAATATTTACCAGAACTCATTGGTGGTTCTGCAGATTTGAAAGAGTCAAATTTAGTATTTTGTTCAACATCTAAAGCAATTACAAAATCTGATTTTAGTGGTAAATATATCTATTATGGTGTTAGAGAATTTGCTATGTCAGCTATAAATAATGGAATATTTTTACATAAGGGATTGAGACCATATGCTAGTACTTTTTTAATCTTTTCAGAGTATGCTAAGAATGCAATAAGAATGTCTGCATTAATGCAATTACCCGTTATTTATATTTTTACACATGATTCAATTGGATTAGGTGAAGATGGACCTACTCACCAAGCTGTAGAACAATTAACTTCATTAAGAATCATACCTAATATGCAATTATGGAGACCAGCTGATACTCTTGAGACTGCTGTCGCATGGAAGGGAGCATTAACACGAACTTCAGGCCCGACATCTATTATTTTATCAAGACAAAAATTGCCAGAATTAAAAAGGACAATTCAACAAACAAAAAACATTGATTATGGAGCTTATGTGATTTATGAAAAAAAAGGCAAGCCTGATGCTATAATAATTTCTACAGGTTCAGAAGTATATTTAGCTATTGAAGCCGCAAAAAAAATGAAAGATTATAATGTCCGTGTCGTATCATTTGTATGCGCAGAAATATTTGATGAACAAAGCAACAAATATAAATCTTCAGTTTTGCCTAATGATATTGAAAATATTCTAGCAGTAGAAGCCGGAGTTGGTAATTATTGGCATAAATATATTGGAAATAAAGGACAAATTGTATCAATGAGTTCATTTGGATTGTCTGCGCCAGGACAAGAAGTAATGCATCATTTTGGTTTTACAATATCAAATATAATAAAACAAGTTAAGAATTTAATTAAAGAAAATGGAAGAAAAACATGACTACAAATATTGCAATAAATGGTTTTGGTAGAATAGGTAGAAATATTTTTAGAGCATATTATGAAAATAATTTTTCTGATGACATTAATATCATTGCCATTAATGACTTGGGAGATACGAAAATAAACGCACATCTTTTAAAATATGACACTGCGCATGGTGTATTTGAACAAGATATTTCAATCAAGAATGATAAAATTACAATAAATAATAAAGATGAGATCATTGTTTTATCTGAGAGAGATCCATCAAAATTACCTTGGGATAAACTAAAAGTTGATATTGTGCTAGAATGCACTGGATTATTTACTTCTAAGGAAAAAGCTTCTAAACATATCGAAGGCGGTGCAAAAAAAGTTTTAATTTCAGCACCATCAAAAGATGCTGAAATAACAGTAGTTTATGGAGTTAATCATAATTTATTAAATGAGAAACACAAAATAATTTCTAATGCTTCATGTACTACAAATTGTTTAGCAACACTTATTAATAATTTACATAATAACATAGGAATTGAATCTGGGCTTATGACAACAATCCATTCTTATACAAATGATCAAGTTCTAACTGATGTGTACCATAGTGATATGAGGAGAGCTAGATCAGCTACACACTCTATGATACCAACAAAAACTGGAGCTGCTTCTGCTGTCGGTCTAGTTTTACCTGACTTGAAAGGTAAATTAGACGGTTTTGCAATTAGAGTCCCTACATTAAATGTATCCTTGGTTGATTTATGTTTTACTCCTTCAAAAAAAACATCAATTCAAAATATAAATGAGATAATTTTAGAATCAACCCAGACTAATCTTAGTGGTATTCTTGGCTATACATCTGAACCACTTGTCTCTATTGATTTTAATCATACTTCATTTTCCGGAGTATATGACGATACCTTAACTAGATGTATAGATAATAATCTATATAAAATATGTGCTTGGTATGATAATGAGTGGGGATTTTCTAATCGTATGTTAGACATAGCAAAAATACTTACTAAATTTTAATGCTTAAATCGATTAACAATCATGAGGTAACAAATAAAACAATTCTATTACGACTTGATCTCAATGTACCCATTTCTAATTCAGTGATTCAAAGCACTTTTAGAATAAAACAAACAATCCCAACCATAGATCATCTTCTTCGAAAAAATAATAAAATTATAATTCTTTCACATTTAGGTAGACCGGAAGAGGGTATAAAAACGAAATCTTTTTCACTTAAACCAATTGCGACAGTATTAGAAAAAATATTAAATACAAACATCGGGTTTGCAGAAAATTGGATTGATGGGGTCAATTTTTCACAAAATAAAGTTGTATTATGTGAAAATGTTAGATTTGAGATAGGAGAAAAAAGTAATAATGATAATTTGAGTAAAAAAATTGCCAAATTAGCAGACATTTTTGTTTTTGATGCATTTGGAGTAGCTCACAGAAAAGAATGTACGACTTTTGGAATCTCAAATTTTTTGGATACATATAGCGGGTTACTAGTAGACAATGAAATTCAAATTATTAAAAAAACCATAAAAAATCCAACTAAACCACTTTTAACAATTGTATCTGGAGCAAAAATTACAACAAAACTAAAATTATTGCAAAAATTGTTGGAACAAACAGATCATATGATCTTGGGTGGAGGAATATTAAATACTTTCTTGTGTGCTATGGATTATGAAATTGGAAAATCTTTATATGAAAAATCATCTATTAATGAAGCTAAAAAAATACTGAACTCATCAAATTATAATAAAATTATTCTTCCTACAGATGTTATTTGTGCTTCAAGTGATTCATATCATGATAGTCAAAATAAATCGTTATCTATGATACAATCAGATGATAGGATTTTTGATATTGGAACAAAGACCGTGGAAACATATAAACAATATATTGAGTCTTCGGGCACAGTCTTTTGGAATGGTCCACTTGGTTTTATTGAACAACCACCTTTTGATAAAGGGACAAAAGAAATTTCTAAAATAATTTCAAATAGTAATTGTTTTTCGCTTGTAGGTGGCGGTGATACTGTTTCATTGATTGAAAAAATTAATCTAGAAAATGAATTTTCTTATATCTCGACTGGTGGAGGATCACTCTTAAAGTGGATAGAAGGCGAAAAATTACCAATACTTGAAAAATTGGGAGCATATGATTTATGAGAAAAAGAACTAAAATAATTACTACATTGGGACCTTCCACTAATAGTGTGAATGTAATAAAAGGTCTTATTGAGGCAGGGACTGATGTTTTCAGATTAAATTTATCACATGCCAGAGTAGATTCAATCAAAGAAATTTTAAATACATTAAAAAATGAATCGAAAAAATTGAATCGTCCAGTAGCAACATTAATTGACTTACAAGGTCAAAAAATCAGAATTAAAGGTTTTGGTGAAAATAAATATATCAGGTTAAAGTCAGACGACAAATTTATTCTAGATGCTTCTCTTAATGCTAACAAAGGGGATGTTAAAAAAGTTGGTATAACTTATAAAAATCTTTATAAAAATGTAATCAAAGGTGATGAATTATTATTATCAGATGGATTAATTAAATTACAAGTTACGAATATCATCAGTAAGAAAATACATACTAAAGTACTACGCGGTGGAACACTTTATTCTTACCAAGGTTTGAACAAAAAAGGTGGGGGACTATCTTTAAAAGGATTAACTGCAAAAGATAAAATCGACCTAAAGAGAGCAATAACATATGATATAGATTATATAGCTGTATCTTTTGTAAAGGATCAAAATGATTTAATAGAAATCAAAAAAATTATTAAAAATAAAAAAATTGGAATTATTGCGAAAATTGAAAGAAGTGAAGCTTTGCAAAATCTTGATGATATTGTGAAACATTCGGATGGGATTCTTGTGGCAAGAGGTGATTTGGGTGTGGAGATAGGAATAGAACAACTTCCTGCTGTTCAAGATAAGTTAATTAATAAGGCTATGTCTTATGATAAACTTGTCATTATTGCTACTCAGATGATGGAATCTATGAAAACAAATAGACTTCCAACAAGGGCAGAAGTATTTGATGTATCTAACGCGGTGTCATCCGGTGTTGATGCAATTATGTTATCTGGCGAAACTGCGGTCGGAAAATATCCAGTTGATGTGGTATTGGAAGCGTCTAGGATTTGTGAAATAGCCGAGTCAACCAATAGAAAAAACATTACGATTGCCAGAAAGGAAAAAAACTTTTCTAAAGTTGATCAAGTAATTGCAATGGCTGCAGCATATAGTGCTGATAAAGCTTCTATTAAAGCAATAGCAGCATTAACTGAAACAGGTTCTACAGCGTTATGGATGTCAAGAGTGCAATCTTCTATACCAATTTATGCTATGACGCAAAATGAAAAAACTAGTAGAAGAATTTGTTTATATAAAGGAGTATATTCTATAAAAATAAATAAAATAGAACACATTCATGCTAAGGCAAATAAACAAGTAATTGATTTAATGCAACAGAAGGGTACTGTTAAAAAGGGAGATTTAGTTATAATTACAAAAGGTGATTTAATGGGAACAAAAGGAGGAACAAATGCTTTGAAAATTGTTGAAGTAGGAAATCTTCTCGATATATAAGTAGTTTAAAAAAATGGATAAAGAAAAATTAATTACAACGGCCAAAACAATGATGCAATCTCCAAAAGGTATACTGGCGATGGATGAAAGTAGTCCAACAATAGGAAAAAGATTAGGTTCAATAGGAGTGGACAATAACGAAACTAATAGAGTGAAGTATCGAGAATTAATCGTTACTACACCAAAACTTTCTGATTATGTAAGCGGAGCAATTTTATTTGATGAGACATTCCATCAAAAAATGAGCACAGGTATTTTATTTAGAGATTATTTGAATAGTATTGGAATATTACCGGGTATAAAAGTTGATAAAGGTGCTAAAGATTTATCAAATCATCCCTCGGAAAAAATTACTGAAGGTTTAGATGGATTAAGAGAAAGATTGTCAGAATATGCTGATAAAGGTGCTAAATTTTGTAAATGGAGAGCTGTAATTACTATAGGTGATAGTATACCTTCCACTGCTTGTATATTCGGAAATACACATGCCTTATCAAGATATGCCTCTCTATGTCAGGAGCATAGTTTGGTCCCAATTGTTGAACCGGAAATTTTAATTAATGGCAATCATTCTATACAAGCATGCTATACAGTTACAAAAACTGTTCTTGACTCATTATTTGAACAATTAACTATAATGGATGTTTTTTTAGAGGGAACAGTTCTCAAGCCAAGTATGGTTATATCTGGAACAGAAAATAAAAAAAGAGCTAATTATGATGATGTAGCTAAAACAACCATTGAATGTTTAAAACTTTGTTTACCTAATGAATTAGCTGGTGTAGCTTTTTTATCAGGAGGACAAACCGACGAAGAATCTACAATGCATTTAAATATTATGAATAAATCAAATAAATCACTACCATGGAGAGTAACATTTTCTTATGCTCGAGCTATTCAACAATCTGCATTACAATCATGGCTAGGCAAAGATGATAATATAAAAAAAGCTCAAGCTGTTTTAGCCGATCGAGCAGAAAAATGTTCACTGGCATCTATTGGTTCTTTATAATATCTAGACTTTAATAAGTAAGTTTAATAATTTTTTAAAAACATTTTTATTTTTATTAAGTTTTGATGGATATGTTTGAAAAATTGGTATTTTAGTATACATTTTAATTTCTTTTAAGTTGTCAATATCCTTAAACATATTAGAATTTATTCTGTTAAGTATAATTGCATGAACTTTAACTTTTTTAGCTATAAAGGATTCTATATTAACTAAAGTATTATTAATTGCACCTAGTTCATCTTTGACTACTAGAACTGTTTTGGGATTGGATTTTTTTATTAAATCAATATTTAAGCCGTCACTAGTTAAAGGTGAAAATGCACCCCCTGCTCCCTCCATAATTAAAATATCTGATTTTGGAAGTTTTTTAATTTTATCTAATATATTTTTTGTATATATTCTCTTGCCAGATAATTTTATAGCTTTATATGGCGATATAGGTTGAGGATATCGGTAAGGATTTATTATATCTAAATCTATTGTTTTATTAATAGCTTGGAAAAACTTTTTTGAGTCACTAGGTATCAGGTTTTTTTTAATTTTCTTACAACCAGTTTCAACAGATTTGAATGGTGTTACAGACTTACCATTTTGTATTGCTGTATTTATCAAATTTAAAGTTATATAAGTCTTCCCAACCTCCGTATTATTTCCTGTAATAAAAATTTTAATCATTAGACTTTATTTTGTTAGTAAAGTAAGAGCTAAATTATATTTATCCATTAACTTATTTTTTATTTCTAAAGGCAATTTTAGTTGTTCCTTATTCCATCCAATAGAAATTAAATAATCTCTAAAAAATTGTTTATCAAAGGACTCATATTGTATTTCTTCTGTACTATTGTTATATAACCAAAATCTAGAGCTATCTGGTGTGAAAATTTCATCTATTAATAATAAATTATCATTATCATCTAGACCAAATTCAAATTTGGTATCAGCAATTATAATACCTCTTTCTTTTGCAAATTCATGGGCAAAAGAATACAGCTTTAAACTAATTTCTTTTATTTCTTCTGCGAGTTGTGCGCCTATACTTGTCTTCATTTCTTCAAAAGATATATTTATATCTCTTTCACCCACAACAGCTTTGGTTGATGGTGTAAATATGGGTTTATTAAATTTTTCATATTTTGAAAAATTTTCCTTAATACTGACACCATGAATTTTTTTTTCACTGTTATATTCATTCCATGCAGAACCTGTTAAATAACCTCTTACTATAGCTTCAATAGGTACTACACGAGTTTTCGTAACTAATATACAACGATCAATATAATTTTTAGGTATTTTGAGATCATCTATTTTCAAATTAGTTTCTAAATGATTATGAAAAATTTGACTTGTTTTATTGAACCAAAATTTTGTTAATTTATTAAGAGTAATTCCTTTGCCAGGAATCTCATCATTAAAAACAAAATCAAAAGCTGAAATTCTATCAGATGCAATAATCAACAATAATTTATTATTAATTTCATAAATGTCTCTAACTTTTCCTTTAAAACTAAGTTTATATATATCAAAAAAATTTTTTTCTTTTTGCATAAAATATTTATTTTACTTTAGCAAAGTACTCAGTGAATCTATTTTTGTTTGTTGCAAATTTCTTTTCTATAGACAATGCTGAGTTTTTAGCTTGATCAAAGTTCGAGCTTTTCTCTCCAACAATTATTAAACCTACCATTCCTAATATATAATGAGGTGTACACTTATAACCGTAAGTGCCTTCAACATCAAATTTGACAGAAATCTCTTCATTGACTGCACCATTCCATGATTTAGCATTTTTAGGTAACATCTCGTCAATAGAAGCTGAATTATGCCCTGGTTCTTTTGATATCCATTTAACTGTATCTCCAGCTTTGATGTATAGTACTGGTGGTTCGAATACCATCATTTTACCCTCTAATGAGCTCAACATTTTGATTTGATATTCTTCTGAATATACATCGACCGAAGCTAATACCATCATAAATAAAAATAAAATTTTAGTTTTCCACATATTATCCTTCCTATGTTTTTTATATATAATATCATGAAAATATTAATTTAATTAAATAGTCTGATGACATATACTGATTTTGATAATTTTCGAATTTGTGAATAAAAATGACTGATTACAAAATAGCACCATCAATATTATCTGCAGACTTTTCTAGATTAGGTGAAGACGTCAAAGCAGTAATTGATGCAGGTGCAGATTTTATACATTTTGATGTTATGGATAATCACTATGTGCCAAATCTAACTTTTGGACCAATAGTGTGTAAAGCATTGAGAAATTATAAAATAAAAAATATCATTGATGTACATTTAATGATAAAGCCTGTCGATGGAATAATTCCTGAGTTTGCAAAAGCCGGGGCTGATTATATAACATTTCACCCTGAAGCTTCGGAACATATAGATCGTACAATTAATTTGATTAAGGATAATCAATGTAAGGCTGGAATTGTATTAAATCCTGCTACCCCAATCACCCATCTAGCTCATTGTTTAGATAAAATTGATATGATCCTCTTAATGTCAGTCAATCCTGGTTTTGCTGGTCAAAAATTCATAGCAAGTACGCTCAAAAAAATTAAACTAGTTAGAGAGTTAATAGATAAATCTGAGAGAAAAATCCGCCTAGAAGTTGATGGAGGTATAAATCTTAGTAATCTAGAAGAAGTTGCTAAGGCTGGAGCTGATACTTTTGTTGCAGGATCAGCAATTTTTAATTCCAAAAACTACAAAGATACAATTTCAAAAATGCGAAATATCTTGAGCGCGATTGAAAATTAACCATAAAGATAAATGTTAGAAGAAGAATTTTTAAGATACGTAAATCAAGGATATACACACATACCATTAACAAAAAAAATTGAAATAGGTAATTTAAATCCTATAGAGATATATTCAGAATTCTATGATCGACCTAATTCATATTTATTTGAATCTTTGGAGGAAAATAAAGATTGGAGTAGATATACAATTATTGGTTTACCATCAAATGATTATATAACAGTTAAAGATGATGTTATTAAAGTACTTCATGACAATAAAGTTATAAAAACCGTTACAAGCAAAAAACCTTTTGAATGGATTGAAAAATATTATAACCGATATAAAATTCCAAAATTAGAATCACAACCTCCATTTATAGGTGGATTGGTAGGATTTTTTGGTTTCGATTCAATTAAGTATATAGAAGATAAGATAAAACCTATCAAACAAACAGATCAACTTAATTCGCCAGATATTTCTTTGATTATTTCTAAAGAAGTATTAGTTTTTGATAAGATTAATAATTGTGTTTATATTATTATGTATTCTGAAAATAATATAGATAGTTATAATAATACTCAACTTAAATTAAACAAGATTCAACAAACTCTTAAAATATCACAATCAGTTGAAAACTCTTCTAGTATTAAATCAAATATTGAAAATGAAATTTCTTATAACTTTAAGAAAAATGATTTCTTAGATTCTGTTAATAAAATAAAAGAATATATAAAAAATGGTGATGTTATGCAGGTTGTATTGTCACAGAAGATGTCAATGTTATTTAATAATAAACCAATAAATTTTTATAAAGAATTAAGAAAAATTAACCCATCCCCTTACATGTATTATTTAAATTTGAATGATTGTCATATAATTGGCTCTTCTCCAGAGATTTTAGTTAGACTTGAAAATGGAAATATAACAGTTAGACCAATTGCTGGTACAAGGCCTAGGGGTTCTAATTCATTATTAGATGAAAAATTAGAAAGAGAATTATCTTCTGATCCTAAAGAAAACGCCGAACATTTAATGTTAATAGATTTAGGGAGAAATGATATTGGTAAAGTATCAGAAATAGGAACTGTTAAATTAACTGAAAAAATGATTATTGAAAAGTATTCACACGTTATGCATATGGTGTCTAATGTCAAAGGTCAAATTAAAGATAATTGCACAATGTTTGATGTATTGAAATCTACATTCCCTGCAGGTACAGTAACAGGTGCGCCAAAAATTAGAGCGATTGAAATTATTTATGAATTGGAGAAATCAAAACGTGGAATTTATGCAGGAGCAATTGGTTATTTGGGATGGAATGGCAATCTAGATACGGCTATTGCAATTAGAACTTCAGTTATAAAAAACAATATACTGAATATTCAATGCGGAGCTGGTATTGTTTACGATTCTATTCCAGAAAAAGAATGGGATGAAACGATAAACAAAGGTATGGCTATACTCCAAGCTTATAAAAATTTAGAGGATATAAAATGATTTTAATGATTGATAATTATGACTCATTTACCTATAACGTTGTTCAATATTTTGGAGAACTTGGTGAGGTGCTTACTGTTCATAGGAATGATATGATAGATATATCTGAAATAGAAAAAATTAAGCCCGAAAAAATACTAATATCACCTGGGCCTTGCACACCAAATGAAGCTGGAATTTCTGTTGATGTAATCAAAAGATTTCACAAAGAATTACCTATATTAGGTATATGTCTAGGTCATCAAAGTATTGGGCAAGCATTTAATGGCAGAATAATTTCAGCTCAAAATATAATGCACGGCAAAACATCTCAAATTAGACATAACAATCAAAAAATATTTTCAGAAATACCGGATCCTTTTGAAGCAACAAGATATCATTCCTTGGTTATAGAAGAAAAAAGTTTACCTGAATGTCTTGAGGTAATAGCTTGGACTATTGAGGATGATTCTAATAAGGAAATAATGGCCATAAAACATAAAAATTATCCGACTTATGGAGTGCAATTTCACCCAGAATCAATTCTAACTGATGTTGGACATCAGATTTTTAAAAATTTTTTGGAAATACAATCTTGAAGATACTGGAAAAAATAGAAAATGGAACCAATTTGTCTTTTGAAGAAGCAAGAGATTTTTTGTCAGTTGCTTTTGAAGGTAAATATGATACAGATTTTTTAAAAAAAATTTTGATTGGAATGAATAAAAAAGGAGTGTCATCAGATGAATTAACGGGCTTTGCGACAAGCATGAGAAAAATATCTAAAAAAGTTTCTATTAGTCGTTCAGTTGTTGATAATTGTGGAACTGGTGGTGATGGTAAAGGAACTTTTAATATCTCAACTGTTTCGTCATTTATAGCTGCGTCATGTGGTGCATCTGTAGCAAAACATGGGAATAAAGCCGTTACAAGTAAATCAGGCAGCGCAGACTTATTGTTAGAAGCAGGTGCTAATATTAATCTTTCGCCCGAACAAGTGGAACAATGTCTTTCAGAATGTAATTTTGGTTTTATGTTTGCACCGCTACATCATCAATCAATGAAGTATGTTGCTGAAGCAAGAAAACAAATAGCACCAGACAAAACTATTTTTAATCTTTTAGGGCCATTAACTAATCCTGCTGGAGCAAAAATTCAATTAATAGGTGTATATTCTCAAGACAAAATGAATTTAGTAGCTGAAACGTTAATAAAGCTAGGTGTAAAAAGAGCTATGATTGTCCATTCCAATGATGGCTTAGATGAAATTAGTATTTTTACTACTACCAATGTCATAGAAATTAATAATAATAATATGAAAAAATATGTTATAGATCCTGACAGCTACAATCTCAAGTTGGGTAGTTTGGATGATATATTGACTAATGATCCAAGTGAAAGCTTAAATATTCTTAAAAGTGTTTTAGGAAATAAAAAATCACCAATGCTAAATATATGTGTTATCAATGCTGCTGCTTTAGTATATTTGTCTGGTTTAACTGATAATTTAATTGATTCAATCAAAAAATGTCAATCAGCAATTGAATCAAAAGAATCAATCAATACATTTAATAAATATGTCAGTATAACTAATAGTTTTGATCATGTTAGATGAAATCATAAAAAATAAAGAACAAGAAATTGTTGAATTAATGAATCAACAACAAATGAATATTAATGATGTTTTGAAAAAAAAAATAGAAAATAGGGGTTTTCTGAAAACAATAAAAAAAAATATTATTAATAATACAATTTCAATTATTGCAGAGATTAAAAGAGCTTCTCCTAGCAAAGGCTTTTTAAATGAAAATTTAAATATAGAAGAAATTGCAATAGAATATCAACAAGCTGGAGCCTCATGTATATCTGTTTTAACTGATCAGAGATTTTTTAAAGGAAGTATTGCAGATTTAATCCAAGTTAGAAATAAAACAACTTTACCAATATTAAGAAAAGATTTTATTATACATGAATCACAATTAATACAGTCAAAGCTAATTGGTGCAGATTGTATATTATTAATTGTAGCTGCTCTTAAGAAAGATCTATTTTCAAGGTTATATGATCTTAGTTTAAAATTAGATTTAGATGTTTTAGTAGAAGTACATGATGAAAAAGAGCTTCAGATAGCTTTAGACAAAAAATGTCATTTAATAGGAATAAACAATAGAAACCTTAAAACATTTGAGACTTCAATTCAAACGAGCTTAGATTTAATAAAATCAATTAATGATGATGTTATTGTTGTAAGTGAAAGTGGTATACGTGATTCTAATGATATAAAGTTATTAAGAAATTCAGGAATATCTACTTTTTTGATAGGAGAAATGTTTGTAACATCGTCAAATATATCAAAGGATTTACAGGGGTTAATTATATGAATGAGACATTAGGTATAAGACATTTAGCACTTAAAGTAAAAAATTTTAAAGCATGCTTAAATTTTTATACTAATATCATTGGTATGAATATAGATTGGCAACCTGATTCTGAAAATGTGTATTTAACAAATGGACGTGATAATTTAGCCTTACACTATTCTAGTACATTAGATACAGATAATAAAAATTCAAAATTAGATCACTTTGGGATCATACTTCATAACAAACAAGATGTAGATATATGGTATGATAAAATTAAATCTCATCAAATACATATACATCAGGAAGTTAAAGATCATAGAGATGGTTCAAGAAGTTTTTATTGCATAGATCCTGATGGAAATATACTTCAATTAATTTGGCATCCAAAAATTAGCCATGCTTAAAAAAATAAGCAATATAAGTAGAACTCTAATTATCAATACATTTGAAGGGTTTTATTATAATGAGAAAACAGAAATTAATAATATACTAAAACATATTTTTAAAATTTATGATGTAAATAAACTTCTTAAAATGGCGACATTATCTGCAGATGTAGTAAATACAGAAATTATAAATAAATCTATCAGTAATTTTGAGCCATTTGGCGATAGCGCATCAATGTTAATAAAGGCAAATTTAAAAAATTGTAATAGTGCTGTATTACACCTAAAAGAAAGCCATATAACATTCCATACATACATAGAAGATGGTTTAGAAAACTTTTTAATTGTTAGATTCGAAATACATATTTCATCATGTACTGACGAAAATATTTTTTTGACAATTCCCATGATAATAAATCAGAATAACAATCAGCATAGAGATAAATTAAACCCTCATATGATTAATATAGATTACCTAGAAAGAGGCATACCTTTATCGGATATCAAGAAAATTGACGTTATGTTTGCTGATAATTTCATTAATAATAATTTTAAGAGATATAATTGTATTTCACATATTATATCTAGTAATACTCAATATTATTCTTTGATGATGAATGAACCAGCTATGCATAATACTTTCGATAAAATGAATATACCTAAACTTAAGTCAAAATTATCATCATTTATAAAAAATTTATCAAACATCCACTCAAGTAAATGTTATTCTGCAATTGATAGAAAAATAAGTGAAAAATAAATATCAGATGTAAGAACTAACTTTTTTTATACATTTTGAAAAAATAGACATAAAATTTTTCATATTATTTGGTAATTCTTCAGATCCTAACTCCCCAGCTTTTTTTTGATGTCTTTTCTCATCTTCTTTTATTATTTTCAAAATTTCTTTAGTTCTTTTATCTGTTTTTGGTACCAAATTAATATATTCATCTAAATGTTCATTAACTTGTTTTTCGGTTTCTTCAATAAACCCCATTTTCCATTTTTTTTCATTTAGTCCAGCCACCATCCCTAAAGCAAATGAGGAAACATACCATAACGGATTGAAAATACTAGTTCTACCATCTAATTCCTTGAGTCTCGTAGAGCAGAGTTTTAAGTGATTTTTTTCTTCTTCGCACATCTTATAAAGTTCTTCTTTAATTGTAGAATCTTTTGTTACTATTGCTTGTCCCCTGTACAAAGCCTGAGCACATATTTCTCCCATATGATTTACCCTCATCACTTTAATAGATTGTAATTTATCATCACTGTTGAGGTTATCGGAACTTAAGTTAACAGAGTCTGTAGTTTGATAGAGCTTTACATTAACTAATGTATCCACAGCATATTCTATTTCATTAATTATATAATCAATTTTACTCATTTTGACTATCTTACATAATTTCTATAATTCTTTCATGATTTTTTAGCAAAATAGCTTGTATAGATTGGTTGATATGAGTAGAATCTCAGATACTCAATATTGGAATGATGATGAATACTAAAGAATGGTTTATTGTTGATGCTGAAAAAGTTGTACTTGGGAGATTAGCCTCCAAAGTAGCACATATATTAAGAGGTAAACATAAACCTACATATTTGCCCTATGTTGATAATGGTGATTACATAATTGTTATAAATGCTGGCAAAGTCCAAGTGACTGGGAATAAATTAAGTAATAAAATTTATCATAAACATACTGGATATATAGGTAATATGAAATCATCAAATTTAGATACTATGCTCAAAAAAAATCCATCATTCGTTATAATGAATGCTGTAAAGGGAATGTTACCCAAAAATTCACTAGGAAAAAATATGTTGAAAAAATTGAAAATATATAATGATAGTGAACATTCGCATTCAGCACAAAAACCCAAAAATCTAGATATTTAATATGTATAAATCTTACGGAACAGGTAGAAGAAAAACGTCAAGTGCTAGAGTTTATCTAAATAATGGAACTGGTGAAATTAAAATCAATTCGAAATTACTAAATGATTTTGTAAAGTCTGAAACATTAAAATCTAATATATTAGCACCATTAGTTGTTACAAAAATGGAAAAAAAAGTAGACCTAGTGATTAATGTCACAGGCGGAGGACCTGGTGGTCAAGTAGGTGCTATTATACATGGCTTGACCCGTGCTCTGATAAAATATCAAAATGATTTATTACCAATACTTCGAAGAGAAGGATATGTCACTAGGGATGATAGAAAAGTTGAACGAAAGAAAGTAGGTTTAAGGAAAGCAAGAAAAGCTACACAATTCTCTAAACGTTAATATCTAGCGTCTCTATTCCAGTATCATTACTTACAAGTACTTTATCAGCCGATCTTATTGCAAACAATCCATTCGTGACAACACCAGGTATATTATTAATAGATTTTTCTAATTGTATAGGTTCGTTAATATTAAGATTGTGAATATCTAGTATTATATTATTATTTTCTGTTATAAAATTTTCTCTATAAATTGGCCTACCTCCAATCTTAATTAATTGGAGAGCAACATAGCTCTGAGCCATTTTTATTGTTTCTATTGGAAGAGGGAATATTCCTAACTTCTTTACCAATTTTGATTCATCAATTATACATATAAATTTCTCAGATGCATTAGCTAAGATTTTTTCTTTTGTTAGTGCTCCACCTCCACCTTTTATTAATTGACCATGTTCGTTCGATTCATCTGCCCCATCAATATAAATGGGCAATTGACCTACGTCTTTCAATTCTAATATTTTTAATTTTTTTTCAGATAATAATTTAGTACTTTCTTCTGAACTGGAAACAACACCATCTATTTTGCTACTGACTTTATCTAATAATTTTATTAGTTCATTGACTGTACTTCCAGTTCCTATACCTATAACCTGGCCAGATTCAATATGCTCTAGAGCAGCCTCAGCTACTTTACGTTTTTTATCATCTTGATTCATGTAATGGAGAAATTAATATCGTTTTGTATTATTATATGCTGTTATTATACCTTATAAGAAGAATATATATGAAAGATAATTATATAAATAACTGTTTTCAGAAAATTTTAGATGCAAACCTCTATGATGTTGTACTTAAAACACCTCTTGAATATGCCCATAATATCTCAAAACGTTTGAAAAATGATGTTTATATCAAGAGAGAAGATTTGCAGCCAATATTTTCGTTTAAACTAAGAGGCGCTTATAACAAAATCAGCAGACTATCGACTAAAAAATCTGTAAAAAAATTAGTTGCCGCATCGGCTGGTAATCATGCACAAGGCGTTGCTCTCTCTGGCAAAAAACTATCTATTCCAGTTTGTATTGTTATGCCTAAAACAACACCTCAAATAAAAATTACTGCTGTTGATGCTTTAAATGCCCATGTTATTCTCCATGGAGATACTTATGATGATGCATATGACTATGCTAGAAAAATTTCTCAAAAGAAAGGATATGAGTTTATCCACCCTTATGATGACATTGAAGTAATAGCTGGACAAGGAACAATAGCTAAAGAAATTCTTGAACAAATTGATAAGAAACCAGATTATATTTTTATACCTGTAGGTGGAGGTGGGCTTCTTGCCGGTATTTCTGTATATGTAAAAAAAGTCAGCCCAAAGACTAAAATTATATCTGTAGAGCCTTATGATTCAAATTGTTTTTATAAAGCACATAAAGCTAAAAAAAGAATTAAATTAAAGACAGTAGGTATTTTTGTCGATGGCGTGGCAGTTAAGCAAATTGGCACTAAAACTTTTAAGTTAGCAAAAAATTTAGTTAATCAATGCGTATTAGTAACTACAGATGAAATTTGTGCTGGAATTAAAGACTTATATGAAGAGACAAGAACTATTGCTGAGCCTGCGGGTGCTCTATCAATCGCCGGTATAAAAAAATTTGTAAAAAATAATAATATAAAAGGTAAAACAATCATATCAATTTTCTGTGGGGCAAATATGAATTTTGATAGATTGAGACATGTTTCTGAACGAGCAGAAACAGGAGAATTAAATGAAATGTTAGTCGGAGTGACAATACCAGAGATACCAGGTAGTTTTAAACGATTCTGCTCTCTAATTGGAAAACGCTCTATCACTGAGTTTAATTATAGATATTCTCATGAGAAAGATGCACAAGTTTTCGCTGGAATTAAATTATCAAATGGCTCTAAAGAAAAAAACTCCGTATTAAATACACTTAAAAAGAACAAATATAAAGTAATAGATTTGACCGATAATGAGATGGCAAAATTACATATTAGATATATGGTTGGAGGAGTCTGTAAGTCTATTAAAAATGAAAAAATATTCCGCTTTATTTTTCCAGAAAAACCAGGTGAATTATTATCATTTTTAAATGCACTTGGTAGTAGATGGAATATTAGTTTATTTCATTATAGGAATCATGGTGCAGATTTTGGACGTGTACTTGTAGGGTTACAAATTGATAATAAAGATAAATCTTTCGTCCTTAGACATCTAAATAGTCTAAATTACGAGTTTTCTGAAGAAACAACTAACAATGCTTATAAATTGTTTTTAAGTTAAGAAAAAGGCCCTTTTCAGGGCCTTTATGTGTCCATTTGAACAAGTAAGAGTCACATTTTAAAAAAAGTAATTAATTTACCTTCTTCTTGATGCTTTTCTTCTTGTTTTTCTACGTCTTGTAGTTTTTTTAGCTACTTTTTTCTTAGCTTTACGTCTAGCTTTTTTACGAGTCGCTTTTTTCTTAGCAACTTTACGTCTCGCTTTTTTACGAGTCGCTTTTTTCTTAGCTTTACGTCTAGCTTTTTTACGAGTAGTGGTTACTTTTTTCTTAGCAACTTTACGTCTCGCTTTTTTACGAGTTGCCTTCTTTCTAGAAGCTTTACGTCTAGTTACTTTAGTTTTCTTTTTAGCAACCTTTCTTCTTTTTTTTGCTACCATACTGTTGTCCTCCGCAGTTATTGGTGGTTAATTTGAGTTTATTGAGTTAAATAATAAAAAACAAGTTTTTTTTTATGTTTTTTTGTATTTTTATTTTAATTAAAATTAGTATTAATTAAAATATTGCACTTTTATGTCGCAAATTTTTTTTTATTCTATTTTTAAAATAAAATTCCATTCATTTTGAGTTAATTTAGTTATAGATAATCTGTTTCCTCTTTGAACTACTTTCATTTTATTCAATTTTTTATGTGATTTTAATTCATTAAGACTTATTGGTCTTTTTAGATGTCTTATATATTTAACATCCACCATAAACCACCTGGGTTCATCTCTATTACTCTTCGGATCATAATATTTTGCTTTTCTGTCAAACGCTGTATGGTCTGGATATGACTCTTTATATATCTTCATCAATCCATAAATACCTGGTTCGTCACAATTTGAATGATAAAAAAAAGCTAAGTCATTTTTCTTCATTTCATCTCTTATCATATTGCGAACTTGGTAATTTCTTATACCATACCAGTCGCAAATTTTGTCTTTTTTAAGATTATCTATACTGTAATCATCTGGTTCATTTTTCATCAACCAATAATTCAACTTCCATCTCCAGTTACATCTATGTAGTCTTGAAGTTTAGCAATTTCATCAGAAACTATTTCTAAATCCTTTAGTTCATTCTTTTGTTTTAAAAATTGACTAACTATTTTTAATGATGTTAGTACTAATATTTTATCATTAGTAAAATTTGATTTTGATGATTTTGTTTCATCTATTTGGTTATTCAAATAGTTAATAGACTCTTTCAGAAGATCAGTTTCATCTTTGTTGCATTTTATTTTATATTCTTGATCTAAAATTGATATTTGTAGCTCTTCTTTTACCATTTATTAAGTCTCCAAATTCTTTATTCTATCCAGTATTGAAATTATTTGTTCTTTAGCCATCTCATTTTTTTTTATTAATTCAGATCTTTCTGAAACTAATGATTGTTGTTGGCTTTTTAGAAGGGAGTTTTCCATCTTAATTTTATCCATGTATTTCTTTGCATTTTCTAGCGATATTTTAAGATTTTCTAGTTGTTCTATTATTTTTGACATCTTATTAATATAGAATTCATCTGATGTTTGGTCAATATATATAATGTATTTTAAGCTTTTATTTATTAAACTAATAAAGTTATATACATAAATTATGACTGAACTGATTTACAAAAAAAGAAGAGATTTATTATCAAAAGCGATTAAAGATAACTCCGTAGTTATTCTTCAATCTCCAGAAGAGAAAATTCGCAATAATGATGTATATTATACATATAGACAATGTAGCAATTTCTATTATTTGACTGGTTATAACGAACCCTTGAGCATATTACTTTTAAAGAAGCAACAGGGTAAAACTAAAACTTTTTTTTATTCTACAAAACCAAATAAACAAGCAACCATATGGACGGGCAATATTGATAGCGCTGAAAAAATTAAGAAAAATCTTCAGATTGATAAATGTCAATATCTAGAAAAGTTTGATAATGATATTGCTAGATTTCTAGAGAATTCTAAGAATATTTATTATTTATATTCAGACCAATCTAATGCTAAAAAAATTATTGATAAACATATTAACTTGTTAGAAAAGAAATATAGAACTGGTATAGGTTATCCAACAAACTTCATTTCCTTAAAAAATATCCTACATTCGATGCGCATAATAAAGTCAAAAAAAGAGCTATCTGCTATTAGAAATGCTTGTTCAATATCTGTAAATGCACATAAAAGGTTGATGAGAAAGTGCAAACCTAATATTAATGAATATGAGATGCATGCAGAATTAATGCATGAATTCATTAAATCTAATGCTACTGAAGCATACCCGTCTATAGTGGCAAGTGGTAAAAATGCTTGCATACTTCACTATACTAATAATAAGTCAACTCTAAAAAATGGAGATTTATTGCTTGTTGATGCTGCAGCAGAATATGATAATTATGCATCTGATATTACTAGAACAATTCCAATTAATGGTAAATTTTCAAAGTATCAAAAAATTATTTATAACATAGTATTGAAAGCTCAAAAAAATGCTATCAAAAAATGTATTGTAGGTAATACCCTATATGAAGTTCATAATGAAGCAGTAAAAACAATAACTAAAGAATTAATAAAAATAGGTTTTATTAAAACTACATTATCAAAGGCATTAAAATCACAAGAATATAAAAAATTTTATATGCATAATACTGGACATTGGTTAGGTTTAGATGTCCATGATCCATGTGAATATAAAGAAAATGGTAAATTTGTTAAGTTGAAGCAAGGAATGGTTTTTACGGTTGAACCAGGTATTTACATAAGAAAACCCAAAGGAATATCATCTAAATTTCATAATATTGGAATTAGAATAGAAGATGACGTTCTAGTAACTAATAAAGAACCAGAAGTGCTAACTATAAAATTACCAAAAGAAATTAAAGATATCGAAAATATTATGAGTAAAGATGACTAACAATATAGAAAATTACGATTTTACTATAGTTGGTGGGGGCTTAATAGGTTCAATTGTAGCCATGGCATTGTCTGAACAAAAATATAAATGTTGTTTAATTGAAAAAGAAAAATTAGATTATGATAATAAAAAGCAATCTACTGTTAACCCTATATCTATAAATTATCGATCAATTCTAATATTAAAAAAATATAAATTATGGGATCCGTCAAAAATATTTTGCAATAATATTAATGATTTAATTTTCAAGTGCCATAACAATTTGCATAAATTATCATTTTCTTCAAAACATCTCAAGATACCAACTTTAGGATATGTCTTAGATAGAAGTTCATTTACTAATTATATACAAACTCAATGCAAGCAATTAGAAAAAATCAAATGTTATAATTCAACCAAAATAAAAGATATGAAAATTAATTCTGATGATAGGTTTGAAGTAAACCTTATAACAAATAATAATGAAAAAAAAATATTATCTACTTTTGTTATAGCTTCTGATGGTTCTCCATCTGAAATTGCCACAAAAATAGGATTTAATATGGAACACATAAACTATAATCAAACATCTCATATGTTTAACTGCGTTGCTGATTTTACAAATAATTTAGCCATACAACATATTAATAATGATGGCTTTTTTGCGCATATTCCTTTTTCTGACAAAGGAACAAATATCATCTTAACTATTAATGATGATAGGAAAAAAAAATATTTTGATACAGATAACCGATTAAAATCGGAGATTATCTATAGGATTTTTCAACCATATTTAAAAAATATTTTGTCTTTAAAATATATTACAAGCTATAAAATGCACACTATTAGATCAAAAGAAATTTTTCTTAAAAATGTTCTTTTATTAGGTAATTCTTCGCAATTACTTCATCCTGTTGGGGCACAAGGTTTTAATTTAGGATTAAGAAATATTGAAACTCTTACAGATAATCTATCTTTGATTAAAAAAAAGGATGACACATCTATAAAGAATGCTCTAGAGAATGTAGCTGAAATTATCTCCAAAGATAGGCAGAAGACTTTTGATTATATAGATTTTTCAACTAAAATTATCTCTAATAATAGAACTTTTTCTATACTAACCTCATCATTACTTATTCATATTCTCAAATGTTCTAAAACAGCGAAGACATCTTTTCTAAATAAAATTCTGGGATTAGATGGAATTAAATATTTGGCATTAAAAAATGAATTTTAAAAAAATAGTAATCGTTGGGAAAGGTGTTTTAGGTATGATGGCTGCTACTGTACTATTACCATATTGCAAAGAAATTTTTATAATTAGTACTAATAATAATTCAAAAAAAGAAAAAAAGGAAAGTAGATCTTTTGCTCTGAATTTACTATCGGAATATATGTTGCGCAAGCATAATATTTGGAGGAGCTTAGATTCGTCTTCAGTAAATTCTTTTGATAAAATTTCTGTTTTGGATACATATAGTTCTAGTACTATAAATTTTGAATCAAGTGATGTTTCTTTGAATAGAATGGGACACATAATTAATGAATCAAATTTGTTTGAGGAGTTAGAAAAGTCAATTAATGATAACTCATCGATAGAAATTTTAGATGGTTTAAAAATTGAAACTATTAATTCGGATTATAAAAACGTGCAAATAAATAACAATAAGAAATTAGAATTTGATCTTCTTATAAATACTGATAAGACTGTCAATTGTTTGTATTCTGATGGTTTGTTCTTGAGAAAAATACATGATTATAATCAAACAGCTTATTGTCTCAATATTGAAAAATCTGATAAGTCTGATGATACAGCCTTTCAAAGATTTAATAATGATGAAATACAAGGACTTCTTCCGCTAAACAAAGATTATTATAATCTTATTTGGACTCTACCAAATAATTCATTTAAGAAAATTTCAAATCTAGATAATGAATCTTTAAAAAAACGTATTTCAGATGATCTACTTCCATTGATTGGCAAAATAAAATCAATTTCGCAGCCAGTAAGTTTTCCATTAAAAAATATTATTGTTGATAAACATACCAATAAAAGATTGATATTGATGGGTGACGCTGCACATACATTGCATCCACTAGCAGGACTTGGATTGAATATGGGTATTCAAGATTTATTTTTGTTAGAATATGCTTTCATTAATTCAAGCGAAATACATGATTTATTAAATTTCTATTCAAAAAATAGTCATATCAGTAATTTTAAGATTAATAATATCATCAATATGCTGAAAAAATTCTATTCAACTAAGCTGTTACCAAAAATTATAAAAAAAACATCATTTGAAATATTTAACAAAAGCACTTCCATGAAATCACATGCGATAAGAGAAGCAACAGGTATTAATGTTTTAGAAACTCACCTAAGAACTCAATATACTGAAACTTACTACTAACATAACAATACTTAGCAATGATTTTAAAAAATTTGTATTAATATAATGAGTTAGAGAAGCACCATAATATGAGAATATTGTACTTGAAACTGCTACAATTATAAAACTCTCAATATGTATAAAATTTTCTATATAAATATTTTTTAAATTCAGATAATAATAAATAATAGATGTAGTTATAACAGCCAAAATTGATATTGGTACTGCGCATACTGATGAAGTTCCGATACTTAATTTGGTAGATAAACCATGAAATCTATAATATGGTATTGTTAATGTCCCTCCACCAATACCTAAAATTGAACTAAAAAAACCGACAAGTAAGGAATATACCTTAACAAGTTTCAGTTCTTTTTTTTCAATAGATGATTTTTGTTCTTTCGCAAAAAGAATGTATATTGCAATTAATATCAAAAAATATCCATAAAAAAGTTTGACATATATACTACTAATTGAACTGATAAATATAATTCCTAATATTGAACCTATAGATAAACCAAGAAGCATTTTTTTAAAAAAGTTCCATTCAACTAAATTATTTTTTTTATGTTTAATTGTTGCAAAAATACTTGATACTACAACGCATGCCAATGATGTACATATTGCAGTTTGCATTATATAATTATTATTAATCTCAAAAAATGTAAAGATAAAAAATAAACATGGTACAAATATTATACCGCCTCCAAGTCCTAGTAATCCTCCAAGAAATCCACCAAGAGAACCTGTTAAAAAATATAATAAATAGATATCCATAAGATACATCAAAAACAGTATAATATAGTTCCAAAATTAAATAATTATGGCATACTATATGAAATTAAAATTATAATATAAATCTCGTTATTTTAAACTTTTAAAAGGAAAATCAAAATGTCAGGATATCATTTTTTATTTGTGCCAGGACCATCTAACGTGCCTGCAGCAGTTCAACAGGCAATTCATTGTCCTATGGAAGACCATAGAAATCCAAACATACCGGATTTAATCCAACCAATACTAGAAGATTTAAAAAAGGTTTTGTTGACCAAAAGTGGAAAAACAGTTTTTTTCCCATCGTCGGGTACGGGGTGTTGGGAAGCAGCATTACAAAGTACTTTAAATATTGGAGACAAGGTACTTGGCGCAAGTTTTGGACAATTCAGTATGCTCTGGCTAGACATGTGCGCAAGACTTAAATTTAAACCTATAATTATGGAAGAAGAATGGGGGACAGGTGCTAATTTAGAAAATTACCATAAGCATTTATCAGAAGATAAAGATCATACTATAAAAGCTGTTTTAGTTTGTCAAAACGAGACAGCAACTGGAGTGAAAAGTGATGTTAAAGGTGTTAGAAAAATACTTGATGACTTAGGACACCCTGCACTTTTGATGGTTGATGGTGTAAGTTCAGTTGCGAGTTACGAATTTAGGATGGATGATTGGGGTGTAGATTGTGTTGTTAGTGGATCACAAAAAGGATTTATGATGCCGGCTGGTCTTGGAATATTAGGTGTTAGTGAGAAAGCACTAGATACAATGAAGAACTCTACATATCCAACTTGTTATTTTGATGTATTAGATATGATTGAAAAGACATCGGGTGGTTTTTTGCCATATACACCACCTATAAATTTATTACGAGGTTTTAGAGTTGCTTTAGACTTAATATTTGATGAAGGTTTAGAAAATATTTGGAAAAGACACCATCGGCTAGCGGAAGGTACTCGTAGAGCAATTAAGGAAGGATGGGGTCTTAATTTATGTGCACAAGAAGAAAAATGGTATTCTGATACAGTTTCAGCAATAGTTGTACCTGAAGGACTGGATGCTAAACCAGTCATTAGTACAGCATTCCATAAATATAATTTAGCATTAGGTGCTGGATTATCAAAAGTAGCCGGGAAAGTTTTTAGAATAGGACATTTAGGAGACTTGAATGAATGTATGCTATTTGGTGCAATTTCTGGAGCGGAAATGGCCATGATTGATAATGGAATAAAAGTTGAACCAGGAAGCGGTGCGGCAGCAGCTTGTAAATATTGGCAAGAAAATCCTTCAGGAGAAAAATAATGTCCAAACCAGTCGCTATCGTTACCAGAAAGTGGCCAGAATCTTGTGAAGAAAGATTGAAAGAGTTATTTGATGTCACTCTAAACGCAAATGATAAACCATTTACTGAAGAACAATTAAAAACAGCTATGCAAAATTGTGATGTTTTAATGCCTACAGTTACAGACAAAATAAATGCTAATGTTTTATCTGTTGAAAATAGAAGAGTAAATATGATTGGTAATTTTGGTGTTGGTTTCAATCATATTGATATTGAAGTAGCAAAAAAGAATGGCATAACTGTATCTAATACACCTGCGGTATTGACAGATTGTACTGCAGATATAGGAATGTCATTGTTATTAATGGTTGCTAGAAGAGTTGGAGAAGGAGAGAGAGAATTACGTGCAAATAAATGGACTGGGTGGAGACCAACACACTTACTTGGAACCAAGGTAACAGGTAAGACTCTTGGTATAATAGGATTTGGAAGAATAGGACAAGCACTTGCCAAAAGAGCTAAATTTGGATTTGATATGAAAATAGTTTTTTGGGATCCTTTTGATATATCTGTTGATGTCGTTAATAAATTTGAAGCAACCAAACTTGATACAATTGAAGATGTATGTAAGGAAGGAGATTTTATTTCAGTAAATTGTCCAGCTACCAAAGAAACTTTTCATTTAATCGATGAAAAAAAATTAAAATTAATGAAAAATACTGCATTTTTAATAAACACAGCGAGAGGAGATATAATTGATGAGACTGCACTTGTTCAAGCTTTAAAAAATAAAACAATTGCCGGAGTTGGTTTGGATGTGTTTGAAACAGAACCTAATCTCCCAGAAGAATTAAAAACATTGGAAAATGTAGTATCATTCCCACATCTTGGTAGTGCTTCTATTGAGACTAGAATTGCTATGGGTAATACCGCTATAGAGAATAGCTTAGCTTTTTTTGAGAAAAGAGATCTCCCAAATAAAGTTGTATAAACCTTTTATAAGATGACACTCCGTCAAGACGCAGATCAAATATATAAAAATACTCTTAAAAAACTTCAACCAACACAAATTGTTAAAAAAGAAGTTGATGCACGCATTCAGTCTCTTAAACATTTTAACAACATTTACCCAATTGCATTTGGGAAAGCTGCGATACCAATGATTGATGGTATTACTTCTTTAAACAATATATACGCAAAACCTATTGTTGTAACTAATACTAATAAAAAACCTGAGTTGATTGATGCGGATTTGTATGTTTCTTCTCATCCTACACCAAATCAGAAAAGCATTATTGGAGCTGAAGCAGTAATAAACTATATAAAAAAATCGAATGAAGATGATTTAGTGCTTTTTTTGATAAGCGGCGGCGGATCATCTATTTTGTCACTTCCTCCTGAAGGCATAGATTTAAAAGATAAAATCTATCTAACTAAATTATTATTGGAATCTGGTTGTGATATTAATGAGTTGAATATTGTTAGGAAACATATTTCTTTAATTAAAGGTGGAAGATTAGCGGAAATTTCTCGCCCATCTAAAGTATTATCATTAATTATTTCTGATGTTATAAACAATGACATAAGCTCTATTGCAAGCGGACCAACCGCACCAGATAAAAGTACTTTTTCTGACGCATCAAAAATTATACAAAAGTATAACTTATTTAATCAATTGCCTCTGTCTATTAAAGAATATTTAGAACAAGGTAAAGCGGGAGAATTACAAGATACTCCCAAAATCATTAGTGACACAGAGAACTGTATTATATGCAGCAACGAAACCTTTCAAAAAGAATTAAGTAATACTGCTATCAATCTGGGATATAAAACATTTATTGTTGAAGAGAATTATGTTGGTGAAGCTAAATTTGAAGCAAAAAAATTATTTAGATATATGAATGAAACAATAAGCGCACAAAAAGACAAAAAAATTGCAATTATTTCAGGTGGAGAAACAGTAGTAAAAATTAAAGGAGATGGCAAGGGAGGAAGAAACCAAGAATTTTCTTTATCATTTTTATCAGAATATACTCAAATTCGTAAAAACATTGATTGGCTATTATTGTCAGTCGGTACGGATGGTATTGATGGGCCAACAGATGCTTCAGGAGGTATTATAGATTCTAATTCTGTGAATAAATATGTTTCTACTAATTTAGATATTGATCGTTATTTAGATAATAATGATTCATACTCATTCTTGGATAAAATTGATTCTTTATATAAGACGGGCCCAACTGGAACTAACGTTGCCGATGTCCAAATTATTTTATTAGATAATCATCAATAAAGTTTATTATACATTTCTTGGTATATTCTATTTCTTTTAATGAGTGTGATATAGATATAAAGCCAGCTTCAAACATTGATGGCGCAAAGAATATACCTTTTTTTATCATATACTGGTGAAATTTTATAAATAATTTTGAATTAGATTTACATATATCATTATAATTTTTAATTTTTTTATTCTCATTAAAATAAAGCCCAAACATACCTCCTTCATAATCAGCATGAATATGTATTTGATTGGTTTCTGTATATCTATTCAAATTATCAAAAAGATAGCTTAGTTTTTTGTGAAGGTTGCTGTAGAAATTTTTTTTAGAAATTATTGATAAAGTTTTTAATCCCGCAGCCATAGCAATTGGATTTCCAGATAAGGTGCCAGCTTGATAAACATCACCCATAGGTGCTAAACAGTTCATAATTTTAGTTTTCCCACCAAATGCCCCTATAGGTAATCCGCCACCTATTACTTTTCCAAGTGTAGTTAAATCTGGTTTTATTTGATATATACTTTGCGCCCCTCCTAATGCAACTCTAAATCCAGTCATTACTTCATCAAATATTAAAATAATTTTATACTTGGTACATATCTGCCTAAGTTCTTTAAGAAAACTTGCAGTTGATCTAACAAAATTCATATTACCAGCAATTGGTTCAATAATTACACAAGCAATATTATTTTTATTTTTTTTAATAGCTTCATCCACTCTAGAAATATTATTGTAAGGAATAGATATAGTATCTTTAGCTAGAGATTTTGTCACACCTAATGAATTTGGCTTACCTAAAGTTAACATTCCTGATCCTGATTTTATTAAAAAAGAATCTCCATGGCCATGATAGCCTCCATCAAATTTTATTATTTTATCTTTTTTAGAAAATCCTCTAGCTAATCTAATAGCACTCATTGTAGCTTCTGTTCCTGAATTCACCATTCTTATTTTTTCTATTGAAGGAAAGATTTTACAAATTTTTTCAGCTAATAATATTTCATTAGTACATGGCGCGCCATAAGAAAGACCTTTCTTTAGAGTATTAGAAATTGTTTTTATAACTTCAGAATTAGTATGTCCTAAAATCTGTGCACCCCATGAATTAACATAATCAATATATTTAGACCCGTCTACATCATAAATAGATGATCCTTTAGCCTTGCTAACGATAAACGGAGAAGACTTTACCGATTTAAATGATCTGACAGGTGAATTAACACCACCTGGCATGCATTTTTTTGCTCTATTAAACTGCTGATTTGATTTTTTCATAATATCTAATCATTTCAATTAAATGATTTAATTCTAATTTAGGATTTGGCGAATCATAAATACCCGAAATCATCGCAATCATATGCGGATTAAATCCTAATACTTTAGTAATATTATAACAATTAATACCTCCAATCACACATATCGGTATATTAATGCTTTTTTTAATATTGTGTATTGTTTCAATATCACAAATAAGAGCATTTTTTTTTGTCTTCGAAATATAAATTGCCCCTAACGAAATATAATCGGCACCATTTTCTTGTGCCCACTTAGCCTTTTCAATTGAATTATAACAAGAGACACCAATTATTCTTTCTTTACCAAGATATTTACGTGCAAATTTTATATCCACATCTTTGTGGCCAATATGTAAACCAGCTCCATCAATATATTTTAACAATTCATAATCGTTGTTTATTATAAATTTAACATTATTTTTTTGACATTCATTATGAATACTTTGAATAAGAAATTTTTTTCTTTTGAATGATAGGTTTCCAGGCCTAAATTGAAAAATATTTATCTTTGAACTAGTTATATCTTTAATAATGCTTATAAAATCCAAATCAGATTTATACTCAGACGATGTAATAGGATACAAACCACTAAGAATATTATTTTTTTTCATATAATAATTTAAATAATTAATTGGGTTTGTTAATTATATATGAGAAACTACACTTTATAAAATTATGAAAAAATATCTCTGTTTAATATGTGGCCTTATATATGATGAAAGCGAGGGATGGCCAGAAGATGGTATAAAACCAGGAACTAAATGGGAAGATGTGCCGGATGATTGGGTATGCCCAGAGTGTGGGGCGATGAAATCAGACTTTGATATGATAGAAGTTCAAAGTTAGGAATATCCATTGAAATCAATTTTTTCAGATATTGATGCAAAGACTATAACAATTGCATTACCATTAATTCTTTCTAATATTACAATACCGTTAGTTGGTTTTGTAGATAATGCGGTAGTAGGTCATTTAGGTTCGCCTATCTTTTTAGGAGCTGTTGGGGTTGGATCTATAATTATAAGTTATATATTATTCAGTTTTGGATTTATTAAATCTATAACTGCAAGCTTTACATCAAAACATGACGGAAGTAGTGATAAAAGAAATCTTTTATTAACTTTGTATCAAATACTTACTATATCTCTTTTTATTTCATTTATAATCTTATCGACAAAAAATTACATCATAGATTTTTCTTTAGATTTATTTGATGCAGCTGAAGATGTTAAATTAAATAGTGAAAAATATTTATCTATAAGAATATTTTCAGTTCCAGCAATTTTTTTAAGAGATATTTTAATTGGATATTACATTGGATTGCAACAAACAAAAAAAGCAATGTTTATAGTTATTTTCATAAATATTTTTAATGCGCTTCTTGATTATTATTTTGTTCTTATTTTAGGATATGGAGTTGAGGGTGTTGCTATAGCATCAGTTATTGCTGAATATTCAATACTTATTTTTATATTGTTAGCGATAGAGAATGATAATATATTGACTAATCATAAGTTTATGCTCAATGAAGTATTTAATTGGGACACAATGAAAGAAAAAATATTTTTTAATACTAATATGTTTATAAGATCTTTCATTTTAATGACCTGCTTTGCAATTTTCATGAAAATGAGTACAGATTATGGAGTTGTTATACTCGCTGTAAATACAATTTTATTGAATTTTTTCTTTATTTTTTCATATGGATTGGATGGTTTTGCTCATGCATCAGAGACTATGGTTGGTAATTCAATAGGTAAGAAAGATTATAATTTAGTAAAAAAATCTATAATATCAACAGGCAAGTTGTCAATAATGTTACTAGCAGTATATTTAATATTTTTCATAACTTTTGATCGCTCTATATTAAATATTGTTACAGACATCGTTTCAGTGAAAGAATCAGCATCATTATTTTCATTTTGGTTATATCTAATTTTTGTTGCAGGTACATTTGCATTTTGGTTAGATGGTGTATTTATTGGAGCTATGAAACATATAACTATGAGAAACATTATGATATTATCTGGCTCAATTTTTTTCTTTTTAATAGTTTTTCTCGATACATATGATAATCATGGATTATGGTTATCATTTTTAATGTTTTTTGTCTCGAGAAGTATCTTTTTATTGATAGCTTTGAATCGATATTTAACAAAAATCTAAATTATTATATTTTTATCAATAATTTGATTTTTTATTAGTAGGATACAATTTAAATATGATATATTTATTTAGTACTTTATATTTAAGGAGAAAATAAATGGTTTTTGGACTTTTCAAAAAAAAAGAACCTACTAAATGTACAATCAAACCAACTGGTGAGGAATTTACTGTACCACCAGACACTAGTTTGATGAAAGCGGCATTCGCTGCGGGCATCAAATGGCCACATTCTTGTAAGGTTGGTAGTTGCGGATCATGTAGATCAACTATACTTGAAGGAGAAGGTGAACATCCATCCGGAATTTGCGATCCTACAGCTTTATTAAAGCCTGAAGAAATAGAAGCTGGAATGGTGATTGCATGTCAGTGGTATCCATCTACAGATGTTGTGGTAGATGTTGAGGTAGGCAAGGCAGGCGATAAAAGAGGGCCAATTTAAAAAATAACTTAAGCTATAGTTGATAAGGTGCTGTCTACATAGTGTGCAGAAAGTTTAGCAATCTCATGTGAACTAAGATTAGACGTATTGATAGATTTTTCGAAATTAACCAGAACGTATGTTGAAGGCTTCCCAAGACATTGTATGCCAACTTTTAATAAGGTCTGACTATCATCTGACCACGTGACGTTATCATCAGAATTAAGATCTTGTGGATAATTTTTTGGATATCTTATAGCGATAGGTTGTATTTTTTTACCTGAGTAAGAAATAGAATTAAATAATTTACTATGAAATTTTTTAACATTTACTCCATTTCCAATTCTTCCTTCAGGAAAAAATAAAACCTTATTTCCATTATCAATATGATTTTTCATGATTCCTATAATTTCTTCACTAGCTTCTTTATCTCCTCTTTTAATAAATAAAGTTCCTGTTTTAGAGGCTAATTTTCCAACTATAGGCCATTTTTTAATTTCTGCTTTAGCGATAAAATTAATAGGTAATAAAGAATTAAGGACTATAATGTCCAGAAAGCTGATATGATTTGCTACATATGCATAAGAGTTTTGATTAATTTTACCCTTTAGAATAACTTTCAAACCGAAAACTTTTATTAAAATTTTCATCCAAAATATACTTATTGAATAATGGGTTTTTGTAAGTTTTGTATTATCTCTTGGAAAAAATATAACAATTATTAATCCAATTAGCATATGTAATATAACTATTGGTAATCTTAAAATAATTAATAATGGTTTCATAATTATAATTTTCATCTATTTTTGCTAAAAAAAATTAAATATTTATTAATATTATATTACGGGAGTTTAGAAATTAATTCATTAATATCTGTTATAGGCTCTAGGCATTTAAATCCTTGACACACGTATGCAGTGAAATCTCCTATTAATTTTTTACCAGAAAAATAATCGGTAGTATTCGAAGGATCTATTGGAATTAAATATAAATCAGTATCATCAAGGTTCATGGAAGATAATTTTTTAGTATATTTTTTTATATTATTAGATTGACAGCGTATTATGATAATTTCTTTTTCATTTATAAAGGTTTTAGCTGCATCTAACATAGAGCAATGAGAAACTAGATTTCTTTTAAGTGAGTGAGAGGCTGATTTGATAGTTCTTTCTGCTGCATCAATGAATTTTTTACTTCCTGTCAAGCACCCTAATTCTAAAAGTACTTCTATAGCTATACTATTGCCAGATGGTAAAGATTCATCCATATAATTTTTTGGTCTATAAAATAATTTTTCATGATTTTTTGATGTAAAATAAAAACCTCCATTTTTAGTATCTTCAAAATTCTCTATTATTATATTAGACAACTCAAACACGAATTTAAATATTCTTGCATCCCACTTGGTTTTTAATATTTTAATTCCAGCTTGGGCTAAAAATACATAATCATCCAGATATGCATCAAATTTTGCCCCTTGATTATAACATGCAAATAATTTTTTATTTTTATACATTTTTTTTTCAATAAAATTAAAGCATTTTATTGCTGAGTTATAGTATTTAGGATCATAAGTTATATTATAAATATCAATGAGACCTGATATTACCAGTGCATTCCATGATACTAAGATTTTTTTATCAATATTAGGAGATATTCTTTTATTTCTTTCAGTAAGCAATAATTTATTAATTCTTGTTATATTTTTTATTTCCTTTTTATATTCTTTTTCTTTATCTTTGGTTACATGTAAATGATATTTACCTTCAAAATTTGGTTGATATTTTATAGTGAAAATATTTTTGATTAAATTTAAATCATTATCATTCATAATTTTTGATAATTCATTTTCTTCCCATACATAATATTTACCTTCACTATTTTCTGAATCTGCATCTATAGTAGAATAAAATCCACCTTCTTCATCAGTCATATTTGATAAAATCCAATTAGAAGTATCTTTAGCTCTATTTAGAAATAATGTGTTTTTTGTTCTTATATATATATCTGATAAAATGGAGATCATTGGACCATTGTCATAGAGCATTTTTTCAAAGTGAGGTATCATCCACAATTCATCAACTGAATATCTGAAGAAACCACCGTCAATCAAATCATAAATTCCAGTTAAACACATTCTTTTTAAAGTGAATTCACAAATATCCAGATTTTTTTCTCTATATTCGCTTTTACATTTTAATAGAAACTTTAAAGCATATACTTGTGGAAATTTTGGTGCTGAACCAAAACCTCCATTTATTCCATCAAAAGTGAGATGTAATTCTGAAACTGCTTTTTCCACAAGTTCTTTATTTAATATATTTTCAGATTTATCTTGTACGTTAATTTTATTAAATATTTCCAAAATAGATTTATTTTGATTTTTTATTTCTTCTTTTTGATTATTGTAAAAATCAGTGACTCTTAATAGAACATCCTTAAACCCAGGTAATCCAAATTTTGCTTCAATTGGGAAATATGTTCCTGCGAAAAATGGAAACTTTTCAGGACTCATAAATATTGTTAATGGCCAACCACCAGTTTTGCCAGTTATTATTGTTTGCGAAATTTGATATATTTTGTCTAAGTCAGGCCTTTCTTCTTTATCTAGCTTAATGTTTATGAAATTTTTGTTCATAATTTCTGCTATTTCATTATTTTCAAATGATTCATGCGCCATTACATGACACCAATGGCATGCCGAATATCCGATGGAGAGTAGTACAGGCATATGATTTTTAGTTGCCATTTCAAAAGCTTCATCACACCAAGGGTACCAATCTACCGGATTTGATGCATGTTGTAATAGATATAAGCTTTTTTCTTTATTTAAACGGTTCATGATTTATTTCTATAGTTTCGGTTGTAGGCTATTATAAATGATATAGGATTTCAATTTTTTATATACTTATGATTTATACTCATAACATAGACCCTGTATTTTTAAGCATAGGACCAGTAAATTTATATTGGTATGGTTTAATGTATGCAATATCTTTCATATTAATCGATTATATGATTAAGAGGGATATTAAAAAAAATTTATTTAACTTTTCTCCGAATTTCGTTGATAATTTTCTGATTTTTTCCTTAATATCATTGTTAATAGGTGGGCGATTAGGATATGTCTTATTCTATGATCTTAGTTACTATCTAGATAATCCAATAAGAATATTTATGATATGGCAAGGAGGGATGTCTTTCCATGGAGGATTGCTAGGAATATTAATTGGGAATTTAATATTAAGCAGAAATCAAAATATTAAATTTTTTGAAATATCAGATTTAATTTCTTTACATATACCTATTGGTTTGGGATTAGGGAGAATTGGTAATTTTATTAATGGAGAGTTATATGGTAAACCCACTAATAGTGATTGGGGTATAATTTTCCCGGCAATAGATCAAATTCCTAGGCATCCATCTATGCTATATGAAGCTTTTTTAGAAGGTTTTGTTTTATTTTTTATAATGAGAAGCTTTTTTTATAAAAAATCAAATACAGGGATATTAACATCACTATTTTTAATATTTTATGGTGTGTTCAGATTTATTATAGAATTTATCAGAGTCCCTGATAGGCATCTAGGATATTTATATAATGACTGGTTAACTATGGGGCAATTATTATGTATTCCAATGGTATTAACAGGTATTATAATTATATATTTTTCAAAAAAAACAATAAATAAATGAAAGAATATCACCAATTACTAAATTATATTTTAGATCATGGGATAGATAAACATGATAGAACGGGCACTGGAACCAAATCAATCTTTGGATATCAAATGAGATTTAATTTAAAAGACGGTTATCCCTTGCTCACAACCAAAGCTATTCATTTTAAATCTGTGGTCTATGAATTGCTATGGTTTCTTCAAGGCAATACTAATATAAAATATCTTAATGATCACAATGTTAAAATATGGGATGAATGGGCAGATGAAAATGGGGAATTGGGACCTATATATGGATATCAATGGAGATCATGGCATACAACTAATAAAAAAATAGATCAGATAACTAATCTGATTGAGAATTTGAAAAAAAATCCAGATTCAAGAAGACATATAGTATCAGCTTGGAATGTCTCAGCACTAGATAAAATGAGACTACCCCCTTGTCATATATTATTTCAATTTTATGTCAATAATAACAGACTGTCTTGTCAACTTTATCAAAGAAGTGCTGATGTTTTTTTAGGAGTTCCTTTTAATATTGCATCATATGCTCTCCTAACAATGATGGTTGCTGATGTAACCAATTATGAATATGGAGAATTCATTCATACTTTTGGAGATGCACACATATATCTAGATCATATTGATAAAGTCAAATTACAACTTACAAGAAAGCCTAAAAACTTACCTAAACTTATTATAAAGAAAAATAAAAAATCCATTTTTGATTATGATTTCTCTGATTTTATTTTAGAAAATTATGAGCCTTATGAACATATTAAGGCTAAAGTATCTGTATGAAAAATATTCAACCAATAATATCAATTATAGTTGCAGTTGATAGTAACAATTTAATAGGAAATAAAAATACTATCCCATGGGAAATACCTGGTGAATTAAAAAGATTTAGAAATATAACAATGGGCAAACCAATTATCATGGGAAGAAAGACCCACGATTCTATTGGTGTAGTATTAGATGGCAGAGAGAATATTATTCTTACTAGAAATAAAAACTATAAAAAAAATGATGTTCATGTATACAATAATTTTTTGGAATGTGTAAAAAAATTTAATTCTTATCCTGAAATTATGGTTATAGGTGGATCAGAGATTTATAATTTAGCTTTACCTTTTACACAAAAGATATATTTAACCAAAATAAAAGATGAATATACTGGTGATACTTGGTTTCCCGCTTTAAATGAATCTGAATGGAATATCGTTGAACAAGAAAACAAGAACTACAAGGAAAAGGATATAAATTATTCTTTTTTGATTCTAGAGCGCGTTAATGAATGACCCTAGGTATGGATAAAACAAATTCTGGAATATCTGCATTAAACTGATTATTATTGTCATCTATCATTTGGTAAGTACCTTTCATTGTTCCAAAAGAAGTTTCAATCATCGCCCCACTTGTATATTCAAACTCATTACCTGGAGTTATATGTGGTTGTTCACCTATCACTCCTTCTCCTTTTACATCTTGTATTTTCCCATTAGAATCCTCAATAATCCAATGTCTAGACAATAATTTTGCACCAACATCACCTTTATTTTTAATTGAAATTGTATATAAAAAATAAAATTTATTATCATCTGGATCTGATTCATTTTGCAGATACATAGTTTCGACATTGATAAAAATATCATTTTTATTGTTTTTCATAATCATTTTTTCCAAGTAAAAATTCATGAATTCGTTTATTTGCTTCAATTCTCATGGCTTCAGTTAAATTAATTGAACTATCATTGAGTATTTTCTGAGATAAGTAACCATTTTTTCTTGCCAAGTATGCCCATTTATAAGATTCTACATAATTTTGACCAACACCAACTCCTTTATAATACATATGAGCTAAATTATTTTGAGCTCTTGCAAGACCTTGATTTGCTGATAATGAGCAATAAAAAAATGCCTTCTCCAAATTTTGCTCAACACCCTTACCAAAGAAATATAAAAGAGCTAGATTAAATTGTGATACTGCATTACCCTTATTTGCATCATCTTTCCAAAAGTTATAAGCATTCATATAATCATTCTTTTGGTATGCATTATATCCTTTATCTATTGGTTCGCTATATACAAACAAAGGTATTATGGTCATAATGATAAACAGAAATTTTCGCATATGATATTTTAAACATACTAACTTTAGATTTAAAGAAAAAAATGGGTTTAGATGATAATAAAATTTTTTCTAATTTAATTGATAAATTCAGTAAAAATAAAGAAAAAATACGAAGTACACTTCTACAAATTAAAACAATTTTAGCCGAAGAATCTAAAGAATCTTCAGAGATGTTAAGTACATATCAAAAATATGTATCAGGACAGAAAATTGAGAAAGATGAGATAGATAAAGCCAATATTCAATTTTCTAATTTAATTAAAAACATTGGAGCTCTTGGGATTTTTGCTTTACCAGGAGGTATTCTGGCTATAGCATTTTTGGTAAAACTAGGAAATAAATTTGGTATTAATATATTACCGGACAAATATTTTAAAGATTAATTACTATCTTTTTTTTGGCCGTGTACTTGTTGTATTTTTGTCCCAATATACAGTGAAGGTATAAGTAGATAGAAAAATAAATTCACAAAAACCCAAAAAGCATTAAGTTCAAAAACATTCAATATCCCTAGGGCTATTAGATTTATCCAAGCCCAAAAGAAAAATAAATATTTGTCAGGATTTTTAACCCAAGGCATATGACCCAGCATCATTGTTGTAAAAATTCTACCATCTAAGCCATAAAAAATAGTTATAAGTAATGTAAAAAGAATTGTTCCTAGTAAAAGTGAGTATGAGAGCTTTTCAAAAACCCCTACCATTATTAATACTTCCGGAATGAAGTTTAAATACCCTGCTGTGAAAAACCAAATTATAAATATGGTAATTATGGAATACATAGTTGCTCTTTTTTCATTTTCATCAAAGCCTTCTTCACCTTTTCTTATAATTAAATAACATATAAACAACACTACTGAGTAAAACACAATTAGTGTTGCTAAAGATGATATGATTATTGATTCTATGAAATTTGTAACTATTACAAGATGACCTTCAAATGATATCCATATTAGGGTTGCTGCAAGTACTCCTTTTGTAAAAGCCCTAACTCCTTCAACGGTAATTGTTTTCCATGGATCAGCCATATAATTTACCTCTAACTAGAATTTTACTATAATTGGTATCCTATGAATTACAATATATCTAAAAATTTCAATAATGTATATATAATCAGTGCACCATCTGGTGCTGGTAAAACCTCATTAGTAAAGCAATTATGTAATGATTGGCATTTCATAAAACCCTCAATCTCTCATACTACAAGAAAACGTAGATTAGGTGAAAAAAACGGTGAGGATTATTTTTTTGTCGCAAAAAAAGAATTTATTAGACAAGCCTCAGAAAATTTTTTCTTGGAACACCAAAAAGTTTATGGTAATTTTTATGGTACTTCTCTTAAATCAATCAATTCAATTATTGATAGTGGTTGTGATGTAATTCTTGAAATAAATTATGAAGGAATGCTTGAAGTAAAGAAGATTATATCTGATGCTATTACTATTTATATTCTTCCTCCTGATATTGAGACTTTAGAAAATAGATTAGTTAACAGAGGAGATGATAAAAACGAAGTCTTAAAACGTAGAGTACACTCATCAAAAAAAGAGTTAAATTATGCTCAATTTGCTGATTATACAATCATTAATGATGAATTTGATATTGCATTATGGGATCTTAAAAGAATAATTTTAAAAGAAAAAATGTGTAGCAATTATTTAGAAAAATGGATTAGTTCTATAGTACCTAAATAAAAGAAATTTGTGTAAAATATACAATCTGCTACAATGTGTTTTACCGCAAGGAGTAAATTTCATGGCTAGAGTTACAATAGAAGATTGTCTTAAAAGAATAAATAATGCCTATGATATAGTTGCATTGGCAAGTAAAAGAGCTAAAGATTTGATGGCTGGATCTGAACCATTAGTAGATTCTAAAGATAAACCTACCGTTATTGCGCTTAGAGAGATTGCAGAAGGCAAAATAAACCTAGATTATTTCGAAATAAGCGAAAGACAAAAAATTGAACAGAAACTTTTTGATACAGTTAGTGAAGAAGAAATTATAGATGAACTAAATCAGGGATATGAAAATTCAGAACAACTATTAAAAGAAACTTCTCTGCAAGAAACTGAATCTTTGCCATCTGAAGATGATGATTTGTCAACAAATAAAAATGTCACATCAGAATCTGAATTGAATGAGCAGATTGACGCTAATACCGTGGAAGAGCCAGAATCGGAATCTGAAGTTGATATAAATACTCAAACGGATAGTAAGAAAGATTAACCGACCCATTGCTCCTAATGGCAAGACAACAAAAAAAATATCAGATTAAAAATTTAAATTCTGGCGATATTAATTTCGACTCATTTAAAAAAAAACTCCAAAAATATCTTAATGATTATCAAATTAAAAAAATAGAAAAAGCATATATCATTGCCTCAAAGGCCCACGAAGGACAACTTAGAAAGTCTGGAGAGGCTTATATAGAACATCCACTATCAGCAGCTTCTTATTTATCTGATTTTCAATTGGATTATGAAACAATAATGGCGGCAATATTACATGATGTCATAGAAGATACTGAAATAAATATGGAAGTTCTACAGCAGGAATTTGGTATGAAAGTATCTCAGTTGGTTGATGGAGTAAGCAAATTAGATAAAATTAATTTTTCATCAAAAGAAGAGGCAGATGCTGCAAATTTAAGAAAAATGATTTTAGCAATGAGTCAAGATATTAGGGTTATACTTATTAAATTAGCTGATAGAATTCATAATTTAGAGACTATATCTGTTCTAAAAGCACAACAACGAAGAAAAATTGCAAAAGAAACTTTAGAAATATATGCTCCTATTGCCTTAAGACTCGGGATACATAATATGAGCATCCATATGGAAGATTTAGCTTTTCAATCACTTTATCCTCTCAGATTTAAAATTCTACAAAACTTCATAAATGATGCTAGAGGTAATAGAAAAGAATTGATGAAAAAAATCAAAAAAATTGTTGAAGATAAATTAATGGATGAAGGTTTAAATGCAGATGTTCTAGCAAGAGAAAAACATGTGTATGGAATTTACAAAAAAATGAAACATAAAGAATTAAAATTTTCACAAATACATGATATTTTTGGCGTGCGTATTACAACTACCAATGTAGATGATTGTTATAGAGTTTTAGGTATTATACACAATTCATATACCCCAATACCTGGTAGATTTAAAGATTATATTGCTATACCAAAATCTAATGGATATCAATCTCTTCACACAGAAATACTTGGTCCTCATGGTTTACCAACAGAATTTCAAATAAGAACTAAAGATATGGATATACTGGCGCAGACTGGTATTGCAGCTCATTGGTTTTATAAAATCAAAGACAAGACATCGTTAAAAGACTATACAAAAGAGCAACAGTGGATTACTAACCTTCTTGATATACAAGAAAATTCTGGTAATCCAAAAGAATATTTACAAAGTATCAAGGCTGATCTATATCCGGGTAAAGTGTATGTGTTTAGTCCAAAGGGAGATATAATAGAGTTACCCAAGAAATCTACAGTAATTGATTATGCATATGCAATCCATACAGACTTAGGTAATAAATTTTCCTCTGCAAAAATAGATAACAAAGTAGTCACACCCAATACTATTTTGAAGAATGGACAATTAATCTCTATATTTACAAAAAAAAATGTAAAACCTAATCCTGGATGGTTGAATTTTGTAATTACAGAAAAGGCAAGACACAGTATTAGAGCTTCACTTAAATTAATTCAGAGAGAAGATGCAACAAATTTTGGTGAAAAATTACTCTCCCATGCTCTTAAAGAATTTAATATAAAATTAAAAGATATTCCTGTAAAAACATTAAAAATTGTTCTTGAAGAATATAATTGTTCGAATATTGAGGATTTATATAGAGAAATTGGTCTAGGTAATCGTATACCTAAATTAGTGGCTATGCGTATAGCACCAACTTCTGACAATAAAAATAAACCCAAAAGCAGTAAAGGCGTAAATATAGAGGGAACAGAAGGTATAATTCTTTCATATGCGAAGTGTTGTTTTCCAATTCCTGGCGACAAAATTTTTGGTTATATCAGCCAAGGTAAAGGTATTGTTGTTCACCAACAAAATTGTAAAAGTATTAAGCGAGTGAAAAGCAAAAATGAAGAAATTATTGATTTATCATGGGGTGAAGATTTAGATGATGTATTTAACGCCAGCATTAAAGTAGAAGTTAGGAATAAAAGAGGAGTTCTCGCCCAAATTTCATCATTGATAGCGCAGAGCAATTCAAATATTGAGAGTGTTACTTATGGTGATACAAAAGAGACAGGTCACAATATTATGGTTTTTGTTGTCTCATTGACACATATAAACGCATTATCCAAATTAATGTCTAAGCTGAGAAAGAATGTTAATGTAATCTCTGTTGAAAGAAAACGAAGCTGATATGAAAAAGAAAGTAAATTTTGGATTTAAAAAAGTATCTGAAGATACAAAGAATCTTTTAATTAACAATGTTTTTACATCTGTTGCTGATAATTATGATTTGATGAATGACTTGATGTCATTAGGTATACATAGAGTTTGGAAAAACAAAATGATAAAATTATGTAATTTACAAGATAGTCAAAAAGTTATAGACATAGCAACTGGATCTGGTGACATTGCAGCTAGATTATTAAAATCTGCAGATAATATACACTTAACATGTTTAGACACAAATCTCGATATGTTAAGTTTATGCAAGAATAAATTGTTAGATTTAGGGTTTAATAAAAATATAGATTTTATTCAATCTTCTATAGAGAAAATTAAACTTGATAAAAATATTTTTGATTTATCAACTATAGCATTTGGATTTAGAAATTTTACTAATCATGCTATAGCGCTACAAAATATTTTTGATTCACTTAAACCTGGTGGGAAAATAGTTATTATGGAATTTTCTCAACCCAGAGATAAAAACCGCAATAAATTCTATGACTATCACATACACAATATTATTCCAAAAATAGGAGAGGTAATTGCCAAAGATTATGATAGCTATAAATATTTAGCTGAATCAATTGAAACTTATATGACTCCAGATGAAGTAACAAAAATATTGATTGATTCTGGGTTTATAAAAGTAAAATATTTATATCTTTTTGGGGATATAGTTACAATACATGTAGGGTATAAAAATTGAAGATTAAAGAAAAATTTTTAGAATATTCAAATAAAATTTTAGGTAATGAAAAGTTACAATCTTCATTTTCTGAAGATTTTTTTTCTGAAATAAATAACAAGATAATAAAAATTAATTTAACTGCAATTGATATAGAGTTATTTTTTCAAATAAAAAATAATGAATTGAGTTTACTACAACAAGCTGAGAATATAGATGTTGAATTCACAGGAACTCCATTAAATTTCTTTATGTATATATTAAGTAATGATTCAGAAGCTTTTTCATCAAAGATATTTGTTACAGGTGACATTGATACTGCAAATAAAATTCGCCGATTATTAAATAAAAAAGAAAAATTTAAAAAATTATTAATAAGTTTTCTGGGTGAAAAGCATGCTGATATTGCAGAAGATTTCTTTATCTCATTTACTGATAAATTTCGTTATTTATCAAACAATTTTATAAATGACGTGAATGATTTTCTTGTGCACGATGCTGATATTCTTGCTAACACAAATGAATTGAAGAAATTTCTTGATGATGTCGATGATATCAAAAGCCGAACCGAACATTTATCAAAAAAATATCAACTATGATTAATAATTTTTTACGAATACTACAGATATTTTATTTATTTATTAAACATGACTTAGATAAAATTCTAATTAATTCGAAAAACATTGGATCAAAGAAATTTATTTTTTATATTTTTCCATGGAATTGGTTTGGGAGAAAAAGAGTAGATGATTATGCGATTAAATTGAGAAGTTTTTTTGAAGATCTTGGACCTATTTTCATTAAATTAGGACAGATGGTTTCTACTAGAAAAGATTTATTACCTGAAACAGTAGCTTTTGAGTTATCTAAATTACAAGATAAAGTAAAACCGTTTCCTGGAAATGAATCAATTAAAGTTATAGAAAATGATTTGGATAAAAAATTAACTGATATTTTTTCTGACTTTGATTTTAATCCAATAGCATCAGCATCTATTGCACAAGTCCATTCTGCACAGCTTCTAGATGGAAGTGATGTTATTGTAAAGGTAGTTAGACCTGGAATTGAAAAAAGAATAAAGAAGGATATCTTGTTGATGAAGAGAATAGCTTCATATCTGGATTCATTATCAGAAGATTTTCATAGAATGCATTTAAATGAAATAGTTAGTGATTATGAGGCAATTATTTATGATGAATTGGATTTAATTAAAGAAGCTACGAATGCAAAACAGATGAAGCAAAACTTTGTAAATTCAAATTTACTATATATTCCTGAAATCTATTGGAAATATGTAACAAAAAATATATTAGTTATGGAAAGAACCTATGCAATACCAATCAATAATAAAAATGAATTAATTAAAAATAATATAAATTTTGAAGAGATTGCAAGAAAATCTGTTGAACTTTTTTTTATTCAGGTGTTTGAACATAATTTTTTTCATGCTGATATGCATCCAGGAAATATTTTTATACAAAAAAATAAAAAAAATATTCAGTTTGTTTTAGTTGATTTTGGTATAGTGGGATCATTAAGTGAATTTGATAAAAGATATTTAGCTGAAAATTTTGTCGCTTTTTTTAATAGAGATTATGCGAAAGTAGCGAGATTGCATGTAGAATGTGAATGGGTACCAAAAGATACAAATATTTCTAAACTAGAATCAGCTATAAGAGATAATTGTGAATCAATGCTAGATAGACCACTAAAAGATGTCTCTTTAAGTGAAATAATTATAGGTCTTTTTGACACTGCCAGAAGATTTAAGTTAGAGGTACAGCCACAACTAATACTAATGCAAAAAACATTATTGTATACTGAAGGACTTGGAAGAGAATTTTTTCCAGAGTTAGATTTATGGAAAACATCTAAACCGATTCTTGAGAAATGGATGAAAAAACAAAAAGGATTTAAATCAACTATGGAAAAGATTTATCATAATTCATCAGACTTTTTTGAGTTAATGCCTGAAGTCCCTACGATGATTAGAAAAATTATGAACTTAGTTAATAAGGATAAATTAGACTTGAATAGAAATCTAATACAATTAGAGAATATAGAAAAACAAATTCGTCAAAATCAGATGAGAAATTATTGGTACTTTTCGACGATTATTTTTATCTTTTTCATAATTTTATTTGGTTTATCTTTCCTTGGAGTGTTACCTATATGGATGTTGAATTATATAATGGAAGTATTTGTAATTTTACTAATCTTATTTATCTATTTTAGACCTAAATAATTATGCATTTGGAAAATCAATCTCCCAGTAAACTTAATTCAGAACAAATAAAAGCGGTTGATTGTCATTTGGGGAATAAATTAATCTTAGCTGGAGCTGGTAGCGGAAAAACTAGAGTTTTAACATACAGAATTGCTAAGTTAATAGATAGCTTTGATGTTAAGCCTAGCAACATACTCGCGCTAACATTCACCAATAAAGCTGCTAATGAAATGAAGCAACGTATAGAAAATCTTCTGAAGATTTCTACACAAGGTTTATGGTTTGGAACTTTCCATGGTATATGTCGGAGATTTTTAAAAATACATTGGAAAGAAGCAGAAATATCTCAGTTTTTTACAATTTTAGACTCACAAGACCAACTTCGGATAATAAAGAGAATTTTAAAATCTGATAATCTTGATGAAAACTTATATGATCCTAAATCAATTCAATCATACATAAATAAACAAAAAGACAAGGGATTCAGATCTGGAAAATCTCAAAAAGAAAATGATAAATATAATCAAATTTTTAAGGAATATGAAGATATTTGCAAACAAACTAAATCATTAGATTTTGCAGATTTAATACTAACAACATATGAAACTCTATTAAATAATAAGGAACTTTTAAAATATTATACTGAAAGGTTTAAAAATATTATGGTGGATGAATTTCAAGATACTAACACATTGCAATTTAAGCTTTTGAAAATACTTAATGGTGATAGTGGTTCTCTATATGCTGTAGGAGATGATGATCAATCTATCTATGCTTGGAGAGGAGCTAGAAGTGAAAATATTCAATTATTCAAAAAAGAATTCAAAAATGTTGAAATTTTTAAATTAGAACAAAACTATAGGTCAACAGAAAAAATCTTAAAGGTTGCTAATAACTTAATTTCTAAGAATCAAGAAAGATTAGGGAAGAATCTATGGACGAAAACAAGTAAAGGAGAACCAGTTTATTTGTATGAAGCTTTTAATAATGATGATGAATCGGGATTCATTGCTGAAAAAATAAAATATTTTGTTAAGCAGGGTTACAAAAGATCTGATATAGCTATTTTATATAGAAATAACTTTCTTTCACGAAGATTAGAAGAAGAACTTAATGGAAGAGGAATCCCGTATATCATTTATGGTGGTTTTAGGTTTTTTGAAAGAAGTGAGATTAAAGATGTTATTGCATATATAAGATTGGCCACTAACCTATCAGATAATAATGCTTTTGAAAGAATTATAAACCAGCCACCTAGAGGTATTGGAGAAAAAAGTATGAGTCTTATTAGAGATTTTGCTAAAGAAAATTCACTTTCACTATGGGAAACTATAAATAATAAAGAAATTTATAAAACTAATTCGAGGGCTTCAAATAATATTCAGTCTTTTATAAAAATTATTTCTGAGATTGCTGATTTTGCAAAAAATTTAAATTTACAAACACTAATAGATAAAACCACAAAGGTCTCTCAATTAATTTCTCATTTCAATCAGAAAAAAACAGAAGAATCTTTATCTAAACTTGAAAATATTGATGAGCTGATTTCTGTAGCGGCCAGATTTTCTAGAAATAATTTTGATAGTGAAAATATTTTAGAAGATTTTCTGGATAATGCAGCATTGGAAGCTGGTGAATATCAATCTAAACTACATGAAGATCCTGTACAACTGATGACTATACATTCCGCCAAGGGTTTAGAATTCCCTATAGTTTTTTTAACTGGATTAGAAGAAAGTATTTTCCCAAATGCAAATAGAAATGATAGTTCTCATTTTCTAGAAGAAGAAAGAAGACTTTGTTATGTAGCCATAACTAGAGCGATGCGGATATTGTATTTAACATATGCTACTGGGAGATATCTTCATGGCCATTTTACCAATTTATATCCTTCAAGATTTATTAATGAAATACCAGATGAATTATTAGAGCCAGTAAGAGATAATAAAAAATTTAATTCAATCAAAAAAAATACCAAGAAACCATTTTTTAAAATTGGTCAAAGAGTAAGACATATGAAATTTGGCGATGGAATAATATTGAGTTATGAGGGATCTGATGATAACTTAAAACTTCAAATAAAATTTGAAGATTATGATGGACCAAAGTGGTTGGTTTTAACTTATGCGCATTTAGACTTTCTATAAGATATGGCAATTAAAAGAAGAAATTTTTTAAAATCTATTGGATACTCTATTTTAGGATCATCCTTATTATTACCAAAAAAATCTACTTCATCGCAAAAAACTGAATTTAATTGGAAAATGGTCACATCATGGCCAAAAAATTTTCCTGGATTAGGGGTTGGAGCAGAAAATTTAGCCAAGATTATTAATATTTTATCTAATAATAGAATAAAGATAAAAGTATTTGGTGCTAATGAATTAGTTCCTCCACTTGAAGTTTTTGATTATGTATCGTCTGGAGGAGCAGAGATGGGACATTCAGGAGCATATTATTGGAAAGGCAAAAGCCAAGCATGTCAATTTTTTTCTTCAGTCCCATTTGGTTTGAATGCCCAAGAAATGAATGCTTGGTTGTATTATGGAGATGGATTAAAATTATGGGAAAAGCTGTATATGCAATTTAATTTAGTTCCACGTCCGGCTGGTAATACTGGGGTTCAAATGGGCGGATGGTTTAACAAAAAAATAAACTCACCTAAAGATTTGCAGGGTTTAAAAATGAGAATACCGGGTCTTGGCGGCGAAGTCTTGGCGAGGGCTGGAGGTGTTCCAATTACACTACCTGGATCAGAAATTTTTACGGCTTTACAAACAGGCGCAATTGATGCAACAGAATGGGTTGGACCATATAACGATAGAGCGTTTGGATTGCACAAAGCAGCAAAATATTATTACTATCCTGGATGGCATGAACCTGGACCTACATTAGAGTGCATAATTAACAGAGATGTTTATAATAAATTACCTAATGATTTGAAGCATATCATAGATATTTCTTGTAAGGCTGCAAACATAGATATGCTTGCAGATTACACTTCAAAAAATAATCAAGCATTGCAGTATTTGATTTCAGAGAACATAATTATCCATGAGTTCCCTAAAAAAGTAATGACATTTTTAAGAAAATTATCAATGGAGGTTATTGATGAGATTGGCCAGACTGACTCAATTACCCAAGAAGTTTATGCTTCATATAAAAAATTTCAAAAAGAAGTCATACCATGGACTGAGTTATCTGAGAAATCATATATTAATTCCAGAGAGTAATTTAGTTAAATAAAACTTCCGGTAGATATGTAGTCATGCCAGGAAAAAAATAAATAATTATTATTACAATAATTTGTATTGCAATATATGGATAAACACCTTTATATATTTCAGATGTTGATATATTTTTAGGTGTAACACCACGTAAATAAAACAATGAAAATCCAAATGGGGGGGTTAGAAAAGAAGTTTGTAAAACCATCGCTATTAAAATTCCAATCCATACGGGATCAAATCCAAGTGAGAATAGAGTAGGGCCAAATAATGGAATCACTATAAAAATAATTTCGATAAAATCTAAAATAAAACCTAAGAAAAACATCATTACAAGCACTATTAATAATGATATATATTTATCTTCAGGTATTTCTATTAAAAGTGCATGAATCAATACTTCTCCACCAAAACCACGAAAGACAAGAGAGAATAATGTTGCTCCTAAAAGTATCATAAACACCATGCTTGTTATTTTGATAGTCTCTCTCGATGTTTTTTTTAGAATATTTTTTGTAAGTTTTCCTTGTATAAAAGCAATACTTAATGCACCTGCTGCTCCTACTCCTGCAGCTTCGGATGGTGTAGCAATTCCAAAAATTATTGATCCTAAAACAAGAAAAATTAAAATTATTGGAGGTAAAATTGATTGAAATATATTTATATCAACATTTGTTGTTATGATATTTTCTGAATTATGAATTATTTCTTTATCTTTAGATTTTATATATAAAATATAAAGAATAGGAAGTAATAATCCTGGAATTATAGCACCTGCAAAGAGATCTCCTATTGTTATTGTTTCAGGAGAAAAAATTCCAGAATTGAGTTGAGCCTGTTGGTATGCTGCTGATAAAACATCAGCAAGTAAAATAAGTACTAGAGAAGGAGGAATTATTTGTCCTAAAGTCCCTGAAGCACACACTGCGCCACATGCAAGAGACGATGGATAACCATTTTTCAGCATAACTGGTAATGATAATAAACCTAAAGTTACAACACTAGCTCCAACAATTCCTGTACTTGCGGCCATAAATGTTCCAACGATTATGACCGAGACACCTAGCCCGCTAGAACTATTTTTGTATAATTCATTCATTGATTTAAGAAGATTCTCGGCAATATCAGTTTTTTCAAGAACTGAACCCATGAAAATAAATAATGGAACAGCAAGCAAATTTTGATTTATCATAATTCCATAAACCCTATTAGGGAATGCCAATAAATATGAATAATCAAATATATCAAAAATAATTCCTAAGTAGGCAAATATTAAAGAAACTCCAGCTAATACAAATGCAACAGGAAATCCTGTTAGTAAGAAAATAAAAGTTGTTAAAATAAAAAAAATTGCAATATATTCCATATTTATTGTAGAAGTGAAGTAATTTTTTTGATAAGTTCTGAAATACTTTGTAAGAAAATTAAAAATCCTGTTAGGGGTATTATGCTTTTTAAAATGTAAACAAAATTCAATCCTCCCGCTTCACCCGACTGTTCCATGATTAGCCAGGATTTACTAACCATATCTGCGCTTATATACATAATAAAAAAAGAAAATGGTATAATAAAAAATAAAGTTCCTAAAATAAATATTATATTTTTTTGTTTACTATTAAGTTTGTTAGCAAAAATGTCTATTTTAACATGTGAATTTTCTTTGATGGCAAAGGCGATACCGAGCATGAAAAATATCGCATGTAAATACATCACAGATTCTTGAAGTGCTACATTGCCAATATTTAAAACATATCTCAAAAAAAGAATCACGATTACTAAAAATACCATAACCACAATTAGATAACTGACGAAGTATCCAATCTTGTCAGTAATATTATCTATAATATTTTGCAGTTTTTTCATATTATAATTTGATAATCATTATTTAATCTATCTATTAATATTTGTTCAAAGATAGACGGATCTTTTATATGAGTTATTTCTCCTATTTTTGGGTAATGTAAATCAATTAGCCTTGATAAATAAAATCTGAGAGCAGCTGTTATCAATGCACTTTTCCATTGAGATTTTTCTTCATTAGTAATAAATCTAGTCTTGTTGTATTCTCGTAGCAATATTTTCAATTTATCCTGATCTACCTCATTATTTTTATTATTACACCAATCATTTGCAACTACTGCTAAATCATATATGTATGGCTCATAACATGAATAATAGAAATCTATTACTCCAGTGATATTATTTTCTGAAAATAAAACATTATCTCTAAATAAATCAGCATGTATCATTCCAGATGGCAAAGAATTATTTACAAATTTTTCCTGAATTTCAATGGATTCATTAAGTATTTTTAATTGATTTTCATCAATTGAATTCTTTAATTTTTCTAATGATTCTTTAGCCCATTGCAAACCTCTAGAATTATTGATTTTAATATTAAAGTCTGATCCATATGAATGAAAGTCTGCCATTACTTTACCTAACTGTTCACAATAATTTTCTTTTGATTCTATAATTGATTTTCCTTCCAATTTTTCTATTATAGCTGAAGGTTTATTTTTGATATTTTTGTATAATTCTTTATCGTTTGTTTTTATTACTAATGGAGATATTAAACCCTTATTATTTAAATGGTTCATAAATAATAAATAGTCGTTAACTCTATCTGAAGTAATATTTTCAAAAATAGTAAATATAAAATCACCACTACTAGTTTTTAGTAAATAATTAGTATTCTCAATACCTTCAGATATACCTGAAAAGCTTATTACATTCCCAATTGTGTAATACTCTAAATGAGTATTTAATTCATCATCAGTTATTTTTGTATATACAGACATAGTTATTTTAAATATTTTAAGTTACAACTTCCGAAGAAATAAAGTAATCTAAAGATTATATGATTTTATCAAATAAACATAGGAAAAAATTAGTTCTGATTGATGGGTCATCGTATTTATATAGGGCATTTTATGCTTTACCTAATCTAAAAAATTCTTCAGGAAAAAATACAGGTGCAATTCATGGCGTTATAAATATGCTTAATAAGCTTATGAAAACACACAATCCTGATCATATCGTAGTAATTTTTGATGCAAAAGGTAAAAATTTTAGACACGAAATTTATAAAGATTACAAAGGCACTAGGAAAGCAATGCCAGAGGAATTAGTTGAGCAAGTCCAACCCATCATAAACTTTATTGAATCATTAGGTATTAAAGTTATACAAATAAAAGGAGTTGAAGCTGATGATGTGATTGCGACACTAGCTAAAAAATTTTCAAACCAAAACGAAAAAGTAATTATTTCTTCAGGAGATAAAGATCTTGCGCAATTAGTAGATCAAAATATTGAATTGGTTAATAGTTTTGATAATAAATTATTAGATAAGAAAGCTATAAAAGAAAAATTTGGAGTGTTACCAGAAAAAATATTTGATTATCTAGTTCTTGTAGGAGATAAATCTGATAATGTACCTGGGGTCAACAAAGTTGGCCCTAAAACCGCAATAGATTTATTGGAAAAATATAAATCATTAGATGGGATAATTAAAAATATTGAAAAATTGAAAGGAAAACTCTATGAGAATTTTTCTAATTCATTAGAGACAATTGAAATTGCAAAAAAATTAATACAATTAAAAGATGATGTTGATTTGCAAGAAGATTTAGATGATTTTTTAATAAATGATAGAAATGAAAAACAATTATCAAAATTAACAGAAGAATATGAGCTTACAAATATAGCAAAATCATTGTCGATTAATAAAAATAAAAATTTACAATCACCTAAATTAATATATAAAACAATACAAAATGAGAAGGATTTTGATCATTTAATAAATAATTTAGGAAAATCCAAAAAGTTTTCTTTTGATACAGAAACAACGTCCTTAGATTACTTAGAAGCTAAAATAGTTGGAGTTTCATTCTCAATGAAACCATTTGAAGCTTATTATATTCCTATAAACCATAAGAATCTTTCTGATAACTTACAAATTGAAGAAAAAAAATTTTTTAAAATTCTAAAAAATCTTATAGAAGATAAAAATAAAACTATAATTTGTCAAAATATAAAATATGAAATGCATATATTATCAAAATATAATATAAAATTTACGAATAGTATCGAAGATAGTATGATTTTGTCTTATGTCTATAATTCATCTGGAAGACATGACTTGGATACACTGTCAAAAAAATATTTAAATCATGAAACAACTAAGTTTGAAGAAGTAGTTGGTAAAGGTTCGTCTCAGTTAGATTTTTCTGATGTTGAACTTTCAGCTGCAAGTAATTATGCATGTGAAGATGCAGATATTACACTTAGATTATTTAATTTTTTTAGTGAAAAATTAAAAAAATTAAATGATCAAAAAAATCTCTATGAAAAAATTGAAAAACCTCTTATTCATGTCATAACCGGAATGGAAACTGAAGGCGTTATGATAGATTCATTAATGCTTAAAAAACATACTGAAAAACTAGGAAATCAGTTAAAAAAAATAGAAAAAGAAATTTATACTTTAGCTGGTATTGAATTTAATATTTCTTCCCCAAAACAATTACAAGAAATATTTTATGATAAATTGAAATTTAAAGTTATAAAGAAAACACCTACTGGGCAGCCTTCTACTAATGAAGATGTTATGCAGGAATTATCAGAAAACCATGAACTACCTAAATTTATACTACAATATCGAAATCTTATGAAATTAAAAAATACTTACACAGATAAACTTGGAGATCAGGTAAGTGTGTTCACTAATAGATTACATACATCATACAATCAAACAGTTACAATAACTGGAAGATTGTCATCTTCTAATCCTAATTTGCAGAATATACCTATCAGGTCTAATGAGGGTAGAAAAATAAGATCAGCCTTTGTGTCTGATAAAAAGACTAAGATTGTTTCTGCTGATTATTCGCAGATTGAACTTAGAGTTATGGCACATTTATCAAAGGATAAAAATTTAATAAAAAATTTTCTTAATGGGGATGATGTGCATGCATTTACTGCTAAAGAAGTTTTTAATTTGAAAAATGAGCCAACAGCAGAAGAAAGAAGAGCAGCTAAAGCCATAAATTTTGGTTTGATATATGGTATATCAACATATGGATTGGCAAGACAATTGAAAATTGAAAATGATGCCGCTAAAGAATATATAGTCTCCTATTTTGAAAAATATAAGGATATTAAGAAATTTATGGAAAAAATTAAATCGACAACTAAAAAAAATGGTTATATAGATACATTAATGGGAAGAAGAGTTTTCATACCAAATATTAACCATAGTAATTTTCAAGTTAGGAGTGCGGCAGAAAGGACTGCTATAAACGCGCCAATTCAAGGTACTGCCGCAGATATTTTGAAGCTAGCTATGATTAATATTTATGATTGGATACTGAATTCTAAATATGACATTAAAATGATCATGCAGGTTCACGATGAACTAGTTTTCGAAATAAGGGAAGAAGATATAGATGTGTGTGTGGAACAAATAAAAAAAATGATGTCTAATTCCGTTAAATTAACTGTTCCACTGATTGTTGATATTGGTATAGGAAATAATTGGGACGAAGCTCATTAATACAATCTGTTTATTTGAAGAATTATCATGATGAGATATAATATTTCATCTATGAGGAGAAAAATCTTACTATTGTTGCCGATCGCCTTTTTGTTATTTTCTAACATATCTATATCATCTGAAAAAACTCAGGTTCTTGATAAAAGCGAAACATGTGTAGCGTGTCATGGACAAAAAGGTATAAGTTCAAACCCAATTTGGCCTAATTTAGCTGGACAAAACCCACGTTATTTAAAATCACAACTCCAAGCTTTTAAGAAGGGCTCAACAGGTGGCAGAAATAATCCTGTAATGTATGGTATTGCTCAAACACTATCAGACCGGGATATGGATGTTCTAGCGGACTATTATGCAGGACTGGAGAAGTCTATTGGTACTACTGATGATAAGTATTTAATTTTAGGAAGAAATATTTATAGAGGTGGTGTTATTGATATTAAGATACAAGCATGTATAGCATGCCATGGCCCAAATGGACTTGGTAATTATGCTGCGGGTATTCCAATGCTCTCTGGACAACACGCTGAATATGTATATCAACAATTGAAGAATTTTCAATCTGGGTTAAGATCTAATGATCAAAATAAGATGATGAGAAACATTGTACACAGAATGACCGACAACGAAATGCGAGCAGTCTCGCATTATATTCAAGGATTATATTAATGATTAAAAAACTACTTTTTATAATCTTATTATCATTTGTGAATATTGGTTTTGCTGAAAAATCAAATTTAAAATATATTCAAATTTCTGATGAGGCACAAACACAACATGAAAAAATAGTTATTTATGAATTTTTTTGGTACGGATGCCCTCACTGTTTCAATATAGAGCCAACAATAAACAAAATAGAATCTAATCTAGAAGAAGATACAATTTTAGTAAAAGTACCAGTTGCATTGAGACCTTCGTGGTTAAACCACGCTAAAGCCTATTATGCCCTTGAACAAATGAAACTTGATGATATTTTGCATGAAAAAATTTTTGAAGAAATTCATCTTAATAATAATAGATTAGACACTAAAAATAAGCTTGAAGAATTTATAGAAGGACATGGATTTGACAAGAAAAAATTTGCTGAATATTATGATTCCTTTGGTACCGAGATAAGAGAACGAAGAGATAGCAGATTAGCTAAAATGTATCAAATAAATTCAGTTCCAACATTAGTGGTTAATGGTAAATATTTAACAAGTGGTTCTTATGTTAGTGAATATGATGAATTATATAATATTGTTTTTTTATTAGTTGAAAAAGAGAGACAAAATAAGAAATAAGATTTCTAGGAGATTACAATGACAGCCACAATAATAAGCGGAAAAGAAGTAGCAGAAAAAATATTAACTAATGATTTACGAAAAAAAGTTGAAAATTTACAATCAAAAAATATTACACCTACATTAGTTGTTATATTGGTTGGAGATTTAGGTGCATCCGCTAGTTATGTAAGACAAAAAGAAAAATTTGCCAGTAAAGCAGGTATCAATTCTGAAGTAAGGAAATTCAATGATCAAATTTCAGAGGAAGAAATTCTAAAGGAAATAGAAAAAATTAATAATGATAAAAATATACATGGAGTGATAGTTCAGTTACCTCTTCCAGATCATATTTCTATTACTAAAGTACTAAATAGCATTCATCCATCAAAAGATGTTGATGGTTTTACTCCAACTAATGTAGGTAAATTATTTTTAGGAGAAGAAACTCTTGTATCTTGTACACCTAAGGGTATCATGCAGATGTTGGCTTCTATCAACCTTGATTTAAAAGGGAAAAATGTCACTGTTATAGGTAGGTCAAATATTGTTGGTAAGCCTGTTTCTATATTATGTCAACAACAACATGCAACTGTCACTATGTGTCACTCTCGCACACGTGATATCCCGTCAAAATTATCAGATGCAGATGTTATTATAGTTGCTGTTGGAAAACCTAAATTTGTTACAGGAGATCAAGTGCCATCAGGATGTATTGTTATAGATGTAGGAATACATAGTATTGATGGAAAACTATGTGGTGATGTAGACTTTGATTCTGTTTCACAAAAAGCATCAGCTATAACTCCAGTACCAGGCGGCGTAGGACCTATGACAGTTTGTTCGTTAATTGAAAATACAATTATTGCTGCAGAAAGATTATCATATTCTGAATAAAGCGCCTGAGAAGATTCGAACTCCTGACCTCTGGCTCCGGAAGCCAGCACTCTATCCAACTGAGCTACAGGCGCAAAATATAGTTTTAATTTACTATATCTTTAGTATAATCTAACAAATGAAAAATCACATGATATCAAAATGAATAACGAAACATCAGATCAAGCCTTTTTTAAAAACTTTGCAATTATTACCGTTATATTCATTTTATTTTCTATTTTCATTACAATTCTTTCGATTGTTTTTGCATCAAATCCTAGTAAAGAAAATCATAAAGACGAATTGATTTCATTAATTGATAAAAGAACGTCACCTATATCGAATGAAAATTTGTCTAGTAATCCAAAAATTAAATCTACAATACAACTTGCGGCAGGTGCACCTTCTGATGCATCGAATTCTGGTGAAAAAATTTATAAGATGGTTTGTGGATCTTGTCATGATAATGGAGCTGCAGGGTCTCCCATAACAGGTAATCAGTCACAATGGGCTTCAAGAATTAGTGAAGGTATTGATCATCTTTATGATTCAGCAATTAATGGGATTGGCGTAATGCCAGCAAAAGGTGGTTTAGCTTCATTGTCAGATGAAGATGTTAAAGCTGCTGTAGATTATATAATAGAGAAATCAAAATAGATTATTTTATTTTTTTTTCAATTTCTTCTAATTTTAATCTCGTTTTTAATAAAACTTCTTTTTGAACATCAAATTCTTCTTTTGTTATTAAGTTCATTTTTTTTATGTATTCTTCAATGAGTATTTTGATGTTTTCTTTGAAATCAGATCTTAACGTATCTCCATTTTTTGGCATTAATTTATTTATTTTTTCAATTAACTCAATCAGCGCTTTAGATTCAATCATGGTTTATACTCCAACAAATTATTTGCTCTAAAATGGTGCAAAATATACATAAAATGACACATTTCTGTTCTGTATTTACATTTTTCTCTTAGAAATTATTATATCTCACCTTGATACGAAAATTCATTCTTTTTTTATTTGGCACGTTTCATGCATATGTGATTATAGTTGAGCTTTTTATATATTCGCCCAACTAGAAACTTACTTATTAATATTTTAAAAAATAAACCATTTTATGAAAGGAGAGGTTATAAAAATGAAAATAAAATTTAAGCAATTATTCTTACCACTTTTTACAGGGATAATAATCACAGCATCTACATTTTTCTATTCTGCAGATGTTATAGCTGATGAAGAAAGTAGTAGTCCTGTAAGTTTTAATGTAGGTTATGCATCTGAGTATTGGTATAGAGGTGTATATCAATCAGAGTCATCTGTCAGTTTTGGTGCAGATTATGAAGCCGGTGGTTTCTATCTAGGTACTTGGTGGGCTGATGTTGATCAAGGGCTGGAGCATGACTACTACGCTGGATATAGCATGTCGGCAGGAGGTGCTGACATTTATTTTGGAGTAACTGGATATTATTATACAGATAATTTTGATTCAGATTATGAAGAATTCAATGTAGGTATTTCTTTTGGTGCGATTTCTGTTGATTATGCTGATGGTAAATATAAGACAGCAACTGATGATTCTTACAGCCATACAACTGTATCTGTAGACATGAGTAGTATGGGTTTGCCAATTACACTTACCTATGGTGATTGGGGTGGATCTACTTTAAAAGGAGATTGGTTTTCAGCTTCATATAGTACAAACATACAAGGAGTTGATGTAGGCCTTGAAGTTGCTAAAAACTCTGATGATATTACAGCGGCAGAAACAAAAAGAGCAGACACATCATATGCTGTATTTTCATTAGGATACAGTTTTTAGTTATTTAGATTAATTGTAAGTTTTTGGTTGGGAGAATTATATAATATAAGGGTTCTCTAATATATAAGATATATCGACATTTCACTTGTTTTAATATTATAATTTAGGTGTATACACTAACACACTAACATCAGTGTTTTATTGTAGTGTTGGCTAATTTTAATACTTTTGCCTTGGCGATGTATTATGAATGATAAACGTCCAACTAAATAACTTATATTAAATACGGAGAAATGAATGAAAAAATTTATACAATATATATTTTCTGTTATTGCAGGAATTTTATTATCTTTTACAACCGCATTTGCGGGTGAATCTCCATCAACTTCAACAGCATCAGAGTCAAGCGGCGGATTTAGCATGAACGTCGGTTATATGACGGAATATTGGTTCCGAGGTGCTTTCCAACAAAACTCATCTTATAGTTTTGGTGCTGACATAGAATCAGGTAATTTTTATATAGGTACCTGGTGGGCACGTGTTGGTGATAGTGGTGGTAGCAGCGGCGGTAATGGAATGGAATACGATATTTATGCTGGATATAATATGACAATTTTAGGCATACCAAGCTATGTTGGTGTCACAGGTTATTATTATACTGACGATTGGGATCGTGATTATGAAGAAGTAAACGTAGGAATGGATTTTGGTTTGTTTGCTATTGACGGCGCAATTTTTGGAAGTTATAAAGGAGATGGATCAAATGCAAGTTCAGATTATGGCCATTTTACTTTGTCGGTTCCACTCGGACCAGTAAATTATAGTTATATGACATTTACTGGAGGAAGTCTGCATTCTGCAGCACACGAATTGTCATACGAAACTAGTTTAGCTGGTTTTGATGTCACCGGGGTTGTGGGTGCCAATAATGATGGAGGAGCTGGAGCTTCACCAAATTCGAACCAAGACACCGAATATTTTAATATTAGTGTAGGAATGACTTTTTAACTGATATAGGTTTTAGAGGGCGTTTATCATATTGAATTCTTATACTATAATAAGATAAAAGGATCTTATTTATGAAATTAATAATTGCAATAATAAAACCTTTCAAACTTGATGAAGTACGAGAGGCGCTATCTAACATAGGTGTAACAGGTATCACTGCTACTGAAGTTAAAGGTTTTGGCCGACAAAAAGGCCATACCGAACTTTATAGAGGGGCTGAATACGTAGTAGATTTTCTTCCAAAAATCAAACTGGAAATTGCTATTAACAATGAGCTTGTAGATAAAACAATCGAAACAATATTATCTACAGCTAGTACAGGTAAAATTGGGGACGGGAAGGTTTTTATAGTTGACTTACAAGAAGCCATACGTGTTAGAACTGGTGAAAAAGGGAAAGAAGCTCTGTAGCTAAATTTAACCTTTATGACTTTTTACAAAAGACCAAGTACCCATTGGATATGTTGGCATTGGAAATGTAAATAATTGTGGCTTTTTGAAACCAACTTTTTCAAGTTTATTACACATTGGTTTTATAATAGTTGATGAGTGAATAATTGGACTACCTGATTGCTGAATAATATACCCATTTTTTTTTGTATTCTGAAAGATATATTTATAAAAATTATAAGAGTATAATTTTGTAGCTATATTATTTGGATCTGTACAATCAATTATTGTAACATCAAATTTTTTTTGATTTTTTTTTGCCCATGTATAACCATCTTCAATAATAATATTAATTTTTTTATAAAATTCTTGAGTAAACTTGAAGAAGTAAGGAAAAAATTTTTTACATATTTCTATAACTTTTTCATCAATTTCTACTAGAGTTAGTGATTTGATTTTCTTAAATTTACTTAAACTTTTAACTAAAGCAAAATCGCCTCCTCCAATAATCAATATATCAATTTTTTTATCAATTTTATTTTTAAGTATTTCTAAACAACTTTCGTGATAATATTTATAATCTTTTTCTGTTATCATGAAGCATTTATCCATAATCAATACCCGTCCTAATTTTTCTGTTTGAAAGACTTCAATTGTTTGGAATTCTGATTTTAATTTAACAAGCCTCTTCCTATAATAAACCGAAAAGACTGTATCAGTCTCTTTGTTATATTCAGATATTAATTTTTTTTTCATTTTTGTTAGAGAAAATTATATTAAAGTATATAATTGCTATTATCAATATAACAGCATACTAATGAAACTAGAACATAAACATTTGATAGTTAGAGCAGAAGTAAATAATTGTCCAAAGAAAGGCGATCTTCATATAGTCTTAAATTGGATGAATAATTTAATTAAATTAATTGATATGAAATTACTTCAAGGACCAACAATTTCTTATGTTGATCAAAAAGGAAATAGAGGTACAACTTGTATGGCTCTTATAGAAACCAGCCATATAGTTTTACATATTTGGGATGAATTTGAACCAGGTTTATTTCAATTAGATTTATATAGTTGTAAAGATGTTGATATAAATATAGTAATAAATAATTTACAAGAATCATTTGATATAAAAAAACTTGAGTATAAATTTTTAGATAGGCTTAACAATTTAACTTTAGTAGAACAAAGTTAATAACTTTTAATTTTTTTGCAGTTTTCTAATTCAGCACTATATTTAATTTTTGACACTATATAATCTAACAACAAACATGTTCTTTTATAAAGTTGACACTTTTCGTTGTAATTTGCCTCTGCTATAAAATCAACTCTATTTGCATTCAATAACTGTTTACATATTTTGATTTGCTTTTTTTGATTTTTTTCATACACAGCAATTGAGTGACCACCTTCTTTTTTGATTAAAGCCATACTTGGGACATCAGTCATACCATCGCCAATATATATAATATTATGAAAAGGAATAGGTCTTTTATTTTCAGGCATATGTGTATTTATACTTTCTGAAATCTTTTCTTTTCCTTTATTGATTCTAAATAAATATTGAGTTTTTGTAGTGTCAGTTACTACAGTTTTCGGGAAAACAGCATATCCATTTTTTTTATAAAAATATTCTGAAGCAAAAATTTTTGTTATATATTTTTTAATTGATATTCCTTCTAAGATTTCTAAATGTCCTGCGGATATTATGTAATGTGAAATTTTAATATCAGAAAATAGTTTTTTTGAATACTTATTTATATTATTAAACCAAGTGTTAACCCCTTTATAATAAATTATGTTTTTGCCCATTTTATGAAATTCATTTTTTGAAATCTTAATACCTTTTTTCTCAGCTTCATCTAAAAGACGTCTCATATAAATCATCATTAATTCTCCACCGGTAGATTTTGATTCTTTTGAAATCGAATCCCAAAATTTTTTAGAATTTATACCCAATTTTGGGATGATTGTATATTCTTGCATAGTTTTTGGAGTTAGTGTTCCATCAAAATCATATATTATTGCAATTTTATTTTGTTTCATTACATTTCCTTGGGTGCTTTTATATTTAGCAGATCTAATCCGCACTTAAGAACTTTCTGTACTGCTTTAACTAGATATATTTTATTATAGTCAATTTTTTCAGTCAAAAATTTAACATTTGCATAATAACTATGAAAATCTTGTGCAAGTTTATGAAGATAATTTGCCATAATGTGAGGTTGTAATTTTATTATTGAATTCTTGCAAATTTCATTAAAATTATTAAGTTGCGATATTATATCTTTTTCGTTTTGATGATTTAATGCATTTGGATTAAATTTATAATTATTTAAACCATCAATCTTATTTAAAATTTTTTCAATTCTTGCGTGCGCATACTGAATATAGTAAACAGGATTATTTTTATTCTCTTTAACCGCTACATCTAAATCAAAATCTAAATGTTGATCTTTATTTTTTGTTAGATAGAAGAAATTCATAGCATCATTGCCAATTTCTTTTCTTAAAGTTTCTAACTCAACAAAGTCTCCTTTTCTGGTAGACATTGATATTTTTTTTCCTCTTCTATATAAATTAGCAAATTGAATTAAATGAATATCAAGATTCTTAACATCATACCCAAGTATTTTCAAGCCCGCTTTAATTCTCGGAGTATAGCCATGATGATCGGCGCCCCAAATATTTATAACCGTATCAAAATTTTTCATTTTTTGAACATGGTATGCTAAATCTGTCGCAAAATAAGTATATTCACCATTAGATTTAATTAAAACTCTTGGTTCATCAGCTTTCAACATAATAGCACCTTCACTTTCAACTGTTTGGTTTGATTCATTTAGTTTATTTATAATGTTTATAACAAGATTATTTTCAAAAAGAGATGTTTCATAAAACCAGTTATCAAAAACGATATTAAGGCCTTTCAAAGGTATTTGTATAAGGCGCATAATCTTTTCTAGGACATATTTTTTTATTTTTTTTGTGTCCTTGTTAAAATTTTTACCAAATTTCTTTTCTACATCAGTTGCTATTGTTTTTATATAATCACCTTGATAAAGATCGTCTGACTTATATTGATTGTCATTTATGCATAAAAATATACTTTCTAAGAGTTTTTTTATTTGGTTGCCAAAATCATTTACATAATACTCTTTTACAACATTGTGTCCTTGTATTTGCAAAAATTTAGCAATTATATTGCCATATATTGCACCTCTCCCATGACCAACATGCAGCGGCCCAGTTGGATTTGCTGAAATAAATTCTACATTTATTTTTTTAGGTTTCTTGGTTTTACATATTGTCAATAAATCTTCTGAATCTAAAATATCAATGATGATATGGTTTTTTTGTGATTCTTCTATAAGAAAATTTATATAACCAGGCTGAGCTACTTCACAGATAAGACCTTCAGAGGATTGCAATTTAGCAACAATTTTATCAGCTATATCTATAGGATCTTTATTAAGCTTTTTAGCTAATTTCATTGCAATATTGGAAAAATAATCAGCTTTGATATGTTTTGTTGTGGATTGTTGCACTTCTACTAAATCAAGTAATTCTGATACCTCAAGATCGTCTTTGAGTGACTCAATTATTAATTTTTTTAAACTATCTTTCAAAATAATTACTCTTTAATATAAATCTATAGGATCAATATCGATTGACCATTTTATGTTATTTAATTTTCTTTTTAATATATATTCTCTTATTTGATAAGATTTTAGTAGTAAAAATTTTCTATTTAGAGAACTAATCATCATTTGATATGAATATTTATTATTTTTCTTAGCTATTGGTGCTGGAGCGGGTCCAAAGAAATTGACATTAGAGTCATTTTGAAAATAATTTTTTATATTTTCTAAAAAGTTTTGACAATCATTTTTTTTATATGATGAGGATCTAAGAAGAGCAATATAGCTGAAAGGTGGCAATGATGCCTCTTTTCTTTCTACTAGAGCTTTTGCTGAAAAATTTTTATAACCATTTTTAAGAAGTTCGAGTATTAAATGATGATTTGGTTTTCTTGTTTGTATAATTACTTTACCTTGAACATTATGTCTACCTGATCTACCAGATACTTGTGTAATTAATTGAGCAGTTTTTTCCAATCCTCTAAAATCTAAACTGAACAAACCAGAGTCAATATCAATTATTCCAACAAGTGAAACGTTTGGAAAATCATGTCCTTTTACTAACATTTGTGTGCCAACAAGTATATCAATTTTTCCTGTATTTGTTTTATCTACAAATTCAATTAGTTTTTTATTATTTGTTATAGTATCACTATCTACCCTCATTATTCTTGCATCTGGGAACAAGTCATTGAGTCTTCTTTCAATTCTTTCAGTTCCATATCCAACAGGAACTATATTACAGTTCTCCTGACAGTCACATAATTTTTTTTGACTGAATTTTTTTCTATATCCGCAATAATGACACCATAAAGTTTTAGAAACATCATGATAGGTCATATATGAATCACATTTATGACATTTACTTATCCAGTCACAGTTTTTGCACATCAATGCATGACTAAAACCTCTTCTACCTATATATAATAAAATCTGTTTTTTGTCTTTTAATTCTGATTTAATGTTTTTTTCTAATTCACTTGAAATACCATCTATGGGTTCATCAATATTAGTATCTATTATCATAATTTTAGGTAGGGCAGTTTTGTGATATCTTTTTGTTAATTCATATTTAATAAATTTGTTGTTATGACAATTTTGTAATGTTTCAAATGAAGGGGTTGCACTTCCTAATATTACAGGGATGTTGCTCTTCATTGCTCTAACTATAGCAATATCACGAGCATGGTATCTAAATTTTTCTTGTTGCTTAAGAGAGCTATCATGTTCTTCATCAACGATGATCAAACTTAAATTTTTGAATGGTAAAAAAGAAGATGATCTTGTACCTATAACTATATCTATTTCCCCTTTTTTACATCTTGACCATATTCCTAATTTTTTTGATTCTGTTAAAGATGAGTGATATGTCTCAATATTATAATTAAGATATTTTTGAAATCTTTGTACTGTTTGTGGTGTTAAATTTATTTCAGGCACTATTATGAGTATTTGAGAATTTTGAGATAAAATATACTCAGAAATCTTTATATACAATTCTGTTTTACCACTTCCAGTTATGCCTTCAATTACATAACTTTTAAATTTGTTTAAATTTTTGATTATTTGTGAAAAAATTGCATTTTGTTCATCATTTAATTTTATAGGTTTTTTTATATTAGATATAATACAATCATTTTTTTTCTCTTTAATTGATTGTATTAATCTTCCTTTTCTTAATATAGGAGGAATCGCTGTAAATATAACTTGCCCAAGCGGATATTGATAATAATCTGCACTCCACTCACATAAATTCATTATACTTTTATCTAATATTGGCTCTTTATCAATAACCGAGATAATCTCTTTAAGACTAAATTTGTCATTATTATTGAGAGATGCGCCATTCTTTTTAGATATAACCAAACCTATAGATTTTCTTTTGCCGAATGGAACTTCAACTCTAACACCCGATTGCAATTTCTGCATACCTTTGGGGAGAGAATAGTCAAAAGAATGATAAATTGGTATATCCAGTACTACATTGACAATATTCGCCATAATTTTAAATTATACATTTTTGATTATTTTTTTTGTATTTTGTATAAAATTTGAAATGTAATTATCCACAGATTTTGTGGATAAAATTGTGGAAAAACAGTCATTTTTTCTATCTAATTGATTAATCAGTTGATGTTCACCAAATCGTACAATTTATAATCAATTTGATATTCATATAATTATCAACAACTTATCTGTTAAATATTTATATTAAATCAGATGATTTCAAATAAACTAATGTTTTATTACTTATCATACAACCTGTTGATAAAGTCCCTATTTATTACAAAATTATCTTAAATTTTAATTTAAACGCTGCCATTTAGCGCTTTTTATTGATGATTAGATGATATTAATATTTTATTGTTTCGTTTAAGTGCATATAATAGTGTTTCACTAAAACTTAATATATGGACTATAAGCTATTATGCAAGGCAATCAACAAATACTCAGGCTAAATTCAGCTGGCCAGCCTACGGGATGGATTAATTACCAGACAGCTGTACGTTTATATTGCAATGACCAGATTGCATACGAATGTGGATCGTCTTCTATGCTTATTAGAGGCGGGTATAATAGGGTGTTAAGCAGACAGAGTAGTATTTCATTAAACTCCATCATTGCGACGAGAAATCATACAAAATTGGACTATTCTGCGTACACTCCACCTCTAACAAATGTGACGTTATTTAAACGTGACGCCAATACTTGTATGTACTGCGGGGATGTATTTTTAGTTAAGGATTTATCTAGAGATCATGTGTTACCAATATCATTGGGAGGAACTGATTCATGGACAAACGTCGTTACAGCATGTAGGAGATGTAATAACCACAAAGGAGGAAAAACGCCAGAAGATGCCAAAATGCTTCTTCTTGCAATTCCATTTAGTCCATCTAGAGTAGAATACTTAATTCTAAGAGGACGAAAAATACTGACTGATCAAATGGAATTTTTAATGTCCCATATTTCAAAGACAAGCCCCTTATTTGAAAGATACACAACTTATTAATAATACTCTAAAATAATCATATGAATGCTAACAAAAGAGATGATATAGCCGTTCTCTTAATTAACCTTGGAACGCCTGATAAACCAAACACCCCTGAAGTACGAGAATATTTAAAAGAATTTTTAATGGATAAATATGTAATACGTATACCAAGATTAATATGGATACCTATTTTATATGGAATTATACTGAACACCAGGCCACAAAAAAGTGCACAACTATATAAAAAAATTTGGACAGATGATGGTTCGCCACTTTTAGTACATACAAAAAAACAAGCAAGACTTCTTCAAGAAAATCTCAATAAAAATGAATCAAAAAATTTTAAAGTAGAATATGCTATGAGATATGGTACGCCTTCAATAGAATCAAAAATAAATTTTTTATATGACGAAGGATATAGAGAAATTATAGTGGTACCTATGTTCCCTCAATATTCAACAACAACAACCAAATCTATTGAAGAAAAAATACGTGATATTTTTAATAAAAAAGCTAAATATTCAAGTCTAAATCTAAAATTGGTAAAAGATTTTTTTCAAGAACATTTATATGTTAAATCTACTGCAGAGACTATCTCAGAATTTCAAAATGAAAATGGATTATGTCAAAAAATATTATTTTCATTTCACGGTATACCTAAATCTTATTTAGGAAAAGATGAACCATATAAAAAACAATGTATAACTACAGCGAATTCAATTGCTAAATATTTAAATCTAGATCGTGGTTCATATGAAATAGTTTTTCAGTCTAGGTTTGGTTTTTCTGAGTGGATTAAACCATATCTAAGTGAACGATTAAAACAATTACCTTCTGAAGGAATAAATCATATTCAAGTATTTTGTCCAGGATTTGTATCAGATTGTTTGGAAACACTCGAAGAAATTAATGATGAATCAAAAGAATTATTTTTGAAGTCAAATGGGAAAAAATTTGAATATATACCATGTATTAATGAGAATAAAACATTTATTCAAGCTTTAGAAAATATTGTACATAGAAATTCTAAACTATAATTCAAACTTATCTAATTTTTTTTTTATTAAAATCTTTCTTAACTTACTATACAAAGGTAAGCCATTTTTGTATTTTGGATAATCCTCTCCATTAATTAAATTTGAAATATATTGTCTACATGATTGTGTTATTGCATATCCATCATTTGAAATATATTTTTTTGGTAACCTCTTTTCTTTATTTGCAACATTTTTCAAATCTGTATATCCAATAGACCATGAATATTTTTTTGATTTCTTACTATCTATAGTTAACATTATTCCTGACTTTTTTATTTTTGCATATTTGATAGCTTCCATGCCTAGAGTATAAGCTTGTTGTACATCTATTTTTGAAGCTACATGTCTTGCAGCTCTCTGCAAATAATCAGCAACTGACCAATGAACTTTATATTTTAATGATTTATTTATTAACGAAGCTAGTATTGGTGCTACTCCCCCTAATTGTGCGTGACCAAAACTATCTTTACCTCCTGAATCCGATATGAATTGATTTTTACTATTCTTGATACCTTCAGATGCAACAATTACACAATAACCATTTTCATTAACAGTATTTTTAACTTTTTTCAGAAAACTCTCTTGCACAAAAGTTTTTTCAGGGAAAAGTATTATGTGGGGAGCATCTTTCTTATTTGATTTTAAAACTCCTGATGATGCAGCGAGCCAACCAGCATGTCTACCCATCACTTCAAGAAGAAATACTTTGGTAGATGATTGGCACATTGATTGAACATCTAGTGATGCTTCATAAGTTGATACTGCAATATATTTAGCTACAGAACCAAAACCAGGACAATTGTCAGTTACGGATAAGTCGTTATCAATTGTTTTTGGCAGACCAATGCAAACTAAACTATAATTTTGAGATTTACAATACTCATTTAATTTATTGGTTGTATCTTGAGAATCACCTCCACCATTATAAAAGAAATATCCTATATTATGCGCCTTGAAAACATCTAAAATTCTTTGAAATTCTCTAGGAGATTTTAATTTTAATCTACATGATCCAAATGCACCACCAGGTGTAGATTTTAATAATTTTATTTGGTTTATATTCTCTTTTTCTACATCAATTAATTCTTCATTTAATGCTCCAATAATGCCATTTTTTCCAGCAAAGAACTTTCCAAAGTATTTTTTATTCTTTAAGTATGAATTTATTATTCCGGATGCAGTTGCATTAATTACAGGTGTAACGCCGCCTGATTGTGCATAAAATATATTTTTCTTCATTCTACAAATTTCATATTACTGAACTACTTTAATCAAATCACCAACATTAGGATTTTCATCTGGATAATGACCATTTAGTAATCGTAATTTATCTACAGCATATTTTCCTAAAGGAGATTCTTTTGCTAATTTATCATAAGACATACCATCTCTAAATCTAATTACTTTTATTTTTAATCCTTTGGCATTATCTATTTCATTTTTTGTCATTTTTGAAAAGCCTTGAAACATTTTCTTACTTTCTTCATCATCTCTCATACTGTCACTTGTAGTTACAAATATCCATACCTTTGGCTTGGCTTGAGTATTATGGGGTGTTTTGTTGTTTATATCAAAAATTGCCGTGAATCTCTTAAACGTAGTTTTGGTCAATCCTTTAGATGAGTATAAAATAGTATGTGCATTAAGATTGTTTACATTTAATGATTCAGACTCTATTAATTCATTTCTAGACAAAAATGATGTTTTGTTAATTCCATCATCTAGAAATTTTTTTGGAGTTATACCATTATCTATATCGTCTTTTAATAATTCCTCATATCTTATAATTATTGAAGACTCATTTTTTTTGAGTATCAATCTATCAGGAAGATTTTCTAAGATCCAAGGCTCTAAAATTTTAAACTTTATAGCGAGATCTGCATGATAAAAAATATTATTTTTAACAAATCCTTCATCAGGGCTGGAACCATATGGCAGACCGTCAATCATTTTTAAGAACTTTTCTTTATTGTCGGATGATCTATTATTTTTTGGTTTTGCTTCTAAAGCTTTAATTCTCTTTTCAGTAGCTGGATGAGTTGAAAAAATTCCATGATAACCTATATTTGGTTCTCTTCCTTCTTCTTTGGCAATTTTAATTTCAAGATCATCAACATTTTTCATTGTTTTTAAAAATGTAGTCATAGCCGATGGATCGTATCCAGATTTTAGTAAATATTCTTCACCGATTTTGTCTGCTTCTAATTCATATTTTCTACTGTATCCTTTATTTATAATGTGATTCATTAAATTGAAAGCGTTATTAGTTAATTGACTACCAGGCACTCTTGATGCTACGAGTCCAATAAGGACATTTGTTACTTGTGCTGTACTCATACCCCTGACTGCATGTCTAGCTGTTATATGAGCTATTTCATGGCCTATAACGCCCGCTAACTCAGCTTCTGAATTAAAATATGCTAGTATTCCTCTATAAAAATACACATAACCACCTGGTGTAGCAAAAGCATTAAATGTTGGATCATCTATTAAAGTAAAGTGCCATTTTAATTCAGGTCTATGACTATTTTTAGCAATTTTCTTCCCTAACGAAGTGAAATATTGACTTACTTCACGATCTTCTAATAATTTAGCTTCTTCAAGAATACTTTGATGATAGGATGCGCCTATTGAAATTTCTTGTTGTTCGGTAATGGTTACAAAATCTGGCATACCAGAGACAGGATTTTTTGCACACATTGAAAGTGTTGTCATAATAAAAACAGACAATACCAATTTAATATATTTGTTATTTAACATAATAATTATTATATTATATTACCAATAAATTCCTCAAATTTTCTCAGAGCTATCGATCTATGACTTATCTTATTTTTTTCGTTAGGCGATATTTCAGCTGAAGTTTTTTTATAATCACTTAAATAAAATATAGGATCATATCCAAATCCATTTGAACCTTTAGGTTTATCTGCAATATATCCTGTCCATGAGCCTGAAGAAATAAAAGGGAAAGGATCTTCTGGAAATCTCATAAATACAATCACACATCTATAACAGGCTTTTCTTTTTTCAAAAGGGACACCGTCTAGTTCTTCTAATAATTTTAAATTATTTTTTTCATTTGTTGCATCTGTACCAGAATAACGGGCTGATATAACACCTGGTCTACCATTTAAATAATCAACTTCAATTCCAGAATCATCAGCAATTGACGCTAAACCAGTCGTTTTTGATGCGCTTTTAGCTTTCAGTAAAGCATTTTCGACAAATGTAGACCCATTTTCTTCAACATCTGGTATATCAATATCATAGCATGTTAGTAAATCTATGGAATTTCTAGACAAAATCTTCTTTATTTCTGAGATTTTATCTTGATTTTTAGATGCTAAGAAAATCTTCATATTAGACATAATATTAAATTATTAGCTAATATTGTAGAATAAATTGATGACAAAAATAAAACATAAAAAAAATAATCATTTTGATGAAAAAGGCAACGTCCAAATGGTTGATATAGGTGAAAAGTCAATTACCACAAGAAAAGCAATTGCAACTGGTATTATCAATGTTTCCAATGATGTTATAGATTCTATAGAATCTAATATAAATAAAAAAGGGGATGTACTGTCTGTTGCAAGTACAGCAGCTGTACAAGCAGTAAAAAACACATCAACCCTTATACCATTAACTCATAATATTCAAGTTACTGGTGTAAATGTAAAATTTGATATAGAAAAATCGAAACAAACTATTTCTTGTACTACAGAAGTTAAATGTGATGGCAAAACGGGAGTTGAAATTGAAGCATTGATAGGTGTTCAAATTGGATTGCTTACCATATATGATATGTGCAAATATTTAGATCGCAGTATGGTTATTGGAGAAATTAAATTATTATTTAAAGAAGGCGGCAAATCAGGTAAGTATAAACTTTAGATATGAAAAAATTAATAAAATATACTTTATCAGCAATTTTGTTTATATTTCTTTTAACTTTCATATATATTAATTTCTTTTTTGATTTAAACAATTATAAAAATGAAATACAAAGTTTAATTTCTGAGAAGATTGATTATAATTTTAAGTATGAAGGAATAATTAAAGTATCTTACACAACTACACTCAATGCAACCATTCCCAATATAGAGATAAGTGATAGTGATACTAGAGAAATAATTGCAAAAATTCAACGCCTGGATATTGATATAGATTTTTCTGATTTTATGAATGATAAGATTACTGTCAATAATATTTCAGCTCATAATTTAAAATATTTTGGGATTAATATAGATAATACAATTATAGAAACTTATTCAATCTTGAAACACGGTAAATATCCAAGTTTTAATCAACGTAATAATAATCATACTAACTTTATATATATAAAAGGCACTGGTGATATAAATAAGAATATTCTTGATATAAATGATATTGATATTGAGACAGCTCTTGTTAAAGGACGAGCGCAAGGTGTAATAAATTTAGAAAGTAAAATTACAGATATTAAAATAATTAGTAAATTAAAGGACGATGATGTAACTAAAAAGAATTATGGGGAAAACTATCCTGATGATCTAGTAGGAGAAGTTGTGCCAATCATAGTATCAGGAAAATTAAATAATCCAGATGTAAATGTTGATATAGGTTTATTGATTAAGAAGAAAATTGTTGAACCATTGAAAGATAAAGCAAAAGAAATACTTAAAAAAACTATAGAAGAGAAAATAAAAATTGAATTACCTTTCTAAAAATAAAAATCGAATCCAAACCAACATTTTTAAATGGTATGAATTATATGGAAGAAAAGATTTGCCATGGAAGACTTTGGATATATATAAAATATGGATTTCCGAAATCATGTTGCAACAAACACAGGTCAAAACTGTTATTCCATATTATAAAAAATTTATAAATAAATATCCTGATATAAATTCATTGAGCAATTCATCTTTAAATGATGTATTAACAATATGGAGCGGATTGGGTTTTTACAGAAGAGCAGAGAATATTTTTAAAACCGCATTAATAATAAAAGACAAATACAATGGTGTATTTCCTAAAAAATATAAAGATATAATTGCATTACCTGGGATAGGCAGAACAACTGCATCAGCAATTCTCACCTTTTCAAGAAATGATAAACTTCCAATTCTTGATGGAAATATTAAAAGATTATTTTCTAGATTTTTTTATATTAATAATAACTTACCTCTAAAAGAATTAGAAAATATCTTATGGAATATATCTGAAGATTTACTACCTTTAAAGAATACTGATAATTTTGCTCAGGCTTTAATGGATTTGGGTTCTTTAATCTGTACCAAAAATAGCCCAAAGTGTTCTTATTGCCCTTTAAACAAGAGTTGTTTGTCAAATTCTAAACAAGATTTTGTTCTCAAATTTAATAAAAAACCACTAAAAAAAATAGAAAAAAAAATATGGTCAATATTTATCATTAACCAAAATGATAATATATATTTAAAAGAAATAAGTTTAAAAAATTTATGGAGTGGATTATATTCCAGTCCTATTTTTGAAAGAGAACAGCAGATGTTACTTTGGATTAAAAATAATCAATTAGAGAATTATTTAAGAAAAGATAAATATGATTTCCAACATCAACTATCGCATATTAATATTATGTTTATAGTAAGTTTTTGTTCTATTAATTCAAATAAAATGATTAGTGAAAACAAAGATTATTGGTATAATCTATCAAATATAAAATGTGGAATACCTAGATTTCAGGACAAAATTATAAATTTATATAGAGAAAAATATGGCTAAAGTAAACTGTATTAAATTAAAAAAAGAAGCAGAGGCATTAGATTATCAACCTTATCCCGGTGAATTAGGAACAAGGATAATGAATCAAATTTCTGCCGAAGCTTGGGAGATGTGGGTAAATCATCAAACTATGCTCATTAACGAAATGAGATTAACACCAGTTGATCCAAAAGCACGAAAATTTCTTGAAGAAGAGATGGAAAAATTCTTGTTTGGTGATGGATCAGATAAACCAGAGGGATATACACCAGAAAAAAAATAACCCAGGCCAGGTAGCTCAGTTGGTAGAGCAGAGGACTGAAAATCCTCGTGTCGGCAGTTCGATTCTGTCCCTGGCCAATTAACAATGAAACAAGATACTCTAAAGCTTTTAAATACTGCATTACAGCTGCATCATAATGGGAAACTAAATGAAGCTGATGAAATTTATCAATTAATATTAAAATCAGATAAAAATAATTTTGATGCAAATCATTTACATGGATTAGTTTTATCGCAGAATAAAAAGTATGAAGATTCACTAATATTTTTTAAAAAAGCTCTAGAATTGAATAATAATTTTGAAATTAATAATAATATTGGGATTGCTTATAAAAATCTTAAGGACTATAAATTGGCTGAAAAATATTTTATTAATGCAATAAATTTAGATAAAAATAATTATAAATCATATTTTAATTGTGCAAATTTATATCATGATAATTCAGAATACAAGAAAGCAATAGAGTATTATGAGAAAGCATTAGAATGTAATCAGGAATTTGAAGAATCTTATTTAAAAATTTCGGAAGTTTATAAAGAATTATTCCAAAATACTAAGCCAAGAAATGAAGTACATCTTATGAACTCAAAAAAATATTTATCTAAGTTATTAAGACTTAATCCGAATCACACAGGAGCTTATATTTCTTTAGGCATGACTCAATTATGGTTAAAACAAATTGAAGATGCTAATAACTCATTTAATCAAGCAGTAAAATTAGATCAAAATAACCCTCATGTCATTGAAACTTACATAAATAAATATGCCAATGATATAAATTCTTTAAAAACTATAATCAAACATGAATATGAACAATTATCTTATTTAATTGAAAAATATAATATATCTGAAAATGATGATTTTGATAAAGAATATTATCAAAGTATAGAGATGCTACATTCAAAAATTAATACAGCTAGATTTAATACAAATACACCTTCCATTGAATTTAAACAAAAATTATTCAAAATACGATATAAAAAAAATCCTGATATTTCAGAAAAAAATCTAATTAATCTGAAAAATAATATTAATAATGTAGAAAATGAATATTTAAATAGTAATCCAGAAATACTCGTACTAGATAACTTTCTAGATGATGATGCCTTAATCTTACTCAGAAAATATTGTAATGAGGCAAATATTTTCAAATATGCATTTCATAATGGATATGTTGGTTCTTTTTTGACAAAAGGTCTTTCTAATCATTTTATACTTAAATTAAGTGAAGATTTAAGGAAAACATTTACTAAAATATTCACTAATTTAGTACTTACTCAAGCATGGATATTCAAATATGATAGCAAAAGACTAGGTACAGGAATACATGCTGATCAAGCTACAGTCAATGTGAATTTTTGGATTACAGAAAATGAATCTAATCTTGATTCTAGCGGCGGTGGTCTAGTGTTGTGGGATAAAATACCACCACAAGAATGGAGTTTTAATGAGTATAATTCAGTAGACAGCTCTTCCAAAATTGAAAAAATGCTCAGTCAAGAGAAGATAAATAAACAAGTTATTGAATATAAAGAAAATAGAGCCGTAATTTTCAACTCTAAACTATTTCATGCAACTGATAATTTCCATTTTAAAGATAACCATGTTGATCGTAGACTTAATATAACTTTTTTATATGATTGAAAACTTATTTTTTTATTAACCTTTAAAAAATTCCTAATTACCATTATAATGGTAGTATTGTGGATAGAATAAAAAGAAAAGCAAAATTTCAACTTGGTCAAATTGTATACCATTCTAGTTTTCAGTACAGAGGAGTTATAGTGGATGTAGACCCATATTTCCAGGGCACCGATGAATGGTATGAAAATGTTGCGAAGTCAAAACCAGATAAAAATAAACCATGGTATCATGTACTTGTTCATGGCCAAGGCAATGAGACATACGTGGCGGAAAGTAATTTGTCTAATGATTCTAGTACAGATCCCGTCGATCATCCTTTTGTAGATATTTTTTTTAATGAATATGACAACAGTGGAGTTTATTCATTAAAACAAACGTTCAATTAATATCTTAAATGAAATTTCTCGATAGCCTGCTAAGTAAATTAGTACCTATTTCAGACAAAGAAGTTTCTATACAAATCAAAGATTCATTTGAAAATCATATAGAACTAGCAACTTGTGTTTTAATGATAGAAGTAGCAAGGTCTGATGAAAGTTTTGATGATATAGAAAAAGAAAAAATATTATCAATTGCAAAAAACAACTTCAACCTTAATGATGATCAAACTAGATTACTTATTCATTTAGCAGACCAAAAAAACAAGGAAATGATTTCACTTTATGATTGGACATCTAAAATAAACGAATCATGTGAATACGCTGAAAAAAAAAGAGTCATTGAATTTTTATGGGATGTTGCCTTTGCTGATGAAGTTATAGATAAGTATGAAGATCATGCTATAAGAAAGATCGCAGATCTCTTATATGTTAAACATAAAGATTTTATTAAGGCTAAATTAAAATAATTTTAATTAATTCTAAAAGTAGCAACGGCACCAAATAAATTAGGAAATATTTTAACCATCATATTTGATTTCTGTTGATTATTAGTAATAGAAGTTTCAATGATATTATAATTATTATCTTTACAGAATATTAAAAAATCCTTAATTGTACATAAATGAATATTTGGGGTTTTATACCATGAATGTGGTAGATTTTTTGTTACAGGCATTTTTCCTTGCAATAATAAATTTAATCTAGATGACCAATGACCCATATTAGGGAAAGAAACAATGATCTCTTTGCCGACTCTTCGCATTTCATCAATTAAGTTTTTTGGATTTTTTACAACTTGAAGAGATTGTGCAAGCACTACATAGTCAAAAGAATTAGAATCAAACTCAGATAATCCCGAGTCAATGTCCATTTGTAAGACATTAATTTTATTTTTTATTGATTTTTTTATATTTTCTAAATCAATTTCTACACCATAACCATGAATAGAATGTTCTTGTATTAATATTTTAATTAGTTCACCATCACCACACCCTAAATCAAGTACTGTTGTATTTGGCTTAATCCATGAACTAATTAGTAATAAATCTTTTCTAAATGCCATTTTAATTCTCTGAAAGAAAATTACTCATAACTTCAAAATAATCATGATTCTCCATTAAAAAAGCATCATGACCACCACCTGATTTAATTTCAGCGTATGAAATATTTTTTTTACAATTCATTAAAAGCCTTACTATTTCTTTTGATCTTATTGGAGGAAATCTCCAATCTGAAGTAAATGATAATACAAGAAAATTAGTATTTGATGCTTTTATTTTTTGGAGTAATGTATCACCATAATCTTTTACTGGATCAAAATAATCTAATGCTTTTGTCATTAATAAATATGTATTAGCATCAAAATTAGGTGCAAATTTTTCACCTTGATATCTTAGATAACTTTCAATTTGGAATTCTACATCGAAATTAAAATCTAATTTTGACTTTTTTAATTCTCTTCCAAATTTCTCTCCCATGGATTCATCAGACAAATATGTTATATGTCCTAACATTCTAGCTAATGCTAATCCTTGATTAGGGGCTGTTGCATGCTCCATGTATTTTCCATCCTTCCAATTTGGATCTTTCATTATTGCTTGCCTTGCAACTTCGTTAAAAGCAATATTCTGAGCAGTTAATTTAGGCGCTGCAGCTATAATAATTGCATTCTTTATTTTTTTAGGAAATTGTATCGCCCATTGAAATGACTGCATCCCTCCCAAGCTTCCACCAACAACAAATTTCCAAGCTGGGATCTCAAGACAATCCATCAATATTTTTTGTGAATTAACCCAATCATTTACAGTAACGATGGGAAAATCTGAACCAAAAAACTTATTGGTTTTTGGATTAATACTTTTTGGTCCTGTAGAGCCATGGCAACCACCGATATTATTAGGACTTACAACAAAAAATTTTTCTGTATCTATAGGTTTTTTTGGGCCAATCATATTGTCCCACCATCCTGGTTTTTCATCATTTTCATGATAACCTGCTGCATGATGATTGCCAGATAAGGCATGGCAAATTAATATAGCATTACTTTTTTCTCTATTTAGTTCACCATATGTTTCGTAAACTATTTCGACTGTACCAAGCTCTTTACCCGAGATTAATTTCAATGGAGAGTTACTTTTCATTATTTTGGGCTTAACTGTGCCTACAGAATTATCCATTTATAGATTTTGGGCTAAATTAAATATTGGTGGAATTATTATCATTTCAGTTAACTTTAACATAATTAGTATGATAATCGGTGAAAAATCAAGTCCAGACAATGGAGGTAAATAATTTCTAACTACATTGTATAAAGGTACGCATAGTTCATCTATTACAATGAATAAAGGATGATCGTTGAATACATGAAACCAACTTCCAATGGCACTTATAATTATCAAAAACCAATATATATTTAATACATCTTGAATAAATTTACCGAACGAAAAAACTATCAAGGTATTTAAACTAAAGTCAAATGACGAAAATGAATAAGGAATATATATTTTGAGTGCTGTTACAAGAACAATAATAATTATAATAAATAAATCAATTCTTCCTATATTCAAAGGTAATAATCTAAAGGGATTTATTATAGGATTTGTAAATTTAACAACAAATTGACATATTGGATTATAAAAATTAACTCTATTAATTTCAAAAAGGAGCCTCATTATTAATATAAATTGAAAGAAACTAACAATCATTGTCATTATAAAAACAATAGGGTTTGTATAATAATTATCCATTTTTCTTATTTAAAATATTTTTTGATTTTAAATGTGCTTTACGAATAGCCTTTTCTATTGTTTTTTCAAAATTTGATGTTTGCAATATTTTTAATGCTTCTTCAGTTGTCCCACCTTTAGATGCAACCATTTTAGTTATTTGACTAAATTTTCTATTACGTGGATTAGAGATACTAGCTGTACCATTGAATAACCAACTTACATAATTATTAGCATCTTGATCAGTTAAGCCAAACTTTTTAAATGCTTTTACTAAACACTCACAAAAATAAATAAAATATGCTGGTCCACTTCCTGTTAATGCAGTAAATTTATCAATGTTAGTTTCGGATTTAAGATGACGTGTATAACCAAGTTGGTTCCAAAATAAGTCAATTTTTTTCCTGTCACTATTATTAATTCTATTATTTATATAGATAAAATTTATACCTATTGCGCGTTGTACATTAATGTTTGTCATTACTCTTACAATTTTTACATCATCAAAAAATTCTTTTTTGATCTCATTAATCTTTATTCCTGCAATTAAACTCATTATTATAGTATCTTTTTTTATATAATCTTTTATATTTTTGCAAACAACTTTATAGTCTTTTGGCTTAACAGCCAATATTACAATTTTAAAATTTTTTAAAACATCAGATAAATTTTCTATAAATTTGATATTTTGATATTTTTTAAAATTATCTCTTTTCCTTTTATCTATGTCATGGATAAAAATGTCATCGGTCTTGCTCCGTAAATTTGAAATTGTTACAGAAATATCAACTCTACCTATTGCTACAGCTTGTCCTAGATTGCCAGCTCCAATTATTATAGTATTATTATTAAGACTAAAATTTTTCATATTAATTTCTCTTGCCAAATATATGCTGTCCTATTCTTAACATGTTTGAGCCATTCTGAAGAGCTATCTTAAAATCATTACTCATACCCAATGATAATGTATCGAAACTAGTTAATTTATTTTTGTACTCATCAAAGGTCAATCTAAGTATACTATATGAATTTGCCATTTGTTTCAAAGTATTGCTTGGTGATGGTATTGCCATTATTCCACGTATTTTTAAATTTTTTAAATCTTTAATTGAATTAATAAAATTTTCTAAATCATCTACTTGTATTCCAGATTTAGTTTTTTCATTATCAATATTAATTTGTATACATATATTAATTGTTTTATTTAATGTATTACATATATTATTAATTATTACGGCATGCTTTTTATCTGATAATGTTTGTATCCAATTAAAATTTTTACAAATCTTTTTTATTTTATTAGATTGTAATTTTCCTATAAAATGCCAATCTAAATTATATGATGATAAATCACTAATTTTTGCTATTGCTTCATCTGCATAATTTTCACCAAAATCTTTATGTCCAGCATTAATTATTTTTATTATATTAGCTGTACTCTGAGATTTAGTTACAACAATTAATTTAGGTTTGTTTTTACAACATTTATCAATTTCTTTGTATAAATTTAGATAATTATTTACAAGGGAGTTCATGCATCAAATTATTTACGGTTATTTAAAATTAATGATAATATTGCCATTCTAATTGAAATTCCCGAAGACACTTGATCTAAAATAACAGAATTTTTACCATCTGCAACATCTGAATCTATTTCGACTCCTCTATTAATTGGTCCTGGATGCATTACAATAACATCACTTTTAGCGTTAGATAGTTTTTTTTGTGTTAATCCATAGTCTTTGAAATAATCATCAGTTGATATTAATGCTTCATGCATTCTTTCTATTTGCAATCTTAACATGATGATCACATCTACATTACTTATACCATCTTCTAGTTGTTCTATATAACCGACACCCATATCTGCATAATTATTAGGTATCAAACTTTTAGGTCCTACGATATTGATTGTACTTACCCCTAATATTTTAAGAGATGTGATTACTGATTTAGCAACTCTGGAATGAAGTATGTCTCCAACTATAGATACTTTTAAATTTTTAAAAGAACTTTTATGTTTTCTTATGGTAAACATATCTAACATAGCTTGAGTTGGATGTGCATGAGATCCATCTCCAGCATTTATTACAGATATATTTTTATCTACTTCACTTGCAATATAATGAGATGTGCCAGAAACAGAATGTCTGACAATGAACATATCACAGCTCATAGCTTCTAATGTTTTAATCATATCCTTTATTGATTCACCTTTTAATGTAGAAGAATTAGCTATATCTATATTTATAAAATCGGCAGATAAACGTTTAGCTGCTAATTCAAATGTAGTTTTTGTTCTTGTACTTGGTTCAAAAAATAAGCTGGCAATTGTGCTACCATTTAAATCATCAAATTTCTTGCCTTCATTTTTTTCATATTTTTCAGCTAAATCTAATATTTGGTTGATGTGACTTTCTGATAATAACTCAATATTCAGAAAATGTTTTAACTTATTCTTTGAATCAAATTGGATATTATAATCTATTTCCATAGCTTCAATTAATCATATTTTCATTAAACCAGCTTTGCAAGATTATTGATGCAGATATATCATCTAATTCTTCCTTTTTCTTGCTAATATTGTTTCTTCTCAAATCTCTATAGGCTTCCTTAGAAATTTCAGTAGAAAGCTCTTCAGAAAATTTTATAATTTTTATTTTTGACTTATACTTTTCATGCAATTGATTGAAAAAATTATCCAACTTTTTAGTAAATGGACTTGCTTCGTTATAATATGGATATCCTAATATTATTACTTTGACATCCCAGTCTTGTATGATTTTGTCTATTTCTTCCAAATTAATTTTTTTACTTTTATTTAAAATTATAGTTAATGGAGATGCTTTTTTTGTTATTAATTGACCAATAGCAAAACCTATTTTTTTTATTCCAAAATCTATTCCTAAATAAAATTGATTTGTATTCACATCATTATTACTTTTTATTGTCATGATATGATTTTGTTAATTTGAGCAGTTCTCTGCAAATTTTATTAGATAAATTTATTTTAGTATTCCTATCAATTTCTTGTACTCCCGTTGGTGATGTAATATTTATTTCCGTAATACAATCACCAATCATATCTACTCCAGCTAAAAATATTCTGTGAGCTTTAAGATAGATAGCTACTTTATCTAGATGATCTAAGTATTCTTTTGCAAGATTAGATATTTTATATTTACCACCAAATCTCAAATTTGCACGAAAATCATTTTTTGGCGGAAATCTAGTAATTACCTTTTTACATACATTTCCATTATAAATAATAATTCTTTTATCTCCTTTTTTTGAAACATTTAAAAATTTTTGGACAACTACAAATTTGATCTCATTATTAGTTAATTTATTTATTTTTTTCTTTAATTCAGAATCATTATATTGTAATAATTCTATATTTTTTCCAGCCATCATATTCAAAGGTTTAACGACAACTTTTTTGAATTGTTTTATAAACTTTAGTATTTCATTAATATTACGACTTATTATAGTTGGTAGATTGCCTTTATTAAATTTTAAACCTATTATCTTTTCATTAAAATCTCTTAAGGATTGAGGAGAATTTAAGACTAAAGTACCTTTTTTTTCAACAATGTCTAGAAGAAAAGTAGTATGGATATAATTTTCATCAACTGGCGGATCTGTTCTAAATAGAATGCAATCTAATTTATTTAAATTTGTTTTTCTTGATTTATTAAGTTTATAGAAATTTTTATTTTTTTTATACACATTTAATTCGGATGTTCTTGCAGTGATAATGTTCTTAGATAAGCATAATGTGTTTGGATGAATATATTTAATCTTTGCTTTTTTTTGAAGTTCTTTTACAATAGAAAAAGTTGTATCAGTTTTTGGATTTATATTTTCTATCGAATCCATTATTATTCCAAAATTTAACATACTTCACTCTGTATTATATATTTCTTTAGATGCAGCAAGAATCGCAAGTCTTGCTATAACTCCATATATGTAAAATTTATTAGTATCAGAAAAAATAGTCTCATTTAAATTTGGACTAAGACAAGCTTCTTTAAATGGTATTGGATGAAAACTCATTCCAGGTGAGTTTAGATTTTCAGAATTATTTTTCAAATCATGCATTCTATAGAAACCTCCAACTAAATTATGACCGAATGAATATATCACTGGTTCTGCTACATGATTTGTAGGTTTAAATTTCTCATATGAGTAAATACCTTCTTGTAAAATTACACTATTAAGTTTATTGCCACCCTTAATTTTTGACATTTTCGTTCTTTGTTTTCTATTTAGATTTTTTAAACTATCTATATCATTAATCATAATAATACCCATTCCATAAGTTCCAGAATCAGCTTTAATCATAATATATGGTTTTTCAGTAATACCATATTCATCGTATTTTTCTTGTATTATATGAAAAAGTTTTTTTGCATTATATATCAAACATTCTTCTCCTTGTTTAGTCTGAAAATCAATTTCTCCGCAATTACGAAAATAAGGAGCTATCAACCAAGAATCAATTTCAAGTAATCTAGAGAAGTTATCAGTAATGTCACTATAATATTCAAAATGATCTGTCTTAGATCTATTATTCCATCCAATATTTTTGTTAGGTAAAATAGGTTGTTTTATATGTTCAAAAGATTTAGGGGCACCATCAGAAAGATCATTATTTAAAATAATGATATCAGGAATAAAACCATTAACATTTAGTAAATTATTTTTCTGATTGAGTGATTTTAGATTTAAAGATAAATCAATCAATTTTGTTTCATTTACATCAAAGCCAGATTTTTTTATTAATGATTTTAATGCTTCAATACTGGATATGTAAAATTTATTTCTGGTGTGATCTTCAGTTATTAATAATATTTTTGAAATTTCTGGTGATATACGTTCCATAAAATGTTGAATTGCTGATATATAAAGAAATTCTAATTCTTTATCCAAATTATTAAAACCAGCTGGAAATAAATTTGTATCCACTGGTGCTATCTTAAATCCTGAATTCCTTATATCAATTGAACTATAAAAAGGAGGAGGGTATTTTGTCCATTGGTTCCTAAACCATTTTTCAATTAAATTTTGCTTAGAAATAATATTAAAATGTAAGTCTTCATTCGCAAATGGTTTTAGATATTCAACATTACTAAGATTTTTAGTCATATTAAAATTTTTTTATTAGAGTATGCCCAACTACTGATGCTGTCTCTGTTCTAAGTATCCTATCTCCAAGACCTAATATATTCCAGTATTTTTTCATAGAATTTTGTAATTCATCATTCGTAAAACCTCCTTCAGGCCCAACTAGAATAGTATAATTTTGATGACTTAGGTCTTTTTTTTGTATTTTACGACCACTTGAATCATATAATATTTTGTAATTACTTGTTTTGCTGTGTTGTTCTAAAAATTTATCAAAATTTATTATTTTTTGTAATGTTGGAATAACCAAACCATTAGATTGTTCGGTCGCATGAATTATAATTTGATGCCAACGACTTATTTTATTTTCATAATTTCCTTCATGACTTCTTTTTGAAATGACAGGAATTATTGAATCTACACCAAGTTCAACAGCCTTTTGTATAGATAATTCCATAGATTTTATAGCTGAAATACACTGAGCCAAAATAATTTTTTGGTTTGTTTTAACTGTTCTTTTATTTCTGAGAATTGGATAAATATATGTATCTTTATCTAGTTTTACTTCGCTAATATATTCGTATCCATTACCATTAAATATTATTATATTTTCATTTTTTTTTATTCTTAGAACTTTATTTAATCTATGATTCATATCTTTCTTTATAAGAATTTTTTTCTCTAATTCTATTAGTGTATCTAAATAAATTCGATGTAACTTATTTGGTTGCTTCATCTATAGCACCTTTTATAACTTCACAAGAAAGATCTATTTCATTTTTTTTGATTACATATGGAGGCATGAAATATATTACATTACCTAAAGGTCTTATTAATACATTATTATTTAATCCGTAAAGATATGCTTTAATTCCTCTTCTTTCTTTCCAATTAAAGGATGTTCTTCTAGATTTATTTTTTATCATTTCAACCGCTGTTATCATGCCGTGTTGCCTAACTTCAGCAACATTCTTATGATTATTTAACGATGTTAATTTTTCATATATATATTTAGATAAAACTTTATTTTTTTTCAAAGTATCATATTTATTAAAGAGTTTTAATGATGCTAAAGCTGCTGAACAAGCTATTGGATTTGCTGTATAGCTATGAGAATGCAGAAAAGCTTTTAGTTTATTGTATTCAGCATAAAATGTATTATAAATTTCTTCATTTGTTAGTATAGCTGATAGAGTCATATAACCTCCAGTTATACCTTTTGATAAACATATAATATCAGGCGTGATCTTTGCTTGCTCAAAAGCAAACATTGAGCCGGTTCTACCAAAACCCACAGCAATTTCATCTGCGATTAGATGTATATTATATTTTTTACATGCTTCAGATAAAAGTGATAAATAAATTGGATGATACATGCGCATATAACCAGCACATTGCACCAATGGTTCAACTACAATACCAGCAATATATTGATGATGTTTTTTTATAGTTTTCAACATATGCTTGAACATTTCTTCGGTATGTTCTTCATTAGATTTATTTGATTTTTTATAAAAGCAATCTGGAGATGGAACTATTATAGTTTTTTTTAATATTTTTTCGTATGTTTTTTTATATAAATCTATATTGCTTATTGATAACGACCCTAATGTTTCACCATGATAACTATTTGAAAGTGCTACAAATTTACTCTTTTTTTTATATCCTTTATTTTTCCAGTAATGAAAACTCATTTTTAAAGCAGCATCAATAGCTGAAGACCCGTTGTCTGTAAAGAAACATTTAGTAATATCTTTTGGCATTAATTTTACTAATTGTTCTGAAAGTTCTATCGCAGGCATGTGTGTAAAACCTGCTAAAAGTACATGTTCCAATTTGTTAAGTTGCTTGTTGATTTGTGAATTTATGTAGGGATTAGAATGACCAAATAAATTTACCCACCAAGAACTAATAGCATCAATATATTTTCGATTATTAAAATCCTCTATCCATACCCCCTTACCTTTTTTTATTGGAATGAGAGGTATTTTTTCATGATCTTTCATTTGAGTACAAGGATGCCAAAGCACCTTGAGGTCTCTTTTTATAATTTTTTTTACAGTATTTTTTTTATTAATATCTATAGTCGTCTTTTTTGAATGGACCTTTTTTCTCAACATTAATATATTTTGCTTGTTGGTTAGTAAGTTTAGTGAGTTTTACTCCTAGTTTATCCAAGTGTAGCATAGCTACTTTTTCATCTAAATGTTTAGGTAGTACATAAACTTTATTTTCATAATTTTTATTATTGTTCCATAATTCTATTTGCGCCATAACTTGATTAGTAAATGAACAAGACATAACAAAACTTGGATGACCAGTTGCGCAACCAAGGTTAATTAGACGGCCTTCTGCTAATAAAATAATTTTCTTACCATCTGGAAAAATTATTTGATCAACTTGAGGTTTAATGTTATCCCATTTATACTTCTTAAGACTTGCCACATCAATCTCATTATCAAAATGTCCGATATTACACACTATGGCACCATCCTTCATTTTTTCCATATGATCATGTTGAATTACATTAAGGTTTCCAGTCGCCGTAACAAAAATATCAATATCTTTGACATAATCTTCTAGAGCAACTACTTTATAACCTTCCATAGATGCTTGTAACGCACATATTGGATCAATCTCAGTTATTAAAACATTGGCACCAAGGCTTCTTAATGATTTAGCAGAACCTTTACCTACATCACCATACCCACAAACGATAGCCAATTTTCCAGCAATCATAGTATCAGTTGCCCGTTTTATTCCATCTACTAAAGATTCTCTGCAACCATATAGATTATCAAATTTAGATTTTGTAACTGAATCATTGACATTTATAGCAGGTATTTTTAGATGGTTGTTTTTTTCCATTTCATATAATCTAAGAACTCCCGTTGTAGTTTCTTCTGACACCCCAACAATGTTATCCAATAGTTTTGGAAATTTTTCATGCAGCATCTTTGTCAGATCTCCACCATCATCTAGAATTAAATTTGGGTGCCAATTGTTCGGCCCAGTTATTGATTTTTCTATACACCATACATATTCACTTTCAGTTTCACCTTTCCAAGCAAATACTGGTATATTTTGCGCCGCTATTGCAGCTGCAGCGTGATCTTGCGTTGAGAAAATGTTGCATGATGACCATCTTACTTGTGCTCCTAAATCTATTAATGTTTCTATTAAGACAGCTGTTTGTATAGTCATATGAAGACAACCAACTATTTTTGCACCTTTAAGTGGTTTTTGAGAACTATATTCTTTCCTCAAACTCATTAATCCAGGCATTTCTGATTCAGCTATTTTAATTTCTTTAGCTCCAAACTCAGCCAGATTAATATCTGCTACTTTGTAATCATCTACAATTTTTTTTATCTTACCTGATTTCATGTTTCAAATACTCTCCTTTAGTATATCAATCTTGTTTGTTTCTTCCCACGAAAAATTAGAATCTGTTCTACCAAAATGACCAAAAGCTGATGTTGGAACATATTTTTTATTAAGTAAATCAAGTGATTTAATTATTTTACTTGGTCTAACTTCAAATATATCTTTTATTATCTTTACTAATTTAAGATCATCAACTTTTCCAGTGCCAAAAGTATTGATAGAAATAGATGTTGGTTCATCTACACCAATAGCATAAGAAATTTGTATTTCACATTTTTTAGCAATATGAGCTGCAACAATATTTTTAGCAATGTATCTGCACAAATATGCTGCAGACCTATCAACTTTTGATGGGTCTTTACCTGAAAAAGCGCCTCCTCCATGTCGAGCCATTCCTCCATAAGTATCAACAATAATTTTTCTGCCTGTTAATCCACAATCACCTAACGGTCCACCTATAACAAAGTTACCTGTTGGATTTACTAAAATTTTAGTTTGATTGGTTAGATATTCTCTTGGTATTACTTTGTAAATTACTTCTTCAGTAATAAATTCTTTAATTTGGTTCAAAGATAAATCCTTACTATGTTGTGTAGATAGTACAACTGTATCAATATGTTTTGGTTTATTATTTTCATATAAAAACGTAACTTGGCTTTTTGCGTCTGGTCTTAACCAAGGTGTGGTTTTATTTTTGAATATTTCAGTTTGTTTTTCCACCAATCTATGAGAATAAAAAATTGGTGCAGGCATTAATACTTCTGTTTCATCTGTTGCATAACCAAACATTAAACCTTGATCGCCAGCTCCCTGTTTATCTTCATCGTCTTTATCGACACCCATTTTAATATCAGGAGATTGTTGATTTATCATTTTATGAATAATACATGTTTTACCATTAAATCCGAGTTCATCGCTATCGTAACCAATATTACAAATCGCTTCTCTTATTTGATTTTCAAAATCTAAATTTGAATTAGAGGTTATTTCTCCTGCTATTACAAGCCAACCAGATTTATTATGTTCACCCTTGGCAAGAACTTCACAAGCCACTTTAGATTTTTTATCATCAGCTAAAGCATAATCTAGAATTGTGTCGGATAATTGATCACATAGTTTATCAGGATGCCCTGGTGAAACACTTTCAGATGTAAATTGAAAATCACTCATTATATTATTGTATAGTTCTGAAGAAATATAACATTTTTATTATTCTTTTTATAACAAAAAACGTTATTTTTTGAAGTTTTTTAGCTTATTTTTTTCTTCTTCAGATAGTTTTATACCTTTAGAATATTTAGTTAATAAATCAAAATATTCATTTTCATCAAGTTTTTTTTGAAAATTATTGATTATTGTATCAATTGTTGCTATCACACTGTCTTTATTTTTATCTTCAATTTTCATTTTGAAAATATTATTAATAGAATTTTCCTCATTTGGAAATTTTTCTATTAATGAGGAAACATTTATTGTAAAATTTTGTTTTTTCATATCATATAAAGTTCTTAAAAGAATCTTAGTTACATCGTTAGATAATAATTTATTTATTTTTTCAAAATACTCTAAGATTAAATCTGGGTATTCAATCAAAATTGATAATATATAAAATTCTTCATTATTTTTAACCTCGTCTATGTCTTCAGTATCTCGTAATTTATTTGTTTTTGGAGTGATTTTATATAATTCTTCTTTATTTATATTTGCAGTTTCTATTAATTTGTTTTCCATCAATGTTTTAAAAATACCATTAGGTATTTGTTTAATTAATCCTATACTTTCATTTATAAATTTTGACTTATCTTCTATTTTTTCAATTTTTTTATTTTTTATAACTACTTGAAATAAGTATTCTGAAAGCGGAATGCTCTCATCTATTAAATTTTGAAATAAATTTTTGGATTCGCTGCATATATCATCAGGATCTTTACCTTCTGGAAGAAAAATAAAATTAACATTAACACCGTCTCTTATTTCTTCTAAACAATTAGTTAAGGCTTTCCACGCTGCTTTTTTACCTGCCTCATCACCGTCAAAACAAAAATATATATTGGTTGTATATCTTAAAATCTTATTAAAGTGTAATTTAGTAAATGCTGTTCCTAAGGTTGCGATAGAGTTATTGAATCCATTTTTGTGTAATGATAAGACATCAGTATATCCCTCAACAATAATTACTTTATTGTTTTTTGTTATAGAATTTTTTGCTTGAAACAAGCCATATAATTGTGAACTTTTAAAAAAAACTTTAGATTCTGGAGAATTTATGTATTTTGCTGATTCTGATTTTTCAAGTGTTCTTCCTCCAAATGCAACAATTTTTTCTTGTACATCTTTTATAGGAAAAATAATTCTATTTCTAAATCGGTCATATATTTTGTCTTTATTTTTAACAAGAAGACCAGCTTCAAGAGCATCTTTAATAATATTTTTTTTATTTGCTTCTTTAGTTAGTTCATCCCAGCTATCATTAGCACATCCCAAGTTAAAATTTTTTATTATATCATCAGTAATTTTTCTTGATAATAAATATTCTTTTGCTTTATTATTATTTTGTAGATTTTTTTGAAAGAAATCAGCTGCAATTTTGTTTATATTTATAAGATTTTTGTTATCAAAGTTTTTATTTGTAGCACTTGTTGGGATTTCAATATTTGCAATTTTAGCTAATTTTTCAATTGATTCATAAAAAGTTAATCCTTCATAATTCTTTAAAAAACTTATGGCATCACCGGAAGCTCCACATCCAAAACAATGATAAAATTGTTTGCTGCTTGATACATTGAATGAAGGTGTATTTTCAGCATGAAACGGACATAAGCCTTTATAATTATTCCCAAACTTTTTTAAGCTTACTTTTTGTCCTATTAAATCTACAACATCTATATTTGACAACAAATTATCAATAAATTGTCTATCTAAATTTTTCATTATTATGCTACTTTTATTAGAATATCAAGCAATTGCTTGTAATCAGAATCTTTTGGTTTAATAAGTAAGAATTTATTTTTTAATTCATTGAAATTTTGAATTATTTCCTGAGCCACTAAACTGTTCGTTTCTTTATAATGTTCTTGTAAAACATTTAGCAAATATTTTTGATGACTTAAAAAATTATTATTTGTTATTTTTAGAACTTCGATTGATTCAGTATTATATTTTTTATTAAATTGATTTTTTGAATCATAAACAAATGCTAGTCCACCAGTCATACCTGCGCCGAAGTTATTTCCAGTTTGACCAAGAATGACTACAGAACCACCGGTCATATATTCACAAGCATGATCACCTACGCCTTCGACAACTGCTTTGCACCCAGAATTTCTTACTGCAAATCTTTCTCCTGCATTACCTTCAGCAAAAAGTTTGCCTCCAGTAGCACCATAGAGACATGTATTCCCCATGATAATCATTTTATGTGCCTTTTCTTTTAGTAATTTATGTGATTTAAGTATGATTCTGCCTCCAGCCATTCCTTTTCCTACATAATCATTAGCATCACCAGTTAATGTAATATTTAATCCTCCTGCATTCCAAGCACCTAGACTTTGCCCTGCTGTCCCTGTTAAAAATATATTAATAGGTGATTTTAATAGGCCTTTATTTCCATAAAGTTTAGCAATTTCACCAGAGATATTAGCGCCAATACTTCTGTTAAAATTTTTTATAGAATATTTAAAAGATTTTGATTTTCTTTTAGTTATATATGGATAGACATCTGACAACATTTTTTTTGCTAATACTGCCTTATCAAATGGATCATTAGATTTTTTTGTACAATATGGTTTTTCTTTTGTATTAATTTTAAGTAATAATTTGTCTAAATTAATTTTTTGTTGTTTATTAGTAATGCCATTTATTGATTTCAATAAATCAGTTCTGCCAATGATTTCGTCTAAAGACTGGTATCCTAATAAAGCAAGTATTTCCCTTACTTCTTGTGCTACGAATTTGAAGTAATTAACAACTCTCTCAGGAGAACCTGTAAAATGTTTCATTCTTAGTATTTTATTTTGTGTCGCTACACCTGTAGCGCAATTATTTAAATGACATATTCTCAAATATTTACAACCTAAAGAAATCATTACTGATGTTCCAAATCCAAAACTTTCAGCACCAAGAATTGCGCCCTTAACAACATCTAATCCTGTTTTTAATCCACCATCTGTCTGTATTCTTACTTTATGTCTAAGATTATTTAACACGAGAGTTTGATGAGTTTCACTTAATCCAAGTTCCCATGGAGTGCCTGCATATTTTACAGATGTTAATGGGCTAGCACCAGTACCTCCATCATATCCTGATATTGTTATCAAATCTGCATATGCTTTAGCAACGCCTGCAGCTATAGTACCCACACCACTTTGTGAAACTAATTTAACTGAGATTAATGCTTTATTATTAACTTGTTTTAAATCAAATATTAGTTGCGCCAAGTCTTCAATCGAATATATATCGTGGTGAGGTGGTGGTGAAATTAAAGTTACACCAGGTACAGAGAATCTTAATTTCGCAATCATACTGTCCACTTTATGCCCAGGTAATTGACCACCTTCACCTGGTTTTGCACCTTGCGCAATTTTTATTTGTATAACTTCTGCATTAACCAGATAATGTGGTGTAACTCCAAATCTACCAGATGCAACTTGTTTTATTTTTGAAACTCTATTAGAGTTAAATCTTTTTTCATCTTCACCCCCTTCTCCTGAATTTGATCTACCTCCTAATTTATTCATCGCTATTGCTAATGATTCATGAGCTTCAGGAGATAATGCTCCTAAAGACATTCCTGCTGTGTCAAATCTCTTATAAATTTTTTGTATTGATTCAACTTTACTCAGAGGTAAAGGTTTTTTTGCTTTCTTAATCCTTAGTAAATCACGAATAAAGCTAGGATTTCTTGAATTAACTAAATCTGAGAATTTTTTATAATCTTCATATCTACCTGATGCCGTACAATCTTGTAATGATTTAACAACATCGGGGTTATAGTCATGAAATTCTCCTCCATGGACATATTTTAAATGACCACCCGTTTCGGGATGCACATTTAAATCCCAGGCGTTATCACGATTTTTAATAAGATCATGCTCAATATCTTTGAAATCTGAACCAGAAATTTTACTTATGCAATTTTTAAAACATAAATTTATTACTTCTTCATACAATCCAACAATTTCAAATAATTGTGCACCTCTATAACTAGATATACATGAAATACCCATTTTTGACATGATTTTAAGTAATCCTTTATTTATTCCTTTTTTATAATTTTGTATTGCTTCAGTATAAGTATTTACTGTTATTTTTTTTCTCATAACCATGTCATTAAGTACTTCATAAGCAAGATATGGATAAATGGCAGTTGCTCCAAAACCTAGTAAAACAGCAAATTCATGTGGATTTCTAGATGATGCAGTTTCTATGATGAGATTACAGTTACATCTAAGTCCAACATCAATTAATTTATGGTGGACAGCACCTACAGCCATAGGCGCAGGTATTGGTAATTGATTTTTAGTTATTTTAATATCAGACAACACAATTATTATATTGCCTTTTTTTACACTTCTTACAACCCTATCACAAATGGTATTTATAGCTTCTTCTAAATCTATACTGTCATCATAATTAAGGTTAATAATATCACTGGAGTAATTTTTATATTTTTTATCTAAGATATTTTGAAATGTTTGTCTATCTAATATTGGACTATCTATAATCAATCTATCCGCATGTTTAGATGATTCTTCAAATAGATTTCTTTCTTTACCAAAACATACTTCTAAGGACATAACACTAGCTTCTCTAAGAGAATCAATTGGAGGGTTTGTGACTTGTGCAAATTGTTGTCTAAAGTAATCGTACATTGATCTATTATGTCCGGACATAACGGGCATTGGTGTATCATCACCCATTGAACCAGTAGCCTCTTGTCCAATTTCTGCCAATGGCATAATTATTTCTTTTTCTTCTTCAAAAGTAATGCTGAATAGTTTTTTATATGTCATTAATTTTTCTTCTGAATAACCTAGAGAACTTTCATTTTTTGATTCAAATTTTTCCGTATGAACGGAATTTTTTTTCAACCATTCTTGATATGGATGTCTTTCTTTTAATATTTTGTCAATTTGTTCAGTTAGTAAAATTTCACCATTTTTTGTATCAACAGCTAGCATTTCTCCTGGTGCTAACCTTCCTTTTTCGATAATATCTTGCTCATCATAATCATATACACCTATTTCTGAGGCTAAAGTTATATGTCTGTCTGCTGTAATAATATATCTTGCTGGTCTTAATCCATTTCTATCTAATGCACAAGCGGCGTATCTTCCATCCGTCAACACTATACCAGCTGGGCCATCCCATGGTTCCATATGCATTGAATGATATTCATAACAAGCTTTTAAATCTGAATCTATCAATGAGTTATTTTGCCATGCTGGTGGCATAAGCGTTCTCATAGCTCTAAATATTCCCATGTCTCCAGCTAATAATAATTCCAACATATTATCTAAAGTACATGAATCAGAATCTGTAACTGATATTAGAGGATGTAGTTTATTAAGTTCTGGTAATGATTCTATATTAAATTTTGATCTTCTTGCAAGATACCAATGTCTATTACCTTGGATAGTATTTATTTCACCATTATGAGCTAGAAAACGGAATGGTTGAGCTAATTTCCATTGTGGTAATGTATTAGTAGAAAATCTTTGGTGAAAAACAACAAGTGATGATTCCATATCAGGATCTTTTAAATCCAAAAAAAACTCTTTAATGTTATTAGATATAATTAAGCCTTTATATGATATTACTTTGGAAGATAAGCTTGCAATATAAAATGATTGTTCATTAGATAAAATTTTCTCACATTCAATTCTTGCCACATATAACTTTTTTTCGAACTCAGATTCTATAATATCGTCAGATGCTGTAACAATAATTTGTTGAATATCCGGCATATTTTTTAAAGTATCTTTACTGCATACTTTTTTATTAATAGGCACTACTCTCCAGTTTTCTACATTAAGACCGAGTTTCCTTAATTGAAACCTCATTGTTTCTTTAATTTTTTTTTGTATTTTTTTATCTTTACTTAAAAAAACGGAGCCAAAAGCATAATTGTTTTTTAACTGTATATTCATGGATATTGCAATTTTTTTGAAAAAAGCATCTGGTTTTTTTATTAAAAGCCCGCAACCATCACTAGTTTTTCCATCATCAGATATAGCACCTCTATGTGTAAGTCTCTGTAGAGCTTTTATGCTTGTTTCTACAACCCAGTGGGATGGTTTGTTATCCATTTGAGCAATTAAACCAAAACCACAACTATCTTTTTCGTGATATGGAGAATATAAGCCCAAATTTTCTTTTGTGTTTTTTCTCATAGAACCTAACATATAATGTTAGCATATTTTATAAGATATTAGTTCCGAAAGCTATCAAGGATATCTATTAGATACTTTGTGGTAATAGTATTGGAAACACAACAAGATCCAACTGATTTAAGTAATATAAAATTGTTTCTACCTAACTTCTTTTTTTTATCGTATTGTAAATATTTAATTATCTTTGATTTTGATAAGTTTTTTGGAAGATTAGTAGGTAATTTTATTTTTCTTATTGTTTCTTCTATTAAATTGAAATCTTCGAGACTCAAATTGGTTTTTTCCATAGATATAGCAGCAGCCAATATCATGCCCAAACTTATAGCTTCACCATGAAGTATTCCTTTATAGTTTTTGGCCGATTCAATTGCATGTCCAAAAGTATGGCCAAAGTTCAAATAAGCTCTAACGCCTGATTCTCTTTCATCTAATTCAACAATTTTAATTTTAGCTTTTATAGAGAAATTTATTATTTTCAGCAATGAATCTGTATTTTGATTTAAAATTTTATTAGAATTTTTATTAACCCAATTCAAAAAAGATCTATTAGATATAGCTCCATATTTAATTACTTCTGCCAGCCCCGATTTGAATTGTTTATCTGGAAGTGTTTTAAGAAAATTAATATCTATAATAATTGCTGATGGGTGTTTGAAAGTACCTATTAAGTTTTTTCCTAATCTATGATTAACTCCGGTTTTGCCACCTATCGAAGAATCAACTTGTGCGAGTAAAGTTGTTGGTATATGGATTAAATTAACACCTCTCAAAAAAGTATCTGCAGCCAATCCTGCTAAATCTCCAATAACACCACCACCCAAAGCTATTATTGTTAAGTGTCTATCAAATTTGTTTTTTATTAAATGATCATGTATTTTATTTAGAATATTTACACTTTTATATTTTTCGCCGTCTGGAATTAAGAATGTATTTATTTTAAAATTATTTAATTTTTTCTTTAATTGCTGCAAGTATAATTTTGCTATCTTACTATTACTTAATATACAAATATCATTACCATTAATAAAATTTTTAAAATTAATTTTATTTAAAATCTTATTACCAGTTAATATTGTAACTTTTTGATTTTCAGTTTTAAGACTTAACCTATTCATAATTGTAATTTTTTTATTAATTCTGAAACAATGTTCATTTTTTCATTTTTTGAACTATCGATGATAATATTAGCAATATCTTCATATATCTTAAATCGTTGATCTCTTAATTTTTGTAAAGATTCTTCGATATTATTATTGTTAATTAAAGGTCTATTTTTTTTATTTCTTACTCTTTGTAGTTGAACTTTAGTATTTACGTCTAAGAATACTATATATCCAGTTTCTTTCATAATTTTTATATTATCTTGTCTGAGTATTATGCCACCGCCAGTTGATATGACGCAATTCTGATTGTCTTTTATTTTATCTAAAGCTGAATGTTCAATATCACGAAAATATTTTTCACTTTTCTTTGAAAAAATTTCACTAATAGACATCTTTTCATTTCCTATGATAATTTGATCTATATCAAAAAATTTTTTATGTGTTTTTTTAGCAAGTAATTTACCGATAGATGTCTTACCCGACCCCATTAACCCAATAATATAAATAATATTAGTTTTCATTTTTTTGTACTACAAGTGATATTCTGGACTGATATTTTGTATAAAATCCACCAGCAATGCAACTTTTTCAGGTTTGATATCTGGAGTTATTCCTGTACCTAAGTTAAATATATGGCCAGATTCAATTCCATAGTTATTTAAAATTTTTTTAACTTCATTTTTTATAGTATTATTATCTTCTTTTAAAATTTTAACATCCAAATTCCCTTGCAAAGCAAATCTTTCTCCTATGTTTTTTTTAACAATCTTAATATCTACATCTGAATTTATCCCTACAACATCTACATCTAAATGTTTCAATAAATTCAAATTTTCATATGTATTGCGAGAATAATATATTATAGGTGTTTTGGTTTTTCTTATTACTTCATTAATTTTATTAATATAACTCAAAGAATATCTTTGATAATTATTTTTAGTTAATAAATTACTCCATGTATCAAATATCATAATAATATCTATTCCCGCATCTATTTGTTTTTGTACATATTCGATACTTGCATTGGTTATTAATGATAGAATATCATCAATTATTGGATTCTCTTCATCAACTAATTTATTTATTTTATTAAATTTTTTTGTTGAATTACCCTCTACCACATATGTAGCAACTGTCCATGGGCTACCAATAAAACCAATTAAAGGTTTGCTATTATTTAATTCATTTTTGACCAATTTAATAGCTTCAAACACATAATTAAGTTTTGAGATATCAAATTTATTTGGAACTATTCCAAGATCTTTTTTAGTTGTAATTGTATTAAAAAATACAGGTCCTTTTTTTTCTATAAATTCGAATTCTAAATTTAATAACTCTGCTACAACTAATATATCGGAGAATATTATTGCCGCATCTAAGTTAAATCTTTTCAATGGTTGTAGTGTAACTTCACACGCTAAATCTGGATTTCTTAATAAATTAATAAAACCGCCAGCTTTATCTTTAATTTTATTATATTCAGGTAAATATCTACCGGCCTGTCTCATTATCCAAATTGGGGTCCTATTTATAGGTTTTTTTTGGATTGCATTTAAAATTAAATGGTTAATTGAGGGCGACATTCAGGCTTTTATGGATTTGTTTTTAAGATAATTGATTATCCCATTAGCAGCATTTCTTCCTTCAAATACAGCTGTCACAACTAAATCCGACCCACGCACCATATCACCACCAGAAAAAATTTTTGGGTTATGTGTTTGATGGGAAAAATTTGATTTATCATTTATGAGCACTCTTCCTATTTTATCAGTTTTAATTTTATGTTTTGCAAACCATGAGCTTGGATTTGGTTTAAAACCAAAAGCTATTATTACACGATCTACTGCTATAGTTTTTTTAGTATTCTTTATTTCTACAGGTATATCTCTTCCTGCTTTATTATCACTTTTTAATTTAGTTTTAACGAAGCGTACGCCTTCTACATCTTTACGCCCGATAATTTCTATAGGTTGCATATTCCATAAAAAATTTATACCTTCTTCTTTTGAGTTTCTTACTTCTTTTCTTGAACCTGGCATATTATCTTCATTTCTTCTATAAGCGCAATATACTTTTTTTGCGCCCTGTCTTAAAGCAGTTCTATTTGCATCCATGGCTGTATCACCTCCGCCAAGAACCATAACTGTTTTCCCTTTCATATCTATAAATTCATTTTTATTATGTCGAAAAAGCCTTCTTATATTTGAATTTAAATATGGTAAAGCATCATAAACACCATTGAGATTTTCACCTTTAAAGCCACCTTTCATATATGTATATGTCCCCATACCTAAAAAAACAGCATCAAAATTTTTTTTGAATTTATCAAAACTAATATCTTTACCTATCTCAGTATTTAAAATAAATTCAACACCCATTTCTTCAAGTATTTTCCTTCTCCGTATAACTATTTCTTTTTCAAGTTTGAAAGGAGGTATACCGAATGTTAATAGACCTCCTATTTCTTCATATTTATCATATACAATTGGTTTAATACCGTTTCTAACAAGTATATCTGCACATGCTAATCCAGCAGGACCAGCTCCCACAATTCCGACTTGAAAAGGAGTGGGTTTAACTGAAGACATATCAGGCTTCCATCCTTGTTTTAAAGCTTCATCAGTTATATATTTTTCAATACTTCCGATGGTTATAGCTCCAAAACCATCATTTAATGTGCAGGCACCCTCACACAATCTATCTTGTGGACATATTCTCCCACAAATCTCTGGTAATGAATTTGTTTGGTGAGATAATTCAGCAGCCTCAAATAATCTATTTTCAGCAATTAGTTTTAACCAATGAGGGATATAATTATGTACTGGACATTTCCATTCACAATATGGGTTGCCGCATTCTATACATCTACCTGATTGTTCAGCAGCTTCATGCATAGAATAGTGTCCATAAATCTCCTTATAAGTTTTTAACCTCTTAGATACAGGAGTAATTTTAGGATCCATTCTTTTTAATTCCAAAAATTGTAAATTTTTATCCATAATACTTACATTATATCATAAACATTGCCCTACAGTTAATGTAACGATTTTCATAATGTTTTTATTGATTTTATAGAATCAGGAATCCAAATGTTCTTTAACAATTTTACTTACTAAAGACATATTAATTTCATCTCCATAATTTTGTTTGATAGAAGACATAATTTTACCCATATCTTTTATAGAGGATATATCTAAATCTTTTATTAATATTTTTACGATTTCTGCAGTTTCTTCTTGATTTTTTTCAACAGGTAAATAATTCTTTAGTAAATCCATTTCTTGTTTTTCTTTTTTTGCTAAATCGTCTCTCTTGGCTTTCATATATTGATCATAAGCTTCAGAATTTCTTTTAATTACTTTTTTAAGAACCTGTATAATTTCTGGATTATTAAGTATTTTATTTTTATCTTTTTCTTCTTTATTTATAAATGACAACGCAAATCGTAAAATATTGGATTCTTCTTTTTTTCCACTTTTCATGAAAGTGATTTGATCTTGTTGGATTTTTATCTTTATAGAATTTTCAGGCATTCAATAAATTAAAATTTTTTATAAGGCGGTTTTCTACTTATTGAGGACATACTAACTTTGCGTTTATGTCTTTTTGTTGCAGCTGCAAGTTTTCTTTTTCTCATAGCTGTAGGTTTTTCATAAAATTCTCTTCTACGAGTTTCTGTTAATATTCCCGCTTTCTCGCAACCTCTTTTGAATCTTCTTAAGGCGATTTCAAAAGGTTCATTATCTCTTATTTGTACACTTGGCATAAAAAATATAAAATTATTGTTGATGGCGTAATATTACTTGATTATTGTAATAAAGCAATAAGATTTATCATATTAAAGGAGTTTAAATTGGTTGTTTTAGGTATTGAATCATCATGTGATGATACAGGATTAGCGGTTTTTGACGAGGATAAGGGCTTGATGGAGCACATAGTTTCTTCGCAAAAACACATACATGCTAATTTTGGAGGAGTAGTACCTGAGTTAGCATCCAGAGATCATGTGTCAAAATTCATACCTTTATTAAATGAATTATTATCTAAAAATCAGTTATCATTAAAAGATATTAAATTAATAGCTTATACAAACGGCCCAGGTTTAATGGGACCACTATTAACTGGTGCAACATTTGCTAAAACATTAGCATGGTCCTTAAATATCAAATCAATTGAAATTAATCATTTAGAGGCACATATTTTTTCTCCTATGATCACAGAAAAAAAACTAAAACCACCATTTTTATCTTTATTGGTATCAGGAGGACATACAATACTATCTTCAATAAATTCTAAACTACAACATAAAATTCTAGGTCAAACATTAGACGATTCAGTGGGAGAGGTATTTGATAAAGTAGCTAGAAACTTAGGATTGAATTATCCTGGTGGGCCAGAGATTTCAAAATTTTCGTCTAAAATAGAGAAAACTCCATTTAAATTTCCAAGACCGATGATTAATTCTAATGATTATAATTTTAGTTTTAGTGGATTGAAAACACATGTTATTAATCAAATAAAAAAATTACAGTTAAATGATAAAGTCATTTCTGAGATATCTTTAGAATTTGAAAACTCAATTTCAGATGTACTCATAACAAAAACATTACGAGCTGCAAATGAAAATAGCATTAAAAATATTGTTATCTCAGGTGGTGTTAGTGCAAATAAAAGATTGAGAGAAAGATTTAATAATGAAAAAAATAATGATATTTTCATTCATTTTCCAAATCTATCATTCAGCACTGATAATGGGGCAATGATAGCATATTTGGGTAATTTGAAATTTAAAAAAGGTGAATATGATAATTCTCTATACGTCCAACCAAACCCTTCTTTATCTCTTTAGCGATATTAAAAATTCAGAAATATTTTTTCTATGTGAAGCAAAAATCAAAATAGTATTTAATATTGCAAAAGATAGAAGATGAGATCCAAGAATATTATTTATAAAAAATGGAAAAACTAGAAATGATATTAATGCTGAGAGACCTGATATCCTTGTTATGTAAAAAACAGCTATCCATGTAATTAATAACAAACAACCAATATTAAAATCTATAGCAAGTATTACTCCTAGAGATGTTGCAACACCTTTACCGCCATGAAAACTCAGAAAAATAGAATATATGTGACCAAGAATAATTATGAATGATAGAATCCACACATCTTCCAACGTATATGCATGATGGTTATATAAGTAATATATTGGAATATAACCTTTGAAAAAATCTCCAACTAATGTAGATATAGCAGCAATTTTATTTCCACTTCTCATCACATTTGTTGCGCCGGGATTTTCTGAACCGTAATTTCTGGGATCTTCAAGTCCTATTACTTTGCTAATTATTATAGAGAATGGTATTGATCCAATCATATACAGAATAATTAACACAATAAAAATCTCTTGATAACCATGGTTTAAACCAAGGTGCTTAATAGTTATGAAAAAATATACAAACGATTCCATTTATGTAATATATAATTAATACCACTTCAATTAAAGTTATAATAAGTTATAAATGAAAACCTGCAACATTATATTCATACACGGTTGGTTATTTGATAGTAGAATATGGTTTGGGATAGATGATTTATTAAAACAAAATTATAATGTCACTAAAATAGACTTACCGGGTTATGGGAAGAACATTAATAATACTCAAGATTTTAAAACTTACTGCGAAGGTATTTTTTCTAAAACTAACGACAATACTTGTTTAATTACATTTTCTTTTGGTAATGTATTAACATCCTCACCTTTACTAAAAAATCACAAATGTATAAATAAAGTTATATATATTAATCCAGTGTATAATTTAGATATAACAGCAATAGAAAAATTAAAAAAGAATTTAGAATCATCAAGAAACCAAACGATAAAAAAATTTATCTTTGAATGTATTAAAGGTTCTTTTAACTCTAAACAAGAGTACCAATCCATAATAGATAATTTTTCTATTAATGCATTTCCTGAGAACAAAATATTATTAAATCACTTAGATAGTTATATTGAATTACACAAGGAATACACTAAGCCAAAAAAAGAAATAAATATAATAAGCCAGAATGATTATATAACGCCAAATAAAAATATAGATGGATATTTATTAAAAAAAGCACCTCATATACCATTCATTTCACATAAAAAAGAATTGTATACTGTAATAACTAATTTCTTAAATATGTAGTATGGAAGATTATAAACAAAAAATATTAAAATCATTTAATAAAAGAGCAAAAAAATATGATGAATATTCTATCATACAAAGAGAAGTTGCCGATAGATTGATAGATAGAATTAAAATGATAAAAATTAATCCGAAGAAAATTTTAGATATAGGATCCGGAACCGGTTACTTGTCAAATAAGTTAAAAATTATTTTTCCGCAATCTGAAATAATATGTTTAGATCTATCATCTCAAATGTTAAATATTTCTAAAAAAAAATATCCAAATCTTTTACACTTAGTTGCTGATGCAGAGGACTTACCTTTTAAAGATTCGAGTTTTGATTTTGTGTTATCAAGTTTTACATTTCATTGGTGTAAAGATATTGATAAACTTTTATCCACAATAATAAAAATACTTAATGAAAAAGGGTTATTGATATTTACAACTGTTGGGCCTGATACTCTAATAGAATTAAATAACATATTTAAAGAAATTGATAACGAGCAACATGTTAACGATTTTTTGGATATGCATATTTATGGAGATATGCTTTTATCTCAAGGATATGAGGATCCGGTAGTTGACGTTGAAAAAATTAAATTAGAATATCCAAATTTAAATACCGCTATAAATTCACTACGTGAAACTGGATCAAATGTCTTATTAAAAGATAAAACAAGAAAATCAAATATGAAAATCAAAGAAAAGTATAGAAAATTTTATAAAAATAATGATTATAAAGATATATTTCCAATTACCTACGAACTTATCTATGCAACTGCATGGAAAAAAAATAAAATAAAAAACCCAGAATCAGATAAGATAATACCAATCAAAGAAATCTAAAAATTTTAGTAAATTAGAAATTCCATAAATACTAATATTTTGTTAAAATACACTTACGTAAACATGTAGAAAATAAGGAAATAATCCATATTTTATACTTTGATTAAGGACGATTGATGAAAATAATTATATTTGTGTTGTTATCAACACTTATGCCAGCAGTAGTAGTAGCAGATTGGGAAACCAATATGCCAAGGGGAGTTACTCCCACAAGTATAGCGGCCTACGATTTACATATGCTGATTTTTTATATAACTGTTGTTATAGGAATACTTGTTTTTGGTGTCATGCTCTATTCGATAATTCATCATAGAAAATCAAAAGGATATCAAGCAGCAACATTTCATGAAAGTACCAAAGTTGAAATTATTTGGACTGTAATACCATTTTTAATATTGATTGGTATGGCTATACCAGCTACAAAAACCTTAATCATGATGGAGGACACAAGAAATTCAGAAATTACATTAAAAGTAACTGGTTATCAATGGATGTGGAAATATGAATATCTTGAAGATGACATAGCTTTTTTTAGTAAAATTGATAAAGACAGTAATAAAGCTAGACGTCTAAATTCATCAATAGATGTCAACAAAGTTGAACATTATTTAAGAAATGTTGATAACCCAGTAGTTCTTCCAACTAATACTAAGATTAGAATTTTATTAACGGCAAGCGATGTATTACATGCTTGGTGGGTACCTGAGCTTGGTGGAAAAAAAGACGCAATCCCAGGTTATATAAATGAGATGTGGATCGATATCAAAGAGCCAGGTATCTATAGAGGGCAATGTGCTGAACTGTGTGGAAAGGATCATGCGTTTATGCCTATTGTAGTAAAAGCTGTACCAAAATCTGAATATCATAAATGGGTTTCAATTCAAAAAGATAACAGAATAGCAACAAAAGAGAATTAGGAGATATCGTGAGTGCAAATTTAGAGCATGCCGAACATCATCAACCAAGCGGTATTATGCGTTGGATTACAACTACAAACCATAAAGATATTGGAACACTATACCTATTTTTTAGTTTGTTGATGTTTTTTATTGGTGGGCTGATGGCGTTAGTCATTAGAGCAGAGTTATTTGAACCAGGTTTACAATTAGTTGTTCCAGGTTTTTTTAATCAAATGACAACAATGCATGCGTTAATTATGATATTTGGTGCTGTTATGCCAGCTTTTGTTGGACTAGCTAATTGGCAAGTCCCTTTAATGATTGGAGCTCCAGACATGGCTTTACCTAGATTAAATAACTGGAGTTTTTGGATTCTACCATTTGCATTTACAATGATGATAAGTACTTTATTTTTTGAAGGTGGAGGTCCAGCAGCAGGATGGACATTATATCCGCCATTATCACTTCAAGGTGGAAATTCAATGCCCTTTGTTATATTTTCAATTCATTTACTTGGATTGTCATCAATTCTAGGAGCAATAAATATTATTGCTACTATATTAAATATGAGAGCACCCGGCATGACATTAATGAAAATGCCTATGTTTGTTTGGACTTGGCTAATAACAGCTTTTTTATTAATTGCAGCTATGCCAGTATTAGCAGGCGCTATAACAATGTTATTAACTGATAGATTTTTTGGAACAAGCTTTTTTACAGCTTCAGGCGGGGGTGATCCTGTATTGTTTCAGCATATATTTTGGTTTTTTGGGCATCCAGAAGTTTATATTTTAATACTTCCGGCATTTGGTATTATTTCGACAATTCTTCCAACATTTTCTAGAAAGCCATTATTTGGATATGATTCTATGGTTTATGCAACAGCCTCAATTGCTCTTCTCTCATTTATTGTTTGGGCTCATCATATGTTTACTGTAGGTATGCCTTTAGCTGGGGAATTATTTTTTATGTTTGCAACAATGTTAATTGCTGTTCCTACTGGAGTTAAAGTTTTTAATTGGGTAGCAACTATGTGGAGAGGCTCTATGACTTTTGAAACTCCAATGTTGTTTTCAATTGCATTTATAGTTTTATTTACTATCGGCGGTCTATCAGGATTAATGTTAGCAATCGTTCCTGCTGATTTTCAATATCATGATACATATTTTGTAGTAGCTCATTTTCATTACGTATTAGTTCCAGGTGCTATTTTTGCAATCATTGCAGCAGTTTATTATTGGCTTCCAAAATGGACTGGAAAAATGTACGATGAATTTTTAGGTAAAATTCATTTTTGGCTAACCACAATATTTGTTAATGTAACATTTTTTCCAATGCATTTTGTTGGACTAGCAGGCATGCCTAGAAGAATACCAGACTATGCAGTTCAATTTACAGATTTTAACGCCATTGCATCAGTTGGTGCTTTTGGATTTGGTTTTGCACAGGTTTTATTTTTATATATTCTGTACAAAGCTTTAAAAGATGATGTAACTGTGGGAGAAAAAGCATGGGATGGAGCTCAAGGATTAGAATGGACATTATCGTCTCCGCCTCCTTACCACTCATTTGAAACACCACCTAAAGTAGAATGAACACTAAAACTAAAAAAACATATTATATATTAGTAGCATTTACAATTTTTATGTTTTCATTTTCATATATGCTTGTTCCTTTATACGATTTATTTTGTGATATAACTGGATTAAATGGTAAAACAAATAAAGTAAAAGCTATAGTTATAGAAGAGCCATCTGAAAGATTTATAAAAATTAAATTTGTGTCTAACGTTGCGCAATCGGCTCCTGTTAAGTTTTATCCTATAGAAAAAGAAATGACAGTCCAGATTGGAAAAATATACAATACAAAATACTTAATAACCAATACATCCAAAACAAACATGATAACAACTGCAAGTCCAAGTGTAGTTCCAGGCGAAATGTCACAATATTTTAGAAAGATAGAATGTTTTTGCTTTAATCATCAAGAAATTAAATCAAACGAAACAAAAGAGCTAGGAGTTCAATTCATGATTGATACAGAAATTCCTAATGATGCTGATTCATTAATTCTGTCTTACACAATGTTCGATATAACAGAAAAAAATATAAATAAAAAAGTGAGTTTAAAATGAGTGGTTCATACTATATACCTCATGAAACAAAGTGGCCTTTTTTATCAACTGTAGCTTTAATTATTTTATTTGTTGGATTATCTAATTATTTAAATGATGAATCAGATTTAACTTTAATGTTTACAGGATTAGCACTGCTAATGGTTATGATTTATGGTTGGTTTTCTTATGTAATAAAAGAGAGTGAATCTGGAATATATAATGCTCAAGTAGACATGTCATTTAGATGGGGTATGGCATGGTTTATATTTTCTGAGGTTATGTTTTTTGCTGCTTTCTTTGGAGCTTTATATTATGCGCGTGAATTATCATTACCTTGGTTAGGAGGTGATGGAGCTAAAGTGTCGACTAATATTGTATTGTGGCCCCAATTTGAAAATGTTTGGCCATCAAATGGACCAGCAAATTATGGTGGTGATTTTATTCACATGAAAGCTGGTGGTATACCTGCTTTAAATACACTGATTTTATTAACAAGCGGATTAACAGTTACTTGGGCTCATCATGGACTTAAGGAAGCCAAAAGAAACCAACTTATACTAGGATTAATAGCTACAGTATTATTAGGATTTATATTTGTTGGTTTTCAAGCATATGAATATATGCATGCATATTCTGATTTAAACTTAAAACTCACAACCGGTATTTATGGGTCAACTTTTTATATGCTTACTGGATTTCATGGCTTTCATGTCACACTAGGTGCTATCATGTTGACCGTTATTTTATTCAGATGTATTAATGGTCATTTTACTAATCAAAATCATTTTGGGTTTGAGGCTGTTGCATGGTATTGGCATTTTGTTGACGTTGTTTGGTTGGGACTTTTTGTATTTGTTTATTGGTTATAATCATTGACTGAATGAGGTTGAATAAGATCAAAATAATAACTAACGATTAAAAGTACGAATAATAGTAGTGATAAAATTATTCTTGTTCTTAAAGAATAAAAACCTCTAGAAGAAGAAGACTTGTCCTTCATAATATAAACAAAACCCGCTATAAGGTTATATACTATGAGTATTAATAAAGTTAATATTATATATTTCATAAAAAGAGGTAGTATTTATTATTAAATCAGCATACAAAAGATCTGTTATTAACACTATTAAATTTTTATTTTTTTTGATAATAATTATCACTTGCTTAATGTTGTCATTTTGGCAAATTGAAAGAGGAAAAGAAAAATCTGAGATATATGAGAATTTTGCACAGTCATTAAAACAAAAAGAAATTAAGATAGAGAATTTAGATACCAATTTTAATAATTTTACTAAAGTAGAAATTTTAGGTAAATTTCTGAATAAGCCACAATTTTTGTTGGATAATGTTGTTGTGAACAGAAAACCAGGTTTTGAAATTATTACACCTTTTAAAGTTAAAGATAAAATTATTCTAGTTAATAGAGGTTGGGTTGATAATAATTATCGTCAGATAGTACCCAATATTGATATTATTAACCAAAAACAATCTATAGTAGGATACATATATTATTATAATAAAACATATGAACTTAGTTCCGATACTTATACTCAAGATGATATTCTTATAATACAAAATATTGATTTTGATTCTATAGAAAAATTACTTAATCAAACTGTAATGCCTTATATTTTAATGATGAATGAAAATCAAAATAATTCATATATTAGAAAAAAAGTATATAAAAAAAACCCTGAATTAAAACATTATATGTATGCTGGTCAATGGTTTCTTTTTTCCATTATAGCTCTTATTTTTGCGTTCAAGCTTTTAAAGAGGAATAAAGATGAATAAAAATAAAAATTATTTAATCATAATCATTTTGATTTTTTCAATTCCATTTTTAACAGCATATTTTATTCTACAATCAGGAATTAATGAAAATTTAGGCACATCTAATTATGGAAAAATTATTAGTCCCCCTATTAATACTAATAATTTTAAAATTATTGGTTCCTCTAAATCAACCGAGATAAAAACATTAGATAAAAAATGGACGATACTATATTTTAATAACGATCTATCTTGTAATAGTATATGTAAAGAGGATATTTATCTTTTGAAGCAGATCCACACAGCACTAGGTAAAGATATTCATAGAGTTCAACGATCTTACATAACAGATAATACTAAAAGCTCAAACAACTGGTTCAATACAATGCATTTTTTATTAGAAAACTATCCTGATCTTATAAGATTAGAGGCAAATATAGATCAAGAAACTAACTTTATTTTAAAACTAAAGGAATTTACAAATACGAGAAAAATCTTTCTTGTAGATCCTTTAGGTAACGTTATACTCATGTGGCCAAGTCAGTTTAATGGAAAACAATTACTGAAAGATTTAAAAAAATTATTGAAACATTCTAGGATTGGTTAATCATGGAAAAGAATACTCTAGCATACCTAAGTTTTTTTGGAGTTATTTTTACTTTAACAGTAATTTCATTAGGGGCTTGGGTTAGATTAACTGATGCTGGATTAGGGTGTCCGGACTGGCCAGGTTGTTATGGTATTTTAGGTGTGCCGGATACTGATTTAGAATTACATCAAGCTAATACTCTTTATCCAAATGCGAATATTGATATAGGTAAGGCATATAGGGAAATGTTGCATAGATATTTTGCTGGTGTTCTTGGAATATATGTATTTGTATTATCATATTTAAGTATCAAACATTCCGAATCAAGATTTTATTTAATTCCTATCTTATTAGTTATCTTAATTATCATACAATCTTTATTAGGAATGTGGACAGTTACAGAATTAGTTAAGCCAACAATAGTTACATTACATTTAATGATGGGTATATTAACTGCAGTTTTAATTTTTTGGAATGGTATGCAATTTTATCCTATTGAAATCAATAAAAATGGATATGATTTAAAACTTATCACAATCACTCTTATATGTATTTTAGGATTAATTACGCAAATTTTTTTGGGTGGTTGGACAAGCACAAATTACGCTTCATTAGCATGTACAGATTTTCCAAAATGTGTAGGAAAATGGTGGCCCGAAAACATGAATATGATAAAAGCGTTCACGTTAACAAACTTGCCAGATATAAATTATGAGGGTGGATTTTTAAGCAATGATGATAAAATTACCATACATTTTATACATAGAATTTGGGCGCTTGTCCTCACTTTTTTATTTGGTATATTATTTTTTTATGTCTTTTATATGCAGAGTGAAAAATTTTTTCAAAAAATTGGTTTAATAATACTTACGATCTTTGTTCTGCAAATAATATTAGGTATCTCAAATGTTGTATATAGCTTACCATTAATGATTGCAGTTTTTCATACAGTCAATGCTGCAATATTATTATTATCATTATCAGCCCTCTTATATTATTCGACACACAAGGGTATACAATGATATTATAATTAAAGGATATGCTTAAACTTACTACATTTAACTCAAATAATATTTATGATCTTACAAAAGAGTTCATATCTCTTACTAAACCAAGAGTAAATTTGTTAATCATGTTCACAGCTATTGTTGGTATGTTATTGGCTCATACCTCCATGAACATAAATTATTATTTGATTTTTATTTCAAGTATTGGAATTGGTCTTGCAGCTTCTGCAGCAGCAATAATTAACCAGGTGGTAGACCAAAAAGTTGATGGCATAATGGATAGAACAAAAAATAGACCTTTAGTACATGGCACTATTAAAGCAAGCCATGCAATATATTTCTCTATTGGTCTTTCAATATCATCTATTTATATTCTAATAATGTACGTGAATATGTTGACTGCATTACTCACATTCCTGACTATTATTATTTATTCTCTGATATATTCAGTTTATTTAAAAAATCTTACTTCGCAAAACATAGTTATTGGAGGGATAGCTGGTGCCATGCCACCACTATTGGGTTGGACTGCAATAACAAATCAAATAGATTCTTTCCCGTTATTACTTTTTTTGATAATTTTTCTTTGGACACCACCACATTTTTGGGCTTTAGCAGTTTATAAATATAATGAATACAAAAAAGCTAAAATACCAATGTTACCAGTAACGCATGGATGTGATTTTACAAGATTACATATTTTATTATATTCAATACTATTATTTTGCATAACACTTTTTCCATATTTACTTGGATTGAGTAATATTTTTTATTTGATTGGTATAATTATAATTGGACTTAAATTTGTTTATGAATCATACGTTTTATTCGTAACAAAATCGGATGAAAAAGCAATTTATCTATTTAAATATTCAATAACATATCTTGCAATTTTGTTTGCATTACTACTCATTGATCATTTTATATATTATATGAATTGATTTATGCAAGAAGCATAGAGTTTTTTAAAGTAGATAATGATTTTTCTTCTATCTGTCTAACTCTTTCCTTTGATATATTGTATTTTTTAGATAAATCTTCCAATGTTACTTTATTTTCAGATAAATATCGTTGGTTGATAATATCTCTACTTCTCTTATCAAGTTTTGATAATGCATTATGTAGCTCTATATTATCATGAATATCCGTATCATTATTTTCTAACAAAATAGAAGGATCTTTATTATTACTTAAATAATCCGAAGGTGAAGTTTCTTCATTATTTATTGGGTCAAAAGAAACATCTGTTCCACTTAATCTAGACTCCATTAAGGTTACAGTTTCAGGTTTAACGTTAAGTTCATTTGCAACATTTTCTGTTTCTTTTTTCGTTAACCATGTCTTACCATTTTTTTTGCTTCTAAGTTTAAAAAAAAGTTTTCTTTGAGCTTTTGTAGTTGCTATCTTTACTATTTTCCAATTCTTTAGAATAAATTCATGAATTTCAGCTCGTATCCAATAAATTGCAAAAGAAAGCAATCTAACTTTCTTTTCTGGATCAAATTTTTTTACTGCTTTCATTAAACCAACATTACCTTCTTGAATTAAATCAAGTAATGGAAGCCCATATCCTTTATAGGTTTTAGCAATATGAACAACAAACCTCAAATTTGAAACAACTATTTTTTTTGCTGCTTCTAAATCATTAAATTTATGAAACTTATAAAACAAGCTAATTTCTTCTTCTTTAGTAAGCAATGGTGACTGTCTTAATTCACGTAGATAAATATCTAGAGAATCACCTGATTCAAGATCAGTTGATAGGTCTAGTGGCATATATTCAGTTAATTCTTTTGTCATAATCATATACCTTATCTTGGAATTAATTATAATGGCTTTTTGTCTCTTTTCAAGTATAAAAAAGCTAGTTATTTCAAGGTTTTACGTTTAAAAAACTAGAAAAATATACCTTATGACCTTAATTATATCATACTTAAAAGATGATTTAGATAAGATATATTTTTGTTATAATTTTATCCAATGTTTAGAATTCTCAATAACAATGATTTTATTACGTTAATATTAATTGTAATTTTATGTATAAATTCATATGCAAACGCCTCAATCAAATTTTCTGACAGAATAGAGGAATATTATTTAGATAATGGATTAAAAGTAATTTTGTTGGAAGATAAAAGAGGACCAGCCGTTGTTTCAAGCACATGGTATAAAGTTGGATCAAGTTATGAATACGAAGGGATTACAGGTATATCACATCTTTTGGAACATATGATGTTCAAAGGTACAACAAAATATAAACCCGGTGAATTTTCGAGAATAATAAAGAATTTAGGTGGGAGCGAGAATGCTTTCACAGGAAGGGATTTCACTGGATATTATCAAAAAGTACATAAAGATCATTTGGAGGAATGTATAAAGATGGAATCTGATAGAATGGTGAATTTATTATTAAAACCAAATGAATTAAAAACTGAATTAGAAGTAGTAAAAGAAGAGAGAAGATTACGTACTGAAGATAATCCTATAGCCTTAGCATTTGAAGAAATATTGTTACAGAGTTTTGGATATAATGGGTACGGTATACCCATAGTAGGAACAAACCATGATTTAAATAAACTTACTGTTAGTGATGTACAGTCATGGTATCAGAGATTTTATACACCTAAAAATGCAATTCTTATAATAGCTGGTAATTTTGATAGACAAAAAACTAAACATTGGATTGAAAAATATTATTCAGCAATTACCAAAGTTTCAGAAAATCACCAAATAAAACCTACAAGACACAAAATTGACTATAACACTATTCACAAATATTCACGTGTGAGTGAAACAACAATACTTATGTCATTTCTAAATCCAAAATATTCCAAAGAGAATAAAATGGAACACTATGCTCTTGATTTGTTACTAGAATTAATGGATGGAGGTTATTCTTCTAGATTTACAAAAAGTATTATTGACGAAAAAAAACTTGCTTTAGAAACATTCATATCTTACGAATCATATCCAAAAGAAAATAATATAATAACATTAGGAGGAATTCTTAGAGATGGAACCAAGCCAGAAATTTTACAAGATGCAATATTAGATGAATTTAATAAATTAATAAATGATGGCATTTCAGACGAAGAGCTTGTGCAAATTAAATCCAGATTAATTGCAGAAAATATATATAAATTTGATTCACTATTCTATCAGGCTATGAATATTGGTACTCTTGAAACAAAAAATATAGAATGGAATACTATTGATCAATATCTGAACGATATAGATAAAATTACAAAACAAGACATTATAGAAGTAGCAAAAAAATACATCACATCAAAAAAATTTATTTTTACGATTATAGAACCAGAGAAAATATGAAATATTTTTATTCAATTATTATTTTTTTATTAGTATCTTATAATAAAAATGTATATTCATATCCGTTAATTCAAGAGATAAAATATAACCCAGATTATTTACTTGTTGAAAGACAATCTCTGCCTATTATTGATATGAATATTACTTTTGATATTGGCAGTAAACATGAATATCCGGCTTCTTTTGGACTAAGAAATCTTGTTTTTAGATTAATACCTCAACAAAAGTATAAAAACGAAAAAATCATCCATTTATTTGAGAAGATAGGAGCTTTAGCAAATTTTAGAGTTGGTAAAGATAATAGCGAAATTAATATAAGATTTATTAAATCAGAATATAATGTCAATTATGTAATAGAAATTTTGAATTACATATTAACAGAACTTAAAATTGATGAAGAAACATTAAATTTTGAGAAAGAAAAAATTATCAGAGAGATTAAAGGGAATAAACTTGATCCATCTATTCTTGCATCACAACATGCGAATGAAACATTCTTTAGTGGAACATGGTACCAACATCCTGTTATTGGATATGAAGACACCATTAAATATCTTTCTAAAAATGATACTGATGCGCATCTATTAAATTTTGGCAATATAGAAATAAATTTTGTAGGTGCATTAAATAATAACGAAGCAGCTTTTTTTATTTCTAGAATTTTAAAAAATTATAAAAACAAAGAAAAGTATAATAATTTCAGATGCAGTGATTATTGGCAGACTGAAAATAATTGTAAATTCACCTTATTGAATAATAGTATGCAGTCACGAGAGAGAGTTAAACTTAATACTAGCCAAACGCATATACTCATATATATTCCTCTCTACATATCAACATCAACCTGGAGAGAGAAAAATAAAACCCATAAAAACAAGAGCTGTTGTGCAAATATAAGGCTTGATGAATATTATTATGAATTACTTGTAGCTAATTATATTTTTGGTGGAAGTGGATTTGGCTCAACACTCATGCATGAAATAAGAGAGAAGAGGGGATTAGCATACTCAGTTTACAGTTATTTGATACCTTATAACGACTTTGGTGTACTGGCTATAAATATGCAAACGAAAAATCAAAATAGTTATAAAGCAATTAATCTTTTAGAAGATTTGCTAAAGAAATTTAAAAATGTCAATTTTACCGATGATGAAATAGAAAAAGCAAAAAATGGCATTTTAAATAGTTTTGAATTGAGGTTTGATACAAACAGAAAACTATTAAGCATGTTGACAGCTATTAACACTTTCAATTTAGAAAACAACTATTTTGAAGAATACAAAAGAGGCCTGATGAAAGTTGATAAAAGATCTATTGAAGATGCTTTTTTAAAAAAAATATCTGATGATTATACAATAATAACAGTGGGTGAGTTTTAATTGCCATTAAATAAAATAAAAATTACTGGTGGAAAATTAAAATCTAGAATTCTAAATTATGATAAAACAAATTTAACTATTAAACCTACAAAATCATACATAAGAGAAGCTTTATTTAATATCATTCCAATTCAGCCACAATTTGTATGTTTAGATCTATTTTCTGGGAGTGGTATATTATCTGCTGAAGCAATATCAAGAGGTGCAAAATTTTCTACACTACTAGAACATAATCAAAGAACCTTTATTAAAATAGAAGAAGAGTTCAAAAAACTACAGATAAATAATTATAAAACTATCAATGAAGATGTAATACAATTCTTAAAAAAATCAAAAAATTTAGATTATGATCTAATATTTATTGACCCACCTTATCAATCTACCCTGCTTATAAACACTATAGAATTGATTTGTGGTAGTAATCTAAAAATAAATTCATATATATTTTTTGAGCAGGAAAAAAAGTTTTATGATGAAAAAGTTATAAATCTACTAAATAAATCCCACAATATACTCAAAAATTTGAGTATTGGTGATGTAACATATACAATCGCTAAAAAGAGGTAAAATATGTCATTGATAGCGGTCTACCCAGGTACTTTTGATCCTGTAACAAATGGTCATGCTGACTTAGTTAAAAGGGCTAGTAAAATTTTTGATAATGTAATAATTGCAGTTGCTAGTAATCCTCAGAAGACAACCTTGTTTAATCTGGATGAAAGACTGTCTCTAGCTAAAAAAGTATTTAGTGACTTTAATAATACTGAAGTTTTGCCATTAGAAAAACTTGTAGTAGAGTTTGCTAAAGACCATTCAGCAACGATCATTTTAAGAGGGTTGAGAGCTGTATCTGATTTCGAATATGAAGTACAACTCGCTGGGATGAATCGTTCTATGGAGCCAAGCATTGAAAGTGTATTTATGAGCCCAGGAGAAGAATTTAGTTTTCTTTCATCAAGTATAATAAAAGATATTGCTAAACATGGTGGTGATTTATCTAAATTTGTTCATAATGAAGTAGAAGCAGCTTTGCAAAAAAAATATTAATTATTTTTGACACACTTTACAGTAATAAGACATTCTGCCTCCAATTTTAATTTTTGTTAGTTTTGAATTGGTGCAAACAGGACAAAATTCTTTACCATAAACTAATAATTTTTGTTTAAAGTATCCTGGATTACCATCAATCTTTTTAAAGTTACGTAATGTAGTTCCACCATATTTAATTGCATTCTTTAAAACTTTTTTTATAGATAAGACCAGCATTTTACATTCATATTCTTTCAGCCTATATGATTTTTTAATTGGATTTATCTTTGATAAAAATAATGCTTCAGATGCATAAATATTGCCAACACCTGTTACGATATTTTGATTCATAATAAAATTTTTAACAGATAATTTTCTATTTCTACTTTTTTTAAAAAGATATTCTTGTGTAAAGGTATTATTTAAAGGTTCAATACCTAATTTTCTTATTAAAAAATGTTCATTTAATGAATTTGCCCAATGCACTGAACCAAATTTTCTTATGTCATTAAATCTTATTTTGTACTTTTTTAATGTAAACTGATAATGATCATGTTTTTCTATAGTATTGTTTTTTAAATCTAGTATTTTTAAAATTCCTGTCATACCTAAATGAATAATTAGACTACCATTTTTAAAATTAATACATATATATTTTCCTCGTCTTGTGACTTTTTCCACAGCATTATTTTTAATAATACTTTTTATATTTTTTTGTATTATCCATCGTAATTTTGAGTTGAAAATTTCAAAATCTAGTATTACTTGTTTACTTAAAACTTTCTTTAATGCGTTTTTTATTGTTTCTACTTCAGGTAACTCAGGCATATTAATTATATTAATTGGACTTATATAAAAATCTATCATATGATGATATCATTTGTAATTATAAAAAATGATTGATTTACTAATAAATGGAATAGTCGATTTTAATTGGCTTGAGTATGCAATTTATACCATAATTGTGACTCAAATTACTATCATGGCTATCACTCTTTATCTTCATAGAGGTATAACTCATTCTGCTATTGAGATTAGGAGCGTATTATCACATTTTTTTAGATTTTGGTTATGGTTAACTACATCTATGCGTACGGCTGATTGGGTTGCCATACATCGAAAACATCACGCAAAAGTTGAATCAGAAAATGATCCACATAGTCCAATTCATCATGGTATTAATAAAGTATTGTTTTGTGGAGCGGATTTATATCATCAAGAAAAAAATAATCCAGAAACTATAGAACAATATTCGCAAAACTGTCCTAATGATTGGATTGAAAAAAATATATATACGGGACGTTCTAATTTAGGTATCGCATTATTGTTTATTTTTAATATTATTTTGTTTGGGGTTGTTGGTATTATCATATGGTCAATACAAATGATGTGGACACCTATATTTGCGGCTGGAGGGATCAATGGAGCTGGACATTATTATGGTTATAGAAATTTTGAAACACAGGATGCTTCAACTAATTTAATACCTTTTGCTTTTTTTATAGGGGGAGAAGAATTACATAATAATCATCATGCATTTCCAACTGCAGCAAAATTTTCACTAAAAAAATGGGAATTTGATATCGGATGGCTATATATTAAAATATTTTCTTTCATTAGGTTGATTAAAGTAAAAAGACTTGCTCCAAAAACTATTATTGATTCAACAAATAAAGATATAGATTCTGAAACTGCATATGCTATTTTAAGATCCAAGCTTACTGTATTAACTAATTTTACAAAAGAAGTTATGAATCCAATATTTAAAAACGAAGAAAAATTGGTTAGTAACCATATTAAAATGGAAATGAAGTCATTGAGAACATCTTTAATTAAAACATATAACACTGAAGATTCTAAAGTAGTAAATGAAAGATTGGAGAATATTTTTACAGCAAGCAAAACTATTGAAACAGTATATCATTTAAAAGATAAACTCTATAAAATATTACACAGCAGAAGTAGCAAAAAGGATGATTTTTTAAAAAATATTAATGGTTGGTGTTTAGATGCAAAAAGCAAAGGTATTGATTGTTTAGATAGATTTTCTGATAATTTAAAAGGATATAAAGTTATTTAATTTTTCCTTCTTTATAAACAACATATTTTCTAATAACCGGATCAAATTTTTTTATTTCAAATTTATCTGGCATGGTTTTTCGATTTTTAGTTGTAGTGTAAAAATGTCCTGTTCCAGCCGATGATACTAATTTTATTTTTTCTCTCATAATATATTATTTTACGTTATATTTTTCTAATGCAGCATCCAATCCAATTTTATCAATAATTCTTAGTGCTTTTTTTGATAATTTTAAACTTATCCATTTATTTTGCTTATCTGACCATAATTTATGCATATGGAGATTTGGCTCAAACACTCTTTTAGTTCTATTATGAGCATGAGACACATTATTGCCTGTTAGCAATGATTTTCCTGTTAATTGGCAAATCTTTGACATTTCTTTTCTCTAAACTCAATAATGATATCAGAAACATATTCATATACAATATTTAATAAATAAAAAAGGATTGAAATGGATACTATATTTATAAAAGAACTTTGTATTGAGACGGTTATAGGGATATATGATTGGGAGCGTGAAATTAAACAGTTTGTCTGTATTGATTTAGAACTTTCTACAGAAATCAAAAAGGCATCAGATAGTGATGATATAACTGATACTATTGATTATAAAGCGGTAGCAAAGAGGGTAAAATCTTTCGTAGGTGAGAGCAAATTCTTGCTTATTGAGACCTTGGCAGAACAAACAGTAAATTTAATTTTAGAAGAATTTAATATCGCTCACGTTAAAGGTAGATTTAGTAAACCTGGAGCTGTTACAGGATCTAAAGAAGTGGGGGTTATTATTGAAAGAGGAAAAAAATAACCACTGTATATTTGTTGGCATAGGAAGCAACATAGATAGAGTAAAAAATATAAAATCTTGCATCAAATTAATTCAGTCTAAATTTGAAGATATTAAAATTTCACCTGTTTATGAAACCCGATCTATGGGATTTGATGGTCCTAATTTTTATAATCTAGTATGCTCTTTTTATACATTTTTAGATCTTTATAATCTAAAAAAAAATTTAAATAATCTAGAACTAGATCATGGAAGAAGCTTAAACGAAACAAAATTCAGTTCTAGAACTCTTGATATAGACATTTTATATTATGATAATTTGATAATTAGTAATGATATTATAAAATTACCTAGGAAAGAAATATTAGATTATGATTTTGTTATACAACCTTTAACAGATCTTGCTCCAAACTTCATACATCCAGAAGTTAAGATTAAACATAAAAATATTTTAGAGAAAGAAGATTTCGAAAAAAATATAATCAAAAAAATTGATTTTATATTTTAGTATTAATTACATATTTAATTTTCTTCCACCATCTATGTTTATATTCTGCCCAGTAATGTAATCTGCATCTCTGATTAAAAACAAAATTGCTTTTGCTACATCATCAGGTGTTCCTGTTCTTTGTAATGCAATTCTTGACAATATATCTTTTTGCTTTTTAGTTTTTTTTCTATCTATTTCAGCCCACATAATAGCTCCTGGCGATATACTATTAACTCTGACATATGGAGCAAGTTCTTTTGCAAGTGTTTTTGTCAAAGAAAGAAGACCAGCTTTACTAACATTATAAATTATGTGATCTTTAAGAGGTGGATCAATATGTATATCAATAATGTTTATAATGCATCCTTTTTTCTTTTTCAATTCTTGAAAAAAAAATTTTGATAACATCAATGGTGCTTTTAAGTTTGTATTTATTATATCATTCCAATATTTTTCATTCACCTTTTCTATTTTTGTTGGATAAAATTTAGCAGCATTATTTATTAATACATCTAATCTACCAAAACATTTCATAATTTTCTTATATAATTCTTTGTAATTAGTTTCAGCAATGAAATTTACTTTAATTATTTGACATGAATTTTTTCTTATTTGATTTAAATTATCATATAGTAATCGAGCATCTTTTTTCGAAGTATTGTAGGTAATTATAATGTTGAATCCATATTTATGGAGATATTTTGCAGTAGCCAATCCAATTCTTTTAGCTCCGCCTGTTATCAAAACTGTTGTACTAATTGCCATAAATATATATTAAGGATTATTAAATAAATGTACACTGTATTTGTATATATAATTATGAAATCAGAAATAGAGCAATTTTTAATAGAAAAAATTAAAAAGGATGGGGTGATTCCTTTTTCATCATTTATGAATATTACCTTATTTCATGAAAATTATGGCTACTATAATACTTCTAACATTTTTGGAGATAAAGGTGATTTTATAACATCACCGATTACATCGTCTTTATTTGGAGAAAGTATGGCAAATGAGTTCATCAATTTAAGTTCAAACAAAAATAATTTAAATATATTGGAGATGGGAGGAGGAGATGGAAGTCTTGCTGTATCAATGATGAAATATTTAAGTAAGTTAAATTGCCTTCCCAATACATATATTATTTTAGAATCTTCAGCTAAATTAAAAGAACAACAAATAAAAATTTTTAAAAAAGAGGTACCAGAATTATTTAATTTATTCGTGTGGATAAAGGATTTAAATATAGATAATTTTGAGGGACTAGTTGTAGCAAATGAATTTTTTGATGTAAATCCTACAGAGCGATTTAAAATAAAAAATAATAATTTTGAGAAACTTTTTATAAATTTTAATGACGATGATTTTGAGTATGTATGGAATGAGAGTGACGATATTTTAGAAAAAAATTTAGATATTGCATTAAATAAAAAAGAAATTAAGCTGCCTGATAATTATATGAGTGAAATTAATACTGTATACAGTGATTGGATATCTAAATTAGATAAAAGTATAAAATCTGGCGTTATATTTGTTATTGATTATGGTTATAATTCTGAAGAATATTTTGCAAGTGAAAGATCAGATGGAACACTTGTTTGTATACACAACCACCAATCAAATTTCAATCCATTGGCAAATATAGGAAAACAAGATATATCATCTTTTGTAAATTTTTCACATTTATCGAACTTAGCTATCAAAAATAATTTTTTAGTGGATGGATATTTGTCGCAATCGAGCTTTTTGCTAAATTTAGGAATTTTAGATATATATGAAAATAAAGAATATGATGTTAACCAGAAACTGATTGAATTAAACAAATTGAAAAATATACTATTACCAAATACAATGGGCGAAATATTTAAGGTTTTAATTTTGAAAAAAAATATAACCAAAAAACTGGTATCAACCAAAGAATTTAATAAAATAGAAAAGCTTTAATATGGATTTTTTTCAAATATTACTTTTATCAATTGTGCAAGGCATAACAGAATTTCTACCAATCTCCAGTCAATCCCACTTAATTCTTACATCTGCTTTATTCAATATGAAAGATCAAGGATTGGGATTTGATATTGCCTTGCATGCGGGCTCATTGATAGCTATTTTAATTTATTATCGAAATGAAATTAATAAAATGCTTTCTGCATCCAAAGAAGGTATACAATATATAAAACTAATTATAATAGGATCAATACCATTACCAATAATTGGATTACTCTTTAAAGATCTTGTTACAGTACATATGCGTTCAGTTGAATCAATAGCTTTAATGACAATTATTTTTGCCCTTTTACTCTACATAGCCGATCTTAAAAAGAAAGATAATATTAATACCCTTACATCTATTAGTATATTTACAATTATTTTTATCGGTTTTATGCAAACACTTGCTATTATGCCTGGTGTATCAAGAGCAGGTATTGTAATAACAGCAGCACTTCTTGTTAATTATAGTAGAGGAGATTCTATTAAAATTGCTTTTCTCTTATCTATTCCAGCAATTTTTATGGCAACTATGTATCAATCAATTCAATTATATGGATTAAATGACATCCAAATACTCAATGAACATTTATTAGGTATGTTTCTATCTTTTATATTTTCATATGTCACGATTCATTTATTCATATCAACAATAAATAAAATATCATTCACCCCATATATTATTTATAGATTAATATTAGGAGTAGTTCTAATTGCTATTTAAATAATCTTTTATATGTTTTTTGGTAATTTCTTTATAGGCGTCTTCAACAATCTTTTGTATTGCTTGATTTGATTTTGTTTGATCTTCTTTTTTTAGTTTATAAGATTTTATTTTATTAATTAACCCATCAAAGAAACTAGAAGAATTATTATTAAGATTATTACATATATCTAGAAAACACTTTAATCTTTCTTCTTTTCTTATATCTAATTTTTTTATGAGGGATAAAAGCTCATTATATTCGTTAGAATCTTTTGGAGTATAGGAAACAAATTCTTTATAAGTATTTCTAAAAAGTTTAGCTAAACCTGTATACTCATTAGGAACTTTAAATTGAGAGCAGAAAGAATCTATATTAGTAATATGATTAGCAATAAACCATGATCCTATAGCAACTTCATTTTCAATTTTAGGTTCTCGGTTGTCCAAAATATGTTGACTTGAATATTCGGGCGCTATAATTTTATTAGCATTAATTTCTTCCAGAAAGTTAAAGAAGCTATTTTTATATATTACTTTATAGAATTCTAACCACTTCCTCTCTGGTGTAAGATATTTCAATTCACCACTTTTTACAATTTCTCGTAATTTATTCATAGTCTCTGGAACAACTTCAAAATTATATTTCAGAGATAGATTCACTTTAAATCTTGCTACTCTCAATACTCTTAGAGGATCTTCTGAGAATGCATCAGATACATGTCTTAATCTCTCATTTTTAATATCGTCTTGTCCATTGAATGGATCTATTAATATTCCTTCTTCATCTTGTGCAATCGCATTTATAGTTAAATCTCTCCTTTCTAAATCTTCTTCGAGAGTTACATTTGGATTAGCATCAAACTCAAAACCTGTATATCCATGACCCGATTTTCTTTCTGTTCTTGCCAGCGCATATTCTTCGCCAGTTTTTGGATGGATGAAAACAGGGAAATCTTTTCCAACTTGTTTAAAACCTTTTCTTTTCATTTCATCAGGAGTAGAGCCAACTACTACCCAATCTTTTTCTTTTATTGGTAGACCTAGAAGCTGATCTCTAACTGCGCCACCAACTAAATATATTTTCATTTTTTGCCTAATTTATTTTTTTTATTTAGATATTTAGGAGACATGTCTTTTTTAAGATACATAGGAACTATGTCTTCGATACTTATATTTCCTTTATATCCTTGCTCGCTAATACTATCCACCTGAAGTGATTTATAATTATCAATTGTAAATAATTTTCCAGGTAATTTGTCAAAAATATAAGCTTGTATCTTCGAAAATGTATCATTCAATGGAATTATAAGTCTTTTAATACCAAGAGAATTACATGTGAACTTTATAATTTGTTGAAAAGTGTAATTTTTAGGGCCAGTTACATCAATTTTAGAATTGTATTTCTCTGAATCATATATGGACGATATAATTAGATCCACCAAATCATCAACATAGACGGGTGAGAATTTTGCCTGAGGACAAGCTAGAGGAAAAATAGGAATGTATTTTAAAATTTTTGCAAAGCGATTAAAGAACGAGTCATTTTCACCAAACACTACTGATGGTCTGAATATAGTCACATTAGTATATTGTGATGTCGTACCGAGTAAATATTTTTCAGCCATACCTTTAGTTTGTAAGTAATCACTTGGTGCGTTTAAGTCTGCATTTAATGAACTAATATGTAAAAATCTTTCTATATTATTCAATCTACAAACTCTTGAAATTTTTTCAATCAAATCATAATGGAGAGTTTTGAAAGAGTTTAAACCATATCCTTCGTTTAAAATACCTACACAATTAACAACAATATCAATATTTTCTAAATTTAATTTTAAAGAAACTTCGTCATTTATATCTACTTCTATTATTTTTGCATTCGGTAATATATGGAGATTTTTATTTTTTTCTTTATTTCTTGTAAAAATAATAATTTTTTTTGTATTTTTAGATAATTTAAATGCTAATTTTGAACCAATAAAGCCTGTACCGCCAATTATTGCAATATTTTCAAATTTTTTCATGAAAGCGCATCAAATTTTTTAAGCTCGAATGACATAGAACCTGATTCATCTATTTCTAATAATACACAGGATGCCCCGCCATTAGTTCTTGTACTACCAGAAGCCCCAGGATTAATTACATATGGTTTTTCTCGCATATCAAATATATGTTTATGCGTATGCCCGTAGATAATACAGAAAGCATCTGGATATGATTTTCTTAAAGATTCATGATAATCCATGCCATGTTTGTCACCGTGTTCAACAACAATCATTCCATATTGAGTTTCAATTTTTTCAATGTCTAAAAGTTCAGAATAATTATCATTATTTCCATTCACTGCAAAAATATTTTTACACTGCGATTTTAGATCACTAATTATATTTATGTCACCTATATCTCCGGCATGTATGACATATGATTTTTTATTGATTAAATTTCTTATTTGCTCATCTAAATGAGAATGTGTATCTGTAATTATTACAAATGATAGTTTATTGTCATTTATTTTGTGTGTTATGTTCATCATTACTAAAAGATTGTTGCACCAAAAATTTTTATACTATCATCTTCAACTCCAAGGACAAGTCTTCCAAGGAATTCTCCATCAACAGCTTCGCTTGTTTGTTTGTAGAGAACGGTAACATGATCATTTCTTTTTAAACATCCAAGAAATTCCCTTTTTGTTGATAAGCTAGTTAATAATTTACTTCCAGCCCATTGTTTCCCTAGTGTAACTTCATCAGTTCCCATGAGCAGTGTTTTAGAAAAATTTTTTGTGAAGCCTCCATAATCTTTATTATTTGAAGATTTTATTAACTCATCCCATAATGGATCAGCAATATCTAAGATTTCTTGATCTGTTAACTCAAGCAGCTTCATAAATTATCTCAGGAAGCTTTTTCTTTTTTTTCGTCGACAAGATGATAAAGAGGGGCTTTTTCGAGTGTAAACTTACCAGTTTTTGGATCTCTACGTGATACTGTCAAACAATGCCAATTATCATCATCAAGCTTCAAAAAATCACCTCGATAGTAATATCCAGGCCAACGTGTCTCTTCTCTAAATAATGTATGTTCGGTAACACATTGAGATACTAGTACACGGTGTTTCAATTCCCAAGCCCTCATGAGCTGATGATAATCTTCAGCACCAATATGTTCGAGATCTTCTGTTAGAGTGTCTAATAGTTCTAGTCCTCTTTTAAGCGTATTTCCATTTGTCATGTAATGAGTACCAATCCCACCACAATAATCATCCATAATTTTTTGAAGACGCTGTAGGCCTTGTATAGGTAATAGATAACTTGGTGAAACTGTACCAGCCGTTATTTCATTTCTACCTACGGCATAATTTTCTAATGGCTTATATACTTCTTCTTTAAATTTTTCACATTGATCATTTGATACATTAATGTTTTCACCTTTTTTGTCATTGATATACTTAACAGCGGCTTTAGCACAAAGTCTACCCTCAGTGAAAGATCCAGATGAGAATGCATGAGCTGTCCCGCCAGCAGCATCACCTGCAGCAAATAATCCATTTACAGTCATCATTCTGTTGTAACCCCAAAAATATTCTGGTGGAGAAAGGTCTTCTGGTCCACTACACCATGCCCCTGAGCATGTAGCATGTGACCCCATAACATATGGCTCGGAAGTAGTTAATTCTGGATTCTGATATTTTGGATCTATATCTTGTGATGCCCAAACAACAGCTTGCCCTACAGTCATACCTAAGAAATTTTCCCATCCAACCTCTTCTAAATGTGGATCTTGAAACGCTTCCATAGTGACCATATATATTGGTCCTCCTCCTGCAATCGTCTCTTGTATAAAAGCATGATTACGAAGACATGTAGGTGTAGGGTGATGATCAATATATTCTCCAACCATTTTTTTAGTATTGTCATACCATTTTTTTTCGTAATTCTCTCCAGCTGCATTCTGTGTATATGTTTTAAGATGTAAAAAATATGCTCCTACCGGACCATAACCATCTTTAAATCTAGTTAGAACGATTCTATTTTCCATTTGAGTCATTTTAGCGCCGACTGCTATAGGCAGAGCATATGCTGAACCATTACTCCAAGGAGCATACCAAGTACGACCCATACCCTCTCCAACAGCACGTGGTTTGAATATATGCGAAGCTCCGCCAGCAGCACAAATGACTGCTTTTGCACGGAAAATATAAAAATCACCAGTTCTCATATTAAATCCGCATGCCCCTCCAATTCTATTATCTTCATTTTCATCCATTAAAAGGTGAGTTATCATGACTCTATTATATATTTCATCTGCAGATTTTTTAGCTGCTTCAGCTACGATAGGTTTGTAACTCTCTCCATGTATCATAATCTGCCACTTACCTTCTCTCTGATATCGACCAGTTTCTTTATTACGCATTAGTGGTAAGCCCCATTCTTCAAACATGTGCACAGCAGAATCAACATGTCTAGCCATATCGTAAGCTAAATCTTCTCGTACCATACCCATAAGGTCATTTCTTGCATAACGTACATGATCTTCGGGTTGATTCTCACCCCATTGCATACCCATGTAGCAGTTAATTGCATACAAACCTTGGGCTACTGCCCCACTTCTATCTATGTTGGCTTTCTCTGCACAGATTATTTTTAAATCTTTACCCCAGTATCTTGATTCGAAAGTTGCACCAGTACCTGCCATTCCTCCACCAACGATTAGTACATCACAATTTTCTTCAATAGTTTTTCTTGCCATTAGTAATATACTCCTTGTTTTAATTTTCCAACTTTTTTCATTTCCGGCAATCCATCATCTCCGGTAACAACTTCTCCAGTTTTTAAATATTTAGGTTCGTTATAAAGTAATTCAGATTCAAGTGCTTCTTTGGTAGGTGTTTTTTCTTCGGATAATTTAGGTATACATTCTCCCCAAGGTTTTGTTGTTATTGGGGAACAGAAATTTTTTTCAGTACCATTTCTAAACTTAATTCTCCATGATATTGTTCCTTTTTCTTCTTCTCTAAGAACACGAACACTATGACCCAATGGCGCAAAGTCAGCATAACCACGTGCATCTATAGCATTTTGATCGCACGCTTTGACACATGAATAACACTCCCAGCACATATTTGGTTCTATATTGACAGCACGCCTTAATGTTTTGTCAATGTGCATAATATCTGATGGGCATATGTCTACACACATCCCACATCCATCACATTTAGTCATATATACAAAAGTTGACATTTATTTCTCCTAATTTTTAATAATTCCTTGGTTGTTCTCGTCTAATTCCTAACCCAAACTGTTTTGGTTTATCGGCTGGTTCTGGTAAATTACTTCTGGAACCATCTGCTTCTGCTAAATGTTTTTGTATTGCCGCACCAGGCTTATAAAACATATGCGCAAATTTCGACCAATATACTCCACCAAATAATATTATATTTGAAATCACGAATAATAGAAAAAATAATGATGCCCAACCAGTAGCACCAAGTGTTTGTAAATAAGACCAAAGCAATGCTGTTGATTGTGTTGCTAAAAGTGATAATACAAATAAATCAGCAAATATCACGTGATACCATGGATAGCCCTCTGCAGAAACGTTGACTCTAATTACAAACCAGAACCAAAAACCTCCTACACATGTCATTATAGCTCCAATATGCCACAACAAAGGTAAAAGAGTAGGTGTTGTCGCTGTTGGTGTTGAGTAATTAAAAATCATAATAAATGATGTAACCCAAAAAATAATTGTCCCGTACATTCCTAATAAATGTGCTGTTCTTCTTTGAACAGTACAAAATTCTGATGATGTTAAGATATCTGATGCAACTGTCTTAGCTATGATTGAAGCTTTTTCTCCAGCACTTACGGTTCTAGTTGCAGATTCTTTAGCTTTTCTAGCATTTTCAAAGAAATATTTTACATTTTTCTTGTGTACCATATCCAATACTGTACCCACTATAACTAGAATTATCATTACAATTACAAATATCTGCATTGCTATTGAAGGAATATCCCCTGAAATCACTGAAAACGGATTGATAGTTAGCATAGTTTTATTCATTCTCCCTTTTCTTCTCGTTACCTTGATTAATCAAGGCATTCATCTCTATCTTACTCATGCGATTATAATAGATTCTGACTATATTAGGAATTAATTATTTGCAAAAAAGTCGATTTTTTGGTTATTTTATCGCTTCGACTGATAAAAATGCATGAGTATATCAGCTACTTCTTTTCTGGCAAATTCTTTAGGTAAATCGATCCCATTAGACAACATTTCTCTGACTTTTGTACCCGACAATAATACAAAATCTTCTTTCTTATGATCTTTTACATCTCTCATCATAACTACTTTATTTAATATTTTTGAATAAGCTGTATGGTCAGCTGCAAAGATTTTTATTTTAAGTGACTTTTTAACGATATCTTCATTAAAAATTTCCTGAGCTTCAAATGCTCCGTAATAATCACCAACACCAGCGTGATCCCTTCCAATAATCAAATGTGAACATCCACAATTTTGTCTAAATGTTGCATGTAAAAGTGCTTCTCTGGGTCCTGCGTATAACATATCAAATCCAAAACCTGTAATCATTGCAGAATTTTCTGGAAAGTATAATTCGACCATTTTTCTTATTGCTTCATTTCTAATGTTCCCAGGTATGTCACCTTCTTTTAATTTTCCCAAAACCATATGAATCAGAACTCCATCAGCATCCAATCTTTCTAATGCCATTTTGCAAAGTTCTTCATGTGCTCTATGCATAGGATTCCTAGTTTGAAAAGCAACTATCTTAGACCAACCACTATTTGTAATTTTTTCTCTTATCTCATAAGCTGTGGCAAAAGTATCGGGAAACTCTTTTGGAAAATAACTAAAATTTAGTACTTTGATATCCCCAGATATTAAATTATTACCCAATGATAAAAAATTCTTCACGCCTGGATGTTCGGCATCATTTGTTCCAAATATTTTTTCTGCTAAATTATTAATTTCAATTTCAGAAAGTTTTTCTACTGAGTTAACTTTTTGTATCGCTAAAACAGGATTGCCGTCTATATTGGGATCCAGGAGAGCAATTTCATCGCCACTCTCTATTTTTTGGACATCGTGAGCAAGATTAAGAATGGGTACAGGCCAAAATATATCATCTGATGTCATCATTTTTTCGGCCACTGAGAATGAATTAGCTTTATCCATAAATCCACTCAAAGGTGTAAAATATCCTGCACCCAACATTACAATATTTGATGCGGCTGCGGAATTAACAACAATTTTTTTAAGCTTTTTTGACCTCTCAATTAGGCTGTTTTTCTCATTAATATCAGTAATTATAAGGGGTTTTAGGGTTTTAGCCCCATGGGGCTCTATCAAATTTTGCATAAAAATTCCATATTTTTTTGTACATTTTTTAATTGATTATATATAAATGACTGATATTATAAGTCACAGTTTGTTATATCTAAAGAAGTTAATTAAACTTTGACACAAAAAAAAATGAATAATTTAATATAAAAGGAGAGATATATTAATGGAAGAAGTACTAACAATAAGAGATGGTTGCAAAACGCCCGTACAATTACTAAAAAGTGAGGCGTTCTCCCGTTATTTAGAAATATATAAGAAACAATTTATTAAAGAATTGAAGGCACGTCTTAAAACTGATTTGAAGGAAGAAATGCTTCACAAAATTGATTATATAAACTCTTTAGATGCGGCAAGTTTTATATCAATTCTCGAAGGATCTACGCCATTTTCTGGCGATGAATTAATGAAACATAGACAAAGTATGATGTTTTTAGATGGATTATTTCATCATTATAGAACTAAATCTTATACACGTCTCGTTCGTCTACACAATGAAATATTAGAAGATAAAGTTACAGCTGAAAATATTAAAGACAAAGTAACAGATAAGGCTAATGTTTTATCAGATTTGATTATTGAAACTCGTAGAATTCTTCTAATAAGAGTTGGACATAACGAAGGGGTTAGAAGAACAAATGGATTGGATTGTCATCCTAATGTAACAGCTGGAGAGATGTCTGGTCACTATGTAAAACTACCTGGTGAGTATTCATCTTTAAACCAAGTTCCTTTAACAACTACAGCAGATATGAGAACTGGAGTATATTATAAAACTCACGCTAATAAGAGAGCGTTTCCATTTTTTTCATTACCACATAATCCATTTAAGAACGATTTATTTAAACCTGAAGAGTATGTTGCTATACCATTTGAAATAGGAGCATGGAATATTCTATGTTATATACATAAAACTAGAGGTTATATTGAGATAGAAGCTGGCCTTTTAAATTTATTCCCATTTTCGAAAGTTGAAAATGTAACTAAAAAACAACCAGACGGAATATTTATTCTGGGATGTCCAAATTCTGATATGAAAGATCTAGGTTATTATCATGATAAGGAAAATGATTTATTAGTTGGACTTATACCTGGATTGGATGATTGTCAGTATTTTGGATATGGTAAAAAACCAATGTTAACCCTTCATAATGTATTATGCATCTTAAAAGGTGACTTGCCTTTACATTGTGGCGCTACTAGATATGTTGTGAGGTTTGATGAAAAAACTAATGATCCATATATATTTGATTCATTGATTAAAGCTGATGATATGGGAAGAGCTGTATTAGGCAGCGAAGATAAAAATGGAAATGGAAATGGAAATGGAAAAGGAAATGGACATGATGATAATGCTTTATATTTTTATGGTACTGAAACAGGTGCATTTGCATGTCTAGATGGTTTTAGTGAACATGCTAAAATGCAAATGGAAGGTAGAGAAATAGGATACAATAAATTTGCAGGAACAAATGCCAGACAAATTGTGCCTGTTACTGATTATAGCGAAATATCAACTGGCTCTGAATTAGATATTCTACTTTATCTAAATAATTATGATTTAATTCCGCCTAACGAGGATTGTATGAATGTTGATATAAATGTTGATGAAGCACTTGATCACTTTAGAAAGGGAGCAAGAGTAGCAGCAGGTAGTACACAGACGCATAGAGGAAAAGTAGAAATAAGTTATTGGGCAAATCCTTTCCCGTTACTCAAAGATAACGAATGGAAAACATTACCAGAACATCAAGATTTATATGATAAATTTGAAGCCATAGAGAAAAAATTTTTCAATAATATTAAAAAAAGAGTAAAAGAAGGGAAAATGAAAATTGGAGTGGCTCACAGCATGTTAATGGCTGGTGTTTATGAGAAAAATACAGATGATGCGCTTAAATCAAACTCTTTTAATGACAGAGATATGGTTGAACACGAAGGCCCAGAAAGAGCGGCACGAGATATGATCAGTTTAATCAAAAAAGCCGCAATTGATAAGAGAAAAATTTTAGGAAATAATGTTAAAGAAGTAAGCATAACCATTGCTACTGTTGGTGATAGCCGAACCGGGAAATCAGAAATGGCTGAAAAAATGGAAGGCGTATTAAACATGAGCCTTATTTAAAAAGCTTGACTTATTTCTAAAAGGACTTATGATTGTTTTATCAAATCACCTAATCTAGTAAAAAATTCAACCGAAAAAATTTCATGAATTGGAGGAGTACATAAGTGAGTAGTGTTATAGAAGTAACAGATGATACATTTGATGAACAAGTGTTGAATTCTGATACACCAGTTTTACTTGATTTTTGGGCTGAATGGTGTGGGCCATGTAAAATATTAGGACCAGTTATTGAAGAAGTTTCCCAAGAATATAATTCTAAGATAAAATTTGCAAAACTTGATATTGATCAAAATCCAACCAACACTCAAAAATTTGGAATAAGAGGAATACCTACAATAGTTTTATTTAAAAATGGAAATGCAGCAGCAACACATGTCGGTGTATTATCTAAGTCAGAATTAACCGCTTTTTTGGATAAGAATACATAAACAAAATCATGAATTTTTTATAAACATATTTTAATCAGCCATGAATCTAACAGAACTTAAAGAAAAACCAATCCAGGAATTAGTACAAATTGCTGAAGACATGGGCGCAGAAAATGTCAGTCGATTAAGAAAACAAGATGTCATTTTTACAATACTCAAAAGTCATTCGTCTAGTGGTGAAGATATTTCTGGGGGCGGAGTGCTCGAAATATTACAAGATGGCTTTGGTTTTTTAAGAGCATCTGGTAGTTCGTATCTCGCAGGACCTGATGACATTTATGTTTCACCTAGCCAGATACGTAAATTTGGATTAAGAACTGGAGATACTGTTGCTGGTAAAATAAGACCTCCTAAAGAAGGCGAACGTTATTTTGCATTACTTAAAGTAGACAATGTAAATTTTGAGAACTCTGATAATTCTAAAAATAAAATTTTATTTGAAAATTTAACTCCACTTCATGCTAATGAAAGATTACGTCTTGAGAGAGGAAACGGAAGCACAGAAGATATATCAGCAAGATTAATTGATATAGCTTCACCGATAGGCAAGGGTCAAAGAGGACTAATTATTTCTCCTCCAAAAGCCGGTAAAACAATTATGCTTCAGAATATTGCACAAAGCCTGATAACTAACAATCCAGATTCTACATTAATTGTTCTTCTAATTGATGAAAGACCTGAGGAGGTTACAGAAATGTCCAGAATGGTCAAAGGAGAGGTCGTAGCAAGTACATTTGATGAGCCAGCTCATCGACATGTTCAAGTAGCTGAAATGGTTATTGAAAAGGCTAAAAGACTTGTAGAACATAAAAAAGATGTAGTAATTTTACTAGATTCAATTACACGTCTGGCCAGAGCATATAATACTCTAGCTCCTTCGTCCGGCAAGGTTTTAACTGGAGGTGTAGATGCGAATGCTTTAACTAAGCCTAAAAAATTCTTTGGCGCGGCAAGAAATGTCGAAGAAGGTGGAAGTTTAACTATATTAGCTACTGCATTGATTGATACAGGTTCTAAAATGGATGAAGTTATATATGAAGAGTTCAAAGGAACCGGCAATATGGAAGTACATTTAGATAGACGAATTGCTGAAAAGAGAATATATCCAGCCATCAACATAAACAGATCTGGAACCAGAAGAGAGGAATTACTAACTACACCGGATGAATTACAAAAAATATGGATTTTAAGAAAAGTGCTCCATTCTATGGATGAACTAGATGCGATGGAATTTATGTTGGGGAAATTACAATCATCTAAGACAAATTCAGAATTTTTTGAGTCTATGAAGAAGTAATCAGTTACCTATATCTTCTCTATAAAATATCAAATCCATATTTTCTTTTGACATATTTTCATCTTCATAAGCTTTTATTTTTTTTATATTTTGATAGGCAAGTTCTATAGCAGTTTCTTTATCTTGCGCTATGGTATTAACGGAAAGAATTCTGCCTCCTGTTACTTTTATTTTCCCATTATGGATAATTGTTCCTGCATGAAAAATTTTTATAAATTTACTATCTTCTAATCCAGATAAATCTAAAAAGAAATTTTTTTTATATTCACTAGGATATCCCTTTGACGCTAATACAACCGTACAAGTATATTGAGATTCTGATACTAATTTGGATGGTTCAATTGGCGGAGGAGGTATAATACCATATTCTTGATTATTGGCCAAAATAACATCTAATAAATCTATATTTCCCAAATCCAAAGTTAGCATGATATTTTGAGTTTCTGGGTCACCCAATCTGCAATTATATTCTAAGACATTAACTTCGCATTCTTTACTAATCATTAAACCTATATACAAAAAACCAACATATTCTGATTTACATTTTTGATTTATGGAGTGAATAGTTTTTTCTAAAATTTTTTCTATTTGTATATTTATTTTAAATAAAATATTTTTTCTGTCATAAGTAAAAGGATGACTTACGGCGCCCATACCACCCGTATTTGGTCCAGCATTATATTCATCTCTAGATTTATAATCTTTTATCCATGGAAGTCCAACTTCATAGCCTCTTCCATTATAATTGCAAATATATATAGCAGATAATTCAATCCCTTTTAAAAAATCTTCTATTATTATTTTTTTTGATTCATTTTCATTTAATAATTTATTTACGGCACGTTCTGATTCAGAATAAGAATCTGCTATTATGACTCCTTTTCCAGCAGCAAGTCCATCAGCTTTAATTACAACTGGGAACTTGTGTTGTTTAAGATAATCTATAGCATCCTTTTTGAGTGAAAAAGATTTTGAGTTTGCTGTTGGAATTTCATTTTCAACCATAAATTTTTTAGAGAAAACTTTTGATCCTTCTAGCTGCGCATGTTCTTTCGATGGTCCGAATATTTTTAGATTTTCTTTGTTAAACATATTAACAATCCCATCAACAAGAGGTACTTCGGGGCCAACAATAGTAATATCAATAAGATTTTTTTTGACAAAATTTATCAATTCATTTACATCATTTACTTTTATGTTTACATTTGTAACTTTGTTTTCAAAGAATGTACCACCATTCCCAGGAGCCACAAATATTTCGCTTACTTTTTTAGATTTGCTTAATTTCCAAGCGAGTGCATGTTCTCTTCCACCTTGACCTATAATAAGAATTTTAAAATCCATTTTAATGTTTGAATACTCTTGTTCCAGTGAAAACCATAGAGATTTTATTTTTATTAGCTACTGCAATGATTTCTTTATCCTTAACAGAACCACCAGGCTGGATTATACATTTTACGCCAATTTTTTTAGCTAGCTCTACATTATCTTTAAAAGGAAAAAATGCTTCTGATGCCATAACAGAATTTTTAAGATTAATTTTATGTTTTTTGGCTTTTTCTTTAGCAATATTTGTAGAATCTATCCTGCTCATTTGGCCAGCACCAATTCCAAGCGTCTTCATATCTCTCGCAAAAACTATAGCGTTAGATTTGACAAATCTAGCAACTTTAAAAGCAAACAACAAATCATTTATTTCTGTTGATGAAGGTTTTTTGTTAGTTACGATTTTTAAATCTTTTTTTGTTATTATTTTATTATCTGACTCTTGAATTAGAAAATTACTTTTTAGTGATTTCATATCAAAGTTTTTTTGATTTTTTGAAATTTTTACACAAATAAGTCTAACATTAGGTTTTTTTTCAATAATTTTTAGATAATTTTTGGAAAATTTTGGAGCTACAATTACTTCCACAAATTGTTTCTGAAGAATTTTGTTTAATAATTTATTATCTAATTGTTTATTAAAAGCAATTACTCCGCCAAATGCAGAAATAGGATCTGTTGAAAATGCATTTTTGTAAGCATTATCAAGATTATTGCACTGGGCGACACCGCACGGATTTGCATGTTTAACTATAACACATGTTGGTTTGTCAAATTGTTGAACACATGAAAGTGCACTTTCTGCATCAACTAAATTATTATATGACAACTCTTTACCAAAAACCTGATTAAAATTAAACCCATTATACTTCGGCTGTTTGATTGAATATAATTTACCTGATTGATGAGGATTTTCACCATACCTTAATTCTTGTTTTTTTTCCAAAATCAATTGTAATTTATCTGGCAGATCAGTTTTTTTATTTTTAGACTTATTTAATAAATAATTTGCTATTATGTTGTCATATATGGATGTTTGTTCAAAAACTTTTCTTGCAAATTCATATCTCGTTTTTTCAGATATTGATCCAGAAGTTTCTAATTCTTTAATTACTCCTTCATAATCTTTGGGATCAGTTATAACAGTAACTCTGGAGAAATTTTTAGCAGCTGCTCTCAACATTGTCGGTCCACCTATATCGATATTTTCTATAGCATCTTGAAATACTGTCTTTTTCTTTGAAATAACAGATTCAAATGGATATAAATTAACAATCACCATATCGATCATTTTGTAGCTCTTATCATTCAAATCTGTTAAATCTTTGTTATTTTTAGCTAAAATACCAGCATGTATCAATGGATGTAGTGTTTTCACTCTTCCTTCAAGGATTTCATCAAAATTAGTAAATTTTGCAATAGAAATGTTATCTATATTATTATCTGTTAAAAACTTTGCCGTTCCACCAGTAGATATTATTTCATAATTATTATCTATAAGTTTTCGAGCTATTTTATCAATATTTGTCTTATCAGAGACACTTATAAGAACTATTTTTTTATCATTATTTATGGACATCTGAAATTCTAGCTTATGTCATACTCTTTTATTCTTTTTATAAGCGTTCCTCTATTTATCCCTAAATAACTTGCTGTTTTTGTAACATTACCTTTATGATAACCAAGAACTGTTGATATAAGTGTTTTTTCAGTTTCATTCACAAATAGACTATATAAATTATCTACTCCTTCGCCATTCATTTTATTGATGTAAGACATAGTTTCTTCTTTTATAGCTCGACTTAGGGAGTTATTGTTTAAATTACTTATTTTTCTCTTTTTTTTCATTACGTTTGGATTGAAGTGTTTCTGTCACCTGATGTTTGATAATTTAATATGAAACCCCATACTATATTACATTCAATATTCTGATGTATAAAGAAAAAAATAAAAAATTTTTTATTGATTAATTATTGTTTAAGTATTCTGTTAAAGAATTAATAGTAAATTTACCATTCACAAAGAAATCACTAATTAGTAGTTTTTTATGAAGACGAATATTAGTGTTTATACCATCAATAACTGTTTCATTTAAAGCCTGTAACATATTTTTGATGGCGGTTTCTCTATCCTCGGCATGAGCAATAATTTTAGCTAATAATGAATCATAGTTAGGAGGAACCTCATATCCACTGTAAATATGTGTATCTGTTCTGATACCTGGACCACCAGGGGCATGAAAAAGATTAATTTTACCAGGTGATGGAATAAATGTCTTAGGATCTTCAGCGTTTATTCTGCATTCTATAACATGCCCATTACATTTGATATCTTTTTGTTCTATATCTAATTTTTTGTTGGAAGATACCAACATTTGTTGGGCTATGAGATCTATACCTGTTAATAATTCAGTCACAGGATGTTCAACTTGAATTCTAGTATTCATTTCAATGAAATTAAATTGATTATCCTGATATAAAAATTCAAAGGTACCAACGCCAGTATAACCAAGTTTTTTGCAAGCATTTACACAAACCTCTCCAATCTTATCAATTAATTGAGGATGAATATTTACAGCTCTGGATTCTTCAATAATTTTTTGATTTCTTCTTTGTATGGAGCAATCTCTTTCTGCCAAATGTATTGCATTTCCAAAATTGTCACATAAAACTTGAATTTCTATATGTCTGGGTTTATCAAAATATTTTTCAAAATATAAGTCACCATTACCAAAAGTATTTTCAGCTTCTGTTCTGGTTAGATCCATTGACTTTTGTAATTCTTTTTCATTATGCACAATTTTCATACCTCTTCCGCCACCACCATATATAGCTTTAAGCATGATTGGATAACCAACTTCTTGTATTTTTTTTAATACTGGTGATGAAATTTTTTCTGGAAGGATTTCATCATACCCTGGTATACAGGGCACTCCTAAATCTTTCATTGCTTGCTTAGCTTTAATTTTATCACCCATTGTTCTAATAACATTGCTTGATGGACCTATAAAAATAAATTTATTTGTTTCAACTATTTCAGCAAAAGTTGAAGACTCAGAAAGAAATCCATATCCTGGGTGTATTGCATCTGCATCTGTTAATTCAGCCGCACTTATAATAGATGGTATGTTAAGATAGCTTTTTTTGGGATCTGCAGGGCCAATACAGACTGATTCATCAGCTAATCTTACATGCGCTAATTGTCTATCTGCGGTTGAATGTATGGCAACAGTTTTAATATTTAGTTTTTTACATGCACGAAGTATTCTTAATGCTATTTCACCTCGGTTAGCTATAAGAACTTTATTTATCATTTTTTATTCAATTACAAAAAGAGGTTGTCCATATTCTACGGGTTCAGCATTTTCTACGAGTATTTTTTTTATTATACAGTCATTATCAGCAGTTACTTGATTCATCATTTTCATTGCTTCTAAAATGCATACCGTTTCTCCAGCTTTAACTTTTTGACCTTCATCAACGAATGCTTTAGATTCGGGTGATGCAGCTCTATAAAAAGTTCCTACCATTGGCGAATTGATTGTTTTTTCAGCCATCGAGGTGTCTATATTTTCTTTTGGTTTCTCATGAATCTCAGTCGATTGAGGAATATTCTTAGAGATATTTGAATCATTTTGAACAGTTTTTATAGTACCTGATCTTGAAAGTTTTATAGATTCTTCGCCTTCTTTAACTTCAATTTCAGCAATTCCAGATTCCTCTAATAATTCCATCAATTTTTTTATCTTTCTTAAATCCATATCATTTACCACTTACATTTATTGCTTCATGTAAAGCATATTCATATCCTTTAACTCCAAATCCTGAAATAAAACCATGACTTATATCGGTTAAATATGATTTTTTCCTAAATTCTTCTCTTTTGAAAATATTAGAAATATGTATTTCTATAAATGATATTTGAGTACTAAGGAAAGTATCTCTCAAAGCAATACTTGTATGAGTTAATGGTCCAGGATTTATAATAATAAATCGCACACCATCTTTTTTTGCTTTTTGTATAGCATCTATAATTTCATGTTCTGCATTACTTTGGAAAAAATTTATTGCAGTTTTTGTCGCATGCGCGATATTATTTAATTTTTTTTCGATATCCGATAAAGTCTCTGAACCATATATTTCTGGTTCTCTAGTACCTAGTAGATTTAAATTCGGTCCATTTATAACTAAAATTGACACACTCACCCCTAAATTTTGTGATGTTCTACGAAATTAAACGATTTTAGTGATAATTACAAGAAATTAATGAATTTTTAACAAAAACTTATTTTGTAAGATTATTGTAATTAGAAACAAAAGTTTCAGCATCAATAAATCCAATTGTTCTTAGATTTTTAATCTCTTTTATATCACCATCATCATGGGAAAAAAACATCAACGCAGGAGGACCAAATAAATTAAATTTTTTAAGAAAATCTGCGTTATCTTTGTTTGAATTTGTTATATCAAATTTAACCAAATTTAAATTATTTAAAATTATAATTACTCTTTGATCTCTAAACGTATATTTTTCTAATTCTTTGCAAGCTACACACCAATCAGCGTATAAATCAACCAGTGTAATATTCTTAGATGAAGAAATTTTATTTTTTAAATCAATTGTATTACTAACTTCTTGAAAATATATTTCTTTCTTCTTTTCTATAAAACTCAAATAAGGTGTAAAATTAGTATTCAGATTGGCTCCGTAAATTAATAAAAAAGAATATGAAATTAATACCGTCGCAATAATTCTAGAAATATTTTTAGAATAAGACATGATTTCATGTCTAAATACATATAAAGTTAATAGCGGCAATACTGCCCATACATATGCTGCATGATGAATAGATAGTATTCTTTCGAGAAGCCAGATAGCCACAACTATAAATAGTAAGCCAAATATTTTATTAACTATTTCTAGATACGGCCCGATTTTTTTTAAAAGATTTGTGGCTGAAGTTCCTAAAATTAATAATGGAATTCCCATCCCAAAACCTAATGAGAAAAGAGCTAAACCACCTAAAATATAATCATTTGTTGATGCAACATAAAGAAGGGCACCAAGTAGAGGTGCAGTTACGCAAGGACCAACAATTAGCGCAGATAATGATCCCATCAGCGCTACACCATAGAATGACCCTGCAGTTAGATTATTGCTTGATTCTGATAATTTAGTTTGTATAAAACTTGGCATTTGTAGATTAATAATTTTAAACATAGCTAATGCTAAAATAGTAAATAAAATAGCAAATAAAGTTATAACATAGGGGCTTTGTATACTTGCTTGTATGTTGCTACCAAATAGAGCAATAATAATACCTAAGATTGCATAAGTGATAGACATAGATAGAACGTAAGTTAAAGTTAAAAAGAAAGATTTCCTAACTGAAATGTTTTGTCCTTGGCCAATTATTAACCCAGTTAAAATTGGAATCATAGGAAATACACATGGCGTAAATGCTAATAATATACCTGCTAGCAAGAATAGTATTATATTGGTGAATATTGATTTTTGTTTAAGTGATTCACTAATGCCAATCTGATCACTTGATGCCATGCCTGTCTTCAGAAAAGACCCTGTGTCTGATCTTCGTGAAATATTAAAAGATTTAGTAACTGGAGGATAACATAGACCAGCTTCAGCACAACCTTGATAAGTTACGATAAGAGTGAAAGGAATATCTATCTTTCCTGATATATATATTTCTGCATTAGTTTGATTATAATAAACATCAACATCACCAAAAAACTCATCTTGTTTTTTCTTTCCATCTGGCATTACAACTTTAGTAATTTGTATATCATCATTGTCAGTGGAAAATTCAAACATACCCATGTACAGATAATATCCTTGTTCTATATCCCATGAAATATGAATTAAATTTTGATTTTTTAATTCTATTGAGGGGATAAATGCCTGATCAGGGTGAAGAAATTCATTTTTACTTTCTAAATTTTTTAAAGTTTTATTTGCAGAATATATAATTTCAGAATGAAAAAATACTACAAAAAATAATGAAATTATAATTGATGTAAATAATAATTTATTTTGTTTCATTTGCAATCCAATTTAAATATTTTTTTGAACCACTTTCAATTTTAATTGATATTATTTCAGGAAGTTCATAGTTATGCAATTTTTTAATCAGTTTCTCAACCTTTTCATAATTATGTTTTGGGGATTTAATCATAATCATCCATTCTTTATCTTTTCTTATTTTCCCCCCCCAAAAGTAATAAGTAGTTGTTGGTGAATGTATAGAAACACATGCGGCTATTTTGCTTGCAATAAGTTCTTTTGCTATTTTCTCAGAAATAGATTTTTTATCAGTTGTTGTTAATGTTAAAATAAATTTATTTTTCACATTAATGATACTATGAAATCTAAGCATATAATTCCAATAATTTTTATTTTTATCCCTATTATTGAAATCATCTTATTCATTGAAATAGGCGGATATATAGGCACTTTTGTGACAATCACTCTCATCTTTTTGTCAGCAATAATTGGTTTTTATTTAATAAAAAAAGGTAGTATTAACTATTTTCTTGAAATTAGGAATAAACTTGCCCAGGGTATAAAACCAGAGATTGAGATATTATCAGGAATGATTTTTTTCTTTGCGGGAATCATGCTTATTATTCCTGGATTTTTTACCGATTTGATTGGAACTATGCTTTTGATCAGACCTTTGAGAGACACACTTCTAAAAAAATACCTTCAAAAATATGCTTCAGAAGCTTCACACGACAGCAAGAAAAAGTCCATTATTGATGTTGAACACACCAGCGATAACGATTAAATATAATTTAGCCCTTGAAATTTTCGATTTAGATATTATATTATCTCTCGAGGGGTTAGAGTGCTAACTCAGATGTAATATAATGAGGTATTTGAATGAATATAAGACCATTGCACGATCGCGTAATAGTACAACGTATGGAAGAGGAAAAAACATCCCCTGGAGGAATTGTAATACCTGATACTGCAACAGAAAAGCCTGTAAAAGGAAAGGTCATGGCTGTTGGAAAAGGCAAACTACTAGATAATGGTGATATTAGACCACTAGATGTAAAAGAAGGTGATATCATATTATTTGGAAAATATTCTGGAACAGAAGTCACCATTGATGGTGAAGAGATGCTAGTTATGAGAGAAGATGATATAACAGCAATTATTAACGAATAAAGAGGGAAAAAAAATGACAGCAAAAGAAGTTAAGTTTGGTGATGACGCGAGAAAGAAATTAGTAGCTGGTGTTAACATATTAGCCAATGCAGTAAAAACAACATTGGGGCCAAAAGGAAGAAATGTAGTTCTAGATAAGTCGTTCGGCGCGCCAAATGTTACCAAAGATGGTGTTTCTGTAGCAAAAGAAATCGAATTGAAAGATAAGTTTGAAAATATGGGCGCGCAAATGGTAAAAGAAGTGGCATCTCAAACATCAGACATCGCAGGAGATGGAACAACTACAGCAACAGTAGTGGCGCAATCAATACTCAAAGAAGGACTGAAATGTGTTGCAGCAGGAATGAATCCTATGGATCTTAAAAGAGGTATTGATAAGGCAGTAGGTGTTGCAGTAGAAAGTTTACAAAAAATGTCTAAACCTTGTACGGATCACAATGCAATTGAACAAGTAGGAACAATATCTGCAAACTCTGACAAGAACATTGGATCAATAATTGCAGAAGCTATGGATAAAGTTGGCAAAGAAGGTGTAATAACAGTTGAAGAAGGACAATCATTGGAAAATGATTTAGATGTTGTAGAAGGTATGCAGTTTGATAGAGGTTATCTATCACCATATTTTGCTACTAATCAACAAAATATGTCCACAGAATTAGAAGATCCTTACGTTCTTCTTTATGACAAAAAAATTTCTAACATAAAAGATATGCTTCCGATTTTGGAAGGAGTAGCAAAAGCTAGCAAACCACTTTTGATAATTGCTGAAGACATAGAAGGTGAGGCATTAGCAACACTAGTTGTTAATAGCATAAGAGGCGTTGTCAAGGTTGCTGCTGTTAAAGCTCCTGGATTTGGTGATAGAAGAAAAGCCATGTTAGAAGATATAGCTATATTAACTGGAGGCACAGTAATTTCTGAAGAAGTAGGGTTAAGCTTAGAAAAAGCTGATATCAATACTCTTGGAACAGCAAAAAAAGTAACTGTTACTAAAGAAAATACTACTGTTATAGATGGTGGTGGTGATAAAGCTTCTATAGAAAGTAGAGTAAATCAGATCCGTTCACAAATTGAAGAGGCAACATCTGATTACGATAAAGAAAAAATGCAAGAGAGGGTAGCTAAATTAGCTGGAGGTGTTGCAGTTATTAAAGTTGGTGCTGCCACTGAAGTTGAAATGAAAGAGAAAAAAGCTCGAGTAGAAGACGCTCTGCATGCGACTAGAGCGGCGGTTGAAGAAGGCGTTGTTCCTGGTGGAGGAGTAGCTATGATTAGAGCTAGAGAATCACTTAAAAAATTAAATGGTGATAATCCAGATCAAGATCAAGGCATTGCTATAGCAAGACAAGCGATGCAAGAGCCTCTAAGACAAATTGTCACCAATGCAGGTGATGAAGGATCAGTGATTCTTTCCAAGGTCGAAGAAGGCAAAGACTCCTTTGGTTACAATGCGGCAACATCAGAGTTTGGAGATATGCTAAAAATGGGAATATTAGACCCTACCAAAGTAACTAGAACAGCACTACAGAATGCTGCATCAATAGCTGGTTTAATGATTACAACCGAAGCTATGGTTACTGAACTCGCGAAAGATGATGAAGCTCCTGCTGGAGCTCCTGCTATGCCAGATATGGGAGGCATGGGCGGAATGGGAGGCATGGGCGGAATGGGCATGTAACATTCATCCTATAAACTAATACAAAGAAGCCTCTTACTTAATTAAGAGGCTTTTTATTTTTAGAGAAATGATAAATAATACATTATATTATGGAAAAATTATGGACAAAAAATTATCCCAAGGATATTCCAGATACAATAGATGAAATTGAATACAATTCTTTAGTAGATCTTTTTGACAAGGCAACAAGAAAATATTCTACAAACATTGCTTTTAGTAATTTAAAATCATCATTAACATTTAATCAAACAAAAAAGCATGCTGAAAAGTTTGCTTCTTATTTACAAACAAAATGTAATTCTAAAAAAAATACGAAAGTAGCTATTATGTTGCCAAATTTAATGACATACCCAGTCACTCTTTTTGGTTCATTTCTTTCAGGAGCAACGGTAGTTAATGTAAATCCATTATTCAAAGAAAGAGAGCTAGAGAATGTATTAATTGACTCTGAAGCTGATATCATTATAGTATTAGATAAATTTTTTGGTGAATTAGAACCAATTATCTCTAAAACTAATCTCAAACATATTATAGTTTGCAAAATTACAGATTTGCTGAATCCTATAATGAAAGTGATTGTAAATATGGTTCTATTATACAAAGGAGAGAAAAAAAAAATTAATCACCAAAATATTATATATTTCAATGAAATCTTAAAAACTACTTACCAGTTAAATGATATTAAATTAAATAAAAATGATATAGCATTTTTGCAATATACTGGTGGTACAACTGGTAAATCTAAAGCTGCTATATTAACTCATGGTAATTTGCTATCAAACATTGAGCAATTAAATTTATGGATTAAAAATTATATAATTGATGGTAAAGAGGTTATTTTGACAGCATTACCCCTCTATCATATATTTTCATTAACTGTAAATTGTTTGACTTTTTTTAAGTTTGGTGCTGAGAATGTTTTGATTACCAATCCTAGAGATTTAAGAAGTTTTTTAAAAACGTTGAAATCTACAAAATTCACTGTAATGACAGCAGTAAACACATTATTTAATCTTTTATTAACTAGTAGTGATTTTAAAAAAATAAATTTTGACAATTTTAAATTCTCAGTTGGAGGAGGTATGGCTGTTTTAAAAGATACAGCGGAGAAATGGAAAACTATAACTGGAACTAATATAAGTCAAGGTTATGGATTAACAGAAACATCGCCAGTTGTGACTATTAATATAATTAATCATGAATACAACGGAACTATCGGATTACCTTTACCCTCAACACATGTTTCTATAAGAGATGAAAAAGAAAATGAAGTTGTTTGTGGAGAGAAAGGAGAGTTATGTGTTAAAGGACCTCAAGTTATGAAAGGCTACTGGAAAAATGAAGAAGAAACTAAAAATGCTTTTACAAAAGATGGTTTTTTTAAAACTGGAGATGTTGCAATGATGAATAGCAAGGGTTTTGTGAAAATAGTCGATAGAAAAAAGGATATGATAATATCATCAGGCTTTAATGTTTACCCTAATGAAATTGAAGATTATTTAACTACACATCAAGATATCATTGAGGTAGGTGCAATAGGCTTGCCAGATAAAAATAGGGGAGAGAGCATAAAAGTTTTTGTTGTTAGCAAGAATTCTAATTTAACTCAGTCCGAGGTTATTGCTTTTTGTAAAAAGGGACTAACAATCTATAAAATTCCAAAAACAGTCGTATTTGTAAATGAACTACCAAAGAGCAATGTGGGTAAAATTTTAAGACGTAAATTAAGAGACTTATAAGTTATGTATTAAAAAAAATAACATGATCAATTTTATGAGTTATTCCTATCATTTCGTTTATTGCATGATTGTGATGGCTAGGAGTATAACAAAATACTATTTGTTCATCACGTAAAGACAGTTTGTATAAAAAATCTGAACCATGAAATATCTTGTCTATAACTTTAGCTGTTTGTAAGGAATTATCATCATGAATTATATCATCTGGCCTAATTAATACTTCTATTTCACTTCCCACTTCAAAAGATGCTGTGTCTTTTTTAAAAACACCCAATATAGTTTCAATACAATTCTTTTTAATAATTTTTCCTTTAATATAACTACTAATACCAAAGAAATTAGCAATCTGTTTAGATATTGGTTTATGATATAAGTCATAAGGTGTTCCAAATTGTAAAATTTTTTTATTTGATAGAAATGCAATTTTATCTGATATTTCTAATGCTTCTTTTATATTATGAGTAACAATTACAGTTGTAATATTTTCTTTTTTTAATAATTTTTTAACATCTTTAATTAATTGTTCCTTGAATTCTTCGTCAATAGCACTAAAAGGTTCATCTAATAATAAGATCTCAGGTTTAGGGGCTATGGCTCTAGCAATAGCAACCCTTTGTTGTTGACCACCGGATATTTCATGAGGATATTTTTTGACAATGCTACTAATTTCCAATAAATTTGCTAATTCAGAACTCCTGCTAATTTTTTGATTTGTTTGAGTAGATGTAAGTCCAAACATAATATTTTCTTCAACGGTCAGATGGGGGAATAGAGCTAAATCTTGAAAAATAATTCCAACACCTCTGGACTCGGGTGTGACTGTATAATCATTACTACTCATTAAGTTGTCATTTAAAAAAATTTTACCAGATTCTATATTCTCAAATCCAGCTATTGCACGCAATAATGTAGTTTTACCTGACGCGCTTGCCCCTACAATAGATACTATTTCATTTTTATCTACAGCAAGTGACAAATTTTCTAAAATAGATTCATTGTCGAAACGTAATGACGTATTTTCAATTTTAAGCTTGTGTTGCATATTTATCATGAACTATCTTTTTAGATAATATCATAACTGGTATCAATCCGATAAATATTAATGCTAAAGCTGGGGACGCAATCATAGATAATGATTCTGCGGAAGCTAATTCATAGATATGAGTTGCTAGTGTTTCAAAATTAAATGGACGAAGAACCAATGTTGCCGGAAGCTCTTTTGCAATATCTACAAAAACTAATATAAGAGCAGCAATTAGACTAGTTTTCATCATTGGGAAATGTATTCCTTTAATAATAGAAAAACCAGATTTACCAAATGATTTTGCAGTATTATCAATGCTAGGTTTAATTTTGTCCAAACCAGATTCATTTGTTTTAATAGATATCGTTGAAAATCTTACAATGTACGCAAACACTAATCCAACAAACGAGCCAGTTAAATAAAAAAGAGGTGTACCATCAAAAATATTAGATTGAAATCTATCAAATAAAATTAGTGCAGTCATGACACCCATGGCAATAACAATGCCAGGAATAGAATAACCCAAAGTAAAAATTCTTATAGCTGTTTTAGTAAAAAAATCTTTAAACGATCTACCCATATAACAAATATACAGCGACAATAATAATATAAGAAATGAAGATATTACAGCTAACCATATTGTACTCCAAATTAAATTAAAATAATTTTGCATATCTACGATAGAATATGAATCAAGTAGCCAAATAATTAATTGTGTAACTGGTATTATAAAACCTAATAGGCATATCATCGTACACCATACTGAAGCAAAGTAGGAAATCTTGCCTCGTAGTTGTATTTTTTTGGGTTTAACAAATTTTTTTGATGTATTTGTGTATTGACTTTTACCTCTTAATAAATTTTCCAATATTAATACTATAAAAACAAAAGATAATAATATAGAGGCTAGATGAAGAGCGCTAGTATCATCACCAAGAGCAAACCATGTCCTAAATATTCCAGTTGTGAATGTGTTAACACCATAATAGTCCATAGCTCCGAATTCTGATAATGTTTCCATGACAACAAAACTCAATCCAGCAATAATTCCCGGTCTAGCTAATGGTATATTAATTCTAGAGAAAACTTGTATTGGAGATAACCCCATGGATTTACCAACTTCTGATGCACAATATGATTGTTCAGAAAAGGAAGATAAACTTAGCAAGTATACATATGGGTACAAACTTAAACTCAAAATAAAAATCACCCCATAAATGTTTCTCATTTCTATTGTGTTATAAATTTTAGGACCCAAATTTAAGTACTCATCAAATAAACCAAACACCATACCTGATGGTTCAAATAATCCCGCATATATAAATGCTAGAACATAAGCAGGAATTGCTAATGGTAGAACTAACATCCATTTAAAGATATTATGACCTGGAAATTGACACCTATTAATAAGCCAGGCAGTTGAAATTCCTATAATTGAAGTACAAATTATCACCCATAAAACAATAAATAATGTATTTGTAATATATAAAAACAAGACATTTTTTATTAGATGATCCCATAAATCAGAAGTAGGAATAAAGACATGGAAAAAAATTATTAAGATTGGAATGATAAAAACAAACAAGCTTCCTAAAAAAAGAAGCTTGCCTTTACTAGCAGTATCTTTTTGAATACTTACCGCCATCCAACTTCATCAAATATTTTCACAGCTCGTGAATTATTCACACCAAGTACATCCAAATTTATTTTATCCATTATAAAAGGATATCCCCATGATTTCACAATTTCACTCACAGGTATATTATTTCTGATTGGATATTCATGATTTTTCTTTGCATAAATTTCTTGAGCTCGATCACTAGCTAAATATTCTATTAGTTTTATAGCATTACCAGTATTTTTAGCATGTTTTGTAACTGCTGCACCACTAATATTTATATGAGAACCACGATCATTTTGATTAGGAAATAATACTTTTATTCTTGTAGAGTATTTTTTTTCATTTTCTTTTTTAGATGTCATCCACTTTCCCAAGTAATACGTGTTTGCAATAGTTACATCACATTCACCGAGTACTACAGATGTCATTTGAGTTCTATCATTTCCTTTAGTTTTTCTTGCAAAATTATTGACAACATTTTTAGCCCATATAGTAGATTTTCTCTGACCCATATGATGAATTAGAGAAGCAAGCAAAGATTGATTATAAATATTTCCTGACGATCGCATACATACACGTCCTTTTAAATTAGGGTTAGCTAAACTTTCATATCTTTTAATTTCTTTTGGTGAAATTTTTTCAGGATTATACATTATAACTCTTGATCGAATAGATAAGGCATACCAATATCCCTCTCTGTCTCTTAGATGAGGTGATACTAATCTATTTAATTCATCAGATCTAATCTTTTTTAAGAGACCTTTATTTTTTGCTCTAAACAGATTGCCAGCGTCTACGGTTAATAGGACATCAGCTTGTGAGTTAGAACCTTCAGCCAATAGTCGTTTTTGTAAAACTTTTGCCTTAGCACTTACAACATTTGTTTTAATAGAAGTTATTTTAGTAAAATCATTCAGTAGTGGTTTTATAAGATGATTTTTTCTCGCTGAATATATGTTCACAACATTGTCGTCAGCAAAAATTTTTTGTATAAAAAATAATTGACCTATTAAAATCAAAGTCAAAACTAGGCTAATATTTTTCATTTATAATTTCTCCATAAATAAGAATGATTCTCATTATTGCACAAAATATTGTATAATCAAGTTACAATATTATGAAAACATTTGTATTTTCAATGTTTTACACATATAGACATGTTATAGTTTTCAGTTAAATATGAAGATAAGAGATTATTTATGTTGATGTCTGAACTAGATGGTAAAATCTGGATGAATGGTGAATTCTGTGATTGGAAGGATGCTAAGATTCATATTTTAACGCATACATTACACTATGGCACAGGAGTTTTTGAAGGAGTAAGAGCCTATAAGACCAATTCAGGTACAGCTATTTTTAGACTAAACGATCATACTGATAGACTATTTGAATCTGCTAGATTAATTGGTATGCAAATACCTTTTACCAAGGATGAATTAAAACAAGCTCAGTGTGACTCGGTACGAATTAACAATTTGAACAATGCTTATATTAGACCTATATGCTTTTATGGCTCTGAAGGCATGGGGCTTAGAGCGGATAATCTTAAAGTTCATTGTTGTGTTGCAGCATGGGATTGGGGTACATATCTTGGTGAGGATAAAATCAAAAATGGAATCAAGATTAAAGTTTCACCTTTTCCTAAAAGAAATGAGATGTCAATGTTGTATAAAGCTAAAGTGACAGGTAATTATTTAAATTCAATGTTAGCACTTAGAGATGCTTTAAATTCAGGTTTTGATGAAGCTTTAATTTTAGATACAGATAATTCTGTAAACGAAGGTTCAGGGGAGAATTTTTTTATTATAAAAAACAACATACTTTCAACGCCAGATTTGACAACTGTATTAGATGGAATTACTAGAAAAACTATTATTTCAATTGCAAAAGATTTAGGTTATAGCACCGTAGAGAAAAAAATAAGTTTAGATGAAGTATTTGAAGCGGATGAAGCATTTTTTACTGGTACAGCCGCCGAAGTCACACCTGTAATTCAAGTAGATAACAATAACATTAATAATGGCTTACCTGGAGAGATTACGAAAAAATTACAAGATACTTACTTTAAACTCATAAGAGGAAATATTAAAAAAAATGATAGTTGGTTAACTCTAGTAGATAAAAATGAAAAATAAAAACAAAATATTAGTTATTGGAGATATTATGTTAGACAGATATTGGAAAGGATCGATTGATAGAATATCTCCTGAGGCGCCAGTTCCAATAATTAATGTTTCATCATCAGTAGATAAACTAGGTGGTGCAGCTAATGTTGCAAAGAACTTATCGGACTTGGGTATAAAACCAACACTTGTGGGTATTGTAGGAGATGATGAAGCTAGTAATAAAATTACCACTTTATTAAAAAAAAATAAAATAACTTTTAAAAAAATTGTAGATCCAAAAGTAAGAACAACTATCAAATTAAGAGTGCTAGGTAAAAATCAACAACTGATGAGAATTGATCATGAAGATAGGAACAAATCTAAAACAAAAAAAGAATTATTAAGGACTATCAAAGAAAATATTTTGGATCATGAAGCTATAATTATTTCTGACTATGATAAAGGTGTAGTTAAACCTATTATAAAAGAATTAATTAAACTAGCTGAAAGATCAAAAACAAAAGTTTTTATTGATCCTAAAGGTGATGATTTTAATTATTATATAAACTCATATTTAGTAAAACCCAATCAAAAAGAGTTTGAAAATATTGTTGGATCCCCAAAAAATTTTCAAGATTTTGAATCTAGAGCAAAAAAATTGAGAGAAAAGTTGAAACTCAAAGCACTATTAATCACAAGAGGTAAAGATGGCATGCTGCTTGTTGAGGAAAATAACATAACAAAATTCAAGGCACATCAACAAGATGTTTTTGATGTTACCGGCGCAGGAGATACTGTAATTTCTGTTTTAGCTGCTGAAATTATTAAAGGTAAAACCATTAACAATGCTGTCAAAATATCTAACATTGCTGCTGGTATCACAATACAGAAACTAGGTACTGCTAGTGTTACTAATAAAGATTTAAAAAATGCAATTAAAAAATAATAAAAATATTTCTGATATTGATACTCTTAAATCAATTTGCAAGAAGCATCAGTCCGACAATAAAAAAATCATTTTAACTAATGGTTGTTTTGATATTTTACATGCAGGACACACTTATCTATTAAATGAAGCAAAAAAATTAGGAGATATACTTGTGGTTGCAATTAATACTGATGATTCTATAAAAAAAATTAAATCTAAAGATAGACCTATTAACAAATTATCAGATCGTTCATACGTATTATCGTGTCTTAATTCAGTAGATTATATAATTTCTTTCGATGAAGAGACTCCGGAAAAATTAATTTGTAATCTTTTGCCAGATATATTAGTTAAGGGAGAAGATTATAAAGGAAAACATATTGCTGGAGAAGAATGTTTGCAAAAAAATGGGAAGAAAATTATACTTATACAATTAATAAAATCAAATTCTACTACATCCATAGTAAATAAAATTAGAGAAAAAGATTAATTATTTTTTTTCATAAGTTCATCAATTTTTGAACATACTTCATCCGTTGTAATTAAAGACATAGCTTTTTTGTTTCTAATTCTTTTTCCCCATGAAATTTGATTTTCACTTTTGTTGAGAAATATTTTTAATGCCTCATCATATTTATCAATAATGTAATCTTGACTGTGGTATGGCCCAGTTCTTTTTGAGTTTGATGTTGCAAATAAACCTATTACTGGTTTATTTAACATTGATGCTATATGCATAGTTCCAGAATCGGGACCAATATAAAATTGACAATTATTAATAACACAACACATCTGATGTAAATTTGTCTTACCCACTATATTATGTATATAAGATTGAGAGACCATTTGCTTAGATTTTTTTATTTCATATTGACTTGGTCCACCTATGACAATCGTCTCTATATTGTATTTATCAAAAATATATTTTGCAACAGTAGCATAATTTTGTATTTCCCATTCTCTATAATTAAATCGCCTAACACTTGTGAATGGATTTAATACAATATATTTTTTTTTAATATTTATTATGTCTTTATCTGAAGAGTCTATTTCTATAGACCAATCTAAAACTCTTTTGTCTATACCTATTTCCTTTAGAAAACAAAAAAAAGAATCTAATACATGTGAATTTTTAGGAATCTGTATATTACTATAATTTAATTTTCTTTTATATTTTATAAAAAATCCTATTATTTTAGACCTTAATGACTTTTGCATATGTAGGAAAATATCAAATTTTTTTGATTTAATTTCATGCCATAAATTAATAATAGATCTAATATTTTTACTTTTATCTATTAATATAAAATTTACTCCTTTCATATTTTTTACAAGAGGGTATTCTGTTTTTCCAATAATCCATGTAATATCTGATTTAGGCAAATAATATTGAATTGTCTTTATAATTGGTATCATGTGTGTAATATCGCCAATAGAAGATAATCTTAGTATGCAAATTGAAGATATTAAGTTCTTTTTATGAGACATATCGTGAATATAGTGATCAATAAAATAAATAATCAGTTCATATTTTATGACAAAGAGATAGGAATTGACATAGCAGAATGGTTCCAAAAGGAGAATTTTAAAGATTCTAAAAATAATACTGTATCTTTAGTTAATAATGGATTGTGGGTAAAAAAACACTATGTAAGAAAAGGAATGGCAAGTTTTTTGGGTGATTATTATTTAAACACACAAATTCAAAATACACGCTCTTATAGAGAATTCTATCTACTAAACAGATTACATAAAACACTACCTACCTGTAAACCTATCTTTGGGTGGGTTACTCGATCTACTTTCTTCTATACAGCTAATTTAATTACAGAATACATACCATCTGTAACTCTAGAATCTTATATAAGACAACAGAAGATGAATGAAGACGATTGGATAAAAATTGGGCAATTAATTTTGAAATTACATCAAGAAAATATATTTCATGGAGATCTCAACATTACTAATATTCTCGTTAAGAATGATAGTAAGTCGGAAAAATTTTATTTAGTTGATTTCGATAAATCATATTTACTACACAAAATAGATGAAAGAGCAAAAATATCTAATTTAAAAAGATTAGCGAGGTCTCTGCAAAAGAATAATCTATTTTCAAGAAGTAATTTTAAGAATGTAATTAATGGTTATGATAATTTTAATTTAGATATGATTCTATAATTTTACAATAATCTTTTAATATATTATTTTTTGATTCAGCAATTATTTTCGCATTTTTACCAATCTGCTCTCTTTTATTTTTTGATCTTAATAATTTATCAAATGTGGGTTTAATCATATCAGAATTTTTAATCATCAATAATGCACTCTTTTTTAGAAACTCTTCAGTTTCATCTATAAAATTATACATAAAGGGACCAACTACGATTGTTTTTCCATATTTTGCAGCTTCAATAAAGTTTTGCCCTCCATGGTCAATCAATGATCCACCCATAAATACAAATTCTGAAAAATATATCAAATCATCTAACTCTCCAAATGTATCTGCAATATATATCTGGGTATCTTTTCTTATTTTTTCTGCTTTGCTTCTTATCGAAATATTAATAGCTGATAATGGGAGTTGTGCCAAAATATCTCCTAATCTTTCTGGATGACGAGGTGCTACTACTAAAAGAATTTTTTGATTTTTTAATTTTAACCACTCTTTAATTATTTGTAACTCTTCATCATGATGGGTTGAAGCTGCTAGAATATACTTTCTTTCAATAAGATTAATATGCTCATTTTTAGATATATTATTAATAAATTTCAAATTTCCTAAAACTTTTATTTTTTCTTTCTCAGATCCAAGTTTTATATATTTTTCCTTTTCTTTTTCAGATTTACACAAAATTTCGTTTATATTTGACAGTGTATATTTATAAATGTCTTTGAAAATATTTCCATCAGTTGTTCTTTTTGATAATCGAGCATTAACTATAATGGATGGAATAGCATGTTTTTTGCACATAGATATTAAATTTGGCCAAATTTCTGTTTCAATAATTATACATATTCTTGGATTTAAATATTTAAAAAATCTTTTTGTTGCAAAATAAAAATCGATTGGTAAATAACAATGATATAAATTTTCTATTTTTGAATTATTAATTATATTCTTTGATGATTTTGTGTTTGTTGTGACTAACAGCTTATCATGAAAACCTTTTTTTCTTAATTCATTACACAAAGCTAATGCAATTTTAGTTTCTCCTACTGAAGCTGCATGAAACCAGACTAATTTACCTGAAATAGGGTTTATATTGTAGCCTAATCTGTTAATGAAAAAACCAAGATTTGATTTAGTTTTTATTGTATTAAAGAAAAGACGTATTAGTATATATGGGCTTATCAAATAAAGCAGTAGATTATATTTTAGCATTTATTAATACTACCAAATGAGCCACTGATTAATATGCTCTACGTGACTAATATTTAAATCTGTTGTGTATTTTTTTAATCTTAAATCTGTGATTATATAATCCAAAATTGATTTCTCTAAATTTGATTGAGATTGGATTAGATTATATTCTGCTTCCATTACTTCTACATTAGAATAAACACCTAAACTATAACCAGATTGAACTGCAGTTAGATTTTCTTTCGCTAAATTATAATAATCGCGGTTAGCTGAAATTATATTTTGTAAGATTAAATTATCATTGTAATCATTTATAATTTTTTTCTCGACATCTTTTTTAATATAGTCAAGTGTATATTGAGCTTTTTCATATTTATATCTTGACTCTCTAACCTGTGAACTAACATAACCACCCTGAAAAATTGGAAAATTAAGTACTATCCCAATTTCTGTACTCTCTTGTCTTTGTTCGCCAAACTTAGCACCGCTCGTTGAATCAGAAAAATCATATGATGCGACAATATCAAGTGTTGGATAATGTTGAGATTTACTTGATGATAATTCCTCTCTAAATATCCTAACATCATACATTGCCATTTTTATATTTTCTTCATTTTGCATTGCTGTGTTTATTATTTCTTGTAGATTATATTTTCTTTTCTCAAGTTTTAAATTAAGATTCAAATGATGTATATCATTTATTTCTTTTCCAGAAAATATACGTACATCTTGTTTAGCAGATATAAGTTGATTATTATACATATCAACATCAATCTCTGAAAGATTGTATTCATTAATATATTTATTTAACTCAATATTAGTTATGTAACCTTTAGAAAAAAGTATATGCGCATTAGATAATTTTGTTTTTAAGAACTTCTTTTTGATTTTTGATGATTTCAATAAATTTTTCTTTTTTATTAGATTAAAATATAAAATAGCAGCATCTATCATAATTTCTTTTTTTAAATTTGATTTTTTAACATTATATTTTTTAATATTATTTTCTGCTTTTTCTAGCTCATCAAAAACATCTAGATGGAATATTGGTTGAACTAAATCTACTGAATATGTATCAAGCGTATAATCGTTTATAGATGAAGATCCAGCATATTTCTCTATACTAGTTTTTTTAGTTTGAGCGTTGAAACTAATTTCTGGGAAAACTGTAGATATTGTTTGATTATATTTTTCATTTGCAATTTTATAATCGATATCAGAGTATTTTACATCTGTATTATGTTCGAGAGCACGTTTATACATGTCAAGTAAATCTGTTGCATTGGTTATGGATGCACAAGACATAAAAAATAACATTATGAAAATTTTTTTTATTTTATACATATTTTTTCATATTTAAATCTATTTCTTTGGACCATCTATCAACACCGCCAATTAAATTTATAATATTTTTAAAACCACAACTATCAAGATGTTTTCCAACAATCCTACTTCTTATTCCATGATGGCAAACCACAACTATGGTATCATTTTTTTTTAAATCATCAATTCTTTCAACTAATTGACCCATAGGTATATGCATACTGCCATCAATGTGACATATATCATATTCCCATTGCTCTCTAACATCAAGAACCAATAGTTTTCCATCGTTAGAATCTAACAATAATTTAACTTCTGTAGGTGTTTTTTCATGCATATTTATTTAAAATTTAGTATTCTGATATTATAGGTTAATTTTTATCATAGAGTAAAGGCATATACCATGAAAACGAAATCTACGAATTTAGATATATATAAAAAGAATTTTCCAAAATCAAAAAAAGTTTATATAGAAGGTTCTAATAAAATAAAAGTTCCTGTCCGTATGATAGAACTTACTAATACAAATCTTAATAAAAGCAATACTTATAATGAACCAGTATATGTCTATGATACAACCGGACCATATACAGACGAAAAACATAATATTGATTTAACACATGGATTAAATCCTATTAGAAAAGAATGGATTAAAAATAGAAAAAGGAAATCTAATTTAATAACCCAATTAGAATATGCTAAAGAGGGTATTGTTACATCAGAAATGGAATATGTAGCAATAAGAGAAAATTCAACTTTATATAATAAATTTCCACAAAAAAGCAAAATAAGTCCAGAATTTGTTCGAGATGAAATCGCATCTGGAAGAGCTATCATACCATGCAATATCAATCATCCCGAGTTAGAACCAATGATTATTGGAAAGAATTTTTTAACAAAAATAAATGCAAATATCGGAAGTTCTCCAGTTACATCAAGTATTACAGAAGAATTAGACAAATTATTATGGTCTATTCGTTGGGGAGCAGATACAGTTATGGATCTTTCTACTGGTAAGGATATTTTTGAGACCAGAGAAAGAATTATACGTAATTCTCCAGTACCTATTGGTACAGTACCGATATATGAAGCTTTAGAAAAAGTAAATGGTAAACCAGAAGATTTAAATTATGAAATTTTCAGAGATATACTTTTGCAGCAAGCACAACAGGGTGTAGATTATTTTACTATCCATGCCGGAGTAAGACTAAGTTATATTCCTAAAACTATGAATAGAACAACCGGAATTGTTTCGAGAGGAGGTTCGATTATTGCTAAATGGTGTCTAACACATCATAAAGAAAATTTTCTTTATACAAACTTTGAAGATATATGTGAAATTATGAAAAAATACGACATATCCTTTTCATTGGGCGATGGATTGAGACCAGGAAGTATAGCTGATGCTAATGATGATGCGCAATTTTCAGAATTAGAAACATCTGGCGAATTAACTAAGATAGCAAGAAAGCATAACGTTCAAGTTATGATTGAAGGCCCAGGGCATATACCTCTTCATAAGATTAAAGAAAATGTTACAAAAGAAGAGTATTGGTGCGATGAAGCTCCATTCTATACCTTAGGTCCGCTGGTAACAGATATTGCGCCTGGATATGACCACATAACATCTGCAATTGGCGCTGCTAATATAGGATCTTATGGAACATCTTTATTATGTTATGTCACACCAAAAGAACATTTAGGGTTACCGAATAAAGAGGATGTAAAGGATGGCATAATTGCATACAAAATTGCTGCACATGCTGCAGATCTTGCTAAAGGACATCCGGCGGCGCAAATAAGAGATGATGCACTTTCCAAAGCACGTTTTGAATTTAGATGGGAAGACCAATTCAATTTAAGTCTAGACCCATACAAGTCTAAAGAATTTCATGATGAAACACTTCCTCAAGAATCTGCTAAAGTTGCACATTTTTGTTCTATGTGTGGCCCACATTTCTGTTCAATGAAAATTACTCAAGATATAAGAGATTATGCAACAAAAAAAGGTATTGAAGATATTAAGATAGCTGTGGATATAGGCCTAAAAGAGAAATCAGATGAATTTATTGAAAAAGGAAAGAATATTTATATAAAAAAATAATTATTTAGATGCTACTTTCGTTTTTTTCCCAATAGCTTTATCTAATGCCTGATCTATATCATCAATGATATCATCCACATTCTCGAGTCCGATAGAGAGTCTAACTAAATCTTCAGAAACACCAGCACCTTTGAGTTCTGCTGGTGATAATTGTCTGTGTGTTGTAGATGCTGGATGACATGCAAGTGACTTTGCGTCTCCAATATTTACTAATCTTGTTATTAATTGAAGATTGTCAATAAATTTAGCACCATTTTCTCTACCACCCTTAATTCCAAAACTTAATACACTGGATGCTTTACCATTCATTAATTCTTCAACAAGTCTGTATTCTTTATGCCCTTTTAAGCCAGGATAATTAACCCATTCAACGTGCGGACTACCATCTAAATATTCAGAAACCTTAAGTGCATTATCACAATGTCTATCCATACGCACAGGTAGTGTTTCAATACCTTGTAATATCAGAAAACTATTGAATGGAGAAATTGCTGAACCCATATTTCTTAATGGAACAACTCTAGCAGCTCCAATAAAAGCAGCTTCTCCCATAGCTTCAGTAAATACCACTCCATGATAAGAAGGATCAGGTTCGTTTAAACGACTAAATTTTCTTTTATGTTCCGCCCATGGAAATTTTCCTGAATCAACAATAATACCGCCAATTGAATTACCATGGCCGCCCATATATTTTGTCAGCGAATGAACAACTATGTCTGCTCCATGTTCTATAGGTCTGAATAAATAAGGAGAAGGCACTGTATTATCAACAATCAATGGAATATTATTTTTATGTGCAAGTTTTGCAATTTTTGGTATATCAACTACGTTTGCTGCTGGGTTACCTATTGATTCACAAAATATAGCTTTTGTCTTATCATCTATTAGCTTAGCTAAGCCATCTATATCATCATAATCTCCAAATTTCACATCAACTCCAAATCTTGGTAACTGATGCGCAAATAGAGTGTACGTTCCACCGTACAAAGTACTCGTACTTACAATGTTATCGCCTGCTTCACATATTGTCATGATTGCATATGTAGTAGCAGCTGAACCTGATGACAATCCAAGACCAGCTAACCCGCCTTCCATTGCTGCAACTCTTTTTTCTAAAACGTCCGTTGTTGGATTCATTATTCTTGTATAGATATTGCCTGCAACTTTGAGGTCAAACAAATCTGCACCATGCTGAGTGTCATCAAATGAATAAGAAGTAGTTTGATAAATAGGAACAGCAACTGCATTAGTTGTTGGCTCCGGCGAATAACCACCATGTATTGCTATTGTCTCAAATTTCATAATAAACCATCATAAGTAATAATTAGAATAAAATCTAGCACTATATTAGATAGTTTGATTATTATATCAGTCAATATTTAAAAATAATTGTTTTTTGTCTTCATTGTCAAAAGTAACTCCTAACCCTAAAAGTCTTATCGGATAAGGATTATTTTTATAAGTATTTTTTAACAAGGTCTTAAAAATTTCATAGTCTAATTTATTGTAAGTTTTCTGAGCGGTAATAACTCTAAAGTTATTAAATTTTATTTTTATAAAACATGATTTAATGTTTTTTATTTTTTCATTATATTTATTATATCTAATTACTAAACGGTCAAAAATTATTCTAGTATATGTCAGACATTCATTGATAGTACTTAAATCTTTTTCAAATGTATCTTCAACACTCAAACTTTTTCTTATTCTATTAGACTCAACTTTTCTTTGATCTATTCCTCGACAAAGGTAAAATAATGTTTCTCCATATTTACCAAATAAATTTATTAAATAATCTTGTTTTAATTTTTGTAAATCACCACATGTCTTTATATTTTTAGACAATAATTTTTTTTCATTAACCTTGCCAATGCCCATTATTTTTCTTATAGGTATATTAATAATAAATTTGCTGATATCAGAATCCGATATAGAAAATTGACCATCTGGTTTGTTCCAATCACTTGCAATTTTAGATAAAAACTTATTTGATGCTATGCCAGCTGATGCTGTCAAATTAAAATCATTATGTATTTTTTTTCTTATTTGATAAGCCATTTTTTCTGGATTTCCTTCACAATATTTAGAACTGGTTACATCTAGATATGCTTCATCTAATGCAATTGGTTCAATAATTTTCGTATAGCATTTATATATATTTAAAATTTCATTAGAAATATCTCTATATTTTTCTATTTGTACAGGCACAAAGATTAATTCGGGACAAAGTTTTTTTGCTGTAACTGAAGGCATTGCAGATTTTATACCAAATTTTCTTGCTATATAGTTACATGTCGTTATAACACCTCTAGATTCAGAACTTCCTACAGCTACAGGTTTATTTTTTAATTTAGGATTATCTCTTATTTCTACCGCCGCAAAAAAACAATCCATATCAATATGTATTATTTTGTTTGAAAAAACCTTTTCATGAGTAGTCTGAGATTTCATTTTTAGTCATAGATATAATTGTTAATGCATGTATTTCACCAGACTGAATGTATTTATTTAAGTATGAATATATAATTTTGTGTCTTGCAAGTTTACTCTTTCCGGTAAACACATCACTAATAATTTTTACAGTATATTTTGAACCATCTCCAGTAACTTCAACTACTGCTTCATTGATATTATCTTCTAATATTTTTTTTATATTTTTATCTAACATTTTTTCTTAAATATATATCATATCTCAATAATTTAGTATAAATTGTATAATCAGATTTTTGATTGTATATTGGATCATTTTTTATATGATTTTTAATTACCACTCTATTTCTTACTTTGTGTATAGCAAGATTTATTAATTCTTTTTTTTTATTATAATCTTCTGTTAAAATTTTTAATGTTTCTAAATTTTTTGATGATAATGTTTTTTTTGAACTATCAAACATAAAATCTATATATGCATAATCAAACACTTGATCAGTATTATATAAATAATCTAAAGAGTCACCATGAAATAATAACAATCTACCATCATCACTAAATTTGGATGTATTATTGAATCTTTTTAAAGCATTGTTTAGTAATATACTAACAATAGGATTTTTTTCTATCATTGTCACGCAATGACCCATTGATGATAATATGAAACTATCTTTTCCAAAACCTGCAGTACAATCTAAAATTGTGGAATTATTTTTTTTAAAAATTTTATAAAATATTTCATTTTTTTTATTTATTTTCTTTACTCTATTTGAAAATCTCTTATCTGAAAAATCAATAAAAATATTACTTTTGTTATTTTTATTTTTCAATCCAACTTTATCTTTTATAAAATTTAATTCATATACATCTTTTGAAGGAAAATCAATAGAATCATTGTCCATGAGATATTTTATATAATTTGAATAATGCTTGTTGGTAATATCTATATCAATTTTCATTAAATTACATTATATTTTCTTCTTATTGATCTCAGGCTATAAAAAATAATTGGCCAAGCTATCGCGCTAGTTAGTGTTTTCCAATAATAATCACCATAACTAAAGTCATTTGTATCTAGAATTAAATTTATCCACATGTTGAATGTTTCCTTTAAAAATAATAGTAAAAAAATTATTATTGTTTGTTGATAAATTGTCATGTATCTAAGAAATCTATAAGCTTTAATAATTAAATAACCAATAACTGTATATGTTAGAGCGTTAATACCCAAAATAGATCCATAAGCAACATCAGCTAATATACCAACAAACCATGAAGTATATAAATTTGCATTTGTTGGTAATGCCAAAGCCCAGTAAATCATAACCAAAAGGATCCAATCTGGAGCAAAAGGACCTAACGCAAAAGTAACCATGGTTAATAAAATTGACACTAATATAGTTATTGTTATGACAAGAAAATTATTCATCAGTCTTTTTGGTTATATCATTTTCTTTATTTACTTTATCTTGAGTATTCCAGATCAAAATTAATTCTGATGCATTACCTATACTTTCAAGTGGTTTAACAGAAACTCTCATGAATTTTTTTTCTTTTTCATTTACTACATCTTTTACTATCCCAATCGGTATGTTGGCTTTAAATCTTCCAGCCATCCCAGATGTTGATATAGAGTCACCAATTTTAATATCAGTATTAGTTGGAACAAATATTAGTTCAAGTTCATTATTTTTATTTTTACCTTTTACTATAACTTTTTCACCAGTACGAGTAATTTGGGCTGGAACGTTATGATTTAAGTCGCTAACTAAAATTACTTTAGAAGATAATGCGCTGATCTCAACAATTTGACCAATAAGTCCTTTCAGTCCAAGTACATTCTGTCCGATGAAAAGGCCATCTTTTTTGCCCCTATCTATTGAAACCATTTGTTTTGTTGGATGTATATTATTGTTTAAGACTTTGACGATAAGTTGTTTTTCGTCAACTTTTTTCACTTGTTTCTGAATTTTTCTTAATCTTAAATTTTCATCTTTTATTGCCTGATATTCCTGAAGTTGGATTTTTAGTTTTATATTTTCTTCTTTTAATTTTTGTATTTCAGATTTCATATCATCCTTAATTTGTGTTTCTACTAAAGATATTTCTAAAAGATTTTTGGGTACAGTACTTATATAAGAAATAGGATATATAACTAAATCAGTTATAAAAGATCTAATATTATTAAGTTTTTGGTGATAAAAATCTAAAGCGATTACACTGACTGATAGAAAAATCAAGAATAAGAAAGTATAAAAATTCCTAAAAGTTTTTTTGAAATATGCATCCATTTTTAATCAACGGATAAAAATTCGGCGCCTTCTTTATCAATTATTTCTAAAACTTTTCCGCCACCCCTCGCTACACAGCTCATAGGGTCTTCTGCGACAATAACATACATTCCTGTTTCTTCGGTTATTAACTTATCAAGATCACGCAGTAATGCTCCACCACCAGTAAGAACCATTCCTCTTTCATGAATATCAGCACCTAATTCAGGAGGTGTGTTTTCAAGGGCCTTTTTTACAGCCGATATAATTCCTTGAAGAGGTTCGGTTAATGCTTCAAGAATTTCATTACTGTTAACAACAAATGATTGCGGTACGCCGGCAGATAAATTTGTTCCTTTTACTTCTATTTCAAGTAAATCGCTACTTGGATATGCACACCCTATCTCATGTTTTATTTTTTCTGCAGTTGGATGGCCTATAACACAGCCATAATTTCTTCTGACATAGCCTATAATTGCCTCATCAAATGTATCACCACCGATTTTTGTAGACGATGAATAAACAATACCATTAAGAGAAATTGTTGCTACTTCAGAAGTACCACCACCTATATCTAAAACCATATAACCTCTTGGTTCGTCTGTTGGCATTCCTGCTCCTATAGCAGCAGCCATTGGTTCATCAATCAAATGTACTATTCTTGCACCTGCACCTGATGCAGATTCTCTTATAGCTCTTCTTTCAACTTGAGTGGCTCCACATGGAACACAGACAAGAACTCTCGGACTAGGTCTAAAAAATTTACTATCATGAACTTTTTTAATAAAGTACTGCAACATTTTTTCACAAACCATGAAATCTGAAATAACACCATCTTTCATTGGTCTTATGGCTTCCAATCCAGTAGGAGTTCTACCTAACATTTTTTTTGCCTCTATTCCTACGGCCTCAATTCTTTTGCCTGCTGTGGTTTTTTCATCCCTAACAACAACTACAGATGGCTCATCTAATACTATTCCTTTTCCTTTTACATATATTAATGTATTTGCTGTTCCAAGATCTATAGATAGATCGGTTGAAAAGGCTCCTTTTATAGCTCGAATGAAATTTAACATTTTTTATCTAGTTTACCTCTTAATAATTCATTGACAATTTTTGGGTTAGCTTTGCCTTCTGTCTCTTTCATAACCTGTCCCACGAAAAATCCAAACAGCTTAGTCTTGCCACTCATATACTCTTCTACACTTTTATAGTTGTTTTTTAAGACATTTTCAACTATTTTATCTAATTCAGTAGAATCTGATATTTGTTGAAATCCTTCTTTTTCTATTATCGTATTAGCTTTTTCTCCTTTCAGCCACATTCGTTGTAATATTTCTTTGGCTTGTTTACTAGAAATAATGTCATCTTTCACAAAGACTAATAATTCATTTAAATTGTTTGGTTCAACAGGAAAGTTTTCAGTATCTATATTCGATTTTTTAGCTAACGCAAGAATCTCTGTAATAATCCAATTAGCAACAATTTTAGATTCCAAATTATTAGCCTTAAGTGTTTCTTCAAAATAATTAGCCAAAAATTTATCCGCAATCAAAATATTAGCATCATATTCGCTCAACTTATAAGATTTAATAAATCTTTCTAGTCTTTTGTCTGGCAATTCAGGCATATCTGATTTTATTTTTTCTATCATACTCGAATCTATAACAACTGGGAGTAAATCAGGATCTGGAAAATATCTGTAATCATTTGCTTCTTCTTTAGATCTCATAGGTCTTGTTTCATTTTTTATGGGATCATAGAGTCTAGTTTCTTGGATAACTGAATTACCATTTTCTAATAAATTTATTTGTCTATTTACTTCAAAATTAATTGCATTTTCAACAAACTTAAATGAATTTATATTTTTTATTTCAGCTCTAATACCTAGTTTCTTATCTGTGTTTTTTTTCACTGATACATTTGCATCGCACCTAAATGAACCTTGTTCCATATTTCCATCACTAATTTCTAAATATCTAACTAATGAGTGGAGTTTCTTCAAATATATAACTGCTTCTTCAGCACTTCTAATATCTGGCTCAGATACTATCTCTATCAATGGTGTGCCCGCTCTATTAAGATCAATAGCACTTTTATCATCGAATAAGTCATGTACAGACTTTCCAGCATCTTCCTCAAGATGGGCTCTTGTAATTCCTATTTTTTTTGATTTATCTTTATGGAAAATATTTATACTCCCAGATTCAACAATGGGAAGTTCATATTGGGAAATTTGATAGCCTTTGGGTAGATCTGGATAAAAATAGTTTTTTCTTGCAAAGATAGATTTTTTTGCAATCTTTCCGTTTATTGCTAAGCCAAATTTTATAGCCATAAAAACCACATCTTTATTTAGAACAGGTAATACGCCAGGTAAGCCTAAATCTATTGCGCAAGCTTGAGTATTTTGTTCCGATCCAAAATCTGTTGAGGCTGACGAAAATATTTTACTCTTTGTTCTCAGTTGAGTATGAACTTCCAGACCTATAATAGTTTCCCACATACTTTTACCTCAATCTAATCCTAGTAGTTTTTGTTTAGGTTGATGATCATGCCAATTAGTTATTTCTTGAAAATGACTTGCCAACGATAAAATTTTATCTTCATCAAAATGACTACCTATAATTTGTAAACCTAAAGGCAATTCATTTTTAAAACCCATAGGAATTGACATTGCCGGTAATCCCGCCAAGTTAGCACTAACCGTATATACATCAGATAAATACATTGCAATTGGATCATTTGCCTTCGACCCTATTTTAAAGGCGGTATCAGGTGTAGTTGGACCAAGTATTAGATCAACATTTTTGAATGCTTCTAAAAAATCATTAGTTATTAATTGTCTGATTTTTTGAGCTTTTAAGTAATAAGCATCATAATATCCAGCAGACAAGGCATATGTTCCAACTAAAATTCTTCTCTTGACTTCTTTACCAAAACCTTCAGATCTCGACCTTTTATATAAATCTTCCAAATCGGAGACATTTTTAGCTCTATATCCATATCTAACTCCATCATAACGAGATAAGTTTGACGAACACTCAGCAGGTGCCACTACTTGATATGCCGATACACCTAATTTTGAGTTTGATAAGTTTATTTTTTTTATTTTACAACCTTCTTTTTTAAAAATTTCGATAGCATCATCAAAAACTTTTCTAACTTCATTATCCAATCCATCTAAAAATTCTTCGGGTACGCCAATCGTAATTGGTTTAAATTTCTTTGTGCATATATCAAAATAATTTATTACTTTTTCTTCAGCCGATGTTGAGTCTTTTTCATCATATCCAGCAATTTCAGTTAAGAGCAACGCACAATCTTTGGCTGTTTTTGCAAAAACACCAGCTTGATCTAAACTTGATGCGAAAGCAATCATGCCATATCTTGAAACTCTTCCATATGTTGGTTTTATTCCACTGACTCCGCATAATGATGCTGGTTGTCTTATGGAGCCGCCAGTATCAGTCCCGGTAGAACATGGAACTAATCTTGCTGCAACGCTAGATGCTGATCCTCCAGATGAACCTCCTGGCACATATTCAAAATTCCAAGGATTTTTAACTTCACCAAAAAAACTTGTCTCGTTTGACGATCCCATTGCAAATTCATCCATATTGGTTTTTCCTAACATAACACTACCAGCGTTTTTTAATTTTTTTACAACTGTTGCATCATATGGACTGACAAAACTTTCTAACATCTTAGAACCGCAAGTTGTCTTTACATTCTCTGTACAAAATATATCTTTTTGCGCTAATGGTATACCCGATAAAGCACGCATATTGTTTTTAGATATTTCTTGATCTATTTTCTTTGCTGTTTTCAAAGCATATTCTTCTGTTATGGTTATAAAACTGTTAATTTCTTTATCAAATTTTTTTATTCTTTCAAGAAAGTATTTTGTTAATTCATACGAACTAACTTTTTTTGTTACTATTTCTTCTCTTAATTCTACTAGTGTTTTGTTATACATATTAATCAATTATTTTAGGTACAATATAGTACCCATCATCAGTATATTTACAGTTTTTTTGGAATTCATTTCTTTGATTATTTTCTAGAACTTCATCTTTTCTTAGTCTTTGTGTGAAATTTAATGGGTGTGCCATTGGCTCAATATTATCAGTTGATATAGTATTCATTTCATCAACTAATTTTAGTATTTTAGTTAAATTACTAGCAATTTCTTCTAACTCATTATTAGATATTTCTATTTTTGCAAGATCTGCTATTTTGAGGGTCGTTTTTTTATCCATTTCAATATCGCTGGGAGACTGTGAATCTTTGGATATTATTATAATCTAACAATACATTTATGTCTTTAAAATTATATTTACATAATATTTGAGTCACTTGTTTTGACTGATTAAAGCCATTTTCTAAAAACAAATACCCGTTTTTTTTCAGAACTCTTCTTGATTGTTGGATAATTTTGAGTATTGATTTCAGACCATTTTTGCCTGCATACAATGCATGTGATGGTTCAAAATTTTTCACATTATCATCAATTTCTTGTGAATCAGTTTCTATATATGGAGGATTGCTGATAATTATATCAATAGATTCATCACGTAACGACGAGAGCCAGTCAGACTGTAAAACTGATACATTTTCTAATTTTAAATTCTTTATATTTAAGTTGAGTATTTTGATTGCTTTAAAACAATTTTCAATACAGATAACATTCCATTTTAATCTTTTTTTAGCGAGAGATAATCCAATGCAACCAGAACCAGAACCTGCATCAACTATTTTGAAGTTACTATTATTTGATGAAATAGAGTCGCCATATTTTATTATTTCAGGTAAAATTAGTTCAGTCTCGCTTCTTGGTATAAGCACGTCATCATTAATAAGAAATTTATCATCATAAAAATCTTGGTATCCCAGAATTTGCGCCAAAGGTTTACCTTTTAATCTTTTTTTTAATAATATAGAAAAATATTTTTCCTCCTTAATAGTAAGGCTTCGCTCAGGATCAATGTACAAAGACGATCTATTTGTTTTTAACACTTTTAAAATTAGGTGCTCTGCTTCAATATATGATGCACTATCAGATATTCCAATATTATTAGAAATTTGTGATACAGATTTATTTAATATTTCTGAAATTTTCATTTATTTAATGTAGATTTTTTTAATTCTTCCAACAACGGTTCTATATTTCCATCTAGAATACTATCAAGTTTATACATGGTTAAGTTAATTCTATGATCAGTCAACCGGCCTTGAGGAAAATTATATGTCCTTATACGTTCAGATCTATCTCCAGTACCAACTTGATTTTTTCTTTCTTTGTCAGTAGTAGCTTTTTGTTTTTCTTTTTCAAGCATTACAATTCTAGAACTTAAATACGACATTGCTTTGGCTTTATTCTTATGTTGAGATCTATCTTCCTGGCATTCAGATACAATACCTGTTGGTATATGTGTTATTCTTACAGCGGAATCAGTTTTATTGACATGTTGTCCGCCTGCACCAGATGCTCTATAAGTGTCAATTCTCAAATCAGTGGGATTAATATCTATATCATCAATATCATCAGCTATAGGTAAAATGGCAACAGTGGCTGCAGAAGTATGAATTCTTCCTTGTGTTTCAGTTTCAGGAACTCTTTGCACTCTATGTGCACCTGACTCAAACTTAAGATCAGCATATACATTTTTTCCAAGTACTTTTAATATAACTTCTTTATAACCGCCATGGTCTCCCTCATTAATATTAAGTAATTCAGTGGTCCATTTATTTTTCTCAAAAAATTTCATATACATCTTATATAAATTACCAGCAAAAATCGCCGCTTCATCACCCCCTGTACCTGCTCTTATTTCTAAAAAAATATCTTTTTCATCATTTGTATCTTTTTCAACAAGTGAATTTATTATTTGATTTTCTAGTTTTAATTTTTCTGATACATATTTTTTTAGATCATCTTCAGCAATTATTTTTAATTCAGTATCATCAGATTGAATCATATTTTCAGTTTCATTAATTTGTATGAGCAATTGATTATAATCCAAAAAATATTCAACAGGTTTTTCAAGTTTTGCTTTTTCTTTATGAAGTTTATTTGATAATCTTCTGTCTTTATACACATTAGGATCATCTAGTTTTTCAGTAATTTCTGTATATTTAATTCGTAAATCATCCAGTTTATTTACAAGTTCTTTGTTATTTTTAATTTTGGAAGAAAGACTTTTTAAATCTTGCAGAGACTTGGAATTCATTTATCTTTTTTAAATATATCTTTAATACGTTTACTTGCAGATTCATCTAACAGTGGTGTAATTTCTTTTAGTTTTGATGTTGTTTCATGTGTAAGTTTATTTTTTAAAGATTCTGCTACATATTTTAAAATCTCATCAATATGTACTCCATTTTCTGACATTTTTTTTGCTTTTATGATAGTGCCATCTGTTATATCGTCAACATATTCTCTGTATGACTTAACTAATGTGTTTGATTTATTTAGAATAAGCCAATTTTTGAATTCTATGATTTTATAATTAATAATTTTTTCTGCTTGAACGAAAGCTTGTTGTCTTATTTTGTAATTATTTTCTATCACTTTACCTAGGTCATCTATAGTATATAAGTACACTCCATCTAATTCAGCTATTTCTGATTCAACATCTCGTGGCACTCCTAAATCTATTATCACTATAGGTCTATTGTTTTTATTTTTGATAGAACTTTCTATTGTACCTTTTCCAATAATTGGTAAAGAACTTGAAGTAGATGTAATAATTATATCATTATCTAACATGACCTGGCTTAAATCTTGAAGTCGGGCAAACCTACAGCTATTTTCTTGAGCCATTTTCTCACCTTTTTCTCGATTTCTGGTTGATAATGTTATTTGATTGATTTTGTTTGATTGTAGGTATTTGATTGCAAGATTAATCATTTCACCAGAACCAATTAATAATGATTTTTTATCTTCTATTGATTTAAAAATTTTTTTAATCAGTGTTATTGATGTAAACATGAATGATATTGGATTGGATCCTATATCTGTATTAGTTCTGATATTTTTTGCTACTGAAAAAGCAAGTTCAAATAATCTTTTTAGACCTGAATTTATTGATTTTGATTTATTTGCCAGCTTATATGCTTCTTTAACTTGTCCAAGAATTTCTACTTCACCTATCACCATAGAATCCATACCAGACGCAACATGGAATAGATGACTCACAGCTTTTTCATCTGCATAGTTGTAGGTATATGGCAAACAATCTTTAATTACATCTTGTTTATTTAGCCAATCTAGAACTTTTTTATTGTCGACCGAATTTTCTGTATAAATTTCAGTTCTATTACAGGTTGATAAAATTAAAGCCTCATTAACCCCATCAATCTTTCTAATTTTTTTTAATGCCAATGGTATATTTTCACTATTAAAAATCAGTTTTTCCCTGATTTTTATAGAGGCTGTTTTATGATTTAATCCAATAACGTTAATGCTCATATTCTTGTTTCTACAATCCCAATTAATAATATGTGATATATTATACTATTATGAGGTCTTTTTTTCGAATTTTAGTGTTTTTGACGCCATTATTTTTATATTCTTGTGATGGAACATCTTATTATAAACCACTCACATCAAAAACAAGCAAAATTCCCGATACATATAATGGCGGTGATGATTCAAAATATATAGAGATTTACAATACTATTTATATACGCTTGGCCCTAGAAAAATCTTCGTATGAAGAAGCTCTTTCGTTATTTATAAAAGATATAAATCACATGAATAATATAGATTTATATGGAGAGATGTCAAAAATTGGACTACTACATCATCGTTACAAAGACGTAGAAACTATTGTTGAAAGATGGTTATTACTAAACAAAGATAATTTATTGGCTTATAGAATAGGAATTAGTGCACATTTAGAATCTTCAAATTACATTGATTCAGAAAAACTCTTGAATAACTACATTCAAATTATTGGTAAAAACGATCGAACTAATTATTTAAAACTCATGAATATGTTATCTGGTAATAGAAACAAGTCTAACGTCATTCAATTTTTTGATAAATATATATCAACTATTGAGAACAGACAACTTACTGAAGCTGTTATTGAATTATTTCGCTCATACAGACAAGACGAAAAAGTTATATATTATATTGATAAAATTGGCACATTTAATGATAGAAAATTAATTAGGTATAAAGCTAGTTCTTTATCTGCTATCAATAAAAATGCAGAAGCAATTCAATTGTTACAAGAATACATTAAAAGCAAAAGTATTCCAGATAGACAAGTAAGATATGAGTTACTTAATTTATATTTACGTATTAATGATATTTCTTCGGCGGAAATTTTAATTAATGATATTTTAAATATGGATCCAGAAAACTACAATATAATTTTGGAAATCGCTAGATTAGCATTTGATTTGAAACAATATAGTATATCTGAAAAGCATTTATCATACCTATTAACTTTAAATTACAAACAAAATGAAGTTAATTATTTGCTTGGATTAATAGATTATAAAAATAAGAATTATGTTGAATCAATCAGACATTACGAAAGAGTGGATGGTGGAGATTTTAAATTTGATGCAGAACTCGAAAAATCTAAATCTATTTCTAAATCAATGAATTTAATCGCAGCAATTGATTATCTAGAAGATTTAAAAAGAAATTATATATCAGATCCAATGAAAGTTAGAATCATGTTAGTTCAGATTTTGCTTTATAATGAGAACAATCAACATAAAGAAATTATACATTTAGTTACTAAAAATTTGCCAAAATATTCCCGATTTGAGAGTCTAATATATTCTAGAGCTATGGCACATGAGGCTCTTAAAAATATTCCTGAAATGGAAAAAGATTTACAACATATCTTATCAATAGATAGTCGAAATTCTGTTGCTTTGAATGCACTTGGATACAGTTTATTAATTAATACTGAACGCTATGATGAAGCATATAACTATATTAGTAAGGCGTTAGAATATGATCCAGGAAATTACGCTATTTTAGATAGTATGGGTTGGGTATTATATAAAAAAGGTGATTTTAATAATGCATTATATTATATAGAATCTGCATACAATAAAAATCAAGATCCTGAAATTATTGAACATTATTGTGAAGTTTTGTTAAAAAATGGGTTATATGAAAAATCACTAGAAGTTATGAAATCAGCAATAGAGGATAATCCGGAAAATTTGAAATTATTGAAAAAACTAACAGCACTTCATAAGAATGTTTCATTTTAAATCACCGGCAAAACTCAATCTTTTTCTTAATATTTTAGATAAAAGAACTGATGGATATTATAATATTCAAAGCATATTTCAATTAATAGATTTTTATGATGAAATAAATCTTGAAAAAAGGGATGATAATGAAATTATTTTATCATCTAATAAAAAACAATTAGAGAGAGATAATCTGATTTTAGAAGCGATAAGTCTTTTTAAATCTGCATATCAAATAAAAAATTTTGGAGCCAATATTAATTTAGTTAAGAATATACCAATAGGATCTGGACTTGGAGGTGGAAGTTCAAACGCCGCAACAATATTACTAGCTTTATTAAGAATTTTTAATATAGATGAATCTAGAAATAATTTAACGAAATTAGCATTAAAAATTGGAAGCGACGTACCCTTTTTTTTACAGAGACAAAGCGCATGGGTCGAAGGAAGAGGTGAGAAAATTTTACCAGTTGTTCTGAACGATAATTGGTATCTCCTTATATTTTGTGACAATAATATCTCTACTAGAGAAATGTATGGCTTGATAAAAAATCAAAACAAGCCAAAAAAGAAAACTATGGAAGATTTTTTATCTGGTGAAACTAATAATATATTTGAAAGTATGGTCGTGAAAAGATATCCTACAGTATCTAGAGTGAGAGATTGGTTATCTCAATATGGACAAGCTAGAATGAGCGGTACTGGAGATACGTGGTTTTTAAGCTTTGATAATTTAGAGAGGGCGAAAGAAGTTGGTAATTTGGTCCCAAATCACTTCAAACATGTTATTGTCAGAGGCCTTAGTTCTTATGAATTTAGGGAATGACGTTATTTTGGGGTGTAGCCAAGCGGTAAGGCAGCGGGTTTTGATCCCGTCATTCGGAGGTTCGAATCCTTCCACCCCAGCAATGAAATTGAATTGATTTATGAAAAACGAAGAATCATTAATGATATTTACAGGTAATTCCAACGAGAAGCTAGCTCAGAATGTTGCGGAAAACCTAAACCTATCTGTTGGTAAAGCATCGGTTAATACATTTAGCGATGGTGAAATATCCGTTGAAATACAAGAGAATGTAAGAGGACAAGATATATTTGTAATACAACCAACATGCTATCCTGCCAACCATCATTTAATGGAATTACTGATAATAACAGACGCTTTAAAAAGATCTTCTGTAGATAGAATAACTGCAGTTCTTCCTTATTTTGGGTATTCACGTCAGGATCGAAGAGTTAGATCTGCAAGAGTTCCAATTACAGCAAAAGTTGTAGCAAATATGATAACAAGCATAGGTATTGATAGATTATTAACAATTGATTTACATTCTGATCAAATACAAGGTTTTTTTGACATTCCTGTTGACAATATATATGCAACTCCTCTTTTAGTAGCAGATATTTATAAACAGAAACTTGATAATATGATGGTAGTTTCTCCCGATGTAGGGGGAGTTATTAGGGCTCGTGCTCTTGCGAAACAATTAAATTGTGATTTAGCTATCGTTGACAAACGAAGAGATGACGCTAATGTTTCAGAAGTCATGCAAATTATAGGAGATGTCAATGGTATGTCGTGTATCATTGTTGATGATATTGTTGATACAGCTGGTACGTTATGCAATGCAGCTAAAGCACTGAAAGAAAAAGGTGCTAAAAAAGTAACAGCATACATAACCCACCCAGTCTTATCAGGTAAGGCTAACGATAATATAAAAAAATCTGAATTAGATGAAATTGTTGTTACCGACACAATTCCTCTAAGAGACGATACAAAAAAAATTACTAAAATAAGACAAATTTCAGTCTCAGAGATGTTAGCTGAGACAATTAGAAGAATCCATCATAAAGAATCTGTTAGTTCACTTTTTATGGATTAGTAGTATAATCCTAGTACAAATTAAGAGAATAGTCATGGCTACACAATTTAAATTAGAAGTAACTAAAAGAAATGAATTCGGCAAAAGAGCATCGAGGAGACATAGAGATAATAATCTGATTCCTGCAGAAATCTATGGCGAACCTGATGGCAATATTTCTATTCTTGTTAATGGTTTTGAACTTACTAACCAAATTAAAGATACCGCTTTCTATAGTAATGTTATTGAATTGAGTCTAGAGAAGAAAAAGTTAGAAGTGATTTTAAAAGAACTTCAGAGAGATCCTGAAAAATCTAAAATAACGCATATTGACTTTTTAGCTGTTAGACAAGATAAAAAAGTCTCTGTTAATGTACCAATTAAATTCATAGGAGAAGAAATTTGTGTAGGAGTTAAAACTTCAGGTGGCATACTATCTCACATCATAACTGAAATACAAGTAAGCTGTTTTCCAAAAGATATACCAGAAAATATTGAAGTTGATGTAACTAATTTAGATGTAGGCGGAAGTATACATATGACAGAAATCAAACTACCTAGCGAGGTAGAACTAGTTGGTGCAAGTGACAAAGAACACGATACGGCTATTGTGAGTTGTTACATTGCTAAAGAAGAAAAAATTGAGGAAGAAGTTGTATCAGAAGAAGGTGATGAAGCGGCTGCAGAAGATGGTGAAGGTGAAAAAACTGATGCTAAAGACGATGCAAAAGCTGAATCTAAAACAGACTCTAAAGATGATACAAAAACTGAATCCAAAGAAGATAAGAAATCTGAAGCTAAAAAAGAGTAATTTAGGTATATACACTAGCCAACTGTATGGAATATAAATCGTTACAATTATTTGTAGGCATAGGCAATCCAGATAAAAACTTGTTAAGCACTAGACACAATGTTGGCTTTTGGTTTCTAGACTTAATGTCTGAAAAATTAAATCAAACATTAAAGTTCTCAAAAAAATATAATTCTGAAGTTTCCGAATTTAGTCATGATGATAAAAAAATAATATTAATAAAACCTTTGAGTTATGTTAACCAAAGCGGAGAACCTATTAAAAAAATTTTAGGAAACAGTAATTTTACACCCGAGAATATGATTGTTATTTATGATGATTTGGATTTAGTGAATGGGAAAATAAGACTAAGATTTGGAGGGGGTAGCGGAGGTCATAATGGGCTAAATAGTATCATAGAGAAAACTGGATCAAAAAATTTTTGGAGATTAAGAATTGGTATAGGAAAGCCCGACGACAAAGATAAAACAGTACCATACGTTTTAGGAAAACCCACGTTAGAACAAAAGAGAGAAATTATTGAGAGTATGAATTTAATAATAAATAATATAAATCTTTTTCTAGAAAATAAATTTTCAGAATTGATGAATCACCTGAACGGGGAAAAATAAAAAGATGGGTTTTAAATGTGGTTTGGTAGGAATGCCAAATGTGGGTAAATCATCAATTTTTAATTTATTAACTTCTCAAAAAATAGATGCACAAAATTATCCTTTTTGCACTATAGAACCAAACACAGCCAATGTATTTGTTCCTGATGATAGATTGCAAGTATTAGCAAACATAAATAGATCTGAAAATATTATTCATCCAATAATTGAATTTGTTGATATAGCGGGATTAATTAAAGGAGCTTCTAAAGGAGAGGGCCTTGGTAATGAGTTTTTAACACACATTCAAAATGTGGATGCAATTGCGCATGTAGTTAGATTTTTTAAAGACGATAAAGTTATACATGTAAAAGATAATTATAATCCCATTGAAGATTTTTCTGATATTAATTTAGAACTAATTTTATCTGACATATCAACAACGGAAAAATATTTAGAAAGAATCAAAAAAAATAAATTTTCAAAAAAAGATAAAGATAAAATTGTAGAAGAATTATCTAATACTTTAAACCATTTAAACCAAAATAAGTTTTCGCCTATTATTAATGAGGAAGTTTTGAAACTTATTCCGGACTTTAGACTTTTAACGAACAAACCTATGTTTATAATTGCAAATATTAATAGTAATACTCCAAATAATGAAATTGTAATATTTAACAAAAAATCAAATATAGATATTTCAATCGTTCCTATAGATGTAATTAATGAGCAAGAAATTTTAGAATTATCAGAAGACGAAAGATCTGAATATCGTTCTGGTTTAAATTCAGAAATAGAAGGTGTTGATGAATCAATTATTAATCAATCGCCACTAAACCAAATTATTCAGACAGGGTACTCGTTATTAGAGTTGAAGACATTTTATACCTCAGGTGAAAAAGAATCCAAAGCATGGTCAGCAAAAAAACATTTTAATGCTAGACAATGTTCAGGTATCATTCATACTGATATCGAAAAAGGATTTATTCGTGCTGAAACCATCGCGTATGATGATTATATAAAATATGATGGTGAACAGGGCGCAAAGAATAATGGCGTCTGGAGACAAGAAGGTAAAGATTATGTTGTTAAAGATGGCGATATAATCTTTTTTAGATTTAATGTTTAATGGCCATGTAGCTCAGTTGGTTAGAGCACAGCACTCATAACGCTGCGGTCGGTGGTTCAAGTCCACCCATGGCCATAAAATTAGAATTATTGTAGTTTTTATTTATACATATATACGATATCATTCATTCAATGAAAGATTATTTTATATATATATTTTCTTCATATGCTATCGTCATAATATCAATGATAGTTAACCTAGTAATTCTATATATAAATTATAAACGCCTGACTAATTTTAATAAGAAATAATTAATTTCATGAAAAAAAGAACTATTAGAATATATTATGTTTTAATTATCTCTTTTCTATTAGTTATTCTATTTTTTTTATTTATAAAAATCTTTAATGAAAATTTATTATTTTATAGAAGCCCATCTGAAATAAGTCAAACAGAATTTCCACCAGGTTATGTTTTTAGAATAGGTGGTGTAGTAGTGAATAATAGTCTGATTATTAGTAAAAAAACTACAGATATACAATTTTATATTACTGATTTTGAGAAGAAAATTTTGGTAAAATATAGTGGGATATTACCAGATTTGTTTCGAGAGGGACAAGGTGTAGTAATTAGAGGAAAATTGTTATCAGATGGTTCTTTTCTTGCTGAAGAGGTTTTAGCGAAACATGATGAAACATATATGCCGCCCGAAGTCAGTGAGAGCCTTAAAATTAATAAAAAACAATTGGAAGAAACTTCAAAAAGTATAGTTAAATGATTAATGAGTTGTCATATATTGGTTATTTCTTTTTAATATTAGCAATGTTAAATTCATTCTTGCTTATATCCTCAAAAACAATTTTATATAAAATAAATATAAATACAGCAGGGTTGATATCACTTACATCAAGGATGCACTTCCCAATTTTATTATTATCGTTTTTATGTCTTATTTATTCTTTTTTAATTGATGATTTTTCAGTTAAATATATATCAGACAATTCAAATTCTGCTTTACCATATTTCTATAAAGTCTCTGCTGTTTGGGCGGGCCATGAAGGATCAATGTTATTATGGTGTCTTATATTAAGTTTTTGGATGTTTTTAGTAAGCAAATCTAGTGAATCATTAGACAAAGAATTCAGAGAAAATTTTTTATCTATAATGGGATTTTTAAATTTTGGCTTTTTATTATTTTTAATATTTACATCTGATCCATTTGAAAAAAATTTATCTGTACCAATTGACGGAAGAGATTTAAATCCATTATTACAAGATTTTGGATTAATAGTGCATCCTCCAATGTTATATATGGGATATGTAGGCTTATCAGTTGTATTTAGTTTTGCTGTGACTTGTTGTATCCATAAAGAATTTAAAAAGGAATGGGCTACATGGCTTAGACCTTGGCTATTATTATCATGGAGTTTTCTTACATTAGGAATAGCGCTAGGTAGTTGGTGGGCTTACTATGAATTAGGATGGGGTGGATGGTGGTTTTGGGATCCTGTTGAAAATGCTTCATTCATGCCTTGGTTGATGTCAACCGCATTAGTACATTCATTAATTATGACAGAACAAAAAAATATTTTTAAAAATTGGACTATATTATTAGCCATTTTTGCTTTCTCATTGAGTTTATTAGGAACATTTTTAGTCAGATCAGGGATATTAGTTTCAGTGCATTCATTTGCTAATGACCCAACAAGAGGAATATTTATTTTAATATTTTTAGGTTTGATAATTGGGGTTTCTCTACTTTTATATAGTTTAAATGCTGATAAAATAAAAGATAATCAGTCTTTCGATTTAATTTCTAAAGAAAGTTTTTTTTTAATCAATAATATTCTTTTAGTAACAGCAACATTCACTGTATTATTAGGCACAATATATCCACTTATACTAGATATTTTTGGTCTAGAAAAAATTTCTGTTGGTACACCATATTATAATTTAACATTTTTACCTATAATGATTCCACTGATTATACTTGCTGGTGTTATTCCTACACTCCGTTTTGACAACAATAGTAACCTCAAGAATATTGCCATAAATTTCATTTTTATAGCATTAACAAGTCTTGTTTTTATACTTATTTTTTCCATAATAAATTTATATGTAATGTTAGGTTTATTTTTATTTTTTTGGATAACCATTAATTTGTTTATACACTTGTTTAAAAACCTCTCTTGGATGCACATTGGTAATAGATTTAAGCAAAATATAGGCATGTATTTTGCACATATAGGTCTAGCTATTTTTACATTAGGAGCGACAATTGTAGAAAGTAATAAAATTGAAAAAGAATTAATTATGAAAACTGGTGATACGATTAAAGTCAATAAATATACATTTGAATTTGAAAAATTTTTTAGAGAGGATGGACCAAATTACGAATCTTTGAAAGGAAAATTCAATGTTTTCAAAGATGGAAAATTAATCTCAGTTTTAAACCCTGAAAAAAGATTATATTTTTCAAATCAATCTGGCATGCCTATGACGGAAGCTGGTATTCAACCTGGTTTAAGTCGTGATTTATACGTGAGCCTTGGTAATTTAGTAGATGATAATAGTTGGTCTGTAAGGATATATTACAAACCATTGGTCAGACTTGTTTGGCTTGGAGCCTTAATTATGGTATTAGGCGCATTATTGAGTATTTATTTTCAAATAAATAGAAATAAGAAAAGAAGGACAACATGAGAATATCTTTTCCCTTCATCATTTTTTTAGTTTTATTTACCATATTAATATTTGGTGTATATAATAATCCTAAAATTGTACGTTCACCTCTAATAGGAAAGCAAATACCATCATTTAATTTAGAAGAATTAAGCAGTGGAAAAATTATTAATCAAGAATTTTTCTATGATAAAGCATCTGTCCTAAATGTTTGGGCTAGCTGGTGTTTAGAATGTCTAAGAGAACATAGATACATTGCAGATTTGAAAGAAAGGGAAATAATTAATGTATTTGGTTTGAATTATAAAGACTTAAGAGATGATGCGAATGGATGGCTAGATATTCATGGAAATCCATATGAAATTATTTTATATGATAATTTTGGTAACTATGCTATGAATCTAGGTGTATATGGAGTCCCAGAAACTTTTTTAATTGATAAAAATGGCATCATAAGAAAAAAATTTATAGGAGCTTTATCAGAGCAGGTTTACTATGAAGAATTGTTACCAATGATTGAGAAAATTAATGAAGAAAATTAATTTGTTTTTATATTTCATATGTATTTATAATATTTTGTTTTCTCATGATGTGATTGGAGAACAAAAATTCAATCTAATTCAAGAACAGCTATATAAACAAATAATTTCTGAAACTAGATGTATGGTGTGTCAAAATCAAAATTTAGCAGAATCAGAAGCACCTTTAGCTATTGATCTCAAAAATAAAATTAAAGAGATGGTTGAAGAGGGTAAATCCGAAAAAGAAATAAAAAATTTCTTAGTTGAAAGATATAGTAGTTATATTTTATATAAGCCACCATTTTCACATCAAAATATCATTCTATGGTTAGGTCCATTGATATTTTTAATTATATTGTCTTATTTTTTATATAGGAATATCTATCTTAGAAAATGATTTATTTTGTATTGTTTATTATTTTAGCTGTCTATCTTTATTTAATTTTTAATAGTTTAAATAAACAATATTTATTATTAATAGCGTTTATTTTTTTAATTTCATTTTTATTTTATTCAACATCTAATATTCAAGATATTAATCAATATAGAAATATATTGGTTAAACATAAAGATATAAGAGATAAAATTTCAAAGATAAGAGAAAATATACCTAATTTAGAAAAAAACCTCTCAAATAATCCAAATAATTTTGACGGCTGGATTATATTAGCCAAATCATATTCGTTAATTGAAGGTTATGTCCAATCCATAGATGCTTATGAGAATGCTATCTCTCTCAACCCTAATGAAAAAGAGATTTGGTTGAATTATATTTCAGTATTAACTTTATCAGATGAAAAAGCTAACAAAAATAAAATTAAGATAGCTTTCTCAAAATTAATTCAATTAGATAATGGTGATAATATAAATTTTTATTTGGATAGACTTGATTTTGCTATTAGAGTTAATGAGCCTGAACTAGCAATTTCCACTATTAAAGATATCATCAAACACCCCGACGTTATCGATAAAAAGAAATATGAAAAAGTATTGAATCATATTCTTAAACAAAGAAAATAATTAAACTGTTATTCTGTCATCAAACACAAAACATTCTCCAGACCACTTAGAATTCTTTATATCCGAATTTAAATAATTGATTATACCACCTTGCAATTTAACAATATTTTTAAAACCAGATTTATCTAATATTATGGCAGCTTTTTCACAACGAATCCCGCCTGTACAAAATATAGCCACTTTTTTTTCTTTATCAAAATTATCTAATAATTTTTCTCTATCCTTTAAATCACTGAAATTTAATAGATCTAAATTTTTTGCATTTTTAAATGAACCCAATGAATATTCAAAATTATTTCTGACATCCAAAACAATGACATTTTCGTTTAAAATTTCTTGCCATTCATATGGATTTAATGACTTGAATTTATCAATGTCATCTTTATTTATTGTAAAACCTGCTTTGATAATTTCTTTTTTTATTTTTACTTTTAATCTTTTAAATGCCTGAATATCGGTAGTTTGTTTATTAATATGTATGTATTTTATTTTTATTAATTTTTGTATTTTTTCAACAACAACATCAATCTGACTATCATTACCATATAAATTAGCATTCATACCTTCTTTCGATAAATAAACAGTCCCTTTGATATTATTGATTAATAATATTTTATTTATATTATTTCTTAGATTTTTTAAATTATTCATTTTTAAAAAAATATAAAAATTAATAACAATATTATTTTCTATTTTTTTATGCATAATGTCATTCCATCATAAATAGTCAGTAGACAGTGATCTACTCTAGAATCTTCATATATAAAATCATTTAACTTTCTTATAGAATCAGTACCACTTGATTGATCGTTATTATCAAAAACTCTGCCTTTCCATATTGTATTGTCAATAGCAATCAAACCACCCTGTTTTATTAATTTCAAAGAAGATTCATAATATTGTTGATAGTTTGATTTATCTGCATCAATAAATATGAAATCAAATGTACTTTCTTGTTCCTCTTCTAAGAGCTTTTTGAACGATAAAACGCCGTCATCTAACATTAATTTAATTTTATGATTTACTCCCGCTCTCTCCCAATATTTTTTAGCAATATTTGTATATTCTTCACTATTATCAAGTGCATATAAAATGCCATCTTCGGTTATACTAGACGCTATACATATTGAACTATAACCAGTGAAAACTCCTACTTCTATACATTTCTTGAAATTACCAATCTTACATAAAAATTGAAGTAGAGAACCTTGCATCGCTCCTATTTGCATGATTGATAAATCACTAATTTTTTTTGTCTCTGCTCTTAACTCTTGTAAAATGTTAGATTCTTTATAACCAATACGATCGATATAATTTCTCAAGTCTTGAAAATCAATTTGATTAATCTTGTCGCTCAATTAATTTCTTCTAGCCTCAAATTCTATTATTAAATCTATGTTGTCACCAACTAAATCTTTTTTTATTGCATACATCATACCAAAGTCAGAACGCTTAAAACTACCTCTAGCTGATACTCCCATAACCATTGGTTTTGACAACCCACTTCTAAATGGATATTCTGCAATTTTATTTATTTTGGCTTCTAATTTTATTGGTTTCGTAATACCTAGCAAAGTCAAATTACCATCAACAGAAGCATTTTTATTCTGAATTTTTATTTCGTCAGCAGTAAAAATCATTTCTGGATATTCATCAGAGTTTAGAAAATCTGGGCTGCGCAGATGTGCATCTCTTTTTTCATGATTAGTAAAAACACTAGATGTTTGAACTATTATTTTTATGTTTTTAACTTTATTATTTGATTCATCATGAACGAAAGATCCTGAAATATCTCTAAACATCCCTAATGTTTTTGCATAACCAGCATGCTCTACCAAAAAACCTAAAGCAAAATGGCTTTGATCAATTTCATATTGATATTCTTCACTATATGTATAGCTAGAAAATACAAAAAAGTAGATTAATAAAAATTTTTTCATATTCATATATTTCCATTATTTTTGTTTTTATATAACCAAATTATATCTCTAGCGAAAGAAAATGTAATTAGAAAAATTGCAAAATTAATAGTATAAGTAATGATATTAATAGTGGTACCTGGTATATGGCATAAAATCAACATAAGAGTGACTGTGGCACAGATGAATTTTCGTAGGAAACTTTCAGATAAATCCTTAGAAAGCCAAGTAATTTTTTTTTGCATAAAAACAAATAAATATCTATAGAAGGGGATGATTAAGATAAATATATGACTATTAAAATTCATATATAAAGATAAGCTTAAAACTAACATTAATAACGTATCAGTTTCCATATCAAATACAGATCCAAATTTCGATGATTCATTGAATAATTTGGACAAATAACCGTCTAAACCATCAAGAAAAAGAGAGATTAAGGCTAAAACTACAATTAAATAACCAAGAGAAATTTCTTCATAGAATAGAATCAGGGAAAATATAATTATATTAATAATCATTCTAGAGAAAGTTATTATGCAAGCATAAGAGAATCTTTTTTCTCTCATTTTTAAAAATATAAAGAACAAAATGAATGAAATAATGAAGTATATTAATGAATTCATTAACAATGCATCAATATATTTTGTATTATAGAAAAATATCAATGTCATTAAGGTTAAATATAAGTAACCTAAAAATATTGCTTGAAATAGAATTATTTTCATACAAGATATAATATAACTAACAGGGAAATAATGATATGAGTTTGATAAATGTTGAATCATTTTGGATTAATAAAAAAAATAGAAGTTATATAAAAAAAGAAAAAATTAGTGGCCCTATAAAAAGTGAAGTTTTAATTAAAACTATTTTTAGTGGAATTAGTTATGGTACTGAACAAATTGTTTATGCCGGGAAAGTTCCAAAAAGTGAAAAGAAACTTATGAGATGCCCATATCAGGTAGGCGATTTTGGTTCGGATGTTAAATATGGATATTTAAATATAGGTAAGATTATAGATGGTGAAACTAAAGATATAGGAAAAAATGTATTTACTCTATATCCTCATCAAAATTTATTCACAATTAATGAAAGTGAAGTATCTTTGATTCCTAGAAAAATACCATTGAAAAGAACTTTATTAACAGCAAACATGGAAACTGCAATTAATGCATTATGGGATACATTGCCAACTTCAGGCGACAAATGCGTAGTCATAGGAGCAGGTATTGTTGGTATATTAATGGCATATCTTTTGAATTCAATAATTGGAGTTGATGTGGTTATAATTGATAAAGACAAGAAGAAGAAAAATATTGCTAATTTATTCGATTTAAATTTTGATACATCTTTAAGTAAGACTATGCGGGCTAATTTCATCTATGAATGTTCGGGAGATTCAAAAATTATCAACAAATTAGGAAAATTCACTGAAAATGAAGCAACAATTTGTATTTTAAGTTGGTATGGAACAAATCAATCAAGAATCAATTTTGGTGAACATTATCTGTCTAAGAGATTGAATATTATTTTTTCTCAAGTTTCCAAAATCTCAAAAAATAGAATAAAAAATTGGACGAATAAAACAAGAAGAGATTTCGCGATAAATTTATTAAATAATAAAAAATTAGATTATCTCATAGATAAAAATGAAATTAAATTCCACAAATTACCTAATTTCTTTAAAAATTCAAAAAATAAAAATTTTTTTTGTAAGGTTGTAAATTATAATAAATAGTATGTTTGAAGTTAAAGTAAGAGATTATTTGTTTATAGCACATAGCTTAAAAGACCAATATTTTGGAAAAGCTCAAAATGTACATGGAGTAACTTATATAATTGATTTAATAATTTCATCAGACAATATAAATGATAAGAATGTTGTTATTGATATTGAAAAAGCAACAAATATTTTGAAAGAAGTTTTGTCTAAATATAATTATAAAAATTTAGATGAAATTGAAGAATTTAAAAATATACTCACTACTACAGAATTTATGGCAAAAGTTATTGTAGATGAATTTACTAATCATTTAAATAAGTTAGAAAATAATATTGCTAATATAATTTCGATAAAAGCAATATTAAATGAATCACATATCGCATCAGCGTCATATACTAAAAAATTTTAATAATGAAAAATTTCTTTTTTGTTATTCCCGTGTTCAAAGATATTATTACTGGTGGCACTAAGTATGATTTTAAAATAGTATCTGAATTAAAAAAGAAAATGTTCAAAGTAAATGTTATACCGTATGAATACAAAAAACATAATAAGTTAAAACTTTTACTCAAAGTATTTAATATTCCTGATAATAGTATTATTTGTATAGATGCCTTATTAGCACCTTTTATGAAAAATGTTATACCTATTCTTAATAAAAAATTTGAAATTATCTTTCTTATACACCATCCAACGTCACAAGAAAATGCAAACAATCCCATGATTTTAATTAATAATTATTTTGCTGAAAGAATTACATATAGTCATTCCCATAAACTAATTGTTGTTAGTAGTTATATTGAAAAACAAACAAAAAAATTCCTTAGCAATCGTAAAAAAATTTTTACAGTTAATCCGGGCATAGACAATATATTCTTTAAACAAAAGCATAAAAAAAATCGAAATAATGTAATATGCATAGGAAATATAATAGAAAGAAAAGGATACGATGTTTTGATAGAGGCTATGTCTAAAATTCCAGGCAATTGGAAGCTTTTTATAATAGGGAACTATAATGTAGATGAAAAATATTTCTCATCTCTTAAGAAGAAAATATATGAATATAATTTAGGAGATAAAATTCAATTCTTAGGAACATTAAAACAAAAAAAATTAATCTCATATATGAAAAAATCTAAAATTTTTGTTTCGCCAACTTATTTTGAAGGTTTTGGTATAGCTTTATTAGAGTCAGCTATATTTGGACTGAAAGTAATTACATCTGATTTACCAGTTCTAAGAGATACATTGAAAAGCCAAAATGTTGATTATATTACTCCTGGCAATGTTAATGAATTTGCCAAAAGTATTTCTATCAATCTAAATTCTAAAAATAAGATGAAAACTTCATACTCAAGAGAACAATTCACATGGAAGAATTCAGCAAGAAAATTTCTATATGCTATTAAAAAATAATACATTTACTTTAAAATGGATCGAAGACAGAGAGTTTTTTGATAACACTTCTAGAAATAAATTTATCTATGAAAAGCTGATTATATTAAATAAAAAAAAATCAATGCTGGATCTTGGATGTGGAACAGGATCTTTTTTAAGGTGGTGCTTATCAAATAAAGTTTTCTTTAAAAATGTACATTTAATTGATCACGATAAAGCTTTAACGAAACATATATATAATATTTTAAAAAAGAAACTTAATAATAGTTATAAAATTATAGGAAATAAATATTTAAATAAATTTAAATTAATCTATAAAGATCAAGAAAGTATCAATATTCTTATTAAGAATAATAATATTTTAGATTATATTGATAAATTAGACAATTTTGATGTTGTAAGTTTTTCTGCAGTTTCTGATTTATTATCTAAATCTATCACTAGAAAAATATTATCAAATCTTAATTCTGAAAAAGTAATATTATTTACATTATGTTTTAATGGGAAAATCCAATGGCATCCTACAAATATTCATGACAAATATATCAGCAAAATATTTATCAAAGATATGCAAACAGATAAAGGTTTTGGTCCAGCATTGGGATGTAATTTTAAAAAATATTTAACTCAATTAATTGAAAAAAAATACTATAAAATAGAGAGTGCTGATTCTACGTGGAGAATCAAATCTTCTGATCTCAGGTCAACTAATTTTCAAAAATCATTTCTTCAAATTGTTTATAGTGTAATGAAGAATAGAAATGACATTAATATAGACATTTTAGAATCATGGTATCATTCTAGATTAAAATCCATACAGAATAAATCATCAAAACTGATAGTTGGACATGATGATTTTATAATAAAGAAATGAAAACATTTTTAAACATTCTTAAATATTTTATATCTATTTTTTTACTTTATTTAGTTCTTAAAGATCATGGAAAAAACTTTTTGAAAATTATTCAATTAATTGAGTATAAATATTTATTATTGATTATCCTATTAAGTATTTTCCAATATATCATTTCTGCTTATAGGTGGGCTTACATATCTAGATTCTCAAATTTGAATATATCATTTTCATATTCTCTTAAATTTTATTACATATCTAGCTTTCTAAATAATATACTTCCTGGTGGGGTCGTGGGTGATATTTATAGAATCTATCATAGTTCTGAAAAAAAAGCTTTTTTTGAGCTAGGTAAATCATTCCAGTCTGTATTTTTTGAAAGGCTTTCAGGTCAAGTAGTCTTATTTATAACTTTTATTATATCTTTAACGATATATTTTTTTATTAATGAAAAATATACAGCATTTATGTATTTATTTTTATTAGTTTTTTTTTCTGTTGTAATATTAAAAATACTTTTTGGGAAAAGAATTAAAAACTTTATTTCTAACAATATCATGGGTAAAAACTTCTATCTAATATTTTCTGGTCCCATATTCTGGAATCATATTTTTTATTCATTTTTAGTTGTCATCACGTATATTCTTATCTATATTATTTCCGCATTATCACTCAATTTAACAATAGACTACTTTGCTTTTTTTGTATTTTCACCAATTATTTTATTTTCAATGACTTTACCTATAAGTATTGGAGGATGGGGTGTAAGAGAAGGTACTGCGCTTTTAGTATCTTTTTTACTTGGACTTTCAGCAAGTGCTAGTATCAGTGTATCTATCATCTATGGATTACTAAATTTAATTTGTTCTATCCCCGGGCTGTTTTTAATTTTCTTATCATTTAAAAAATCGAGAGTTTAATATCACACAACATATCAGACCCCATTTTAGAAAATTTTACATTTAAATTTCTAAAGAAATTTATAGTAGATCTTTTGTCTATTATAAAACTTGATTTTCCTTTTCCAAGAATAGATGGTGAAACACATAAATGCATTCTATCTAAAAATTTATTTTTATAAAAAAAAGATATTGTTTTACCTCCACCCTCAACATAAACAATCTTTTTATTGAGTTTTTTGAAAATATTCAATAAATCTTCTGAAACGAATTGATTATTTTTCATAGATAACGTATAAAAATTTACTTTATCATTACCAGGTTTACTACATAATAAAATACTTTTGTTATTCATACATTTATATTTATGTGCTTTATTTATGAGTTTATTATTTGGATCTAAAATGACTTTAATTGGATTTGTACCTTCAACTAGTCTTGTAGTAAGCTTTGGGTTATCTAATAAAATAGTTTGTGATCCAATAACTATGATATCAGCTATTGCTCTTAATCTATGTATATGTTCTAAGTTTTTTTTATCACTAATGTATTTAGATTCACCAGTTGTTGTTGCTATGAACCCATCAAGCGTTTGAGCTAGATGTCCAATAAAATACGGTGTTTTTTTCTTATTCAAAACTATTGGTAAATAGATGTCAAATAATTCATCTACTTCATCATTTGTATTGAAATTCCTTTTTATAATCCTGTGTTTATTAAAATCATAAACTAGGGATAATTTTTTATTTGATACTTTTCTATAGAAAGTCTGTGTTTTTTTATTATTTTTTATATCATATATAGACTTAATTGCTAAAATTAGTGACCAAGCTTGATTTTTTGTTATACTTAATTTCATATAGATTAAAATGTTTGTTATTAAAAATATTTTTAGAAACATTATTATAGGGGCTTTGATTCTAATACCTATAGTAATATTTCATCATTTCACATATCAATATTTTTCTAATTATAGTCTAGTTCCATCAATTGTGTACTTATTTGGTGAAATGGGAACGCTAGGACCTATTTACTTGATTTTAATATTTTATATATGTGGAGTTTTAGCCAGATTTTTCAGTCAAAATTTAACTTTCAATAATTTACAATAACTAGAGGATTGTTGGGTTTGGTGAATCTCCATACACATCTTCTGGATCAAAAGTTTTCTCTTTTTCCGTGAACGATAGCTTGGTTTTGCCTTTTATTACTTTAATTTCTCTATAAAAACATGAATGATAACCAACGTGACAACTTGCATCTCCAGTGACAGAGACTTGCAGCCAAATGCAATCTTGATCATCATCAATTAGGATATGTTTAACTTTCTGAACAAACCCGCTTGTAGCGCCTTTGCGCCATAAACATTTTCTACTTCTACTATAATAATGAGCTTCCTTTTTTAAAATTGTTAATTTGAGCGCTTCATCATTCATATAGGCATGCATTAATAGCTTGCCAGATTTATAATCAGTTGTTACAACAGGTATCAGTCCATTTTTATCAAATTTTGGACTTAATTTTAATCCTTCCTCTACCTCTTTTATTGATTTCCTATCTGAGAACATTCTTGCCACCTTTTTTATATTTAAGCTTTTTTATTGGTTTTTTTATATTTGCAATTGATTTCCAGCAAAAAGTCTTGCCACAATAATAGCATTCTATTTTACCATCTTTTGGATTTATGTTGAGGAATATTTGAGGGTGCGTGCCACTCTTACTATCACCGGAACATGATACAGTTGTTTGACCATCATCAATAATTACTTTATTAGTAATTCTCATATGTATTCGCCAAGTTTAATCAATCTTTCTCTAAATTTCTCTTTTATTTCTTCAGTTAATGAATCTATCTGTATTACATTCTTCATTTTATCAATGTTATCAATATCTATATAAAGAAGGTCAGTAATTTCATATATACTCATAGAATTTTTTTCTTTTTTTATCAAATCTAACGAATCACCAGGGCTAATCTTTCCAGTTTTTAATACTTTCATGTACGCACCAGTACGACCACTTTGTGAAAAGTTTTTTGGAAAATTTCTGTCATTCATTTTTATACCTAATTTGTAACAAGGAATTCTTGGTTGTGTAATTTTAAGAATACAGTCTGAAATACTAAACTCATCTCCTATATTTATTTTTTCTTCATTAAAATCATCAATAGTTAAATTTTCACCAACCAATCCAAATTCATCAAAGTTTCTTTTCAGTTTTTCAGACCACAATTGGTAATGTTTGTGCGAGTAAACATACACAGCTTTATCATAACCTCCATGAACTTTAAGATCAGCCTGTTGGTCACCCATAATGCCTAAATCTGTTAATTCAACACTTTTATCTACAGGTTTTTTATATATACTTGTGATAAGTTCTTTACCATTGAAAATGATTTTTTTTGGTTCTGATATATTAATCGATAATATTTTCATGATAATTATATGCAAAGGATAACTTAATATGCATTCATATACAATAAACTGGATTTTATTAATGGTTTTATCTGCTATTTGGGGTGGAGCATTTACTTTAAATAAACTTGCTTTACAAAACTATAGTCCAGAAATTATAGTCGCTGGAAGATTGATTATAGGAAGTATTATTTTAATCTTTCTTTTAATAATTATTTTTAGAAAATTGGAATTTAATTATAAGCAGTTTAATTATTTTTTTATTATGAGTGTCTTTGGTATAGTTGCACCATTTTTATTAATTATTCATGGACAGAAAAATATTGATAGCTCTATGGCTGGAATATTAATGTCAACTATGCCTATATCTACATTAATTTTGTCTCATTTTTTTTTACATGATGAAGCTATGACAAGAAAAAAATTGTTTGGTTTTATAACAGCTTTTATTGGTATTATTATTTTAATCGCCCCAGATACTTCAAACATTGAGAATCAATCCAACGGAAGTGAGTTAATGTCTGAGTTGATGGTGATGTTTGGTGCAATTTTATATTCTTTTGCAGCTGTTTATGGTAAGAAATATAAAAATACCAATGCATTGAATGCATCAACCGGTACAATTTTTTTATCAGCTATAATTATGTTTATATATCTAATTTTTTTAGAGGATAACAATAATATACAGATGAGTGACTTTTTGTCTATACCTATATTATTGTTAGGTGTATTTTGTACTGCAATTGCAACTATACTATATTTTCAAATTTTACAGTCATCTGGAGCAACTTTTCTCTCAATAATGAATTATTTAATACCAATATGGTCTATTATATTTGGATTGTTAATTTTTAATGAGAAAATATTTTGGAATTATATTATTGGCTTAGTAGTTGTTATTATTGGCATACAAATATCAGAGAAAGATATACGTAAAATATGAGCATATAATATCCTTTATAGATATTATCATTTACAAACAGTGTATTGATTCCAAAAAATATTATAGGATATAAGTATGAATGAAATTTGGTGTAAATATGAGTAATGATGAAAAAATAAAAGCAGCTACTTTCGATAGAATAGTTAAACATTTACGAGATAATCCGGATGTTCAGAATATTGATCTTATGAATTTAGCAAACTTTTGTCGCAATTGTATTTCAAAATGGTATGTTAGCGAGTCAGAAAAATTGGGAGACAATATTAGCTATGATGACGCCAGAGAAATAATTTATGGTATGCCATACAGTGAATACAAATCAAAATTTCAAAAAGAAGCAACAAAAGAACAACTAGAAAAATTCAATGCAAACAAAAAATCTTGAAGATTTTACTTTATCTGACAAAGATCTTCTAAAATATAATAGACATATTTTGTTGCCTGAAATTGACATAGAGGGACAGAAGTTATTAATGTCTAAACATGTTGTATTAATTGGATTAGGTGGTCTTGGATCTCCAATTGCATACTACCTTGCATCATCAGGAATAGGTAATATTACTATAATAGATAAGGATATAGTCGATCAAACAAACTTACAAAGACAAATTTTGTATAACGGCGATGATATTGGCAAAAGAAAAGTAGATATTGCTTTTGAAAGAATGAGAGATATAAATCAAGATATAGATATAAATAGAATTTCAGAAGATTTAAACGATATTACTGATAACAAGTACTTTATAGATAGCGATTTAATTATAGATGCTACAGATAATTTTAAAACAAGAAATAACATAAATAAATTGAGTTTAATACACAAAAAACCTTTGGTTATGGGAGCAGCCATAAAAATGGAGGGTCAAATCTCAATTTTTAGAAATGATAAAAAAAATGCACCTTGTTACAATTGTTTATATAATGATTTAGGTGATGATGATTTGAGTTGTAGTGACTACGGAGTTCTATCTACATTGACAGGAATCGTAGGATCGATACAAGCAAATGAATCTATAAAAGTATTACTTGATATTGGTGAAAAGTTGGAGAGTAAATTATTAATGATAGATGCCAAAAATTTATCATTCAAAAAAATAAAAATAAATAAAGACCCAAATTGCAAGGTATGTTCCAAAAAAATATTATAGATAAGCATGGTAGATTATTAGAATATCTTCGTATTTCAGTAACTGATAGATGTAACTTTAGATGTAGTTACTGTATGCCTCATGAAATATTTAATCATGATTATACTTTTTTATCTAAAAATAATTTGTTGTCATATGAAGAAATTGTGAGATTTTCTACAATTTTAAAAAATGTTGGTCTAAAAAAAATTAGGCTTACAGGTGGTGAACCATTATTACGAAAAAATATAGATAGACTTATATATTCATTAAGAGAAAGAGCACAAATAAATGAAATTTCTTTAACAACAAATGGATCACTATTAAATAAAAGCATAGCTCAAGATTTAAAAACAAGTGGTCTTAATTCTATCACTATCAGTTTAGATTCTATTAACGATTTTACTTTAGAAAAAATTAATACATTAAAAAACAACAAATCAAAAATTTTAGAAGCGATTGATATTGCCATCAAAGTATTTGGCTCTGTCAAAGTGAATATGGTCGTCATTAAAGATATAAATGATTCAGAAATTATACCTATGATTGAATATCTAAATGATCCGAGAATACAGCTTAGATTTATTGAATTTATGGATGTAGGTGAAACTAATAATTGGAATATTGAGAGCGTTATAACAGCCAATAGTATGAAGAAATTAATTAACACTAAGTATACTATTGAGAAAATGACTGATAATGCAAACTCGACATCACAAAAATATAGGATTATGGAAAAAGATCAAGAAATAGCATTTATTGCATCTGTATCAGAACCATTTTGTGGTACATGTAACCGTGGAAGACTATCAGCTGATGGAAAATTTTTTACATGTCTATTTTCTAGCCTGGGTTATGATTTTCTTAATAAATTAAGAAATATAGACAATGATGATGAAATCTTGTCACATTTTATAAAAATATGGTCTACTAGAATTGATAAATATTCTGAAGATAGATTGCAATCTGGAAATCATAAAAGAAGAAATAAAATTGAGATGTCATATATTGGAGGATAAGTAAATGTTTAAATTAATAAGTTATTTATTTTATATTGTTGCAATAATTGCTGGTTACTTAGCTAGTTATGAATTACTACTTCAAGTAGTCCCAGAGTTTGGTGCTATAGCTTTTACAGGGTGGTTTATTGTAACTGCTATGTTTTTCCCATTGGCTCCATTTTATCCAGGCATTACAGCAGGGAACTGGATGTTTGCTATTGTTTGTTATGTTGCTATTGCAATAGGAGTTGTATTTGGGAATATGGCAAGAAAAGTAAAAACATAAAAACGTCTATATATAACTTTGAATTTTGATAATTAATGATGAATTTTGTTGATTGTTCTTGGTTTTATAATTATTATACATGGTCAAAGATATGAACATAAATGTTAAGTATTTTGCTAGTATTCGAGATTTGATTGGAAAAGATAGTGAAATATTTGACTTAAATGATGGAGCAGATGTTAGTGATCTTTGGGATTTGATAATTGCTGATAGAAATAAACCAGCTAAATTATTGATAGCCGTAAATCATGAATATGTTGGCAAAAAGCATAAACTAAAAGACGGAGATGAGGTTGCTTTCTTTCCACCAGTAACAGGCGGTTAATATGAAGATAGAAATAATAAACGAACAATTTGACCCTTGGGTAGCACTAGTAAACTACAAAAGAGAAAAGTTAAATAATGATCCAAAAATAGGTGCAACATCAGTCTTTTTAGGCACTATGCGTGATTTCAATGATGATAAAGAAGTTGAATCAATGATGCTTGAACATTATCCAGAAATGACGGAAAAATATTTGACGGATATTTTAACTAATGCCATTAAAAAATTTAAATTAATAGACGGAATCATATTTCATAGAATTGGAGATTTAAAACCATCAGACCCAATTGTCTTGGTTGCAACATGGTCTGAACATAGAGATAGTGCATTCAAAGCTACTAGAGAAATAATGGAATTTTTAAAATCTGAAGCACCTTTATGGAAAAAAGAATCTAATTCTAATGGTTTTAAATGGGTTGAGTCTCAAAATGTAAATCACCAAGAAGAATTAAATGAAACCGACTAAAGTTGTACTAGCTTATTCTGGCGGTTTAGACACATCTGTAATTGCAAAATGGTTGATGGAAAAATATCAATGCGATGTCATTGCTTTTACTGCTGATATTGGACAAGGTTCAGAAATAAAAGAAGCAAAAATAAAAGCAAAAAAAATTGGAATTAAAAAAATTTATGTAGAAGATTTGAAAGAAATTTTTGTCAAAGATTATATATTCCCTATGTTTAGAGCCAATGCCATTTATGAAGGTGAGTATTATTTAGGAACATCGATCGCTAGACCTCTAATTAGTAAGAGACTTGTAGAAATTGCTAAAAAAGAAAAAACTAATTATATATGTCATGGGGCAACAGGGAAAGGTAATGATCAGGTTAGGTTTGAACTTTCTGCATATTCTTTAAATAAAGAGATTAAAATTATTGCACCATGGAGAGAATGGGCATTTAAATCTAGAAAAGATCTAGTTAGATATGCAAAACTAAATAAGATTAATATAGATTATAACAAAGGGAAAGAAAGCCCTTATTCTATGGATGCAAATATTCTGCATACTTCTTATGAAGGTGGAATATTAGAAGATCCTATAACTGCGCCAGATGAATCTATGTGGTTAAATACTCAATCTTTAAAAGACGCACCATCCTCACCTCAAGTCATTGAAGTAGAATTTAAAAATGGAGATATGATAAGAATTAATGGAAAAAAAATGACCGCTGCAAAAATATTAGCAAGTTTGAACAAATTTGGAAATAAACATGGTATTGGAAGATTGGATATAGTTGAAAATAGATATGTAGGGATTAAATCAAGAGGATGTTATGAAACTCCCGGTGGAACAATTTATCATAAAGCGCATAAGGCTATTGAATCACTTACACTTGACAGAGAAGTTCTTCATTTAAAAGAAGATGCTGTTAATAGATATTCTAGGTTAATTTATAATGGATATTGGTTTAGTCCTGAAAGAGAGATTTTACAGAATATGATCAACCAAACACAAAAAAATGTTGAAGGTATCGTTAAGATAAAACTTTATAAAGGAAATGTTATAGTTCTTGGAAGACAATCTAATAAATCTTTATACAGTAAAGATTTATCAACATTTGAATCAGATTCAGGTGATTATAATCAAAAGGATGCTGAAGGATTTATCAAGGTTATTTCAACAAGATTAAAAAATAAAAAAAAATAATTATTTAATCATTTTGCTGATATCAGCTGTAAACTTTAATGATTTTTTTCTATATTGTTCTATTTTCACGGGTATAAAATTATGATTAATGGCATACCATGTTAGTGTATTTCTTTTATTAATTTTATCATTTTTTTCGGTGATAATTTTATGAATTACAATTGTTTTAGTTTTACCAAAAATAGTTTCAATTTCTTCAGACTTTACATATTTAAATATATATATTCTTTCTCTTCCTTTATCTAATACAGTATACGTATTGTTATATATTCCATTTTTTATTTTTTCTCTTAGATCAATTTGTACTGATAATCTATCATACCAATTTTTATTTAAATCATGACTAATTTCAACGCCATTTTTTATGCTAAATGACTTTTTACCTTCATTAATTTCTGTTCTAATGTTAATTAATTTATCTTTCTTCTTACCCTTAAAAACATAAGATAAAGTTTTTAAATTATTATCTGATAAAATGAACTTTGATCTCTCAAACCTATGATCTTCTTTGAGCTTCATTATGCCTGCAGTTTTACTGATAATTTCAAAAAACCAATAATCTTTTTCCTTATAGAATTTGTTATTACTTACAGCAAAAGTTATACCACTTTTTTGTAAATTATATTGTATGTTAAATTCCCTCCATGATTCTTTAGCATTTAAATTATTTGAAAAAAGAGCAAAAATAATTATAAATATTTTATACATAATTATCCTAATATATGCTCTATAGGCTTATCTATTCTTTTATTTTTAAAAATGAAAAAATTCTTTTCTTGTTTTATTAATCCTTTTTGGAACCAATTAATTGCGATAGGATAGATTTCATATTCAATTTTATGCACTTTTTCTTTTAAACATTTTATTGTGTCTGTATTCTTTATTTTTATTTTACCTTGTATAATTAATGGACCACCATCGAGTTTTTCAGTTACAAAATGAACTGTTGCTCCATGTTCACTTTCATTATTTTTTATTACTTGTTCATGTGTATTTAATCCAGGATATTTCGGTAAGAGTGAAGGATGTATATTTAAAATCTTACCAAAATATTTTTGAATTATATTAGGTGGAAGTATTTTCATAAATCCTGCAAGGACAATCAAATCCATTTTTTTATTTGCTAGTATTTTATCTAATTCTTGTCCTAGTTCTTTTTTATTATCTATTAAACAAGTTTCAATATTTTCTTCCCTAGCTATCTTTAGTCCATTGGCATTAGCATTATCGCTTATAACGCAAGTAATATTTATATTGATTTCTTTTTTTTTATTATAATTAATTATATTTTTTAAGTTACTGCCATAACCTGATATTAATATAACAACATTTAATTTATTCATAAATAATTCTCTTATTTTTATTTTTCTTTACTATTGCCCCAATAATTTGATAATTATATTTATTCTTTTCTATGATATCACAAATTGTTTTTACATCTGATTCTCGAGCAATTAGAATCATTCCTATTCCACAATTAAAAGTTTCTAACATTTGATTTATATTTAAATTTGCTTTTTGTTGTATTAAATTGAATATATTTGGAAATTTCCAACTATCTAAATATATCTTGGCGCATAAATTTTCCGGTATTATTCGAGGTATATTTTCAGTTAAACCTCCTCCTGTAATATTTGCAATACCATTTAGACGAGGTAATAATTTTTTTATGATATCTGCATAAATAGTAGTTGGCTTTATCAATATTTCTCCTATTGTCTTTCCTTTAATTTTTTTATTTAATAAAATTTTTTTCTTTTCAACCAACTTATTTATGAGAGAGAATCCATTTGCATGAATACCATTAGAATACAATCCAATTATGATATCTTTATTTTTAATCTTCTTGCCATTGATAATATTTTTTTTATCAACTATCCCTACACAAAAACCAGCTAAATCATAATCTGATCCAGAATAGATACTTGGCATCTCTGCAGTTTCTCCGCCAATTAATGGTACTTTATATCTATTACATGCATTTTTTATACTTTTTAAAACTGCAGAATGTATATTCAAATCTAATTTTCCTGTAGCAAGATAATCAAGAAAAAAAAGTGGAGTTGCCCCTGAAGTTATTACATCATTTACACACATAGCCAAAAGATCTTGACCAATAAATTGATGTTTCCTTAAAATCTTTGCTAGTCTTAATTTTGTCCCTACACCGTCAGTTCCAGACACAATTACTGGATTTTTGATTTTATCTAACTTATATAGACTGCAGAAGCCACCTATAGGTGAAATTATATTTGGTTTTATGTTCTTTGATTTACTCTTTAGTGTATTTATTAGCTTATTAGCTTTTTTTATATCTACACCAGATTTTGCATATGTTAATTTATTAGATGATTTTTTCATGTTTAAATAACTTGAATTTAATTATATATTAATCTATGAGATATATATAGCTATGAAAAAAACTTTATACAATCTACATCAATTACCTATAGATTATAGTTTTGCTACTAGTAAAAATTTTGATAATTTTGTTGCAGAGGGTAATGAATTTTTAATTGATAAATTAATAGAATTTTCATCATCTAAACCTAGTAATGAGAATATTATTATGCTCCAAGGTGAAAAATCCTCTGGTAAAACTCATCTTTGCAGAGCAATTAAAAACCATAGTAATAAAAAAATAATATTTGTTGAATACGATAGCATGAAAATTATACCTCATGAACAATTCGATATATTAATAATTGACAATATAGATAGATTGATTGTTAACTCAGAAAATGAAGAATATTTGTTCTCATTGGTTAATGATTTTATTTTAAACAATAAAAGTATCTTGGTAACAACTACTATATCAATTGAAGATATACAATTTACTTTGCCAGATCTAAAATCTAGATTAAGATGGGATCTAATTTTTAAAATAAAAGATTTAAATGATATCAATAAAATAAAAGTACTAGAAAAATTTGCGTCGGAAAGAGGGTTTAAATTAACAAAAAAAGTTAGCGATTATATTATGAATAATTATAGAAGAGATTTATTTTTTTTATGTAATGTTATAAGAGCAATTGATTATAGTTCTCTATCTGAAAGAAGAAATATAACGATACCTTTTGTAAAGAAAATAATGGAATATAAAAAAGACTAGTTTTGAATTTTTTTAGAAATTTCAGCAATTCTTTTTCCAAACGACTTGCAAATTTCTTTCTCGTCATTGCTTAATTCTTTCGAATCATTAAATGATACATGACTTGGGCCATATGGAGTACCTCCCGTTTTTGTAGATACTAAAGATTTTTCACTATAAGGAACACCAACAATTAACATTCCATGATGTAATAGTGGTAGCATCATAGAGATTAATGTTGTTTCTTGTCCGCCATGCATACTTGATGTAGATGTAAATACACCCGCTGGCTTTCCTGACAATGTTCCTTTTAACCATTCCGAAGTTGTTTTATCTAAGAATGATTTTAGTGGTGATGCCATATTCCCAAAATGAGTAGGACTTCCTAAAATGAGAGCTGAACAATTTTTCAAATCATTCAAATCTACAATTGGATCGGAATTTTTATTAGTATTTTTTTCAGATGCAACTGTTCTTAAAGTGGCACTTGCACCATCAACTGACTCAACTCCTCTAGAAATCAATCGAGCCATTTTTTTAGTTGATTCATTGACAGAGTAATATAAAATGAGAATGTCGACCATTGACTATAGGATATTCCATATGAGCCATAAAATAAAACTTTTTAGGAAATTTATCATATTAATATCTTTCTCTCTAATAATTTCTAATTGCTCACTCATTGATACTTCTTATGCACCTATTGAAGGGCAAACTTCTTTTTCATCTCCTCCTATTGTAAAGGATAAGACTTATCATTCTGTTAAATCAGGTGAAACTTTGTGGAATATTTCAGATAAATATTATAATAATCCATTTCTTTGGCCGATAATATATAAACACAATCATGATACAATTTATGATGCTGATTTGATTTTTCCCGGTCAAAATCTCATAATAGAAGCAAACATAAATAATTTATTATTTGATAAAGCAATTATGCATGCAAAAAATAGAGGTGTATGGATAATTGGATATCAAGAAGAGAGTGATAGAAGATTTTTATTAGAATAAACTATGAAAAAAACAATCTGTTCCATATTATTAGTTTTCTGTTTTTCAGTGTATGCAGCTGATTCTGTTAAATCCAGTAAACAAGAATCAGAAAGGATAATTTCTCAAGCTAAAATAGCTAATGGTAAGGCTATAAAGCTCAAAAATGAATGGAGAGGAACAAGGAAACTTATAAAGAAAGCGAAAAGTGAACATGAGAAAAAAAATTATAAGGTGTCGATAAAATTAGCTAAAGAAGCTTTAAATCAAGCTAAAATGGCTATCCAACAACATAAGTCACAGCAAGATTATCGTTTTTTTGATTGAATTAATCCGAAAAATAAGATAAAAGCTCGTTAATAGGGATCAATTTTTTATCATTATTTATTTTTAAAGTAATAGTCTTATTGGTAGTTTCATCTTTACCAATTATTAGTATTTTTTTTATCCCAATAAGTTCATAATCATTGATTTTGTTACCTAACCTTAAATCTCTGTCATCTAGTAATATATCAAGATTATTATCTTTAGAAATCATTTGATAAATTTCTTCACTATATTTTTTAATTTCAGAATTTTTATTACCATCTATTGCAGCTATGACTGCTTTAAATGGCTCTAATGCTTCAGGCCATATAATCCCATCATTTGAACTATTTTGCTCAATGGCTGCAGCTATAATTCTTGTAACACCAATTCCATAACATCCCATTAATATATTTATATTTTGGGATTCTTTAGTATTAATCATAGCTTTCATTTTCGAAGAATATTTATCACCTAATTTGAAGATGTGTCCAACCTCGATTCCTTTAACATGTTTTAAATTTTTTTCTTTTAAAATATCATCTATATTGTCATGTCCATATTTTCTTTTAGCTATTTCAACATTCATACCTACCATAGAATCATCTAAAAGCAAATCATCTTCACCAGTTTCCGCTATAACATGAAATTCATGGGATTCATTACCTCCAATATTACCGCTATCAGCTTCTACTATTCTAAAATCGAGACCAAGCCTATTAAATATATTTATGTAAGCGGATTTATATTTTTCATAAGTTACATTTAAACACTCTTGATTAGAATGAAAAGAATATGCATCTTTCATTATAAATTCTCTAGCTCTGATAACGCCGAACCTTGGTCTAATTTCATCTCTAAATTTTGTAGATATTTGAAAAAGGTTTAAAGGTAATTGTTTATAACTATTTATTTCTTTTCTTATTATGTCGGTTATGACTTCTTCAAATGTTGGACCAAAACAAAAATCCCTCTCATGTCTGTCTTGAATTCTCAAAAGCTCAGGACCGTATTGATCCCATCTTTCAGACTCTTTCCATAAATCAGCAGGTTGTATAGAGGGCATTAAAATTTCCATAGAACCAATATTATTCATTTCCTCTATAATGATTTTCGAAATTTTAGAAACTAGTTTCATCCCCAAAGGAAGCCAAGTATATAGCCCAGCATTGAGTTTTCTAATTAATCCAGCCTTTATCATTAACTTATGACTTAAGATTTCTGCATCAGACGGATCATCTTTAAGAGTGAATATAGGGAAAATTGAAGCCTTCATTATTAATATTATCTTTATTTAATCTCACATATTTTGCAAATAGCTGTTTTAGTTTAGCATGTTTATAGGTATTATAGAAAAAGCAATTTATGAAAAAGATTTTCACTAAATCCTATGCTTAAATTTTTCAAAGAATGGTACGATAGCCACTTAACTGATCCCAATCAAGTTTCATTAGCCTTGATCATACTATTTACCACCCTGATAACATATATCTTACTTTCAACAGTAGTGCCAATTCTTGTTGCAGTAATATTGGCTTATATGCTTGAAGGCTTAGTGCAAAGATTTCAAGATAATATCAATTTTGACAGAAAAATCGCAGTGATTATTGTTTTTTTACTTTTTTTGTTTATGTTTATGTTTTTAATTTTTACATTAATACCTTTAATGCTAGATCAATTGACTGTTTTGATAAAATCTCTTCCAGCTATAATTGAAAAGAGTAAAGAACTTATAGGCGTTACTTTTGAAGAGGATAATTTAGTTACACCTGCGCAAATTGATAGTGTATTTTTGAGTATAAGTAATGAAATAACAACTGTTGGAAAAAATATTTTAGCAAGTTCTCTATCTTCAGCTGGAAGTTTATTTGAATTAATCATTTATATGTTAATTGTGCCCATACTAATTTTTTTCTTACTATATGATAAATCTCAAATTTTTGGATGGTTCCAGCGTTTTTTCCCCGAAAAATTAGATTTAACTAAAAAAGCATATAATGAGTTAGATATGAAAATTGGTAATTATATTAGATGCAAATTTATTGAAATAATAATAGTTTGGATTGCATCGTTCATTATATTTGGTCTGATTGGATTGAAATATACATTATTACTAAGTTTTTTATGTGGTGTATCTGTAATTATTCCATATGTTGGCGCAATTGCAGTAACTATACCCATTATTTTTGTTTCATATTTTCAGTGGGGGTTAACATCAGATTTTTGGATAATTATGATTACACATGTTTTAATTCAGGTTATTGATGGTAACGTCGTTGTTCCAATTCTCTTTTCAGATGCAGTCAGTATTCATCCATTTGCTATCTTACTAGCAATACTATTTTTTGGATCTATATGGGGAATATGGGGTGTTTTCTTTGCTATACCACTTGCCGTATTTTTAAATACTCTTTTAAATATTTGGCCAAAAATAAATGTCCAAACTTAAATTAAGAAGAGGTAGTAATGTTTAAAGGTAGCATGGTTGCAATAACGACACCTATGGATTCAAAGGGCAATCTAGATTTTAATTCTTTAGAAAAACTACTAGAGTTTCATATTTCTAATAAAACAGATGTAATTGTTAGTGTTGGTACTACTGGTGAATCAGCTACTTTAGATTTTAATGAACATTCCAAAGTCATTCAGAGAACTTTGGATATTGTCAATAAAAGAATACCTGTTATAGCTGGCACAGGAGCTAATTCTACTAGCGAAGCTATAGAATTAACGCAAAAATCAAAAGAATTAGGAGCAGATGCTTGTCTTCTAGTTACGCCTTATTATAACAAACCAAGTCAAGAAGGCCTCTATCAACATTTTTTGAAAATTGCAGATGAAGTTAATATACCGCAGATTCTTTATAATGTACCAGGTAGAACATCTGTAGATATACTTCCAGAAACTGTATATAGACTTAGCAAACATAAAAATATTATCGGCATAAAAGAAGCTTCTGGGAATCAACAACGATCTATAGAACTATTAGAAAAATGCTCCGAAAATATTTCAATTTATTCTGGTGATGATAAAACTGCATTAAATGATATTTTGATTGGATTTAAAGGTAATATCTCTGTAACAGCTAATATAGCACCTTTAGAAATGCATCGGATGTGTCAATTTGCAATTGATGGCAATGCTGATAAAGCGAAGGAAATAAATGATGTATTAGATATCTTGCATGATAATTTATTTTTAGAATCTAACCCAATACCAGTGAAATGGAGTTTACATAGGATGGGACTTATTCAAAAAGGAATAAGATTGCCTTTAACATGGTTGAATAAAAAATTTGAAAAAACTCTTGAAGAGTCACTTATTAAAGCTAATATAATAAAATAAAAATGAATAAAAACTTTATATTAAAATCTACGATTTTATCGCTTTGTATCACATTAATGGGATGTGGCACGATCACTGAATATTATAATAATATCGTTTCAGATCCAAGAGAGAGTAAAATTGTTTATAAGACTGGGGTGGATTACGATGAAACACAATTCGATTTAGAAGTCCCGCCAGATCTTATCACACCATCGACACCATCCGCTGTTTCAATTCCTGAACTGGCTAAACAAGAAGGTATGGAATTATTTACCGTCGATACAAAATTAGACAGCATAGAACTATTGAGATCTGGAAAAGATGCCTATCTATCGATTAATAAAACTGATAAAGAAAAATTGTGGTCTAAACTGATAGCGTTTTGGCGAGACGAAGGTTTTAGAGTTTTGCAAAATAATATTGCATTAGGGACTATGAGAACTGATTATGTAGAAAATTTAAGTGAAGCTCAATTAGGCACACTCCAACGAATAGTTGGTAGATATTTGCCACTCTTAGTTGAACCAGAAACTAGAGATAGCTATAAAACAAGAATAGTTGAGAAGGCAAATAGTACTGAAATAATAATCACACATTATGGAAAAGAGTTTACAACTGATGGTGATACTGAGTATAGATGGCAAAATCGACCTAGAGACCCTGAATTTGAAATGGAAATGACATCTAGATTATTTATTTATTTGGGAGGAGAAGAAGCCAAATCTAAAGGATACGTAGTTGTCAAAGCTACAGGTGTTCGTGGTAAGGCTTTTTTATCAACCGATGAAAATGGTATGTATTCACTATTTGTCCCAGATATTTATGAGAGAGTATGGCCGCAATTAATCAAAACAGTTGATCAACTTGGAGTAAAAGTCGTCTCATCAAATCAATCGGAGGGAGAAATAAAAATTTCATTAACCGAACAAGAAAAACAAGAAAAATCTTTCTTAGATAAAATTGTATTTTGGGGTAAAGATGATGCAGAAGTTTATATGTTGATGGTAAAACCAGATATTGAAGGAACTATGATTGTTATAGAAGATGAGAGTTATGTTCAAGTCAGCACGCAAGCAGCTGAGGAAATGATGAGAGGCTTGTATTCTGGCCTTAGATAGGGTTAGACTTTATCTTTAACATTGTGGATTTGAGCATACGCAGAGTGATTGTGTATCGATTCAAAATTTTCTGACTCTACAACATATTCAGTGATCCTATCATCTTCATTGAAGTGAACAGCTATATCCCTTACCATATCTTCTACAAATTTTGGATTGTCATACGCTAATTCAGTAACGTATTTTTCATCTGGTCTTTTAAGCAGACCATATAATTCAGACGAAGCCTCTTTCTCAATTACATCAATAATTTCTTCAATCCATATAAAGTCCTTAATTGTAGCTGTCACAGTAACATGCGATCTTTGATTATGCGCTCCATATTGAGATATTTTCTTTGAACATGGACATAAACTAGTTACAGGAACAAGCACTTTAATTTTCATATTAGAAAGACCATCTTTTATTTCTCCAATAAACGTGACTTCATAATCCAATAAACTTTTTACTTTGGAAACTGGTGCAGTTTTATTAACAAAATACGGAAAAGACATCTCTATATGACCAGATTCAGCCTCTAAAATTATTAGCATCTCATCTATCATTTTTTTGAATGATTTAACAGTAATTTGTTCTTCATTGTTATTTAATATATGAACAAATCTTGACATATGTGTTCCTTTAAAATCGTGTGGTAAATTGACATACATATTGAATTTAGCAATAGTAGACTGTTTTTTACCTGATCTTTGCTTAATTATCATTGGATGTAATATATCTTTTATACCAACTTTATTAATTGGTAGATTTCTGGTATCAATCAAGCCTTGTGTATCAGGCAGATTATTTTTTTGTGTTATTACTTTGATGTTTTTTTTAGTTGTTGACATAATAATTACTCCGTATATGTTACAGACGCTCTATCAGTTTCCCATAGTTTTACTGATTTAATTTTAGTATCATTTGTATTAAATATTTTTGATAGTTGTGTATAAAAATATTCAGAGATGTTTTCAGCAGTTGGGTTTTTAGTCTTAAAAGGCTCTAAATCATTCAAATATTGATGATCAAGCTTTTTAGCTATTTCATTAGTTGATTTTTTTATTTCTTTAAAATCTATAACCATTCCCACATTATCTAGTTTATTTCCAGAAACTTCAACTTCAACTTTCCAATTATGTCCATGCATTCTTTTACAATCACCTTGGTGGCCATGTAATATATGGGCAGAACAAAATTCAGTATGTATAGTGAGTGTATATATAGCCTTTCTCCAATTCTATTTATGATGTATTTTTTTTAATTTTGATATATTTTTCCGTAATTCGAGTGAGGTTTTTAAAATACCATCTTCGTCTAGACCAAGTTCTGATAATAATTCATCTTGACTGCCATGTGAGATGGTATGATCAGGAACTCCTATATTGTGGACATGATTGGGAAGATTTTTGGATAAAATATATTCATTGACCGCCGAGCCAGCTCCTCCTAAAACTGAATTCTCTTCAACAGTTATAATCAAATCATGAGATGAACATATATGATTTAGCATTTCTTGATCTAAGGGTTTAACAAATCTCATATCAACAACAGTTGCATTTAAATCACCAGCAACTTTTATTACGTTTTGCAATAGTGTCCCAAAAACTAAATAAGCAATACTTATTCCCTCGCGGATTATTTTAGCTTTACCTATTTCAAGCCTATTTTGATCACTATCTAAAGACAAACCAAGTGAGTATCCTCTAGGGTAACGAACTGCGGCCGGACCCTTATAATCAAAACCTGTATTCAACATTTTCCACATTTCTTGTTCATTGGAAGGTGTCATTACAATAAATTTAGGAAGAATTCTTAAATAAGATATATCATAAATGCCATGGTGAGTCTCACCATCCGCACCTACCAATCCAGCACGATCAATTGCAAATAAAACATCTAATTCTTGTATCATCACGTCATGTATTACTTGATCATAAGCTCTCTGTAAAAAAGTAGAGTATATGGCAACTATTGGCTTCATACCTTCTGCAGCTAATCCTGCCGCAAAAGTTACAGAATGTTGTTCTGCTATTCCTACATCAAAATAACGATCGGGAAATTTTTTTTCAAATTCTACTAAACCAGACCCCTCTCTCATCGCAGGTGTTATAGCTACTAAATTATCATTATTATTAGCCTTATTTGTTATCCACTCACTAAATATATTAGTGTATGTTAATTTATTTTCTATTTTATTCTTTTTCTTTTTTCCACTTTTAACATCAAATGGGGTTACTCCATGATAATTTATTGGATTATCTTCAGCTAATTTATAACCTTTGCCTTTACGTGTAATTATATGTAGGATCCTCGGCCCTTTCTGTAGTTTTAAGTTTGCTAAAATTTTTACAAGATTAGGTATATCATGACCATCTACAGGCCCATAATATTTAAATCCAATTTCTTCAAATAAATGACCCGGAGTAATAAATTTTTTTGCACTTGTTTCAACTTTTTTTGCTATATCTTCAATTATTTTTACTTTATTAAAAACTTTCTTACTTTTGTCTTTAATTGATGAAAAAGTTTTTCCACTTAGCATTCTTGTTAAATATTTATGAATGGCACCAACATTTGGAGAGATTGACATATCATTATCATTTAGAATAACTAAAATATCAGAATCTATGTCTCCAGCATGACACATTGCTTCGTAGGCCATACCAGCAGTTAAACCACCATCTCCAATAACAGCAACTACTTTTTTATTTTCATTTTTCATTTTAAGAGCTAAATCATAGCCTATAGCAACACTTATAGAGGTACTAGAATGCCCAGCTCCAAAACAATCATATTCGCTTTCAGTTTTTTTTAAAAAACCAGATAGGCCATTTTTTTTTCTTAGTGTATGCATCAAATTTTTTCTACCAGTTAAAATTTTATGTGGATAACATTGATGGCCTACATCCCAAATGATTTTATCGTTTGGTGTGTCAAATACATAATGTAAACTGATGGTCAATTCAACCGCACCAAGACCAGATGCAAGATGTCCTCCTGTTTTAGATACACTATCTAAAATGAAGTTTCTTAATTCTACTGATAATGATTCTAAATCTTTTATACCTAAATTTTTCAAATCATTTGGCAGATCAATTTTATCTAATAAAGTATATTTTGATTTCATTTTTTTGACTTATCAGATATTAATTTAACTTTTTGTTCAGCTTCCTTTAAAGCCTCTTCACATCTTTTAGATAGTGTTATTCCTTCTTGATATTTTTTAATTATTTCTTCTAAAGTTAAATCTTTAGACTCAATTTCCTCAAGGATAGATTGCATCTTCTTTAAATCACTTTCGAACGTCGAAAGAGGGTTTTTTGTTTTATTTGTCATATCTGTAATATACTATTTTTTTGTAATCTTTACATTCTTTACGAAATTATTTTTTATATTAATTATTTCAAAATGATAATTTTCTATTTGGAATGATGTTCCTTGTGTAGGAATATTTTCTAAATATTCTAATATAAAGCCATTAATTGTTTTTGCATTAGATTCTGGAAGTTTCCATACAAGCATCCTATTTACTTCTCTAATGTTCACAGAGCCATCAATCAAATATGATTGTTCGGATATTTTCTGTATTTCAGTTTGTTTGTCAGTTGTATTAAATTCGCCTACTATTTCTTCAAGTATATCATCTAATGTTACCATTCCTTTTACATCACCATATTCATCAACAACACAACCTATTCTTTTTTTTTCTTTTTTAAAGGTAATAAGCTGACTTAGTAGTGATGTATCTTCAGGTATAAAATAAGCAGGATTTAAACTTTCTAAAATTTTTTCTTTTGTTATATCTCCATTTTTTAAAATTTCAATAACTTTTCTTTTATGGAGAAATCCTTCTAGAGTATTTAGATCATCTTTATAAACAGGAATTCTTGTATGTTTGCAATTTAGAATTATTTCTGATATTTGATCTATTTTGTTATTAATGTCTATACTAATAATTTCATTTCTTGGAATCATAGTATCTTCTACTTTGACTTTTTCTAAATCTAATAAATTAACAATCATCTCTTCATAAAATTTAGGAAGCTTATAACTAGATTCTTTTATTATAGTTTTAATTTCATCTTTAGTTAGTAATTCAAATGCTGTATTTTTATCTTTTACACCAAAAAGTAATAACAAAGATTTAGAAAAGAAATTAATAATAGATACGATTGGATAAAAAATTTTCAAAGCCGGATAAAAAAACAGAGAAACAGGGTAAGCAATTTTATCAGGATAAAGAGCAGCAAATGTTTTTGGTGTTACTTCAGAAAAAACCAATATTACAAAAGTTAGAACGCCAGCTGATATAGCAATGCCAGAATCGCCATATAGTTTAATTGCAATAACTGTGCTTATAGCTGATGCTAGAATATTGACAAAATTATTTAGTAATAAAATTAGTCCAAGTGTTTTGTCGGGATTATTTACTAAAAACAAAACTCTTTTCGCTGATCTATCACCTTCTTTATGTTTATGTTTAAGCTTATATCTATTCACACTCATCAATGATGTTTCAGAACCAGAGAAAAATGCTGATAAAAACAATAAGATTATAAGAATAATAAATAAACTATTAATATCTAAGTCAGTCATGTCAATATATTAAATATGAAATTCAAATAACAATTTAGTACCCAAATAAGCAATGAATAGAAAAATAATTCCACTGAATGTTATATTTATGGCTCTTTTGCCACGAACACCATTTGAAAACCTTTTATATAAAAGATAAGCGAAAGTGAGCCATGCAATTAATGAAAAAAGTATTTTTTGCATAACATGTAAATTACTATTTTGTATTACAAATGGGGCGCCACTTAACAATGATAAAGTGAGCAACATGAAACCAAGAGCTATTAAATCAAACATAATTTTTTCCATTACTTCAATAGCAGGCAATGATGCTAGAAATTTTGAGTTAGTAACATTTTTTAATTGTTTCTCCTGATAATTAAGTAATAGGGCTTGTATTGCTGCTAGGCCTAAAAGCCCATAAGAAGCGAAAGAAGTTAAAATATGTAATTGCAAACCTTCTGGAATCACCTTTTGAGTATTTGAAATATCTTCAATTGATTGAGACATTATTAGGACAAACGCAGTTAATGGAAATAAAATTAACCCTAGATGATATATTTGTTTTTGAAACATAAAAAGCAAAAAAAATATATTTATAATTAGCAAGGTAAGCAGCAAGGATTGTATAAAGCTAAAACCTAAACCGTATGTAGGATATATTGTATTATATGAATAAAATACAAAAAGCAAAAAATTTATATGCACTAGGATATTAAAAAACTTCTTCAATAAATCTATATTTATTTCATTCATGAGCATCGTGCGTACAATCAGAGTTAATACTATGTACATCAACGCTATAATTACTGGTAATAGTTCCATTTTTAATGAGATAATCTGAATTATTCGTTTATTTTTAGCATGTTATTTCATTTATATACGAAATCTAGGTAATTCATTTACTCCCATCCTATGATAATATCAAATTTTTCCTATAAAAATAGTAACATTATGTTATTTTCTCATTTTATGGATAAAATACTAACGTAGACCATTGAGTAGTGATATAATCTCCTTGATTTTAATTTGACAGAAAAAACTATGGTAAGAGTAAGACTTGCACGCGGTGGTGCTAGAAAAAAACCCTATTACCACATTGTGGTAATTGATAAAAGAGATAAAAGAGATGGTAAATGTCTTGAAAGGATAGGCAGCTATGATCCATTGCTCGAATCTGAAAATCGAATCAAACTTAATATGGAAAGATTGGAATATTGGGTTTCTAAAGGAGCTCAACTTAGCAATCGTGTTAAACTTTTAAAGAATTATACTTTAGACCCAAAAAATATTGATAATCGTACGGATGCTAAAGCAAAAGAATTAGAAAAAACTAAGGCTAGAAAAGCTAGAAAAGCCAAAGAAGAAGCAAAAGCTGAACAACCCGCTAAAGAAGAAGCAA